>VOFG01004891.1_pt1 | contig 208575 bp, 187 predicted proteins | sample 5384171 | NCBI WGS metagenome assembly VOFG01 (sample SAMN12384726, study PRJNA508395) | human gut metagenome | isolation source: healthy gut F | host: Homo sapiens | reverse complement strand
ACTACTATCTCTTGTGTTTTGCGGCTTGTTGCTATTTGGGTGTAGCGATAAGTACGACGACAGCGCATTGCGCAATGATTTGAATGACCTCGAAAATCGCATAGCGAAATTAGAGGAACTCTGCAAGCAGATGAATACAAATATTTCATCATTGCAGAAGATTGTAGACGCATTACAGGATAACCTGTCTATTTCCAAAGTTGAACAAATATCCGATGGTTACATTATCCACTTTTCAGATGGTTCTACTGCTACAATTAAAAACGGCAAAGATAGCGAGGACGCTCCTATTATTGGTGTGAAGAAAGACACGGACGGCATCTATTATTGGACACTTGATGGCAAATGGCTGACCGATGAAAAGGGAAATAAGGTAAAGGCACAAGGAACTGACGGCAAGGACGGAGTTGATGGCGAGGATGGAAATGACGGTGTGGACGGAGAAGATGGTGTAGATGGAACGAATGGAAAAGACGGAAAGGATGGAATTACACCGCAACTGAAAATAGAGAATGGCCGATGGATGCTATCAATGGATGATGGAAAAACTTGACTGATATAGGGCAAGCAACGGGAGCCGATGGAAAAGACGGAGAAGATGGAGCAGACGGGACGGATGGAGAAGATGGTGTCGATGGCAAGGACGGAACGAATGGCATCTTCAAAAGTGTAAGAGAAGATGATGATAATGTCTATTTCACATTGGAGGACGATTCTGTTATCACGATTCCTAAAAGCGATAATTCAAAGTTTGTAATTGCATTCAATACAACGGATATAGCCATTCTTAATGGAGGAGAGAGCAAAACAATCTCCTACACGATTACGGATGCAACCGAAAATACGGTTGTCAAAGCCATTGCACAGGATGGTTGGAAAGCAAAAAGTAAATGCAACATCTGCGGATAAGGGAACGATTACGATTACCGCTCCTAATCCGATTGTAGAAAGTGAAATCCTTGTCTTTGCCAACGACGGTTCCTATCGTACTGTTATGGTGTCGCTGAATTGTATGCAGGGGCAAATCAATATAGCAGATAACTCTATTGATGCTACTCCTGCTGGAGGGACACAGGAAATCAAATTGACGACGAATTTGGATTACACCGTAGAGATTCCCGACAATGCAAAATCATGGTTGTCGTTGGCTCCTCAAACACGAGCCTTGCGGGAAGATACGATTGTTTTTGAGGTAACTGCTAACGAGGGGATTCAACGCTATGCAACGGTTGCTTTGAAGGACGAACAAGGCAATACTTTACAAACGATTATTTTTCGACAATTGGGAACGTGTACCGAAATACATGTCGAAACGAAAGGTGAACTGGAAAATGTGTTGGCGGATTATGATTATGCCAATATCGAATCGTTGAAAATCACGGGTGTGCTGAATGATGTCGATTTCTTGTTTATCTATCGCATGATGCCCAATCTGAAAAAAACCTCGATATTGCAGAGGTAAATATTACGGCATTGCCGACACAAGCATTTTGTGAATCTACAAATGTTGAAGAGCTGATTCTTCCAAATACATTGATAACCATTGGGGAAAAGATGTTTTATCGAAGCGAGTTGAAATCGGTCGTAATATCCGCAAATGTAACAACGATTGAAAATATTGCATTTCGGGATTGTTCCAAATTGACAACCGTAACCTTTGAGAAAGGTTCTCAACTGAAAACTATCGGCCATAATGCTTATTATGAATGCACATCCTTGACTTCAATTGAAATTCCAGCAAGTGTGGAAACGATTGGAAATACGGCATTCTCAGATTGTTCATCTTTAGCAACCGTAACTTTTGAGAAAGGGTCTCGACTTAAAACTATCGGCAATAATGCTTATTATAGATGCACATCCTTGACCTCTATTGAGATTCCTGCAAGTGTAGAAACTATTGAAAAGAAGGCATTCATGCATTGTTCGTCATTAGCGACAGTAACCTTTGAGAAAGGTTCTCAACTGAAAACTATCGCTGGTGATTCTTATGATGGCGCTTTCTCGGATTGTTCTTCCTTGACCTCCATTGAGATTCCAGCAAGTGTGGAAACGATTGGAAAGGAGGCGTTCAAGCGTTGTTCGTCATTAGCGACAGTAACCTTTGAGAAAGGTTCTCAGTTGAAAATTATCGGGGGAGGTTATTCTTCTTCTTCTCATTTTGGCACTTACTCGGATTATTATGGCGCTTTCTCGGATTGTTCTTCCTTGACCTCCATTGAGATTCCTGCAAGTGTAGAAACGATTGAAGCGACAGCATTCAAGCGTTGTTCCAAATTGACAACCGTAACCTTTGAGAAAGGTTCTCAACTGAAAACTATCGGGGGAGGTTACTCTTCTTCTTATTATCATGGCGCTTTCTCGGATTGTTCTTCCTTGACCTCCATTGAGATTCCTGCAAGTGTAGAAACGGTTGAAGCGGCAGCATTCAAATCTAGTTCCCAATTGGCAACCGTAACCTTTGAGAAAGGTTCTCAGTTGAAAATTATCGGGGGAGGTTATTCTTCTTCTTATTATTATGGCGCTTTCTTGGGTTGTTCTTCCTTGACCTCCATTGAGATTCCTGCAAGTGTAGAAACGATTGAAGCGACAGCATTCAAGCGTTGTTCCAAATTGACAACCGTAACCTTTGAGAAAGGTTCTCAGCTAAAAACTATCGGGGGAGGATTTGATACTAATGTTGGGTATCGTTATATTTATGGTGCTTTCAGTGAATTGAAGAATCTAATGACCGTCGATATGTCTGCTTGTACACAGGTTGAGATAATCGAAGAATGTGCCTTTTACAATGATCCCGAACTGCGATTATTCAAGGTCAGCACGAAAACGCCACCAACTTGTGAAAACAATGCTTTTGTCGGCATAAATCCTTATTCGGTACTGAAAGTGCCTTCGGGTTGTGCCAATGCTTATAAAGCCGCAACAGGATGGAAAAAACTTTGCAAGCATTACGGGATTAGATGAATAAAAGCATTTCGGCATTATGGAAAATAAAAGTAAAAATGCGTCTGAAATATCACAATGGATTGACAATTATTTGCACATTTCTATTGATACCGAGGAATACGTGGAAGTTCGGAATTTCTTAATATTATGGAATATATTTGAAGCGAAATGGTTTAAATGTAATTTCGGAAGAAATAAGTCCAATATTCAAAACATACATTTAGCGTCCGATATTGTTAATCAAACCCTACAATACTTACAAAGGAGATATATAAAGAACGGTTCTACAAACGAGCGATTCATGAGATTGCGATTGAGAAATAATGATGATACGACCTCTGTTCAGCGTGTTTTATTAGGGCTAACCAATAATTCATGTGATATTATTAAAGCTATCATCATGATTATTTACAGATACCGTAACAATCTATTTCATGGAGAAAAAGCCATCGCATCATTGCCGATACAAAAGGATAACTTCATCTATGCGAATAAATTTTTGATTGCTTGCCTTGAAGCAACAAAATAACAAAGGTTTCTAAAAGTGACAGACTTTGTGAAAAGGTTAATAGATAAAACCCTTTTGCAGAGTTTGTCACTTTTATATTACTTGCTATATTGAGAAATATTCACTATATTTACATAACATTCAATCGATTAACACTCTAAAATTAAACACTATGTCTGTACTGCGATGGTCTTTAGATTATGAAAAACAACAATACTATATTTCAGAAAAAGATTATGCTGATTTATTAGAGCGTTATCGAAAATATATTATGAAAACCTTGAACGATATGAAGGTTACTCGCGCGGTTCAAAAAATGAGCTTCTTCGCATTCTTAACGACAACCCTAATTTCTTTGGGATTTGGCTACCATACTCTTTGATTGGCCATAGTGAAAAAAGCAAAACATATAATTGATACAATGCTAAATCATAACTTGAGCGAACATATTATAGCACATAGATTAATAAAAACAGGATTGAAAGAGGGAGTAGATTGGGAATGGATATTTGAAGAAAATGAATGGCGCATAAACATAAAACACACGGATAATGCGTCTGCCAAATATTGGCAACAACGGAATGAACGTGATATGAGAGATTCAAAAGAATACATAAAGAGTAGTAATCCTTATGAGATAGATTGGGAGGAGCAGGCCGAAATTGAATGTCGCGGTAACATAGAATGGTAATTAAGGATTATCGTGACAATTACTTAATAATAATTGAAATTACGTTAATGATGAATAAATACAAACAACCGAAAACTGAATGAATGACCAAAGCATGAGAGGATAAACAAGCTATTTGCAAGTTGGTCGAATGGAGCAATACCGAGGGAATAGGCTTAATTGTCATAAAGCCCCAAAATGAGATTTATCCCGAAATATTTTACTTTGTTTTCTCTCCCGAAACAGCGGACATAAATAAACCCGTCGAAATTGCACTTGTAAAGAACAAACAATGAATAATCGGGTGAAAAAGCAACCTCGAAGAGATAAACGATATAATAGGAATAATAATTGCCAACGAGATGAAGATGGAGGGCATGAGCGAAACGGTAAATTTATTCGACTGCCTTGTCAGAGCGAACACTATATTATTTCATTACACCACACCCGACGGACGGAACGAGGTAGTGAAATTCCCGTTAGCTGGATTCTGCGAAAACTATCTGATGCAATTCGCAAAGTAGTGGCAGGAACCGTACGGTAGTAACGGAACAGACGCACATTAGAGGCAATGAATATTACTCCACAAAAAAATGGAGTTATATATACTATATATCTTAAAAGTTAAGGGCAGGCCGAAAAATGCGGTTTTCCTTTGATCAAAATTAGCAATTAGTTTGGAGTTAAATTGCGTCATATCTTAAAGAATAGGGAAAGAGGGCCGAAAAAATGCGGCGTTTTCTTTTGCTTTCAGTAGACAGACACAAATTCTCGGCAACGGAATATGCCAATGAATAACAAGAAAGAACGTTTACAGAACTTATTTAGCCCATTAAACAATTCTTTAATTAACAATCACAAGTGTGTTACAGATGTCCGTTGTGTAACACAAAATGCCTTGAAATCGCCGTTTGTGATACAGAGTGTGATACATAAAATCGTGCACTACTGTCCCGTAAAAGCGGGCAAGTCGGTCTTTGAAATAGTTGAAACATAGTCTATTAGAAGTAATTTTTCATGTGCGACGATTTGAATTTGTAATTTTGCAGCCCATAAAGGGACTGCTCTATGAACAAAGACAAATATGTATTCGCTCAATTGGTTGCATTTCTCGACAACAACAAGTTCCGTCACCTGGTTGACAAGTATGATGGGAACAGGTATGTCAAGAACTTCACCTGCTGGAATCAGCTCATGGCACTCATGTTCGGACAACTCTGTAACCGTGAGAGCCTGCGTGATGTTGTCGTTGCATTGGAGACTCACCAATCCAAATGTTATCACCTTGGAATGGGGCGTAATCCAATAGCGAAAACGACATTTGCCACAGCGAATCAGAATCGTGACTACAGGATCTTTGAAGACTTTGCCTTCTTCATGATGGAACAGGCTCGCAAGAAACGAGCAACCGACATCTTCAAGCTGAAGGGGAATGTTTATGCATTTGATTCAACAACGATTCCGCACTGCTTGTCAGTATTCTGGTGGGCAAAGTTCCGCAAGAAGAAAGGAGGCGTTAAGGCGCATGTCCTTTATGATCTGGAGTCCCAAGTTTCTGCTTTCTTCCATATTACGACTGCATCGGTACACGATTCAAAGGCAATGAAGGAGATTTCCTATGAATCAGGTTCTTACTACGTATTTGACCGTGGTTACAATGCATTCAAGGAACTCTACAAGATTTGTCTTAATGAATCATACTTCGTGGTTCGGGCGAAGAAGAACTTACAGTACAAGTGTACGAAATGGAAACGTAGATTGCCTAAGAATGTGCTTTCTGATTCCGTTATTGAACTCACGGATGTGAACACACAGAAGAAGTTTCCTGAGAGGCTGCGACTTGTGAGATTTCACGATGACGAGCAAGACAGAGACTTCGCATTTTTGACGAATGCATTCCATCTTACCGCTCTCGAAATTGCTAATCTCTACAAGAACCGATGGCAGATTGAGTTGTTCTTCAAGTGGCTCAAGCAGCACCTCAAGATTAAGAAATTCTGGGGCACTACAGAGAACGCTGTCAGAATACAAATTTGCTCTGCAATCATAACTTATTGCCTTGTCGCCATCGTCCAACACGACATGCGACTAAAGCGGTCAACTTATGAGGTCCTGCAGATTTTGAGCATCTCACTAACGGATAAGACTCCACTGAGAGATCTCTTCGAAAAGACTAATTTCAACGATGTCAAAGAACTCGATTATCCCCTCTTGGAGGGACTATTTGATTAATATTAACTTCGTCCCAATTTTAACGGGACACTAATGAAAATCGTGTAACACACGAATCGCATTTTGTTGCTTGCGTAATCCGTAAAGATTATGACAATCAACGTCGTATGTCGCAGAGACGCTATCAACAGAAACCGTTTAGCCCCTCTTGCTCTTGTCTTTACCCATGACCGCCGCCGTAAGTTCGTCGGTCTGGGCATTTCGGAAGCTTTGGTGCATTGGGATTTCGACAAGCAACAACCTACCGCCGACTGCCCCGATAGAGCAGAAATACAGTTTCAAATAACCTCCAAAATCCGTGAATACGAAAGGAAGATTAAGAAGTTGGAGGTGCTGGAAATTCCCGTTACATTCGATACGCTGTTTGAACAGAACGGCAAACGAATCAACTGCACGGTCGGGGAGTACTTCAAACAGATTATCGAACGCTTGGAAAAAGTCGAAAAGTACAGTTCCGCCAGCAAACATAAGGTAACGTTGGTCCTTGTGTCGCAATTCCGCTCGGTCAATATGCGTTTTGATGAATTGGATTTGACGTATTTAAGGGAGTTTGAAATCTTCTTGAGTCAAAAGGGTAATGTAAACAACAGTTGCAATTATGCAGCATTCCAATACTGCCGGTTGTATCTTATTGAAATTCTACATCAAACCACAACTGCAAATGTATACAATTTACTTTATGTTGTATCTTATCGAAATTCTACATCAAACCACAACTTCTTCTCACAGTGTTACGGAAATCTTGAAGTTGTATCTTATCGAAATTCTACATCAAACCACAACCGAAACTATGGCTATTCTAAAGTCCGCTGCGTTGTATCTTATCGAAATTCTACATCAAACCACAACATGATCGATATGTTAAGTATTCGCCCTGTTGTTGTATCTTATCGAAATTCTACATCAAACCACAACGTTTGTTTTTGTTTTATCCACACTTCCAGTTGTATCTTATCGAAATTCTACATCAAACCACAACCCGCCGAAACGTAAAGCGTTCGCCCGGGTGTTGTATCTTATCGAAATTCTACATCAAACCACAACCTTCATCAGAGGAGGCACGCTGACCGTGTGTTGTATCTTATCGAAATTCTACATCAAACCACAACTTTGGGACGAGGCGACCAAAAGCTACGTAGTTGTATCTTATCGAAATTCTACATCAAACCACAACTTCTTTACGTGTTTCATAATGCGTAATGTGTTGTATCTTATCGAAATTCTACATCAAACCACAACAGCAAGCTCATCAGGGCCTGGGGGTTGATTGTTGTATCTTATCGAAATTCTACATCAAACCACAACCCTTGCGTCGCGTAAAACGAGAAGTTTTTCGTTGTATCTTATCGAAATTCTACATCAAACCACAACTGCGCTCGTGCAATAAGCGTACACAATATGTTGTATCTTATCGAAATTCTACATCAAACCACAACGGCGTCAATGCTACCATGTCTGGTGGTTCTGTTGTATCTTATCGAAATTCTACATCAAACCACAACTATTGTCGTCTATGTACGTCCCGCTGGGGAGTTGTATCTTATCGAAATTCTACATCAAACCACAACGTTAGATTTGTTGTTTTTTTTCACGTTTTGTTGTATCTTATCGAAATTCTACATCAAACCACAACCCCGGGGGTGTTCCGATTTTGAATAAGACGTTGTATCTTATCGAAATTCTACATCAAACCACAACTGGAGGGCCGGAGGCGATTCATTCGCAACGTTGTATCTTATCGAAATTCTACATCAAACCACAACTGGACGGTTGTGCTGTTTTGGTACTTTGTGTTGTATCTTATCGAAATTCTACATCAAACCACAACTGATACCGATAACTATTGCGTCAAGTATCGGTTGTATCTTATCGAAATTCTACATCAAACCACAACTTCGTCGAAAGCACCTCCCAGCTTGGAAGTGTTGTATCTTATCGAAATTCTACATCAAACCACAACTAAGACGAAGTATCTACATTACCACCAGCGGGTTGTATCTTATCGAAATTCTACATCAAACCACAACGAATAGTGTAAGGGTTAAATGTCGGAACGGGTTGTATCTTATCGAAATTCTACATCAAACCACAACTCCGCCTGGAGCGCGAACTAACTTGTTGTAGTTGTATCTTATCGAAATTCTACATCAAACCACAACTCCGCCTGGAGCGCGAACTAACTTGTTGTAGTTGTATCTTATCGAAATTCTACATCAAACCACAACTCAACCTCAAACTGCTTATCCCAATTATTGTTGTATCTTATCGAAATTCTACATCAAACCACAACTGTAGGGCGGCAAGGGCTTCGATAGTGTTGTTGTATCTTATCGAAATTCTACATCAAACCACAACGTGGTCGTGCTCCTTCCACTTCGCTTGGGGTTGTATCTTATCGAAATTCTACATCAAACCACAACTAACGAGTTCTCTATTCAGGAGATGCTCTTGTTGTATCTTATCGAAATTCTACATCAAACCACAACAATGCGCACCGCATCCCTTCTCCCGCAACGGTTGTATCTTATCGAAATTCTACATCAAACCACAACTGGTGATGCCTGTCTTATACGTCGGGGTGGGTTGTATCTTATCGAAATTCTACATCAAACCACAACTGTTTACCCTACAAATATAATACTTCTGCGTTGTATCTTATCGAAATTCTACATCAAACCACAACGTCGGGCCTCATATTGATTGATAAAGTGTTACTTACGGGCTGTCTGCCACTATAAAAAATACGATCGGGCGTTCCGGCGAAGTCGGTTTGATGCGTTTTCCGTATTTCAAAGAACGAAGGTAACAAATTGTCAGAAAAATTCCAACTGTTGCGGTGTTTCCGGTTTGGCCCGTTCGCTTTTGCCCCAGAAGTTCAGTATATCCCCATACTGTTTGTCCGTTACAGTAAGAATACTTGTGAATCCGGACGGCGGCATGGAGCGCCGAACCCGCTTAATGTGAACCTGCATATTCTCCTTCGATGCACAATGGCGCACATAGACTGAATACTGCATCATTGTGAAACCATCTTTTCCAACGCCTTGCGAAATTGCACCGCATGACGTCGTTCCGTTTTGGTATTGGTCGGCAGGTCGAAAAAGACAAACAGCCACATGATTCGATAGGCATTCAAACGTACTTCCGACATTCGACTACTCCAATAAGGGAAATGCGATTTTTTTCTGGGTTCCAGCAAAGCATTTAGCCAGGGAAGAGGCTGAAAACATAAGTCCTACTTCGAGAGGTCGCACAACCTTGTCGAAACGAGTATCGACAAACAGGAGCCGCAACAGTTCGCCTTTCACCTTTTTGGTCAGTTGTGTATTCCCGTTTCTGTAAAGTTGGTAGACCAATTCGTCGACATACGGTCGATAGGGTTCCATCACGTCGTCGGCCAGCGGAAAGGCGTTGTAACGATTCCGATGGAAGATCCCGAATGCCGGGAAGAGCCCCGAACCCATGATCGCGCGGGCGACGGCGGCCCGCAGGATCGTATAGCCGTAATTGAGCAGGCTGTTGGGCGGCGGGCCTTCGCGGGATCGGTAAAATTCGCTGCCGAACAGTTCTGACCAGTAGATTCTCGCTGCTATGCCCTCCCGGTTGTCGGCGTCGGCGCTCTTGACATTCATGTAGCAGGGTTTCAGTTTGTCTCCGTCATACCCCAGCTTCCGCAGCAAGGCAGCCTGGTTGCGGATTTTGGTCTCGACGATCTGTTTCCAAAGGCCCTTCTTCAGCGGTTCGGATGCAGCGATCTGCATCCGATAATGTTCACCTTGCGTTCTGTTTGAATCCAAATTCATCAACAAGGCGTTCGGCATTCGGTTCTCTCCGCACAGGATAACTGCCACGTTGTTGTCCGACAGCGCATTCAAGAGCGGCAGCGTGATGGAGGTCTGCTGGTCCTCCAGCACCACGAAGCCGATATCCTCGATCGGGATGCTTTTCCGTTGGTCGGGGGGCCTCGCGCGTGTGGATGATCATCTGGCCGTTGCGCAGGCTCAAACAGTAGGGTGTCGAAAAAAACAAGGTTCGTTTCAGCATGGCCGGTCATCTTTGAATTTTATCTCGCCCGTTACGGTCAGTTCGAAATCATAACCTTCCACCAACATGTTAAAATTGGAAACGCTGAGGCGCAATTTCGGTGATGGATTGGATTGGCAGAATTGAGAGGTTCCAGCTCCATATAAGGAGGTAAGTGTTTTCTGATCTCGGGCCTCCTGATGAAAGAGGAACTGTACCCGTCCTTCTGCAGCCATTGCTGTTACCTTGTAGAGTCGTTTTACCAACTCCTTGCGGGTACATTCATAAAGTTCTGCCGGGGTATTTTCATAAAACAGGACCATGGTCCCCGTTTTTAAGATGTATTTCAAGGGGAAACCGTTCGTGTCGGCCAACGGTACCAGGTCGGGGCAGGCTTCCCGGTCAGCGCTGGCTTTGAAATATTGGGCCGCTTCGAGGTTGCTGACGAGTTCAAAGGTGCGTTTCGGCTTGCCCTTTTTGTCCTGGCCCTCATAGATGACCGTGCAATAGTTCCCCTCATTTACGACATGATAATCCCGCTTGTACTCTTTTGCAGATAGGTCGCGCTGTTTTTTAGCGCGATCGGATGTTTGACACTCGGTGTAAAGATCCGCACCTTGCGGATGGGAATGCCCTTTTCCCGGTTCATCCAGATCGTGTATTCATCGGGATTCATCGCCGTCTTGAATCCGACCTCGTCGATTGCCTCCCGTACGCGATCCCGGACTGCATCGTCGATAATCTTGTCGATGTCCGTCGGCTGTAACTGCGCGAGCGATTTGCGGATGACATAGCGGATCTCTCCATCCTGCTTAATAGCGCCGTAGAAGGTATCCTGATGCAACCGGCAGCGAGCCGTGTCTCCTTGCTGGTAGATTGGTTCCCCGTCGGCATTCAACTTTATCCGGCCGCGAACCCGTAACTTCCTGCGCGTCTGTTTGGTCATGTTGTCGGGCGTGTGGTGGGCAACGAGCAATTCGTCGGCCACGGCCTTGACATCTTCGGTAAAGGTCGGCCAGGGTTTCTCGAAGCGGGGTTTGCCACTTTCGCCGTAGTTGTATCGCTCCTCGTCGGCGACATATTGCGCCCAGCGGTCGTACTCCCGGCGGCCGATACAGGCGATCGTGATGGCGTCGATGCAGTGGTGGACGTGGTTCGTGCGCTCCTTGCGGGCATACTCCTCCTGCAGTCCCCACATCTTGCGGAACGCGGCGGTCGTGGAACCCTTGACCGTATAGATTCGGTCAAAAACCGTCTTCAGATAGAGCCGTGCATATTTGCCGATGATGCCGATGTCGACTCCCTGCCGATTGCTGAAACCTTCGGGGATCTCGGCCATGGTGAAGCGTTCGTATTTCCCGCGCCAGTAGTCGAGTTGCATCTGCAAATAGTGACGGCGCTGAATGGCGTCGTCCTTTTCGGATTTAATCGCTGCGCTTTTGCTCCTGCGAACCTGGGCTTCAATCTGCTTTTGCAGACTCTCCATTTTTTCCCGCCAGCCAAACGATTCGATCCGCTCCATGATCTCGACATGATTGGACAACTCGGCCGGCAGTTTCGCCCGTTTTGTCTCCCGGTTGAACCGGTTTTCGCAGAGCGTCTTGTTCATCTGCGAGTCATCGCCGCCGCGAGCCTGCGGGAGCGTGTGCTCGATGTCGAAATCCGGAGCCGACCCGACGAAGTCCGAAATGCGGATTTGCCGCCCGGTATAGGGACAGACGTGCTGCTGTTCTTCCCACAGCCGGTATTTCAGCACTTCGTCGTCCGAGGGTTTTATCTCGCGGCCGGTTTCGGCGGCATACTGGCTGTGGATCTCTTCGGCATATTTCCGATTCTCAACCTCCCGTTCCCGCTGATACTGCTCGATGGCCTTCCGCCTGTTCGCATCATTGAGTCCGCGGGCGAATTCAATCCGGATCTTCGTGTCTCGGTCGATCCTGCCTTCGCGTAACAGCGTGTTTATCAGGTTGCGCAATCGGAACAGGGCCCGCATGGCCATCGGGTTGCGAATGGTCGCAGTACGTGGAGAGCCGAGTTGCAGAATGCCATTTGCCTTGGGTTGCGCATCCGGATAGGTCTCGATTTTCGAGGGATGATAAAGACGGATCAGACGAGAGGCATCCAATCCATGATCGCTGAAATAGTCGGCAATGCGGTGCTCCTTTGAATCGAACTTGTTATACGGATTTCGCTTGTAGTCAAGCAGCAGCGAGGCGATGTCCTGTTCGATTTCATGCCGACGGCTTTCGTCGGCATAGACCTCCTTCGGAAGTGCCGCCCGCAGGTTGGCCAGGAATACCGCCTCGTCGTACCGATAGCCACAGCGCAGATAGACCAGAATCTTGCCGATGGCATTTAGGCTCAACGCCGCGTAATCCTGCGGGAGTTTGATGGCTGCAAACGCTTTGGCTTGTTCATCCGTGAGTTGCAATTTTTCGCAGGCCCAGCTACGCAGCCGACCTTCGTCGTTGAACGAAAAGAGGGCGTGCCATACGTCATTCAACATCTGGTCCTCGTTTTTTCCTGCTCCAAGCAGGTAAAGGCTGCGAATCTCCGTAATCCAGTCGTCTCCGAAGATCGCTTGCAGCGATGCCGTGACGGGGCATCCCGATACGGTGGCCGTGCGGGCGAAATTGAAACGGTAGGGAGCTTCTGTACGCTCCTCTTTGCAGGCATATTTCCCTTTGCCGGCGATTCTGCGGGCGATCTCTTCGAAATCGAAATAAGGCTTGCTTTTCCGGAAGAAGAGCGAACGAATCGTCTCGAACTCTTCCTGTGTCAAAGGTCGTGGAGCATTGTCGCCCGGTCCTGTAATCCGGATGTTGTTGACGAACGACAGCATCCGGAACTCCTCAAAACGGGGATGCGAAACGGGGCACCGACTCTTCGTCGGCTCGAAGGTGCATCGGCCGACTGACCCCTTCTGCGATTTGAGGTCGCGCTGGAAAAAGATCGCCCGATGCAGCGCCTTGCGCCACTCGTCGGGCAATTGCTGCCGGTCGCAGATGGCATTGAACTCGGCCAGGTAATGTTCGTTGCGGGAGGTGTATTTGTCGCGGATCCGCTCCTTGTGTTGGTACAGTCCGTAGAAATATTCTCCGAGGTACCGACACCCTGCCGCTGCTATTTCAGCCGACAGATTTTTGATACACTCCTTGACCGTGCCGTCTTCTTTCTCATTTCCTGCTTCTTTGCGATTGCTGAGGAATCCGCGTCGCTGTGCCAAATGATAAAGCGCCCGGCCAAGCAGCCAGCGCTGTGTGCGATTCCCGAGATCGAGCCGCTCGGACAGGGCTACATAACGATCGTGGTAAGGATTTCGATCCCCATTGTCGTCGGTTCGCTGCCAACGGAGGAATTCATTGTCCTGCGGGTAACGTTTCTTTTGCCAGGCGGTCAACAGCTCCTCGGGCAACGGCGGGCAAAGGTCGTAACGGATGAGTATTTTGAGCAGTTCGATCTTCCGCAGCCGCCGCCGGAAATAGTGGCGGCGCAGAGCCCGGGCGCTCGTCCGATCCTTTTTCATTGTTTTGTCGCGGGCAAAATGTCTACACCTTTGTCAATCAGCGTATATTCGTTCTCCGATTCATCGACAAGGGCCCATCCCAGTGAGTTGGTGCCAAGGTCCAAACCCAATACTTTTGCCATATGAAGAAAGTGTTTTCTGTAAAATTAAATAAAAAGTTGCAGGAATCCATCTTTTTTATTATGTTTGTGGCGTAAGAATTCTACATCTTACCACAATAAGGCTATATGCCGAAGGTTTTCAACCTATTGTCTCCGCGTACTCCGTGGAGACTTTTTTATATTTCGTGAATAATTTAAAAACCCTCGGTTGCTATTGCGGAGTGTGCCGGCGCTGTGGCTTTTTGCCTTCGGGAGTTCATGGTGCCGAAAACAGAAGGTCGCATGTCGGACCGTCCGCCACTCGCCGTGCGACGCACCGACATGAAGCATCTCCAATTGCAGCGTTCATCAAGGGCATATCGTTGGAATATGCAGGAATACTTTATATCGAGACTCTGAAACCGGGAAAACACGCGAATAGAAATTCAGCGACGCCTTCTGTTTCCGGGCGCATTCGTGCACGAGGCTCTGCCGCGGGCGGACGATGACGAACCGGATAAAAAGCACCCCGAAAATCCGGAAAGGGATTTCGGGGTGCGCTTCATTCGGGCGGGCGGCTGTCCGGCGCGTTATCGGGCGGGATGTTCCGGGCGTTTGCTGAAAATGGCCTTGATCCGGTCCATGTCGAACTTGGCCGAGCGGTCGTAGCAATAGATGCCGTTCTGTTCCTGTTCCACGTCCGTGAGCTGGGTGTAGCAATAGCCCCACACCTGTCCGGAGAGCGAGAGCAGCGCGTCTACCTGGCCTTCGAGCCGCGTGTAGAACTCTTCGAGCGTACGGGGCGCCTGTCCGTAACCCCACGATTCGGTCTGGGAATCCGTGGCCTGCTTCTCCTGGTCCTTCACCCATTTGATGCCGCCGAATTCATCGACCAGGTAGGGGCACGAGCCATCGTACTGCGGCCAGGCGTAGTTTGCGGTCGCCTTCACCTCGTTGAATCCGATGTTGCGCGTCTGGTCGCGGGTCGTCCGCAGGCGGGGATGGAAGAACGTGCCGTCGCTGAAGATTTTCTCTTTCAGTTTGGCCGGGTTCTGCTCGTAATTGTGGACGGCCCAGATGTCGGTCCTGACGACGGCGCCGCCGCTGACGGTGTTGACGGGGCGCGTCGGGTCGAGGCGCCCCGTCAGGTCGTAGACGTCGGAGGCGAAGCGCGGGAACTGCGTGTTGTCGGGCCACCACTCCTCGTTCATCGGCGTCCACGTCAGCAGCGAGGGGTGGTTCCGGTCGCGGACCACGCATTCGGCCCACTCGGAGAGGAAGTTGCGGGCCGTTTCCACGTCGTTGGCATCCATTCCCCAGCTGGGGCTTTCGCCCCAGGTGATGTAGCCGAGTCTGTCGGCCCAGTAATAGTAGCGTTCCTCGAAAACCTTCTGATGCAGGCGTGCGCCGTTGAACCCGGCGGCCAGTCCCAGCTCGATGTCGCGGCGCAGGGCGTCGTCCGACGGGGCGGTCCAGATACCGTCGGGGTAGAAACCCTGGTCGAGCACCAGCCGCTGGTAATAGGGTTCGTTGTTGAGGTAGATTTTGTTGCCTTCGATGTGGACCTTGCGCATCCCGACATAGGATTTCACGGCGTCGAGCACCTGGCCGTCGGGGGCGACCACCTCGTAGGTCAGGTCGTAGAGGAACGGGTCTTCGGGACTCCAGAGCCGGGCCTTTTTTGACCGGGATGACGACGACGCTGCTGTTCGACGCCCGGACCTGCCGCGTGCCGACGACCTTGCCGCCGTCCCGAAGGGTCACCCGGAGCGTGTTCGGGCTTTCCCGGAAGAACTGCGGGGCGACGATCAGCTGCTGCTGGTCGATGTCGGTCGTCATTTGGACGCGTGCGAGGGCTTCGGGAGCCACGGCCTCCATCCACACCGTCTGCCAGATGCCTGTCGTGCGGGTGTAGTCGCAACTGTGCGAGGCGTATTGCAGCGACTGTTTGCCGGCAGTCTGTTTGCCGCTGCGCAGGTCGCTCGTGGCGAAGACGACCAGACTGTGGCTGCCGCCCGGCTTCACGAATGCGGTGATGTCGTAGGAGAACGACGTGCTGCCCCCGAAGTGGCGGCCGACGAAGCGGCCGTCGACATACACCTCGGAGGTGTAGTACACGGCTCCGAAGTTGAGCATCACGTTGCGTCCCGACCAGTCTGCCGGAATGTCGATCGTACGCTGGTACCAGATGCGGCCGATGAAGTCCGTGTGGCCGACGCCCGAGAGCTTGCTCTCCGGGGCGAACGGCACGATGATTTTGCCGTCGAATCCCTTCGAGCCGGCGTAGCCGCGTTCCAGGCCGCTTGCGCCGAAATCGAACGTGTAGGTCCATTCGCCGTTCAGGTTGATCCAGTCCGTCCGCTCGAACTGCGGGCGGGGATATTCCGGGCGGGGGATCTGCGAAAACAGACACGCGGCCTGAAGCAGGAAAAAGAGGGTGATTGCGGTTTTCTTCATGGTTGTTTTTGGTTGGTTTGCTTGTTTTCGGGGTGGTTATTCCGGTGCGATGTCGAACCGGCCGGGCGGCTCCGTGCGCTGCGCCCCGGCGAGCGGCGGCAGCATGCCGCAAGGGAGCAGCAGCAGGATGTGCGCATGTTTCATGGCTTCGTCTATGGGTTTGCTGTGCCGAAGTTACGAAACTTTTTCGGAATACGGAGCGGGTCAGAGGTTAATTTTGCAGGGGAACAGGCTGAAGACCCGAAAAAAATAGACTATATTCGTACGATCAAAACTGCCCGACTGATAGGAAAAAGAGACTCTTGCACTGTTGGGGACCCTGCACCTTCGTCGGAGCGCAGGCCCCGTGGCCGATGCTTTTCAACGGCCGGAACCTGAAAGGCTGGAAGACGGTCGGCGGGACGGAATCGTTTTTGTGTTATATTTACGGATAAAACGAATGCGGTTATGGAACGGGAGAACGTCTTTCATATCAAAAACATGGTTTGCAACCGCTGCATTCTGGTCGTCACCCGGCTGCTCGAAAAAGCGGGGTTCACGCCCCTCGATGTCGGACTGGGAACGGCCGTCGTGCAGGAGAAGCCCGGCCGGGAGCAGCGGGAGGCGTTCCGCAAACTGCTCGAAGCCTACGGGTTCGAACTGATCGACGACAGCCGGATGCGCCTCATCGAGCAGATCCGGACGGCCGTGATCGAATTGGTGCATTACAGCGAAGATGCCTCGAAAGTCAACCTGTCGGATTACCTGCGCGAACGCTGCCACCGTGATTACAGTGCGTTGAGCAAGCTCTTTTCGGAGGTCAACGGCATCAGCATCGAGAAATACTTCCTCGCCCAGCGGATCGAGCGGGTCAAGGAACTGCTGGCCTACGGCGACCTGACCGTCAGCGAGATCGCCGACAAACTCCGTTATTCGAGCGTGGCGCACCTCAGCGCCCAGTTCCGCGCCCAGACCGGGATGTCGCCCACTGAATTCCGCCGGCTGAAAGGACGCGGCCTGAAACCGCTGGATGAAGTGTAGGTATAAATCATATCCATAATTCTGTAACACCCGGAGCGTGTCGGGACCTTACCTTTGTTCCCATGGAAAAGAGTAAGATCATCACGAATACGTTCCCGGTCGCAGGCATGAGCTGCGCTTCGTGCGCAGTCCGGGTCGATAAGGCGCTCAACGGCCTGCCGGGCGTCGAGTCTGCGCATGTGAACTACGCTTCCGCTACGGCGCGGGTGGACTACCGTTCGGGGGAGTGCTCTCCCGGGACGCTGAAGCGGGCCGTGCAGGCGGCCGGTTACGACCTGCTGACCGACGCGGAAGGCCCGGCGGAGGACGAGGCGGCGCACGTTCGTGCGGCGCATTACCGGGCGCTCAAACGGCGGACTCTTTGGGCGGCGGGGCTTTGTCTTCCGATTGTGGCCGGAGGCATGCTGTTCATGGACGCTCCGGCCGTGAAATACGCCGTGTGGGCGCTCTCCACCCCGGTCGTTTTCGGACTGGGACGGGAGTTCTTCGTCAACGCCTGGAAACAGCTCCGCCACGGGGCGGCCAACATGGATACGCTGGTTGCCGTCAGTACCGGAATCGCCTATCTGTTCAGCCTTTTCAACCTGTTTTTCCCGGAATTCTGGCTGTCGAGGGGCATCGAGCCGCACGTCTATTTCGAGTCGGCGGCCGTCATCGTCGCCTTCATCCTGCTGGGGCGGCTGCTTGAGGAGCGGGCGAAACGCGGCACGACGACGGCCATCGCGAAACTGATGGGCCTGCAACCGAAAACCGTCACGGTGATCACCCCTTCGGGCGAACGCTCCGTGCCCGTTGCGGAGCTTCGCGCCGGGGATCTGGTCGCCGTGCATCCCGGCGAACGCATCGCCGTGGACGGCACGGTGGCCGAAGGCGCGTCGTATGTCGACGAGAGCATGCTCAGCGGGGAACCGCTCCCCGTCTGCAAACAGGAGGGTGCGGCGGTGTTCGCCGGAACGATGAATGGCAACGGTGCGTTCCGTTTCCGGGCCGACAGGGTGGGGCAGGACACGGTGCTGGCCCGGATCATCCGCATGGTGCGGGATGCGCAGGGCAGCAAGGCCCCCGTGCAGCGGACCGTCGACCGGATCGCCGGCGTTTTCGTTCCCGCCATCATCGTCCTCGCCGTGCTGACCTTCGCGGCGTGGATGCTCTTCGCGCCGGAGGAGGGCTTCACCCGCGGGCTGCTGGCGCTGGTGACCGTGCTGATTATCGCGTGCCCCTGTGCGCTGGGTCTGGCGACGCCCACGGCCCTCATGGTCGGGATCGGCAAGGGCGCCGGACAGGGCATCCTCGTCAAGGACGCTGCGAGCCTGGAGGTGGCCCGGAAGGTCGACACCGTGGTGCTGGACAAGACCGGAACGCTCACCGAAGGCCGTCCGTCGGTCGTGGACGCTGCGTGGGCCGAAGGGCCGGAGACGGCGCGGCGGATTCTGTTCAGCCTCGAAAAACGCTCGGGGCATCCGCTTTCGCAGGCCGTCGTCGAATCGCTCGGCGGGGAGCGGGACGTTCCCGTGACCGGGTTCGAAAGCATTCCCGGACAGGGTGTCCGGGGCGTCGCGGAGGGGCGGACCTGGTATGCCGGGAACGACGCGCTGCTGTCCCGCCACGGCATCGTGCCCGACGCCCGCCTGCAACGGCTGGCCGAAGGGTGGATGCAGGAGGCGAAGACCGTGGTTTGGTTCGCCGACGAGGAGCGGACGCGCGCCGTGCTCGCCCTTGCCGATGCGCTGAAACCCTCGTCGGCCGGGGCCGTCGCCCGGCTGCACGCGCTGGGAATCACGGTCTGGATGCTGACGGGCGACAACGCCGGTTCGGCGCGCGAAACGGCCCGGAAAGCCGGGATCACCCGTTTCCGGGCGGGCGTCCTGCCGCACGAAAAGGCCGGATTCGTCCGGCAGTTGCAGTCCGAAGGCCGGACGGTGGCCATGGCCGGCGACGGGATCAACGACAGCGCGGCTCTCGCGCAGGCCGATTTGAGCGTCGCCATGGGGCGGGGGAGCGACATTGCGATGGATACCGCGATGGTGACGATCCTCTCGTCGGACCTCCGGAAAATCCCGGAGATGATCCGGCTGTCGTAGCTCACCGTGCGGACGATTCGCCAGAACCTCTTCTGGGCCTTCATTTACAACCTCGTCGCCATTCCCGTAGCGGCCGGGGCGCTCTATCCCCTCTGGGGGTTTCTGCTCGACCCGATGATCGGCGGGGCGGCCATGGCCTTGAGCAGCGTGAGCGTCGTGGCCAACAGCTTGCGGCTGAAACGCCGGCGGATCGGCGATGAGTGTGAACATGACGAACCGGTTGAAACCGAAGAAAAGATGAAAAAGGAATTTATCGTGGACGGCATGACGTGCAATCATTGCCGGATGCATGTGGAACATGCGCTGAACGCCCTCGACGGCGTGAAGGCGGTCGTGACGCTGGACCCTCCGGTGGCCGCCGTGGAGTACTCCGGGCCGGAAGTCGGCCTCGGGGAGTTGCAGAAGGCCGTTACGGAGCGGGCCGGGGAGTATACCCTGCGGGCGCGGTGACGGCGGACGCCCCTGCGCAGGCGGGGCGTTTTTTTCGTGCCGCGCCGCATCTTTCCGGCGAATGTCCGGCGGAAAATGCGTTTTAGCATTAACTTTGCTGTCGGATCGTGTAAAGTATGCTGATGGAGACTCTTTCCCGTTGGATCGGCGGCGTGAACGACGTGCTGTGGACCTATGTGCTGGTCGCGGCGCTCTTGGGGTGTGCCGTGTGGTTCACCCTGCGCACGCGGGGCGTGCAGTTCCGCCTGCTGGGCGAGATGATGCGCGTGCTGGGCGAGTCGGCCGGAAGCGGCCCGAAGGGCGAGCGGCACGTCTCGTCGTTCCAGGCTTTCGCCGTGTCGCTGGCCAGCCGCGTCGGCACGGGGAATCTCGCGGGCGTCGCCACGGCCATCGTCGTCGGGGGACCCGGCGCGGTCTTCTGGATGTGGGTCATCGCCCTTGTGGGCGCCGCGAGCGCTTTCGTCGAGTCGACCCTCGCACAGCTTTACAAACGCCGCGGCAGGGACTCTTTCATCGGCGGTCCGGCCTACTACATGGAACGCGGCCTCGGGCGGAGGTGGATGGGCGTGCTGTTCGCCGTGCTGATCTCCGTGACCTTCGGATTCGCCTTCAACTCGGTGCAGAGCAACACGATCTGCGCCGCGTGGGAGGGAGCTTTCGGCGCCGATCATGTGTGGGTGGGCGTCGTGCTCACGGCGCTGACGCTGCTCATCATCTTCGGAGGCATACGGCGCATTGCGCGTGTCAGCGGCGTGATCGTCCCGATTATGGCGCTGGGGTACATCGTGCTGGCGCTGGGCGTCGTGCTGTTCAACCTCGGGCGGCTGCCCGAAGTGCTGGAACTGATCGTCGCCGACGCTTTCGGCTGGGAGCAGACGCTGGGCGGCGCGGTCGGCGCGGCGTTGATGCAGGGCATCAAGCGGGGACTTTTCAGCAACGAGGCCGGTATGGGTTCGGCCCCGAACGTCGCCGCCACGGCCCACGTTTCGCACCCCGTGAAGCAGGGACTTATCCAGACCCTCGGGGTCTTCACCGATACGCTCGTCATCTGCACCTGCACGGCCTTCATCATCCTGTTCGGGGGCGTTCCCGACGCTTCGCTCAACGGCATTCAGCTGACGCAGGCGGCTCTGGAGAGCGAGATCGGTCCTGCGGGCGGGGTGGTCGTCGCCGTGGCGATCTTCCTGTTCGCCTTTTCGTCGATCATCGGCAATTATTACTACGGCGAAGCCAACATCCGCTTCATCACTCCGCGGCCGTGGGCGCTGACGCTCTACCGGCTGCTGGTCGGCGCGATGGTGCTCTTCGGATCCTTGGCGACGCTCGATCTGGCATGGAGCCTGGCCGATGTGACGATGGCGCTGATGACGCTGTGCAATCTGGCGGCGATCGTGCTGCTGGGCCGTCAGGCCTTCCTGCTGCTGGCCGACTACACGGCCCAGAAGCGGCAGGGCATCAAAAATCCGGTCTTCACGAAAGACCGGATTCCCGAATTGAAAGACAAGGCCGAGTGCTGGTAGCGCATTACTCCACCAGCCGGCGCGTTACGCTCCACCGCTGCATCAGCCGCACCACCGCCCAGCTCACGGCGAAGGCCCCGCAGGCGATCAGCGCGATGCGCGCCAGCGCGGGAAGTCCCGGAATCCGCTGCACGAGGTCGTAGCCGGCCTGAACGAAGATGAAGTGGCAGAGGTAGATGCCGAACGTCGCGCCCGCCAGCCGCGAGAGCCATGCGCGGGGCCGTGCGGCGGCCTTCTGCACGAGGATGAAGACCGGGGCGGTCATCATAAAGACGTTGATGCCGGCGAAATACCAGACGATTTCGAGGTAGGCGTAGTTGCCCGGAAAATGTTTCTGCATCACCACGTAGCCCAGCCCCGTGGCGAGGTATCCGGCGAGGAAGGTCGGGATGCAGATGCCCAATGTCTTGCGCCAGTTCCATGCGGGCGGGAATTTCACGAGGTAGAAGGCCAGTACGAGGTAACCGGCGAAGCCCGAGACGTAGTGGAACGTGCCGAACTCGTTCCAGTCGCAGACGCCGTAAAGCCCCGTGTTGCCGTAATTGCCCGTGTAGCCGAGCGCCGGGGCGAGCATCTTCACGTAGGGCAGCAGCAGCGTCACGCCCCAGATCGCGAGGACGCTCTGCAACTCGCGCCGCGAGGCCCGCTCGAGCCACGGGCTGATCAGCGGCATGATCAGATAAAGTCCTATCAGCATATAGAGATACCAGAGCGGCGTGGTGTCGTAGCAGAAGTTGAAGACGAAGGTCCACATCTTGTGCAGCGTCGCTTCGCCGGTGAACAGCGCGGGGTCGATCGACGGACTGGAGGTCCCGACGTAGCGCATATACAGGTAGTAGAGCACGGGCAGCGTCAGCGACCAGAAGACCAGCGCCAGGAGGACGCGGCCGATCCGCTTGCGGTAGAAAGCCCCCGTTCCGGTCCGCACGGGCAGCAGCAGCACGCCCGACATCATCACGAACAGCGGCACGCAGGCCCGGACGAAACTGCCTGCCAACGCTCCTTGCAGGAAGGTGGCGCGGTCGCTGTCGAACACGGCGACGAAGGCGTCGCAGCTGTGGGAGAAGACCACCAGAAAGCAGGCGATCACGCGCAGGAGGTCCACCCAGCCGATGCGTTCGCGGGCCGGGACGTTCAGGTCGGGAAGTCGGTTCTTCATTGTCGCAGAAATGGATTTCCGGCGAAGGTACGAAAAAAATCCGGGACCGCCGTGCGTTTTCGCCGCGGCGTCCCGGATTTTTGGTTGTCCGCACTCCCTCCGGCGGACGTCCCCTTCGGGTCAGTTGACCACCACCGTCGGGAAGTATTCGCGCAGCAGGGCCGCGGCGCGGTCGAGCTGTTCGGGGGTGTTCTCCCGCACGTCGCGGAGTTTGTACTCCAGCCCCATCGCCTCGTACTTGTGGACGCCGAGCGTGTGGTAGGGGAGCAGTTCGACCCGCTCGACCGACTTGTAGCCGCCGAGGCGTTCGCCCAGCGCACGGATGTCGGCTTCGGCGTCGCTGTACCCCGGAACGAGCACATACCGTAGCCAGAAGGGTTTTCCGTGGGCTTCGAGCCACGCGGCCGTGCGGAGTGTCTGCGCGTTTTCGCGTCCGGTGAGGGCGCGGTGGCGTTCGGAATCGGCCTGCTTCACGTCCAGCAGCACCAGGTCGACCAGCCCCAGCAGCTCTTCGACGGCCGGGTTCCACACCCCGCCGTTCGAGTCGATGCAGACGTGGATGCCGGCCTCCTTCAACGACTTTACGAGCGGAACGAGTTCCGCAGCCTGGAAGGTGGGTTCCCCGCCCGAGAAGGTCACGCCGCCGCGCCGCCCGAAGAAGGGCTTCTGGTCGACGGCCATGCGCAGGATCTCCGCAGGGTCGGTCAATGTGCCCGCTCCGGCCTCGATCGTGTCGGGGTTGGCGCAGTAGAGACAGCGGAAATTGCAGCCTTGGAGGAAAACGACGAGCCGGAGTCCCGGCCCGTCGAATGTTCCCATGGATTCGTAAGAATGTACACGAAGCATGATTGTTCCTTGTTTTTGAATAAGGGGGTTCGGGCGCAAACCGGGTTCCGGTATGCAAATCCTGCGCCCGCCCCTAAAAGCGGCTTTTCAAGCCGTTACATCCTTTCGTGGAAGCTGCGGCTGATGACTTCGAGCTGGTGTTCGCGGCTCAACTTGGTGAAGTTCACGGCGTAGCCCGAGACGCGGATCGTCAGCTGCGGATATTTCTCGGGGTGCTCCATGGCGTCTTCGAGCATCTCGCGGTTCAGTACGTTGACGTTCAGGTGGTGTGCACCCTTGGTGAAATAGCCGTCGAGCATCGTCACGAGGTTCTCGATACGCTCTCCGGCCGTCGGGCCGAGCGATTTGGGCACGATCGAGAAGGTGTTCGAAATACCGTCCTGCGAGTCGCGGTAACGCATCTTGGCCACCGAGGCGAGCGAAGCGATGGCGCCGCTCTTGTCGCGGCCGTGCATCGGGTTGGCTCCCGGAGCGAAGGCCACGCCCTTGAGGCGTCCGTCGGGCGTTGCGCCGGTCTTCTTGCCGTACATCACGTTCGAGGTGATCGTCAGCAGCGACAGCGTCGGTCGGGCGTTCTTGTAGACGGGCAGCTTCTTCAGCTCCTCGCTGAAGTAGTAGACGAGGTCCACGCCCAGATGGTCGACACGGTCGTCGTTGTTGCCGTAGCAGGGAATTCACCCTCGATGTCGAAGGCTTCGGTGAGCCCTCGGCGTTGCGGCGGGGCGTCACGCGGGCGTATTTGATGGCCGAGAGCGAGTCGAGGGCGATCGAGAGACCGGCCACGCCGTAGGCGAGATTGATGCGGGGATCGGTGTCGACGAATGCCATCTGGGCCTTCTCGTAGTAGTACTTGTCGTGCATGTAGTGGATGATGTTCATGGCCTCGTTGTAGACGCGGGCGATCTCCTTGAGCACCATCTTGTAGTTGCGCATCACCTCCTCGAAGCGCAGCGGACCCTCCGACAGGGCCGGAATGCCCTTGACCATCAGCGTGCCGGTGTTCTCGCAGCGACCTTCGTTAATGGCCAGCAGCAGGGCCTTGGCCAGGTTGGTGCGGGCGCCGAAGAACTGGATCTGGCGGCCGATGTCCTGGAACGAGACGCAGCAGGCGATGCCGTAGTCGTCCGAGTGGCGCACTTCGCGCATCAGGTCGTCGTTCTCGTACTGGATCGAGCTGGTGTCGGCCGAAACCTTGGCGCAGAAGTCCTTGAATCCCTGCGGCAGCTCGGGGCTCCAGAGAATCGTGAGGTTCGGTTCGGGCGAAGGACCGAGGTTGTAGAGCGTTTGCAGGAAGCGGAACGAGGTCTTCGTCACCTTCGTGCGACCGTCGTTGAAGCGTCCGCCGATGGCCTCGGTCACCCACGTCGGGTCGCCGGCGAAGATGTCGTTGTAGGACTGCATGCGCAGGTGGCGCACCATGCGCAGCTTGATGACGAACTGGTCGATCAGCTCCTGGGCGAACGACTCGTCGATCGTCCCGTGCGCGAGGTCGTATTCGATGAAGATGTCGAGGAACGACGATACGTTGCCCAGCGACATGGCGGCTCCGTCCTGCTCCTTGACGGCGGCCAGATAGGCCATGTAGACCCACTGCACGGCCTCCTGCGCCGAATGCGCCGGGCGGCTGAGGTCCAGTCCGTAGTATTCGCCCATCGTGCGGATGTCCTTCAGGGCCTTGATCTGCTCGGCGACCTCTTCGCGCAGGCGGATGCGGGCGTCGGTCATCGGGCCGGTGAGGTTGCGGAGGTCCTCCTGCTTGGCCTCGATCAGGCGGTCGGTTCCGTAGAGGGCCAGACGGCGGTAGTCGCCGATGATGCGGCCGCGGGCGTAGTTGTCGGGAAGACCCGTCAGGAAGCCCAGCGAGCGGAACGAGCGGATCTCCTCGGTGTAGACGTCGAACACGCCGTCGTTGTGCGTCTTGCGGTAGTGGGTGAAGATGTCCTTCACCTTCTCGTCGACCTCCACGCCGTTCTCCTTGCAGGCGCGCGATACGACGTTGATGCCGCCGAAGGGTTTGATGGCGCGCTTGAGCAGTTCGTCGGTTTGCAGGCCCACGATCAGCTCGTTTTCGCGGTCGATGTAGCCGGCCTTGTGCGAGGTGACGGTCGAAACGGTCTTGTTGTCCAGCGCGCGGACGCCGTTATGCTGACGCTCCTCTTCGAGGGCCTTGAGGCAGAGGTTCCAGATGTGCTTCGTTCGCTCGGTAGGTCCTGCGAGGAACGAGGCGTCGCCCAGGTAGGGGGTGATGTTTGTCTGTACGAAGCTCGTCACGTTGATCTCTTTGCTCCAAAGCCCGTCGATAAAGGTTTTGTTCAGTTCCATAGATGATATTGTTCGTTTTGAGATGATAATTGTCCTATTTCGGTCGGCAAAGATACGTTATTTTTTTCACACCGGCCAAAGAGCGGTTACAATTTTTTATAAAAATTTAAAAAATACCTACGATCAGGTATTGACGGCGCCTTCCGGGACATGCAATAGTTACAGGAAGGCGTTGCGGCGTTTGTGGCCCTGCTTTTGCAGGGGCGGGAGTGTATAAATACGAAAAACGATGAAAAGATTCTGGATTGCCCTGCTGGGTGCGGGGCTTTTTGCGACGGCGGCGTTCGCCGGCGGTGACGAAGTTCCGGTCAGGATGCACGAACTGCCCGATGCGGCGAAGACGTTGGTGAAAAAGTATTTTCACGACATCGAGGTGGTTTCCGCCACGATGGAGAAGGGCGTGGCCCCGAGCTATGAGGTGAGGCTGGCCGACGGTACGAAGATCGACTTCGACACCCGCGGCGAGTGGACCGATGTCGAGCGGCCGGGGGGTGTCGTGCCGGACGGGCTGATTCCGCAGCCGATCCTGAAATTCGTGGCTGCGAACTATCCGGGGCGGCACGTCCGGGGTGTCGAACGCGACGGCCGCAACCATGAGATCTCCCTCGACAACGGACTGGAACTGAAATTCAACCGCCGTTTCCGGCTGGTGGAGACCGATCACTGACGGCCGACGATTGGTGCGGCGGATTACGGCCCGGGGGTTTGAGTTGCGCATCCGGCCCCCGGGTCCCGCCGCTTTGTAAGGTGAAAGGTGTAAGATGAAAGGTGAATTTTTCATTTACAACCTTTCACCTTTGGCTTTGATAAAAAGCGTATCTTTGCAGCGTAAATCTCGATAACGATGGAAGAACTCTCGCTTACGACCCCCGCCCTGCTGTTTTCGGCCGTGTCGCTGATTCTGCTGGCCTACACCAACCGGTTTCTGTCCTATGCGCAATTGGTGCGCACGCTCAAGGAGCAGTACCTGCAGCACCCCTCGAAGGTGACGCGCGCGCAGATCGACAACCTCCGCCGGCGGCTCCACCTCACGCGCACGATGCAGTTGCTGGGCGTCACGAGCCTGTTCCTGTGCGTGGAGACGATGTTTCTGATCTACGTGGGGCTGATGCTGCTTTCGGCTTATGTCTTCGGTGCGGCGTTGCTGCTGCTGGTCGGTTCGCTGGGCGTTTCGATCTGGGAGATTCAGATCTCGGTCCGGGCGCTGGAGATTCACCTCAAGGATATGGAGAACCCGCTTGACAAGCGGGATTCGGAATAATTGTCCGGTCGTGTTCAAGCCGCCCTTTTTTAAGGGTGATTTAGCGAAGCGGCATCTTTTGACAAAAACGAAGATGCCGCGACGTCGCGTCACTGCATCTCCCACTAACCTACTTATGTAACCTAAAACCAACTTGTGAATCCGGTTCTCCGGTTTTCACAGTGCAAAGATACGGGTCCGTCGTTTCGCTGAAATGACGGACCCGTTGCATTTTCGTTACACGGCGCTTTTTGAAGCTCTCCTTTTCAAAGGAGGGTTTGGGTGGATTGTCTGCACGATGGCGTATCGGCATTATTTTTTGGCCTCCAGAAAATATTGCTGCGATTTGAGCAGGTTGCGCGACTGGAGCATCATCGTCTTGGTCTCGTTGAGGATCGTCAGGTAGAGCACGCCGGCGCGGGTGCTGCCCGACGGGACGTCGTTGATGCGCCGCAGCTGGCTCTTGATCGCCTCGACGATCGTGTCGAAGAGCTTGTCGCGCATTTCGAGCACCAGATCGAGGTCCGAGAAATCCTTCGTCGCGAGCATGTCGTTGATCTTGTCGAAGATCGCCTCCACCTGGTCGTTCACGCGCATCAGGTCGACGATCTGCTCCTTCGACATGCCCTCGTGGTTGTTGTCGATGTGTTCGAATGCCGGGCGCGTGATGTGGATCAGGGCCTTGGTCACCTCCGAGAGGTAGTCCGTGACCTGCACGTAGAAGTGCCCCGTGTCGATGTCGCACCGTTGCAGGCGGCGCAGCGTCGGCATGACGTTGTATTTGCGGATGCGGGCCTCCTCGAAAAGACGGTTCGAGTCGCGAACCATCTCCTTGAGCACCTTGCGGTTCTCCTTGAAGACGGCTACCAGCGTGCGGTTGTAGATGCGCGTGACCTCCTGCATCGTCGTGCAGACCTCGCCGATGCAGGCGCACAGCACCTCGTCGGGGGTCTCGGCCGTTTCGAGCGGCAGCAGGGCCTTTTCGGCCTCCTCTTTCAGTCCGGGCGTCTTGAGGTGGCTGCGGACGAGCAGCCAGGCGCAGAGCGCCGTGAGGGCTGCCACGGCGATCCAGCCGCCCCACAGCAGCAGGGCTGTCACGGCCAGCGCGATGAGGAATCCTCCGAGCGCCGTGATGAACCACCCCGAGATGACGGCCATCACGCCCGTGATGCGGTAGACGGCGCTTTCGCGGCCCCACGAGCGGTCGGCCAGCGACGAACCCATCGCCACCATGAAGACGACGTAGGTGGTCGACAGCGGGAGTTTGTAGGAGGTACCGATGGCGATCAGGATCGATGCGGCGGTGAGGTTGACCACGGCGCGGACCATGTCGTAGGGGGCCGACGAACGCTCTTCGGCAGGGAGCGGCTCGAAACGCCGGTCGATGGCCTTCTGAACCCGCGCCGGAATCAGCCCGGTCCACATCGTGTTCATCACCAGCGTCGCGCGCACCAGACTGCGCGAAATGAGGGTCGAACCGAAGCGTTCGTCGCCCTCGTGCTGCGAGGCGAGCGACAGTTCGGTCTCGGTGACGTGCTGCGACTTTTTCGAGAAGAACAACGTCAGCACCATGATCAGTCCCGAGACGCCCAGTAGCAGGAAGTTGGCCCGGGCGGGAGCTTCGAGCGCCCCCATCATCATCGTTTCGCTGCCCGCCTCGCCGGCGATGCGCCAGGCGTCGTAGCCGGCCAGCGGCACGCCGATGAAGTTCACCAGGTCGTTGCCTGCGAAGGCAAGGGCCAGCGAGAAGGTTCCCGACAGGATCGTGATGCGCATGATGTTGAGCCGCATGCGCTGGAAAATGTAGAGGAGGAGCGACGCCGCGGCCCAGAAGGCGAGGAGCGTCACGAGGACGTGGTCGCCGACGTAGGCCGAAACGGAGGTCGGGATCAGTCCCGAGCTTTTCAACCCCTTGAACAGCGCGAAATAGAGGATTCCGGCCAGCGAGATGCCGCACCAGACGGCTCCCCAGCGGCGGAAGACGGCGGCGTAGCGGAACGAGAAGATGAGGCGCGAAATGTACATGAAAAGCGTTCCGGCCACGAAGGCCAGCGCCACCGACAACAGGATCGCCGCGATGATGACCATGGCTTTGCCCGTGTTGATGAACTGCGAGAGGTCCTGCAAGGAGGTCCCCGGGTCGCCGGCGATGCGGAACAGGGCGGCGGCGACGGCGGCGCCCAGCAGACCGAAGACCATCGACACGGTGGTCGAGGTGGGCAGTCCCAGCGTGTTGTAGAGGTCCAGCAGCAGCACGTTGCCCAGCATCATGCCCAGAAACAGCATCATAATCTCCTGAAAGGAGAACTGTCCGGGGTAGAAGACGCCGCTGCGGGCGACCTCCATCATGCCGCTCGAGGTGAGCGTGCCGACCAGAATGCCGGCGGCTGCGACCCAGAGGATCACGCGCGGGTGCGACGGTTGCGGCGTCGTTGGCGACGCCCACGACGATGCCGATCACGTTGAGGGCCAGGATGACGGCGTCGTTGGCGACGCCCACGACGATGCCCATCACGGCCAGCAGGGCCAGGATAGGAAAACGCCACGCTATAGGTCAAAACGGGTGCCGATAGCGTGGCATTCTATTTGATTTTCAGTATATTTTGGCATTTGAAAATATAGAAATTGCATTATGAACAAAAAAATGCCCGACATGCAATTCCCCCATTGTAAAGAAGGACGGAAAACGCAAAAGCGTCCAACGATACAAGTGCATGGTTTGTGGACGCCGCTTCAGCGGCGGGCGTGATTTTACAAAAGAAGACATCTGGGAGATGTACCTGCACGGCAAGCAGACAATAGCCCAGATCAGTGAAACTACAGGTCTCAGTGCTTCGACCGTGACACGTCGGCTTGCCTCCATTTCGTTCAGCTGGGAACAGCCTAGGATCAAAGGAAGCGGTGTGATACATCTCGACGCCACGTATTTTGGGCGCAATACAGGAGTGCTGCTGGCTCTGGAAAGCGGAAGCGGCAGACTTCTTTACATGAAGCATATCGCCCACGAGCACATCAGTGATTACGAGGACGCTGTGAAACATATAGTAGGATGCGGGTATGCCATTCAGGGATTGTCATTGATGGTTTTCAAAAGCTGTTTACCGTCCTTTCGGAATACAGAATACAGATGTGCCAGTTCCACATGGTGGCGATAATAAGAAGAAAACTGACCAAGAATCCGCAACTTGAGGCAGGAAAGGAGTTATTGGATCTTGCATACCGTCTAAAAGACATGAATGAAAGTGCATTCGTCAGTGCATTTGAGAAATGGAAGAGGAAATGGCATGACTTCCTGAAAGAAAAGACGGTCAACGAGATTACCGGACGCACGATATATACCCATCAACGGCTCAGATCTGCCATGGTCAGCATATCGACCTACCTTCCTTTTTTGTTTACATACGAGAAAGTCAGAGGTATGCCCAACACAAACAATATGATCGAAGGCACATTCACCGACATGAAGAAAGCCTTGCGGAATCATCCGGGAATGATTGAGGAAAACCGCAAGCGGATGATGAACGGGTTTTTCTTGGCATATGCCAAATTGCATAATGAAAAAGGAGACAACCGCTAAGGCCATCTCCTGAATCGCATTATGCATATTGGACGGCTTTATTCCTGGCGGAGGTGCTCCCCAGCAGAGCTCCGTTACGCTTTAAGCCGCAATGCAAAATAACAAAATACAGATGAATCCACCAAAAACGGGTGCCATTTTCAGCACCCGTTTTGACCTATAGAGCGAAAGCGCTCGCATCAAATATGTGTTCAAAAGTTTTGAATGGTCATATCATACTGACAGACACCAGTATTACAACGATTTTAGCACCCAGCCAAAGGCTGCGAATGCGGCCGGGCGGGTTGTCGTGTAGCTGGAATTTGTTAACTGTGTTTCTTCAATGTGAAGACGAACTCCAGCCCGCCGCGTTCGCGTTCGCGGGCCGTGATCGTGCCGCCGTGGATCGCAACGGCGTTTTTGACGATCGCCAGCCCCAGTCCCGTGCCGCCCTGTTTGCGCGATCGGCCCTTGTCGATGCGGTAGAAGCGTTCGAAGATGTGCGGCAGGTGCTCCTCGCCGATGCCGATGCCGTTGTCGGCGAACGAGACCGTGCACTCTTCGGGGGTGTCGGAAAGCAGCCGGATGAAGATGTTGCGTCCGCCGGAATAGGCCGCGGCGTTGTCCGCAAGGTTGCGGAATATTGATGCCAGCAGCGACGGGCTGCCGACGATCTCGACCTGCTGCGGGAAGTCGATGTTCACCCGCAGCCGCTGGTCGGCGGGTTTCAGTTCCATGTCGGCCGTGACCTCGGCGATCAGGTCGTTCAGCACGACGCGCTCCTTCTGGATCAGCTGGCTCGCCTCGTCCATGCGCGTGATGGTCGAGATGTCGGCCAGCAGACGCCGCAGACGCTCGGTCTGTGCGGCGCTTTTTTTCAGGAAGTCCGTGCGTCTTTGCGCGTCGAGCGACGGGTTGGCCAGCAGTGTTTCCAGATAGCCCTGAATCGCTGCCACGGGGGTCTTCAGCTCGTGGTTGATGTTGTTGGTGAGCTGTTTCTTGATGCGTATTTTCTCCTGTTCCTCGTGCAGCGCGAGGGCGTGCTCGCGGTCGCGGTCGGCAGTGGTTTTTTGCAGACGGGCGTAGAGGCGGATGATGTGGCTCGATATTTCGCCCAGTTCGTCGTGAGGAAATGCCGGGAGGTCGTCGATCCGCTCGCTCCGCTCGGCCCGTTCGGCGAATTCGTTCAGCCGGGTGATGTTCTGGCCCAGGCGGTGCGTGGCGAAATAGCCCGCCACGCTCATCAGCAGCGTCACGCCCAGCATGAACCAGAGGAATTCGCGGTCGGCAGCCAGGATTTCACCCAGCGGCACGGAGTAGGGTACGGCCGAGCGGACGATGTAGCGGTCGCCCCGCATGGCCGAGTAGAAATAGTTGCGGTCGGTGCTTTCGGAGTGGCGGCGGATGGTGTACCCCGTCCCGCGGGCCAGCGCCTCGGCGACCTCGGGGCGGTCAAGGTGGTTCGCGCCGGGCAGCGTGTCGAGCGAATTGTCGAAAACGACGTGTCCCGCCGGGTCGATCAGCGTCACGCGCACTCCTTCGCAGGGTGCGCCGGAGCGGGCGATGAAGGCGTCGGGGGGCGCGCCCGCATTCACGGCGTCGAGCATCCGCAGGTTGAAAAGCTGCAACTGCGCGTCGAGCCGCTCGGCCTTGAAGTGCTTTTCGCGCCCGTACTGGAAGAGGATGAAACACCCCACCAGCGTCCACGAAAAGACGAGCAGCAGCAGGAACAGCCGCCGGTGGTAGGAAAGTTTATGCTTCAAAGCCGTAGCCATAGCCCAGGCGCGTTACGATGTGTTCCCCGTAAGGTCCGACTTTACGGCGCAGGCGTGTGATGTTCACGTCGACCGTGCGGTCGAGGACGATCACCTCGTCGCTCCAGATGCGGCGCAGGATCTCCTCGCGTGAAAAGATCACGCCCCGGTTCGAGAGCAGCAGAGCCAGGATTTCGAACTCTTTCTTGGTGAGTTGCAGCTCCTTGCCGTCGAGCGTGCAGACTTTGCGCCGGAGGTCGATCTCCAGACCTTCGAAGCGGATGCTTTCGGATTCGGCGCGTGCGGCGGACGTGCGGCGCAGTACGCTGCGCACGCGGGCCAGCACTTCGCGGACCGAAAAGGGTTTGGTGATGTAGTCGTCGGCTCCGATGTTCAGCCCGGCCACCGTGTCGTCCTCGGAGTCCTTCGCGGTGCAGAAGATCACGGGGACCCGGGCCGTTTCGGGATCGGCTTTCAGGAGCTGCGCCATCCGAAAGCCGCTCATCTCGCCCATCATAACGTCCAGCAGGATCAGCGAATAGCGTTCGGGATGCATCCGGAGGGCCTGCTCGGCGCTGTATGCCACGTCGGCTTCGTAGCCTTCGACTTCGAGGTTGAATTGCAGGATTTCGCACAGCGACTCTTCATCGTCGACCACCAGGATTTTGTGTTTTGCCATAAATGCGGGTTTGAGTCCGCAGCAAATTTACGCATCATTCACCGATGTTGCATGCCCCCGGCATGACATTTAACCGAAATGTAATGTTGTCTCATGCGCTTTTGCGGTCAAGAAGCGCAGGGGGCCTTTGCCGGATGCCTGCAAAAACCCGAAAAGGCCCCCGGAGGCCGGGAGCCTTTCGTGTCGGGCGACGCGGGAGAGCCTATTTCCCCAGCACCTCCATCTGCTGGCGGATCGACTCCTCGTGGATGGCCTGCAGGACGGTGCGCATGAACTCGCGGTCCATGCCCATCTGCCCGGCCTGCCCGGCGCGGCGGGCCAGCAGCTCCTCGTAACGCTGCGTTTGCAGGACGGGCATGTTGTGCTCCTTCTTGTACTGCCCGATGTCGCGCGAGACGCGCATGCGGCGGGTCAGCAGTTCCAGCAGTTCGTCGTCGAGCTTGTCGATCTGCGAGCGCAGTTCGGTGAGGCTCTCGGTGGTGATCGACTCGTCGCGGATCACCAGGTTGCGGATGATATAGGCCAGCGCCTCGGGGGTCACCTGCTGGGCCTTGTCGCTCCAGGCGCAGTCGGGCGAGCAGTGGGCTTCGATGATCAGTCCGTCGAACCCGAGGTCCATGGCCTGCTGCGACAGCGGGGCGATCAGCTCGCGCTTGCCTCCGATGTGGCTCGGGTCGCAGAAGATCGGCAGGCGGGGAAGACGGCGGTGCAGCTCGATGGGAATGGCCCACATCGGGTGGTTGCGGTAGAGGCTCTTGTCGATCGACGTGAACCCGCGGTGGATGGCCCCGATGCGGCGGATGCCGGCGTTGTAGATGCGCTCGATGGCGCCGATCCACAGCTCGAGGTCGGGGCTGACGGGGTTCTTCACCAGCACGGGGACGTCTACCCCGCGCAGCGCATCGGCGATCTCCTGCATGGCGAAGGGGTTGGCCGCCGTGCGGGCGCCGATCCAGAGCAGGTCGACGCCGCCTTTCAGCGCCGTGGCGACGTGCTCGCGGGTGGCCACTTCGGTCGAGGTGTACATGCCCGTTTCGCGTTTCACGCGCTGGAGCCAGGCGATGCCCGCCTCTCCGACGCCTTCGAAGCCGCCGGGTTTGGTGCGGGGCTTCCAGAGTCCGGCGCGGCAGATGCGGATGCCTTCGGCTGCCAGCGAGCGGGCCGTGTCGAGGACCTGCTCTTCGGTTTCGGCGCTGCACGGGCCTGCGATTACCAGGGGGCGCCGGGGGTCGATTCCCGGGAGTGTGATGGGTTGAATGTCGTTCATGGTTGCGTTATTTTTGTTTGTTTTTTTAGTGTCTTTCCTTTTTCCGGCTGCTTGCGGTGCGCGGCGTTCCGGGGCGTCAGATCGCGGGGTTGGGGCATTCGGCGTATTCGCCGAGAATGCGGAAGTCGCTGGTGAGAGGCCGGGCGGCGTCGATGGCCTGCCGGTAACGCATCGGGTCGTCGAACGTCACGTCGACGTAGAAGCGGTATTCCCACTCGCGCCCGATGATGGGCAGCGACTGTATTTTGGTGAGGTTGATGTCGTAGAACGAGAGGACGGTGAGCACTTGGAGAGGCTCCCCCGGGTGTGCGGAAGGGTGAAGAGCAGAGAGGCTTTGTCGGTGTGGGCGGGATCGGCGAATTCCGCGGCGCGGCGCTCGTCGGCGAGCAGGAGGAAGCGTGTGAAGTTGTGTTTGTTGGTCTCGATGCCCCGCCGGAGGATTTCGAGTCCGTAGAGACGGGCTGCGTCGGCGCCGCAGATGGCCGCCGTGCCTGCGAGGCGTCCCTCGGCGATTTCGCGCGCGCTGCCTGCGGTGTCGTCCCTTTCGACGATCTTCATGCCGGGGAGGGTTTTCAGGAAATCGCCGCACTGCATCAGGGCGATCGGGTGCGAGCGGACTTCGGCGATGTCGTCGGGCGTCTGCCCGGGGAGGGCCGCCAGGACGTGCGAGATGCGGAGTTTCTGTTCGCCGATGATCCGGGCGCGGCTCTGTTGCAGGAGCTCGTGGTTGGGCAGCAGGCTGCCGGCGATGGTGTTTTCGATGGCCGCGATGCCCAGCAGCGCCGGATCGGCGGCCATCCGGGCGAACAACTCGTCGAAACTCAAGCAGGGCAGCACCTCTATTTCCCGGTCTGCGAAATAGCCGCGCGCCGCCGTTTCGTGATAGCATCCTGCGATGCCCTGTATTGCGATTTGTTCCATAATGGTTTGAAAAAGAAAATCCCGCTCAACCGAGCGGGATTTTCGTGTCATATTAATCTATACTATCTGTATACAGTTAATTGCATGCGATCCCGCTTTTTCCCTTGCTATAAAAGAAAAAGTAATAAAAATAGTATGCAAAACCGTATGCTCTCATCATTCGATGGCTTTTATCGTTGGCAAATGTAGCGAAATAATCCGTAAAACCAAACGTCCGCCGTACTTTTTTTTGCGAAAAAATCAGCCCTTGCGGTGCCGGAACCGCTTGCGCAACTGCTTGCGGCGGCCGAACGCCAGCCGGAAGAAGGTCCCGCGCAGCAGCGTGTCGTCGACATCCCATCCGCGCGTTTCGGCGTAGCGGTCGAGGATGTAGAGGAATGCCACGGCGGGGCAGGACAACCGCCGGAGGTTGATCATACAGGCCCGGGAGGAGAGGGGCCGGTCGTCGAAATGCATGCGGTTGATGTCGATCAGCTGGAAGCGGTAGGCGCCCGCGGGGGTGCGGTCCCAGAGGATGTTGCCGTGGTTGAAGTCCCGGTGCTCGATGCCTTTCTCGTGGAGCTGCACGGCGAAGCGGGCGAAGGCCTCCAGCACGGGCAGGGTCCCGCTGCGGGGAAGCGTGCGGTGGTCTGCGACAGCGGGGTGTAGTCGGAGCGCCGCGAGACGTAGTAGCTGTCGCAGAGCAGTCCGCGGCGGCGGTATTCGCTCCATGCGACGGGTTCGGGCGAATCGACGCCCAGCGCCCGGAGCCGCACGGCGTGTTCGTACGAGCGGCGGGCCTTGCTCCGGCGGAAGAAGGTGTAGATGACGGCCCGCAGCAGGTTCGGGCGCTTGAACCGTTTGACGACCAGCCGTTCTCCCTCCGCCTCGAAGGCTTTGATCGTGTTGCGTCCCGCGTGCAGGACCTCGCCTTCCCGGTCGAAGAGTTCGGGCAGGCGTTCCGCGAAGTCCCGCAGGTGTTCCGAGGCCGTATTGACGTGAATGTGCATTGCGGTGTTTTTTCTGTAGCAAAGGTACGCACCCGCGGCGTAAGGCGTTAGTCCTGTTTGATTGTTAAGTTGTTCTGAAACGGAAAAGAAAGGCGGATTTCATCGGGTGGCGTGCGGAGAACGCGCTCCTTTTCCCCGAAGGCCGGGTGCGGTTCCGGACGGGCATGAAACGAGCGGAACTTCTTCCGCTCGTTTTCGGGATTTATCTCATCCGGATGTGGAACGCTTTGAGGCGTGTCATCGTCTTCGTGGAGGTGCGGCCGAACGAGTCGGCGACTTCGATGCGGACGGTCGTCGCAGGTCCCGAGGCGCGGTAACGCCACATGTGGGGGTTGCAGGCCGTCTGGAACGGTCTGGTGCCGCGCATGTAGGTGATCTTGTGCAGCCGAAATCGTTGGGCGTGACCGGTCTCCGGGCGAAGCCCTCGGCCGCGGCGGCCGTCGCCAGCGACAGCGCGCAGCACCGGTTTTTCGGAAACGGGTTTCCGTGGGGCGCGTTATTTCGAAGAGGGGTCGAATACGAAGATGTTCTGGTAGTGTTTCGTATTGTCGGCGGTGATTCCGCGGGCCGTGTATCCCAGGTAGAGCTTGTCCTTGCAGACCTTGATGCCCTCGGCTTCGAGCGTCCCGAACACCGAAACGCCGATCTGGGTCAGTTTGTCCTTGTCCAACACGACGGCCACCTGCGTCCGCTCCTCGACGATGTTGCCCTCGAAGTCGAACACCGTGACGTAGGCGAACGAGCTGCCCGAGTAGAACGAGCCGAAGAGGTTGTAGTTCGACTGCCCCTCGGTGTAGTAGAGCCGGTTTTTGTGGACGTCGTAGCCCTGCCAGTCGTAGTAGGTGGCGCCGCTCGCGCCGTATCCCGTCTTGAGGAAGCGCGGCCGGGCGACGGGCGTCAGCGTCGTGAGGTCGTGGCAGCGCACCACCACGCTGACCGAGTTGGTCGAAGCGGGCCTGTCGGTCTGGAAGCCGTCGGTGCAGGTGATCGTTACGTTGGTCATCGGGGCCTTTTTCGCCTCGCTCAGCTTGTAGATGACGAAACACCGGTAGGACGAATTTTTGCTGTCGCCGTAGTTGATCGTCAGCAGGTCGTTCTCCGCGTCGATCGAGGGGTGCAGGTCGGTGTAGTCGCCGATGTAATAGTAGTCGTTGCACTCGTTGGTCTTGACGGTGGCTCCCTTCACGTATTTGACGCGCCCCACCAGCTTTTCGTTCCAGTACTGGCCTTTGGCGTTGCAGACGCCGTAGGCTCCGGCCCACAGGTAACGGTCGGCGCCGTCCTCTTCGAGGGCGGTGTTCGTCCCGTGGCCGAAGTAGGTGAGTTTCATGTAGTCCTTGTTCTCGGTCTGCACGTCCGGGGTCTTGTTGGGCTGCGCGCGGACCCAGTTCAGCTGCGCCTGGTTCGTGTTGGAGAGCTGCGTGTACCAGACCGAGCCGTCCGAGTCGAGGTTGAAGCCCTGCATCGCCGTGTTGTCCGGCAGGTAGGTGTTCCGGCTGAAGATGTTCGAGGCATCGAACCGGTCGATGCCCGTGGTCGACGATTTGTCGGGACCTTCGGGTTTGCCGGGACCGGGCGTTTCGCCGCCGTCTCCGTCGCCGCCGCAGGCGGTGCAGAGCGAGAGGCCCAGAATCGAAATAAGCGTGAATTTCAGCAGTTTCATAGCATGTCGTTTTAGTTGCGGTAAATTAGGTATTGCCGCCCGAGGCGGCAATACCGAATAAAACCTGTTGTTTCTAATTTGTGATTATCGGTCTTTCGTTACCTGGATGTCGTCGATCCACAGGCGGTAGTGCTTGGTTCCGTAAGGATGCGCCGCGATTACGATGCGGGTCTCCTTGGTGGCTCCGGCGATCTTGACCACATGCTCCGTGGGATTTACGTAGTCGGTCGTGGGAATTTTGTCGCTGTCCACGTGCGTCGTGCACTGTACGGTCACCTGCTTGTCCGTGTTGGCCGTGGCGGCCCCTGTCGGTTCGGCCTTGGTCGGGCCTCCGTCGGTGATGGTTCCGGGACCTTCGACCTGGATGTAGTGCTGTTCGTGGTCCTGTCCCCACGAGTGGTACGGCTCGAAGTAGGGCGCCGTGTGGCACGTTACGGTGATGTCGGCCGTCCCTTCGCCGATTCCGGTCAGCTTGGGCGTCTTGATGTAGCCCGAAACGGATGCGGTCGAGAGCAGTGCGGCTCCGGTCTGGGTGCGTACCCAGAAGCCCTGCCAGCCGGGATAGTCGGCGTCGGCGTAGTTCGTGCCGTAGGTGTCGCCTTCCCACCATGCTTCCCACAGTTTGGCCGCTTTCACCGGACCGCGGTTGTCGGTCGCGCTCCCGACGTAGTTGAAGAACGAGTCGGTGGAGTTGACGGGGTTTACGATTTTTCCGGTGGCCGCCGGGCAGTTCGGGTCGTCGGGGTCGATGTTCGCACCGATCTGGGCGTTGGTGACTTCGACGCCGAATGCCTGGTAGATCGGACAGCCTCTGAACCAGAAATCGTCGAAATCCTTGTAGAGGATGACGTTCGGCGCCAGATTCTCCTCGGGAGTGGTGAACGAGAGCCACGTCTTGTCCGAATCCTCCTTATTGGGACCCAGCTCGTGGGCGACGATCCAGAACCAGTAGGTCGTGCCGGGTTGCAGGTTGCCGAAGGCGAAACGGTTGTGCACGAAGAACATGCTGCTGGCGGTGAGCCAATCGGCCGTCTTCGAGGTGTAGTTGCGCAGGTTGTCGCCCTCCTCTTCCAGCGCGAGGCCGAAGCTGAACGAGCGGGGCGTGCCGTTGTTGAAGTTCGTGCCGGTGCCCTTCTCGTAGTCGCCCCAGTCGAGGACTGCCAGGCGGGGCAGCAGTTTGAACATCGTGACGGTTACTTCGCCGGCCAGTTTGGCGCGGCTCTCGGCGGTGAGGTCGTAGGGGGTCGCGACGGACGAGATCTCCACGTGCAGTTTGATCGTGATCGGGCCTTTCTTTGGTCGGCGTTCCGCTCAAGGCGAGGGGAATCGCTCCGTCGCCCGCCTCCATTTCGTATCCCGAGAGCGATTCGATGGCGATGCCTTCGGCTCCCGCGCCTTCGAGCGTTGCCGTGACGTCGGCCTTATAGCCGGGCTTCGATTTCTGGTAGGGGATCGTCACCCGCTTGTCCACGAGCTCCTCGTAGAGGTCGAAACTGGGGGCGATCTCGGGCGAGCCGACGGTGAAGAATCCGTCCTCCTGCGTAACCCGGATGACCAGTTCTTTCAGTCCGTCGGAGAGCGTGACGCTGCCGGTACGCTCCGCGCCGTCGTTCTGCGCGACGGTGATGTTCACCGCCTGTTCTTTCGGCGCGCCGTTCCCCTCCCCGGGCGAACAGCTGATCCACGTGTCGTCGGGCGTGATTTTCCAGGACCCGTTGGTCAGGACGAGCAGCTCCTTCGTCGAATTGAGGTACGGGAACGAGAGCGCGTCGTGGCTCCGCTGCAGGAAGTGGGTTTCGTCGTCCTTGCAGGATGTGCCGAGGGCGACCGACGCCAGGCACAAAAACGAAATTATAGCGTGTATTTTCATAAAATCGGATTTTTGATCGTTTCGGGTAAGCGGGTTAGTCGTCCCAGCCGGGATTCTGCGGCCGCAGGTTGGGGTTGATGTCGAGCGCATTCTTCGGAACGGGGTAGAGGTACTTGTAGTCTGCCCATTCCCGGTCGAGAATGTAAACCAGGCAGTTGTCCTTGTTGACACTGTATGTCGTGACGTTGTCGCCCTCTTCGGCGGTCACCTCCACGTACGAAACCCCGGTCTGGTTGCTGCCCGATTTGGGATGGCTCTTCGAGTAGAAGCAGAGGTCGTTCTTTCCGTCGCCGTTCATGTCGAACGGCTTGCCCAGTTCGGGAATGTGGATGCCAGCGAATTCGACCGTCAGTTTGTGGCCCATGCGCCAGCGCATCAGGTCGTCGCGCCGGGTGTTCTCCATGTACAGTTCGATGCTCCGCTCGCGGCGGCATTCGAGTATCCACTTGTCGGTCACCCCGTCGTAGTAGCTGGCCAGATAGGGGTCGGCCGTGGCGGGCATCGCGCCGCTTACGCCCGAACGCTCGCGCAGCGGGCGGATCGTCTTGTTCCACACCGTCTGGTCCATCTCGCCCAGTTCGGCCTTGGCTTCGGCCTCGTTCAGCAGAATTTCGGCGTAGCGGAACACCGGGAGCGAGTTGGCGCTGGAGGTGTTGCTCTCGTTCGCATCGTCGTCGGTGTTCCACTTGATGATGCGGTAGTAGGTCAGCTGCGTGGTCAGGCCGGGGAAGACCTTTGCGAATTCGTTGGTCTCCTTGCCGCCGACCTTCTTGACGTAGTAGGGCGTGATGAAGGTCTGGCGCAGGCGGTAGTCGCGGCCGGCGAACTCGTCCTTGAACTGCGTCTTGTTGTATCCGTCCTTGTCCGTGAAGCGCGTCCCGTCGAGGTTCAGGTACATGTTGACGAACGCTTTGGGGCCCGAGTTGCGTTGTCCGTAGCTGCCCGAGGCGTAGTACCACGAGGCGTCGTGAAACCGGTTGAGCGTGGCGTTGAACTCGTTGGCCAGGATCACTTCGGTGTACTGCGGCTCCTCGCTCTTGAAGACCTTGCTGTAATTGGTCGTCTCCTCGCCGGCCGTCGAGACCAGCGAATAGGGGCTGTCGCCCATCAGCTCCTCCGAGGCGGCGACGCACGCGCGGAGCCATTCCTCGCTGCCGTCCAGCCCGTGGTACTTCCGCCAGGTTCCCTCGTAGAGGCAGATGCGCGATTTCAGGGCCAGCGCCACATAGCGGTTGATGACGTTGGTGTTGACGTATTTGCTGGCCTTGGAGCACCAGGTGGCGGCGAAGTCGAGGTCTTCGAGGACCTTCTGCATGACGTAGTCGCGCGGGTCGCGGCCCTTGTAGAGCTGTTCGTCGTCGTCGGGGTCGATCGGCTCGTCGTACCAGGGCACGTCGCCGAAGGTCTTGACCTTGTCCCAGTAGAACCACGCGCGCCAGAAGCGGCCGACGCCCTCGTAATGCTTCATTGTTGCGTCGTCCACATAGGGGGCCGCGTCCTTCATGTGCTTGAGGTAATAGTTGACGTTGTAGAGCGGACGCCAGTTGCCCCGCGCCCAGTTGTTGGCCTGCTGGGCGCTGTAACCGCCCGTCTTGAGGAATCCTTCGGTCTGGGTCGTGACGCAGATGTCGCTGTACTGGTCGCCGCGCGTGAGCGTCGCGGCCGAGGGCAGGTGGCTTTCGAGAAAGCCGATCGCATAGGTTTCCAGCGCCGTTTCCGAATTGAAAAAGGTGTCGGTGGTCGTCGAATAGACGGGGTCTTCGTCGAAGAAGCTCTGGCACGAGGCCAGGAGGGACAATCCGGCGATTATCGCTATCTTGTTCAGTATGGGTTTCATGGGATTGCGTGTTAGAAGTTGATGTTCAGTCCGATGGTTACGCTTCGGGTCATCGGGTATCCGTAGCCCTGGCCGTCGGTGCCGGTCTTCGATGCGAAGTCGGCGTCGCCCGCCGTGATCATTTCGGGGTCGTAGTTCTTGGCGTACTTCTTCAGCGGCGACCAGAAGAACAGGTTTTCGCCCGAGACGTAGATGCGCAGTTTCTCGATGTGGGCCTTGCGGGTGATCTGCTGGGGCAGGGTGTAGCCCAGCGAGATGTTTTTCAGGCGGCAGTAGCGCGCTTTCTGCAGGTAGCGGTCGTTGGCGGCGCGCAGCGTGCCGCGTCCGCTGACGGCCAGCGAGCCGCGCAGTCGGGGCCAGTATGCGTTGGGGTTGTCCTCCGACCAGCGGTCGGCGTTCTGCCACGGCAGGCTGTATCCGTAGGGGCGGTCGTATTGTCCCCAGAAGAGCCCCGACTCGCCGGCGGGATACCAGTCGCGTTTGCAGACGCCCTGGAAGAAGACCGCGAAGTCGATGCCGTTCCAGTTTGCGCTGAAGTTGATGCCGTAGTGGTAGCGCGGCGAGGAGTTGCCGATCTTGCGCAGGTCGCCGTGGTCGTCGAGGCGGTTGCTGCCGTTGTCCACGACGCCGCTCTCGTCCAGGTCGGCGAATTTCAGGTCGCCGGCGTTCCACGACTTGTTGTCGCCGCTCCAGAAGGTCTTCTCCTGTGCCTTGAGACCCCACTCCTGCGCCTCCTCGTCGGTGGCGAAAAGCCCTACGACGTGGTAACCCCAGATCTCACCCAGCTCCATGCCTTCGTAGTAGGCGTTGGCGTAGAGCGTGGGCAGGGTGTTCGACTTGCTGGTGTATTTGTGATGATCGACTTGCTGTCCCAGAGCGAGAGGCGCACGCTGTAGTTGAAGGGTTTGTTCGCCACACGGAAACTGTCGGTCCAGCCCAGCGAAACCTCGAAACCGCGGGTGCGCATGTCGGCGTTGTTGCCGTAGGGCGCCGAATAGCCCGTCACGGCCGGCAGCTCGGCTCCGGTGACGAACATGTCGGTCGTCTCCTTCTGGTAGATGTCGCCCACGAAGCTCAGGCGGTTGTTCAGCAGGTTGACGTCCAGTCCGAGGTTGATCGTCGAGGAGGTCTCCCACGTGAGGTTTGCCGGCAGCACGGACGAGGGCGCCGAGGTGTAGGTGCGCTGGCTGCCGTCGACGATCACGCCGGCCTTGTTGAAGTCCAACAGCTCCATGTACTTGTAGGGCGAGACGTTGCCGTTGCCGGCCTTGCCGATCGAGAAGCGCCATTTGATGTTGTTGATCCAGGAGATGTCCTTCATAAAGTTCTCCTCCGACATCCGCCAGCCCACGGAGGCCGACGGGAAGAAGCCCCAGCGTTCGTTGCTCGGGAACTTCGAGCTGCCGTCGTAGCGGCCGCTCAATTCCGCGAGGTATTTGCCCTTGTAGGCGTAGCTGGCGCGGTAGAAGATGCCGACGAACCTCCAGTCGTAGCTGTTGGCGTCCTCCAGGACGTAGTCGATGCCGTTCATCAGCGAGTAGTTGGGTTTGCCGTCGACGATGAATCCGTCGCGGCCCATGCGGGTGTTGCGCGCCCGCTTGTGTTCGATGTTCCATCCGGCCATGACGTTCAGCGAGTGGTCTTCGGGCAGCCGCGGGGTGAACGAGAGGTTGGCGTTGCCGCTGTGGTATTCGATCTGCGTCTCGGTGGTGCGCATCGAGCTGCTCGCCGGATAGGAGATCTGGATACCCGGACCGTTGGAGTAGGTGACCTGCGAGATCACGTCGTTCTGGCGCGAGTGGTTGAACAGGTAGGAGTAGTCGGCTTTGGCCACCAGCACGTCCTTGATCAGGTCGATGGTTACGACGGTCGTGTTCTTCATGTCGAACTTGAGGTTGTCGCGGTAGGAGTTGCCCTCGGCCATGTTGGCGTAACCCGTGTAGACGGCCGCCGCGGTCCACGTCCCGTCGGGGTTGGTGACGCGGGTGATCGGGAATCCCTGGTGTTCGAGGTTGCGGCGCACCAGCAGGTTCTGCGCATAGGTCGTCGGCTGGTGGTAGCTGCGGCGCACGAAGTCGGTGTTGTTCTCCACGGTCAGCCATTTGGTGATGTTGACCGTACCTTTGGCCCGGGCGTTCAGCTGGCGGAATTTCTCGTCGCCGACGCGGTAGATGCCGTCCTGCTCGTAATAGCGGGCCGAAGCGATGAAACTGGAGGTTTTGCCGCCGCCCGAAATCCGGATGTTGTGCTGGTGGGCCGTGGTCGATTTCTTGTAGAAGAGGTCGTACCAGTCGGTGTTGCGTCCGTAATACTGGTATTTGCCGCTGGCGTCGAGTTCCCATTCCAGATAGCTCCGGTCGGGGTCGTTCATGCGTTTTTTGTACTCGTCCTCCCAGCTCTGCGTCCAGGGGAAGAAGTTGTTGATGCCCGTCGGCAGATGGTGCGAGTAGCCCACGTAGGCGGTCATGTAGTTGTCGTACCAGGTCTGGCTGTCGGTCTCGTATTTCGGGCGTACGGTCTCGCTGATGATCGAAACGCTGCCGCTGTAATCGACCGAAATCTTATCCTTGCGGGCGCTTTTCGTCGTCACCAGCACCACGCCGAACGCACCCCGGGCGCCGTATACGGCCGTCGAGGAGGCGTCCTTGAGCACCGAGATGCTCTCCACGTCCTCGGGGTTCATTGCCGTCAGGTCGCCCTCCACGCCGTCGATCAGGCAGAGCGCCGATCCGCCTGCGCCGATCGACTGCGTGTTCGCACGGATGTTGATCGACGCCGAACGGCTCGGCTTGCCGTCGGCCATCGTGATGTTCAAGCCCGGAATCTGGCCCTGGATCGACCGGAGCAGATAGGCGTTGGGGCGGTTTTCGAGCACCTCGCCCGAAATGTTCTCCACGGCCCCGACGATGTTGCGCCGCCGCTGGGTTCCGTATCCCACGACGACGACCTCGTCCATCAGGTTCTGGTCCTCGGTCAGGACGACCTCCAGTTTGGTGCGGGTTCCGACCTTGACGCGCTGGCTCTTGTAGCCCAGATAGGAGACGGCCAGCATGTCGTCGGGTTTTGCCTGAAGCGTAAAGGCTCCCTGCGCATCGGTCGAAGTGCCCTGCGTGGTGCCTTCGATGAGGATGGTGACGCCTGTGAGCGGCTCACCCTGTTGGGATTTCACGGTTCCGGACACGGCCTTGCTTTGGGCGAGGACCTGTCCCGTCGCCAGCATCAGGAGGATGAAAATTCCCCCCCCCCGAGATTTTCCGGCGGATTGCGGATCGGTAGTTAAAAAGATTCATATACGAGGTTCTTTGAAGTGTTTGGGTCAGAGTTCGGTGTGTTTCGGGGCGCGGGTCGTCGTCCGGACGATGCAGTCGCGCAGCCGGGTCAGCTGTTCGGGCGTGGCGGTCAGCCATCTGTGCCGTCCGTCGGGACCGGGGCTGAAATTCGTGAATCCTTTGTCGTCGACGGCGACGGTTCCCGGCTCGCTTTCGGTGAAGTATTCGGGATGGAGCAGGTAAACCACCGACAGCAGGTCCCACGACGCGCGGTCATAGGGCATCTTGTGGTAATTCTTGTAGCCCTCGACGACGGGATGGAGTTTCGCCCAGCCGAAATCGTTCTCGATGGCCGCACCGGGATACATGACCTGCTTTCCCAGCTCGAAGGGGTTCTGCACGATCGGCGTGTCCCATTCGGCGAAGAGTTTCCGCATGGCGGGGATGTCGTTGACGACGTTGAACTCCGCGCGCTGCTTCTCGCCGTAGCTGCCCGCCATGATCGAGAGCGTCTTCACCTTGCGGGCCACCAGTTCGCGGCCCGTGAGGGGCGAGATGTCGTCGGCCGGGCTGTCGAGGAGTTTTGCCAGTTCGGTCGCGAATCCTAAAGAAAGTACGGTTACCGAGCGGTCGGGCTGCGCGGCCAGCGTGCGGCGGTAGAGCGTGACGGGGTCTTCGATCTGTTCCGGGGTCTTGCTCCGGGCGAAGGCCGGGGAGCCGTCTTCGCGGGTCATCGCGCACACCGCCGCCGTGTAGTCGGGAGCGTGGTCGTTGAGCACCGGGGTCGGCGACTGCGCCAGCGGAATGTCGGGGTAGCCGTACCACGTGTTGAGGATGTCGATGTAGTCGGTGGCCGTCGGGCTGAGTTTGTGGTTGCCGATGGCGAGCAGGTCTACGCGGCCGTCGTCCATCGCCTTGTAGATCAGATCGAAGGCCAGTGCGTCGTCGATGTCGTTGCCCATGTCGGTTTCGACGATCAGCCGGATCGGTTCCGGTGTTGCGGCTGCGGACCGGGAGCCGCAGCCCGTGCCCGCGAGCAGCAGGGCGGCCGCTGCGGGGAGCAGTGAGGTTTTCATTTCGGATTCGGGTTTTTAGTTGCCGCCGGAGGCGATGATCGAAGCCAGTCCGGCGATGAAGAAGAGGAACATCACGGCCAGCAGCGTGTTGGTTTTGCGGTCGGCGCCCTTGAACTCCTTCCAGATGAAGACGCCCCACACGGCGGCGATCATCGGCGCGCCCTGTCCGAGCGCGTAGGAGATGGCGGCCCCGGCCTTGCCGGCGGCGATGTAGCTGAAGGCCGTTCCGAGACACCAGACGGCGCCGCCCAGCATGCCCACGAGGTGCGTGGGCAGCGAGCCGCGGAAGTACTCGTGGTAGCTGACGGGCGCTCCGACGAAGGGACGGCGCATGGCGTAGGTGTTGAAGGCGAAGTTGCTCAGCAGCACGCCGACCGAGAAGACGAAGATCGCCGAATAGGGCGTCAGCATGCCGGGCGTCGGGGCCGCGAAGTTGTCGAGGTCCATCGCCGCCGCGACGAACCGGTAGAAGAACGACATCAGCACGCCCGCCACGACGGCCAGTATGATGCCTTTGCGGTTCTGGGCCGCCGAGTCGCCGCTCTTGCGCATGCGCCCCGAGGCGATGCCGTTGCAGATGATTGCGACAACGATGAGCGCAACGCCCAGGAAAAGCACGACGGGATCGCCTTTCGGCGCTCCGACGTAGTTGACGATGACGCCCAGCACCAGCGCGAGTCCCACGCCCAGCGGGAAGGCCACCGAAAGCCCGGCCAGCGATACCGAGGCCGAGAGCAGGATGTTCGAGGCGTTGAAGATCACGCCGCCCAGCACGACGCTGCCGATGCCTCCCCATTCGGCCTGCGCGAGGTCTTCGAGGAAGGGACGGCCCTCGGTCCCGATGCTTCCCATCGTGAAGCCCAGGAGAATGGCGAAGAGCACCATGCCGATCACGTAGTCCCAGTAGAAAAGCTCGTAACGCCAGGTCTTGCCGGCGAGTTTCTGGGTGTTTCCCCACGAGCCCCAGCAGAGCATCGTGATGAAGCAGAAGATGACTGCCAAAGAGTAGCTGTTAACAACGAACATAGTATTTGAGTTTTAAGGTTTTCGTTCGGTTCAGGCGAGGGTCTCCAGCTCCTCGCGCCACGGTATCGAGGTCTGGGCGCCCATGCGGGTCACGGAGACCGCGGCGCTGCGTGAGGCGAAGCGTACGGCGTCGGCGAGGCTGCTGCCTTCGGAGAGCGCTACCAGCAGGGCGCCCGTTGAAGACATCGCCGGCGGCGGTCGTGTCTACGGGCGTGACCGTGTGCGCCGGTATCAGTTGCTCCCCGCGGGTGTCCGGATCAGCGCGCCTTCGCTGCCCAGCGTGACGATGACGTTGCCGACACCTTTCGCCAGCAGCGCCCCGGCCGCTTTCGAGGCGTCCTGCACGGTGTGCACGGGGATTCCCGTCAGCGTTTCGCTTTCCGTGCGGTTGGGGGTGATCAGGTAGACCTTGCGCAGCAGTTCGTCGGCGAGCGGCATGGCCGGGGCCGGGTTGAGCACTACGCGGGTTCCTGCCGCATATGCCTTTTCGATGGCGCAGGCCACCGTTTCCATCGGGATTTCGAGCTGTACGAGCAGGTATTCGGCTCCGGCGATGCGGTCCGCCACGGCGTCGATCGCCTCGCACGTGAGGCTGTGGTTGGCGCCGGGAGCCACGGCGATGCAGTTCTCGCCGTCCTGCGAGACGAAGATCAGCGCCGTACCGGTCGGGGTGTCCTTGGCCGTGAAGAGGGCCTCGGTGTTGATGCCGTCGGCGGCGAACTGCTGCCGGAGGGCTGCGGCGCCGGCGTCGTCGCCCAGACACGAGACGAAGGCCACGTCGCCGCCCAGGCGCGCGGCCGCGACGGCCTGGTTGGCCCCTTTGCCGCCGTTGGACTGCATGAAGCGCGCCTCGCCGACGGTCTCGCCCGGGCGGGGCAGATGTTTGACGCAGGCAATCATGTCGATGTTGGTACTGCCTATTACCAGAATCTTGTTCATGTTCGGTTATCGTTGGTTAATTTCTGTCGTTTTTTCGCCCTGCGGGGTCCGGATGCGGCTCAACCCCGCGGAGATGCGGTTTTTCGGTTTTCAGGTCGTCCGCCGATTGTCCCCGATGCCGTTTCTTGCCGTTTTGCGCCCGTTGTTTTCATAGGGTGTCTTTGCAGAATACGGTTCTTATGGGGGCTGTGGCAGATGTTCGGTTTTCGGATGCTATCTTTTTAGCCCTGTTTGCGCTTATCGTTTGCGCAAATATAATTACTTTTTGGAAACCTCCAAAATTATTTTACCGTTTTTCTTTTCTTTTTCGATATTTTTCATATATTTGTCATGGGTGAACTGAAAATAAAGCAATGAAAAAAGAAACTCTCGTTAGCATCGCCGAACGTTCCGGATGTTCGATTTCCACTGTTTCGCGCGTTTTGAGCGGCAATGCGGCCAAATACCGCATCAGTCAGCGTACCGTGGCGCGCGTGACAGAGGAGGTCAAACGCTGCAACTATACGCCCAGCCTGCTGGCAAAGGGTTTACGCACAAATCGTACCGATACGATCGGGCTGCTGATTCCGAACATCGAGAATTCGTTTTTCGCCGGCGTTGCGGGCGTGGTGATCCGCGAGTCGCGCAATTATAATTATAAGGTGGTGGTGGTCGACACGCAGGAGGACGAGCGCAACGAGCAGGACGGACTGTCGGCGCTGCTGGCGCGGCGGGTGGACGGCATCGTCGCCGCGCCGTGCGGCAGCAATTCGGAGCTGTTCGCCAGTGTGCAGGAGGGCGGCATGCCGCTGGTGCTGATCGACCGCTATCTGCCCGACGCCGGGATGCTCTCCTATGTCACGACGGACAATTACCGCGGTGCGGTGATGGCGACCGAGTACCTGCTCGAAAACGGACACCGCCGCATCGCCTGCATCCAGGGCACGCCCCATTCGATGCCTGTGCGGGACCGCGTGCGCGGATTCGGCGATACGCTGCGTGCACACGGGCTGGGCGATCGGATCGTGGTGACGGGCGAGGATTTCTCCGTACAAAACGGTTATCTGGAGACCAAGCTGGCGCTGGCCCAGGCCGAGCGGCCTACGGCGATCTTCGCCTTGAGCAACCTGATTCTGCTCGGGGTGGTGAAGGCGGTGCACGAGTCGGGCCTGCGGATTCCCGACGACATTTCGGTCGTTTCGTTCGACGACAACATGCTTTTCAACTACCTCGATCCGGCGATCACCTGCATCGGCCAGCCGACGGACGAGATCGGCACGCTGGCCGTGAAGCTGCTCATCCGCGCCGTCCGCGAGCCCGGCGCGGCGCCTTCGCACCTGCACCTGCCGCCGTCGCTGATCATCCGCCGCTCGGTGCGCAACCTGCTGTTATAGAAAATAAAAACGGGAACCCGTGAGGAGCGGATTAAAATGATGTAACGACCTAATAAATCAGGTCGTTACATTTTTGTATAGGATAATAGGTAACGAAAAAGTAACGGTTTATTTTCAACTTGTTGCGCTCAAATACCGCATTTCAAATAACCTATTGCAAGATACGAAAAATTTTTGGAATTGGCAAATAGTCAAGAGTTGTTAGATGCAACCTGTTTCTTTTACAATTTCTGAAGTGTATTGTCCAAAATCGAACCTCCGTATTTGTGATTTTTGTTATATGTTTTATGATTACTATTACCACTTTAGAATGCATATTTGAATATAAACTGAGTTCCTTTCTCCTGTACAGATTCCTGTTCCAAGAAAAAAGAGTTCAGACGTATCTTGTTTTCTTGAAGGATATGTCAGGGAATCTTCCTGATAGATATTGGCCGTGTATTTAATGACGGTCTTTTTATAAAAAAAATCGATGAACAGATTCATTGTCAGTATCTATAATAAGTTTTCTCAGCTCATCAATTTTTGCGTGAAGCTGTTTCTGCTGTTTAGAATCTGGAAACGCAACTCCTTCTAAGATCCAGCATCCGGTATATATACTTGCTTAGGATGAGTGGTCTTTGATTATTCTATAATTATAAACCTGTTGGTTGAATTAGATTAGTGAATATTTTATCAGCCCAATCGGACGAAGATTAACGAAATTGCCCTATTGCATAAACGTCATAGCTGCGATTTTGCCTGCCATACGGGTAAAGAGACCGCAGGATTGCTTTGCATAGTTTCGTATCATCATGAGATTGTCGTTGAGTTGGGAGAATATTGTTTCTATACGCTTGCGGAATCTCTTGTATGTCCGGGATGGCGGACGCCAGTTTTTCTGATTCAGCCGATACGGGACTTCAAGAGTTATATTAGCTGTCTCAAAGAGGTTTTTCTGAACCTCGGCACTGAGATAACCTTTGTCTCCAAGCATCATACAGTCACGATATTCCCAACGCACATCATTGAGGCAATGGATGTCATGTACGCTTGCCGCAGTCATGTCATAGGAATGTATCACACCTCGTATCCCGCACACAGCATGGAGTTTATAACCGTAATAGTGCAGACCTTGCGAGGCGCAGTATCCCCAATCCGGAGCGGCCTCCGCGTTGTCTCGGCCCATGACACAACGTTTCGCCCTTGCGTTCTGGCAGACCTTTACCGGCTTGGAATCAATGCAGAACACGTCCTCAGATCCGTCAATGGCGACAGCAACCTCCTTGCGGATTTCCTCGGCAAGTCTGGCCGTCAGCTTACGACGGACATTGAACTGCCGGCGGCTGATCTGGTTTGGCAAATCGTCCTTGCACTCATGTCGCAGACGATGAAAAAGAAGATTTTCGCTATCGAATCCGAAAAGCCTCGGCGGTTATGCCGAGAGCGACGACTTCGAGGTCGGAAAACTTCGGAACAACGCCACAACGGGGTACGTTTCCAAGTTCATTTACACGATTCCCAGCGAAATCCTTGCAGATTCCGAGAATTCTAACGAAATTTGCTATGAAGTTGCGCATAAGCAGAGCAATAGTAGTTAACGGTGTGATTACCACTAATTTGCTAATAATCTGCAATTTGTGCAACTTTTTCATTTATAAATATTGGGAAATTTAATTCAACCAACGAGTATAAAAGATTATCTGAAAGCCGTGTCAAAAGATGTTAATTAATCCTTTTTTTGACAAATTTCGGGCAAAAGTGAATGAATGCGCACCACAAAAACGGGCGGCAGAATGCCTGCCGCCCGTAAAGTATTGGGTTTCGCGTCACTGCTCGGCGATTATTACCGCCGTGGGAACGCTTCGCTCCCGTAGCGCGACGTCCTGCGCAGTCGTACCGGGCGTGTCGCTGGGCATGTTGAGCACCCGTCCCTCCCGGCCCACGAAGGTCGAGGAGCCGCCGCCGTCGAGATTGATCGCTTCGACACATCCCAGCGAGATCATTTTGTCGGCCAGTTCGGGCAGTGTCATACCGGTGCTGCCCCGCTTGTTGCGTCCGTCGCAGACCACGATGACCAGTTTCCCGTCCTCCGTGGCGCCGATGGCCGTCCGGGGATGCCGCGCAAGCCCCTGCAGACCTCCGCAGTCGAAAATCTCTTTCCAGTAGTTCTCCTCGGCCACGTTCCGGCCCCCGTGGACCAGCATCGGGCCGCCGCCGATGGCGTTGTAGGGCTGCCAGCGGCGTCCGCCCGCCGTGTGCGAGGTCGGTGGCGCCGGCATGAACGTCATGGTCTTCTCGTTGTTGCCGAGCGCGGACGGGAAAGCATAGGGACAGTTGTCGTCGTCGGCCACGCAATAGACCCAGGCCGCCTCGAAACTTCCGTCGCGCAGCTGCCCCAAAGCGGCCCGCACGGGGAAGAAATGCGTGTAAGGATTTGTGGACCATATCCAATCCTCCTGCACGGCGAGCGATCGGACCACACCCCGGTCGATGAGCAGGCTAACCGAAGTCGTACCGCCGAAGAAACCCCCGTTGACGGCCAAATACGGCGTACCGTCTCCCGATTCGGCGAATGCCGAGAAATAGGCCGTCGGCTTCTTCGCTGCGGAGAACTGCGGACGGAACCGCAGGTTCGGATTCGCCTTGAAATCGACGATGGCGTAGAAGCCCAGGCACTTCGAGCCGTTCGCAAGTTCCTGCGTAAACTCATCGACCGTAAGACCCTTCGGATAACCGGGCAGACCTTCCGGATTTTCTTCGCCGCCGTCGCCGCCCGGATCGTCCCCTTCAGAGAGAGCCGGAGGAGTCTGGTGCTCCTTCTCGCTGCATTGTACGCAGGTGCAGCACAACAGAAGGGCTACCAACAGCATATAACCGAGATTTTTCATGTGCATCATACAAATGTTTATTCATTTCATGGAAGCAAAGATAATTAATTTACGGTAACATAAAACTCTTCAGCGTAAATATTTTTACTTTGTATGATGTTTTGAATAATTTTATTAATTTTGCCATCAAAGCAATCGATCGCTCACCCAAACCCTGCCCGATATGAAAATACCGAGATTTATTGCCTGCCTTACGGCGCTGCTCTGCATGGCCGCTGGCTGCCGCTCTGAGGACGATGGCGCCGTCCGCGCACTGGCCCGGCGGATCATTCCCGAGCACGAAAAACAGTTCCGCTTCGAGCGTCTTACCGATACGACCGAGTGTTTCGAACTGGAATCCCGCGGCTCAAAGATCGTCGTGCGCGGCAACAGCTCCGCCTCGATTGCCGTGGGACTGAACCATTACCTGAAGAATTACTGCCTGACGACCGTCTCGTGGCATGCCTGCAATCCCGTGGAGATGCCTGCCGTGCTACCGCGGATCGACGAAAAAGTCCGCGTCGAATCCCGCGCACGGGAGCGTTTCTTCCTCAATTACTGCACGTGCGGGTACACCATGCCGTGGTGGGGATGGACCGAATGGGAACGCTTCATCGACTGGATGGCGCTTCAGGGCGTAACCATGCCGCTGGCCATCACGGGGCAGGAAGCCGTCTGGCAGCGGGTATGGACCCGGCTCGGACTTTCGGACGAAGAGGTCCGCGCCTACTTCACCGGTCCGGCCCACCTGCCCTGGCACCGCATGTCGAACATCGACCGCTGGCAGGGTCCGCTGCCCGAGGAGTGGATCGACGGCCAGCTGGCGTTGCAGCAGCGTATTCTGGCGCGCGAACGCGAACTGGGGATGAAACCCGTGCTGCCGGCCTTCGCGGGACACGTTCCGCAGGAGCTCAAAAGACTCCATCCCGATGCCCGGATCACACGCGTGAGCTACTGGGGCGGCTTCGACGATCGATACCGGTGCAGTTTCCTCGACCCGATGGACCCGCTTTTCGCGGTCATCCAGCGGGAGTTCTCACCGAACAGACCCGTCTGTTCGGCACGGGCCATATCTACGGCGCCGATCCGTTCAACGAGATCGACGCCCCGACGTGGGATCCTGAAACGCTCGCCGGAATGTCGCGCCACATCTACGAGTCGATGGCGGAGGTCGATCCCGAGGCGGTGTGGCTCCAGATGGGTTGGCTCTTCTATGCCGATCCGACGCACTGGACCGCGGAGAACATCCGCGCCTTCCTCGGCGCCGTGCCGCAGGACCGGCTGCTGATGCTGGATTACTTCTGCGAATTCACAGAGATCTGGAAGCAGACCGAAAAATTCCACGGCCAGCCTTACTTGTGGTGCTACCTCGGCAATTTCGGGGGCAACACGATGCTATCGGGCAATTTCCATACCGTGAGTGCCCGCATGGAGGACGCTTTCGCCCATGGCGGCGACAACCTGCGCGGCGTGGGCTCGACGCTCGAAGGCTTCGGCGTTAACCAGTTCATGTACGAATTCGTGCTGGACAAAGCGTGGAACACGGGCATTGCGGACGACGAGTGGATCGCACGCCTGGCCGACCGCCGCACGGGATTCCGCGACCCCGCGGCCCGCACCGGCTGGCGGACGCTCTGCGACAGCGTCTACACGCTGCCCGCGCAGACCGGACAGTCTCCGCTGACCAATGCGCATCCCGCGCTGGAGGGTAACTGGCACTGGACCACCAAGCCCACGACGGGCTACCGTTTCCCGACCTTGTGGCGGGTTTGGGAAGAGCTGCTCGCTGTGGACAGCGAACGCGACACCTACCGTTTCGACGTAGTGAACATCGGCCGGCAGGTGCTGGGCGACTACTTCCTGATAGAACGCGACCGTTTCGCCGCGGCCTATGCGCAGCACGATCGGAAGGCGATGGACGCCGCCGCCCGACGCATGACCGGATTGCTTGCGGACATCAACCTGCTCACGGCCTGCCACCCCGAGTTTTCGCTCGAGCGGTGGATCGCCGCGGCGCGCGGCTTCGGCAGCGACAACGCTTCGAAAGATTACTACGAAACCAACGCCCGCATGCTCATCTCGGTTTGGGGCGACAGTTACCACCTTACCGATTACGCCAGCCGCACATGGTCCGGAATGATTTCGACCTACTACGCTCCCCGCTGGCGGCTCTTCATCGAACGCGTGATGGAGGCGGCCCGCACGGGCCGGATGTTCGATCATGAGGCTTTCGACCGCGAAATCCGCGACTTCGAATGCCGATGGGCCGACGCCTCCCACCCGCTTACTTTCCCCGAAGCGGGAGACGCCGTGCGGACGGCGCGCGAACTGGCCTCGAAATACAAACCGCTGTTCGACGCCGAGCGGTAGGGCGTCGTACCTATTTATATAAAACCCCGGACTTTTTCGTTCAGTCCGGGAGTTTTCCGTTCGCAGAGGGCCGCTTCTCAGAACAGTCCCAGCGACTTGCTGCGCGCCAGTATGCAGGCGCCCATCACTCCAGCGCGTTCGCCCAGGGTCGAGAGGCGTATCTGCGTATCCTTGTTGACCAGCATCAGCGAGTATTTGTTGATGGCGTTGCGCACGGGCAGCATCAGGTACTCCTTGGCCACCGAAAGCGTACCGCCGATAACGATCACCTCCGGATTGAACATGTTGATAAGCCCCGCGATGGCCTTGCCGAGCGTGTGCCCCACCGACTCCAGAATCTCGATGGCTAGCACATCCTCCTTCAGCAGCGCGGCCAGAATATCATTCAGCGTGATCTCCTCGCCTTTTTTGTATTTCTCGGAAAGCATCGACACGCGTCCTCCTTGAGTTTCTCCAGAAAAATCCGGTGCATGGCCGAACCGGAAGCCCCCGTCTCAAGACAGCCGCGTTTGCCGCAGCGGCAGATGATCTCGTTGTCGAGCAGCGGAAAATGGCCGAATTCGCCCGAAAAGCCCGACTTGCCGTAAAATATCTTGCCGTCGATGATCATCCCCAACCCCAGTCCCCAGCTGGCGTTAATGTAGAGCATCGTCTTCTCGGAGTGGGCGTCGCCGTACATATATTCGCCGTAAGTGGCGGCACGGGTGTCGTTCTCGATGTAGACCGTCGTGCCGAGACGCTCTTCGAGCAGCATCGTCAGCGGCTGTTCCTCGACGAAGAAATAGCTGTAACTGTATCCGGTCTGCGAATTGACGCGGCCCGAAATATTCACCCCGACGGCCAGCACCTTGTCGCGGGCGATCTTGCGCGCACGGATGAAATTCTGAATCACGTCGCAAAGACGGTCCAGCGAACGGGGATCGTTGTCCATCAGAAAATCGACCGTCGTTTCATCGATCAGCTGTCCCTTGAAATTGATGGCGGCCATCATGACCGAATCCTTGCGCAGATCGACGCCGACGAAATACCCGGCATAGGGATTCAGGCCGTAGATATTCGGCCGTCGTCCGCCGGCCGTCCCCTGCTCGCCGAAATTGTGCACGAAGCCCTCGTCGATCAGCTCCCCGATGAGTTTGGTCACGGTCGGCACGCTCAGATTCACGGCCTTGCTCAGATCGGTGATGCTCGAATCGCCGCCGAGAATGTACTGACAGATAATCTGCTGTTTGAGAATAGCGGCCTTGTTGCCTTCCGTGGCCAGTTTGAGGAACGAATTGGTCATTTCGTCGGGGTGTTTGATTTACGTCTTTACGATTGGGTAAAGATAAAAATAAATAGCGAGTCGGGCAAACATTCTGCGGAAAATGCGCCCCGAGCCGCGAATTTATAACGAATGTCGCCATGCGGACCGTTCATTCGCAGAAACTTTACGATCGTACCCCGATCGGCCGCCGCCCTTCCTGCGAACGAGCTCCACCTGCAAAATAAACATATTTGTGACAAAACCGCTGTTGAATGAATTTTATCACCAAAACCGCTTGTGATAATAATTTTTATTATTACATTTGCTCGTGATTTAACGCCACCTTTATTATAACCAAACCGCCATGCAGATCAAAGGAACCTTTCTGGACGAAATCAGCCACGACATTCCCCACCAGAACTGGGGCGAAAAGGAGTGGGACGCCGATTTCGGACACATGCACCGGGCCGGTATCGAGCACGTGATACTCATCCGCTGCGGCTACCGCCGCTGGCAGACCTTCTCCTCGCAGGTGCTCACCTCGGAGGAACGCTGTTACGAACCGCCCGCGGACCTGGTCGGGATGTTCCTGCGCCTGAGCGAAAAGTGGGGCATGAAATTCTGGTTCGGGCTCTACGACTCGGGCAAATACTGGGCATCCGGGGATTATCTGCACGAGGTGGAGCTCAACTGCCGCCTGATCGACGAGGTGTGGGCCCGTTACGGGCATCACGCCGCTTTTGGCGGATGGTACATCTCGCAGGAGTGCAGCCGCAACACGGGCAAAATCATCGACCTCTACGCCCGGCTGGGCCGTCACTGCAAAGCCGTCTCGGGCGGACTGCCGACGCTGATTTCCCCCACATCGACGGCAGCAAGAACATCAGCCAGTACACCGACCGGACCACGCGCACGGGCGGCGTCACGGCCGAGAGCCACGAGGCGGAGTGGGACGCCATTTTCCGGGGGATTCAGGGCGCGGTGGACATCGTGGCCTTTCAGGACGGGCACGTCGAATACGACGAGCTTCCGGAATTCCTCCGCATCAACAAGCGGCTGGCCGACCGCTACGGCCTGGAGTGCTGGACCAACACCGAGACTTTCGACCGCGACATGCCGATCAAGTTCCTGCCGATCAAGTGGGAGAAGCTGCGTCTGAAGTTGCGGATGGCCGAGGAGGCGGGTATCGATCAGGCCATCACCTTCGAATTCTCGCATTTCATGTCCCCGCAGTCGGCCTACCTGCAGGCGGGGCACCTCTACGACCGATACCTCGAATACTTAAATACTTCGAAGAAATGAAAAAAACGCTGTTCCGCGGCCTGCTCGGCGCCGCACTGACGATACTTGTCTGCCTGCCCGCCGCATCGCGCGGCAAAGGTCCGAAGAAGACGTGCGAATTCACGGATGCGGATTTCCGCACCGAAAAGATCCTCGAAGCCCTCCCCATCCGCGCCACGTTCCTCGACGAGGTGAGCTGGGACATTCCCCATCAGAACTGGGGCGTGAAGGAGTGGGACGCCGACTTCAAGGCCATGAAGCAGATGGGAATCAACACCGTCGTGCTGATCCGCGCCGGGCTCGGCAGCTGGATCGCGGCGCCGTTCGATTGCCTGCTCCGGACCGGAAAGGTCAAGTATCCGCCCGTGGATCTGGTGGAGATGTTCCTCGCGCTGTCCGACAAGTACGGAATGGATTTCTGGTTCGGGACCTACGACTCGTGCTACCACTGGCACGTGGGAGAGTATGAGAAGGAGATCGAACTGAACATGCAGCTCATCGACGAGGTGTGGGCCAAATACGGCCACCACAAATCGTTCCGGGCTGGTACCTCTCGCAGGAGATCAGCCGCCGCACCCGCAACGTATCGAAGATATACGCCGCGATGGGCCGGCACGCCAAGGAGATATCGGGCGGGCTGAAGACGATGATCTCGCCCTACATCCACGGCGTCAAGACCGATCAGGTGATGGCCGGCGACAAGGCGATCACCGTCGAGGAGCACCGCCGCGAGTGGGACGCGATTCTGAGCGACATCGCCGGAGCCGTGGACATCCTCGCTTTCCAGGACGGACAGGTCGATTACGACGAACTCTACGACTACCTGGTGGTCAACCGCGAGCTGGCCGAACGCTACGGCATGGAGTGCTGGACCAACGTCGAATCGTTCGACCGCGACATGCCCATCCGTTTCCTGCCGATCAAATGGGAGAAATTCCTCTTCAAGCTCGACGCCGCACGGCGCGCCGGGATGCAGAATGTCATCACGTTCGAATTCTCGCACTTCATGAGCCCCAATTCGTCCTACACCCAAGCGGGACACCTCTACAACCGCTATATGGAATACATGAACTATCTCCAACACAAAAAATAAAGAACCTCCCATGATCGATTTCAAACAACTGGCGTGTCTGAACCGGGACGAACTGCTCGAAAACGTGGTTCCGTTCTGGCTCACCCACTCGCAGGACGAACGATACGGCGGCTACTTCACCTGCCTCGACCGCGGGGGCGACGTCTACGACACCGACAAATTCGTCTGGCTGCAGGGACGGCAGGTGTGGCTGTTTTCGATGCTCTACAACCAGGTCGAGAAGCGTCCCGAATGGCTCAAATGTGCCCGACAGGGCGCGAGTTCCTCCGTAAACACGGCCACGACGGCAATTACAACTGGTACTTCTCGCTCACGCGCGAAGGACGGCCGCTCGTGGCTCCCTACAACATCTTTTCCTACACGTTCGCCACGATGGCCTTCGCGCAGGCGGCTCTCGCCACGGGCAGCGACCAATATGCCGAAATCGCCAAGCGCACCTTCGCGCGGATTCTCGAAAAACGCGACAACCCCAAGGGACCGTGGTGCAAGACCGTCCCGGGCACACGCGACCTGAAGGATTTCGCCCTGCCGATGATCCTCTGCAACATGGCGCTCGAAGCGGAGCAGATGATCGACCCCGCGCTGCTCGACGCGACGATCCGGGATTGCATCCACCAGGTCATGGAGGTCTTCTACCGCGGGGAGCTGGGGCTGATCGTCGAGAACGTCGCAGCGGACGGCGAGCTCTCCGACTCGTTCGAAGGCCGGCAGATCAATCCCGGCCACACGCTCGAAGCTATGTGGTTCATCATGAACCTCGGCGTGCGGCTCAACGACCGGGCGCTGATCGACAAGGCCGTAAAGATCGCGCTCGACACGGCTGAATATGGCTGGGACAAGGAGTACGGCGGCCTGTTCTATTTCATGGACCGGCTCGGACACCCGCAGCAGCAGCTCGAATGGGACCAGAAACTGTGGTGGGTGCATATCGAAGCGATGATCGCGATGATCAAGGGATACCGCCTCACCGGTTCGCAGGCGTGTCTCGACTGGTTCCTCCGGCTGCACGACTACACCTGGTCGCATTTCAAGGACCCCGAATACCCCGAATGGTTCGGCTATCTGAACCGCCGCGGCGAGGTGCTGCTCCCGCTCAAGGGCGGCAAATGGAAAGGCTGTTTCCATGTACCTCGCGGTCTGTACCAGTGCTGGAAAATACTCGACGAATGCCAATAACCCAAACATAAAACTATGCGAAAAATGCCTTAATCAACCATTTCGAGCGGAGCACGTCTCCCGTCACAAAAATCTAAACCTATTGCAACCCTAATTTTATATGAGAAACGTTTACAAAATGAAACCTTCAGGCATTCGCTGCCTATTGAGCAGCGTATTAGCCGTGGTCTCCATGGCGATCACAGGCGCCAATGTAGCTGAGGCGCAAGGACTTTCAGTCTCCGGAAGAGTGACCGACGCAAGGGGGGGGGAAATTTCGGGTGCTACGGTCATCGTAAAAGGTGACAACACCCGGGGAACTACCACCGATGCACAGGGACAGTATGCTATCGAGGTCTTGTCCTCCGACGATGTGCTGGTCTTCAGTTTCCTCGGTTACAAAACTGCAGAAGTGGCCGTCCGCGGCCGCAAAACCCTGAACGTCCAACTGGAAGAGGACGCCACGCTGGTGGATGAAGTGGTCGTAGTGGGATACGGCACACAGAAACGACAGTTTCTCGTAGGCTCCGTGTCCCAGGTCTCCAGCAAGGAGTTGCTGAAGGCCCCGATGACCAACGTATCGAACATGATGACCGGCAAATTGCCGGGAGTGACGAGTATTCAGCGTTCGGGACAGCCCGGCAGCGACGGCACCACGATCTTCGTCCGTGGTGTCTCCTCGTTCAACAATTCCAGCCCGCTTTGCATCGTCGACGGGGTGGAGCGTATGATTAATACGGTCAACCCCAACGACATCGAATCGATCTCCATCCTCAAGGATGCCGCCACCTCGGCCATCTACGGCGTACGCGGAGCCAACGGCGTTATTCTGATCACCACCAAAACCGGCTCGAAGGGCGCTGCTACCATTTCATACGACGGCTCGGCGACTTTCACCACCAATGTCGCCATGCCCGAGATGCTTAACGCCAAGGACTACATCGGCTGGCACAACAAGGCTCGCGAGATGGACGGATTGAATCCGCTGTGGACGGATGAGGTGATCGCCGGTATGAAGGAAAAAGGGATATACGGTGAAACGGACTGGATGGATCTGCTCTTCAAGAACTACGGTTTCACACACCAGCACAACATCTCCGCTACGGGAGGTACCGACCGCGTAAAATACTATACGAGCATCGGTATGATGAATCAGGACGGTATCCTGCCCAATACCTCTTACCAGCGTTTCAACGTGCGCGCCAACATCGACACGAAGATCGCCAAGAATTTCAATCTGAACGTCAATATCGCCGCATTCCGCGAAGACACCCACGCACCCGGATACTCTCTTGGCACGCAGGGTGAGTTCAACCCCATCTCGCAGGCGCTCTTCTCGTTGCCGATCATCGCTCCGACCTATAATGACCTGCCGCAAGGTTATATGAGCGGCGTATACACGCAGCAGCCCATTGCCGCGGTCAACAAGAGCGGTTTTCAGGATACGAAGCGCTGGCAGTTCGAGGGAAACGCCAAATTGGAATACGATTTCGGCAGCATCAAGGCGCTTGAAGGACTCAAGGCCGCCGTACACGTTGCATACGACTATTCGAATACGGGCAACCGCAATATGCTGCAATCGTACCAGCTGATGTCATTCTCGCCCACGACGATGAATTCCACAGTCGTGAATGCATCGGGAGTCAATGTCAACAGCAGCTTCAACAAATCGTCGTCGTTCGAAGACGGATTCATCGTTCGCCCGACGCTGACCTACAACCGCGAATTCGGGCGTCACAGCGTAGGCGGCCTGTTCTTCTACGAGCAGAAAAAACCTACTCGGACACAATGACCGGCTATAAGGCGGGGTATTTCGCCCCCTATCCGGTCGATCTTTCGATCGGCACCACGTGGGAAGGCATCACAACCCCCGTAACCGGTTCGTTCAGCGAAACGAGTATCGCCAGCTACGCCGGCCGTTTCAACTATGCATTTGACAAGAAATATCTGGTCGAATTTACATTCCGCGCGGACGGTTCCTACAAGTTCGCCCCCGAAAACCGCTGGGGATTCTTCCCGTCCGCAGCCGTCGGCTGGGTCATGTCCGAAGAGAAGTTCTTCAAGCAGGCACTCCCGAAAATCGACTTCTTCAAGCTGCGCGCCTCTTACGGCGAACTGGGTATGGACGATACGAGCCCTTATCTCTATGTGCAATCCTACAGATCGACCGCACCCTCCTACAGCTATATCATAGGCGGCAAGGGTCAGACGACCTATTACACCAGCAACTATGTCTACAAGGACCTTACCTGGTCGCGTTCGCGCAGTTTCAACGTGGGCCTGGACCTGAACGCTTGGGGCGGAAAACTGGGCATCGAATTCGATTGGTTCTACAAGGTTACCGACAATATCCTCGAACAGGTCGGCGGTTCCTACGCACCCTCCCTGGGAGGCAACGTACCGTCATACAAAAACTCCGGCAAGGTAGATAACCGCGGCTTCGAGCTGGTGCTAAAACACAACAATCACTTTGCCAGCGGTTGGCGGTATTCGCTGACGGGTAGTCTCTCGTGGGCCCGCAACCGGGTTCTCGCCAAACAAATTTCCGACAACCATCCGATGTACCGTGCCATCCTGGGCAAACCGATGGGTACGCTCTACGGGTACAAGGCGATCGGACTCTATCAGACCGAAGAGCAGATCGCCAATTCGCCGACGGCTCCTTCGGGAGAGAAGCGTCTGGGTGACCTGATGTATGCCGACGTCAACGGCGACGGCAAGATCGAGCAGTCGCAGGACTTCATCAAAATCGGCCGCGGCTATACCCCCGAGATGAACTTCTCGCTCAATATGGAGGTGGCATGGAAAAACCTCTATCTTACAGCCCTCTGGCAGGGTGTAGCCATCTGCGATTATCAGCTCAGCGCGGCATACTATTCGGGCGTTTTCGACAACACGATGTACACCCGTCCTTTCTACGGCAACGGCAACGCACCCTATTATCTCGTGGAGAGCGCCTGGCGTGAAGACAACCGCAATGCCGACTATCCGCGTCTGAGCACCGTAGCCAACGGCAACAACGCATGGCCTTCGTCCTGGTGGGTGAAAAACGGGGCATATCTTCGTCTGAAGAACCTCCAGATCGGCTACTCGCTCCCCGAACACATTCTGAAAAATACCGGTATCGGCCGGGTAAATATCTACGTGGCAGGAACCAATCTGCTGACTTTCAGTGCATTCAAATACGTGGACCCCGAAATGCCGTCGGTCAACAACGGTTACTACCCGCAACAGCGGACCTACAGTATCGGAGTCAATTTATCCTTCTAACCGCTAAAGCAACTGAACCTATGAAAAAGATCATATTCATACTCGGTCTGGCGGCCGTCGTATTGGGCACCTCCTGTTCCGACGTGCTGGACCTGAATCCGGCGGACCGGTTTTCGCCGGCGACCGTCTGGTCCACCACCACTACGGCTGATAAATACGTCATCGGACTCTACTCCATCTTCGGGGCAAACACCGAGATGCGCGGCGGCGATGCCTATGCGTCGCCCCGATTATCGGATGCCTATTCCGACATCCTGAAAAGCACCTCCTGGAATCAGTACAACCACAACTTCAACGCCACGCTCCTCCAGGAAACGGCTTTCAACAGCAACTCCGCCGGTGCGTTCGAGTGCTGGTCGAGTCATTATGACCGCATCCGCCGCGAAAACGAATTCCTGCGCGACGCGGCCGAATTCGGCAGCAAATTCGGTGAGGACTGGCTCAAGATTCGTATCGCCGAAGTGCGTTTCTGCCGTGCCTACGCCTATTTCATGCTGTGCCGGGTTTACGGCGGGGTGATTCTTCGCACCGAAGTCGACGGCCCTGAGCAGAACGACAAAGCCCGTTCGACGGAGGAAGAGTGCTGGGGCTTCATCATTAACGAACTGAAGGAACTGGCTCCCGACCTGCCCTTGAAATGGGACAGCGACAACTCGGGCCGCGCCACTCAAAAAGCCGCATACGGTCTGTTGAGCCGCGTAGCGCTCTACGCTGAAAAATGGGATGTCGCCGCACAGGCCGCACGCGATTGCGCCACGGCAGAGGGTAATCTGGACCTGTCGGAGAACGGCTATGCCAAAATCTTCGAACTCGGCATCAACAGTCCCGAAGTACTCTTTGCCGTAGAATTCAAATCCAGCGTGATCGACCATGCCTACGACGCCTACGTGCGGCCCTCGGGCGATACAAAGGAGTTAGGCAAGCAGGTTTATTCGGGATTCGTTCCCACCAGCGAATTGGTCGACAGCTATGAAATGGCAGGCGACGGCGGCAATTTCTCCTGGGAGAAACACGGTAAGGATCCCTATGCGAACCGTGAACCGCGCTTCTACGCCACGATTCTCTATAACGGAGCCGATTAGATGGGGCGGAAGATCGAAAGCTTCGTTGGCGGCAAGGACGGATACAAGGCCTATGAAAACGCCGGAGCCGCCGGAACGACCGTAACGGGTTATTACCTGCGCAAATACCTCATAGACGGAGACAAGACGTGGGTCACGAGCGGCTCGGGACAGGACTGGATCGTACTGCGCTATGCCGAGGTCCTCCTGAACAAGGCTGAGGCACTTGCCATGGAGAACTGGAACAAGAACAGCGCCGAAGCGCTGCAGGCGCTCAACGATGTCCGCGCCCGCGTCGGACTGCCCGCGCGTGCCACCGCCGACAAGGAGACCTTCCTGGAATACGTGCGTCACGAACGCAAGGTGGAGTTGGCCGGCGAAGGTTTCCGCTACTGGGACCTGCGCCGCTGGCGGCTGGCCGAAAAAGTCATCGACGGGCAGAACGTGCACGGCGTTAAGATCTCCAAACAGTCCGACGGTTCATTTACCTACGAGCAGGTCGATGCCGACGGCGGACACAAGCGCATCTTCTACGACCGTTATTACCGATTCGCCATTCCGCTTTCGGAGCGTTCGAACAATTCGCTCTGTACGAACAACGACGGATGGATCTAATGATTAACCGCAAAAACAGAACGACTATGAAACTCCGTAAATATCTTGCAGTACTGGCCGTAGCGGCATTCGCATCGCTTGCGACATCATGCGCCGAAGCGGAAGACGAATTCATCCACACGGACAGTACGATTAATTCCATCGAAATCCAGCCCGCCGAAGGCGGAGCCGGTATCGCAGGAATCATCGACGAAACGACGGGCGAGATTTTCTTCCCCATTCCCAAAAAACTTCGTGAAAAATACGACGTGAAAAAGCTGATGGTACGCGCAAACGTGGCTTATGACACCTATATCTATCCGTCACTGTCGGGATTGAAAGACCTCTCCGATCCGATGGAGATCAAGGTTCGGGCAGACGACAATGGATCGCGAACCTATACGCTGTGGGCTTTCTACACGCGCAGATAACGAATTACAACGAATGAATAAATCTAAAATTAACTCGACCAATATGAAAAAGTTCAATTTGTTCGCTTACGCCACCCTGGCAGGTCTCGCGCTGTCGTTTGCAGCCTGTACGGACGACGATCCGGAAATCAGCAAACCCGGCCCGCAGATCGACCGCGGCGAAAAATGCCGTATCGAATCTTTCGTTCTGAATCTCCCCGAAGGGGAAACGCTTTCAGGCGATGTCTACGACTACGACAAATCGATCGACCTTTGCCTATACCACGCCGCAGCTGGAAGCCATGAAGACGTCCACCGCCACGGTGAAACTCTCCGAAGGCGCAACCATCACGCCCGATCCCTCCGTGGCGGCCGACTATACGCAGCCGATTTCATTCACGGTGACGGGAGCCGACGGCAAGACCACCCGCATTTATACAACAAAGCCCGTTGAAAAAGTTGTCGTTTCCTATACCAAGATCGGTGCTCTGGCAGAGAAAACGGCCACTCAGATGGACATCACCGATCACACGAAATACCTGCAAATCGGCGTCAGCGGCGACAAGATCGTCATCGGCACCAAGGTATTCGACGGCAAGACGCTCGCTGCCGCAGGCAATCTGAACATGACCGGTTACGACGGATTGCAGGTCACCTCGCTGGCTAACGACGAGGCAGGACATCTGATCGCTTCACTGACCGCTGACGGCACGAGTGGATCGGCTCCTGTTACGTACGCCTGCTGGAAGAACGGATGCGACCAGCCCGCCGAAACGATCCTCGGTCCGTCGGACAGCGCCATCGCAGCGTTCCTCTCCGTGGGCGGCAACCTCGTCGAAGGCAAAGCGCTCATTACGGCATTGGGCGCACGCGTAGCCACTGGCCCGAGTTTCTGCTGGGGTTTCGCCGACGGCGTGCGTGGCGACTACTACAACCTGCTTACCGGACAGCCCTCGAACGACGGCTCGTGGAGCCAGATGGTTTCGGCCTGCTCGGGAGAGGTTTCGGGCACCTGGTTCATGTGGGATGCCGTGGCCGGCGGTCACAACGTATTGACCTGGGAAGGCTGGGACGGCACATCCTCGCTCAATCTGAAGCAGATTCCGGGAGCAGCGCCCAACGGTCCGAACAACTGGGGTAACTACACCAAAGGTTCGATCCGCGCTTTCATGTTCAACGAAAAGGCTTATGCCGCCGTCTTCACCACCGGCTGGCCCTGCACCTACGTCTCGATCGTGGACTCGAACGGCGAATTCCTGCTCAACCCCGCCGAGGCGACGCTCAATTACGCGATCTCGGACGCCAACCCCTACCGCCCCGTCGGAACATTCGTGTATAACGAAAAGGAAAACTGCGGTTACGTATACGTACTGGTTCCCGGGCACGCAGTCAAGAGCTGGAAACTGGAGATCACTTACGATTAACAAACCTTACACCTGTCACGACAGGTCTTGACGAAAACGTATCAATCCGCATTCTTCCCGGTCCGGGCCCGTTCTCGGGCCGGAGGAATGCGGTTCTTTTAACACGACCCATGAAAATAAGCACCTTTTTTACAGTCATCCTCTTCGTTGCAGCGACATCGATATCCTGCGGCGGAAACTCCGCCCGGACGCTTCGCGCCGCCGACGGTGGAAAACCCAAAATGCTCTGGTTCGACGCAGAGGCCAATTTCAAGCGCTTCGCTTCGCAGGATTCGATCCGCTACTATTTGGACCGCACCGTCGAGTGCGGATTCAACCACATCGTCGTGGACGTGCGCCCCATTTCGGGCACCGTGCTCTACGAAAGCGATATGCTGGAACCGCTCACCGTCGTCGGTCCGGACACCGTCCGCCGCGATTGGGACTACCTGCAATGCTTCCTCGACGAAGCGCGTAAAAGGGAACTAAAAGTGACCGTCTCGACGATGATTTTCCCTGCGGGATTCACCACGTTCCGCCAGGGAGCGGCCTACTCCGACCCGGAACTGGCGGGCCGAACCTGTGTCGAATACACGCCCGAAGGGAGGAAAGACATCAAGGACGACCCGACGAAAGTCGCAGCGTTCCTCAATCCCGTACTGCCCGAAAATCAGGAGTACGTGCTGCATTTCGCACACGAACTGCTCACAAAATACAAGTTCGACGGCTATGCCCTCGACTATTGCCGCTTCCCCGATGCTGAGAGCGATTTCTCGCCCGCTTCGCGCGAAGCGTTCGAAACCTACCTCGGACACGGTATCGACCGTTTCCCGGAGGATATATTCACCTACGACGCCAACGGAGCCCGCGTGGCAGGCCCCTACTATAAACAGTGGTGGGAGTTCCGCTCGGGAGTCATCCGCGACTTCATCGCCCGAATACGCGCGACGGTGGATGAGCTGCAACCCGGCGTGAAACTGGAGTATTGGGCCGCCTCGTGGCTGCACGCCATCTACACACAGGGCCAGAACTGGGCCAGCCCGCGTTCGCGCTTCCACGAAGCCTATCTCGACGATTGGGCCACGCCGACCTACAACCGCACCGGATTCGCCGATCTGCTCGATGTCTTCATCACGGGAACCTACCTCGAAAAGGTATGGGGCATGGACGATCCCGAATCCATCGAGTACGGTCTCGCCCGCTCGCTGAAGGATGTCGACGGCGACTGTGCGGTCTACGGTTCGCTCTACGCCCAGAACCATGTCGATCAGTTCGAAGACGCCGTATACCTGTGTCTTTCGCGCACGGACGGTGTGATGGTCTTCGACATCATTCAGGTCATCGAAAACGATCTATGGGATGACATCAAACGTGGTATCGACCGGGCTGAAAAAGAACAGAAAACTCAAAAATGACAAGATGAAAAAATCCATTCTGATACTTTGTGTCCTGCTGATGGCGGCGATTCCGTCCGCCTGCACGGAATCGCATAAAACCCCTCCGGAACTCGACAAGCCGCAACCCGGGCCGAACCCCGATCCGAAACCGGAACCCTCAGAGGGAAAGGAAAAAATGCTCTGGTTCGATGCCGAGGCCAACTTCCAGCGATTCTCGACACAGGCCGGTATCATCGCCATGCTCGACAAAACACAGGAAGCGGGATTCAACAAGATCGTCGTGGATGTGAAGCCCGTCGAGGGGGACGTACTCTACAAAAGCGAGTTCATGACCCAAGCGACGACTATCGGTTCAGTTAACGTTGCCGACAGAGGTTGGGACTACCTCCAGTTTTTCCTCGACGAGGCACATAAACGGAACCTGAAAGTGACCGTCTCGACCACCGTATTCCCCATGGGCATGCCCAGCACCAGACAGGGACCCGCCTACCGGGGCACGACATGGAAGGGGAAAACCTGCATGCAATACAAGCCCGAGGGCATGGTCGACATCAAGGACGACCCCACGAAGGTCGCAGCGTTCCTCAATCCCGTCCTGCCCGAAGTTCAGGAGTTCGCCCTGCGTTTCATTCGTGAAATAGTCACCAACTACGATTTCGATGCCTACGCGCTCGACTACTGCCGTTTTCCGGACTATCAGAGCGATTTCTCGGAAGCATCCAAAGAGGCGTTCGAAAAGTACATTGGCGGACTCGTCGAGACGTGGCCGGGCGATGTCTTCACCTACAACGCTTCCGGTGAAAGAGTCCCCGGCAAATACTACAAAGAGTGGTGGGAGTTCCGCTCGATGATAATCCACGACTTCGTAGCCCGCGTTCGCAAGGAGATCAAGGCAATCAAACCGGACGTAAAATTGGAATATTGGGCCGCTTCGTGGTGGGGCGCACTCTATGCCAACGGACAGAACTGGGCCAGCAAGGCGTTCCGTCCGCTAACGGATCAGGATGCGTGGTCGTTCAACTCTTGGTGTTCGATCAATTACCACCAGACCGGTTTCGCCGATCAGCTCGACACGTTCCTGCTGGGGACCTACCTGCCCCGCGTGTACGGACCCGACGACGGCGAGTCGATCGAATACGGTATCAACCGTGCCGAGCGCTTCCTGCTCAACGCCTGTACCTATTACGCGACGGTGGATTGCTCGCAGAAGACATTCGACATCGAGGAAGCCTGCTATTACTGCCTCAAACGCACGGCCGGGCTGATGGTCTTCGACATCGTTCATGTCATCAACAACGATATGTGGGCCGCCATCAAGCGGGGCATCGACCGTTACGAAGCGGAGACGGCAACCGAATAAGTAAAACAGTTGCACCATGAAAAAACTCCTTCTTATCGCCGCAGCCGTGCTGGCCGGGGCTTCGGGGCTCCGGGCCGAAGAGTACACGGCGATATCTCCCGACGGAAAAATCACGGTGACGGTATCGACCGCGCCCGAACTGCGCTGGAGCGTCACGCGCGAGGGCGAACGGCTGCTCGACGCAAGCCGCATCGGCATGAAGATCGCCGGGGCCGAGCCGTTCGGCGCGGCGCCCGTCGTGCGGCGGGCCGAACGGCGGCGCATCGACGAGCGCAGCACGGCGCCCGTTCCGACCAAGTTCCGCACGCTGCACGATCGCTGCGAAGAGCTTCTGCTTACGTTCCGCGGCGGCTGGGCCGTCCGCTTCCGGGTCTACGACAACGGCGCGGTCTACCGTTTTGAAACGGCGCGAAAGGGGACCGTCGACATCGAGTCGGAGACCGCCGAGCTGAATTTCGCCGCCGATTTCGAGACCCTCTGGCCCCGCGAGGAGAACCCCGATTTCATCTCCCACTGCGAAGCGTTCTTCGACCGCAAGCACCTCTCGGAGCTCGACGCAAAGCGGTACGCCTACCTGCCCGTGTGGTTCTCCTCGCCGCGCGGCACGCGCATGGTCGTGACGGAAACCGATCTGGAGGACTATCCCTGCCTGTTCCTGTTCGGCGGCGAGGGACACAGCCTCCGCGCGCAGTTCCCGCCCGTGGTGCTCGAAGCCCGGCTCAGGGAGGGTTCGGACCGCAACGAGGAGCTGGTGAAAAAAGCGCCCTACATCGCCCGGACCCGAGGCACGCGCACGTTTCCGTGGCGCGTGGTGACCATCGACCCCGACGACCGCGCGCTGCTGGAGAACAACCTCGCCTACCAGCTCGCGTCGAAACCCGTCGAAGGCGACGCCTCGTGGGTGCGGCCGGGCAAGATTTCGTGGGAGTGGTGGCATTCGCTCAATATCTACGGGGTCGATTTCCGCTCGGGGGTCAACACCGCGACCTACAAGTATTACATCGATTTCGCGGCCAAATACGGCATCGACTACATCCTGCTGGACGAAGGGTGGTCCGTGAGCACGCTCAATATCAAGGAGCCGCGCCGGGAGATCGACCTCGGGGAGCTGATCCGCCACGGCCGCGAAAAGGGCGTCGGCGTGGTGCTCTGGACGCTCTGGAACCCCATGAAGAAGGACCTGGAAGGCATCCTGGACACCTACCGCGACTGGGGCGTGAAGGGCATCAAGATCGACTTCATGCAGCGGTCCGATCAGGAGATGGTCCGATTTTACGATGAGATCGCCCGCGCGGCGTTCGACCGCGGTCTGATCGTGGATTTCCACGGGTCGTTCAAACCCGCGGGGCTCCAGCGCAAATACCCCAACGTCCTCTCGTTCGAAGGAGTTTACGGCATGGAGCACGACAAATGCTCGACCGACATTTCGCCCGTCCACGACTGCACGCTGCCCTTCACGCGCATGGTCGCCGGACCGATGGACTACACGCCCGGCGCCACGCGCAACGCCACCCGGGCCGATTTCGCCATCAGCTGGGACAACCCGATGAGCCAGGGCACGCGCGCCCATCAGGCGGCGCTGTACGTCGTCTTCGAAAGTCCGCTTCAGATGCTCTGCGACTCGCCGTCGCACTACCTGCGCGAAGCGGAGTTCACGGCCTTCATCGCCGCCGTGCCGACCGTGTGGGACGAAACGGTGGGGCTCGCCGCCTCGGTGGGCGAGTACGCCGCCGTGGCGCGCCGCAGCGGTGAGAAGTGGTACATCGGAGCCATCACCGACTGGACGGCCCGCACGCTGGAGGCCCCGCTGAAGTTCCTCGACGGTGGCCGCTACCGCATGACGGTCTTCGCCGACGGGGTGAATGCCGACCGCATCGCGCGGGATTACCGCACCGAAACCCGTGAAGTCACGCGCGACGACGCGATCGCCCTGCGGATGGCCCCCGGAGGCGGTTGGGCCGCCGTTCTCGAACCCGTGAAATGAAAACCAGCGCGTTCATCCTCTTTGCGGCGCTGCTCGCCGCCTCGTCTCTTTCCGTCACGGGGCGGGCGGCCACGCGCACGATCGATCTGTGCGGCCGCGTGACGGCTTCCGGCAGGGGCGTGACGGAAGTTTGCGTCACGGACGGCCGCACGATCGTGCGCACCGACGCCAAAGGGCGCTACCGCCTGCCGTCGGACACGGAGGCGGAGTTCGTCTACCTGACGCTGCCCGACGGGTACGAAATCCCCCTGCGCGACGGCACGCCCTGCATCTACCGGCGCATCGCTCCCGGCAGACGGCGCTACGATTTCGCGCTGGAGCCCGCGGTGCAGGACATGACGCGCCACCGCCTGCTGGCGGTCGCCGATCCGCAGGTCTACTTCGAGTGCGAGCTGGACAGCGTGCGCCGGGCCGCGGACGACATGCGGCTGACGGCCGCCGACGGAGTGCCGACGCTGGGGGTGGTCTGCGGCGACATCATCGGCGACATCGACCGCAGGCCCCCGCTTTTCGAACCGGTTAGCGAGGCCCTCGCCGCGAGCGGGGTCGCGTTCTTCTACGTCGCGGGCAACCACGACATGGACCTCGGCGTGCGGACGAGCGACCGGGCGAAACGCTCGTTCAAGGAGCACTTCGGCCCGACCTACTACGCTTTCGACCGCGGCCGCGTGCACTACGTGGTGCTCGACGACTGCTTCTACATCGGCCGCAGCTACCTCTATGTGGGGTATCTCGACGAGCGGCAGCTCCGCTGGCTGGAGCAGGACCTCGCCACCGTCCCGGCGGGCCGCACGGTGGTCGTCTGCCTGCACATCCCGACCTGGTCGCGCGCGGCGCGGAGCGGTGAATGGAGCCGCGAGGAGTCGCACAAGGTGCTCAACAACCGCCGGGCGCTCTACCGGATGCTCGAACCCTACAACGCCCATATCCTCTCCGCGCACGAACATTACAACGAAAACTACACCCCCGAGCCGCACCTCTTCGAGCACGTCCACGCTCCGCTGAGCACCCTTTTCTGGCAGACCCCGTGGAGCATGGACGGCATTCCGGCCGGGTACGGGGTCTACGAGTTCGACGGCGACGGCCTCACGTGGTACTACAAGGCCGCGGACCACCCCGCAGCCGGCAGTTCACGGCCTACGGCGTCGGCGAGGACCGCCGCCGCCCCGACGCCGTGACGGTCAACGTCTGGAACTGGGACCCCGCCTGGCAGGTCGTCTGGTACGAGAACGGCGAGCCGCGCGGACCGATGACCCGTTACACGGGGTACGACGCGTCGATCTACGACTACGTGGCGCGTTACAGCGAGCATTTCAAGCACAAAAACATCGGCGCGGACCGCACCGAACACCTCTTCCACGCCCTGCCCGCGTCGCCCGATGCGCATATCCGCGTCGAAGTCCGCGACCGATTCGGCCGGCTCTCGGTCTGGGAGAGCGGCACGGGCTATTCGACACCGAAAAAACCATGACAGCACGATGAAAAAACCTCTTTCGATCCTCTTCGCGGCGCTCGCCGCACTCCTCTGCACCGCCTGCGGCAGCTCAGGCCGCGTCTGCTCGCCCGACGGCACGCTTTGTCTCGAGGTGGCCGAACGCGGCGGCCGCATCGGCTACTCCGTGACGCGCCGCAGCGCGCCCCTTTTGGATTTCTCGACGCTGGGATTCGAACTGCTCGATGCCCCGGCGCTGCGCGAAGGGCTCGAAATCACGGGCACGTCGCGCGACAGCCGTGACGAGACGTGGGAGACCGTCTGGGGCGAACAGCGCACCGTGCGCAGCCATTACAACGAGCTGAGGGTCAGCGTGCGCGAAAGCGACGCGCCCCGCCGCCGCTTCGACGTGGTGTTCCGCCTGTTCGACGACGGCTATGGCTTCCGCTTCGAATTTCCCGAACAGCCCCATCTGGGCGAGTTCGCGATCACGGACGAGCTGACCGAATACCGCTTTCCGTCCGACCACAACGCCTGGTGGATGCCCGCGCGCGAACCCTACTACGAGAGCCTCGCCCGCCACACCCCCATCTCGCGGATGGACACGGTCAACACGCCGCTCACGCTGGAATGCGCCGGCGGAGGGTATCTCGCCCTGCACGAGGCCGATCTGACGGACTACGCCAAAATGAGCCTCTACCCCGACGGAACCACCCTGCGCTGCCACCTCACCCCGTGGTCCACGGGGGTGAAGGTCTACGCCCGGACGCCTTTCCGCACGCCGTGGCGCACGATGATCGTCGCCGACACGCCGGGCGGTCTGGTAACTTCGCGGCTCATGCTCAACCTCAACGAGCCGTGCCGCATCGAGGACACCTCGTGGATCCGCCCCGCCAAATATGTCGGCATCTGGTGGTCGATGCATCTCTTTCAGGAGACCTGGGCGCAGGGACCCCGCCACGGCGCCACGACCGAAAACGCGAAACGTTACATCGACTTCGCCGCGGAACACGGCATCGAGGGCGTGCTGGTAGAGGGGTGGAACGTCGGCTGGGACGGCGAGTGGACCAAAAACACGGACCGGATCCGCTTCACGGAGCCCTATCCGGACTTCGACATCGAAGCCGTTGCCGGCTACGCCGCCCAAAAGGGCGTGGAACTGATCGGCCACCACGAAACGGGGGCCGATACAAAGAATTACGCGGCCCAGCTGGAGGAGGCTTTCGCGTTCTATAAAAAGTACGGCGTCGATTACGTCAAAACGGGCTACGTCAATGTGCTGATGGACGGAAAGGAGCTGCACGACAGCCAGTACGGCGTGCGGCACTACCGCCGCGTGATCGAGACGGCAGCCCGCTGCGGCATGATGATCGACAACCACGAGCCGGTCATGCCCACGGGGATAGAACGCACGTGGCCCAACCTGATGACGCAGGAGGGCGTCCGCGGTCAGGAGTACAACGCCTGGTCGCCCGACGGCGGAAATCCGCCCGAGCACACCACCGTGGTGCCGTTCCTGCGCGGACTGGCCGGGCCGATGGACTACACGTTCGGGACGTTCCGTTTCGACAACCCCGTCTCGCCCTTCGCGCGGGTGCAGTCGACCATCACGCGCGAGCTGGCGCACTACGTGGTGATTTACAGCCCGCTCCAGATGGCCTCGGACCTGCCCGAAAACTACCGCGGACACAAGGCCTTCGACTTCATCCGCGACGTGCCCACCGACTGGGAGCGGACGCTCGTGCCCCAGGCCGCGATCGGCGACTATGCCGTATTCGTGCGGCAGGACCGCAGCTCGGAGGACTGGTACCTCGGCGCCGTCACCGACGAGGAGCCCCGCACGGTCGGCGTGCCCCTCACGTTCCTCGCGCCCGGGGTGACCTACACGGCGCAGATTTACGCCGACGGCGAGGGCGCCGACTGGAAAACCAATCCCTATGCCGTTGACTACGAAGAGCGTCCCGTAACGGCCGCCGATACGCTGACCGTGAGCATGGCTTCGGGCGGCGGATGCGCCGTTAGGTTCGCCGCACCTGAAAAAACACCGATCCGATGAAAAAAATCCTGATTCCGGCCCTGCTGTGTCTGACGCTCGCCGCGGGCTGCACCTGTGAAAACACCATCCGCCGCCGGGCCGACGTGCTCGTCATCGGCGGCACGACCTCCGGCACGACGGCCGCCATCGCCGCGGCGCGGCAGGGCGTGCAGACGCTCGTCGTCGAGGAGACTCCCATGCTGGGAGGCATGCTCACGGCCCAGGGCGTATGCGCCACGGACGGCAATTTCAACCTGCCGTCGGGTCTGTGGAACGAGTTCCGCGACCACCTGCGGAAGCGTTACGGCGGTATCGGCGCGCTGTGGACGGGCTGGGTGAGCACCACCCTGTTCGAACCGCACGTGGCCGACAGCATCTTTCACGCGATGGCCGCGGCCGAGCCGACGCTCGAGGTGGTGCACGGCTACCGCCTGACGGGCATCCTGCGCCGCGGAAAGCGGGTCACGGGCGCCGAGTTCACCGACGCGCGCGGAGGCCGCATGCTGGTGCGGGCCCGCATCACCGTCGACGCCACCGATCTGGGCGACGCGCTGCCGTTGAGCGGCACCTCATACCGTCTTGGCATGGACGCCCGCGCCGACACGGGCGAAGAGCTGGCTCTGGCCGAGGCCAACGACGCGGTGCAGGACCTCACGGTGGTGGCCATCCTCAAGGACTACGGGCCCGGCGCGGACCGAACCATCGAGCGGCCTGCGGGCTACGACCCCGCGGAGTTCGCCGGGTGTTACGACCTCTCGTCGGAAGGGGTGCGCAGCGCCGACCGGATGCTCGAATACGGCCGTATGCCGGGAGGCAAATACATGATCAACTGGCCCAAGGAGGGCAACGACATCAACCTCGACGTGGTGGAACTTCCCCATGCCGAGCGCACAGCGGCCCTCGAAGCGGCGCGGCAGAAGACCCTGCGCTTCGTCTACCACATCCAGCACGAGCTGGGATACCGCCGCCTCGGCATCGCTGACGACGAATTCGACACGCCGGACGGGCTGGCCTACCTGCCCTACCACCGCGAGGGGCGGCGCATGGACGGCGTGGTGCGCATGACGCTCGACGACGTGACCGATCGTTACGCGAGGCCGCTCTACCGCACGGGCATCTCCGTCGGCGACTACCCCGTCGACCACCACCGCAACTGCCGGACCGATCTGCCGAAGATCCTCTTCCCGCCCGTGCCGTCGTTCAGCGTGCCGCTGGGGGCGCTGATTCCCGACCGGACCGAGAACTTCATCGTCTCGGACAAAGCCATTTCCGTCTCGAACCTCGTCAACGGCTCGACGCGCCTGCAACCGGTCGTGATGCTTACCGGACAGGCCGCGGGAACCCTCGCGGCGCTGGCCGCCGAACGCCGCTGCCCGCCGCGGGAGGTTCCCGTGCGCGAGGTGCAGGAAGCCCTGCTGGCCCAGAAAGCCTACATCGCGCCGCTCTACGACGTAAAGCCCGACGATCCCGACTTCGCGACCCTGCAGCGCATCGCCGCGACGGGCATCCTGCGCATGACGGGCGAGCCGTTCCACTGGGCGAACCGTTCGTGGTTCTACCCCGAGCGGACGATCCCGGTCGGGGAATTCACCCGCGGACTGCACGACTTCGCCCCTCGAATCCCCGTCCGGACCGACACGACCGCCCTCACCGCCGCACGCGCCGCGAAGCTCATCGCCGAGGCGGGCGGCAAAGCCCCGCGGATCCGCCCCGCGGATGCGGATAGGCCCCTCACGCGCCGGAAACTGGCGTTGCTTCTCGAGGAGTGTCTCGATCCCTTCGCCCGCCCGGTCGATCTTCACGGAGAATACCGCTAACTGCTTATGAAACGACTGATTCTGACCCTTCTGTCGACCGCCGCGGCGGTCACGCTCGCTGCACAGCCCGACTCGCTCGACTACCGCGGCGACTACTACTTCTCGAAACGCAGTCAGCAGGAGTCCCTCCCCGTGCGGCCGCACCACACGGTGATGCTCGGCAACAGCCTCACCGAGCGGGGCGCCTGGGCCGAATACTTCCCCGAAGCGCACGTGATTAACCGCGGCATAGGCGGGGACTGCGTTGCCGGCATGGCCGCGCGGCTGGACAGCATCGTGGCGGGACGGCCGCGGGCGATATTCCTCATGGCGGGCGTCAACGACCTGATATTCTCGACCATCGCGCCCGAGGCGCTGCTCCGGCAGTACGAACGTCTGCTGGACCGCATCGCCGCCGAATCGCCTGCGACGCAGGTCTTTATCCAAAGTCCGCTGCCCCTCGACGAGGCGCGCAACGAACCATATTTCACGGGTAAGAACGCCCGCATCGAGGCTTTCGACCGCCTGCTGCGGCGGATGGCCGCCCGGCGCGGACTGAAATTCATCGACATCCGCAGCCGCATGCTCCGCGACGGAAAACTCCCCGCGGAGTATACCGTGGACGGCATCCACCTCACACCGGCGGGCTACGCCGTCTGGGTCGAGGCACTGCGCCCTTACGTCACGCCGGCCGGGGCGCGTATCGGCACGGTGACCTGCGCGGGCCGAGGTCTGGCGGGGGTTGTGGTGAGCGACGGCGACAACTGCGCCGCCACCGACTCGGCGGGCCGCTTCGTGCTTCCGGCGAACGACCGGGCGCGCTTCGTCTTCGTCTCGACCCCCGCGGGCTATGCGTCGCCCTCGGAGGAGGGGGTCGTGCGCCATTACCTTCCGGCGAAGTCCGACGGCAGTTCCCACGACTTCCGTCTCCGGCGCAAACCATCCGGCGAAACCCGCCACGGCTTCGTCGTCGTCGCCGATCCGCAGCTCTTCGCCCGCAAGGAGTTCCGCCTGCTGGAGCGTGCGGCGGAGGACATCCGCCAAACCGCTGCCGCCGCCGAGCGCTCCGGACGCCCGATGCACGGCATCTGCGCGGGCGACATCACCTCGGGCGACCACACGTTCTACACCTCCTACAACGAGGTTATGTCGGCGACGGGAATCGAGTTCCGCAACGCGATGGGCAACCACGACATGAAGCTCTGGGGCCGCTCGCACGAAACGTCGGCCGCGGCGTTCGAAGCAATGTACGGCCCCGCGTACTACTCCTACAACGTGGGTGAGGTACACTACGCGGTGCTGAACGACAACTACTACATCGGCCGCGACTGGTACTACATCGGCTATCTCGAGGAGCGGCAGCTGGCGTGGCTCGAACGGGACCTGTCGTTCGTTCCCGCGGGAACAACGGTGGTCGTGGCGCTCCATATCCCGACCGCGTTCGCCGGAAAGGACGAAAAACCCTTCGACTATCCGCAGGCTGAGCGGTCGCTCTGCAACCACCGGGCCCTGCACCGGCTGCTGGAGCCCTATGACGCGCACATCGTCTCGGGACACATGCACACGACGACGAACTGCCCCGTCCGCGAGGGGCTCTACGAACACAACGTCGCGGCCCTGAGCGGCGCGTGGTGGCAGGGCGCGATCTGCACCGACGGCACGCCGGCCGGCTACGCCGTCTTCGAGGTCGACGGCGGCGAGGTGACGTGGTACTACAAATCCGTCGGGCATCCGCGCTCCTTCCAGCTGAAAATCTACGATTCCAAGGACGACGAAGCCTTCGCCGGACGCGTCGTGGCCAACGTCTGGAACTGCGACCCCGCCTGGACGGTCGAAATGCACGCCGACGGCGGCCGCCCCGTGCGGATGGAACGCACCACGGCGGTCGATCCCCAGGCACGGAGGCTCTACGCCGATGCGTCGAAGCTCGACCACAAATGGATCACGGTCACCCCCTCGGACCACTACTACGCGGCGCCGCTGCCCGCCGGAACGCGGCGCGTCGAGGTCACGGCCCGCGACCGCTTCGGAAACACGTACCGCGCTGAAAAAAGAATAAACCGATGAAAAAACTGATTTTCGCCCTGCTGCTCTTCGCCTGCGGGGCCGCTTCGGGCCGCGGCAGGGGCCCGGTGTTCACCCCCGCCGACTCGCCCGAAATCCGCTTCACGGGCCGCGCCGCAAAGGGCCCCGGCGGAGCGTTGTCGTTCGACTGGAGCGGCAGCCAATTCACGTTCCGATTCGAGGGCACGCGCTGCGCCATGCGGGCCGCGGACACGGGCCGCAACTACTACAACGTTTTCGTCGACGGCCGTCACACCGGCGTCGCCGCCACTTCCGGGGCCGATACGACCGTCGTGCTGGCCGAGGGGCTCGAACGCGGCCCGCATACCATACTGGTGCAGAAACGCACCGAGGGCGAGCAGGGCCGCACGACGCTCCGCGGCGTCGAAACCGACGGGGCGCTGCTCCCGCTCCCCGCACCCCGCACACGCCACATCGAATTCATCGGCGACTCGCACACCTGCGGCTACGGCACCGAGGGCAAATCGGTCGAGGAGCCCTTTACGCCCGAGACCGAGAACTGCGATCTGGCGTGGGGATGCGTCATCGCCCGCTATTTCGACGCCGAATACACCCCTCATCGCCCACTCGGGACAGGGCATCGTCCGCAACTGGGGCGACGAAAAGGAGGTCTCCGACTGCACCATGCGCGAACGCATGCTGCGCACCTTCGACATGGACCCGGCGTCGCGCTGGGATTTCCGCGGCTGCACGCCCGACATCGTCGTCATCAAGCTCGGCTCGAACGACTTCAGCACCGGTGTGACCCCTTCGGAGCAGGCCTTCAACGCCTCCTACGCGCAGGCGCTGGATCAGCTGCGCGCGGCCTACGGCGAGGTTCCCGTGCTGTGCGTAGCCCCGAGCGACAACACAGTGATCCTGCGCTATCTGGAGAATTTCCTCCGCGAGCGGCAGGACGCGCATCTCCACCTCACGGCCATGCTTCCCGGCATCACCGACTGGGATCGCGACATGGGCGCCAACTACCACCCCAACCACCGGGGACACCGCAAGATGGCCATGGCCGTCATTCCCTACATCGCCACGATCACGGGGTGGGAAATGCCCGACCGGAATGTCGAATAATTAGCCGCAAATAATTATCTTTGGTGTCGTAACGGCACTTTTATCGGTCGGAGGGTTTTTGCCGAACCGCCGGGAATCCGGTTTTGCACCCTTCCGCCTTTTTCGTATCTTTGTATAAAATAAGCCGAAACCGGAGGGGGAGGGCCGCCGCAGGGTCGTTTTCAACCGCTCCCGCCTCCGTCCGTAATGTCCGTGCCTAACTACTAAACGCAAAAACGCATGAAACCCGAAACCGTCCGGCGCCGCTCGCCGCTATCCTGGGTTCCGACCGTCTACTTCGCCATGGGACTGCCGTTCATCCTCGTGAACATGGTCTCCACGCTGATGTTCCGCGGTCTGGGCATCGACGATGCGCGCATCGCGCTGTGGACCTCGCTCATCATCCTGCCGTGGTCGCTCAAACCGATCTGGAGCCCCCTGATGGAGATGTTCCGCACCAAGAAATTCTGGGGCGTGTCGACCCAGCTCATCTCCGGGCTGGGGCTGGCGCTGACGGCGCTGACGCTGCCCCTGCCCGACTTCTTTCCCCTACGCCGTGGCGCTGATGGGCGTCATCGCCTTCAGCGGCGCCACGCACGACATCGCCACCGACGGGGTGTATATCACCGAACTCTCGAAGGACCAGCAGGCGCGGTTCATCGGCTGGCAGGGGGCGTTCTACAACATCGCCAAGGTGTTCGCCATGGGCGGGCTGGTCTATCTGGCCGGAGCGCTCAAGGAGCGGGTCGGGATCGTCGAGGCGTGGATGATCGTCATGGCGCTCTGCGGCGCGCTGCTCTTCCTGCTGGGAATCTACCACCTGCGGATGCTGCCTTCGGGCGGCGAAGCCACGGCCCATGCGGGGAGCGTCGGCGAGGCGCTGCGCGAGACGGGCGCCATCTTCCGCGGATTCTTCCGGAAAAGGTACATCGGCATCTACATCGCCTTCATCGTCTTCTACCGCTTCGCCGAGGGGCTGGTCATCAAGATCGTTCCGCTGTTTCTCAACGCCCCGCTCGACAATCAGGGTCTCGGCCTGACCGAACAGCAGATCGGCCTCTACTACGGCACGTTCGGCGTGATCGCATTCGTCGTGGGTTCGATCCTGGGCGGCTACTTCATCGCGTGGCTCAAACTGCGGCGGGCGCTGTTTCCGCTCATCACGATCTTCAACATCCCGTTCGTGGTCTACGCCCTGCTGGCCTGGTTCCAGCCCGCATCGCCCCTGCTGATCTGCGGCGGCATCGTCTTCGAATATTTCAGCTACGGATTCGGGTTCGTGGGCCTCACGCTCTTCATCATGCAGCAGGTGGCGCCCGACCGCACAAAATGGCCCACTACGCCTTCGGTTCGTCGCTGGCCAATCTGGGCGTGATGCTGCCGGGCATGGCGAGCGGCTGGCTCTGCGACCAGGTCGGCTACCACCGCTTCTTCCTCTGGGCCCTCATGGCCACCATCCCCATATTCCTCATCGCCTGGCGCATCCCCTTCGCCCATCCGGACACGGAGGAGGGAGCGGCCCAGGCCGTGGAAAAGGAACTGACCGACGAATAAATCACCGATAAACACCGTTAGACATGCTGAAAAATCTTATCATCACCCTCGCCGCCGCCCTCACCGCCGCGACGGCCGCCGCACAGGCCCCGGCCGACTGGGCCAACTTCGGACGTTTCGAAAAGGAGAACGCCGCGCTGGCGGAGCATCCGAAAGTCGTTCTGATGGGCAACTCGATCACCGAAGGGTGGATCGCCAAGCGTCCCGACTTCTTCGCCGAAAACGGCTACGCGAGCCGCGCGATCAGCGGACAGACCACTTCGCAGATGCTCGTGCGCTTCCGCGCCGACGTCGTGGAACTGCATCCGCAGGTCGCGGTGATCTGCGGCGGCACGAACGACCTGGCGCAAAACACGGGCTACATCTCGCTCGAGCACATTCTGGACAACATCCAGTCGATGGCCGAGCTGGCGCGCGCCAACGGCATCCGGCCCGTCCTCTGCTCGGTGCTCCCGGCCGGTGACTTCCCCTGGCGTCCGGGTTTGGAACCGACGCAGAAGATCGTCCGGCTCAATGCGATGATCCGTGCCTACGCCGAACGGGAGGGCATCCCCTATGTGGATTACCATACGCCGATGGCGGCCGCGGACGGTTCGATGATTGCCGAATACACCTACGACGGCGTGCATCCCACCGAAGCGGGGTATCTGGTGATGGAGCGGATTCTGCCGCCCGTCGTCGAACGGGCGCTCTCCGACAAGTGACAGAACGGGGCTTCGGCCCCGTTTTTTTGGTCAGGTGCGCCAGAAGATTTTGCTCCGCGTGAAGGCCGCCGTGAAGAGCATCATCAACAGGGTGACGATCACCCCGCGCCCGACTCCCATCACGCAGCCGCACTGCCCCCACAGCCACGGAAGCGCCACGGCCCGGTCCGCGAAGACGAGCAGCGGCACGACGACGTAACCCGCCGCCGTGTAAGCGATCATGGGGTTCTGCCCGCAAAGGACGAGCAGACCGCCCCGCGAACGGCCCTTTCGGAGCAGGACCGACGTGACCAGCAGCACGTGCGAAGCCATTCCGGCCGTGATGAAAAAGTAGCTCACCGTGGCGGGGCCTTTCTTCACGCCCTCTTCGAGCGATTCGAACGCAAGACCCAGTAGGAGCCAGAAAAATCCGGTCGTGAACAGTCGATAAAGCAGGGATTCGGTCCCGGTGCGGGGCTTGCGCAGCAACATCCACGCCGCCGCGCCCAGCGCGAGCGTCAGCACCAGATTGAGCGTCAGCGTACGGGTGAAAAGCCCCCACATATTGACCGCAAGGAGCAGCGCTGTGAGCCCTGCGGCGGCGATCTGTCCGGAAAGCGCCGGACGCTCCTCCTGCTGCCCGCGCGCCAGCCAGCGGGCGAACAGATCGCCGGCCACGCTTCCCGGCAACACGATGCAGAGGTATTGCAGAAACTCCGTGCGGAAGAGCCACGGCACAGGCGAGAAGTTCCACACCGCCTCGTTCCACGACCCCGGAACCGCCGCGCCCAGCTTCAGGGCGGCAATCAGGGCGACGATGCCCATCCGCAGCCAGAGGTTGCGGCGCGTCAGCCACCAGATCAGCGAACCCGCGACGACCACGTCGGCGAGAATCAGGATGATGATGTCCGACCGCACGACGCTCACCCCGACGCCCAGCCACCGGTACACGCCCATAAGGACCGCGAGGACCGCAATGCCGCCGGCGTTGAGCCACCCGTTCTGCCGCGGGATGAAGCCGGGAATCCGCACGAACATCGCGAAAAAGGCGCCCCAGACCGTCATCGTCACAAGGGCGCTCACGACGGGACGCTGCAACACGGCGTCGAGCGTCCACAGCCCCGTGTTGCCGAGCGCAACGGCGAAAAAGGCGAGCAGCAGGCCCCGTTTGAGGATCGAGACGACGATCCGCCGGGGCGGGTCGCCGCGGTCCAGCCTGCGGCCCAGCGAGAGCGGAAAGGCCGCGCCCATCGAAAAGAGGAAAAAGGGGAAGACGAGGTCCACCCACGTAATTCCCGCCACCGACGCATCGAAGACGAACGACGGCGGCGGCAGCTGCGCGTGGAACAGCCACGCCGGCAGGTCGGGATTCCAGGCGATGTAACCCGAGAGGACCATCCCCACGATGGCAAGTCCCCGCAGGATGTCCACGGCATAGGCACGATTATTCATTCAGGCAGTTTCAGTTTAATAATTTTAACTCCAAACGCCTGTAAAAATAAGAAAAATCAACACCAACACCCACAAAAAAGCAAAAACTTTTACACTGTTAGTCCCCCAAATAAGGGCATATCTGAAAATTACACACTATTTTCATTGCATGGAATTCCCGGCTAAGAGGGTTTATGTGTGTTTTCCGGCGAGCAAGTGCGGCCTGCACCAGGTTGTTTCCCGGGATGGATTGTCCGGCTGAAAGCCGGATATGGGAGTTCCGGCGAGCATGTTTTATGCATCGGAAAGAACGGGGCAAATGGATTGTACGAATGGTACTACCTCCTGCACCAGTTTGTCGTCGAAAGAGGGTACGCCGAGAGGTCAAGTCTTTCCGTTTTTCTTCGGGATATGCACTCTTCTCGATGGCTGGGAGAGTAGCTTTCGTCTTTCAACGAAAGAATCAGTTTCTCAATGCGGGGAAGGCTTATACGGTCGATGGTTTCTCCATCTGCACCTTGTGTCATATTACCCGGCTTGGCATATATTCGCTGATAAGCCAGATAATACATTTCCTCATTGAAAAGAATACGATAAAGCCTCTCAAACCTGTATTCCGTGGTTTGACTATGCTTTGTCAGACTGTTTAATACTCTTGCGGGACTTCTCATAATGCCTCTCGCATTTTCCGTTAATCGTATTAATGAATATTAGCTGCCGCCCTTCGCCTTGTACGAGGCTTTCCCCCGCGCGGACTACTACGGCGGCTCCGTTACCATGCCGGATATTCATAGACCTTCGTCCAATAGCCTTACGGCATTCCGGTTTAGGTAATCCCCGTTTGCGATATAATAACTATGGCACGACAGATTGTCGGATATGACGTCCGCCCTTTACTGTTCATTACAGTTGCGTCGTGATAAGTTCTTGCTCTCTCTGTACAACTACTACAATGAGAGTATCACGATATGACGAGTATAGTTACCTTAACGTCACAGTTTCGCTAGGTACCGCTCAGGCTGTCATTCAATCAATCCGGATTTTATCCTCATATCTGTCTTTCATCACCCCATTCAGTCGCAGTCCGGTAACTGACTGACTTATGGTTTACCCCCGACATGCTACACTCCCTGTCTGGTTTCCCTTTCAGATAAGTCGGTTGATGATAGGTTATTTTCAAAGAACACTTACCTAATAGCTTGCCATCGCTATATTTATTATATCACCTTGACGGGCGCATAGTTGTTCCCGAGCTTTTGAAATTGGAAATAAAAGTCGTTCAGCCGAGCGACGAATTGCACTTTGGAAGGGTCGCGTCTGACGACAACGAACTCCTCGCCGAAGATTCTTTTGACGATAAAACGACTGCGGTTATGCTCTGATCCGGCCTTACAGAGCAGTTCGTTGAAGCGGATATGCTGCTCTTCATTGAGCCGGGAAGAGTATTTATAACTCGGTGTTCGGGGCTTCTTGTCGGTTATGTCTGTCAGTTTTCGGTTGGTATCCATATATAGCTTAAAAAAGGGTCGCGACTTGGGAGCGGCCCCGGCCTCGCAGAGCGAGCACCTTTCGTATGCCGAAAAGTTTTTCGGCATACAAAGGTACAGCTCGCTCGCCTCAAGTGAGGCGAAAAATCCGCGGCGGAAAAATTTTCGAAAAATCTATGCCAAACCTCCGCTACGGCTTCCGAGGGTGGGTCGTTTCCCTCTGCAATATTACAACCATGCGGGCGCCAAAACAAACCCTCGGTACGGACTGGAGCGGTCGTGAGCGGACAGCGGAACCGAGGTATTTCACCCGGTTGTATCTTGCAGCATGAAAGGTCGGTTTTCTTATTCCGTTCATTATCCCGATATAAACCGCATGAAACGGAAAACGGTATTTTGAATGGTTTAAAACATAAAACCGAACACACATGCTTTACGACTGCAAAACGAACATTCAATCTTAAAAATGTTGTACCATGGATTCATTAAAAGAAAAAGACAAACTCGCACCCAAACCTTTAAAGTGTCCCCATATCGAGGTCGACGAAGAGATGATGCGTCGGATGATCGCCGGACTGGTTCCTATGGATTCGCCGGCCGTTATCCCGATATAAACCGCATTAAACGGAAAACGATATTTTGAATGGTTTAAAACATAAAACCGAACACACATGCTTTACGACTGCAAACCGAACATTCAATCTCAAAAACGTTGCACCATGGATTCATTGAAAGAAACAGACAAACCTGCACCCAATCCTTCTAAACATCCCCGTATCGAAGTCGACGAGGAGTTGATGCGTCAGATGATCGCCGACAGGCCCCTTTGGATTCGAAAGTCGTCCGCCAGATTCCCGAACCGGAAGAGGAAGATATGGACGCTCTTGAGGAAAACACATCGGAAACGGTATCCGGAGCATCGGCACCGACTGCTGAGAAAAACAGACGTCGACATCCAAACGACTACTGGAAAGGAGTCGGCCGGATTCTGGCGTAAAAAAGATCGCGCTGCCGGATTTCGAACGCACGTTCTTCGCGCCGGTGGATTGCCGTAACCGCTCGGCAATCTATGTCAGCGCCCGAACCAAGCACAAAGTATCGGAAATACTCCACCTGTTAGGGAATGAGAGTACAAGGCTTACGGCCTTGGTCGACAATATGCTGCGGTTCGTCATGGACATTTACAGCGACGAGCTGAATTATCTCCACGAGAAGAAGAACAACAGACGACCGTTTTGAAAAAAGCGGAGGCATTTCGACGCCAGATAGCAGGACGGAAGGGGCCGTCGAACGGGCAGGCCGCTCGCGGCTGAACATCAGAACCGGATCGTCAGGAGCCGCAGAATGTCGCCTTTTCCGACGGTAGCGACCAGCAAAACGCCGGGGATGGAAATATGCAAGGCTCGCCCCTCGGGCGATTCGCATGGCCTTGCATATTTCCATCTCTGACGATAAATTCCCTGCCGGCGGGAAAACTTACATCGAAAATTACCCTGCCATTGACGAAGCAAGATCGGAAATCGAACTAGCTGTAAGATCGTAGGCCATTACTGTGCGACCTTGAAGACGCTGCTGAGTTTCTCGCTTAATGCCGCCATATCCTGTCCGATCTTGTCATTGGTGATTTTGGCATAGATTTGGGTCGTGGTGATCCGTTTATGTCCCAGCATCTTGCAGACCGTTTCCAGAGGTACACCCTGTGTGAGCGTAACCGTCGTAGCGAAGGTATGACGCGCCATGTGGATCGTCGGATTGAACGACAGACCGGCATGTCTGGCAACATGACGTAACGACATGTTCAGTGTTTTATAAGTGCCTTTAAGCGGAAAAACCTTCTCGCTTGTGCGATATGTATCCTTATAACGCTTGTAGAGCATTTCAGCGGCGGGAAGCAGTTTGACCCGGAACTGCGTACCTGTTTTCTGGCGCCTGTCGATAATCCAGCGCTCTCCGTTATCGTCCGTATGGATGTCCGCGTGGGTGAGTTTCACTACGTCCGCATGGCTCAAACCCGTAAAGGCGCAAAGACGAAGGCGTCACGGTTGATGCCCGTTCGGTAGTTGGGGAGCCTGACATCCATGACAGCCTGCAATTCCGAAGCCGAGAGGTAGCGACGTTCCGAGTACTCCGGCCTGACGTAGAAACCTGCGAAAGGATCGGTGGGAATCCAGCCGTTCTTATACGCCGTGTAGGTCATCAGCTTCAGTTTCTTGATAGTCGAATGGATCGTCCCGGAACGCATCCCTTGTACCGAGGAGAGGTAGACTACAAACTTTTCGATGAAATCCCGCTTCAGCTCTTTGAAAGGAATATCTTTTATACGGTATTCGTATTCGAGGAAAGAGGCAAGCCGGTTACGGCGTTTGCGGTAATTGTCATAGCTCGAATAGGCGCGGTCTTTGCCCACACGTTTGAGGAACCCTGCAAGGTATTCGTCGAAGGTCTGCAACAGCAGGCGGCAGTCGTCGCCCATACCGAGGAAGGCGTTGCGGACTTTTTCGGCCGTAACATACGAATCACGGTCGCAGAGCCGTTGGTACTGCTTGCCGATATTGGTCTTGATGTTCTCCAACTTTTCATTGAGACGCTGAGCTTCGAGGCTCTTACCGGAAGCCTTGTTCGCCTTGGCATCCCAAAGGGTGGAGCGAACGGTGAGTTTGTAGCTGAACTGCGACATCGTACCATTAATCGTGATACGACCCATGACGGGAACCTGACCGTGTTTTTCCGACTGCCTTTTCACATAGAAAAAGACTTTGAAAGTGCTGCGTTGCATGATAACCTGAACTTTGTGGATTTGTTAAACGTTAAGTCAGGTTATTTGTTATGCGGAAATCCAACACAATAAGCTGAAAACAAGCACTTTAGTGTAAATCAAAGCATTTCAGGCAGGTAACGGATAAGTAACGAAACTCACCGTTAATCCTGCCCGATTCTGCAATTTATTGCTCGGAACATATGCAGAACAGAGAATTAAATACCTGTAATCCCCGTTGCATGTGTTGTGTCTCTTCATTCTTCTGTTTTTCGGCAATAATGTTTTGCGGAAATAAAATTTCTGCGAATGGCCTTTCATGGTTGTTATGTGATTTTGCCAAGTGTCGGCTTGATGGGTGTGATGTTTTCGGGTAATTCTGCCATTTGGATAAATATGTTTATTTATTTTATTCAAAATTGAATAATTGATAAAAATAATTACTATGTTTGTGTGTCAAAGGTGTTACATTTTTATTTCAAAATGAATAAATGTTGTTTTGAGGACATCGAAAGATGTAGCGCCGTTGTCAATGAAAAAACTTATAGCAAAAGGGGACCTGAAACTACATACTATTAAAACATCAAACCTCCTGTAACCTAAAAACCTTTAATTATGAAAAGACATTTTAGTCTGATGACTTTATTGCTCGGCCTCCTGGTAGGGGAGGGCTCGCTTCGTGTTCGGATAAGGACGACGGTGAGGGCGATTCGAAAGAGATTGCCAATCCGATTGCGTCTGTCGTGGCGGTCGACGGCTCTAAAACAGCCAATGCCGTGATTTCCGATGCCGACAAAACCATCAAATTCGCATTCGAGGAGTTGTCCGACCTGACCAGTGTGTCGGTTACGATCAACATGACCAAGGGTGCGCTCCTGAAAACCCCGGGCAAAGCCACTTCGACGCTCAATCTATCGGCTCCTTATTCGGTCGTACTGCACAACGGCGTGAAAGAGGTGACCTATACGATGACGGCAACGCCCAAAGAGATCCTCCAGCCGGTTGTTGGGGCCAAGGTCGGCGACACCGACGCGGTGGTCGAAGGTCAGCTCATCACGATCGGCTACAAACCCGAGATGGAGATCAACGCCATGACGTTCGACTTCAGCCTGTTGAGCGGCGCCACCGTCAAGTCGCCCGCCGACAAGACGTTCAACCTCGAACTCGAGGACGGTAAATTGGTGGTTACCTATCAGGGTGAAGACTACAACTATACCGTCAAGGTGAAAGATTATGTAGATCCGCTGCTGAGCAAGGGCTGGACGAACGTGACTTCGTCCTACGGCACGCTTCCCAACTACATCAAAGTTTACAAGAACGAAGACCTGCTCAACAATGCAGCCACCAAGAGCATCGGTTACATCGCAATCATGTCGCCGGGCAAATCGACGATGGGAGCGCTCGGAGCCGGCAAGGATAACAAGAAATCGATTTATACCTTTGCTTCGGAGGAACCCTCCTGGAATGTCCTGCTGGTCGGTATCGAATCTACGGCAGAGCCGCTGATCTTCCGCGGCGGACAATTCGTGCAGGAAGGCGCGCTTTATCCTTTCGGCACGCTGGGACAGGACAGCAAGGGTGTGTACAAGATGGCCTGGTCGCAGAAATTCGACGACAAACTCTATGCGTTCCCCTACAAGCCGGGTTCGACCTATGTCGAGCGGAAAAAGGAGGAAGGAACGGTCTGGGACGCGCAGAATGCAGCTTCCGGCCTGTTGATGATCTTATGGGATCCGCCACATGCGTGCCATCGGCATCGACACCGTCATCATGATCCGTTCCGGCTACCGCAAGTTCATCACCTATCCTTCCAAATACCTGATGGGCAAGGGATGCTATGAGCCGGGCACCGACCTGCTGGACATGTTCCTCCGCCTGACAGACAAGCATGGCATGAAGTTCTACTTCGGCCTCTACGATTCGGGCCGCTACTGGGACACGGGCGACCTCTCCTGGGAGATTGAGGACAATAAATATGTAATAGACGAAGTGTGGCAGCAGTATGGCAGCAAGCACAAGAGCTTCGGCGGATGGTACATCAGCGGCGAGATAAGCCGTGCCACCAAGGGGGCCATCGATGCCTTCCATGCCATGGGCAAGCAGTGCAAGGACGTTTCCGGCGGACTGCCCACGTTCATCTCTCCGTGGATTGACGGCAAGAAGGCCGTCATGGCAAGCGGCAGCAAGCTGACCAAGGCCGATGCCGTGTCGGTGGACGAGCACGAGCGCGAGTGGAACGAAATCTTCGACGGGATTCACGACGTGGTGGACGCCTGCGCCTTTCAGGACGGACATATCGACTACGACGAACTGGACCTTTTCTTCTCCATCAACAAGCGCATGGCGGATAAATACGGTATGAAATGCTGGACCAACGCCGAGTCGTTCGACCGCGATATGCCGATCCGCTTCCCGCCGATCAAGTTCGACAAGCTGCGTCTGAAGCTCGAAGCGGCCAAGCGCGCCGGGTACGACAAGGCGATCACCTTCGAGTTCTCGCACTTCATGAGTCCGCAGTCGGCCTATTTGCAGGCCGGACACCTCTATGACCGTTACAAAGAGTACTTCAATATCAGGTAGCCTTACTATGAAATCACAGACAAACACAGGCTACGTTGCGTTCCTCTCGGTCGTAGCCGCTATCGGCGGAATCCTGTTCGGATACGATACCGCAGTCATTTCGGGAACCGTGACCGGGGTTTCGGCCCAATTCGGACTCGACGCCATGCAGCAGGGATGGTTCGTCGGCTGCGCGCTCGTCGGTTCGATCGGCGGCGTTGCGGTGGCCGGCATCCTCAGCGACCGTTTCGGCCGCAGGATGACGATGCTTATCTCGGCCGTATTCTTTACCGTATCGGGCATCGGCTGCGCCCTGAGTCCCGATTTCACGCAGTTGGTCATTTACCGCATCATCGGCGGGATGGGTATCGGCGTCGTGTCGATCGTCTCGCCGATGTACATCTCGGAAGTCGCCGTCGCACGCTGGCGCGGGTCGCTCGTGTCGCTCTACCAATTGGCCATCACGATCGGATTCCTGGGAGCCTATCTGGTCAATTTCCTGATCCTCCGATCGGCCGAAACGGCCGTCTATTCATCCGCCCTGATGCAGAAAATCCTGGTAACGGAGATGTGGCGCGGCATGTTGGGAAGCGAAACGCTTCCGGCGCTTCTCTTCTTCATCGTCATCTTCTTTATCCCTGAAAGTCCGCGCTGGCTCGTGCTGCGCAACTGCGACGCACGGGCCCATACCGTTTTGGAGCGTATCTACCGCTCTTCGGAAGTCGCCTCGGCGGAGATCGCGGCCGTGCGCGCCGCTGGATCGCAGCAGACAAAGACGGAATGGCGTATGCTGTTCGCTCCGGGTATCCGCAAGGCGGTTCTGATCGGCGTGTTTATTGCTGTGCTGGGGCAGTTCATGGGGTCAATGCGGTGCTCTACTATGGTCCGACGATTTTTGAGAACGCCGGCCTTTCGAGCGGGGACTCGCTTTTTTCGCAGATACTCGTGGGGATGGTCAATATGCTGACTACGGTTCTGGCACTGGTGATTATCGACCGTGTGGGGCGCAAAAGTTTGGTATACTGGGGCGTGTCGGGCATGATCCTGTCGCTGGTCTGCATCGGGCTCTACTTCTTGTGGGGAGCGGCATGGGGTGTGTCCAGTACGTTCCTGCTGATCTTCTTCCTGGCCTACATCTTCTGCTGCGCGGTGTCGATCTGCGCCGTAATCTGGGTGCTGCTTTCGGAGATGTATCCCACCCGCATCCGCGGGCTGGCGATGTCGATCGCCGGACTCGCGCTGTGGGTGGGCACCTACCTGATCGGACAGCTCACCCCGTGGATGCTCGAAAACCTGACGCCCGCAGGCACGTTCTTCCTCTTCGCCGCCATGTGCGTTCCTTATATCCTGATTATCTGGAAGGCCGTTCCCGAAACCACGGGCCGCTCGCTCGAAGAGATCGAAAAATACTGGCAGAAATAGTTTACCAATGTTTTCATCGCGGTTTTAACAACCTCGAAATTAACCGAATAGTAATATGATGAATTTTCAAAATTAGCCGATCAATATAAGTCGGAGTTGCTGGACAGTGTGTTGCCCTTTTGGCTCGAGCACTCGCAGGATGAACAGTACGGCGGTTATTTCACCTGCCTCGATCGTGACGGAAGCGTCTACGACACGGATAAATTCATCTGGCTGCAGGGCCGTGAGGTGTGGATGTTCTCGATGCTTTACAACCAGGTGGAACAACGCAAGGAGTGGCTGGACTGTGCGGTTCAGGGCGGCGAGTTTCTCCGGAAATACGGGCATGACGGCGATTACAACTGGTACTTCTCGCTCACGCGCGACGGACAGCCGATCGTCGATCCCTACAACATCTTCTCCTATACCTTCGCCACGATGGCTTTTGCGCAGTTGGCCAAAGCGTCCGGCAACGAAGAGTACGCCCTGATTGCCAGGAAGACCTTCGACCGGGTGCTTGAAAAACGCTCGAATCCCAAGGGTAAATGGAGCAAGGGCCACCCCGGCACGCGTCCGATGAAGGACTTTGCGCTGCCGATGATCCTGTGCAACCTCTCGCTCGAAATCGAGCACCTGATCGATCCGAAGCTCATCGACCAGATTGTCGAAACCTGTCTGCACGAGGTGCTGGACGTGTTTTATCAACCCGACCTGGGGCTGATCGTCGAGAATGTCTCGGCGGAGGACAATTCGCTCGTCGACTCGTTCGAGGGGCGTTCGATCAATCCGGGACACTCGCTCGAAGCCATGTGGTTCATTATGGACCTGGGTAAGCGGCTCAACCGTCCCGAACTGATCGACAAAGCCGTGAAGATCGCGTTGTCGACCATCGAATACGGCTGGGACAAGGAGTACGGCGGCATCTTCTACTTCATGGACCGTCTGGGGCATCCCCAGCAGCAGCTCGAATGGGACCAGAAGCTGTGGTGGGTGCATATCGAGTCGGCGATCACGATGATCAAAGGCTACCGGATGACGGGCAACGAAGCGTGCCTGGCCTGGTTCGGGAAACTGCACGAATATATGTGGACGCACTTCAAAGATTCCGAATACCCCGAATGGTTCGGCTACCTGAACCGCCGCGGCGAGGTGCTGCTTCCGCTCAAGGGCGGCAAATGGAAGGGTTGCTTCCACGTGCCGCGCGGCATGTACCAGATATGGCAAATTCTGGAACAGTGCGAGTAGGCGGGCCTGTATACAAATTCAATTCACTCGCGGCCCGAACCTGAGCCGCGAGTTTCATTCGTAAAGTCAAAAGCATGAAACGTACAGGATTCCTTCTCGCGGCCGTATTGGTCGTAACCGTCGCTTTCGCACTGTCGGCAGCCGCCAAAACCACCCGTCGGGTGGTCGATGTCCTGATTATCGGCGGTACGACATCCGGCACGACAGCGGCCGTTGCCGCGGCGCGGCAGGGGGTGACGACGCTCGTCGTCGAATCCACGCCGATGCTCGGCGGAATGTTTACGGCGCAGGGCGTTCCGGCCGTCGACGGCAATGCCAATCTGCCTTCGGGCTTGTGGAATGAATTCCGCGAGGCGCTCCGGGCCCATTACGGAGGAGCCCCGGCTCTGGCTACCGGATGGGTGAGCAATACGCTCTTCGAACCCCATGTCGCCGACAGTATTTTCAAAGCCATGGCTGCGGCCGAACCGGCGTTGTCGGTCGAGTATGGATTCCGCCCCGTGAAGGTATTCAGGCGCGGCCGTAAAGTCTCCGGGGCGCGGTTCGTCGACAAAGCCGGCAACAGGCTGGAGGTTTCGGCCGAAGTCACCGTCGACGCCACCGACCTGGGCGACGCGCTTCCCCTGAGCGGTACGCCTTACCGGTTGGGAATGGATTCGCGCAGCCTGACGGGCGAGTCGCTGGCCCCGGAGAAGGCCCGCAATATCGTACAGGACCTGACGGTCACTGCGATTCTCAAGGACTACGGCCCCGGGACCGACAGGACGATCCCGCGCCCCGAGGGCTACGATCCCGCGGAGTTCTCCGGTTGTAATGCGACGGCTGTCGGCGATCCGATTCCGCCCGAAATGGTGATTACCTACGGTCGCCTGCCCAACGGCAAGTACATGATCAACTGGCCGACCAAGGGCAACGACATCTACCTCAATGTCGTCGAACTGCCGTATGAACGGCGCGAAGCCGCGTTGCGTCCGGCGCGTGAAAAGACGCTGCGTTTCATTTATTACATCCAGACCGAACTGGGATACCGCAACCTGGGTATCGCCGACGACGAATTCGACACTCCCGACGGACTGGCCTATCTGCCTTACCATCGCGAGGGACGCCGGGCGGAAGGGGTCGTCATGCTGACTTTCGACGACGTGATGGCACGTTACGACCGGCCTGCGCCGCTTTACCGGACGGGTATTTCGGTAGGCGACTACCCGGTGGACCATCACCACAAATGCCGTCCCGACGTTCCCGGCATCGCATTCCTGCCCGTGCCGTCGTTTTGTGTTCCGGCGGGAGTGATGATTCCGGCCCGAACCGACAATCTTATCGTTTCGGACAAAGCGATCTCGGTCTCGAACCTGATCAACGGGTCGACGCGCGTGCAGCCCGTCGTCATGCTTACCGGACAGGCCGCGGGGACGCTGGCGGCCCTTGCGGTCAAGGCCGGCTGTACGCCCCGCGAAGTCCCCGTACGGCGGCTTCAGGCTGCCTTGCTGGCCCAGAAAGCTTATCTTCAGCCGCTCTATGACGTGAAGCCCGACGATCCGGATTTCGGGTTGTTGCAGCGTATCGCTTCCACGGGCATCCTGCGCATGACGGGCGAACCCTACCAGTGGGCGAATCGTTCGTGGTTTTACCCCGAGCGGACGGTATCGGTCGGGGAATTTACGCTGGGGTTGCACGACTATGCCCCGCAGATCGCGGTCGAGGACGACCCGGCGCCCCTCACGGCGGCTTCGGCGGCTGACCTGCTCCGCAGGGCCGGCGGACGGATTGCCCCGAGCGCCGATACGACGCCACTGACCCGGCGCGAAGCGGCCCGCATGGTCGACGAGGCGCTGCATCCGTTCGAGCGGGACATCGATTTTGAAGGAAATCTCAAATAAACCATCCGATCATGAAAAAAATGATTTTTTTACTGCTGGCCGCCCTGCTGACGACAGCCGTTTCTGCCCAGGACTACTACACGACCAAGCGCAATGTCGAGGAACTCGTGCCCGTAACACGCCGTAATATCGTCATGCTCGGCAACAGCCTCACCGAACGCGGATTCTGGTCCGAGTATTTCCCGGATAAGCGGGTGCTCAACCGCGGTATCGGCGGAGACCGTATCGTCGGGATGCTTGCCCGCCTCGACCCCATCGTCGGAGGGCAGCCGCGCGCCATCTTTATTATGGCAGGAGTGAACGATCTGGTGTTTACGGATATCAGCAACGAAGACCTGCTCGGGCAGTATGAGCGGATGCTCGACATTATTGCGGACAAATCTCCCCGCACGAAGGTTTACATCCAGAGCGCACTGCCCGTCGACGAGTCGCGCGGCGAATCGCTCAAAGGCAAGAATGTCCGTATCGCCGAGTTCAACGCCCTGCTGCAAAAGGCCGCAGCAGCGCGCGGATTGCAATACATCGATATTTGGAGCAGCATGGCCGAGAACGGACAACTGCCCGAAAAATACCATTTCGACGGGATTCACCTCAAGGCCGACGGTTATAAAGTCTGGATCGACAAGATTCGTCCGTACGTAAAATAATCCGGCTATGAAAGTCCTGTTCTTTGCTGTCGCGCTGTTCCTGTCGGCCGGGGCCGGTGCGGCCGGCGGCGGGCCGCGTTCCTGCCGGGCGGATTCGGAGCTGGTCCGCTTTGTAGGGCGTGCCGCCGGAGACGCCGCCGGCAGCCTGTCGTTCGATTGGAGCGGCAGCCATTTTTCGTTCCGTTTCGACGGTACGGCTTGCTCGATGCGCGCTTCGGACACCGGGTGTAACTACTACAATGTCTTCGTCGATGGTAAGTTCTATGGCACGGTGACGGTCGAGGGCGGGGCCTCTGTCATCCCGCTTGTCGGAAAACTCCGCCGCGGACCGCACACCGTGACGGTTCAGAAGCGGACCGAAGCCGAGCAGGGGCGAACGACGCTCTACGCGATAGAGACCGACGGCAGGCTGCTGGCGCCGCCGCCCGCACCGGGGAGGTTGATCGAGTTTATCGGCGACTCGCATACCTGCGGTTACGGAACCGAGGGGCTGTCGCCCCGCGAGCCGTTTACGCCCCGGACCGAGAATTGCGACCTGGCTTGGGCCTGCATTACGGCCCGCTACTTCGATGCGGATTACGTGCTGATCGCTCATTCGGGACGGGGGATCGTGCGCAATTGGGGCGATCCGAAAGCGGCTTCGGAGATAACCATGACCGACCGCATGATGCGTACGTTCGACGAGGTCGCCGATTCCCGATGGGATTTTCAGGGCTATAAACCCGATATTGTGGTCATCAAGCTGGGAACCAACGATCTGAGTGCGGACATCGTGCCTTCGGAGCGTGTGTTCGGGAAGGCTTTCCGGCGCATGTGCGGCAATTTGCGTGAAAAATACGGCGACGTGCCGATCCTCTACGTCGTGCCGCAGGGCGCCGGGCCGTTTTACGATTTCGCCCGAACGATTATCAAGGGATTGAACGATAAGAACCTGCATTGTATCCTGCAATTCGACGAGATTCACGACATGGATGCAGATCTGGGAGCGGGCTATCACCCCAACTACCGCGGACACCGCAAAATAGCCGCGGCGGTAATTCCCTACATCGCAACGATCACCGGTTGGGAGATGCCGCTGCGGGCAATCGAATAAAATCAGCATAAGATGAAAAAACTATTGACTGTCGTTGCCGTACTTGCCGGCATTGCGATCTGCGCCGATGCGCATGCCCAGAATGACTGGGCCGGTTTTAGCAGGTTCGAACAGGCGAACCGGGAACAGCCTTCCGCGCCGAAAGCGGTTTTCATGGGCAATTCGATCACCGAGGGCTGGATCGGCAAACACCCCGGGTTCTTTTCTTCGAACGGTTATGTGAGCCGCGGCATCAGCGGCCAGACGACTTCGCAGATGCTCGTGCGCTTCCGGGCCGATGTCATCGACCTGCATCCGCAGGTCGTGGTGATCTGCGGAGGTACGAACGACATTGCCCAGAATAACGGCTATATCTCGCTGCCGCACATTTTCGGCAACATCGTTTCGATGGTCGAACTGGCGCGGGCGAACGGCATCGCTCCCATTCTCTGTTCGCTGCTGCCTGCCCGGGATTTCGGCTGGCACAAGGGGCTGGAGCCCGCTCCGAAGATCATCGAACTGAACCGGATGATTCGTGCCTATGCCGCGCAGGAGAAGATTCCCTATGTCGATTACCACACGCCGATGGCCGAGCCGGACGGGGGAATGATCGCCGCCTATACCGGCGACGGCGTTCACCCCACGGAGGCAGGTTACGATGTAATGGAGGCGATCGTGCAGCCGGTGATCGGCGCTGCGCTCAAACACACGGGATCCAAGCGTCATAAATAGCCTGCGGGCCGGTATCTGCACAAAAAAAGAGGTCGACGATTGCCGTCGACCTCTTTCTTTGGCTGTTCCCGGTAGGGGGCGCTCGGTCACTTGCAGAACGACAGGACGCATCCGCCGGCCTTATCGGCCGAAATCCGGAGCTTCCCGGCTCCGCCGGGCGTGATGCGGATTCCCCCGTTCGGGCCGATCGTTTCGTACTTCTCCGGGTCGAGGTAAGAAGGCAGCGTTATGCTTTTTTCACACGCTCTTTTGGTGTCGATGAAGACCGCCGGATATCCGTTCACCGCTCCTTCGTAGCACAGCATGTCGCCGTCGTCGGCAATCGGCGCTGCGAACCAGGTGTAAACGCCGCGCCAGTCGATCGCATCGCCGTTTTGGATCGGTTTGTTCGAAATCAGCTTGTGGTAACTTTTGCCGTAGGATGCACAGATGAACATCACGTCGGCATCTGCCAGCCAGCTATGGTCGCCCAACCCGTCCGGCAACAGATATGCCGACTGGTAAGCCTTTGCATTTTTCTCCACGAATCGTCGGAAATCGGGGTAGTCGGCTTTGGTGAATGACGATTCCCCGGCTGCGGGAGGGGGTGTCCAGCCGCTGTAAGCCCCGCCCGGCGTGGCGAAATGGGTCTTGTTCGCGAACATCGACTGCATGCCGTAGTAAATCGCTATCGTCACCGGATTTTTGCAGCAGAAATCGTGGCGTACCGTCACGTCGATGTTGTTGCGGAAGATCCGGTAGGTTGCGAACTCGTGGCACAGCTCATCGCGCAGTTCCTCCTCGTTATCGGCGTTTTTGTACGGATGCGTCGGGTCGAGAATCACGTTTTCCGCCTCGATCGTTATTCCCTGCCGGCTCCATACGGCCTTGTCGCCTTCGAGGGGCTGCCCGTCCACCGTTACGCTGAAACTCTTGTTGTAGGCCGTCCGGGCCGTACGCTCCATGTATTTGTGGTTCGCTCCGCACCAGCCGCCGCCCTGGATATTGAACGGGCCGATATTGTCGCTGTAAGCCAGGTTGAGCACCTCGGCGGGTTCGCTTTCCGGGCGGGTCGTGGGCGTCCGGTCCGTATTGGGAAGGGTTCCCACGCGGTAGAAGGTATAGACTTCGTTGAACAGGCAGCGCTTGAACCAGTAGAGGATATCCGTCGAAGCGTCCATTTTGGCCGAAATGTAGAGGTTGTCGCCCTGGCGCTTGACGTACATCATCTCGGAATAGGGGCGTTTGCCGTCGTCGGCATTGCCGCCGTTGCCGCCGTTCTCTTCGCCGGAACCTTTGTCGGCGCAGGCGGACGCAGGCAGGAGCAGACAGCAGATCAGCAGGCGGCGTAAAATTCGGTGTCTCATTTTTTTCGTTTTTGGCGTGGTGTCACCGGACGAGCCTGAGGAACAGGTCGGGACGGTCGGTGGTGATGAAATCGAACCCGTTTTCGATCACCCACAACATTTCGACAGGATTGTTCACCGTCCAGACGTTCGAAGCCATTTTCAGCCATTTGATCGAATGGAGCCATGTCGGATTGTTCTGGAAAACCCAGTAGTTGAAATCGCATCCCGTCATCCCCATTTTTTTCAGGGCTTCGGGCAGCGTGCCGCCGCCCAGGTACATGATCGGGGTTTTGGCCGGGGCCACGCGCACCAACTCTTTCAGCGCATGGAACGAGAACGAAATATAGGTTACGCGCTTTGTAAGTCCGTATTTGCCGATCATCTCCACGATCTTGCGGACCGCTTCGGCGTCGGCTTCGGGCGTAGCGTGGGGCTTGACCTCCAGTACCAGTTCGAGTTTCGTTTTCCGGGCGGCCTGCAGGTACTGTTCCAGCGTGGGGATTTTCTCGCCGTTCGCCAATTCGAGCGTCGTCAGTACGGTCGAGGGATTTTTCTCCATCTCATAGCTGCCGTGTTTGTCGTCGTGGTGGATTACCAGTTTGCCGTCCGCAGCCATCCAGACATCGAACTCCGCACCGTAGGCGCCCAGTTTGTCGGCGTTTAACAGCGAGGAAACGGAGTTCTCCGCCGAACCGTCGGTATGCCAGAATCCGCGGTGGGCCACCACGCGGGTTTTGTTTTTGACGGGCAATCCGTATTTCATTACCTGGCGCGTATAGATGATACGGGCCAGCCGGTCCATGATGACCTTGTCTTTGTGTTCGTTCGACTCGAAAAGCGTCAGTACGCCGCGGTTGCCGCAGTAGTAGGCTACGGCCGATGCGTTGAAGACATCGTTCTTTTCGAACCGGTCGATATAGGCCAGCATCCGGTCATAGAACGTATCGGGGGCGGCAATGGTAGCCCGCTCGTCGAATTCGAACTCCATCGCCATGCCGTTTTTGCGGGCGACGGCGCAGGCTTCGTCCAGGCGGCTGTCGGGGATCGACTTGTTGAAGAAGTGGTTGGGCTGCTGATAAGCCACGTCGAATCCCAGGCGTTTCCAGTCCTCGTGGCCTTTGGCCTGCCAGTAGGGAATCCAGTAAAAAAGTTTCTTCTGCGCGTGGATATATTCGCTGAGCGGGACGGTCAGGTCGCCGCAATGGTTGGTGTCTTCGGCGACCCAATAGAAGCCCGAGAGTTCCAGGTGTTTGTACCCGGCTTTTTTGAACCGCGCGATCAGTTGGTCGATATACCATTTGGTTGCGGCGATCTGGTCTTCGTCTTTCGAGAAGTCCATCCTGCGGCCATCCAGTTCGCCCCAGTCTTTCTGGTCGCGCACGGCTTCGGGAAGTCCCAGCACGACCTTATGCCTGAACGCCGGTTTGCCGATCTCTGCGATCTGCTCGCCGATGCATCGGTCCAGCGCGGAAAGCGACTTGCCCTCGTCGAAGATGCGGTCCAGGAGCCACTCCCATTCGGGTTTGCGGGCAAATTCTTTCTCATACCCGACGGTGTAGCAGCGACCCGTGCCGTTTTTGAATTCGAGGAACAGGAATCCGTCGAAAAGCCAATGTTTCGAACCGTCGAGGAATCGGTGTACGACGTAGGGGCGGAATTCGTCGACCGTCCAGTCCAGCCGGTGTTTCCCGCCCTGATAGATCAGCGCGAGGTCCTGAATGTCGGTCGTCTGGTAGTTTTGTGCGGCGGCAGTTCCGGAACTTCCGGCAAACAGTACCAAGCACACGGAAAATGCAAAGTATTTAAAGGCTTTCATAACAATATTGAACGTTGAATTTTATTTCCGCAGCGGATTCCCGGTCACGAACTGACAGAATTCGTGGTAGAGTTCCTTGTCCTTCTCTGCCGGAGACGCCCACAGGTCGTAGAACCCGTTGGTTCCGTGGTAGTAACTCAGCGGCTGTTTGCCGTAGATTCCCTCCGATTTGGCGTTGGATATATATTCCCGGAAGCGTTTTTTGTACACGTCGCAGTTGGGTTTTCCTTCCAGCAGCGCTTCGTCGAATTCGAATTCCATCGCCAGATTATTGGCTTTGATATCGGAAAAGAAGCGGGGAAGAGGGTGCTCGTTTTTATCGTCCCAGAAATGGTTGGGCTGCATGTAGGCGTAGTTGATACCGAAATCGGTCCACTTGTTATATCCTGAAGCCCGGTTGTAGGGAATCCAGCAGAGACATTCGTTGAGCGAGTTGAGGTATTCGGCAATAGGCGGAATAATCTCGTCCGACCGCTTCAGTTCATTGTTCCAGCCGTAGCTCGGCGTGGTGAGATCCTCCGAAATAATGTAGAACCCGGCCAGTTCGACATACTGGTAATTTGTTTCATTGAATTTCTTGCGCACCTGGTCGATATACCACTTGTAAACCGCTGTGCGGTCTTGGGCATTTGCAAAATTCATTGTGCGGCCGTTCAGTTCGCCCCAGTAGACCGTCGATGCGGATTCGTCGGCGTACTCCCTGTAAATGATCGGATCGGGCATGATCATGACGACTTTGCGTTTGGACGGCGGCGTTCCCATGCGTTGTGCGGCTTCTTTCACGGCCTCTTCGAGTGCATTTATACCGTTGTCCTTGTCGAACCAGTAGTCGATCAGCTCCTGCCATTGGGGCTTTGCCGCCGAAGTGAGTTTCAATCCCACCATATAGGAGTAGGGCTTGCTGTCGATGCTGCTGGTTACCTGGAACTCGATGGCCAGGAAACTGTCGAACAGCCAGTGCTCCTTTCCCTGCTTGTCGGTATAGGTGACGAACGGTGCGAACCGCTGCTTATCCCACCGGTAAGGCGTTCGGTGCGAACTGCCTCCGTAGCATAGCACCAGGTCCGAAAAGGAGAGGATTCCGCCGCGGCTCTGTTCCCAGGCGTACATCGTGGGGTCTGTCGCTTCGGTGGTGAATTTAACGGATTGCAGGGTTCCGAAGTCGCCTTTGTCGTTGCAGGCTACGGCGAAGACCGTGTAGGTCGTGAGTTTCGACAGCCCGTCGATTACGATCCTGTTGCCGGTGTAGGTTTTACCCTCGTCGAAGACCTGCCGGGCCGTCCGTGAGGATTCGTCGTTGGTCGCCGCGCACAGGATGCGGTAGTGCGAGGCGTTCACACTCTCTACGCGCAGAGTCACCGATGAGGCCGATGAGGTCAGTATCTTCATGCTCATCGCGGGCTGCAAACCCTCGTCCTCGCCGCTTTTGCCGTTGCTGCAACAGATGAATGAGACGCAGCACAGGAGCATTGTTATGAATCTTGTGGTTGTCATGCCGGTATCCGATTTTTATTTCCGCAATGGGTTTCCGATCACGAACTGACAGAATTCGTGGTAGAGTTCCTTGTCCTTCTCTGCCGGGGACGCCCACAGGTCGTAGAACCCGTTGGTCCCGTGATAGTAGCTCAGCGGCTGTTTGCCGTAGATTCCCTCCGATTTGGCGTTGGACATATATTCCCGGAAGCGTTTTTTGTACACGTCGCAGTTGGGTTTCCCTTCCAGCAGCGCTTCGTCGAATTCGAATTCCATTGCAAGGTCGTGCGCCTTGATATCGGAGAAGAACCGGGGAAGAGGCCGTTCGCCCTTGTCGTCCCAGAAATGGTTGGGCTGCATATAGGCGTAGTCGACGCCTACCTGTTTCCACCGTTTGTATCCCCCGGCGCGGTTGTAGGGAATCCAGCAGAGGCATTCGTTGAGGGCATGCAGGTACTCCGCAACCGGAGGAACAACCTCCTCCGACCGCTTCAGCTCGTGGTTCCAGCCGTCCTCGACCGCCGGCGATACGACGATCTCTTCCGAAATGATGTAGAACCCGGCCAGTTCGACGTATTGGTAGTTCGCTTCGTCGAATTTCCGGCGTACCTGGTCGATGAACCATTTGCAGGCGTCTACGCGGTCTTTGCCGACCGAAAAGTCCAGCTCCCGGCCGTTCAGTTCGCCCCAGTAGACCGTCGATTCGTTCGTCTTGTCGTACAGTCTGTATATGACCGGATTGGGGAAGCTGAAAATCACTTTGCGTTTGGACGGCGGCGTTCCCATGCGTTGCGCAGCCTCTTTCACGGCCTCTTCGAGCGCATTTATACCGTTGTCCTTGTCGAACCAGTAGTCGATCAGCTCCTGCCATTGGGGTTTCCCGGCCGAAGTGTAGCCCCGGTGTCCGACTTCGTAGGCATAGGTATATCCCAACTGGAATTCGAGACAAAGGAAACTGTCGAACAGCCAATGTTCCTTTCCCTGTTTGTCGGTATAGGCGACGAACGGCGCAAACCGCTGTTCATCCCACCTGTAAGGCGTCCGGTGCGTACTGCCTCCGTAGCACAGCACCAGGTCCGAAAAGGAGAGTATCCCGTTGCGGTCCTGCTCCCAGGCATACATCGCGGGGTCCGCCGCTTCGGTGGTGGCTTGGCGGGTTTGCTGCGCTCCGAAGGCGCTCTTGCTGCAACAGAAGAATGAAACGCAGCACAGGAACATCGTTAAAAATCGTTGGGTCGTCATTGTGTATTTTGTCGTTATTGGGTTTTTATTTCGGTTGTTGCCGCAGCGGATTCCCGATCACGAACCGGCAGAGTTCGTGGTAGAGTTCCCGGTCTACCTCGTCTGGGGATGCCCACAGGTCGTAGAATCCGTTGGTCCCGTGGTAATAGGCGAATGGCTTGGTCCCGTATATGTTCCGCTTTTTTGCATATTCCATGTAGCTGCGGAACCGCTTCCGGAAGGCTTCGCTTCCCTCCCGGGCGTGGAGCAGCGTAGGCTCGAACTCCAACTCCATCGCCATGTCGTATTGCGCGATCTGGTCGAAGATTTTCTCCATGTCGTGCTCTGCTTTCCAGTAGTAGTTGGGTTGCAGATAAGCCTGGTCGAATCCGAATGTCGGCCACACGTCGTAGCCGCGCGAACCGTAATACGGAATCCAGTTGAAACTGTAATTCAGGCGGTGAAGGTAGTCGGCGACGTGCGGCAGCAGAATGTCCGAACGTGTCAGGAAGTAACTGTACGCCGTATCCTGCGGCCGGGTTACGATCTCGCGCAGCCAGTAAAAAAACCGGCCAGTTCGACATATCGGTAATTTCCGGCTGCAAATGCGGCACGCACCCGGTCGATATACCATTTGCAGGCGGCGAGGCGGTCCTCGTTTTTGCTGAAATCGAGCCGGCGGCCGTCCAGTTCGCCCCAATAGGTCGTCGAAGAGGTCGTGTCGATGTAGTGTTCGTAGATCACCGGATCCGGGAGGACCATGATCACGCGGCGTTTGGCCGGGGCATTGCCCAACCGTCCTGTGGCCTCTTTTACGGCTTTATCCAGTGCATCCACACCGTTTCCCGGCCTGAAATAGTAATCGATCAGTTCCTGCCACTGCGCTTTTCCGGCTGAGACGCCCGTGTCGCGAAGTTGGCCTGTTTCAAACGCATATCGGGCATTGTCGGGGCGGTTGGTGTCCTGGAATTCCAGGAAAATGAATCCGTCGAAAAGCCAGTGTTCCCGGCCTGCCGGATCGGTGTAGGTGACCAGCGGCGCCAACCGGGCCTGATCCCATAAATAAGGAGTCCGGTGGTGGCTGCCACCATAACACAAAATGGCGTCGGTCGTAGTCGCAAGGCTTTTCCGAGCCTCTTCCCACGGATAGCGTTTAACAACGCGCGTGCCGGTGCACGATGTCGCCAGGAACCCCATCGCCACAGCCAATACCAGTGCAACGAAATATAACTTACGCAAAATGAGTCGTGTTTCATGTTGTACGAATTAATCCCGCTGTGAAATTTTTTCAGACTCACAACGGGATTAATTTATTGAAAATCAGTCATTAGAAGCCCATGCCCTGAACGTCGGCCAATTTACCGCGTCCATTCAGATAATCGCCCGTTTGCGGATTCTCTGGTTTTAGGATTATGAACTTCAGGTAACGACCGGCGATCATCGTCTTAACTGGATAATCATAAGTCTCGATCGTGCCGGTCCAGCCTTTGAAATCGCGCTTCCCGTCGGCGACGAGTGTCCACTGCGTACTTGCCCCGTTATACTTGTCTGCTATGTAGATTTCGTATTCGCGGTAGTTGCCCTGGTGAGTCGTATAGTCGCTGATCAGGAACTTGGTAAACACGCGGGCCTTGCCCATATCTACGACAAAGGTCATCGGGAATGAGATGGGGCCGTTGTCCCACGAGGAGATCCATTCGCCGCCGGCGGTCAATATGCCGTCGAACAATTTGTTCGCAGTATATCCTAATGCCCATGCAGGAGCGTTAGGATCCTTGCCATAGCAGTTGTTTTCACCCTCGAGTAACGTCCATGGGCCTTTCACATCTCTGTTGAAAGATACGGGCACGTACATGACGGAGCGGCTGATGCCGATGGCCTCGTTCGACAGCGACTTGATGCGTACGGGTACGAGATACTGATTATCGTCGACCGCCTTGAGTTCGTTGCCGTTGAACAATTTTTCGGAGAGAATCTGGAGGCTGAACGCCGTCGAAGATTTGCCGGCCTCGAGCTGTGACGATGTCGCGGCCAGCGAAACCAGGTCTGCGGGAGCGGCCTTGTAGTCGGTTCCGTTCGCGTCGTTATAAGCGGTGATCAGGCTGTTGTCGATTTCGTAGTCGACGGTAATATCCATCACCGAGATCGGGTTGTCGATGGTGACGGGGCCTTCGTAAACCGCGGTTTCGCGCGAAGCGGCCGGGCTGAACACGGGCGCTACATCCGCTTCCATGCCCAGGTGCGACCATGCCATGCTGACGATCATTACCTTGCGGGCTTCGGGAACCTCCAGCGCGTTGTTGTCGACGGATAATTCGATTGCGACGGCATAGTTTCCTTCTCCGAGCGAATTGATGTTCTCGTCGTCCCAGGTTACCTTAACCGTCTTGCGGATATCCTTTTCGGAGAACTTGATCGCCGGAGAGAATGTCACGTAGTTTGCCGGCAGGGCCTTGTAGTCCGTGCCGTTGGCCGTATTGTACGCTTCGAGCGCAGCTTCCGAAACCTCCAGCCGCGCCGTAGCGCCGGTTTGTCCCTTTGCCGCTCTTAATGACGGTCAGATCACATTCTTCATTATACAGGGCTACATTGATAAGCTGGTTGTCTGTCGCGAGAAATGAGATCGTATCGTCTACCATGTAGTTGTTGCGCTCATCCTTGCAGGCGACCATGGCGGTCGATGCGATCAGGGCTGCAAACAACAGTTTCCACATATTTATTTTCATATCACATCAAGCGTTAGTTAAAATCCGTAATTCTGGGTCATATTGGTCATCTCGGCCAACTGAGCGGCACCGATGGGATACAGATAGTCCTTGTCCTGGAAAACATAGGTGCTGATTCTGAGCTCGTTGTTCACGCGCTGGTAAGAATCCTCGTAGTTTGTCGCAGTCAGGTGCAGCGTCCAGGGAGTGCCCGGGTATTCGTCCTTGGCGATCATCCAGCGGCAGGCGTCGTAGTGACGTTTTGCTTCCAGTCCGAATTCGACCATGCGCTCTTTCTGGATACACCAGCGCAGCAATTCTTTGTTGCCCTTGATTTCGGGGTATGCCTCCTCGATATCCTTCAGTCCGACCCGGTTGCGTACCTTGTTCAGGTAAAGGAGGGCTGCGGTTTCGTCGCGCTGCGGTTTCTCGTTGCAGGCCTCGGCGTAGTTCAGGTAGACCTCGGCCAGGCGGAATGCGGGATACACGTACTTGATTGCTTTGTACATGTCGTATTCGTCGTTGAGCGAATAGTCGGGTTTCAGCAGCCGGCGCCAGGTATAACCCAGGCGGTTGGCGTCCGAAGTGGCGGAATACCTCGACGTGCACTCCGCGTTGTCATAGCAGGTGAACCGGTTCGGGAACGTCTTGTTAGGCCAGTAGAATCCGTTGGGGACCAGGCAGGCGTAGAAGCGCGGATCGCGTCCGACGCAACTGTTGTGCGCCTTGAAAGCGGGGGCCCAGTCGGCGTCGGCCGGCTGCTTGTAGTTTTCGGTGAATCCCGTTGCCTGGTATCCCGATTGGGGATCGACGATCGGTTTCGACAGGTCGTTCTGGCCCTGGTAGCCGGTAACCGGGTAACGTCCGGTTTCCCACATGGGATAGGTGTCGATCAGCTTGAGCGACGGGGCGATGCCGCCGTATCCGCCGCGGACACCCAGTGTTTCCAGTGCGTTGGGCGGCATGGCCGGGCCGATCTGCCCGCCGGTGGGGCCGAAGTATTCGTAACCCTTGGTCGTCCGGAACCACCATCCCCAGATCGTTTCGCTGTTCCAGTTGTCGAACATGACTTTCTGATACGATGCAACGCCTTTCTTGAACGGATCGGTCTGTGTATTGTCCTCGCACAGGCTGTACATGCCCAGGTCGATCACATCCCATGCTGCCTGTGCCGCAGCTTCCCATTTGGTGTCGTCTTTGGTCTGCGGAAAGAGGAATTCGCCGCGCATGTTCTTCATCTTGCCGACATAGAGGTCGCAGCCGTTGTAGAGCGGCGATGCGGCGAAGAGCAGGACGCGTGCTTTCAGGGCCAGTGCAGCTCCCCGCGTAACGCGTCCGACAAAACTTGCCTCCGGTTCTCCGATATCGGACATCCGCAGCGGCAGGTCGTTCTTGATTGCGTCCAACTCGCCGACGATGAAATCGATATTCTGGTCCACCGTCATGCGGTCGATCGTCGAACCCATGATAGTTTCGTCCGGCATCTGGTCGCCCCAGATGTAAACCGGACCGAACTGACGGAACAGGCAGAAGTAGTAGAATGCACGCAGGAACCGGGCTTCGGCCTTCATGGCCTTGATTTTATCGGGGCTCTCGCCTTTGTTTAGATCGACGTATTTGAGGAACGTCGAACACTGGTTGATCGCCACGTAGTTCTTTCTCCAGAAGTTGTAGTAAGCCGCGTCGGCTGTTACCAGGTCGCCTCCGGTCCCGTTGACCGTACCGCTGCTGTAACTGCCGGTTTTGATCTGAAGGTAGTTCACCCACTGGAAGAACGAGTACTGGGCTTCGTCGGAGCGCGGAACTACCCAACCCTCGCTGCCTACGATCTCTTCCTCCATCGGAATGTAGGAGTAGATATGGGCGAGATACTTTTTGGTGCCGTTTGTCGTGCTGAATATATCCTCGATATTGGGCTGGTCGTCCAGTTTTACGTCGAAATACGATTCACAGGAGGTCGATGCCAGGGAAAATACCAGGATAGCACACAATATTCGCATTTGTTTCATAATAGTTCAGGTATTTTGGTTTAGAAGTTCAGGTTTACACCGATCGTTACGGTGCGGACTTGAGGATACTGGTTACCGTAGCTGGCGCTCAATTCGGGATCCCATAATTTGAAATCGCTGAATGTAAGCAGATTGACGCCTTGAACATAGAATCGAACCGCTGAGAAACCTGCTTTTTTGGTCCATGCCCTGGGAAGCGTATAGCCGATTTCGGCGTTCTTCAGGCGCAGGAAGCTCATGTCGCGCAGCCAATAGGTCGATGCCTGCTGGTTGTTGTCGACCTTCTTCATGGCCAGGCGGGGATAGGGAGCGTTGGGGTCCTGGTTGTCCAGCGTCCAACGCTTTTCGGCTACGTCGGCAAAAATCTGTCCCGACCGTTTGATGTTCGAAGCCTGTCCGAACAGGTTGAAACCGCTGATGATACGGGGTCGTATTGGCGACGCCCGAGAAGAATACCGAAATATCGAATCCTTTCCAGTTGAGGCTGGCGCCGAAGCCGTAGTTGATCTCCGGAATAGTCGTATAACCGATGGCCACCTTGTCGAACGTGTCGACTACGCCGTCGCCGTTGATGTCGCGGTATTTGATGTCGCCCGGACGGACATCGCCGAAATTCTGTTTCGGCCAGGTGGCGATGTCTTCTTCGGATTCGAACAAACCCTCGGCGATAAGTCCGAACTGCTGGTTCTGGGCGAATCCCGCCAGGTTCTGGTATTTCCAGATCTGATCCGGTTTATCGTCGTAGAGTTTTTTGTTGCGGTTGTAGGTGAAGTTACCGCGTGCCGACAGGCTGAGGTCCTTGTTGAACTGATGGTCGAATTCGAGCGACAAATCCACGCCCTGATTCTGCATCCGGCCCAGGTTGACATACTGGGCGACCTTGGTTCCTACCACCGACGGAGTCGATTCGCGCTGGATGAAGATGCCTTCGCGTTTCTCGTAGAAGTAGTCGGCCTGAATACGGACCTTGTTATACAGTCCCAATTCGATACCTACGTCGGCCTTCGTCGCCTCTTCCCAGGCCACGTTGGCATTGCCGATCTCTCCGGTCGTGTAACCGTTCGTCGGAATACCCGTATAGATCGTGCCGCTGGGGCCCGTGGTTCCCCAAACGAAACCGGGGGCGGAGACGTTCATCGTCGTGTTATAGGCGAAACGACGGCTTCCGCCGATCTGGTCGTTACCGATTTTGCCATAAGAACCTCTGATCTTCAGTACATTGATCTTGTCGCGCAGCGGCTCCCAGAATTTCTCGTTGCTGATCATGTAACCCAGCGCATAGGCGGGGAAGAAACCGTATCGCTTGCCCGGAGCGAAGTTCTCCGAACCGTTGTAGCCGCAGTTGAACTCCAGGAAATATTTGTCCCGGAAGGCGTAGGTGACGCGGGCCGCAATACCCATGTTCCGATAGGGGAAAGCCGCGATATAGGTTCCGGGGACGTTATTGGTCCGGTTGCGTACGCTGTAAAGGAACAGGGCGCTTACGCGGTGGTCATCGGCAAAGAGCCGTTCGTAGGTGAGGCTTCCCTCGAAGTTGATCGTCGTCCAGCCGGCATTGGACCGCGCGAGCGACATGTAGCCCGTTCCGACGACCGTCTGGTCGAAAATCAGGTTGCCGTCCTCGTCGCGGCCGGTGGCCGAATAGACGTTGGGGGAGTAGGCCCGGTTGAGGGTCGTCGAGTTCTGGGCGTCCCATGAAAACTTGACGTTGGCCTTGAGGCCCGGCGTGATGATATCCGAAAAGTCCTGGGTCAGCGACATCAGCGACTGGGCGACGACGTTCGCGGTCCGTGCGTAGCCCGAGTTGTTGAGCATGTTGTAGGGGTTGGTGCTGCCGTTGTCCGAAGCGATGGCGAGCGTGCCGTCCGAATAGATGGGTGCAGTCGAGATCGGCGTCGAAAGCATGGTGTAGTTGTACAGGTCGGCCAACGAGCTGTTGGGCTGGTTCGTCGTCGTGTATTGGGTCGACAGCGAGAGCCCGAGTTCCGTCGACTTGGTGATGTTGATGTCGATGTTCGAACGGAAATTGAACTTGTTGTAGTTCATCTGGGCGTCGTAACGCTTGTTGTCGGCGATGTTGAAGATACCGCCTTCGGTGTAATAGGACGACCCCACGTAATAGCGCACCTTGGGGGAACCGCCCGCCACGCTTACGTTGACGCGGCCGGTCATGGCCAGGTTCTTGAAAATTTCCTTCGTCCAGTCGACGGACGGATAGAGGTCGGGATCTTTGCCGCTCAGGTACATCTGGCGCTCATAATCCGAAAAACCCTGCTCTCCGGTCGGGCTGTCCCGGCACAATTCGTCGTAGAAATCGAGCCATTGCCTGGTGTTGGCCATCTTGGGCAGCTTCGTCGGCTGGGTCATGCCGAATTCGGCCTTCACGTTGATCTTCGGCGTTCCCTCCATACCGCGCTTGGTGGTAATCAGGATGATGCCGTTCGCTCCGCGCACGCCGTAAACAGCCGTTGCGGTGGCGTCCTTCAGGATCGAGAAGGTGGCGATGTCGTCTGCGTCGACCAGGTCCATGCTGCGTTCGATACCGTCGACGAGCACCAGAGGCGTCGTGCTGCCTGTTCCGAACGTATTCACGCCGCGGATCCAGAATTCGGCGCTCGATCCCGGCTCGCCCGTACGCTGCATGACGACCAGACCGGCGAGTTTTCCGGCGAGGCTCGATGAAAGTTGTCCTGTGGATACTTTCAACTCTTTGGCGTCGAGCGTGTTGATGGCTCCGACGATGCTCTCTTTGCGCTGTTTGCCGTAGGCGACTACGGTCACAGCTTCCAGTTCGGAGGTTTTGCGGACCAGTTCGACGACGATATTCTTTCGGGCGCCCACCGGAATCTCCTGCGTTTCATAACCCAGGTAGGAGATCACGATCACATCGGTCGGAGTGACCTCGAGCGTAAAACTGCCGTCGTTGCCGGTGATAACGCCGCGGGTGCTGCCTTTGACGGTGACTGTCGCACCCGGGACTCCGGCCTTGGTCTCGTCGAATACCTGACCGGTTAGCTTAAATTCCCCCCTCTCTTGCGGAGCCGATACCGCCTCGGAAAGGTCGTTTACGGTATACTCGAATCTTGGATTCGCGCTCAATTCCGTAATCGGGATAAGCCCCGGAATCAACACACACACCCAGGGCACTATTTTACAAAAAGAGCTTTTGTATAGTCATTGTCATATTTCCTCATTTAAATTACTTGATAAAGTTTGGTACGGTTCCTACGTGTGTCCGTCGGACGTTCCGTCCAGGTTCAATTTTGTTATTGCAAACTGCAAAACAACGAGAGATTGTGAAATTCGGGAAGTCAATAGTTTTCGATTTGGCCGGTGTCATTTAACCATAGGCGTCCGTTTTTTTAGGTAAAGTTAATAGTTTGTCGGTATTGGTATTCAGTTAGTTATCGGTCTTTGGCGGAGTCGGGTGTGTCGTTTATAGGACTCGTATCACATAATTTTACGGCAATGCTCGGTTAAAAGTATTCATTATGCAAAAGCAAATATAACAATAAAATTATTATCACGTGTATTTTTGGTAAGTTTTTTTACTTTAAAAAGACAGGGAGGATGTCCGGTAAGGTTGGTTTTGGGGTTAAACTATTGGTAATCAATGGTTTTATTTGCTTCGGCGGGGCGTTTCCGAATAAAAATATTTCCTTGCCTATGGCTGGAATCAACTCGGTAAAAGAATATGGTTTTGTTGTATAAGTTGTTGTTGATTAGAATATTGAACGATATTAGGCGCGGTGGAAGGGTCTGTGGCCTCTTAAAATGCGATACCCGATTCGTTCGTGAAGGGGATCGAAAAGTTTTTTATGAACTTCCCGTTGTTTGAGAAATATTTTTTGTTTACTTTTGTTCGAAAGGGACGTTTCCGAACCATATAACTCCCTGCCGGATATATACCTTATAATATAAAGCGCCGGAAATGCCCGTAACAACCGGTCGTCGGTACGAAGCGGCAACACACGACGGACAACCCGAAATACACTGTCAAAATATGATGAAACGAATCTGCAAGCTGTCGGTATGCCTGCTATTGCTGAACCTGCCGACTTTCGCCCGATGCCAGACTGCGGTAAGCCGGACCGGCGACGATTACACCCTGTCCAATCGATATGTGGAGGCCGTTTTCGGCGCCGGCAAGGTTTTCGGGATTAAAAAACTGGTGCTGAACGGCCGTTCTGTGGCTCCCGAAGGGCAGAACGACCGGCCGTGGGCACTCGTCTACAAAGGCCCGCAGGGCGAGAATCCCGAGTTGCTGCCCGAACACGCTGTTTACGAGGGAGTCGGGGTACGCGACGATGCCGGGGCCAAAACGCTTGTCTTCACGTGGCAGTTGACACTCGATTACTCGCCGGTGAAATATCCTGTCCGGATGTACGTCACGCTGCCCGACGGCGGCGAGTTGCTGCAATGGAACCTGGAGGCCGATCTGCCTGCCGGATGGCTGGTCACCGACGTGAAGTTTCCCCGCATCGTAATCGACCGTCCGGCGGCCGGTAAAGTGATTACGACCGAAGGCTGGGGTGTCGAAAAACCGCTCGACATTGCCACTTTCGAGGCTCGCTATCCCTCGCATGCTTCGGCTATGCAGTTCGTGCTGGTGCACAACGGCGACGGAGCCCTTTACTACGGCACAGAGGACCGCCGGGGCTGCGGCAAGACCTACTCGGTGCAGTGTACGCACAAAACGGTCGTCTTCAATGATGCGATTCCTGCTTCGGCCGGCTGGATCGAAAACGGAACGTTCCGCCTGCCCTGGACTTCGGTCGTGGGCTTTGCCCCCGAAGGTTGGGAGGACGCCGTCGTCCGGTGGTATCGTCCTTTCACCTTTACGACCGAGTGGGGCAGCAAACCGCTCTCTGCACGTAACATTCCGCAGTGGTGCTATAACGCCGACGCATGGGTGCGCGCCAAATACGTCGGCGACGATACGTTCGATGCGGTCAAAAGCGCCGCCGAATACTTCGGCGATGGATTGGGTGTACACTGGTACTTCTGGCACAACCATCCCTACGATACGCACTATCCCGACTACCTGCCTGCCAAAGAGGGCTTTGCCGGGATGGTCCGCGCCGTTCAGCAGTCGGGGGCCCGGGTCACGCCTTACATCAACGGCCGTCTCTGGGACCCCGCGGCGGACAGCTATAAGCGCGACCGCGGTTACGATGCTTCGTGCCGCAAGCCCGACGGATCGCTCTATACCGAAATTTATCCCACCTCGAAGGTTCTCAATACGGTGACATGCCCTTCGACCGCCATCTGGCACAGGAAGATTATCGGACTGGTCGACAGTCTCCAGACCGGGCTCGGCGTCGACGGCGTCTATATCGACCAGATTTCGGCAGCGGCGCCGGAGCCCTGCTGGAACGAGCGCCACGACCACCCGGTCGGCGGCGGGAGTTTCTGGTACGACGGCTACCGCAGGCTCATCGGCGAAATCCGCGCCAACCATTTGCAGGAGGGGAAAATTCTGACCAGCGAAGAGAACGCCGAGTGTTACATCGACCTGTTCGACATGCTGCTGGTGGTCAATACACCCCACGAGGAGAACGCCTGCGTCATCAAACCCGTATTCCCGATGGTTTACTCCGACCGTGCTGTTACCAGCGCATTTACCTACACGCCCGCCACGGCGGATAAAATGGGCCTCGGCGACTTCCGTTACGAACTGGCCAAAGCCCTGTTGTGGGGTTCGCAGATCGGGTGGGTCGATCCGCGACCGCTGATGTCGGAGCGCGCGGCGAAAGAGGCCCGCTTCATGAAGACGCTCATGGACTTCCGCCGGGGAGTGCATGATGTGGTGTACGGGGGCTTGTTTATCCGCGAGTTCGCCCCGTCGGGCGATAATCCGGTCGTCCGATTCCCGGATTCGGCGACGATGCTTCGGTGTTGGCCGCCGAGTGGCTAAAACCCGACGGAAAGCGGGTTTACCTGATCGTCAACATGGACGACAAGGCGCACACGGTCTCGCTGCCGGGTGTCGGCAAACCGGTCGGGATGGCCGGAGCCTCCTGTCGGCGTATCGACTTGTAACCGTCGTCCGGTCTTCGGGGATAATCCGTAAGGAGCTGATTTAGGAGTCGGTACGGGTGTTGCTGTCGTCTTCCGGAAGCCGTCGGCGAGTGCCTTTCGGCGCTGCTTTCCGGTCTCTTATCCCTGTTGTTCAGTTTTAATTGACGTATTCGGTTTGCAAAGCCTGGCTTTTTGTTAAATTTGTCCGACCCAAAACTATTGACGATGCCTCTGCGGATTATCCTTCGTTTCTGCGTGTTTTTCTCGTTGGCTGCGGCGTGCCTCCTGCCGGTAGGATGTACACCGCAGGAGAGCTATTCATTGCAGACCCGGGCCGCATTGGAGCGGTTGGATGCGGAGCTGGCGCAGAAAGCCCGCTATCAGCAGTGGCGCCAGGAGCAGGCCGACGAGTTGCGCGGCCGCATCGACGCCAAGGCCCCGACGGCTGAACAGGCGGAGCAGGTGTTCGCAGTGGCGCAGGTTTTCGTGACTTTCGATCTCGACTCTTCGGCCTATTACGTCGACCGGCTCTACCGGCTGGCCGAACGGAGCGGTTCGCGGTATGAGCGGCGGCTGGCCTTGCTGGCCGATATCGATGTCTGGCTGGGCCGCGGGCAGACCAGTTACGCCGAAGCTATTTTCCGGAAAATAGATACCGTCGGTATGACTCCGCTTGAGTATGGAGCATGGTATCTGTGTTTTTGCTCGGTGGCTTCCCGGCGTTATTCCGAGGTCGAGGACCCGCACCAGAAGCAGGCATGGCGTGATACGGTGTTCCTGACGCGCCGCATTTCGGTTCCGGGGCTGAGCGAATTTACCCGGGCGCGCATGGAGGCGCTGAGTCTTCGCGACAGTGCGCGCTGTGCGGAGGCGCTGCAATTGCTGGAGCCATTCACGGCCAAAGTCCTGAGTTATCCCGAACGTGCGTTGCTCTATTATGCCATGTCGGACATCGCCCGGAAAATGGGCGACGAGGACCTGTCGGCGTACTGCCTGGCCGAGTCGTCGATCTCCGACCTGTGCGCCGGAACCCGTTCTTACTATTCGCTCTACGACCTGGCGCTCCGGCTTTTCGACCGCGGGGACTTCGACCGTGCCGCGGCCTATATGGGTTCCACTTTCGACGATGCCGTGCGCTGCAAGTCGATCGCCCGGATTCCCAACTCTTCGGCGGCGGCAATGAAGATCAGCGAGGCCGTGGCGGCCAATATCGCCGGACGGCAGACAATGATGATCGTGGTCATCTGCCTGGCCGGAGTTTTCCTTGTGGTGCTGACTGTCGTGCTGTGGTTCGTGCTGTGGCAGCACCGCCGCCTGCACAACAACCACGAAAAACTGATCCGCATGAGCGATATGCTCCGCGAAAAGAACCACGAATTGCTCGGCAAGAACGATCATATCCGCCAGATCAACGGCGCTTTGGTCGATTCGAACCGCATCAAGGACCGTTATGTCTGTCACTATATCGACCTCTCGGTGCGCTATATCGGACAAATGGACGCTTTTCGCCGCGAAGTGTGCCACATTGCCAAGACCCAGGGCGCCGATGAACTGGTGCGCCAGCTCAGCATGTCGCAGACCATCAACGGCGAGTACCTCAAATTCTACCAGTCGTTTGACGCCTCGTTTCTCGATATTTTTCCGCATTTCATCGAGCAGGTCAACGAACTTTTGCAGCCCGAATCGCGCTTCGCTCCCCGCACGGACTCTTCACTGACGACCGAACTGCGGATTCTGGCTGCCCTGCGGCTCGGAATTACCGACAGCGGGCATATCGCTTCGCTGCTCAACTGCGCCTCCGCTACGGTCTATACCTACCGCACCAAACTGCGCAATGCCGCGCTCGACCGCGACGATTTCGAGTCGCAGGTCGCCCGGATCGGGTTGTAAAGATCTCCGGAAATCTATATAATACGGGGTGTCATACTTGTTTCTATTAGTTTGATTATTAATTGTATATAGACTTATATCGGTCTATATAGTGCATCGCGCGTGTAGCGGCATGCCTGAAAATGGATAACTTTGTACATCCGCTAAAGATATCCACTAAACCAACATAAAATGATACTACCAACTACTTTTTGCGGCAAAGTCACCGGCGTGTGCGGCTTTGCGCTGCTGCTCACCATGGCCGTTTCCTGCGGTCCCCGCCACAACACACTCAGCGAATCGGAGATCGCCTCCGGCTGGGAATTGCTCTTCGACGGGAATAGCCTGGATCAATGGAAAGACTTCAACGGGGACTCTCTGACCCAGACGTGGCACGTTGTCGACGGGTGCATCCAGGCTAACGGCGACGGGAGCGACCTTTCGGGTTATATCGTCACCAAGAAACAATACGAAAACTTCATCGTAGACTGGGACTGGAAGCTCTCCTACGGAGGTAACAGCGGCATGCTTTACCACGTCGTCGAGAATCCTTATTTCAAGGTTCCCTACGTCACGGGTCCCGAGTACCAACTGATCGACAACGATGGTTGGGAGTCTCAGAACGCTCCGACGAAGCTCGAAGAGTGGCAGAAGCTGGGCGTGGACTACGCGATGCACCTTCCGACTGCGGATTCCCTGTTTGTCAATCCGCAGGGCGAGTGGAATAATTCGCGCATCGTGTGCGACAACGGGCACGTGGAGCATTGGCTCAACGGGCACAAGATCCTTGAGTTCGAAGCCTACACCGATGACTGGTTCTCGCGCAAGAACAGCGGCAAATGGGAGACTGCACCCGAATACGGTCTGGCGCGGCGGGGCGTTCTGTGCCTGCAGGACCACGGCTATCCGGCCTCTTTCCGCAACCTGAAGATCAAGGAGCTTCCCCGCAAGGCAGGCCGCGAAGTGGAACTTTTCAACGGCAGGGACCTCACGGGCTGGGAAGCTTACGGCACCGAGAAATGGTACGTGGACAAAGAGGGCTACCTCGTCTGCGAGAGCGGCCCCGACAAGCAGTACGGCTACCTGGCCACGCGTGAATACTACGATGATTTCGACCTCACGGTCGAGTTCAAGCAGCTCTCCAACGGGAACTCGGGCGTCTTCTTCCGTTCGTTCATCGAGCCGCCGGTGAAGGTTCACGGCTGGCAGTGCGAGGTCGCGCCGAAGAACCACGACACGGCGGGCATCTACGAATCCTACGGCCGGGGCTGGCTGGCCCAGATCCCCGACGAGAAGGAGTCGATCCTCAGGGAGGGGGATTGGAACACGCTGCGGCTGAAGGTCCAGGGAGACCGTGTTCAGACGTGGCTCAACGGCGAAGCGATGGTGGACCTCACGGACGCGAAGATCGGCGCAGCGCAGGGACGCATCGCGCTTCAGATTCACGACGGCGGCGGCATCAAGGTCCTGTGGCGTAACCTCCGGCTGACGACGCTGTAAAACAGAGCCGGGGTTTCGTTATGCGGAATCCCGGCTTTCAACCTCTTCAAACTAGCACCTAAAACAAAGAGATAAAATGAGTAACCGCAGAGATTTTCTGAAAAAGGCAGGCGGGCTGGCGCTGCTGACCATCGTGCCGCGCAGCGTGCTCGGAGGCACCAAATTCGTCGCCCCGAGCGACCAGCTCACGAAGGGCATCATCGGCGTGGGCGGCATCGGCAAGAGCAGCTATCACTTCACCTCCAACGATGCATGCCGCCTGGTGGCGGTCTGCGACGTCGACCGCAAACACCTCGAAAGCGCCATCGCACTGGGCCGCAAGAAGTTCGACAAGACCCTCGAAAGCTATCACGACTACCGGGATCTGATCACCGACCCCAACGTCGACATCGTACACATCGCCACCCCGCCCCACTGGCACGGCATCATGGCCGTCGAGGCTGCCAAGGCCGGCAAGGACATCTGGTGCGAGAAGCCGATGACGCGCACCATCGGCGAGGGCAAGCGCGTGGTGGAGGCCGTCCGGCAGAACGGACGCATCTTCCGCCTGAACACCTGGTTCCGCTTCAAGGACACCTTCTACGGACTGGGCACGACGGTCGAACCGCTCAAGAAACTCGTCGACAGCGGCCTGCTGGGATGGCCCCTCAAGGTGACCATCTCCGGAGCCACGGGATTCACCTGGAAATTCTTCTGGGTGGGGCAGGAGAACCTCAAGCCCCAATCCGTCCCGGAAGAGCTGGACTACGACATGTGGCTCGGCCCGGCGCCCTACAAACCCTACAACAAACACCGCGTGCACGCCACGTTCCGCGGCTACTGGGACTACGACGGCGGCGGACTCACGGATATGGGACAGCACTACATGGACCCCGTGCAGTACCTGTTGGGCAAGGACGACACCTCGCCCGTGAAAATCGAGGTCGACGCTCCGCAGCAGCATCCCGACGCCGTGGGCATCTGGCGCAAGATCGTATACACCTACGACGACGGCTGTCAGATCGTCCTCGAAGGCGAGGGCTACGAAAGCAAGGGCAAGGTCCCCTACATCGAAGGTCCGCTGGGCAAGGTGTATCAGGGTTTCGAGTGCACGATTCCCGACGTCATGGAGAAGATCGCCGAAATGCCCGACCCCGAACCGCAGAACACCGATTTCCTGGCATGCGTGCGCAACCGCGAGCCTTTCGCCCTCGACGAGCTCAAGGGACACCGCAGCTCCACGCTCGTGAACCTCGGGGCATGCGCCCTGCGCCTGAACCGCACGCTGCATTTCGATCCCGACAAGCAGCTCTTCGTCGGAGACGAGGCCGCAAACCGGCTCATCGACCAGCCGATGCGCACGCCGTGGAAAATCTGATAACGTCCAAAACCTGAAAAAAACATGAAAAAGATATTTATCACCATACTCCTCGCCGCCCTGATGCCCTTCGCAGCCGGTGCGCAGGACGCGCGCCAGCGCACCGCCGAAACGATCGTTGCGGACGCCCTGGCCCAACTCCCGGCCCAGACGCCCAAGGCGTTCGACAGCCTGATGCAGGAACTCGCGGCGACCGGAGCCGACGGAATCCGGATGATGGCCGCCATGCTCGTGCCCGCAGCGGAAGGCAAGAACGCCCCCGTGGAATACGCCATCAACGGGGTGGTGAGCTACGTGACCGCCGCAGGCCGCGAAGAGCTGGCACGGGAGATCCGCGCCGGACTGACGGACGCCGTCGCCGCCTCGACGGACAAACCCAACCAGGCATTCCTGCTCTCGCAGCTGCAACTATGCGCAACGGCGGCCGAAGCCCCCGTATTCGTGAAATACGCCGCGGACGAATACCTCGCCGACTACGCCGTGCGCGGACTGATCTCCACGCCCGGAACCGACGGGGAGATCCTCGCACTGATCGACGCAAGCCCGGCTCCGAACGCCCTGCTGGCTTATGCCGCGGCGGAGAAAGGCCTTGCGGCCGCGGAGCCCGCGCTGCTGAAATGGGCCGCCGACCCCACGGCCGACACCCCCGCCAGGCAGGCCGTTTACAACGCGCTGGCCAAATGCGGCACGCACGCTTCGATAGCGACGCTCGCCGCAGCCGCCAAAGCCGACGGCTATGCGTTCACGAAGAACGACGCCACGGGGGCTTACGTGAACCTGCTGGCACGGCTCGCCGCAGCGGGCGAGCAGAAGGCCCTCTCCGCGGCCAAAGCCCTGCAAAAACCCGCCCTGCCGCAGAACGTCCGCGCCGCGGGATTGGAAATCGTCCTGGCTGCGGATGCCAAAAAACGGACACAGACGGTGCTCGCCGCGCTCAAAGACGCCGACAGGGCCTACCGCTGCGCTGCGCTCGATTACGCGAATGCCTTCGCCGACGAGGCGCTCTATGCCGCCCTCGTCAAGAAGCTCCCGTCGCTGAGCGACGCCGCGCAAACGGATGTCGTAAGCTGGCTGGGAGCGCGCCACGCCGCATCGCAGAGCGCCGCCGTGGTTGCCGCCATGTCGTCGCCGGACGATGAGCTGGCCCTGGCAGCCGTCCGTGCCGCCGGGAAGATCGGCGGACAGCAGGCGCTCGACGCATTGATAGCACAACTGGGAGGCGCGCATGCCAAAGAGGCTTCCGCAGCCCTCGCGGCTTTTAACGGAAAGCCCAACGCCGCATTCGTCGCGGCCCTCGACGGCGACCCCGCCACGCAGGCCAATGCGCTGAAGCTCGTCGCCAAGCGGCGCATCACGACCGCGGCCGACAAGGTATTCGCCCTGCTCGGATCCGGCGACAAGGCCGTACGCACGGCAGCTTACGACGCGCTGGCCGGCGTCACGACCGCCGGCGATTTCGACCGCCTGTGCGACCTGCTGGACAAGGCGCAGGGAGACGACGTGAAGGCCCTGCAGGCCGGACTGAGGAACGCCCTGGCGCCGGCGGCTCCCGACATGCAGTACAAGCTGGTGGCGGGACGCATGGCCGCAGCCCCGCAGAAGGCCCGCTACTACCCCCTGCTGGCGCAGGCCGCCACCGATGAGGCCATCGGCGCGCTGCTGAAAGCCGACGACCCGAAAGCCGCCTTCGCAGCCCTGCTCACGGTGAAGAACCCCGTGATGATCGACGTGCTCTACGAACTGGCCGGGAAGAACCCCGACTGGACCGATGCCGCCATCTCGCGTTACACCGATTTCGCAACGGCCTCCGACAATACGCCGATGCGCAAATACCAGCTTTACCGCAAAGGACTGGAAGCCAACCCTTCGGCCAAAACGCAGAACAAACTGCTCAAAGCGCTCTCCAAAACCCCGGTATTCCCGGCGCTGACGCTCGCCGTGAACTACATGGACGCTCCCGCGACGGCCGAAACGGCGGCATTGGTCGTGAAGACCGTCGCCGCGAAGAACCCCGGCATGGGTGGTCAGACGGTAGCCGCAGCCCTGAAAAAGGCCCTGGAAGTATACGTCGAACTCGCCAAGGCCGACGCCGATGCAGGATATGCCGTCGACGAGATAAAGGGACTTATGGCAAAACTCCCCGAGGCCGGATTCGAGCCCCTGTCGCTCGAACCGGAGAACCGGAAAGCCGTAGTCGGAAACCCCGAGACCCGCAAGGCCATGAAGCCAAAGGCCCTGGCAAAGGCACAACTGGAGGCTGACGCAGCAATGGCGCAAAAATGGTCCCTGACAGACGGTATCCTCACGGCCCAAGCAAACGCTCCCGCGATCCAATTCCCGAAGCAATACGAAAACTTCGAGATGATTCTCGACTGGAAAACTCCTGGAGAGGCCGGTATCGCGGTAAGGGCCATTCCGCAGATTCGTTTGGGCGGTGTGTCCGGTACGGGTATGCTGGCGGACGATAAAGGTGTTGCGGATGCCGATAACCGGCCGGGTAATTGGAATACACTCTATGTAAAGGTCGTGGACGACCGTATCACCGTCTTCGAAAACGATGTGAAAATAGTCGAGAATGCCGTGATGACCAATCCGGATATGCCGGGTGAACCCGTCGGTATCTGCGGTTGCATCGAACTGATTGCCGGCGCGGCTCCCGTCGAATTCCGCAATGTATATGTAAACGAGCTGCCTTCGACGCCTGTTTTCGAACTTTCGGCGGAAGAGGCTGCTGAAGGATTCGAAGTGCTTTTCGACGGTCGGTCGCTCCACAAATGGACCGGCAATACGACCAATTATGTGCCGCTGAACGGTACGATCGATGTGACGGCGCAATACGGCGGTTCGGGCAACCTCTACACCAAGAAAGAGTATAGCGACTTCGTGCTGCGTTTCGAGTTCCGTTTCATTCGGGAGGGCGTCAACAACGGTATCGGCATCCGCACGCCGATGGGCGTCGACGCTGCGTTCGAGGGGATGGAGATTCAGATTCTCGACCACGACGCACCGATTTACAAGGATATCAAAAACTACCAGCAGCATGGTTCGGTTTACGGTGTAATTGCCGCCAAGCGAGTGAAATTCCCGCCGCTCGGTGACTGGAACGTGGAGGAAATCCGCGCCGTGGGCGATCGGATCACCGTGACGGTCAACGGAGAAGTGATTCTCGATGGCAACATCCGCGAAGCCTGTCAGGGCCATTGCGTAGGCGACCCGGGCGAGAAGGGCAACCACTATATGATCGACCATCGGAATCATCCGGGACTGTTCAACAAGAGCGGTCACCTTGGTCTGCTGGGGCATGGCGCAGGTATTCAGTTCCGCAATCTGCGGGTGTTGGACCTGAGTGCTTCAGGGCGTAAATAGGCTGAAAATCGTTACCCGTCCGGAGAAATCCGGACGGGCGGCGGCTTTCACCCCGTCCGCTTTTGACCGCCGTTGTCCGGAAGTGCGAATAACCGGGTTTTTGTCGAGCCCGGTTCCGTACGTTGCGGCTGTATCCGGAATATGTATGACTGTTCGAACATCTGTGAAGACCTGATGAAAATTAAACCGGTCGTGTCCCGTCCTGTGAAGATCGCCGTGATCGGAGCCGGGTACCGGGCCGACAAATACCTCGAATATGCCCGTCGTTATCCCGGCCGGCTGCAACTCGTGGCCGTCGTCGAACTGAACGAGTTGCGCCGTCGTGCGATGGCCGACCGGTTCGACTGCCGGAGGATCGCCGCTATGTGAATTACGACGATTTCTTTGCCGATCGTGTCGAGGCCGATATGGTGCTGGTTTCGACGCCGGAGAATGCCCATTTCGACCCGGCCATCAAGGCGATCGACGCCGGATACCACCTTCTGCTCGAAAAAGCCGATTGCGCAGCGCCTGGACGAATGCCGTGAGATTGCCCGGCGCGCCCGGGAACGCGGAGTCCGGGTCGGAGTGTGCCATGTGCTGCGCTATCATCCTTATTTTGCCAAAATCCGGGAACTGGTCGCTTCCGGCGAGTTCGGACGGATCGTCTCCGTCAATCACATTGCATCGGTCGGATTGGACCGGGCTACACATAGCTATGTGCGTGGGATTTTCCGCCGGGTGCGCGAAGCGAATCCGATCCTGCTGGCCAAATGCTGTCACGACATCGACTTCCTGTTGTGGCTGACCCGTTCGCGTTGTTCGAAACTCTCGTCGTTCGGATCGCTGCAATGGTTTCGGGCCGAGAATGCTCCCGCAGGAGCCGGAGAACGGTGTCTCGACTGTAAAATCGAGCCCCAATGCCCCTTTTCGGCGCGCGATCTCTATTATGTCCGCCGGGACTGGGGCCAGTTTCGATGTTCCCGAAGGGATGACCCTCGACGATGCTATTCTGGAAGAATTGCGTACGGGGCTTTTCGGCCGCTGTGTTTACCGTTGTGATAACGATGTGGTGGATAGGCAGTTGCTGTCGATGGAGATGGATGACGCGGTCGTCGTGAGCCTGTCGATGGAGATGTTCTCCAACGACGATTTCCGGCGGACGCATATCTGGATGACCGGCGGCGAGATCGACGGTGACGAGCGGACGCTGCGGGTCCGGAAGTTCCGCGGCGGTTATGAGCGGACGTACGACTTTTCGGACATTGCCGGACAGTCTTTCCATGCCGGGGCCGACCTCTATCTGATCGACGATTTTATTCAGGCGCTCTACGACCCCGACCATGTTTTCCTGACTTCGATCGAGCCAGAGGGTCGTAAGAAGCTTTTCCGGCTGAGCTATGTCAGCAACATTTCTCTTTAACAAGCCTGGTGCAAAATGCAATTGATTTTCTGTTGAATGACACCCGCCTAAGGTTGTGTGTGCCGAAAAATGAAAACCTCTTCCTTACCAAAAATTTGAGCTATGTACAACTTTTCATAAAAGACCAAAAATTGTTTTTCATAATTATTTTCCTTTACTACCAAATTCATAATAGAAATCAGATGAAACGCATCTTAATAGTAGGCGCAGGCGGCCAGATCGGTTCCGAGCTGACAGTTTATTTGCGCAGTATCTACGGCGGCTCGAATGTCGTCGCTACCGACATGCGCGAGTGCAGGACGTTGGCCGGGGACGGTCCTTTCGAGGTGCTCAACGCCCTCGACGCAACGGCTATGGCCTCGGTCGTGGCCCGTTACCGCATCGATACGATCTTCAACCTCGTGGCCCTGCTGTCCGCCGTCGGCGAACGCAATCCCCAGATGGCCTGGAACGTCAACATGGGGGCGCTCAACAATTCGCTCGAAGTGGCCCGGCAGCACCATTGCGCGCTGTTCACCCCGTCGTCGATCGGCGCTTTCGGACCGTCGTCGCCCAAGGATTCAACCCCGCAGGATACGATCATGCAGCCGACGACGATCTACGGTATCTGCAAGGTCACAGGCGAACTGCTCGGCAACTACTACCACCACAAATACGGCGTCGACACCCGTTCGGTGCGTTTCCCGGGCATTATTTCGAGCGTCACGCTGCCGGGCGGCGGCACGACGGACTACGCGGTCGAAATCTATTACGAGGCGATCCGGAGCGGCAAATTCACGTGTCCCGTTCCGTCGGACGTGTATATGGACATGATCTACATGCCCGATGTGCTGCGCGCCTGCGTCGAGTTGATGGAGGCCGACCCTGCGACGCTCATTCACCGCAACAGCTTCAACCTCGCGTCGATGAGCTTTACGCCCGAGATCATCTGTGCCGAGATCAAAAAGCGTCTGCCTGCCTTCACGATGGACTACAACGTCGATCCCGTGAAGAAGGAGATCGCCGAGAGCTGGCCCAATTCGCTGGACGACACCTGCGCCCGCGAGGAGTGGGGCTGGCGGCCCGAGTGGGACCTCTCGCGCATGACCGACGACATGCTGGAGCATATCCGATGAAATGGCTGGCGGAGTGATCCGCTGCCTCCGAAAACCGGGTCGGCGAGACCCTCCCGGCCTATCCTGCGGAACGCTAAGGGTGAAAAGTCATTACGTTTTACGCCGGGGCAGGGAATTTGCCTTTGTCCGAACCGATCGAATAACCGAAAATCGCAGCTATGAAACGAATTGTCCGGAGCGTTGTTGTCCTTTTGGTGCTGTTGCTTGCAGCAATTGTCGCGGGCGGCAGTCTCTACATGCTCTCCTATTCGCTCCGGCCCGATGCGACGATGCAGGCCAAGAATGCTTCGTCGTATGAATATATGTACGGCGAATATCCCTTCCTGCGGCCGTGGGGCGACAGTCTGGAGCGCACCGGGGCCTTGCGCGACACGGTGATTCTCGGTTCGGAAGGCGAGCGGCTGCACGCGCTCTATGCGGCGGCTCCCCGCCCGACGGACCGTACGGCGGTGATCGTTCACGGCTATACGGACAACGCTGTGCGGATGCTGATGATCGGCTACCTCTACAACCACGACCTGGGTTACAACATCCTGCTGCCGGACCTCTAGTTACCACGGGGAGAGCCGGGGCCGGGCCATCCGGATGGGGTGGAAGGACCGCTTCGACGTGCTGCGGTGGATGGACATTGCCAACGACATCTTCGGCGGCGACACACGGATGGTGGTCCACGGGATTTCGATGGGCGCGGCGACGACCATGATGGTCTCGGGCGAGGAGCAGCAGCCCTATGTGAAATGTTTCGTCGAGGACTGCGGCTACACGAGCGTCCGGGATCAGTTTGCGAAAGGAGCTTAAAGAGCAGTTCGGGCTTCCGGCCTTTCCGTTGCTCGACGTGGCCGGGTGGCTGTGCGGCCTGAAATACGGTTGGACTTTCGCGAGGCTTCGTCGCTGGAGCAGGTGCGAAAGAGCCGGCTTCCGATGCTGTTCATCCACGGCGACGCCGACGATTACGTGCCGACGCGGATGGTCTATCCGCTTTACGGGGCCAAGCCCGGCGACAAGGAGCTGTGGGTGGTTCCGGGAGCGTCGCATGCCAATTCGTACCGCGACAACCGGGAGGAGTACACGCGCCGCGTCGGGGAGTTCGTGGGGCGGTATATCGGCGGCAGGCCGGAGTGAATTGAGCCGCCCTCGATGTGGAAGCGTGTGATTTGCAGCAGGCGCAGGCCTTCTGCCGGATTCTGGCGGAGACCGTCGGGAAACTTCCGGCCGAAGTGCGCGGGCGGCTTTACCGCCCGGCCGCCGAGAACTGCGTGAAAGGGACGGTCCTGACGGGAGCCGCTGGACGAACGAAAAAACCGGAGGTCTGAACCTCCGGTTTTTTCGTTTGTCGGAAGGAACGCTCCTTCCGGCGGGAATCTCTTACTCGGCTTTGCCGTCCGAACCGAGAACCTCCTTGATCTTGTGGATGTAGAGCTTCTTCATGTTGTCGCGGGCGGGACCCAGGTACTTGCGGGGGTCGAACTCGGCGGGTTTGGTGGCGAAGACCTCGCGGATGGCGGCGGTCATGGCCAGACGCGAGTCGGAGTCGATGTTGATCTTGCAGACGGCGCTCTTGGCGGCCTGGCGAAGCTCCTCCTCGGGAATGCCCACGGCAGCCTTCAGCGCACCGCCGTACTTGTTGATCGTCTCGACTTCCTCCTGGGGAACCGACGACGAACCGTGCAGCACGATGGGGAAGCCCGGAAGCTCCTTCTCGATGGCGGCCAGTACGTCGAAAGCCAGGGGAGGCGGAACCAGACGGCCCGTCTTGGGATCTACGGTGCACTGCTCGGGGGTGAACTTGTAGGCTCCGTGCGAGGTGCCGATCGAGATGGCCAGCGAATCGACGCCCGTCTTGGTCACGAAGTCAACGACCTCTTCGGGCTTGGTGTAGTGCGCGACTTCCGAAGCTACCTCGTCTTCGACGCCGGCCAGTACGCCCAGCTCGCCTTCGACCGTCACGTCGTGCTGGTGAGCATACTCGACGACCTTCTTCGTGAGGGCTACGTTCTCATCGTAGGGGAGCGACGAGCCGTCGATCATCACCGACGAGAAGCCCATGTCGATGCAGCTCTTGCACAGTTCGAACGAATTGCCGTGGTCGAGGTGCAGTACGATCTGGGGTTTGGCCCAGCCCAGTTCCTTGGCGTACTCCACGGCTCCTTCGGCCATGTAGCGCAGCAGGGTCTGGTTGGCGTAGTTGCGCGCACCCTTCGATACCTGGAGGATGACGGGCGACTTGGTCTCGGCGGCAGCCATGACGATAGCCTGGAGCTGCTCCATGTTGTTGAAGTTGAATGCCGGAACGGCGTAACCGCCCTTGATGGCCTTGGCGAACATCTCGCGCGTATTCACCAGTCCGAGATCTTTGTAAGATACCATAGTATTTGAAATATTAGTGAATTTGTTGCACTCAAAAAACCGCACAAATTTACTAAAAATTCTAAATAACAGGCCTTTTTTGTGAAAAAAATAACAGACGAACCGGGAAATCGTTGTACAATCCGGATTGTTTTTCGTAAATTTGCAGGGATTTTCGGATGGGCGGGACATGCGACCGCATTTTCCGGCCGCATGCGGCAAGTCCTTCCCGGGAACGGGTTTCGGACGGGCCGGATTTGCAGGCGCGGCTGAAAGCCGCGAATGGGCGGCGGTCCGCGACGGGCAGACAGGAAGCAACATACAAACATTATAAATACTATGGCAGATTTCATCTATCAGGAGCCGTTCCCCGTGGGGGAAGACAAAACCAAGTACCGTCTTTTGACGAAGGAGTACGTGAAGGTCGTGGAGTGCGACGGACGCAAGATCCTCAAGGTCGATCCCAAGGGCCTCGAACTGCTTTCGAAGGAGGCTTATGCCGACGTGTCGTTCTACCTGCGCGCCGCGCATCTCCAGAAACTGCGCAACATTCTCGAAGACCCCGAAGCCACCGACAACGACAAGTTCGTGGCCTACACGATGCTGCTGAACCAGGGCGTCGCGGCCGAAGGCGAACTGCCCACCTGCCAGGACACCGGCACGGCCATCTGCATCGGCCACAAGGGCGAGGACGTCTATACGGGCGGCCGACGACGCCGAGTGTATCGCCCGGGGCGTCTACGAAACCTACAAGGAGCGCAACCTGCGCTATTCGCAGGTCGTGCCCTTCACGATGACCGACGAGAAGAACTCGGGCACGAACCTTCCGGCGCAGATCGACATCTACGGCGGCAAGCCCGGCATGGAGTACGAGTTCCTCTTCATCACCAAGGGCGGCGGTTCGGCCAACAAGACCTTCCTCTACCAGCAGACCAAGGCGCTGCTCAACGAGAAGACGCTCACGAAATTCATCCAGCAGCATATCTTCGACCTCGGCACTTCGGCCTGCCCTCCCTACCATCTGGCGATCTGCATCGGCGGAACGTCGGCCGAAATGTGCCTCTCGACCGTGAAGAAGGCCTCGGCGGGTTATCTCGACGCGCTGCCCACGTCGGGCAACGAGGGGGGCCGCTGCTTCCGCGACCTGGAATGGGAGGAGAAGGTGCTTAAAATCTGCCAGGAGAGCGGCGTGGGCGCTCAGTTCGGCGGCAAGTACCTCGTGCATGACGTGCGCGTGATCCGTGCGCCGCGCCATGCGGCTTCGTGCCCCGTGGCCATCGGCGTGAGCTGCTCGGCCGACCGCAACATCAAGGCCAAGATCACGCCCGAGGGCATCTTCCTCGAAGAGCTGGAGAAGAATCCCGCGCGCTTCCTGCCGACCGAGGCTCCCGCCATGTCCCCGGCCGTGGACATCGACCTCGACGAGGGCATGGACAAAGTGCGTGCGAGATTCTCACGAAATACCCGATCAAGACGCGCCTGAATCTGCGCGGCACGCTGATCGTCGCCCGCGACATCGCCCACGCCCGCATCAAGCAGATGCTCGACGAGGGCAAGCCGATGCCCGAATACTTCAAGAAGCATCCGGTTTACTACGCCGGTCCGGCCAAGACGCCGCAGGGGATGGCTTCGGGTTCGTTCGGCCCCACGACGGCCGGCCGTATGGATCCCTACGTCGACCTGTTCCAGTCGCACGGCGGTTCGCTGGTGATGGTGGCCAAGGGCAACCGCTCGCAGCAGGTGACCGACGCCTGCCGCAAACACGGCGGTTTCTACCTCGGTTCGATCGGCGGCCCGGCAGCGATCCTGGCGAAGAACTCCATCAAGTCGGTCGAGGTCGTGGACTTCCCCGAACTGGGCATGGAGGCCGTGCGCAAGATCTATGTCGAGAACTTCCCGGCGTTCATCATCGTCGATGACAAGGGGAACGACTTTTTCGCCGATTTCAAGCATTAAGAACGGTCGTTTATACCATGCACTGTTTCCCGCTCCCGATCGGTGTTGTCGCCGCCTGCGGCGCCGTTTGCCAATCCGACCTCCACCCCAAACCCCTCCTTCAGGGAGGGGCTTGGTGGCGCAAGCGGCAAAATTGGCGTTTCGGACGGCAGGTGTAAATTAGTTGCATGAAAAAATACTAACGCGCAAAACTTTGCGTTGTAAAATTGTAAAAAAGACCGTCGTAAGGTATGAAATCCGGCAGATAATCCGGGCGAAATTCCGGTCGCGCCGCGACAAGCCCCTCCCTGTGGCCGTTTGAGAGACGGCTTTCGGAAGAGGGTGCGTGGAGCCGGGTCCGTATCCCGGCGGACCGGGCGCCGCCCCTTGGTTCCGGCTTTTGGCCGTGCGGAGCCGGATCGGCAAACGCCGGTGGCGACAGCGGCCGGCCGGTACGGGGTGCGGCGCGAATTGACAGACATATCGTTTTGTGATGAGAGACTTTGTTGCAAAAATATCCCTGACAGCACTCTTCGTGCTGGCGATCTTCTCGGCATCCGCTGCCGAGAAGGTCACTTTTGAAGCCAACTCGCCGCTGACGGTCGCCGTCGGCGAGGCGTTCCGCGTGGAATTCGCCCTGAACGCCAAACCCGACGGGGATACTTTCAAGGCGCCTTCGTTCGAGGGATTCGACGTGCTGGCGGGACCTGCCATCTCGCAGGGGTCGTCGGTTCAGATCGTCAACGGCTCGATGACCAAGAGCGTCAGCTATACCTACACTTTCGTGCTGCTGCCGCAGGCTGCGGGCAACGTGACCATCGGCGCCGCGGAGGTCAAGGTCGACGGCTCGTCCTACCGGACCCGGCCGCTGCCCATCGAGATCGTGAACGAGGGCGAAGGCTCCGGGGCGCAACAACAGCAGGGCGGTTCGCACCGCCCGGACGATACGCAGACCGACGCCCAGAGCCAGATCGGCAAAGACGACATCCTGCTGCGGGCCGTCGTGTCGCGCACGTCGGTCTACAAGAACGAGCCGCTGCACGTGGCTTTCAAGCTCTACACCCGCGTTCCTTACGTGAACATCGTTCCCGAGTCGGCTCCGTCGTTCAACGGTTTCTGGTCGCAGGACCTCTCCGATCCCAATTCGGCCCGCGTGGGGCGCGAGACCTATGCCGGGAAGGTGTACGAGACGCGTGTGCTGTACGACTACCTGCTCTATCCGCAGCAGGTCGGCTCGCTCACGATCGACCCCGTGGACATGACCGTCGTGGCGCAGGTCGTGGTGCAGAGCCGCCATGCCGATCCCTTCTTCGGGGGCGGCCGCGAGGTGTTCAACGTTCCGCGCAAGGTGCAGAGCCAGCGGGCCACGGTCCAAGTGAAAGCGCTTCCGGCAGGTGCTCCGGCCAGCTTCAGCGGCGCTGTGGGCAATTTCACGATGGACACCCAGTTCCCTTCGGAACGGATCGCGGCCAATTCGGGCGCGACGGTCACGGTGAAGATTTCCGGCACGGGCAACCTTACCTTCGTACAGGCCCCGAAACTGCCGCTGCCGACCTCCTTCGAGCAGTATAACGTCAAGACCACCGAGTCGATCAACACGTCGGCCTCGGGCATCTCCGGCTACCGCCAGTTCGAATATCCCTTCATCGCACGGGCCGAGGGCGCTTACGACCTCGAACCCATCGAGTTCACCTACTTCGACCCCCAGCGGATGCAGTACGTGACGCTGAAATCGAAGCCGCTGACGCTCGAGATCACGCCCGATGCCCGCGGCGGAGGCGATGCGGTGGTGATGCAGGGCCGCGGCATGTCGAAGGAGGAGGTGAAGATGCTGGGCCAGGACATCCGCTTCATCAAGCTGGGCGGGGCGCAGCTGCGCTCCGAGCGCGTGCCGTTCATCTTCAGCGCCGCCTACTGGATTCTTCTGTTAGGTGTGCTGGCGCTTTTCACGATGATCTACGTGGCGCTGCGCAAGCAGATCCGCGAATCGCAGAACGTCGCCCTCGTGCGGGGCAAGCGGGCCAACAAGGTCGCCGTGCAGCGGTTCCGCGCCGCGAAGCGGTATATGGAGGAGCAGAACCGGCATGCCTTCTACGAGGAGATGCTCCGCGCGCTGTGGGGGTACATGAGCGACAAGTTCAACATCCCGGTGGCCAACCTCACCAAGGAGAATGTCCGCGAGGAGCTGCACAAACGGGGCGTTTCGTCCGAGGACTCGCAGCGTTTCACGGACATCATCACCCGGTGCGACGAGGCGCAGTATTCGCCCGTCGAGTCGGCCCGCATGGGCGACGTCTATTCCGAGGGCGTGAACCTGATCTCGCGTATCGAGTCGGTGATAAAACGATAGTGTTATGAAGCGATTGACCCTATTCCTGATCCTGTCATTCCGGCGTTCCGTGCGCATGGGCGCAGGAGGGTATCGACAGCACGAAATTAGCCCAAATATCAGAGGCTAAAACCTTCTGCGGTGCCTGTCGCGGAAGGCGTTGTCGAAGGACTTGCTGGTGTTTTTGATGAGCCCGACGCTGTGGAGGCTTCGCCCGAGCAGCTGTGGGACCGGGCCAACACGGCCTATATCAACGGCGATTACCACGCTGCCGCGGAGTTCTACGAGCAAATTCTCGCCCGCGGATTGAGTTCCATGAAACTCTATTACAACCTGGCCAACGCCTGTTCAAGGAGGGGCAGCTGGGCAAGTCGATCCTTTTTACCACCGGGCCTTGCGGCTGGCTCCCGGCAACGACGACATCCGCTATAATTTGAGCGTCGCCGAGGCCCGCACGAAGGACAACATCGAGCAGATACCCGAATTTTTCTTCACCGAATGGATGCGCGGCGTGCGCCGTCTGATGAGCTGCACGGCGTGGAGCGTCTTCTCGCTCGCGGCGTTGGTCTGCGCCCTGGCGCTGTTCCTCGCCTACCTGTTGGCACAGCGTTTGCCGTTGCGCAAGGCGGGGTTCTACGGGACCCTCGTCGCTGCGGCGGTCTTCATGCTCACGAGCTGGTTCGCCATGGGCGAGCGGCGCGAGATGCTCGACGACACGCAGGCCGTCGTGATGTCGCTCTCGACGGCCGTGAAGAGTTCGCCCGACAAGTCGGCGACCGACCTCTTCGTGCTGCACGAGGGGACGCTCGTCGAGATCACCGACCGCCTCGACAACTGGTGCGAGATCACCATTGCCGACGGCAAGAAGGGGTGGCTCGAATGTAAAACCGTCGAAACGATTTAAATGTCGAAACTTTTACAGGACGTCGTCGGCGAGCTTTCGAAGCTTCCGGGCGTGGGACGCCGCACGGCGTTGCGCCTGGCCATCCACATCCTGCGCATGGAGCGGGATTCGGTGGCCGAGATGACGGAGAGCATCGACCGGTTCCGCAACGAGATCCGCTACTGTTCGCAGTGCAACAACCTCTCCGACGAGGAGGTGTGTCCGATCTGCGCCGACCGGGAACGGGACCATGCGACGATCTGCGTCGTGGAGCAGGTGGCCGACGTGCTCTCGATCGAGAATACGCGCCAGTACCGGGGGCTTTATCATGTGCTGGGCGGCGTCATCTCGCCCATGCAGGGCATCTCGCCCTCGGACCTGAAGATCGACCTGCTGTGCGAACGGATCGCCCGCGGCGGGGTGAAGGAGGTGATCCTCGCCATCTCGACTTCGGTCGAAGGGGAGACGACGCTTTTCTACCTGATGAACCGCCTGCGGCAGTTCCCGGGGCTGAAAGTTACGTCGATCGCGCGCGGTATCGGTTTCGGCGACGAACTGGAGTATGTCGACGAACTGACGATCACCCACGCGCTGATGAACCGCCGGGAGATCGAGTAGCCGGCCCGCTCGGGAGGCGGGTTTTAGGGGACGAATTTGTGGTTTCAATAAAATAACAACACTATGGACTTTGTAACGAACGAGAAACTCACCATCGTGGGTGCGGCCGGCATGATCGGCTCGAACATGGCGCAGACGGCGCTGATGATGCGCCTGACGCCGAACATTTGCCTGTACGATCCGTACGGACCGGCGCTGGAGGGCGTGGCCGAGGAGCTTTACCACTGCGCCTTCGAGGGGGCGAACATCACGTGGACGACCGACATCCGCGAGGCGCTGACCGATGCGGCTTACGTCGTGTCGTCGGGCGGCGCGGCCCGCAAGGCGGGCATGACGCGCGAGGATCTGCTGAAAGGCAACGCCCAGATCGCCGAACAGTTCGGCAAGGACATCAAGTCCTATTGTCCGGACGTGAAGCACGTCGTGGTGGTCTTCAATCCGGCCGACATCACGGGACTGATCACGCTGATCTATGCGGGGCTGAAGCCTTCGCAGGTCTCGACCCTCGCGGCGCTGGACTCCACGCGCCTGCGTTCGGAACTGGCCAAATATTTCAAAATCTCGCCCGACGAAATCCGCAACTGCCGCACCTACGGCGGCCACGGCGAGCAGATGGCGGTCTTCGCCTCGACGACGCTCGTCGCCGGACGGCCCCTTTCGGAGCTGATCGGCAAAGAAATGCCCGAGGGCGACTGGGCCGACTTGCAACAGCGGGTGATCAGGGCGGCAAGCACATCATCGACCTGCGCGGCCGTTCGTCGTTCCAGAGTCCGGCCTATATCTCGATCTCGATGATCGCGGCGGCGATGGGCGGCAAGCCGTTCACCTATCCCGCCGGCGTATTCGTCCACAACGACGAGTTCAAGCACATCCTCATGGCGATGGAGACCGTCATCACGAAGGAGGGCGTGTCGTATAAGAACGTGCAGGGCACGGCCGGGGAGCGCCAAAAACTGACGGAGAGTTACGAACACCTCTGCAAACTGCGCGACGAGGTGATCGCGATGGGCATTCTGCCTCCCGTCGGCGAGTGGGGCCGCCTGAATCCGCACCTGAAATAGCGGGCAATGCAAAACTGAAAAGGACCGGATGCATCCGGCCCTTTTTTAATTGGACGAGCGGAAGTCCACGGGAATTGTGATTTCCACGGGGACCTTTCGTCCGTACAGCTCTCCCGGCTTCCAGTGCGGGGAGCTTTCAAGCGCCCGGACCGCTTCGGCGGATAACTTGCTGTCGGGCGATTGCAGGACACGAATGCCGGTCAGCCGCCCCGTCGTGCCGATCACGAACGAAACCACCACGCGGGGTGGAAAGGGTGGGCAGCCGATGACGATCCGGACATTCCGGACCTGTTCGTTCACCCACTCGCGGAATGTTCGGATGTCGCCTTCCCGGAACAGGGGCGGCGTGTCGCAATGTATGAGAACGAGCGAATCGCGAAATACGACGATCCGGGCCGCCGGCTGTTTTTCCGCCGGCTGTGCCGCTGCCGAATCTGCCGCCACCGGCTGCTTTGCCGCGGTAGGTTTTTGTCCGAAAGCCGCCGCCGGGGCGGTGAGCAGGACGCAGGCGCCGATCAGACCCCGGAACGTCATGGCCTGGCCTGGAACACGGCGCGCAGTTCGCCGTCGCTCAACAGCAGCAGCATCGGGCCGTCCATGTCGTAATGGGTCACCGATTCGAGCATTTTGGTGAAGGCTTCCTCCTCGTCCATGCCCGGGCAGGCCATCATCGTCGCGGCCAGAGGCCCGATCTTCAGCGTGCGTTTCCCGTCGGTCTTGTAGGCGCCCGTCAGGCGGTTGCAGGCCCCGACGCCCGTCAGGCGGTTGCCTTCGGCGAGCAGCGTGACGGTGAATTTGCCCTCCTCGGGTTTGACCGCCTTGCCGCCGAGCTGGATCAGCTGCCACTCGGTGCCCGCCAGCGGGCGGCGGGTCTTTTTCTGGTAGGAGCGGCAGTTGCAGCATCCGGCCATAAAGGCCGCAGCGACAGCGACTATCGCAATTTTCAGTAAAATCTTCATCGTTTTTCCATTTGGATCATATGGCAAATATAGGGAATTAATTATACCTTTGTACAACTTCCGGACCCGATATTTCCGCCGCAGGCGGATATAAGTCCCCGCTTCGGCGTGGATTCAAGGGAGGGTCGGGCCTGTACATGCGGCCAGAGGCTGCGAGTACGGCGGTTGGAAGCACGAAGGCTTAAATAATTTCAAGATAATTTTTTATGAAAACCATCATCGCTTCTCCCCATGCGCCCAAGGCCGTGGGTCCCTATTCGCAGGCCGTCGAGGCCGGCGGCGCGCTCTATGTTTCGGGACAGCTCCCGATCGACGCCGCGTCCGGAAAGATGGACGAAGGCATCGAGGCCCAGACGCGCCGGTCGCTCACGAACCTCGGCCATATTCTGCGCGAAGCCGGATACGATTATTCCGACGTGGTGAAAACCACGGTCCTGTTGCAGTCGATCGGCGATTTCGCCGCCATGAATGCCGTCTATGCGGAGTTCTTCACCTCGGAGATGCCGGCGCGCATGTGCTACCAGGTCGCGGCGCTGCCGATGGGCGCGCTGGTCGAAATCGACGCCGTGGCGGTGAAATAATCCCGCCTTCGGACCGAAGGCGCGCTCCGGGTATCTGGGGCGTGCCTTTTGCTCTTTTGTAGATATTTTGTGAATAAGTTTGGCTCTTCATGCTGGCTTTTTATCCGGAAAAGCCGCAATTTTGTAGAACCGGGTTTTGCCCGCCGTGACGCCTGAAATCTGAAAATATAGAAATAATAGTCTGAAAATAGTTATGTCAAAAGCCACCAAAGCCGACACGCCGCAGAAGGTCAATTACAACGATGCGGTTGCCGAGTCGAAGAAGTATTTCGACGGGGACGACCTCGCCGCCACGGTGTGGGTCAGCAAGTACGCCCTCAAGGACTCTTTCGGAAACATCTACGAGAAATCGCCGCGCGAGATGCACGAGCGCATCGCTTCCGAAATCGAACGCATCGAGCAAAAATACCCGAACCCGCTCCCGAAGGAGGAGGTTTTCGCGTTGCTCGACCATTTCCGTTACGTCATTCCGCAGGGCGGCCCGATGACCGGCATCGGCAACAATTTCCAGGTGGCGTCGCTGTCGAACTGCTTCGTCATCGGCCACAAGCATCCCGCCGACTCCTACGGCGGCATCTTCCGCATGGACGAGGAGCAGGTGCAGATGATGAAACGGCGCGGCGGCGTGGGACACGACCTCTCGCACATCCGCCCCACGGGCAGCCCGGTGCTCAACTCGGCGCTCACGTCGACGGGTATCGTCCCCTTCATGGAGCGCTACTCGAACTCGACGCGCGAGGTGGCGCAGGACGGCCGCCGCGGAGCGCTGATGCTGTCGCTGTCGATCAAGCACCCCGACGCCGAGCGCTTCATCGACGCCAAGGTCGACACGGGCAAGGTGACGGGTGCCAACGTCTCGATCAAGATCGACGACGAGTTCATGCGTGCGGCCCTCGCCGGGAAGAAATACCACCAGCAGTTCCCGATCAAGTCGGACAACCCCAAATACGAGCAGGACATCGACGCCCGGAAACTCTGGGAGAAGATCATCCACAACGCGTGGAAGTCGGCCGAGCCGGGCGTGCTGTTCTGGGATACGATCATCCGCGAAAGCATCCCCGACTGCTATGCCGACGAGGGCTTCGTGACGGTTTCGACCAACCCCTGCGGCGAGATCCCGCTCTGCCCCTACGATTCGTGCCGCCTGCTGGCGATGAACCTGTTGAGCTATGTGGACAACCCGTTCAAGGCCGATGCGAAGTTCAATTTCGACAAGTTCAGGGACCACGTATACAAGGCGATGCACATGATGGACGACATCATCGACCTGGAACTGGAAAAGGTCGAACAGATCATCGGGAAGATCGCCGCCGACCCCGAAGACCTGGATGTGCGCCGCGTGGAGCTGGAGCTTTGGAAGAAGATCCGCGAAATGGCGCGGAAGGGCCGCCGTACGGGTCTGGGCATCACGGCCGAGGGCGACATGCTCGCCGCGCTGGGTCTGCGCTACGGTACGCAGGAGGCGATCGACTTCGCCGTCGAGGTGCAGAAGTGCCTCGCGCTGGCCGCTTACGGCGCTTCGGTGAAGATGGCCGCCGAGCGCGGCGCCTTCCCGGTTTACGACGCCGCGAAGGAGGTGAACAACCCGATGATCGCCCGTATCCGCGAGGCCGATCCGGCGCTCTACGAGGAGATGACGAAGGTGGGCCGCCGCAACATCGCCATGCTGACGATCGCCCCCACGGGTACCACGTCGCTCATGTCGCAGACCACGTCAGGCATCGAGCCGGTCTTCCGTCCCGTCTACAAACGCCGCCGCAAGATCAATCCTTCGGACGTGGACACCCACGTCGATTACGAGGACGAAACGGGCGAAAAGTTCCAGGAGTACAACGTTTACCATCATAATTTCGTCAAATGGCTGGAAGCCAGCGGATACGACACGTCGAAGCTGGCGACGATCTCCGACGCCGAACTGAAGAGTGGTCGCCGCGTCGCCCTACCACAAGGCGACGGCCAACGACATCGACTGGGTGGCCAAGGTCAAGATGCAGGGCGCGATCCAGAAGTGGGTCGACCACTCGATCTCGGTGACGGTCAACCTCCCGAACAACGTTTCGGAGGCGCTGGTGGCCGACGTCTACCGCACGGCTTGGGAGTGCGGCTGCAAGGGTGTCACGGTCTACCGCGACGGCTGCCGCGACGGCGTGCTGCTGGAGAAGAACTCCAAGAGCCGGAAGAAGTGCGAGGAGCATCCCGGCGAGGTGCAGAAGCGTCCGAAGTCGATTCCTGCCGACATCGTGCGGTTCAAGAACGGTTCGGAGGACTGGATCGCCTTCGTGGGCTTGCAGGACGGACGCCCCTACGAGGTCTTCACCGGCAAGATCGAGGAGGATGCCATGTACATTCCGCCGAAGATCAAGAAGGGCTTCATCATCAAGGTGCGCGAGGCGGACGGCACGAAACGCTATGATTTCCAGTACACCGACCGTTACGGTTATACGAACACCATCGGCGGCATTTCGCGTCTGTTCGACGAGGAGTTCTGGAACTACGCCAAGCTCATTTCGGGCGTGCTGCGTCACGGCATGCCGATCGAGAAGACCGTGTCGCTGATCGAGTCCCTGCATCTGGACAGCGAGTCGATCAACACGTGGAAGACCGGCGTGTGCCGAGCGTTGAAACAGTATATCGTCGACGGCACGAAATCCAAGGGTAAATGCCCGAGCTGCGGACAGGAGAATATGGCCTATCAGAACGGCTGTCTGACCTGCATGTCGTGCGGCTATTCCAAGTGCGGCTGATGTTTGTTTCCACCTGATTTGTGTTCTAAAAAGCCCCGATGCCCAGGCATTTGGGGCTTCTTACATTGTGAAGCCCTCTTTTTCCTCTGTTTTTTTGACCGGATTTGAATGGTTTTTGTGAAAAAATTGTGTACTTTTACGACAAGTATGTAAGACGTATTAAAGATGAATATTATGAGAAAGATTTTCTTGACTTTTTTGCTCGTGGCTTTCGCCTCTGCCGCATTTGCCGAAGGAACGCCGAAGAAGCCGAGCGTTGCCGGATTCGTGTCGAACGGATTCTGGGATAATTGGGAGGTTTCGGCCGGGTTCGGAACCGGCACAGCCTTCTCCAACGGAGATAACTCCGGTTCCCGCAGTGACCGTTTCGGTTTCGAGGGCAACCTGTCGGTGACGAAGTGGGTGCATCCGGTCTTCGGTATGCGCGCTCAATTGCAGGGCGGATGGTTCAACAATTTCGATTCCCAGATCGGCAAGATGACGTGGCCGTACATGTTCGGACACATGGATTTCATGGTTAACGCCTCGAACTGGATCGGCGGTTACCGTGCCGACCGTGTGTGGTATGCCGTGCCGTTCGCCGGTTTCGGTTACATGGCTTCGAACTTCACGGACCGTAGCCAGCGTGAGAATGCATCCGGTTCGCGTCAGGACTTCGCCTTCACGGCGGGTCTGCTCAGCAAGTTCCGCCTGTCGCCCGCATTCGATTTCAATATCGAACTCAAGGGACTGCTCGCCAAGTCGGATATTTGCCCTGCGGAGATGAACGGTTCTTATCTGGCCGGACTTTCCGCTACTGCGGGGATCACCTACCGCTTCAACCAGCGTGGCTGGGAGCGCGGCGTTCCGGGCTATACGGCCGATGACATCCGTGCTTTCCAGAATGCAGTGGCTGCGGGCAATTCCGCCCTCGAAGCCGCCCGGTCGGAGAATGCGGATCTGGCCAACAGACTGAAGGCTGCCGAGGCCGAGGCCGACGCCGCTAAAGCCGCTGCCGCCGCTGCTGCTGCCAAAGCCGCCGCCGAGGCCGCTGCCGCACAGAAGGTGAACACCCTCAGCCCGACTTCGATTATCTTCTACGATTACAGCATGTCGAAGCTGACGCCGAAGGAGAAGACCCGCCTCGAACTGATGGCCGACCTGATCAAGAGCGGTCCGAAAGACCGGGTCTACAAGATCGAGGGCCACGCCGACCAGCAGACGGGTACGGCTGCAGGCAACAAGCGCGTTGCCGAGAACCGCGCCAAGAGCGTTTACGACTTCCTCGTAAAATGCGGCGTGAATCCCAAACAGCTGACCTACGAAGGCAAGGGCAACGCAGCCAATGTTTACGAGAACAACCAGAAGGCCAACCGCGCCGTGATCATCAAATAAGGCCGGGCCGTATTGGGGAGGGCGAATGGAACCTTCCCGCCATAGAGAAAAAGATGCTCCTCGCGGGAGCATCTTTTTTCATATATATTATATAAGGTATGCTTTTTTGCCGAACCCGGACTTACCGGATGATGACGGCGTTGACGAGCCGTACGCCCGAACGGCGGTTTATCTCCTCCTTGAGCGCCTCGCGCTGGTAGAAAAGTTCCGAGCGCAGGACGCTCGACTGTATGCGTACGTACAGGATGTGCTTTTCGAGCCGCAATTCGGTGGTGACATCCGCGGCGCGGTCGCCGACAATCTCGCGCCATGTGTCCGGCAGTTTGCCTTCGGCGACTTTCTCGGCGATGTAGGGGCGTTTGAAAAACTCCTCCAGCAGGTCGCCCATCAGCATGGTTTTGGTTCGTCTCATGGCTGTTCGTCGGTTGATTCGGGTACGGATCGCTCTTTTTCCGCGCCTTTCGCGGAATCTTCCGTTGCATTTTCCGAGGCGTTCTCCGGGGTGTTTGCGGCGTTTTCAGCTGCATTCCCGGCCGGGCCTTCCGCCGGATCTTCCGCCGCGGCCCGCTCCTGCGTCACGGCGCCTTCGGCGACTGAAAAGAGCGTGTAGTCGCCGCCCGCCTTGTCGAGAATCCGTTTCAGGCGTGTCGGGTTGCAGTCGGTGATCAGGATTTGCCCGAAGGTGTCGTCCGAGACCAGCCGGATCAACTGTTCGACCCGCCCGGCGTCGAGCTTGTCGAACAGGTCGTCCAGCAGCAGGATCGGGCGTTCGCCCTTCGTCTGGGCGACGACGGCGTACTGCGCCAGTTTGAGGGCGATCAGGAAGGATTTCTGCTGTCCCTGCGACCCGTATTTGCGCAGGGGATAACCTCCGATTTTCAGCACCAGGTCGTCGCGGTGAATGCCTGCCGTCGTGAATTCGTTGACGATGTCCTTCTGCCGCGCATCGAGCAGTATCTCCTCGAACGGACGGTCGTTCAGCTCCGATTTGTAGTGCAGTTCGACCTGCTCCCGGTCGCCCGAGAGGATGCTGTAATAGGCCGCGGCCACGGGTTGCAGCCGCTCGGCGAATTCCTGCCGCCGGGCGTGGATGGCCTTGCCGTGTTCGCACAGCTGCATGTCGTAGATTTGGAGCATGGTTTCGTCGGGCCGGGTTTTCAGCAGGCGGTTGCGTTCGGCCAGCACGGCGTTGTAGCGCATCACCGAACCGAGATAGGCGCGGTCCAGCTGTGAAATGAAGGCGTTGAGATAGCGTCGGCGCTCGTCGGCGGCGTCCGAGATCAGCGCGCTGTCCGCCGGCGACACGATCACCGCAGGAATCAGTCCCACGTGGTCCGACAGCCGTTCGTACTCCTTGCCGTTGCGCTTGAGCACCTTGCCGCCCTTGCGCGAGAAGCTGCACACGATGGTTTCCCGCTTGCCGGCATCGCTCGCATAGGTCCCTTCGACGAGGAAGAAGTCGGCGCCGTGGCGGATGCTCTGCCCGTCGGTCATCGGCAGCGACGACTTGCACATCGAGAGGTAGTAAACGGCGTCCACGACGTTGGTTTTGCCCGCGCCGTTGTCGCCCACCAGGCAGTTGATGCCGGGGCACAGCGCGAGTTCCTCCTGGGAGATGTTTTTGAAATTCAGCAGCGCTATTTTCTTCAGATGCATAGGACAAAAATACAAAAAATCCGGACACGACATTGCACATTGTGAATAGTTTTGTATCTTTGCAAACTATCGTACGAATTATAAACTAATAACACAATAAGCAATATGGCAAAAGCAGAACGTCGCCGAGCAGGAAACCCTCGGCGAAGCAATGAACAAAACGGAGTTGTTTTTCGAGAGGAACGGCCGGACGATGTCCTACGTTTTCCTCGGTCTGCTCGTCCTCGCAGCCCTCGTTTTCGGCTACCGCTCGCTGATCCTCCAGCCCCGCGCCACGAAGGCCGCCGAGATGATCGCCGAGGCGCAGAACCGTTTCGAAGGCGAGAACCCCGATTTCGAGACGGCGCTGCTGGGCGACGACAACGCGGCCGGTTTCCTCGACGTGATCGAGAAGTATGGCTCGACGCCTTCGGGCAACCTCGCCAAGCATTATGCGGGCATCTGCTACCTGCGTACGGGCGATCTGGAGAACGCCGCCAAATACCTGGCGAAGTTCTCGCAGCTGAAAGGTATCCCCGGGGAGCTGATCAACGCACAGAACTACGGTTTGCAGGGCGATATCGCCGTTGAGCAGCAGGACTACGCCAGGGCGGTGAAGTTCTACGAGAAGGCCGTGAAGGCCGCCGACAACAACCTGACGGCCCCGATGTACCTGCGCAAGGCAGGTCTTGCGGAGCAGGCGCAGGGCAATGAGCAGAAAGCCGCGGCTTTCTATGAAGAGATTTTGACTTCGTATCCCGCCTCGATGGAGGCCCGCGATGCGGAAAAGCTGCTCGGCAGCATCAAATAGCGAAAGACGATGGCGACCAAGAATCACAACCTTTCCAAATTCGACTCACCCCTGCCTTCGGCCGCTGACATGCGGTTCGGTATCGTCGTGGCCGAGTGGAACCGCGAGGTCACCGAGGCCCTGTTGGAGGGAGCCGTGCGCACGCTGCGTGCCGCCGGGTGCCCCGATATGAATATTCAGGTCAAATATGTCCCGGGCACGTTCGAGCTTTCGCTCGGCGCGCAGTTCTTCGCGGAGTATACCGACGTGGACGCCGTCATCGCTCTCGGATGCGTTATCCAGGGCGACACGCGCCACTTCGATTTCATCTGTCAGGGCGTGACGCAGGGCATTACGCAGCTGCAAATCCAGTGGAACATGCCCATCGCTTTCGGCGTGCTGACGGTGGGCGACATGCAGCAGGCCCTCGACCGCTGCGGCGGCCGTCACGGCAACAAGGGCGACGAAGCGGCTGCCACGGCCATCAACATGGTGAAGTTGCAGATCGACATGGAGGCGGCTTCGCCCGACCACGAACCCGACCGGCGCAATATCAACTGATTGCCGCTTTCTGGCGGCGATCTTTCGCACATCCTTTAAACGAGGCGGATGGACAGTACCGAAGTACATTCCATCCGCCTCGTTCTTTTGCTGTCCGGCGTTCGTTCGTCTGATCCGTTCCCGCCGCTCGCCCGGACTTGTTCAGCTGTCGCCGCTTCGGCCGGTCATTGGGCCTTTTCGAGCGTGATGCGCTCCGAATAGCGGCGTCCGAAACGGTCCGTGGCGACTACCTCGATCGTCTGTGCCGAAGCCGAAGGACGCGCTTTGAAATAGAAGTCCGAGATGCGGGGATGCTGCGATTTGGCGAGTTTCCGCCCGGCGTTTTTCAGAGAGTCGAGATGCGCCGCATAGTCGGGATCGACGATCTGGATGCGCTGCATTGCGCCGCGGTAGCGGCCGTCCTCGTACCAGACGACGGTCCAGCAGGGGTCCCAGTTCCAGATTTTGGCCACGACGCTTCCGGGAAACGCTTCCACCTGCCCGGGCTGCCATACCCGCAGTTGCCGTACGGCCGGAGACCCGAGGCTCCGGTACTCCCACGAGAACTCTCCGCCGCACTCGCGGAAGAGCTGGTAGCCTTTGGGCGTGCCGTCCTTGTTGATCGGGTCGTACCACAGATTTCCGCAGATCTGTGCCACGTTGTGCTCCACGACTCCTTCGCGGATGTCGTAGTTCGAGTTGACGTGCGTGTGTCCCGTGATGAAATGCAGTTCGTGGCCGGCAAAGGCGTCCATCAGCCTGGCGGCCGACTCCATGACCTGATTGCCTTTCCAGGCCTTCATGGCCGGGGCGTGCATGGCCACGCAGACGCGCGACCCGGCGGGCAGCCGCCGGGCGTATTCCGCGGCCCAGGCCAGTTGCAGCGAGTCGATCTGCTCGTCGTATTTCTTCGCTCCGTGGTAGACGATGTCGTCGAGGACGATGTAGTGGGTCCGTCCCATATCGAAGGCGTAGTAGGTGGGGCCGAAATGGTTCCGGTAGTTCTCCGTGGCCTCCCGGTCGGTGTATTTGTTCCGGTCGTGGTCGTGGTTGCCGATCACGCCGTAGACCGGTATTCCGAGCGATGCGAACTGCTCGCGGACGCCGGCGAACAGCTCCGGAGAGTCCCAGACGATGTCGCCGAGCAGCAGCGCCGCCTGTGCCGTGCCCCGTTGCTTCCCGAGGGCGGTCGCGCGTTGCAGTTCGGGGATGATCTCGGTTCGGAGCCGGTCGAAATGCGCCGCGGTTTTGGGCTGCGGGTCGCCGATCGCCAGCAATTCGTAAACCTCGCCCGTGGCCGGCCACGGACGCAGCTCGAAATCGTAACGCTTCGTGGAAGCGGCGTAGGGCCGGAAGAATTGCGGGATGTCCTGCTCCATGGGGGCCAGGTAGCCGGAAGGGGTTACGATGCTGATGAACAGCGCGTCGTCGTCGGCGTCGAGGGTGAAAGTTCCGTCGGCGCCGCTTTCGGTGAAGGAGTGGCCGTCCGTGACGGTGACGCCGGAGACCGGCGTCCCGGCGCATTTGACCGTGCCCCGGATCGGGCGGGCCGTAACGGCTGCGCCGAGGCAGCAGACGAGCAGCAGGACAATGAATCGTTTCATGGTTTCGGTAGGTTTTGGGTTTCGTTCTGATCGGTGCGGGCCGCTAAAAGAGGCCCAGGTTATCCAGGAAGATCAGCAGCAGCACTGCCGGGCAGACGTAGCGCACGAGGAAGATGAACACCCCGTAGATACGGAATTTCAGCGTGCCGTTGTTGCTGATTTCGGCCTTGAGTATTTTCCGGTCGAGGCGCCAGCCGACGAATATGCAGGTGAAGAATCCGCCGGCGGGGAGCAGGATGTTGGCCGTAAGGTAGTCGAGCGAGTCGAAAATCGTGAGTCCGAAGATGTTCCATCCCTTCAGAACGCCCAGCGACAGCGATGCCACGGCGGCCAGCGCCATGCAGGCTCCGGTCGTGGACCATGCGGCGGCCCGCCGGCTCATGTGCCACTCCTCGTGCATGTAGGCCGTGATGACTTCGTGCAGGGAGATGGTCGAGGTGAGCGCCGCAACGACCAGCAGCAGAAAGAATACCGACGACCAGACCATGCTCAGCGGCATCGAGTTGAAGATGCCCGGCAGGGTGATGAATACGAGCGACGGTCCCGACGAGGGTTCGATGCCCACGCTGAACACCGCCGGGAAGATCACCACGCCGGCCAGCACGGCTACCAGTGTGTCGAGGATCGTGACGTTGAGCGCCGTGTGGCGCAGGTTGGTGTCGGGTTTGAAGTAGGAGGCGTAGGTGACCATCGTGCCGATGCCGATCGAGAGCGAGAAGAAGGCCTGCCCCAGCGCCACGAGCACCGTCGAGGGCGTCACCTTCGAGAAGTCGGGCCGGAACAGGAACCGAAGCCCCTCCTCGCCGCCGGGCATCAGCAGCGAGTGGATCGACAGTGCGATCAGGATGACGAACAGCAGGGGCATCAGCACCTTTGCCGAGCGTTCGATGCCTTTCTGCACGCCCATCGCGATGACGAAGTGCGTGGCCAGCACGAACAGCGCGGTGTAGAGCACGGGCCGCCACGGGTTCTGGATGAAATTCTCGAAAACGCTCTTGTATTCGTCGGCGGTGGTGTACCGGGCAAGGCTTCCCGTCACGGAGTGAACCATGTATTCGGCGGTCCATCCCGACACCACGAAGTAGAAGCCCAGGATCAGGAACGCCGCCACGACGCCGTTGTAGCCCAGGAAACTCCACTTGGGGTCGAGCGCCCGGTAGGCTCCCACGGCATTGCGGTGCGAGGCGCGTCCGACCGAGAATTCGGCCACCATGATGGGCAGTCCCAGCAGCAGGACGCAGAGAATGTAAATTACCAGAAAAGCTCCGCCGCCGTTGTCTCCGGCGACATAGGGGAACCGCCAGATATTTCCCAGCCCCACGGAACTTCCGGCCGCGACGAGCACGGCGCTCAATTTGCCGCCCAGCGTTGCGCGGCCGTGTGAATGATGCATATATCGGTTCTATTTGAAAAACTGCGCGCACGCAGCCGCGTGCGCGCAGTTTTCTATTTCTCCAGTACGACGCTCACCTTCTCCAGTTTGCCGCCGAGCGGGGGCGCCAGTTTCGAGACGGTGCATTTTACGTGCCGAACCTGCCGGAACGAGGCGTAGACCGCCTCGATGATGTTCATCGCCACGCGCTCGATCGTGCGCTGGGTAATGCGCATCTGGAGCGAGACGACTTCGTAGACCGTGAGGTAGTTGACCGTCTGTTCGACGCTGTCCTCGGCGGCCGCGTCGCCCAGGCAGGCCGTGATCTCCAGGTCGACCGTGAAGCGGTTGCCGACCTTCCGTTCGAGTTCGTAGCAGCCGTGCAGCGCCCGGAACTCCATGCGCTGGAGAACGATCCGGTATTCCATCCTATTCGGCGATCACGAGGTAGTAGTTCTTCTTGCCGCGCTGCACGAGCAGGTATTTGCCCGCGATCAGGTCCGCGTCGGTCACCGGGCGCATCGCGTCGGCCAGCTTCTCCTTGTTGAGCGACACGCCGCCGCCCTGCACCAGCTTGCGGCACTCGCCTTTCGAGGCGAAGATGTCGCTTTTCTCGGCGCAGAGGTCCACGAACGGGATGCCGGCCGCGAGTTCCGTGCGGGCCACGCGGTACTGGGGCACGCCTTCGAACACTTGCAGCAAGGTCTGCTCGTCGAGACGGTGCAGAGCCTCCGACGTGGCGCCGCCGAAGAGGATGGCCGAGGCCTCGACGGCCTTTTCGTACTCTTCGTGCGAGTGGATCATGCAGGTGATCTCCTCGGCCAGCCGTTTCTGCAATACGCGCAGGTGGGGAGCCGCGTCGTGCTCGGCGATGAGTGCGTCGATGGTCTCACGGTCGAGCAGCGTGAAGATCTTGATGTAGCGTTTGGCGTCCTCGTCGCTGACGTTGAGCCAGAACTGGTAGAACTTGTAGGGCGATGTGTAGCGCGGGTCGAGCCATACGTTGCCGCTCTCGGTCTTGCCGAATTTCGTGCCGTCGGCCTTGGTGATCAGCGGGCAGGTGATGCCGAAGGCCTCGGCCTCTGCGCCCAGCTTGCGGCGGATCAGCTCCGTGCCGGTGGTGATGTTGCCCCACTGGTCGGCGCCGCCCAGCTGGATTTTGCAGTTCATCGTCTCGTAGAGGTGCAGGAAGTCGTAGCCTTGAACCAGCTGGTAGGTGAATTCGGTGAACGACATGCCGTCGCCCTCGCCGTTGAAGCGTTTCTTCACGGAGTCTTTGGCCATCATGTAGTTGACGGTGATGCACTTGCCGATGTCGCGGATGAAATCGAGGAACGTGAATTCCTTCATCCAGTCGTAGTTGTTGACCAGCGCGGCGGCGTTCGGGGCGTCGGAGTCGAAGTCGAGCAGTTTGGCCAGCTGGCGTTTGATCGCCTCCTGATTGTGACGCAGGGTCTTTTCGTCGAGCAGGTTACGCTCCTGCGATTTGCCCGAGGGGTCGCCGATCATGCCCGTCGCACCGCCCACGAGGGCCAGCGGACGGTGGCCGCACATCTGGAAGTGCTTGAGGATCATCACGCCCACCAGGTGGCCGATATGCAGCGAGTCGGCCGTGGGGTCGATGCCCAGGTAAGCCGTCGTCTGTTCTTTTTCGAGTTGTTCCTTTGCTCCGGGCATGATCGTGTGGATCATGCCGCGCCATTCGAGTTCTTCGATGAAATTCTTTGTTGCCATTATTGCGTTATTTAATTTTCACTTTGTTTTTCGGTGGAAGCGCAGTTCGGAATCTGCTTCCGTCTGACGCTCCATCGCCCATAAATCCCGCTTTTTAAGCGGGTTACTCCACTTCCAAATCCAATGCTTTGCGGAGTTCCGCGATCAGCGGATTCTTTTCTGTCATGTATTTCACCCGGTCTTCGAGTTTGATCGGGCGTGCGGCCCGAATTTCCTCGTTGACGACCACTTCCAGTTCGATCGCTCCCGTGATGCCCGCCAGTTCGGCGATGCGCATCAGCATCCCTGTCTTGCTGCGGAGTATCTCTTCGCGCAGTTCGCTCGTCGGCACGCTCAGCGAGATCGTGTTGCCCTGCACCCTCATCAGTTCGAAGGCCGGGACGAACCGCGGACGTCGTTCCCGGATGAGGTTCAGGATCTTTTCCCGGGCGCGTTCCAGTTTCCGTTCGCACTCGGGGTCGATCGTCGCGACCTCCGGTTCGGCCGTTTCCTGCTCGGAAGGCTCCTCGTCCGGATTGCTGCCCGCCGAGGCGAGCAGTTCCGAAAGGGAGGTTCCCGAGATCAGCGGCCTCCGCACGGGCTGGGGCGCGGGTTTGGACGCTTCGGGCCGTGCGGCCGGAGCGGGAGCGGGTCCCGGGGCGGCTGCGGATTGCGCCGGCGTTTCCGGCCGGGGTGCGGCCGGCTGCGGAGCCGGGGCGGGAATCGGCGCGGACGCCGGTTGTGAGGCCTGCCCGGGTTGAACCGCTGCGGATTGCTGCGGAGCCGCCGGAACGGGATTCGGACCGGGGCGGGTCGCCGGGTCGGGCTGCGGTTGCGCCGCAGGCGTCGCCGCGACGGCCGCGGCCGCCGTTCGGGGTGTCAGTTCGGGAAGCGGATACTCCCCGGAAGATGTCAGGGTGTCATTTTTTTTTTGACCGAGTCCGGCGATTTTCATCAGGCCCAACTCGACAAGCAATCGCTGGTTCGACGATTGCCGGATCTTCCCGTCAAGTTCCGTCAGTACGGAGATGGCTCCGAACAGGAACTCGACACTGCAGGCGCCCGCCTGCGTCCGGTATCGTTCGAGCAGCGTTCCGGTCATTTCGATCAGTCGCAGCGTGTCGGGCTGCCTGGCCATCAGGAGATCCCTCATATGGCGGTTCATGCCGGACATGAAGGTCTGGCCCGAGAAGCCTTTCGACAGCACGCTGTCGAAGGCCACCAGCACGTCGACGTAGTTGCCCGCGAGCAGCATCTCCGTCACGCTGAAATAGGTGTCGTAGTCCAGCACGTTCAGCGTCTGGGCCACGTTGCGGTAGTCCAGCGCCGTGCCGCAGAACGACACGGCCTTGTCGAACATCGACAGCGCGTCGCGCATGCCGCCGTCGGCCTTCTGCGCGATGAGGTTCAGCGACTCTTCGTCCGCCGAGATGCCCTCCTGGGAGGCGATGTATTTGAGGTATTCGACCGAATCTTCGACGCGGATGCGGTTGAAATCGTAGATCTGGCAGCGCGAGAGGATCGTGGGGATGATCTTGTGTTTCTCGGTGGTCGCCAGAATGAAGATGGCGTGGGCGGGCGGCTCCTCCAGCGTCTTGAGGAAGGCGTTGAAGGCTGCGGCCGAGAGCATGTGGACCTCGTCGATGATGAACACCGAGTAACGGCCCACCTGCGGGATGATGCGCACCTGTTCGATCAGCGTGCGGATGTCCTCCACGGAGTTGTTCGACGCGGCGTCCAGCTCGTGGATGTTGAGCGAACGTCCCTCGTTGAACGAGCGGCACGATTCGCACTCGTTGCACGCTTCGGCGCCGTCGGGTGCGAGGCAGTTGATGGCCTTGGCGAAGATGCGGGCGCAGGTGGTCTTGCCTACGCCGCGGGGACCGCAGAAGAGGTAGGCGTGGGCCAGCTGGCCGCGCTCGATGGCGTTCTGGAGCGTCGAGGTGATATGTTTCTGCCCGACGACCGACCGGAAGGTCGCGGGGCGGTATTTGCGTGCGCTGACGATGAAATCACTCATAGTGTTGCAAAGATACGAAATATGAATTAAGAATTAAAAATTAAGAATTAAAAATTATGTGCCGTGCTCCGGCACGACAAATTGGCGGTTGTTGGCAGTTGTTCTGTGACAAATAATGACACTATGTCCTGGATTCGGAGTTGGCAGGGGTTTTGCTCAATTCACAATTCAGAATTCAAAATTAAAAATTACATATTATGAACATCAACACTCTTACCATCAAGGCGCAGGAGGCGCTGCAAGCGGCGCTCTCGCTGGCGCGGGAGCGGGGACAGCAGGCTGTCGAACCGCTCCACCTGCTCGCGGTGCTGATCCGCGAGGACGATTCGCTCTCGACGTTCCTGCTGGGGCGCGTGGGAGTGAATGTACGTTCGCTGCGCGACGAGGTCGGCCGGGCCGTGGCGTCGCTGCCGCGCGTCGAGGGCGGCGGCGAGCAGTTCTTTGCGCAGGACACCTCGAAGGCGATCCAGCGCGCCGTGGACTTCACGAAGAATTTCGGCGACAAATACGCCTCCGTCGAACACCTGCTGCTGGCCCTCGTGGCCGAGCGCGGGCAGGCCGCCGACATCCTCAAACGCAGCGGCGCGACCGAAAAGGAGCTGATCGAGGCGATCCGCACCTTCCGCAAGGGGGCGACGGTCGATTCGCAGACCTCCGAGCAGCAGTTCGACGCGCTGGGCAAGTATGCCATCAACCTCAACGAGCAGGCGCGCTCGGGCAAGCTCGATCCGGTTATCGGGCGTGACGAGGAGATCCGCCGCGTGCTGCAAATCCTTTCGCGGCGCACGAAGAACAATCCGATTCTCGTGGGCGAGGCCGGCGTCGGCAAAACCGCCATCGCCGAGGGCATTGCCCGCAGGATCATCGACGGCGACGTGCCCGAGAACCTGAAGTCGAAGGTCATCTACTCGCTCGACATGGGTGCGCTGATCGCAGGCGCGAAGTATCAGGGCGAATTCGAAGAGCGTCTGAAAGCCGTCGTACAGGAGGTGATCGCCTCGGAAGGCGAAATCCTGCTCTTCATCGACGAGATACACACGCTCGTAGGCGCCGGCAAGTCGTCGGGGGCGATGGATGCGGCCAACATCCTCAAACCGGCCCTCGCGCGGGGCGAGCTGCGGACCATCGGAGCCACGACGCTCGACGAGTTCCAGAAATACTTCGAGCAGGACAAGGCCCTCGAACGCCGTTTCCAGAAGGTGATGGTCGACGAGCCTTCGCAGGAGGACGCCATCTCGATCCTCCGCGGCCTGAAGGAGCGTTACGAAAACCACCACCAGGTGCGGATCAAGGACGAGGCCATCGTGGCCGCCGTCGAGCTTTCGACGCGCTACATCACCTCGCGGTTCCTGCCCGACAAGGCCATCGACCTGGTGGACGAGGCCGCCTCGCGGCTGCGTCTGGAGATGAACTCCGTGCCCGAGGAGATCGACACGCTCGACCGCCGGGTCCGCCAGCTCGAAATCGAGCGCGAGGCCATCCGCCGCGAGAAGGACAAGGAGCGCGTCGAGCACCTGACCAAGGAGATCGAGGAGCTGAAGGCCCGTGACGCCGAGATGCGTGCCAGGTGGCAGGGCCAGCGCGATCTGCTCAAAAAGATTCAGGCCAACAAGGATAAGATCGAGTCGCTGAAAGTCGAGGCCCGGCAGGCCGAACGGCAGGGTGACTACGGCAAGGTGGCCGAAATCCGCTACGGCAAGATTCAGGAGGCTGAGAAGGAGATCGCCGCTTTTCAGGAGGAGTACCGCCTCGCTTCGGCCAGCGGTTCGATGATCAAGGAGGAGGTCGACGCGCAGGACGTTGCCGAGGTGGTGTCGCGCTGGACGGGCATTCCCGTGACGCGGATGCTGGCCTCGGAGCGCGAGAAGCTGCTCCACATGGAGGACGAACTGCACAAGCGCGTCATCGGGCAGGAGCAGGCCATCGCGGCCATTTCCGACGCCGTGCGCCGTTCGCGCGCCGGGCTGAACGATCCCCGCAAGCCGATCGGATCGTTCATCTTCCTCGGTACGACGGGCGTCGGCAAGACCGAGCTGGCGAAGGCGCTGGCCGAGTTCCTCTTCAACGACGACCAGATGATGACGCGTATCGACATGAGCGAGTACCAGGAGCGGCACAGCGTGTCGCGGCTTGTCGGGGCGCCTCCGGGATACGTCGGGTACGACGAAGGCGGCCAACTGACCGAAGCCGTGCGGCGCAAGCCCTACTCGGTGGTGCTGCTCGACGAGATCGAGAAGGCGCACCCCGACGTCTTCAACATCCTGTTGCAGGTGCTCGACGACGGCCGCCTGACCGACAACAAGGGGCGGACGGTGGATTTCCGCAACACGATCATCATCATGACCTCGAACATGGGTTCGCAGGTGATCCAGGATAACTTCGCCGAGGCCTTCGACGGCAGGAAGCTGCCCGAAGAGGTTGTCGAGCGGACGCGCCTCGCGGTGATCGACCTGCTGAAACAGCAGCTCAAACCGGAGTTCCTGAACCGTATCGACGAGATCGTGATGTTTGAGCCGCTCACGCGCAAGGATATCGAACGCATCGTCGACATCCAGTTGGGCATCGTGCGCAGGATGCTTTCGGAGAACGGCATCCGGCTGGAGTACAGCGACAAGGCGCGCGAATGGATCGCCTCGGCGGGTTACGATCCGCTCTATGGCGCACGACCCGTCAAGCGGACGATCCAGCGCTAAGTCGTCAACGACCTTTCGAAGCGGATTCTGGCGGGCGAGGTCGACCGCTCGAAGCCGATCGCGATTGACGCCGGGCAGGACGGGCTGACGTTCTCGAACTGACGCCGCCCGGCAGAGTGAAAAAGGGTTCCGAATCATCGGAACCCTTTTTCGTTTACCGGACGTATCTGCTGAAAAACTTCCACAGCTCTTCGCCCGTGTCTACGCCCGTCTCTTTCCAGGAGTGCTTTCCGCCGACGGTCTCGTAGAGCCAGACCTCGTTTCCGTCCGTGCCCTCCGTGTAGCGGTGGGCGATGACCTGCAAGCCGCCGGGGCGGGAGGGCAGGGTGTCGACCCGCTCTGCGAGGCATTTGTTCTTGGCGGCCCAGTAGCCGACCGCGGTCGGGACGGAGACATAGGCGCCCCAGCCCCCTTCGTTGCCGAGGTCGCCTTCCCAGCGGGTCGTCCGGTCTTCGGTGCCGTGGATTTCGAACAGCGGAATCGGATGCGGATTGCGGTCCGAGCGGAGGATTTCGACGGACATGAACCCGGCGACCGGTCCGAGGGCCGCATAGGTCTCCGGACAGCGCGAGGCCAGCAGGTAACACATGTCCCCGCCGTTCGACATACCCGTGCAGAAGACGTTGCGGCGGCTTAAACCATGTTTTTTCTGAAGGTGCCGGATCAGTTCGGAGAGGAACCGCACGTCGTCGACGGCCATATCGGCCTGAAAGGGGTAACCCACGTTCCAGCACGTCTTGCCGCGGCCGTCGCGTTCGCCCTGCGGGTAGCAGACGGCGAAACCGTGGCGGTCGGCAACGCGGTTCATGTCGAACCGTTCCGGGTCGCCCTGTCCTCCGTAGCCGTGGAGGACAATGACCAGCGGTGCGCCGTCGGGCAGCCCTTCGGGCAGGTGTAGGCGGTAGGTGCGGTCGATGCCGCCCGAACGCAGCGTGTGGCCGGGCGTCTGCGCGAGGCAGGTTCCCGCGGCGAAAAGCAGCAGGCAGGAAAGGGTGTGCAGGAGGTATTTCATCATTTTGAGCATTAGAGTCCTTTGCGGGCGAGGCGCCAGGCCAGCGCGTTGTAAAGCCGGATCACGGGACCGCGCCAGCCGGCGGGCAGGGCGTTCAGGGCGCGGACCTTGCGCAGCGTGCGGCGGTAGGTCCGCGTCCAGGCGAAGAACCGGGCGGCGCGGGCGGCCTCCTTCGTGCCGCCTTTGGCGCTGATGATAAGCGCTTTTCCCAGTGCGGCGCGGGCCACGAACTCCCGGTCCTCCTCGGGGGCCAGCGGGTCGTACAGCTCCTCGAACGAATGGACGGTCTTCTCGGGCGTGTAGCTTGCCGCCGAGCGGTTCGAAGCCACCCGCGAGTAGCGGACCAGCCGTTCGGGCGAGAAGCAGACTTCGTAGCGGCGGGCAATCCTAATCCACATGTAGAGGTCTTCGGCGATCTTCATGCCCTCGGGAAACAGCCCCACGGTGTCGAACACGCGCCGCGGGATGCAGCTGGCCGACGGGATGGCGATGTAGCGGTGGGCCGATTCGCGGAAGAAATTCGCCACGACGCCCCGCTCGGAGGGTGTCGGGGCCGGATAGGTCCCGTCGTGGCTTATTATTGAAAACGCCGTGCAGTAGAGTCCGCAGCCGGGGAACTCGCGGATCATGGCGGCGATTTCGGCCAGAAACCCCGGCTCCCAGGCGTCGTCGGCGTCCAGCAGGGCGATGTATTCGCCTGTCGACTCTGCGATGCTGCGGTTGCGTGCGGCGCAGACCCCGGCGTTGGACTGCCGGACGAGCCTTACGAGCGGTGAGCCGATCGCACGCACGACCTCCGCGCCGCCGTCGGTCGAACCGTCGTCCACGACGATGATCTCCTGCGGGGGGCGGGTCTGCGCCAGGGCCGAGCGTACGGCCGTGCCGATTTCCAGCTGCTTGTTGTAGAGGGGTATGACGACCGAAATGGTGGGTTCTGACATCTGTTCTGCCGGGTTTTGTTGCGAAGATATTGATCTTTTGCTACTTTTGCAAATAAAACCGTACCATGACCGTATTCGAAAAAACCGACCGATTCCTGCGCAACCTCTATGAGACGGCGTTTTACTTTGCAGTGATGGCCGTGAAGGAGAATTTCCGCAACTACGTCGGCCGAGCCGGAACGGTCGGCGCGCCGAAGCCGTCGGTCCTGATCCTCGGCAACGGCCCTTCGCTGGCCGAAGACCTGCCGCGGCTGATCGCCCGGGGCGAACACACGGCAAAGGACGTCATGGCGGTCAACTACTTTGCGCTGGACGAACGTTTTACGACGGTCCGGCCGGCTTATTACGTGCTTTCCGATCCGATGTTTTTCCGCGACAGCGTCTGCCGCGACCGCGTGGCGGAACTCTACCGCACGCTTGCCGAAAAGGTGACGTGGCCGATGAACCTCTACGTGCAGTACTACAACCCCGAGCGGTTCGACTACCGTGCCGCGCTGCCCAACCCCAATATCCGCATCGTGCGGTTCCACACGCAGGTCTACCGCGGGTTCCGGGGCGTGGAGTTCTGGCTCTACCGCCACGGGCTGGGAAGCGCCAACTTCGGGACCGTGGTGCAGGTGTGCGAGTACGTCGCCCTGCTGCTGGGTTACAAGACGCTGGAACTCTATGGGGTGGATCATACGCTGCTCGACGGGCTGTCGGTCGACGACGAGAACCGTCTCTGCCGGGCCGACAGGCACTATTACGACGACGCTCCGGCCGTTCCGAAGCCGATCTTCCAGAAGGTTCCGCACCGTCCCTATACGATGGCCGTTTATCTGGCCGAGGTCGCCGAACTGTTCCGCGGCCACGAGGCGTTGCGCGATTACGCCCGATCGCTCGGGGCGCGGATCATAAACCGGACGCGAGGGGGTCGATGATCGACGCCTACGAGCGGGAACGAAAATAGAAAAAGGGCGGTTTTGAAAATTCGCAGGGTCGGAAGACTCATTTTTCAGCAATTCGGCTCTGTTTTCAGGCAGCTGCTCGCGGTGGCCTGCTATGGAGCGTGCGGAATAGCAGGCTTCCGCAAGGCGGAGCTGCGGCCAGCCGATTCGCCTCCGGCAAATCGAAAATCTTCCGAGCCTGCGAGTTCGCAGGATCGGCTTTTATTTATCCCGGCAGGTTCCGGCTCGCCGCGATGATTTCGGCCATGGCGAAGTCCTCGGGGTAGTCGATGTCCAAACCCTCGATGCGGTCCACGACGGCCATGTAGGGACGATCGCCGATGCGGCGGCCGCGGCCGCACCACAACTCCCGCGAAAAGATGAAGAAGGCGCTGGTCTCGATGTAAACCGGCTCGATGGTCTGCGTGCGGGGGATGTTGTCGAGAGCGTAGTTGAGCGGACGGCCTTCGAACCAGGCGAAAGTCTGGATTTTTTCGGCGCTGAACGCCGAGTCGTATTCGCCCGAACGCACTTTGCCGAGCGCATCGGCAAGGGTCGCGGCGCGGATGAACGGCGAGGTGGCGTGGGCGAGGATGTAGAGGTCGGCCCCGACCCGGGCGGTGAAGCTGTCGTAAATCTCCCGTCCGAGCGTCGTGTCGCTGTCGAGCGACGGGTCGCGGAGCAGCAGCCGGACCCCCTCGGGCAGCAGCGCGCGGATGCCTTCGTCGCTGCAAAAGACGTAGACCTCGTCGATGCCCTCCACTTCAGTCAGGGTTTTCAGGATATGACACATCAGCGGCGATCCGTCCAGCGGGCGGAGGTTCTTGCCTGCGACGCGCTGGCTGTTGAGCCGGATGGGAACGAATGCTACGGTTTTCATGGAGTCTGATAATTTGTAAAGGGGTTCGTCGCGACACTCTGCCGCTTGCGGCGTTCAACTTCCCGCCCCGGGCGGGGAGTCAGGGGTGGGGAGGATTTGCAAACACGGCGGAACGCCGTGGGAACGGCATTCTGCGCTGCGATGCATTGCCGATATTTCAACCGGCATTTCATTGTACCAGAAGATTGCAGCCCCGGATGTCCGAATGGTCGATGCGGCCTTCGATGACGAACGCGCCGTCCGCGCCGACGCGCCCCACGTCCTGTGTCTGGATAAAGGCGCACGACCACCAGGAAGCCAGGTCCGCGATGTTCAGCCCGCCGCGTGCGCCTGCCGGGAGCGGGTCGAACGGGTCGTTGACGTCGCGTGCCGTGACGCGCATCCAGTCCGGGCAGCGGAACACGTTGCCTCCCTGCGAATAGGCCTGCGAGGTGAGTTCGGCCATGCCGTATTCCGAATGAATCTCCCCGACCCCGAAGGCGTCGCAGAGGATTCGGTGGAACTCCTCTTTGGGAATCTCCTCGCGGTAACCCTTCATGCCGCCCGTCTCCATCACCACCGTATCGCGGAGCTTCGGAGCGTACCGCTCCGCGAGGTCCCACAGCGCATAGCTTACGCCCAGCAGGATTTTCGGCTTCGGGTCGCGCTCCATCGCCGCCAGCAGTCCTTCGCAGTCATCCAGATAGAATCCGCCCGATCCGCAGTCGGCGATCAGCCGGTCGGCCATGTAGACCAGCGACGAACCTTTGCGCCGCAGGTAATTGGGCAGCAGGGCGTAGAGGCTCAATCCGGCGGGGTCGCCGTAGAAGTTGCGGAATGCCGTGCGGAATGCCTGCTCGTAGAGCGCCAGCGAGCGCATCGGGTGGCGCGAGGGCGTCATTCCGGTCGTGGCCGACGAAGTGAAGACCGCCTCGGGCGGAGTCTCCCCGCAATAGACCGTATGCGTCTTGAACAGTTCGATGGGCAGGTACGGAATCTTTTCAGGCGTGTCGACATGCTCCGCCCGGACGCCGATCCGGGCGAGGTATTCGCGGTAGGGGGCGCATTCGCGGGCCTGGCGGCGGAATATTTCCAGCGCCGCGGCGTCGAAGGCCGCTCCGTCCGCAATGCGGAATATGTCGTCGGGGGTGATCATTACATGCAAAGTTACCAAAAAAACGGACGATTCCAAAACCGAATCGTGTCCGGTTCGGCAAAAGGTTTCGACTTCTGAAAGGGGCGTAACGCCCCCAAAGGTAATGAAAAAATTGAAACGAGACTCTTCTCGAAGCGTCGGTTCCGTCGCCTGTAAACGCAAAAACAACAATCCGCGGTCCGGATGCATCCGCCCCGCAGTCGTTGTTTTCGCATTTGTACTTTTGGCCCGCAATGTTTCGGGGCGTTATTTACGTCGTATGTCTCGCTTTGGCGAGACAAGACGCGCTCCGTGAACAGCTTTCGCGGCTCGGCAAAGCACCGCTTCGCTGTAAACGCAAAAACAACAACCCGCGGTCCGGATACATCCGCCCCGCAGTCGTTGTTTTCGCATTTATGCCTTCGGCATTCGCTTTGCCCTCGCCTTGTCGCTATTTCTTGACTTTGGGCGCGAGCATCATGTTCATCTTCTTGCCGTCGAGCTTCGGCATCATCTCCACCTTGGCGAACTCTTCGAGGTCCGTGGCAAAGCGCAGCAGCAGGATTTCGCCCTGCTCCTTGAAGACGATCGAACGTCCGCGGAAGAAGACGTAGGCCTTGACCTTGGCCCCCTCCTTGAGGAAGTTCTGCGCGTGCTTGAGCTTGAAGTTGTAGTCGTGGTCGTCGGTCTGCGGGCCGAAGCGGATCTCCTTCACGACGACTTTCGTCTGGTTCGCCTTCAGTTCCTTGGCCTTCTTCTTCTGCTGGTAGAGGAACTTCTGATAATCGGCGATGCGGCATACGGGCGGCTCGGCCTTGGGCGAGATCTCGATCAGGTCGAGTTCCATCTCGTCCGCCAGACGCAGTGCGTCGCGGATCGACATCACCTGCGGCTGGGGAATGTTGTCCCCCACCAGACGCACCTCGGGAACCGTGATCTGTTCGTTGATGCGGTGGGGATTCTCCTTTTCGGGCGGCCTGCGTCCGAAGCGGGGATTGTTGCCTGTTGCCGGTCTTGGTCTGTTATTCCCGGGGGTAAACGGCCTCGGCGGGAATGGTTTCGGTGCTGCGATAATCGTTAAGTATTAAAATGGTTAATTAAATTTTGTTCCTTGCTTTCGGGCTTCCGAGAGTGGTAATCCTCGCGGCTGCGCCGCGTTTGTAAATTTTACCCTCTCCTGAATCCTCTCCCTCGGAGGGGACTTTGTCGGAAAGCCCCGGTTATTCCTTGCTTATTTCTTTTCGAGCTTGTTGGCCTCGATCTCCTCTTTGACCAGTCCGGCGATGAAGTCGCGGAACGCCTCCAGGGACATCTGTCCCTTGTCGCCTTCGCCCTGCGCACGGACGGAAACCAGCCCTTCGGCCTCTTCCTTCTCGCCGACGATCAGCAGATAGGGGATGCGTTTGAGCTCGTTGTCGCGGATCTTGCGGCCGATCTTCTCGTTGCGGTCGTCGACCTCGGTGCGCACGTCGCTGCGGTTGAGGAACTCCGACACTTTCTGGGCATAGTCGTTGAACTTCTCCGAGATCGGGAGCACCACGACCTGCTGGGGCGAGAGCCACAGCGGGAACTTGCCGCCCGTATGCTCCAACAGTACGGCCACGAAACGCTCCATCGAGCCGAACGGCGCGCGGTGGATCATGATCGGGCGGTGGAGCCGGTCGTCGGCGCCCTTGTAGGTGAGGTCGAACCGCTCCGGCAGGTTGTAGTCCACCTGGATCGTTCCCAACTGCCACTTGCGGCCGATGGCGTCCGCACCATGAAGTCGAGCTTCGGGCCGTAGAAGGCCGCTTCGCCCAGCTCCACGACCGTCGTAAGGCCTTTCTCCTTGGCGGCCTGCATGATGGCCGACTCGGCCTTCTCCCAGTTCTCGTCCGAACCGATGTATTTCTCCTTGTTGTTCGGGTCGCGCAGCGAAATCTGGGCGGTGTAGTTGTCGAACTTCAGCGTCTTGAAGATATAGAGCACGATGTCGATCACGCGTTCGAACTCTTCCAGAAGCTGATCCGGACGAACGAACATGTGGGCGTCGTCCTGCGTGAAGCCGCGCACGCGCGTCAGTCCGTGCAGCTCGCCCGACTGTTCGTAGCGGTAGACCGTTCCGAACTCCGCTAGACGCACGGGCAGCTCCTTGTACGAACGGGGTTTCGAGCGGTAGATCTCGCAGTGGTGCGGGCAGTTCATCGGCTTGAGCAGGTACTCCTCGCCCTCGACGGGGTGTGGATCGGCTGGAACGAGTCCTTGCCGTATTTGGCGTAGTGGCCCGAGGTGACGTACAGCTCCTTGTTGCCGATGTGCGGCGTGATGACCTGCTGGTAGCCGTACTCCTTCTGCACGCCGCGCAGGAACTGCTCCAGCCGGTCGCGCAGCGCGCTCCCTTGGGCAGCCACAGCGGCAGACCCTGGCCCACGCGCTGCGAGAAGGTGAAGAGTTCGAGGTCCTTGCCCAGCTTGCGGTGGTCGCGCTTCTTGGCCTCCTCCATCATGGCGAGGTACTCGTCGAGCATCGACTTCTTGGGGAACGAGATGCCGTAGATGCGCGTCAGCATCTTGTTCTTCTCGTTGCCGCGCCAGTAGGCTCCGGCCACGGAGGTGAGTTTGATGGCCTTGATGTAACCCGTATTGGGGATGTGCGGCCCGCGGCAGAGGTCCGTGAAGGCGCCGTTGGTATAGAACGAGATGGTGCCGTCTTCGAGGTCCGTGATCAGTTCGACCTTGTACTGGTCGCCCTTCTCGGTGAAGGTCTTCAGCGCTTCGGCCTTGGGGACTTCGCGGCGGAGGAGCGCTTCCTTGTTGCGGGACAGCTCCACCATCTTGTTTTCGATCGTCGGCAGGTCGGCCTCGGTGATGGGCGTCGGGGAATCGACGTCGTAGTAGAAGCCGTTCTCGATGGCCGGGCCGATGCCGAACTTGATGCCGGGGTAGAGCGCTTCGAGCGCCTCGGCCAGCAGGTGCGACGAGGTGTGCCAGAAGGCGTGCTTGCCCTCTTCGTCGTCCCATTTGTAGAATTTGACCGAGGCATCCGCTTCGATCGGGCGCGTCATGTCCACCGTCGCGCCGTTTACCGAGGCCGCGAGCGAGTCAGCAGCTAAACGAGGGCTGATGCTCTCTGCGATCTGATACGCAGTAGTCCCTTTGGCATATTCACGTACGGAGCCGTCGGGAAAAGTGATTTTGATCATTTTGTTGTATAAATTAAGTTTTCGGGGCCTTCGGCGCTTCCACAATTACGAGACGGAATACGCCTCCGGGTTGCCCGGTGTTTTTGTTCGGGTCTTTGTCAATCCTCCTTTTCGGTCTGCGGCAGGTCCTTGACCGAGACGTCGCGGCCGCCGCGGTCGCGTTCGGCGCGTTGCAGCGGATTGCGCGTCCATTCGGCCCATGCGCGGCGGTGCTCCGCGATGTCGATGGCTGCATAGATCGCATTGCGCATCGACTGCGGGTCGGCCTTGTCCTTCCCGGCGATGTCGAAGGCCGTGCCGTGGTCGGGCGAGGTGCGCACGGCCGAAAGCCCCGCCGTGAAGTTCACACCGTCGGGCGAGAGGCTCTTGAACGGCGCCAGCCCCTGATCGTGGTACATGGCCAGGATGCCGTCGTACTTGGCGTATCCGCCCCCGGCGAAGAGCCCGTCGGCGGCAAAAGGCCCGAAGGCCAGCACGCCTTTCGAAAACGCCTCGACAATGGCCGGGCGGATGATCTCCTGCTCCTCGCGTCCCAGCAGTCCGCCGTCGCCGGCGTGGGGGTTGAGCGCCATGACGGCGATGCGCGGCTCGACGATGCCGAAGTCCTCTATGAGCGCACGGCGCAGCGTGCCGAGGTCGCGCACGATCCGCTCTTTGGTGATGTTGCGGGCGATCTCCGAGACGGGGATGTGCTTGGTGACCAGCCCCACGCGCAGCACGTCGCTGCACATGATCATCATCGCCTCGCCTTCGAGTTCGGCGGCGAGGTACTCGGTGTGCCCCGTGTAGCGGAAGTCGTCGGCCTGCACGGTCTCCTTGTCGAAGGGTGCGGTCACGAGCGCGTCGAGGTGTCCCGCCTTCAGGTCGCGCATGGCCGCGCACAGCGCCTCTACGGCCGCGCGTCCGGCTTCGGGGGTCGGCTTGCCCGGCGCGATGTCGGCCGTCTCCCCGCATGCCACGAGGTTCGCCTTTCCGCGGCGCGCCTCGGCGGCCGACGCCACGGGGTTGAAGGAGAAGGCTTCGATCTCCGCGACGGTATTTCGGTAATAGGCCGCGGCTTTGGGCGAGCCGTAGACGACGGGTGTGAAAAGCTCCGTCATCCGCGGGTCGGCGAGCGCCTTGAGAATGATTTCCCAGCCGATGCCGTTCGTGTCGCCCTGCGTGATGCCTATTTTGAATTTGTTTTCCGGCATAATCAATTTTATTTCAACTTACAAAGTTATAAAATATTCAGAATACACAATGCCTCGGATTCGATTAAAATGAATTTTTACCCCGCTTTGCGCCGGAAGTGCAATTTTTCACTATCTTTGTTACAGCAGTCTGTGAGGATTGCTGACATTTTTGGGATAAAAAGCGCATCGGCTTTTTTTCTTACCGCCGAAAATTGGACACTTTTGTGTAACATAAGGAATAAGGGTTGATGCTCTCGCTGTTTTCCAGCGTGGGCATTTGCCGCATTCTACGTTACGGGTCGTCCAATACCTCGACGGTGGAGCAGCAAGTCTGCCCGCGCTTTTTTTCCGGACCAAGCAAGTTTGGAGAAATGAGAAGATGTGAGCGGAAAATGTTGAAATGCAATGCTGAACTTGTAGATATCGTATTCCGTCTGATGTTCGAAACGTTCTGGGTGGCCCCTTACGACCTGCGGCGGGATTTCCCGGTGCTGGTCAATTTCGAACGTCATGCGCGCCATGCGTCGGTGCTGTTGGGTAAAATCGACTTCGCCTCGGCCTCCGGGGCGCAGATATACGAATTGGGAAAGACCGTCGCAGCGCTCGACCGGGCCGTCCGGCAGATCGCCGAAGCGCGGCTGTTTTCGCCCGTGGAGTGTGCCGAGGCGCAGGAACTGGTCGGACGCATCCGGAATGCGCTGCCTGCGGCCTGCGCCGCCGGGCTTGCGGCGGCTCTTTCGCACGATTCGGAATAGCTGCGGGATGCCGGCTCCGCCCGGCCCCTGCGACCGTAGGTCGCAGGGATTCTGTCATGCACCCTCGCCTTCGCTCGGGATAACCGCGCTCCGTGATTTCCCGGGCGGTCCCTCCTGCCGCCGGAATTACGTCGCATCCCTCGTCTTCGCTCGGGATAACTGCGCTCCGTGATTTCCCGGGCGGTCCCTCCTGCCGCCGGAATTACGTCGCATCCCTCGTCTTCGCTCGGGATAACCGCGCTCCGTGATTTCTTGGGCGGCTCGGCAAAAGCCGGAAAAACCGGAGCCGGTTTAAAACGCAACGGACCCCGCCTGGGAAATGAATTTCCGGCGGGGCCTGATGCGTTTTAGTCCTTCGGACTTTATTTTCCGGCTTTTGCGCTCGCCTGGCGGCGAAATTCACCACAGACGATGCCCGTGGCCATGGCGACGTTGAGCGATTCCGAACCCCGGCGGTCGGCCGGCCAGGGCGGGATGAAGAGTTTCTGCGTGACGGTGCGGGCCACGGCGTCGGTGATTCCGCGCCCTTCGTTGCCCATCACGACGATGCCCGCCGGCTTCAGTTCGGTTTCGTAGATGTTCGCTCCTTCCAGAAAGGTTCCGCAGACCGGAAGTCCCAGCGCGGCGGCCTTCGAAAGCAGCGCCGCGAGGTCGGTGTAGTGGACCCTCACGCGCAGGATCGCGCCCATCGTGGCCTGTACGACCTTGGGGTTGAAACAGTCGGCCGTGGCCTCGGAGCAGACGATGTCCGTGATGCCGAACCAGTCGGCCAGCCGGATGATCGTCCCCAGGTTCCCGGGGTTCTGCACGTCGTCGAGCGCCAGCGTCAGCCGTCCCCGCAGCCGCTCCGGCTTCAGGTCGCAGCGGGGGATTTCGACCAGCGCCAGCGAGTTGCTCGGGGTTTTGAGCAGCGAGAGCCGCTCCATGTCGCGCGGGGCGACGGTCTCGACCTCGGGCCCGTTGAAAACCCCTTCCAGCGAGAATATCCTGCGTACGGAGAGGTGCGATGCGCGCAGTTCGCCGATGAGTTTCTCCCCCTCGGCGACGAAAAGTCCGTGCTCCGTGCGGCCGCGTTTGTCGGCCAGCGCGCGGACGAGTTGTATGTCGGCTTTTTGTCATCGTTGTTTTTCGATGGTGTAGGTGGTTCCTTCGGTCGCCGGGTAACTCTCGGCAAAGAGCGTCCGCGCCTCCTCGACCAGCGGCGTTTCGTCCTTGTAGCGCGACGAATAGTGGCCGATCACGAGCCGCCGGGCGCCCGCTTTCAGGGCGGCTTTCGCTGCGTCCGTCGTGGTCGAGTGCCCGCGGTCGCGGGCGCTCCGCTGTTCGGCGGCGGCATAGGTTGCTTCGTGGTACATCAGATCGACTCCCCGGCACAGTCCCGCGGCCTTGGCCGAGTAGTTCGTGTCCGAGAGGTAGGCGTACGAGCGCGGCGCATAGGGGCGGTAGGTCAACTCGGCATTGGGAATCACCTCGCCCGTGGCCAGCCGTATCTCCTCGCCGCGCTTGGCGGCGGTGATCTGCGCGATCGAGAGGCCGTATTTCGTGATTTTGAATTTGTCGACGTTCAGCGGCGGCTCCTTCTCGCGGAACAGAAACCCGGCGCACGGCACGCGGTGGCGCAGCGGGACGCTCCACACCTCGAGGGTACGGTTTTCCAGCAGCAGGGCGTGCTTGGTCGTGTCGACCTCGGTCCACGCGACGGTGTAGGGCAGCTCCGTGTCGAAGTACCGGAGGTGGCAGGCCAGGATCTCGCCGAAGGGCGCCGGGGCGAAGACCCGGAGCGGGGTCTTGCGTCCGTAGAGCGCCAGCGTCGAGATGAGCGGGAACAGCCCGAAAACATGGTCTCCGTGGAGGTGCGAGATGAATACGGCCCGGATTTTCAGCGGATTGACGCCGTAGCGGACCAGCTGTTGCTGCACGCCTTCGCCCGCATCCACGAGGTAATACTGTTCGTGGACGTTGACCGCCTGCGCCGAAGGGTGGCGGGCGACGGTCGGCTTCGCGGAGGACGAGCCCAGTATGGTGACCGAGAAACTCAATTCGTCTGTGTTTTATACTTTATGAATGTCGCCAGAAGCCGGTTGGTCGTGAAAACGCTCTGGGATGTGGTGGCGGTTCGGGTTTTGCTGCCGTCGTCGTTTTTCTCGATCTTTTCGGTCGTCGTGTAGGTCGGGGCGGAGGTTTCGCTCACGACGCCTTCGAAGACGATGGCGTCGGCTCCTTTCTCCAGGCCAATCTGTTCGATGAGGGCCTGCGCCTCCTCCAGCGTCTTGCCGAAGGGTGTCGCCTTGATGCTGCCCATCGTTTCGTAGTCCGAGGGAACGTCCTTCCAGTCGAAATAAAGTTCCGGCGCGGTTCCGGTTGTCGGATAGGCTTTGCCGATATAAGTGGTGCGGATTTCGGCGCACGAGGCGATGCAGCATGCCGCCGCCAGCAGTAAAAGGAGCTTCTTCATGGTCCGTCTTTTGCCTTATTGCAGCAGAAACCGTTCGCAGTCCAGGGCGGCGACACATCCCGACGCAGCCGCCGTGATGGCCTGGCGGTAGTGGGGGTCCTTCACGTCGCCGGCGGCGAAGACGCCTTCGACCGAGGTCTTCGACGTTCCCGGCTCGACCTTGATGTAGCCTTCGGCGTCGAGCGCCAGCTGTTCGGCGAAAAGTTCCGTGTTGGGGTGATGGCCGATCGCCAGGAAGAATCCCGCGATGTCGATCTTCCGCTCCGAGCCGTCGTTCCTGCGCAGCAGCGCGCCCGTTACGCCCGAGTCGTCGCCCAGCACCTCGGCGGTGTTGTGCTCGAACAGCACTTCGATGTTGGGGGTGTTGAACACCCGCTGCTGCATCGCCTTCGAGGCGCGCAGGTAGGGTTTGCGTACGATCATGTAGACCTTGCGGCAGAGCGATGCGAGGTAGGTGGCCTCCTCGCAGGCCGTGTCGCCGCCGCCCACCACGGCCACGTCCTTTTTGCGGTAGAAAAATCCGTCGCACGTGGCGCAGGCGCTGACGCCCTGCCCGCGGAATTTGGTCTCGGACGGGAGACCGAGGTATTTGGCCGTGGCTCCCGTGGCGATGATCAGCGTTTCGGCCTTGATCTCCTTCTCGCCGTCGATCACGACGTGGAACGGACGCGACGAGAGGTCGGCGCGCGTGACGTTGCCCGTGCGGATGTCGGCGCCGAACCGCTCGGCCTGCCTGCGCATCAGCCCCATCAGGTCGGGACCGCTCACGCTGTCGGGATGTCCCGGGAAATTCTCGACGTCGGTGGTCGTCGTCAGCTGTCCGCCCGGTTCGATGCCTTCGTAAAGCACCGGCTTGAGGTTGGCGCGCGAGGCGTAGATGGCGGCGGTGTACCCTGCGGGGCCGCTGCCGATGATCAGGACTCTTACTTGTTCTTCCATGGTATCGGTTGTTGTTTGCATGTTTCAATCATTATTCGTTCCAAATTCCGTCAGGCGTCGTCCCAGGTAGTCGAATTCCGCCCAGCGGCCGTCTTTCCGCACCCGGACGACGCTTTCGGCCGGCGCGTAGTCGACGATCTCGTATTCGGGCGGGATGACGTAGCGTCCCTGGCGGTCGATCAGCCCCATCCCCGATGGGGTCTCGACCTCGGCGCGTCCTTCGCGGAAATCCCCGGCCCAGGTGTACTGCGGCCGGATTACGGGGTTGTTCTCCGTGTCCACGAACCCGAATCCCTCGTCGTCCTCGACGCAGACCAGCCCTTCGAAGACGTGGCTCGTCCAGCGGTGGCCCGTCAGGCGGCGGTGCGGGGTGTAGACGGCCTCCGTGTCGCCGACGCACATCGGGTCGGCCGTCCGGCGGACCTGTTCGCGCAGGCTTTCGAAGGCCGCGCCGTCTCCCGAAGGGCCGAAATGCGCGTCGTGGTAGCGCAGCGGCACGAACCGCCCGCCCGACCAGCGCAGGTTTCCGGCCCGGAGGTTGTTGTGCGAGAAGTTCAGCTCCCGCAGGGCCGTTTCGAGGGTGTCGAGCGCCGCGAGCAGCCGCTCCGCGGGTTCCGTGTGGAGCGCTTCGGCGAACGGTTTGCCCGCGGGAAGGTGTTGTAGCGCCAGGTCGAAACGGCGTTCGCGGCCTGCCGGGTCCGTCCACCGCAGTTCGTCCCGCAGGATGCGGTATTCCGCGAGATGGTCGGTGTTGAGGCGTCCGAGCTGCGACGCCGTGCGCTCCACGGAGGCCAGCGCAGCGGGCGAGAGCGGCATCGAGAGCAGCCATTGCCGGCCGCGCCACGTGATCTCGGCCTCGGCGAAGCGCGTCGTGCGCATCAGCCGCGGCAGTCCGTCCGCCCCGGTCGCCGCACGGGCGTCGGCGAGCGTTTTGAACGAGAGGTCGGGCGTCAGCAGCGCCCGGGTGAAGAGTTGCAGCGTCGGTGTCATGGCTATTCGGTTTTTACGCTGATGGAACCGATGTTGAGCATGGTGATCAGCTCTTCGGCCGAAGCGTTGAAACTCATGCCGCGGAACGGCGGCAGGGCGCCGGGGCCTTTGGCTTCGCGGATCGCCTCGTTGAAGACCTCGGGCATGGGGCTGGAGCAGTCGTAGAGCACCTCCGCATAGCGGTTGGGGTACGAGGCCTCTTCGGCCGAGGGGAAGAACACCGTGTGCGGGGTGTCGCCCGCGGCGATGTGGATGTTGACCAGCAGCACGTTGCCGTCGGCCGTGCGGAGCGATTTGATCTGTCCGGCCACGGCGCGCAGTTCGGCGTCGTCGCAGTCGGTGGCCTCGCCGTCGGTGATGTTGAAGACCATCGGCGGGAAACTTTCGGCATGGGCCGGGTCGGCGCACCATGCCGCGGCGATGTCGCGCACGCGGCGCAGGGCCTCGCACATCGGAGTCTGCCCGGCGGCTTCTGGCTCCACCCATGCCGGGTAGGGAATTTCGCGCAGGGAGATGCTGCCGTCGGGCAGCCGGTATTCGATGACTTCGGTCTTTATCGGAGGCTCCCCGGCCGCCAGCTCCGCCACGGAGATCAGTTCCCTGCCGCCCGGCAGCAGGGAGTAGACCTCGTCGTCGCCCGAGTATCCGATCACGGCGATGTCGTAGTAGTCCCTCACGCCGTCGCTGCGGCGGGCGCGTTCGATCAGTTCGAACAGCATGCCGTTCGTGATGGTCGCCACGGCTTCGGCCTTGGTCATCTGCCGGTTGCGGAACCGGATTTTTTCGGCCATCGAACCCGAGCCGTCGATCGCGAGGATGATGGCGGTGCGATGGGTGCGTGTGATGCTCTGTGTATACATGTTGCGTCGTATGTTCTTCTATTTCAGGCCGCGGACCGAGTAGTAGTCTTCGCGGCGCTCCTCCTCGCTCGTGCAGTCGAGACCGTAGCTGACGGCCATGTCGAGCGAACAGTCGCGGTCGCGGTCGGCGTCGGTCGTGCGGCGCATCGAGGCGTGGGCGTTGTGCCCCGCGGAGATGGCCTCGTCGATCTCGTCGACGGTCGGCGTGTGCCCGAGCAGGGCGGCGTAAACCTGTTTGGCCCAGCTGTGGGCGTAGTCGTCGTAGTGGACGGCGAAGACCCGGAAGCGGTTGTCCACGGCCTCGGTCGTGGTCAGTTCGCCGCGGTCCACGGCTGCGAGGATCGCCTCGGTCTCGCGGCGCGTGATGTACTGCCCGCCCAGGTCGAGCCACTGCCCGTCGCCGTCGTAGCGCGGGTCCGACCCTCCTCTGGAGAGCATTGCGCCCAACGCCGCCACGATGGCCTTGTTGTAGAGCTTGAGCCCCCGTTGCAGGGCTGCCGAGCGGATCAGGGTCTTGTTGTGGGTGAACACCGGGGCGTCGGGGTCCTGCTCCTGGAGCGAATGGAGGATGTCCACGGCCTGGAGCATGGCGCCCGTGATATAGGGATTGTATTCGTCGAAACTGATCACGTCGCGTTTGACCGAGCGGCGGTCGCGGGCGGGCCACTTCTCGATGTCGCGCACGGCGCCGAAACTGGTGAGGTTGGCGCCCGGCATGAGGTGCGTGCGCCCTTCCTTCTCGATCAGATAGGAGTAGGGGAAGGCCGAGGTGTCGTGGTGGTAGGAGTGGTGTCCCATGACCATCGTGAAGGCGCCCTCGAGCGCGGGCGACATGATGTAGGCGCTGCTGGCGAACTTGCAGCCGCGCAGGTGGACCGACTGGTGTACGGCGCCGCACTTGAAGAGGTGGTTGCTCTGGTTGGAGCCGCTGCCGGCGTTGAAGAACGAGAACATGCCGGCGATCAGCAGCGACGACTTGTGGTGCGAGACGGTGTAGGGACCTGCGAAGATCGAGGCTGCCTCGCCGTTCTCGCAGTGCGAGTTGGCGAAGAAGAGCGATTCGGCGGCCGTGAAGCCCTTGTCCAGCTGGCAGCTTTCGCCCACGAAACAGCGTTCGACGATCGAGCCGTTGTCGATGACCGACCCTTCGGCGGCGATCAGGTCGTAGGCCTTGACGTCCACGCCGACGCGCGCGCCGTCGCAGAGCGTCGCGTTTTCGAGGATCGAGGCGCCGTCGATTTCGACTCCGTTGCCGATGCGGACTTCGCGGATGAAGCGCGCCCCGACGATGCGGCAGTCGCTTCCCACCTCGCCGATCTCCGACGAGCGTTCCTCGGCGTAGGCGTCGACCATTTTTTCGAGTGCGGCGATGGTCTGCGGGCGGTGGCGGTAAACGGCCATGACGTAGGCGACCTGTGCCGACAGACGGTCGAATATCTTCACCGTGCGGCCGCCGCATTCGTTCATCGTGGCCACGCCGACGCCGTTGCCGAAGGCCGAGCGGCGGCGGCATTCGAGGGCTGTGACGCCTTCTACGAGCGAGCCGGTTCCGATGCGGTAGTTCGCCACGCGCGAGCGGACGATGCGGGCCTCCGCGGCTATTTCTACATCTCCTTCCAGGTGGCTCTGCAACAGCTGAAAGGGTTTGAAATCCTCCGAGACCAGCACCTTCGACCAATCTTCGGCCGAATTGCCGAGTGCTTCGAGTGCGGCGGTCTCCGCGGAGGTTAATTTTCTGAATGGAGTCATTGATTGTGGAGTTATTTAGATGCAAATATAACAAATTGCATTTAAATTGCATGAACCCTTTTGGGGAACTCGTCTTTTCTTCCGGCCGGGACCGTTCCGGGGCGGGTTTGCGCGGGCCGCAGCGGCGTGCCTGCGGGGGCGGATTTTGCCCGAAAGCGATTTTTGATCCCGCTCTTTCCGCTGCCCTGCCTCACTGGTATCGGGGCGTTTTCAGCGGATGTGCGATCTCCTGCCGTTCGCCGTTGCGCACGACCTGCGCCTTTCCGCCGCGGAACGGCTTCACCGCCGCACAGCCCGGGCAGCTTAGGCGCGTGCGGCCCGCCGTGTCGATGTAGTGCCACGTGCCGCCGAGCTGAACGGCGGCCAGCCCCTCGGTGAAGTCGAACCCGTTGTCGTAGAGCGGCGCGACGACGACCCGCTCCGCCGTGCGGTAGCCCCAGCGTCCGTTTTCGACGAAGAGTTCGGGCGTTTCGGCCTCCGTCCCGCTCCGGGCGGCGGGTTTCTCCCGGACCGCTTCGGCGAGCAGCTCCGCAAGTCCGAAGAGCCGCAGGGTGGGTGCCGTGAGCAGTTGCGCGATGCGGTACTGAACGGCCATGCCGCGTTTCTCGAACAGCGCGAGCGTCTCCCGGTAGGCCGGGTCGGAGGCGATCCGCTGGGGCGTGTACAGCAATCCGTCGGAGCTTCCGTAACGGTCCCAGAGCGTAGGGTCCTCGGCCAGCGCGTGCAGCGCCGTCGAGATCAGCGCCGCGGGGTAGTCGTCGATCCGTTCGTCGAAGTCGGCCGCCGTGCGGGCCGGGTGCTGGTAGGCCGCCGTGCCCAGTTCGGGGCTGATCTCCCCGGCGAAGGCGGGCAGGTACGAGGCGTCGAAGTCGATCGGGCAGAGCGTGCCGTCGTCGCCGACGATGATATTCTCGGGTTTCAGGTCGCCGTGGGCGCGGTCGTCCGTGACCAGCGCGAGGGCCAGCCGGTCGAACAGCCGGACGAGGATTTGCAGACTCTCGCGGTCCCGGAGGGCGGCGGCCTGCGCCACGGTTTCGTGCAGGGTGGAGCCTTCGATCCAGTCGCCGAGGACCGTATCGACCCAGACGCCGGTTTCGGGCGAGGTGTGCAGGTAAAGCTCCTTTTCGAGAAGCCGCTGGCCGTAGATCTCCTTCAGGTGGCGCATCGGGCGCAGGTAACAGCGCAGCGAGCGGATGCGTCCGCCGAGGCGGATGCGGAATACGGCGGCGGAGTTGCCGGCGCTGAAGCAGGGGCGGCCCTGTTCGTCGCGGCACACATCGATTTCACCCAGCGTGCGCGTCAGGCCGCGGGAGTCGAGAAGAGCCAGCAGGTATTGACGGAGGGTAAACACGTGGCGGGAATCGGATTTTTAACGTCGTCCGACTTGTCGGACGACGGCGCAAGTTACGAAAATTCGCTAAAAAACCGGACCCGAAGGCCCGGCTTTTTCGTTGGATGGTATCTGTTCGCCCGAAGGCGCAGCCTCTCTCCGAAAGCGTTCCGGCTTGCGGCCGCCCCGAAAACAGGCCTCTTACGCCTGCGTCTGCTAATGGCAATTGCAATGGCCGTCGTGGTCTCCGCAGCCTTCGCCGCAGTCACCGCCGCACTCGCCGCACGAACATCCGCCTTGCAGGTCCTCGGGCGTCACGTCGCGCACCGAAACCACCTCCACGTCGAAGTTGAGCGTCTTGCCCGCCATCGGGTGGTTGAAGTCCATCTTCACGGTCGATTCGCCGACCTCCTTGACGATGCCCATCATGCGGTTGCCCTGGGCGTCGCTCATCGGAACCTGGCTGCCCTCGAAGAGGATGTCCTCGGCGAGCTTGCCGTCGACCATGAATATGTCTTTCGGCAGGTCGACGATGGCGTCGGCGATCACTTCGCCGTAGCCGTCCTTGGCCTCGAGCGTGAACGAAACCGATTCGCCGATCTCCTTGCCCAGGATCGCCTCCTCGAATTTGGGGAGCAGCATGCCCGTTCCGAAGATGAATTCGAGCGGCTGGCCCGGACGCGACTGATCCGCGATCTGTCCGTCGACGGTGAGCTTGTAGTCTACGCCGACCATTTTGTTTTGTTCTACTTTCATACGATTGTTATAAAGTTTAGTTGTTTTTATCGTCGTTTTTCAGGGACGTTGCCCGGCATTCACGGCTCAAAAGCGATTTTCCGCCACCATTTTTAGAAAAATGGCTTCTTAAGCCATCAAAGGTACGCACTTCGGGGCAAGTTGCCAAATAATAGCAGGAAATAATTGTGCCATAACAGATGAAAACGGCGGCGCTGTCGATGTCGCCGCCGTTTTTTCATGCCGGATATTGCCGTTACTCGCAGTTGCGGCAGCAGAGGTTTCTGTCGCCGTAGCCGTTGTCGATCTTCGAGACGTAGGGGAAGAACTTCGCCTCGCCGATCCACGCCAGCGGGAACGCCGCCTCGTCGCGCGAGTAGGGGTGTTCCCACGCTCCGGCCAGTTCCCGGGCCGTGTGGGGCGCGTTCGCCACCACGTTGTCCGCCTGGCCGGCGGCCGCCTCGCATTCGCGCTTGATGCTTATCAGCGCCTCGATGAAGCGGTCCATCTCCTCCTTGGGTTCCGATTCGGTCGGCTCGACCATCAGCGTTTCGTGCACGGGGAACGAGAGCGTCGGGGCGTGGAAGCCGTAGTCCATCAGGCGGTGGGCGATGTCGCCGCAGTCAATGTTGTAGTCCTTCTTGAAGGAGGTGAGGTCGAGGATCATCTCGTGGCCCACGCGGCCCGTCTCGCCCGAGTAGTAGGTGCGGTACTCCGCGGCCAGCGCCGACGACATGTAGTTGGCGTTGACGATGGCCATCTCGGTGGCTCTGCGAAGTCCCTCGGCCCCCAGCATTTTGATATAGCCGTAGGTGATCGGGAAGAGCAGCGCCGAACCCCACGGGGCCGACGCGACGGCCGTGATGCCCTCGTCGCCGCCCGTGGCGACGACCGGGTGCGACGGCAGGAACGCCCGCAGGTGCTCGGCGACGCAGATCGGGCCTACGCCCGGGCCGCCGCCGCCGTGCGGCATGGCGAAGGTCTTGTGGAGGTTGAGGTGGCAGACATCGGCGCCGATATAGCCCGGATTGGTGAGGCCGACCTGCGCGTTCATGTTGGCGCCGTCCATATAGACCTGTCCGCCGGCGTCGTGTACAGCGTCGACAATCTCGCGGATGCGGCTCTCGAAGACGCCGTGCGTCGAGGGGTAGGTCACCATCAGCCCGCACAGCTCCGACGAGTGCTCTTTGGCCTTGGCTTCGAGGTCCGCCACGTCGATGTTGCCGCGCTCGTCGCACGCCACCGTCACGATCTTCATGCCGGCCATGGCCGCCGAGGCGGGGTTCGTGCCGTGGGCCGACGCGGGGATCAGCACCACGTTGCGGTAGCCCTGTCCGCGGCTCTGGTGGTAGGCGCGGATGACCATCAGCCCCGTGTATTCGCCCGCGGCGCCCGAATTGGGCTGCAGCGAGCAGGCGGCGAAGCCGGTGATCGTCGCCAGGTCCTGTTCCAGCCCGGCGATCAGGTCCATATAGCCCTTGGCCTGGTCGGCCGGGGCGAAGGGGTGCATGTTCTGGAAGCCGGCCAGCGAGAGCGGCTGCATGAGCGCCGCGGCGTTGAGCTTCATGGTGCACGAACCTAAAGAGATCATTGAATTGGCCAGCGAAATATCCCTCAACTCCAGCTTCTTGATGTAGCGCATCAGGGCGCTCTCCGAGCGGTAGGCGTTGAATACGGGTTCCTGCAAATAGGGCGATTGGCGGCGCAGGGCAGTTGGGACGCAGCTTTCGGTGACGGCCTTTACCGCCTTGGCTTTCTTGCCTTTGGCTGCGGCGAAGATGCTCACGACGGTCTCGATCTCCGCCGCGGTGGTCACCTCGTCGAACGACATGCGCACGCGCCCTTCGGAGGGATAGTAGAAGTTGATGCCCTGTTCGAGCGCCAGCGACTGCACGACGGCTGCCTCGGCCTCGACTTCGAGCGTGTCGAAGAACTCCTTCGACGCGAGGCGGTAGTCCATCGCCTCCAGCGCGCGGGCGACGGTTGCGGCAGCCAGGTGGGCGGTTTCCGCCGCGCGGCGCAGCCCTTCGGGACCGTTGTAGACGCAGTAGAAGCCCGTCATCGAGGCCATCAGCGCCGAGGCGGTGCAGATGTTCGACGTGGCGCGCTCGCGCTTGATATGCTGCTCGCGCATTTGCAAAGCCATGCGCAGGGCGCGGTTGCCCAGCCGGTCAACCGAGACGCCGATGATGCGGCCGGGCATCTGACGTTTGTAGGCCTCGCGCGTGGCCATGTAGCCCGCGTGCGGGCCGCCGAAGCCCATGGGCGTGCCCAGGCGTTGCGTCGAACCGACGCAGATGTCGGCGCCCCATTCGCCGGGAGCTTTCAGCAGCGCCAGCGACAGCAGGTCGGCGGCGACCGTTACGAGCGCGCCCTTGGCGTGCGCCGCAGCCGTGAAGTCCGAGTAGTCGCGCACCCGGCCGTCGGCGGCCGGGTACTGCACGATGGCGCCGAACTCCCGGCCCGTGAATTCGTATTCGTCGTATTCGTCGACGATCAGTTCGATGCCGAACGGCTCGCTGCGCGTGAGCAGCACGTCGAGCGTCTGCGGGAAGATGTTGCGGTCGACGAAGAGTTGATTCCGACCTTCCCGGACGGCATCCCGCGAACGTAATGAAAACATCATCGCCATCGCCTCCGCGGCGGCCGTGCCCTCGTCGAGCAGCGAGCAGTTGGCGATTTCCATGCCCGTGAGCGAGATCACGGCGGTCTGGAAATTCAGCAGCGCTTCGAGGCGTCCCTGCGAGATCTCGGCCTGATAGGGCGTGTAGGAGGTGTACCAGGCGGGGTTCTCGAAGACGTTGCGCGTCACGACGGCCGGGACGGCGCAGGGGTAGTAGCCCATGCCGATGAACGAGCGGTAGGGCTGGTTGCGGTCGGCAAGCTCGCGGATGTGCGCCGCGAATTCGTATTCGCTCATCCCCTCGGCGGGCAGCGCGAGCGGTTTGCGGAGCCGGATGGATTGGGGGATCACCTGCGAGATGAGTTCATCGACGGATTTCACGCCGATCACATCGAGCATGGCCTTCAGGTCTTTTTCGTTGCTGACGCCGATATGGCGTTCGGAAAACTTATCGAACATTGAACGATATTTTATGTTGTCTGTATGTACTTTTCACATTTGTCTTTCATCCCGGCAAGCCGTTCTCGCCGCCTGTGGCGGCGTTTGCAATTCTGATCCCATCCCGGCCCTCCCTCGGGGAGGGAGATGGCGTACGCTCCGCACGGTTCGTACAGTTGTGCCGTTGCACGAACACACAAAGGTAAAATAAAAGAAACGGACGCACAAAATTTTCCGCGCCTAATATTGAAAACTGCTGCCGCCGATGAATTCGCGCAGGATCGACGTGGGTGGGACCTCGTCGGGCGCGATGGGGATGAAGTTGTCGAGGAACTTGAGCATGCGCCGCGCCTCCTCGTACTCCGGAACCGTGTCGGGGACCTCGCGGAGGATCTTCTCGGCGAAGGGCCGCAGCACCGAAATCTCGTAGAACAGCGACGAGTTGAGCATCACGTCGGCGTTCTCCTGATAGGGGAAGATGTGCTTCTCCTCGCCCCGGCGCACCGAGGCCCAGCGCGAAAGCGTCGAGAGCGCGTCGGCGCCGCGCTGGCGGTAGTCGCGCGTCAGGCGCCGCAGCAGGCGGTTGTCGGTGGTGGCGATGCGCGAGAGGTTGTCCATCGCCACCGACGTGAAGCACGAGATGTAGATGCGGAACTTCTGCGCGTCGGGGATCGAGGGCGTGAGGCGCGGGTTCAGCCCGTGGATGCCCTCGATGATGAGGATCGAGCGTTCGTCGAGCGTCAGCGGCGCGTTGTGCCACGTGCGGCGTCCCGTGATGAAGTCGTAGCGCGGGATGTCGACGCTCTCGCCCCGGATCAGGCGCGCCAGATGGTCGTTGAAAAGCTCCAGGTCGATGGCTTCGAGCGCTTCGTAGTCGTAGTTGCCGTCGGCGTCGCGCGGGGTCTTCTCTCGGTCGACGAAGTAGTCGTCGAGCGAGATCAGCACGGGGTTCAGTCCCAGCACGCCCAGCTGGATGCCCAGCCGTTTGGCCGAGGTGGTCTTGCCGCTGCTGGAGGGGCCGGAGATCAGCACCATGCGGGCGCCGCGCGAAAGGTGGGCGTCGTAGATGGTGTCGGCCACCCAGGCGAACTTGCGCTCGTGGAACGCTTCGGCGAGTTTGATCAGGCCGCCGCCGTCGCCCGCGAGCACCTTCGAATTGACGTCGCCGACGGTGGGAACGCCCATGATCCGGACCCACGACTGGTACTCCTGGAAGATGCCGAACATCTTCTCCTGATGTACGTTGCGGTGAAGCGTGTCGGGCGACGTGCGCAGCGGAAGGGCCAGGTAGAAGCCGTTGTAGTAGGGTTCGATGTCGAACAGCGTGACATAGCCCGTCGAGGGGGCCAGCGAGCCGTAGAAGTAACCCGCCGTGTCGTCGAGCGTGTAGAGCTGGCTGTAAAGCCGCGGACGGGTGTCCAGAAGCGCGATCTTGTCCGTGAAACCCTCCTCGGCGTAGCGGGCGCGGACCTCGGTGGTGAGCATGCGCTGGCGCGTGATGGGCAGGTTGCGCACGGAGAGTTCCCGCATGCGGTCGCGGAGCTGCGCCGCCTCGTCGGGGGTGAACTCGTCGATGCCGTCGATCTCGCAGTAGAACCCGCTCTGGCCCATCGAGTGGCGGATGTGGAGCGTCTGCCCCGGGTAGAGGTCCTTGACGGCCTTTTGCAGCAGGAACCACGCGGTGCGCTGGTAGACGCGGATGCCGGCGAAGGAGGTGATGTCGACGAAACGGATCGTCACCGGGGCATATATTTTGTAATTCAACTCCTTGATGCGGTTGTTGACGAAGGCTGCGAGGAAGGGGTGAAGGCCGGGCGTGAGGCGTTCGGCGACCTCCAGCAGCGGGGTTCCCATCGGGACCTCCAGTTCGCCGAAGCCGTTTTCGCAGATGACTTTGATCGTATCGTTCATGGAAAAGTTTTTACAATGTTCGATTCGTAAAGATAGGAATTATTTGTACTTTTGGCAAATCTTCATCCATAAAGAAAAACAATGCCGACGAATATGAAAGGAATGTTCCGGACGGGCCTGATTCTCCTTGCGGCTGCGGCTGCGGCCTGCGCACCCCGTGAACGGACGCTCGTGCTGCTCTCGACGAACGACATGCACGCCAAGATTCAGAATTTTCCGCGATTGGCTGCGGCCGTGGAGAACTGTCGTGACACCGCGCAGCTGGTGGTGCTGGTCGATGCCGGAGACCGCTGGACCGGAAACGCCTATGTGGACATGGCCGCGACGCCCGGCATGCCGATGATCGCGCTGATGAACCGGCTCGGCTACGACGTGGCGACGCTGGGCAACCATGAGTTCGACCACGGGCAGGCGTTTCTGGGCCGCATGATCGACAGCATGGCGTTCGAGGTGGTGTGCGCCAACGTGACGAGCGACACCTGCACCTTTCCGCAGCTGCCGCCCTATGTCGTTCTGGACAAGGACGGCATCCGCATCGGGTTCGTCGGCGTGGTGACCAACTACGAAGGCCCGGGGCATCCTGCGGGCAATGCGTCGAGCTTCGAGGGACTGGAGTTTCCCGATCCGCAGGCGATGGCGATGAAGTATGCCGCCGAATTGCGTCCGAAGGTCGATCTGCTGGTGCTCGTGTCGCACATGGGCGACGACCGAGACGTGGAGCTGCTCGGAAAGGAGACCCGGTTCGACGTGGTGATCGGCGGACATACCCATGTGAAGGTCGATTCGCTGGTGAACGGCACGCTTCTGACGCAGACCGGGAAATATCTTAAGAACGTGGGCGTTACGGCGGTCCGGTTTCGCGGCAGGAAGATCGAAGGCATCGAATCGCGCCTCGTGCCGCTGGACGGTTATGCGCCCGATGCGTCGTATCAGGCCGAGGTGGACCGCTACTATGCCGATCCCGAGCTGAACAAGCCCGTCGGAGCGTTCGCCGGACCGGCCGACAAGTGGGGCCTCGCCAACTGGATGGCCGCGTCGGTGGCCGACGAAGCCGATGCCGACGTCGGGTTTTACCACATCGGCGGCGTGCGCCTCGACTCGATTCCGGCGGGCGGGGTCGGTGCGGCGAAGGTGTACGACCTGGAGCCGTTCGGAACCGAGATCGCCACGATGCGGATGACTCCGGCCGACATGCGCCGGATGATCCTCTCGAAGTACAATGACGAGGAGAACCGCAAGGAGGCGCACCGGATCGACCTGATCTCGACGACGCCCTACGTCATCGTGACCGACGCCGCGGACAACGCCCTCGACGTGCGTTTCCCGAAGTTGCGCGAAGGCAAGGTGTACGAAGTTGCGGTCAGCGACTATGTTTACAGGAATTACAAGGACCTGAACTACACCGACGGGAAACTCACGGGAACGGCGGTCGCGGGCGTGCTGCTCGAAGAGTTGCAGGATGACGGTCCGCTGACTCCGGACAACAGGCCGCGGCAGAAAATAATTCGGAATTCATAATTGGGGATTTTGCAGAGCCGGGTTTTGTCTGTAAACTGAATAATTCTGAATTCCGGATTTTGAATTCTGAATTATAAGAATTACCTTTGTAGCCCTCGCGCGCGTGCAATGATGCCGTAAGCGAGGGCTATAACTTTTAATATTAACCAATTAACGAGCGATTGTATCGCAAAAATTTCCACAATGGAAGAAGTAAAGAATGTAGTTGCAAACGAGAATTTCGACTGGAACGCCTTTGAAAACGACCTGGGCGTTTACGACCAGGACAAAGCCCAGATCGCCGAGGCTTACGACAAGACGCTTTCGAACGTCAACGTCGGCGAAGTGGTCGAGGGAACCGTAACGGGCGTCAACAAGCGCGAGGTTATCGTCAATGTCGGCTACAAGAGCGAGGGTATCATCCCCGTTTCGGAGTTCCGCTACAACCCCGATCTGAAGGTAGGCGACAAGATCGAAGTCTACGTGGAGTCGGCCGAGGACAAGAACGGCCAGCTGGCTCTTTCGCACAAGAAAGCGCGTCAGCTCAAGTCGTGGGATCGTGTCAACGAGGCGCTGGAGAAGGACGAAATCATCAAGGGTTACATCAAGTGCCGCACGAAGGGCGGTATGATCGTCGACGTGTTCGGCATCGAGGCGTTCCTGCCCGGTTCGCAGATCGACGTGAAGCCCATTCGCGACTACGACGTATATGTAGACAAGACCATGGAGTTCAAGGTGGTGAAGATCAACCAGGAGTTCCGCAACGTGGTCGTTTCGCACAAGGCGCTCATCGAGGCCGAGCTCGAAGCCCAGAAGCAGGTCATCATGTCGAAGCTCGAAAGGGCCAGATCCTCGAAGGTACGGTCAAGAACATCACCTCCTACGGCGTGTTCATCGACCTGGGCGGCGTGGACGGCCTGATTCACATCACCGACCTGTCGTGGGGTCGTGTGAACCATCCCGAGGAGATCGTGCAGCTCGATCAGAAGCTCAAGGTCGTGATCCTCGACTTCGACGAGGCCAAGAAGCGTATCGCGCTGGGTCTCAAACAGCTCACCCCGCATCCGTGGGAGGCGCTCGATCACGACCTCAAAGTCGGCGACAAGGTGAAGGGCCGCGTGGTTGTTATGGCCGACTACGGCGCGTTCGTCGAGATCGCTCCGGGCGTAGAGGGTCTGATCCACGTTTCGGAGATGTCGTGGAGCCAGCACCTGCGTTCGGCGCAGGAGTTCATGAAGGTCGGCGACGAGGTCGAGGCCGTCATCCTGACGCTCGACCGCGCAGAGCGCAAGATGTCGCTGGGCATCAAGCAGCTTACGCCCGATCCCTGGGAGAATATCGAAACCAAGTATCCCGTCGGCACGAAGACCACGGCCAAGGTGCGTAACTTCACGAACTTCGGCGTATTCGTCGAGATCGAGGAGGGCATCGACGGTCTGATCCACATTTCGGACCTGAGCTGGACCAAGAAGGTGAAGCATCCCGGCGAATTCACGTCGGTAGGCGCCGACATCGAGGTCGTGGTGCTGGAGATCGACAAGGAGAACCGCCGTCTGTCGCTGGGTCACAAGCAGCTGGAGGAGAACCCCTGGAACGAGTTCGAGAACCAGTACTCGGTGGACAGCATCCACGAGGGTACGATCACCGAGATGACCGACAAGGGCGCAGTGGTTGCCCTGGGCGAGAACATCGAGGGCTTCTGCCCCGCGCGTCAGCTCGTCAAAGAGGACGGCACGACCCCGAAGACGGGCGACAAGCTCAACTTCAAGATCCTGGAGTTCTCGAAGGCCACCAAGCGCATCACCCTTTCGCACCTGCGTACGTACGAGGAGGCGAAGCGTGCCGAAATCGCTGCCGAGAAGGCCGAGAAGCGCGCTGCTGCCGACGCTACGAAGTCGACCGTGAAGAAGATCAACGCTTCGGTCGAGAAGACGACGCTCGGCGACATCGCCGGACTGGCCGCTCTGAAGAGCGCCATGGAGGCTGCCGAGGCCAAGTCGGCCAAGAAGGCTGCCGCCAAGAAAGAGGACGAAGAGTAATCTCCGCTGAAAAGAGGACGGGGGGAAGATGCCCCTCCGTATCCGATAACCGGATGCCCGCACAGGAAACTGTGCGGGCGTCTTTTTTTTGTGCCGGGACGGCGGCGCGCGGCGGGAGCTGTCTGCGGGGCGGTTTGTTTATGGGATGGTCTGTCTGCGGGATTGTCTATGGGACGGACAGTTTGCGGCTCCGGAATCTTTTCAAGGACGAGGTCAGGGCCGGAACCGGGGAACCGGACAGGGAAACAGGGAAACAGGGAATCGGGGAATCGGGGAATCGGGGAATCGGGGAATCGGGGGCGGAAGTCCGGTCGGTTAGTGGTCAATGGTCGGATCGGTCGGCCAATCGGCGGCCGGTTTGCAGGCCGGATGTTTCCGGGGCGGGGCGAATGGCCTTTTTTGCGTTCGCCGAAATATTTACGGCGGATTTCTTGCACCGTGCGCAATAACCCGGTATATTTACAAGTCAGAACTGAAGAAGCAAACCGATAGATGATGAAAAAGTTGATTTTAGGCTTGTTGTCCGCGCTGGCGCTCCTTCCGGGCGGCATGCTGCGGAGCGGGGATGTCCGCGCCGCCGAAACCTTCGCCGTGCAGTCTCCTCGCAGGGATCACCGCGCGAACCCTCACGCGAATTGTCATGGGGAGCGTTACGAAGATCGGCGCGGGAGATATACCAAAGACAGCTGGTCGGTATATTACCGCGGCCGGAAGGTCGAGGGGGCTTCGGTATCCTCGTTCGCCGATCTGGGCGGCGGGTACGGCAAGGACAATTGGACGGTGTATTACCGCGGCCGGAAGGTCGAGGGGGCTTCGGCATCCTCGTTCGCCGATCTGGGAGGCGGGTACGGCAAGGATAATTGGACGGTGTTTTACGAAGGCCGGAAGCTGGAAGGTGCCTCGGCCATGTCGTTCGAGTATAAGGGACGGGGTTACGGCAAGGACAACTGGAACACCTATTTCCGCGGGGAGCAGCTCCGGCCCGGGCAGTCGCCGGACGGGATGCTCGGCGGCGGTTATGCGAAAGACAGCTGGTCGGTATATTATCGGGGGCGAAAGGTGGAAGGCGTTTCGGCTTCGTCGTTCGAATACCTGGGCGGCGGTTACGGCAAGGACCCCTGGAAGGTGGTCTATCAGGGACGCGAAGTGCCGGGCGCATCGTCGTCGTCGTTTGAAGAGCTTGGGTGGGGTTACGCCAGGGACGCGTGGAAGGTTTACTACTGCGGCGAGGTGATTCCGGGTGCTTCCCCGGCGACGTTCCGTATTCCGGACCGGCGGTAACGGGTGATTTGCGTTATATATGGGGCTTTCTTTGCAGGAAGCCCTTTTTTTGCGCCGTGCCGTGCGGGGATTCGGGCACTGTTTTTGTCTTTGCGGGGTAAACGACGAAACGAATGAACAGACTGAAACCCCATCTGGCCCTGTTGGTGTGCAACGTCCTCTGGGCGATGGATTACCCTTTTTACAACATAGTCCTGCCGCATTACGTGCATCCGATGGCGATGGTCTCGGCGTCGCTCGTCGCCACGGCGCTCTTTTCGCTCGTGCCGCTGCTGTGGCAGAAGGCCGAGAAGGTCGAGCGGGCGGATATTCGCAAACTGATCGGCGCCGCGCTGCTGATCGGCGTATTGCGCAAGGTCTTCATCATGTACGGTTTGTCGATGACCTCGCCGATCGACGGTTCGATCATCGACACCATCGTGCCGCTGCTGGTGCTGGCGCTCTCCGTGCTGCTGGGAATGGACCGTTTCACCCGGCTCAAGATCACGGGACTCGTGCTCGGCATGGCGGGAGCTGTGGCGGTGGTGCTGGCCGGGGCCTCGTCGTCGCACGCGCATTCGCATCTCTGGGGAAACATGATGATCTTTCTATGCGCCTGCGTCACGTCGGTGTATATGGTGTGGTTCAAGCGGCTGATCGCCAAGTACCGCATTACGACCGTGCTGCGCTGGCTCTACTGCGCGGCGGCGGTCATGGCCCTGCCGTTAGGTATCGGCCCGATCGTTCACGCCGATTTCGCGGCCATTGCCCGTCACGCCCTGTTTCCGACGCTTTTCGTGCTGACGGTTCCGACTTATGTCCCCAACCTGATGCTCAACTATGCCCTCAAAACGGTACAGCCCACCGTGTCGAGCATCTACACCTATTTGCAGCCCGTGCTGGCGATCGCTATTTCGGTAGGGATGGGGCTGGACAAGCTGCATGCCGATACGGTGATTTTCGCACTGGTGATTTTCGTGGGGGTGGGGCTGGTGCTCCGGTCCTACACGGTGAAGCCGCGGCAGGCCGATCCGCCTGCTGCGGGGCCGCATTGACGAACGTCGTCAACCAAAAAGAGCCTCCCGCATCGGGAGGCTCTTTTCGTACAAATGTCTTTTCGCGTTACTCGGCAGCGGAAACCGAGAACTTGATCGTAGCCTTGACCTCCTTGTGCAGGCGGACCGTAGCCTCGAACTCGCCGACGGTCTTGACGGCCTCGACGCTGATCTGCTTGCGGTCTACGGTGATGCCCTTGGCGGCGAGCGCCTCGGCGAGGTCCGTTGCCGTGACCGTACCGAAGAGTTTGCCCTCCTCGGCCTTCACCGACAGCGACAGCGGCAGGTTGGCGATGGTCTCGGCCAGAGCCTGTGCGTCGGCCAGGATCTTGGCGTCCTTGTGGGCGCGCTGCTTGAGATTCTCGGCGAGGACCTTCTTGGCGGCGGCGGTAGCCGACTTGGCGTAACCCTGGGGGATCAGGTAGTTGTTCGCGTAACCGGGCTTCACGTTCACGATGTCGTTGGCGTAGCCCAGGTTCTCGATATCTTTGATCAGAATTACTTCCATGGTCTTGTCCTCCTTTTAATTATTTCATGCAATCGGTTACGAAGGGCAGGATGGCCAGGTGGCGCGCACGCTTCACGGCCTGGGCGACCTTCTTCTGGAACTTCTGCGAAGTACCCGTCAGGCGGCGCGGAAGAATCTTGCCCTGCTCGTTGAGGAACTTCTTGAGGAACTCGCCGTCCTTATAATCTACGTACTTGATGCCGAGCTTCTTGAAACGGCAGTACTTTTTCTTCTTGACGTCTACCGATACGGGATTCAGGTAACGGATTTCCGACTGTGCTTTGTTGTCCTGTGCCATGGTTTACTCCTCCTGCTTGTTAGAAAGTTTTGCACGACGCTTCTCCGAGTACTCGACGGCGAATTTGTCCTGCTTGAAAGTTAAGAAACGGATCACGCGCTCGTCGCGGCGGTACTGCGTTTCGAGCGTGTTGACGAGCGAGCCTTCGCCCGTGAACTCAATCAGGAAGTAGAATCCGGTGGTCTTCTTCTGAATCGGGTAGGCGAGCTTCTTCAAGCCCCACGACTCCTTGTTCACAATCTGACCGCCGTTTTCGGTAATGACACCCTGGAATTTGTCAGCGACTTCCTGCACCTGTGCATCGGACAGAACCGGCGTGACAATGAAAACGGTTTCGTAATTGTTCATAATGCTTTTAATTAGTTAATTAAATCCCCAAAGGGACCGCAAAGATACACATTTAAATTAAAAATGAAAAATTAAGAATTAAAAATTTGTCAGTATTTGGATTATCTCTGCTTTTTCCTATCTTTGTGGAACATACTGACAAACACGGAAAGTGTAAGTTTATTCCCGATAAGCGAACGTAGGAAATTCTCTTTGGCGAGGAATAGGCAGACTTCTTGCCGCTTACGCAGGCTCCCCGCAGGGTAGAACTGCGGGGGGCCTGCTCTCGACTGCGCTTCGGGCGGACTTCCGCAATTTGTTTCCTGAAAATGGTGCCGGATTATGGGATTTTGCGTATCTTATCAGCGAATTCAATCCTAATGCTAACCCGATGATAAGACATTGCTTTTTCTTGATTTTTGCCGTGCTTCCGTTTTGCGGCTTGCAGGCGCAGGATACGGCCATAAGCCCCCGTTATCCGGGGGCCGGGTGTTTCGAGGGTGAGGTGGCTGTCGGGGCGACCTTTGGCTATGCCTCGCTCGGAAGCTTTGACAACGATGCGGCGGGCTTTTGCCTGGTCGCTGAAAGTCGTTACAATTTCCGGAGAACTCCCTTCGATGTGGGTTTGCGGCTCGGCGGGTCGTGTTACTCGCGGCTGGCTGCGGGCGTCTGCTCGCAGGACCCTTTTATGATGTTCAGCCTGATGGCCGTTGCGGATTACAACCTGCATCTGACGCCGAAAGTGGCGTTGTTCGCGGGAGCAGGGATCGGTGGGGCGTATGTCCTCCGAACGGCCGAAGGGGCTGTCTCCGATACTCCGTCCAGCGACTGTGCGGCATTTTGCGTGATGCCGCGCGTTGGCTGCGAATGCTGGAACCGGCTGCGCGTCACGCTGGGTTACACCTGTACGGAGCGGGCCAACCGCCATCTGTCGCTCACGTTCGGAATAGCCATCGGCGGCGGGCGGCGGTAAGACGCTTATTCTTCCGGGAACCCTTGTGCCTTCAGCTTTATGTCCTGCCCGTCGGGCGTGACGAGGTAACAGCCCGTGGAGGCGGGGGTGATGTGGCCGATGACGTCCACAAGGCCCAGCCGCATGATCTGTTCCTGCATCGAAAGCGGCACGGTGAAGAGCAGTTCGTAGTCCTCGCCGCCGTTCAGAGCCGCAACGACCGGGTCCGAGTGCATCTCCTCGGCCAGCGCCGAGGTCTGCCGGGCGATCGGGATGCGTTCGAGGTAGATGCGCGCGCCGCAGGCCGACGATTTGCAGATCTGCATCAGGTCGCTCGCCAGTCCGTCCGAGAGGTCGATCATCGCCGTGGGGCGGATCTTTTCTTCGGCCAGCGCACGGACGATGTCGGTGCGGGGACGCGGCTTGAGGTATTTTTCAAGCAGGTATTCGTAGCCCTTGAACTGCGGCTCGGGGTTCTCCACGTCGGCGAGCACCCGCTTTTCGCGTTCGAGCAGTTGCAGGCCCATGTAGGCGGCCCCGAGGTTGCCCGTGATGCAGACGAGGTCGTTCTGCTGCGCACCGCTGCGGTAGACGACCTTCTCCTTTTTGGCGTAGCCAAGCGTGGTGACGGTGATGACCAGCCCCGTCATCGAGGCGCGCGTGTCGCCGCCCACGAGGTCGATCTCCTGCTCCTTGCAGGCGAAGGCGATGCCTTCGTAGAGCTCCTGAAGAGCTTCGACGGGCAGTTTCGACGAGACGCCGAGCGACACGGTGATCTGCGCCGGGAGGGCGTTCATGGCCAGGATGTCGCTCACGCCGGCCGTCACGGCCTTGTAACCCAGGTGTTTGAGCGGAAAATAGGTGAGGTCGAAGTCGACGCCTTCGTAGAAAGAGTCGGTCGTGCAGAGCACCGCTTCGCCGCGTCCCGGGGCGATCACCGCGGCGTCGTCCCCCGCGCCCTTGAGCGTCGAGGCGTTCTTCGGGGTGAATCCGCTGGTCAGCAGGTCGATGAGTCCGAATTGTCCGAGCGAAGCGATCTCGGTGCGCTTTTTCTGGTCCATGAATCTAAAATTTTTTACAAAATTAAGGAAATACTCTTGTTTCCCCAAAAAATAACGTAATTTTGCCCGGTCCAAATTACTAAAAGGGTTAGTTATGGTAAATATCGTCTTATTCGGCGCTCCGGGTTGCGGCAAAGGCACGCAGGCACAGCGCCTGAAGGAACACTACGGAATCGATCACGTTTCCACGGGCGGGGTGATCCGTGACGAGATTCGCCGGGGTACGGAACTGGGACAGAGCATGGAAGCCTACATCAAGGCCGGGCAGCTGGCTCCCGATGAGATCGTAATCGGCATGATCGACCACTATGTCACCGGGCACATGAACGCCGCCGGCTGTATTTTCGACGGCTTTCCCCGCACCACGGTTCAGGCCGAGGAGTTCGACAAAATCCTTGCCGGACACGGCCTGAAGGTCGATGTGATGATCGACATCCACGTCCCCGAGGAGGAGCTGGTGCGCCGCATCCTGCTGCGCGGCAAGGATTCGGGACGCGCCGACGACGCTTCGGAAGAGGTGATTCGCGGGCGTCTGGATGTTTACCGCGAGCAGACGGCCGTCGTGGCGGACTACTACGCCGCACAGGGTAAATACGCCTCGGTCAACGGTACGGGGACGATGGAGGAGGTTTTCTCCCGCATCGCCGCGGTGATCGAAGGCCTGAAATAGCGGGGCAGGCCCGGAGGGGCCGGGAAGCGCTCCCGAAATGAAAATCGTCCCTGCCGGAGTTGTCTCCGGCAGGGACGATTTGTGTGAAATCCAAATCCGCCGGACGTCGCTTGTCGTCGCGCCGGGCGGGATACGGAAAAAGCCGCCCGTTTCCGGTGCGGCTTTTCTGTCTCGGTGCGGGAGCGCTCCTCCCTCGGACGAAGATTTAGAGTGCATTCACGTGAAGCTGGATCGAACTCTTCAGGTTCGCAGCCTTGTTCTTGTGCACGATGTTGTGCTTTGCCAGTTTGTCGAGCATAGCGGTTACCTTCGGAAGCAGGGCCTCGGCGGCGCTCTTCTCGGTGGTCGTGCGCAGGGCCTTCACGGCGTTGCGGGCCGTCTTGTGGAACAGGCGGTTGTGAGCGCGCTTCGTCAGGGTCTGGCGAATTCTCTTCTTCGATGACTTATGGTTTGCCATAATCCGTTAATTTTTATTTTTTACTTTTTTTCAGTCGTTTGGCTTGAAACGGCCTTGGCCGCTTTCGGATAGACCCGGGGGTCCGCTCCTCGAAAAGTTTTTTCACCCGTAGGGGGCGTGTTCGGCGGTGCATTTTTCGATTCCGGTCTCCCGTCTTCCTTTTTCGCGCCCCTCTTCCGGCCCCTTCGTTCGTAGCCCATAGGAGAGTCGAACTCCTCTTTCAAGAATGAAAATCTTGCGTCCTAACCGATAGACGAATGGGCCTTTACCACTATCGCATGCCCCGAACGGGGTTGCTTTAGCGGTGCAAAGGTAAGCAAAAAAGTGACTTGTACAAAAAATATGCGAAAAAATTACGGATTTTTTGCCGGAAGTCCCTCGGACGGTCGTTTCTTGAGCTGTCAGCGCAGCCGTACGGTCCGCGTCTCGGGGTCGAAGCGGGCGTTTTCGCCCGAGAAGAGACGCTCGATCAGTCCGCTGCCGACCATCTCCCCCGCAGGGAGGTGGTGGAGCGAAGGGGTGTCGATCAGCGCCACCGAGTCGCAGAGCGAGAGCGCCACGTCGAGGTCGTGCGTCGAGAAGAGGATGCACTTGCCCTCGTCGCGGGTCAGCCGCCGGAGCAGCGTCGCCAGCTCGTAGCGGTTCGGGAGGTCGAGGAACGCCGTGGGTTCGTCGAGCAGGATGACCGGGGTGTCCTGGGCCAGCGCGCGGGCGATCATCACCCGCTGGCACTCGCCGTCGGACATGCGGTCCATGGTCTTGCGGGCGAAGGCCGACATCCCCACCAGGCGGAGCGAGCGTTCGACGACGGCGCGGTCGGCCTCCTGCATGCGCCCGATCCAGTTGGTGTAGGGGGCGCGTCCCAGCGCTACGACGTCCTCGCAGGCGAGGTTGGCGATACGGACCTTGTCGGTGGTGACGAACCCCACGGTCGTGGACAGCTCGTGGGGCGTGAGCGACGCCAGCGGGCGGCCGCAGAGCGCCACATCGCCGGAGACGGTCGTTCCGAGACCTGCAATGGCCCGCAGCAGGGTGCTTTTGCCCGTGCCGTTGCGGCCGATCAGCGCGGTCAGCGACCCTTGGGCGAAGGCGGCTGTGACATCTTCGAGCAGCGTGCGGCTGCCGTAGGAGAGCGTGATATGGTTGAGGGCGATACTCATGTCAGAAGATATTGCGGTTGCGGACGACGACGAAGATGACGACCGGAATGCCCATCAGGGCCGTGATGGTGTTGATCGGCAGGGCGAGGCTCTTGGCGACGAGGTCGCAGACCAGAAGCAGGGCCGCGCCCGCGAGCATCGACCCCGGCATCAGGATGCGGTGGTCGGCCGAGGCGAAAAGCATGCGTGCGAGGTGCGGCACGGCCAGTCCGATGAAACCCACCGGGCCGCAGAAGGCGGTGACGGTGCCCGCGAGCAGGACCGTGGAGAGGAAGATCAGCGTGCGCGTGCGCTGCACGTTGAGTCCCATCGTGCGGGCATAGTTCTCGCCTAGCAGCAGCAGGTTGAGCGGCTTGATGACGGCGACGGCGAGCGCCAGTCCCGCGGTGACGACGGGAAGCAGCAGCGCGAGCTGGCTGCCCGTGACGTCGCCCAGCGACCCCATGGTCCAGATGACGAACGATTTGAGCGCCGCCTCGCTCGACAGGTATTGGAGGATTTCGACCACCGAACTGATGCCCGAACCGAGCATCATGCCGAGGATGAGGATGACCATGATGTCCTTGATGCGGCGGCTGACCGCCATCACGATGGCCAGCACGAGCGCCGAGCCGAGCCACGCAGCCCCGGCCACGCCCAGCGACCGGACGAACGAGTGTCCCGCGACGCCCAGCAGGGGGGCGCCCAGCAGGAACAGCGCGACGCCGAGTCCTGCGCCCGAGCTGACGCCCAGCACGTAGGGACCGGCCAGCGGGTTGCGGAAAAGGGTTTGCATTTCGAGTCCGCCGGCAGCGAGGGCCGCGCCGGCGAACAGGGCTGTGATGGCTTTCAGGAGCCTGATCTTGAGGATGATGTCGCTGGTGGCAGGGTCGCAGGAGCCGCCTGTGAGCGCCGCCCAGACATCGCCCAACGGCACGGCGACCGATCCGACGGCGAGGTCGGCGATGAAAAGCGCTGCGGTGAGCAGCCCGAGCGCCGTGAAAAGGAACGTGGTTCTGCTTGCGGTCATTTAGCGGTATTGGAATTTGAACGAGATTTTGTAACGGGCGCCGGCGAAGCCGTAGCGCGAATCGCGCCTGACGTCGGCCCGTCCGTCGGCGTAGTGGCGGAATCGCGTGCCGGACCCCTGCGCCTGCGCGGCGGGCTGAAGGCAGAGGGGCGAAAGGTGGAGAATGGCGGCGTTTTTCATCTTATTCGAGGCGTTTGTAATAACAGGTCGGGACGCTGTCGCCCGAGAAGATCGTCCGCAGGTCGCGCAGCACGAGATCGGGGCGTACGACGCCCGATTCCCAGAAGTCGGAACCTCCGGCCGGGGTTTGGCGGCGGTTGTTGTTGTAGACGTTCCGGCTGCGCACGACCGGAATGCCGGAAAATTTCGGGTTCTGGGCCGTCAGTTCCGCCAGCGTGTTGCAGGGACCGACGTTGAGCCAGAAATCGGCGGCGTTGGCCAGCAGGTAGGCCTCCTCCATGTCGACGGCCACCGACGTGTCCGAATCGTTCTTCGTGTAGACGTACTCCCCGCCGGCATCCTCGATCAGGCGGATCATGTAGCTCTGCGATGAGGGCAGGAACCAGGTGTCGCGGTAGGGGGTGTTGAGCATCACCTTCGGTCGCGGTGCATCCGGGGCGGGGTGTGCTTTCAGGGCCTGGTAGTCCCGGGCGATCCGTTGCAGCGTGTCGGCCCCGGCCGCGCGCAGGTCGCAAAGCTCGGCCGCGAGGACCAGCCATTCGGCCTTGCCCAGCGGGGATTCTTCCATGTAGTCGCCGATATATATATAGGGGATGCCCAGTTCGCGGAGTTTGCCCGTGACGATGGTGTTTTCGCCCGTCACGCCGTAGAGCAGCATGAGGTCGGGGCGCATGGCGGCGAGCAGTTCGAAATTGAGGTTCGTGTCGTAGCCCACGTCGCGGACCTCGCCGCAGAGACGGTGTTCCCGGACATAGGGATTCGAGATGTAGTCGATGCCCGAGACGCCCGAAATACGCTTGGCCTGTCCGATGGCGTCGAACATCGCCACGTGGCTCGACGACATGCACACCACGTGGCGCACGGGAGCTTTTACGACCTGTCCGGCGAAGTCGGCGGGGGCTTTGGCGTCGTCGCGCAGGATCAGCAGGTGCTGTTCGACGTTCGTGCCGCCCTGCCACGGATTGCGGATCGAGACGAGCGTCGAGGCGTTATTCCCGTTCCCGCGGATGTCGAAGCCCGACGCGTAGGCCGGGGTGTAAATCTCGGTTGTGAAATCGCTCAAAACTGGCCCCGAAGAGCCTCCGCAAGCCGATGCGAGGGCCGCGGAAAAGGTTAGCAGAAGACGTGAAAATCGTTTCATTTCCGCAAAAATAGAAAAAAATCCTGCGGAAATGTGTTTGTTTTTGAAAAATATACTATATTTGCAGTCCCAAAGCGAAGGGTTTTGCTCTTTTGCCGAAGGAATCGGGGCGTAGCTCAGTCCGGTTAGAGTACACGTCTGGGGGGCGTGTGGTCGCTGGTTCGAATCCAGTCACCCCGACTGATGAAAGGCTTGGTAATCTGATGATTGCTGAGCCTTTTTCGTTTGTTGGCGGTTGATTGATTCGTGGCTTCTGACCCCGTTTTTGCGTTGGTTTACACGGGGTGTGTAAACCGTGGTGTAAACCGCCAAAAGGCTATGGACGCCACCATTTCAGTTATTTGCTTCAAAAGCAAGACCCTCGCCAACGGGGAGCATCCGCTCATGTTGCGTATTACGAAAGACCGTAAACGGACGATGAAAAGTCTCGGCGTGTCGGTCCATCCGTCAAATTGGGATTTCGACCGTAACGAACCTAAACCCAAGTGTCCCGACCGCAAGTACATCCAGCAAATCATTCTGAAAGTCAAATCCGAGTATCAAACCAGGTTATTGGAGAAAGCCGCCCGCGATGAAGACTATACGGCTGAAACGCTCGTAAAGGAATAATTCCGTGGCCGGCATTTCGCGTCCTGAAAAAGAGTTGAATACGTTTAAAGAGGTTGTTTTGTCCTCGGGAGAGAGGAAGGATGTCGGGGTGATCGTTGCGGAGGACGATCTGAAGTTTTGCAATTGAATCGGTGTTCCCGGCAGTTCTGAAACAAGTTTAATGCGGCCTTCGGGGCATATTTTTCTGCACTGTTTTGCTGCATTTCGACCGGCAAATACGGTAAAACGAATGTTTTATCGTCCGTTTGGGCGTATGTATTGCTCGCTTGTGGATTAAATGTTTGATTAATAAGTGTTTGTTGTTCGAGCTGTTTTGGGGGATTGAAAAGATTGGAGTAAAATATTTGGTTATTAACGCAATAATCCATACTTTTGTGTAGTGAAAAACGCCTCTGTTTTTTTTTTGAGGTGTATCTTTTTACAAGGGGTTTCGGTGTCGTCCCTGGGTCAGGGACAGTCGCATCAGGTGTCGGATTACAAGTGGCCAGCCCCCGATTGCCTCGCTGAAAAAACCGTTTTCACAAGCCGGTTTTTGCCTGCGGGGGATTGTAAAGTATGCCCTTTAGCAAGCTATATGTTCGACAAGAGTGACGAAGAGCACTGGTATGCACTGAAAGTCTTTTACAACCGGGTGTTCGATGTCGAAAGGCTTCTCGCACAGGACGGTGTAAAAACCTACATTCCTTTACGTTCCACAGAAACAACCGTCGGCGGCAGGACGATTCGCCGACGCGAACCGGCCGTTTCATCGCTGATGTTCGTCCGGCAGGCGGAACGTGCGGTGCTCGAACTGATGCAGCGGGCGAAGGCTACCAGTCCGCTGATGGTATATTTCGATCGGGAGACCAAAAAACCGGCCGTCATTCCCGATCCCGAGATGGAGGCCTTCATGCTGGTCACGTCGACCGACGATCCCGGGCTGGAATACCTCCCCGAAGCGCCGGCGGAACTCCGGCGGGGCGACCGGGTCCGCGTTACAGAGGGTGTTTTCAAAGGGGCCGAAGGCTATATTCGGCGTGTCAAGGGCAACCGGCGGCTGATCGTCTCGATCGAGGGTGTCGTAGCCGTGGCGACAACCTATATTCCCGGCTGTTTCCTGGAAAAAATCACGACGGACTAAACCGTTTCACCCGATTGGGGCTGCCTGAAATCCGGGATTTATCGTTTCCCGTTCTATTCGCAGGCCGTATTTCGATAGTTTTCATTTTTGCGTCATTATAATCGGCTTACCGCTGTTCCGGCAGGGGTAGTTGCCGCGGGTTCTCTTATGTTCCGGCTGTCCTGCTGCAAAGGATGCCGATAACTTTTCACGCCTCCGTATGCTTCAAGTTATCATGTCCCGTTTTGGGATTGAAAAATACCTATCGTCACGGTATTTTTCGTCGTGGCTGATCTTGACGATCGACACGGTCGTGTCTGTAGTTTCGACCTTGATCGCCTACCTGTTGGTTCGCGGATTGTTCACGAATCCGGTTTTCACGGTATGGTACGGTTTCTGGCTGTTGGCCAGTTCGTGTGTTTTGAGCGTTTTTTCGTTCATCGTTTTCCGAACGTTCCGCAGCGTCATCCGTCATACGACGCTTCGGGAAATCTGGAAACTGGGCGGTGCGGTTCTCTTCAAGGACTTGCTGATGTTCTTCTACGTGCTTCTCCTTCCCCAAAAACCGTCTCCGCCTTACGCCGCCCTTTCCATGGGTTTCCTGCTGGACGTGCTGGTCACGCTCTTCCTTCTGCTGGCCCTTCGTCTTTGCATGATCGTCGTCTACGACCTGATCAAGTTGAAGCAGTCCCGCCGCGCGAACAGCCGTCAGGTTCTGGTCTACGGGACGGGGGACAAATCGGTCTCGCTCGTTACGCGTCTCCAGAACTCGCCCCATTACCGGGTCATCGGTTTTCTGACCTACGGGAAGTCCCTGCGCAAGCATACGATCGCGGAGTGCCCGGTCTACTATTTCGAGAATCAGCACAGCGTCGAATACCTGCGGGACCGAGTCGATGTCGACGCGATCCTTTTCGCCACCAATGACGATGCGCAGCAGGAGCAGGAGCGCTTTGATCAGATACTGTACGGAGCAGGGGGTCAAAATTCTGATCGCCCCTCCGATCGACGAGGTCATCGACGGGAAGATCATGAAGCAGTCGATCCGCGAGATCAAGATCGAAGACCTGTTAGGCCGTCCCGAGATCCGCATTTCGATGGATGAGATCATCGCCAACTTCCGCGGCAGGACGATCCTGGTTACGGGGGCGGCAGGTTCCATCGGCTCGGAGCTTTGCCGCCAGCTGGCGACGTTCGGGGTTAAGGAGCTTATCCTTTTCGACAACGGGGAGACCCCGATGCACAACCTTCGCCTGGAACTGGAGGAGCGCTATCCGGCCTTGAAATTCATCCCTGTCATCGGCGACGTCCGGATTCCCGCCCGTCTGGACTTCGTGTTCCGGACGTACCATCCGCAGGTGGTGTTCCACGCTGCGGCTTACAAACACGTCCCGCTGATGGAGGAGAACCCATGCGAGGCGGTTCTGGTAAACGTCGCGGGAACGCGCAACGTCGCTGACAAGTGCATCGAATACGATGTTGAGAAGATGGTTATGATCTCGACGGACAAGGCCGTGAACCCGACGAACGTGATGGGTTGCACGAAGCGCCTTGCGGAGATCTATGTGCAGTCGCTGGGTCTGTCGATCGAGCAGGGCCGCACGCCGGGGAAGACGCGTTTCGTCACCACGCGCTTCGGGAATGTGCTGGGCTCGAACGGTTCGGTCATTCCCCGCTTCAGGGACCAGATCTCCAAGGGCGGTCCGGTGACTGTCACGCATCCGGACATTACGCGCTTCTTTATGACGATCCCCGAGGCGTGCCGTCTGGTCATGGAGGCCGCCACGATGTCGACGGGCAATCAGATCTTCGTCTTCGACATGGGCGAATCGGTTAAGATCGCGCACCTGGCGCGGCGGATGATCTCCCTGGCGGGCTTCGAGCCGGAGAAGGACATCAGGATCGAATACACGGGTCTGCGTCCGGGGGAGAAACTGTACGAGGAGGTTCTGTCGAACAAGGAGAACACGCTTCCGACGACGCACGACCGGATCCGTATCGCCAAGGTTCGGGAGTATGACTACGGGGAGGCCTGCGGCGTTGCCGAAGAGCTGGAGACGCTGTCCCGAAAGGTGGAGATTCCCGACATGATACGGCTTATGAAGCGGACGGTACCCGAGTTCAAGTCGAAAAATTCGAGGTTCGAGGTATATGACAAATAATCTTCAAGTGCCACGATATGGCCATTGATCAGCCAGAAGTAAGTATTGCGCTGGATTATATGTAACAACCCGGTTTGTATTTAAGCAACGTTTGTTTTTAGATTGTTATTCTTTTGATTATTTAGTTTCTTGATTAGTTGCACACTTCTAACGGCGTGCTGCTACTATCTTAATCAGGCATCAAAGATATTCTTCCTGGTATTGACCATATTTTCTACGCAACAGTATTGAGGCATTATGTTTATTATCCACTGTTTGTATGAATTACGCTCCCCGATGCCCTTTTCTGCAATAGCACCATTTTCAATTCCAAATATTTAAGAAAATTTAACCATATACCTCTATTGTTATTTCTACTGTACAGGTAATCTGATTAAATCGCTTGTAAAGAGCTTTTCGTGGTGTCGTTCAATACGGCCATCAGAACCAAATTAATCCGCGAGAATATGAGAAATTTTGAAGACCTCCAAATTGCTGTAGCCGGTACCGGTTATGTCGGTTTGAGTATTGCAACTCTTTTGGCACAACACCACAAAGTGACTGCTGTTGATATTATCCCTGAAAAGGTGGAGAAGATTAACAATCGTATCTCGCCGATACAGGACGAGTATATTGAAAAATACTTCGCAGAAAAGGAACTCAACCTTACTGCAACCCTTGATGGAGCATCCGCTTATAAAGATGCAGATTTTGTAGTTATTGCTGCACCTACCAACTATGACCCTGTAAAGAACTTCTTCGATACACACCATATTGAGGATGTGATTGACCTCGTTCTTTCTGTTAATCCAAAGGCGACAATGGTAATCAAGTCAACGATTCCTGTTGGCTATTGCCGTTCACTCTATATGAAATATGCTCAAAAGTTTGCACAGATGGAACCTCTTGCAGATGGCAAACGTCGTGAGTTCCGTTTGCTGTTCTCTCCTGAATTCCTTCGAGAGAGTAAGGCACTCGAAGACAATCTCTGGCCTTCACGTATCATCGTTGGTTATCCAAAGATGATGTCAGAGGAATGGGAGGAAGAGAATGAGGCAATCCGCAAGATTCAAGGCAATCACATGGAAGAGTCTGCCGAGATATTCGCAAAGCTTCTTCAGGAAAGTGCCATCAAAGAGAATATCGACACTCTTTTCATGGGATTGAAGGAGGCCGAAGCTGTAAAAACTCTTTGCCAACACCTATCTTGCCCTGCGTGTCAGCTATTTCAACGAGCTCGATACCTATGCAGAAGTGAAGGGACTTGATTCAGCTGCCATCATCCAGGGCATCGGTCTCGATCCTCGGATCGGTACTCACTATAACAATCCATCGTTCGGCTATGGTGGTTACTGTCTGCCAAAGGACACAAAGCAGTTGCTCGCCAATTATGCAGACGTGCCACAGAACATGATAACTGCTATTGTAGAGAGTAATCGTACCCGTAAGGGTTATATCGCAGATGCAGTACTTCGCAAAGCCGGTTGGTACGATTATAGCACAAATAATCAGTATGATGGCAAAAAGAGCCTGTTACTATTGGAGTATATCGTTTGACGATGAAATTACACTCCGATAACTTTCGTAAAAGTGCCATTCAAGGCATTATGAAGCGTATCAAAGCAAAAGGTGCTAATGTGGTAATCTATGAGCCAACACTTGCTGATGGTGAAAACTTTTTCGGGTCACTGGTAGTGAACAACCTTGCTAAATTCAAGGCTCTGTCTAATGTAATTATTGCAAATCGTTTTGATGATTACTTGAGTGATGTGGAGGAGAAAGTTTATACACGTGATATATTTCGTCGCGATTAATTGCATGATTTGATAATAATAATCCATAGTGTATTTGAGAAGTGCATGTGCTTAAGTAATTGGTATTTATATTGTTGTGTTTAACGGTCAACTGTGTGGAATTGATTGGCATAATTTTATAGAGCGATCTAATTCTGAATTCCTTAAAAATTTCGTATAGTCTCATCGGATCATGAAGTAGTCGCAGAGTTGCGAGAATGGTTCCGATACATTTTCGGCAATGGCGATATTTGGATGCTGCTGGCAATAATCGTATTGATTGCGTTGCGTAGGTATTTTCCCCAATAATATGGCTACTCTTGAATAGATTTAACTATGCGTCGGCACTCAAATACCCTTGGTCTCCCGGTAAGATACGATGATTGTAAAGTTCTTTGACATTTTGATAAATAATGCAACATCGTGAATCGCTTCCTTGTAAACAGGGAAGTGCGAATTATGGCTGATCCCTATCATTTCTAACACATGCTATGTACGAGCAAACGTCTATTCCAAGGTTCTGTCAAGCACTTGTGAAGCATATTTGTATAGACACAATATTCTGTGATGGAGTTGTAAGCCCACGTTAATCTGAACTTTCAAACTATCGGTCAGCCTTCGAAATAGCTGACATCCTGAGTCAAGGATTTCAGCCGGTGAGAATAACGTTTTATGGATTCATGCTAACTGCACGATGGTTAATTAATAACAATAAAAAGTTAATATGAGCATCTTTACAGGTAAGACCCTTATGATTACCGGAGGGACAGGTTCATTCGGTAATGCAGTATTGAATCGTTTCTTGAAGACTGATATTGCAGAAATCCGTATTTTCTCTCGTGATGAGAAGAAACAGGATGATATGCGTCATGAATATCAGATAAAGTATCCTGATGTTGCGCACAAAATCAAGTTCTTTATCGGTGATGTACGAAGTCTTCAGTCATGTCGAAATGCTATGCCTGGTGTTGACTATATTTTTCATGCAGCAGCCTTAAAGCAAGTTCCTTCCTGTGAGTTTTTCCCAATGGAAGCCGTAAAGACTAATGTAATTGGCACAGACAATGTCCTTACTGCTGCTATTGAGGCAAAGGTTGGTGCAGTAATCTGTCTTTCAACGGATAAAGCCGCGTATCCAATTAATGCGATGGGTATCACCAAAGCTATTGAGGAGAAAATCGCAGTAGCAAAGAGCCGTTATTCCGGCGACACCAAGATCTGCTGTACTCGCTATGGCAACGTAATGTGCTCACGTGGTTCTGTTATTCCACTTTGGATCGAACAGATCCGCAACGGCAACCCGATTACACTGACCGAACCTAAAATGACCCGCTTCATCATGTCGCTCGAAGAAGCCGTTGATCTCGTCCTCTTCGCCTTCGAACATGGCCAGAACGGAGATATACTTGTTCAGAAGGCGCCTGCTTGTACTATTCAGACTCAAGCAGAGGCTGTATGCGAACTTTCGGTGGTAAGAAGGAAAATATCAAGGTTATCGGTATTCGTCATGGTGAGAAACTGTACGAGACTCTCCTGACTAACGAAGAGTGTGCCAAGGCAGAGGATATGGGAGATTTCTATCGTGTGCCAGCCGACAATCGCTCTCTTAATTATGACAAGTTCTTTACAGAGGGCGATAATAAACGTTGTGAACTTAAAGAGTTCAACTCTGATAACACTCGTCGCCTGAACCTTACGGAAACTAAAGTTAAGATTGCCGCTCTTGAGTATGTTCAGAACGAATTGAACGGTATTTTTAATCTTGCTAAATAGAATAAATGAAGGTTTTTTGGTTACAGGGGCAAAAGGTTTTGTCGGTAAAAATCTTTGCTCTCAACTCAATAACATCAGGGAAGGCAAGGCTCGCTGGTACGAAGGTGTACAGGTAGATGAAGTCTTCGAGTATGACCTTGGTAATACCCAGGAAGAACTTGACCGCTTTTGTGCTGAAGCTGATTTTGTTTTCAACCTTGCCGGTATCAACCGTCCACAGAATCAGGAAGAGTTCATGCAAGGCAATTTCGGTTTTGCCGGCGTCCTGCTTGACACACTGAAGGCACATAAAAACAGCTGTCCCGTGATGCTCTCTAGCTCTGCCCAAGCTTCCCTCACTGGTCGTTTTGGCAATTCTGAATATGGTTGTAGCAAGAAAGCTGGTGAAGACCTCTTTCTCCAGTACGGACGGGGAAATAGGGGCCAAAATGCTCATCTACCGCTTCCCAAACCTTTTCGGTAAGTGGTGTCGTCCTAATTATAATAGTGCCATTGCTACCTTCTGTAACAATATTGCCAATGATCTCCCAATTCAGGTTAACGACCGCAGTGTAGAGATGGAAGTCCTTTACATTGATGATCTGGTAGATGAAATGCTTGGAGCCCTCATCGGCAAGGAACATCGTTGTGAGTTCGAAGGTCTCAACGTTGTTCCAACTGCTGGAGGAAAATATTGCTTTTGTCCCGTTACCCACAGAACCACTCTCGGAGAGATTGTGGACATCATCAATAAATGCGCTGTTTCTGTAAATCCACCAAAGAGTAAGGTGCAGACCGCAATGGCTGTGCCTCAAGGCAGCCTCGAATACAAGCTTATGACTACCTACCTCAGCTACCTGCCTCGGCACAAAGTTATCCACGACCTCAAATGAACGTTGATCAGCGTGGTTCATTTACTGAACTTATTCATACGCTCAATAATGGTCAGGTTTCCATCAACATCAGCAAGCCTGGTATTACAAAGGGAGAACATTGGCACAACAGCAAGTGGGAAACTTTTATCGTAGTGGCCGGACATGGTCTTATTCAACTTCGTGAGGAGGGTACCAACGAGATCTGGAATTATGAAGTAAGCGGCGAGAAGATTCAGGCCGTCCACATGCTTCCAGGCTATACTCACAACATCATTAACTTAAGTGAAACCGAAGACTTGGTGACAGTAATGTATTGCAATGAGGTATTCAACCCCAATCGAGCAGATACCTATTTTGATCCAGTCGAAAAGGAATAAACTATGGCTGTTAAAACTCCCAAATTTGATTATAGCGACGTTAAGTGGCAGAAAAACGGTAAGTTGAAACTGATCATTATTGTCGGCACTCGCCCTGAAATTATCCGTCTTGCTGCTGTCATCAACAAGTGTCGCAAGTATTTTGATGTTATCCTCGCTCACACAGGCCAAAACTATGATTACAACCTGAATGGAGTGTTCTTCAAGGATCTCAAATTGAAGGATCCTGAGGTTTATATGGATGCAGTAGGAGATGATCTTGGTGCTACCTGCGGTAATATCATCAACTGCTCATACAAACTTTTTGTTCAGACAAAACCTGAAGGTGTCCTTGTTCTTGGTGATACTAACTCTTGTTTGAGCGTGATTGGGGCTAAACGTCTTCATATTCCTATTTTCCATATGGAAGCAGGTAACCGTTGCAAAGACGAGTGCCTTCCGGAAGAGACCAACCGTCGTATTGTTGATATCATCTCTGACGTTAATATGGCTTATTCAGAGCATGCACGTCGTTATCTTGCGGAATGTGGACTTCCTCGTGAGCGTACATACGTGACCGGTTCTCCTATGGCGGAAGTGCTTCGCGGGAATCTTGTAGAAATTGAGGCATCAGATATACACCAGCGTCTTGGATTGGAGAAAGGCAAATACATTCTCCTCTCTGCTCATCGTGAGGAGAATATTGATACAGAGAAGAATTTCACCTCTCTTTTTTCACCGCTATTAATAAGATGGCAGAAAAGTATGATATGCCAATTCTCTACAGTTGCCATCCACGGTCGCGCAATCGTCTGGCTGCATCTGGATTCCAACTCGATCCACGCGTGCAGATTCAGCAGCTCTTGGGTTTAATGATTATAATTGCTTGCAAATGAATGCTTTCTGCGTGGTGTCCGATTCGGGTACACTTCCCGAGGAAAGTTCTTTCTATGCTTCGATTGGTAAGCCAATTTCTGCTGTCTGTATTCGTACATCAACAGAGCGCCCGGAAGCTCTCGATAAAGCGTGCTTTATTTTGAGCGGTATCGATACCAAGGGACTTCTTCAGTCTATTGACCTTGCTGTCCAAATGACTGCAAATGGCAACCATGGTATTCCGGTACCTGACTATGTCGATGATGTATCCAGCAAGGTTGTCAAGATCATTCAGAGCTACGTTGGTGTAGTAAATAAGATGGTATGGCGTAAGGATGTGTTATAACTACATTGGCAGGCATATAATCGTGCACGTGAGAAATAGAAAGGGATAATATATGAAAAAATAATGTTAGTCTTCGGAACGAGACCAGAGGCAATCAAGATGTGTCCGTTGGTGAAGGAGTTTCAGAAGCGTTCAGAGGAGTTTGAGACTATCGTATGCGTAACCGGCCAGCATCGTGAAATGCTTGATCAGGTGCTCAAAATCTTTGAGGTTACTCCAAACATCGACCTCAACATCATGAAACAGGGCCAGGATCTTACCGATGTGACAGCACACGTGCTCACAGGGCTTCGTGATGTGTTCAAGGAGTGTCGTCCTGATATAGTGCTCGTACATGGTGATACCACTACTTCAACCGCAGGTGCTCTTGCTGCATTCTATGCCCAGATTCCCGTAGGTCACGTAGAGGCAGGTCTCCGCACTCACAACATATACAGTCCTTGGCCAGAGGAAATGAACCGTCAGATTACCGGTCGTATCGCTACCTACAATTTCTCACCGACACCACTCTCCGAGAAGAATCTCCTTGACGAAAAGGCTCATGGCAATATCTACGTAACGGGCAACACGGTTGTTGATGCCCTCCATATGGTAGTTGACAAGCTCAAGACCGATGAGACTCTTGCTAAAGAGCAGGATAACGTACTTCCACAAGCTGGTTACGATGTTGCAAGACTTTCAAACGGAAAGAAACTTGTCCTTATCACAGGTCATCGTCGTGAGAACTTCGGTGATGGTTTCATTCGTATGGTGACAGCCATGAAGGACCTTTCAGAAAAGTATTCTGAGGTTGATTTCGTTTACCCAATGCACCTCAATCCAAATGTGCGCAAACCAATTCACGAGGTGTTTGGTGAAGACCTCACCCGTCCAAACTTCTTCTTTATCGAACCTCTTCAGTATCTCGAGTTCGTTCACCTCATGAGCATGGCTACTATTATCCTTACCGCCTTTGGTGGAATTCAGGAGGAGGCGCCAGGTCTTGGCAAGCCAGTTCTTGTGATGCGCGATACCACCGAGCGCCCTGAAGCTCTTGCGTCTGGTACTGTACATCTTGTAGGTACCGATTATGATAAAATCATGAATGAGGTCAGTATACTCCTCGACGATGCAGCCGCATATGAGAAGATGAGCAAGGCTGTAAATCCTTATGGTGATGGTCAGGCATGCCGCCGAATTGCAGACGTTCTTGCCGACAAAGAGACAGATCGTTATGGCGTGAAATAATCAACAAGATAATTAAAATAATACTTAATAATATGATTAATGTAATTGGATTGGGGTACATTGGGCTTCCGACTGCCCTTATGATGGCTTCTCACGGAGTGGAAGTTATCGGGACTGACTATAATAAGCAGCTTGTTGACACCCTTAACGCAGGTCACACGACCTTCAAGGAGGACGGCCTCGACGAACTCTTTCAAAATGCCCTCAAAGCAGGTATCAAGTTCACCACCGAGTACCAGAAGACAGATATGTACATTGTCTCTGTTCCAACTCCATACGACAAGTTCTCAAAGAAAGTTGACGCTTGCTATGTAGTAACAGCTGTTAAGGAAGTGATGAAAGTTTGTCTTAAAGGTGCAACCGTAGTTATAGAATCAACCGTTAGCCCTGGTACTATCGACAAATTCGTGCGTCCTATCATCGAGGAGAATGGCTTCGTGATTGGCGAAGACATCAACCTTGTGCATGCACCTGAACGCATCATCCCTGGCAATATGGTTTACGAGTTGATCCATAACAATCGTACCGTAGGTGCTGACTCTCGTGAGATTGGCAAGAAAGTGAAGTCTTACTATGCCAGTTTCTGCCAAGGCGATATCGTAGTTACCGATATTCGTACAGCTGAGATGACTAAAGTCGTTGAAAATACCTTCCGTGCTGTCAATATCGCCTTCGCCAACGAGCTTGCACGCATCTGCCGTCACGACGCCATGGACGTATACGAGATTATCCGTATCTGCAATATGCACCCACGTGTCAATATCCTCCAGCCAGGTCCAGGTGTAGGTGGTCACTGCATCTCTGTTGATCCTTGGTTCCTCGTAGGCGACTATCCTCAGCTCGCAAAGGTAATCGATGAGTCAATGAAGACCAACGATTCGCAGCCTGCTTTCGTTCTCAACCGCATCTATGAAATCATGGAGGAGAACAACATCACCGACAACCGCAAGGTAGGTCTCTATGGCCTTACCTACAAGGAAAATGTCGACGATTATCGCGAGTCACCAGCTCTCCAGATGCTCGAGGCTCAAGAGCGTCACCTTGCGCGGCCTCTTTGCTGCTACGATCCGTTCCTCGAGGAGCACAAGATTGCCGAGAACCAATACAACAACTTCGATGAGTTCCTGAACGATATGGATATGATAATTGTATTGATTAAGCACCAGCACATTCTCGACAACGAAGAGCGCCTGAAAGGCAAGGTCATTCTCGACTGTTGCAATATGCTGCATAAGATTGAGAAGATATACCACATTTGATGATAAGTGCAAATATATGATTATAAGAAATTTGCATGAAATGAGGGGGCGATAGTTCTCCCCGTCTATAATGCTGAAGAATATATTACGGATTGCCTGGATTCCATTCTCGCGCAAACTTATCCATACTGGAAAGCATATTGCATCAATGATGGATCGAAAGATAATACAGCATCCATTCTTGATGACTATGCAAAGAAGGATGCGAGAATCAGAGTCTTTCATACACCCAATGCAGGAGCGGCAAGTGCAAGAAACTTTGCTTTGAACAAAATAGAAGATGAAGAATGGATTTCATTCATAGACGCAGATGACTACATCGGACCTTCTATGTATGAATCCATTTTCAAAGCAATCGGAAATGAGCATATCGACTATGTGAGATTGTTCAGTCGTCGTACACCGCAAAGATATAATCCACAAGCCGTCAATTCTGATGAAAGCAAGAATGTTAATTATAAGATAGTCACAAGAGAAGAATATTTTGTCAATGAGAGTGTAGGAGGTTATACTCACAGCCTTTTCGTCAAAAAGGGTATTGTAGATGACCATCAGGTTTCGTTCCCTGAAAAGATGGTAATGTTAGAGGATCAGGCATTTTCAATAGCGTGTGCGACCCATGCAAAGAAGATTCTGATACTCGATCAGCCGAGAAATTATTTCTATTATTCTGGTAACGAATCTTCGATAACAAGAACGTCAAAAGATACAAGTGACGACATCATTCGATGTATAAATATTGTGTACAAAGCTTTCTTGGCAACAGGTTCAACGGCGATCATCAATGATTATTTCTACAGCAAGTACTTACCGGTTAAACTGGATTCTTTATACAGCAAGCGGCTTCATTACAGGCATATAAAGCTAACAGAGAGGCTCTTGCCAGAGATAAAATTACGTATCGGAAGACTCTCGTTTAAGACAAAAATAAAGTACATTATTGTCAAAATATTCAGATTGATATAAACATAATAGAATGCAGAAAGATAAGACCCGACTTAACTCAATAAGGGTGACGACTGCCGGAATTTCGGGGGGGGGAATTCGCATAGAATCAGTTATTTAGATGTTGTGAAAGGTGCGCTGATAATCTTGCTCGTGTTTGCACATTTCAGGTCGGCACTCAATAGAACTGATTTTAAGAATGATTATTTCGAATATGTGTATGGATGGAATTCTATTTTCACGTGTTTCTACATGCCGGCATTTTTCTTAATTTCCGGCTATTGCTCGAACTTCAGGAAAGACCCCAAGACATTTCCTAAATCCTTACTTAAAAGTTTAGTCCTTCCGCTTTTTTGCACTATCATTGGTGAATGACACTATGTATGCTTTGATGGTGACTCATCAAGACATTTCCACAACTTTATTGAAAACAATAAAGAGTGGTGGTACACTATGGTTCATTCAGGCTCTTGTCATTGCTAAAGTAATTTGCTACAGTATTCAAAAGGTCACTGATGCTCTAATTATTATGCTTATCGCTACATTCGTCTTATTGATAGCAGGAGTGGCTTTGAACCAATTCAATCTCGGAAGCAATCCGTTCTATTATCAACACGGATTGGTAGCATCTTTCTTCGTAGCTCTTGGCCTCTTTCTCAAAGAAAATCAGTCGATCTACGAGAAAGCATTGAAGTATTGTTTGTATTCATATCCTTTGTTGGCATTGATCAACTTCTGGCGCAGCCCAAATATCACGGCCTCTCTATCGGTTTCACTCAAGACCATACCTCTCTTCTTAATACTTTCAGTCTGCGGAACTTTGTTCCTCATAGTAATATGTAAGAAGATAAAAAAGTGCAGTTTCCTTGAATTTTGGGGCCAAAACAGTCTGGTGGTATATGCACTTCACTTTGCTCCTCTGGTATACTTTTTTCAAATTGTTTTACGCTTGGATACAGCCAATAAGCATACTATCCTTCGTCGGCGCTTTGTTATTGCTGTTAACAACCGAATACATGTTATGCTGCCTTCTAATGAAATTATTCCAGTATAAACCATTCAAGTGGTTGTTAGGGCGTTATTAAAAAAGAAAATGAGATGAATTCAATCAAGAAAGTTATCAAAGTATTAATTCCTTTCTACTCATCATTCGTTAAATCTGCAAGTTCAGGAGTGCATAATCAGTCCTATTGGAATTATATAAGGTTCAGGTTAATAGGTAGTTGTGGTAGAGGGGGGTATTATCCAGTTCATCCGACATGTACGATTGCAAATGCAAGAAAGGTCTATGTGGGTTGTAACGCATCAATAGCACGGCCGGGATGCTATATACAAGGAGCAGGAACAGTTCATTTCGGAGATTATGTGCAGTTAGCGCCAAATGTAGGAATCTTGAGTGCTAATCATGATTTGTATGATCAGAGGAAATATAATGCAGCTCCGATAGTGATAGGGGATTACTCATGGATAGGCATGAATAGCATTGTTACAGCAGGTGTTGTTTTGGGGACCAAGGACAATCGTGGCAGCGGGAGCTGTAGTAACCAAAAGTTTTCCTGATGGCTTTTGCATATTGGCAGGAGTGCCTGCCAAAGTCGTCAAGTATCTCGACAAGGAGTGTTTTCAACCTTGGCATTTAGAAAATGAATATTACGGATATATTCCGAAGGAGAAATTCGAATCCGTAAGAACGAAGTATTTAGATATATAGAATGTCGCTCGGGCAAACATCAAATTCCAAACAAGCCGCTTGGGTGGCTATTGGCAGTTTTTTTCATTCATTGTAAGTATCATCAGTTCTATGATCCTGAGTCGATTTTTCGACAAAGGAGACTACGGAACCTACAAACAGGTGATGTATGTGTATAGCACTCTGCTTGCAGTATTTACACTTGGTCTGCCTAAAGCATATGCATACTTTCTGCCAAAATACGCGACAAACTATTCAAGGGATATCATATCCAAGGTAACGAAGATCTTTTTTATTCTTGGAGCAGCATTCTCTCTATTTCTCCTGTGTTGTGCAGGCCCGATAGCATCCGTAATGAACAATCCGGATCTGAGGTCGGCATTGATCGTGTTTTCTCCAACACCATTTCTTCTGTTGCCTACAATGGGACTGGATGCTATTTACGCATCTTTTCGCAAGACTAAGTATTTGGCATATTACACGATAGCTACCAGAATTCTGACTATTATATGCATTGTTTTTCCGGTGGTTATTTTCTCAGGAAACTATATATGCGCTATTATTGGATTTGATATTGCTTCTCTGATAACGTTCTTCCTCGCTCTCTATTTGAAATCTTGGCCAGTAAAAGATGTAGAGCATCAAAAGAGTTCATTGACATATAAGGAGATATTCAAGTTTGCACTCCCGCTTTTATACGCATCCTTATGGGGCGTGATCATATCGTCGGCAACCCAGCTTTTTATTAGTAGATATTTCGGTAACGAGACTTTTGCAGAGTTTTCGAATGGATTCATGGAGCTACCATTGGTAGGAATGATATTGGGCTCTATATCCGCCGTTCTCCTCCCGGTTTTCTCTGGAATGGACAAAGGAAATGGAATGAGCAATGAGACTCTGGTTGTTTGGAACTCAGCTCTCTTGAAGTCCGCAAAACTCATTTTTCCGATGCTGATTTTTAGCGTCTTCTTCGCTGAACCGATTATGACCTGTATGTACGGAGATATATATGCTCAATCATCAATATACTTTGTCATTAAGAATTTGAGCGCACTATTTTATATTATTCCATTTTATCCGATCATTCTTGCTATTGGTAAGACTAACTCTTATGCCAATGCGCACATGATAGCAGCATTTATGATTGTAATAGCAGAATACGTCGTATGTAAAACTTTTGATTCTGCGGTTTATGTTGCGATAACTTCAGAGTTGTGCAATCTGGTTAAAATCTGGCTCTTGCTACGTGTTATTGCAAACTATGCACACATGAAGATTACAGAGCTGTTGCCACCAAAGCCGATGACGATACTAATTATGATTTCGGCTTTAGCGTCATTACCACCATTTCTTCTTTTAGACTTTCTAAACATGAATAAGTTCATTGTGTTGTTTGTCTGCTTGGGATTTTTTTTGGTAGATTACTATGTGCTTTGTTGGATTTGCAAAGTTACTTATCGAGATATTGCAGGTGGGTTCTTAAAGAACAAATCAAGACTAAATGCAGTTGTGAAAATTTTACCATAAAAAATCATACTTAATTGATGGTAGGCAATAATAATAGAGGAGAAAAATTCATATTGTTCCTCATAAATCCATTCATTTCAGCAATAACATCGATAAAAGATATTAGAGATGGAGTATCACACTGGTTCTTATATTTATGGTTTTTAGTGTTTGGTGTCGCTTTCTGTGCAGTAAGTGAGGCTGCGGATTCTTTTAGATATGTAGAAGATTTTTTAGTAGAATATAGCTATACCTGGTCTCAATATGTATTAGAGATCAATGAGTATTTCGCGTTTGAGTCGAATATCAAGGATATTTATACGTTGACGGTGAATTTCCTTGTTGGACGATTCTCCGATAATTACCATTGACCTACCTAATATATGCAGCAGTCTTCGGTTTCTTTTTACATCAAGTCGCTGAAGATATTCTTACGCCATAATAAGGTAAGTAATAACATAGTATTCTATGTATTGCTTTTCATGTTCTGTTATAGTAATCCTATATACAATATCAATGGAGTGCGTTTCTGGACGGCAGCCTGGATAGGTGTATATGTTGCGCTCAATTTTTTTTGTCGAAAAAGATTATAAGAAGATTGTACTTCTGTTGCTGATGCCATTAATTCATGGGGCTTCAGTCGTCTGGGTGGTAATTATGGCAATTGCATTATTGTTGAGCCGATTCCAGAGTGTGACAATAGTACTTTTTATTGCTTCGTCCTTTGTATCTGCAGTTTCCTATTTGAATGTATTAAACGACTATTCTTTTCTATTGCCACAATTCATGCAAAATCAGATATGGTCGTATACAGAGTCAGAGACGGCGTTGGAGCGAATGAGTGGTGTGAGTGAATATGGGGCTGCTTATGCAGACTTCTTGATTGCATTGCCCGGATATTTTCATATACTATTGTCTTTTTTACTTATTATCAATCGCAGGAAGATAAACCGAATCCACATGCGGGTCATCTATTGACTATCATGCTTGCATTGGCAGCTATAACCAACTTCCTTTCTGGAATTCCATCGATGGGGAGATTTCAATATTATGTAATTCCATTCTTGGTTATTGTTTGGGCGCAGAACTATGAAATCTTAAAGAAATATGATAAATACTTCTATGTAGTTCCGTTCATTTATGCTTACTCTCTTCTTTATTGGTATCGACGAATGAGCGCTATTACCGAACTTTATCTATACGCATTTCCAGCTCCATTAACAGTAATAAAATATCTTTTCTTATGAAGATCTTGATTATATCAAATCATGCATATCCCGCACAGGGGCCTCGAGCGTTTCGCACGACTGAACTCTCTGAACAACTTGTGAAGATGGGGCATGAAGTGATTCTCTATACGGTTCACGGCAAATATGACTATACCCAATATGTCAAAGATACGGGAGTAATCAGACGCGACATAAATCCGAAATTTGCGACAGCCGCTAATGATGAGACAAAGAGATACAATCACTTTGATAAGTTTATGTTCCACTTTTTCCATCGTTTATTAATGTGGCCTCAATGCGAATTCCATTTTTCAGTAGGGAAGATTATCAAAGAAAATCCGAATATGGATATGCTGATTACCATTGCATATCCACATTCAATTCATTCCGGGGCTGCCCGTGCCAAAAAACTCTATCCAGAAATTTTCCCAAAGACCTGGATTTGCGATTGCGGAGACCCGTTTATGCTCAATCCGTTTATCAAAGCACCAAAATTCATGAAGCGTTTTGAGGATATGTGGTGCTCAATGTGTGATTATATTGCAGTACCTACCAAGGAGAGTTATAAGGGCTACTACGAGCGGTATTGGGGTAAGATCCGAGTGATCCCTCAAGGTTTTGATATCTCAAAGACTCCAATTGCGGAGTACAAAAAAGAATGTTGTTCTACCTTTCTCTTTATGGGGTCTATATATCCTGGTGTTCGCGATCCTCATTCATTTATGGACTATCTCCTAAAGTTTAATAAGCCTTATAGATTTATTATGATGATGCGCACTCCTCTTGAAGAAAAGTATGTAAAGGAGTCTAACGGTCAGATAGAGTACATCACAGGCAAAGGTCGCGAGGACGTGGTATGGGAGTGTAGTAAGGCAGACTTTCTGATCAACGTCACAAATCCATCGATGGTCCAAACTCCAAGTAAGTTGATTGATTATGGCATAGCAGGCCGCCCTGTGCTGGATGTGACGAATGATTTCTCTGACGCTTCTGCTTTCTTGAAGTTCTATGAAGGAGATTATTCGGGCGAGCGTAAGGTTGACTTCTTGGATAACTATCGAATCGAGAATGTTGCTCGTCGGTTTGTTGAATTAGAGAAATAGTGCGCTATGAGAATTAAAGGAAAAGAAATCAAGATAAAGCAGATATTCTATTTGGTTTTGTACTATGGCTTCGCTCGGTATTTACCTAAATCCAACACATTTGGCAATATAGGGGTGAAATTCGTTACCTAATTTGTAAACAGATATTTAAGAGGTGTGGGAAAGCATGTGAACATTGAGCGTAAAGCTTATTTTGCTTCAGGAGTAGATATTGAGATTGGCGACTATTCCGGTATCGGAATAAATGCCCAAATCCCCAACGGAACAATCATAGGGGATTATGTAATGATGGGCCCCAATTGCTTTATTCTCGATGTTAATCATGATGTCTCTGATGTGTCTCTACCAATGGCATTACAAGGAAGTACAGAAAAAAAGACTACTCAAATAGGTAATGATGTATGGATTGGCAGAGATGTACATATGACTCCTGGAAGAACTATTGCAGACGGATCCATCATAGCAATGGCATCAGTTCTAACCAAGGACTTTCCGCCGTATTCCGTTGTAGGTGGAAATCCTGCAAAACTAATAAAAAGTAGAAAATAGGTGAAAATACTATTAGCGACCTCATCCGTAACACCTAATGCGGGCATTCCTTCCTTCAATAGAGAGCTTTGTCGCCTTTTGAATGTGGAGAATGAGATGCATTTATTGGTCGATGAAAATATTGAGTCGATAGAGGATATGCAAAGATATATTCTATAACCGGAATCAATATCTATAATTTTGAAGATGCGTCTGAACTTCTGAACAAATTGCAGGTTGAGAACTATGATGTGATAATCAATAGTAATTCACATATCATGTCGTTGTTAGCGGCATTTGTAGATGATAAGACACGTTTGATTACAGTATCTCATTCATTGGGTACAATGGATTGCGATAATGCAGCCTTCAATAACGAGTATATTGACAATATTATAGCATTGTCCAGCAGTTGTAAGGATTACATCAGCCATCGCTTCGGTATAAAGAATAACGACAAAATCAAGGTAGTGTTCAATTCTGTTGCAGATAACCCTGAAGCAGAGGCTATGAAAAAGTCCAAGATGGCAGCTGACAAAGTAAAGATTGTTTTTGCCGGAGGGTCTGCAGCAAGCAAATCTCCAGACCTTGTGGTTCCTATTGTACATAAGTTGTGTAAAACAGACTTGC
>VOFG01000200.1_pt1:180000-212001 | contig 212001 bp, 230 predicted proteins | sample 5384171 | NCBI WGS metagenome assembly VOFG01 (sample SAMN12384726, study PRJNA508395) | human gut metagenome | isolation source: healthy gut F | host: Homo sapiens | reverse complement strand
GATTCTGGCGGCGAACCCGGACGGTATTATGTTAAGCAACGGACCGGGAGACCCGAAAGAGTGCAAGGAGATCATTGCAGAGATCCGCAAGCTGTATGAATCCGATACGCCGATTTTTGCAATCTGCCTGGGACATCAGCTCATGGCGCTTGCAACGGGGGGCTGACACGCACAAGATGAAGTACGGCCACCGCGGAGGCAATCATCCGGTCAAGGATCTGGCGACGAACCGCGTCTACATTTCTTCACAGAATCACGGCTACGTGGTAGACACCGATACTCTGGACCCGAAGGTGGCGACACCGGCGTTTGTTAATGTCAACGACGGAACGAACGAGGGACTTTCCTATGTCGGCAAGAACATTTTCACGGTGCAGTTCCATCCGGAAGCGTGTCCGGGACCGCAGGATTCTGCATATCTGTTTGACAGATTTATAAACATGATGGGAGGAGCGAAATAATGCCAAGAAATCAGGAGATTAAGAAGGTACTTGTAATCGGTTCCGGTCCGATTGTCATCGGACAGGCGGCCGAGTTCGACTACGCAGGAACACAGGCATGCCGTTCCTTGAAAGGAAGAGGGCGTGGAAGTATGTTCTGGTAAACTCCAACCCTGCGACTATCATGACGGACAAGCACATTGCAGATCAGGTCTACATCGAGCCTCTGACCTTCCGGTTCTTGAAAAAATTATTTTAAAGGAAAAAACCGGACAGCATCCTTCCGACCCTTGGCGGACAGGCCGGATTAAATCTCGGTATGGAACTGGCAGAGTCCGGATTCTTAGAAGAGCACGGAGTAAAACTGATTGGTACGACCGCAGAAACCATCTTTAAGGCGGAGGACCGTCAGGCATTCAAGGATACAATGGAGAAGATCGGAGAGCCTTGTGCGGCTTCCGAGGTTGTGCACACCGTAGGACGGTATTAAGTTTACGAACACCATCGGTTATCCGGTTGTGCTCCGCCCGGCGTATACGCTTGGCGGAAGCGGCGGCGGTATCGCACACAACGAGCAGAGCTGATCGAGATTCCGGAAGCAACGGACTCCGCTTAAGCCGTGTCGGAGAGGTACTCGTGGAGCGCTGCATCGCAGGCTGGAAAGAGATCGAGTATGAGGTAATGCGTGATGCGAATGGCAACTGCATCACGGTATGTAATATGGAGAATATTGATCCGGTCGGCGTGCACACCGGCGACTCCATCGTAGTCGCACCGTCACAGACGCTGGGCGACAAGGAATATCAGATGCTCCGTACCTCTGCTTTAAATATTATATCTGAATTAAATATCACGGGCGGATGTAATGTGCAGTATGCACTCAATCCGGAGAGTTTTGAGTATTGCGTCATCGAGGTAAACCCGCGAGTGTCCCGTTCCTCCGCGCTTGCATCCAAGGCGACCGGTTATCCGATTGCAAAAGTTGCTGCAAAGATCGCGCTTGGCTATACGCTTGACGAGATCAAGAACGCCATCACCGGAAAAACCTACGCAAGCTTTGAGCCGATGCTTGACTACTGCGTTGTCAAGATTCCGAGACTGCCGTTCGATAAATTCATTACCGCAAAACGTACACTGACCACACAGATGAAGGCAACCGGAGAGGTTATGAGTATTTGCAATAACTTCGAGGGAGCCTTGATGAAGGCGATCCGTTCCTTGGAGCAGCATGTGGACAGCCTGATGTCCTATGATTTTACCGGACTTTCCAGAGAGGAACTGGTAAAACAGCTTCACGTTGTGGATGACCGGAGAATCTGGGTGATCGCAGAGGCACTGCGCCGTGGTATGGATTACGATGTGATTCACGATATTACCAAGATTGATAAGTGGTTCATCGATAAGCTGGCAATCCTGGTTGAGATGGAGCAGAAGTTAAAGAGCGAGCCGCTTACGGTAGAACTGTTAAAAGAGGCAAAACGAATTGAGTTCCCGGATAAGGTGATCGCAGAACTGACCGGCAAGACCGAGACAGAGATCCACGATATGCGCTACGCTAACGGTATCGTGGCAGCATACAAGATGGTAGATACCTGTGCGGCGGAGTTCGAGGCGACCACACCGTACTACTATTCCGTATTCGGCAGCGAGAATGAGGCGGAAGAGACGCACCCGAACAAGAAGGTGCTGGTACTTGGTTCCGGACCGATCCGTATCGGACAGGGAATTGAGTTTGATTACTGCTCTGTACATTGTACCTGGGCATTCGCAAAAGAAGGCTGGGAGACCGTCATCGTCAACAACAACCCGGAGACCGTATCGACAGACTTTGATATTGCGGATAAGCTGTACTTTGAGCCATTGACACCGGAGGATGTGGAAGCCATCGTAAAACTTGAGAAGCCGGACGGTGCGGTGGTGCAGTTTGGTGGACAGACTGCGATCAAGCTGACCGAGAGCCTGATGAAGATGGGTGTGAAGATCCTCGGAACCAAGGCGGAGGACGTCGACGCTGCGGAGGATCGTGAGCTCTTCGATGAGATTCTCGAGAAGACCAAAATTCCGAGAGCAGCAGGCGGAACGGTATTTACCGCGGAGGAAGCGAAGGAAGTGGCGAACCGTCTGGGCTATCCGGTGCTTGTGCGCCCGTCCTATGTACTCGGCGGACAGGGCATGAAGATCGCGTTTAACGATGACGAGATCGAGGAATTCATCGGCATCATCAACCGGATTGCACAGGATCACCCGATCCTTGTTGATAAATATCTGCAGGGCAAGGAGATCGAGGTCGACGCTGTGTGTGATGGAACGGACATCCTGATTCCGGGTATCATGGAGCATATCGAGAGAACCGGTGTCCATTCGGGAGACAGTATTTCCGTCTATCCGGCACCGACGATCAGCGATCATGTAAAAGAGACGATCGTGGAATATACGAAGCGCTTGGCACAGGCACTGCATGTCATCGGACTGATCAACATCCAGTTTATTGCGATGAATGAAGAGGTCTATGTTATCGAGGTAAACCCGAGATCTTCAAGAACCGTGCCGTACATCAGCAAGGTGACCGGTATTCCGATTGTCGATCTCGCAACGAAGGTCATTATCGGAAATACGATCCGCGGACTTGGCTATGAGCCGGGACTTGCACCGACGGCTGATTACATTGCCATCAAGATGCCGGTATTCTCGTTTGAGAAGCTGCGCGGAGCGGAGATTTCCCTTGGACCGGAGATGAAGTCCACGGGTGAGTGCCTTGGTATTGCAAAGACATTCAACGAGGCATTATATAAGGCTTTCCTTGGTGCCGGAGTGACACTGCCAAAATATAAGCAGATGATTATGACGGTAAAGGATGCGGACAAGCCGGAGGCCGTTGGCGTTGCAAAGCGTTTTGAAGCGCTCGGCTACAAGATTTACGCGACCAGAAGCACCGCGAAATATTTGCAGGAGCATGGGGTGAATGCGTTGCGTGTCAATAAGATTACACAGGAATCCCCGAATGTCATGGATCTGATTCTTGGTCATAAGATTGATCTTGTGATTGATACTCCGACACAGGGCAATGGAGACAAGACGCGCGACGGCTTTTTGATCCGCCGAAATGCGATCGAGACCGGCGTGTACTGTATCACAGCGATGGATACGGCAAACGCACTTGCAAGAAGCCTTGAGACAGCGATGGATACGCTGACTCCGGTTGATATTGCGAAAGTGAAGAATTTATAATTACAAACAAAAAGAATCTCGCTTGCGAGATTCTCCGCGCGCGAGCGGTTCGCAAAGCGATATTTTCCATACCGCGAGCTGCGCATCCGCGCGGAGCGGTTCTTATTTCATAGGAAGGACCCACTTTCATACATTAATGTGCCAAGGTATTTCCTGTGAAATAAGAAAGAGCCTGTATACGGATGGATGAGAACTCATCGCACCGTTACAGGCTCTTTTTTGGTAAAATTTTCTGTTGTCATGGCGTTGCTCCGGGATTAGTTGTAATATGGATGAATGTCAACTCCGTACATTGCTTCAACACCCATTGCGACTCCGTCGATATTCTCCATGAAGAATGCTTTGATTTTTGCTAACATAATAATTTCCTCCTTTATTGAATTGGTACATTTTTGCTTGTTCATCAAAGGTTTTCCCTTTGACAGCTATTATAATACACGGAAATATGGTAATATTATAGATAAGATATTAGCAAAAAGTTGGGTGATATTGACTTTTTGGGAGAAAAAATGGAAGAACAGAAAAATACATATGAAAATGTTACGCTCGAACCGGACGTCGGCTTTGATATCCGGTTTGTTACGATGGATCATAACTCTCCGTTTCACTGGCACCGGGAGATGGAGATTCTCTACATATTAAACGGGCATGCCACTGTGCATATGGAGGGTGAGGAATACGAACTGAATCCGTTGGACGCGGTTGTGATGGACTATGCCAGAATTCATGAAGTCATCTATGCGCTGCCGCAGACAATGGGAATCTGTATCCACGTGTCAAGGCAGCTTCTGCGGCGCTATCTGCCGGAGGCGGAACCTTTTGCGATCCGCTGCGCGGGACAGCGTCTCCGTCCAGGGCAGCAGGAATATTACAATGAAATCTGCGGGTATTTAAAAGAACTGACGGTGCTTTATGTGAATCAGAATGAGACGTACCGGTTAAAAAGCACGGCGCGGATTCTGGAATTGCTGGCATGTCTGGTGGAACATTTTTCGGAACCTGTCTCCATGGTGGCAACGCAGACGAGGGCGGGGAAGATGGAGCGGCTGGAGCAGATCTGTATGTATGTGGATCATCACTACAGGGAAGAAATGACGCTGCAGGAAGCGGCGGATGAACTGGGGCTCAACCGGGAATACTTCTGCCGGTTCTTTAAGCAGAGCACCGGCAGCTCGTTTATGCGCTATGTAAATCAGGTGCGGCTCAATTATATCTATCAGGATCTGCTGCACACGGACGATCCGGTACAGGAGATCATGGAGCGGCATGGCTTTTTCAACCAGAAGCTCTTTTTACCGGATGTTCAAGGAGCGTTACCACTGTACTCCGCGCCAGGCGCGCCGGATGGCGGAAAACAATCCTTATGTGGAAGCAAAATAACTGCGCTGTGTATGTGCAGGGGAAGAAGGATATAAGTTCCGGATGCAGCCCGGTGTGAAGCATCCTTGAAGCATAATACGAGCATTTCTTCCGCGTCGTGTTTGACATTTTATTCTGTGTCCTTGCCACGTTTTGACAATCCACAGGATGTGTCCGACAGGTTGCAGACAATGGGCGGACTTCCTGGTGTCCCTAATGTCATCGCTTCACAGACAATATAAAACCGCGCGAACCGAAACTCGCAGGCATCTGCTATTGAAGACACGGCAGATACCTGCTCAGACATCGGCTTCGCGCGGTTATGTTTTGTTCAGCGATGACAGTAAGGGACACACACGAAAGTCCTAAAATTGTCTGCAACCTGCGGACACACCTCGTGGAGTACTCAAAACTTGGAAAGACACGGATCATCGAGAATGTCAAACACGATGCGGCTAGAAATGCCGGATTTGGCGGTTAGGATGCTTCACACCGGGCTGCATCCGGAACGATACGCCGTTCCCACCCTTCACATAAAATATTAAACCAGTTTCATACGCTTGCGGGGCGCTTTCCTGATCGGGGAAGCGTCCTCTTCCGGTACCGGTGCAATGGGCGGAGGTGTAAGCACTCTGGCATTGTCCAAAAGATCATCCATGCTCTTCTTCTGGGCAGCTTTCTGCTTGCGCTGTGCGATGGCAAGCTTTTTCTGCCGGAAACGGTCAGCCGTCTCACGGATGTACTGGTCTGCGACAAAATGCTCGAGCGCCTCCTCGTCGATCGCAATCCGGTTGTCCATGGTTTTCATGATGTCCGTCACACGCAGGGAATCTCCGATGACCGGATCACTCAGATCGTAGATCATATTGTTGGAGAACTTTAAGATCATCGGGCGGGTAAAATCCGCGGCATTTTCCACGAGGACGAGCGCCTTCTCACCGTCGGAGAGATCAACGCACGCGCCGGTCGGGAGAATGTGGATGCATTCCGCCAGTGCGGCAACGACGCGCGGATTGTAGGTCCGGCTGTGTCTGCGCAAAAAAGACATCGCGGCAACCTCCGAGACCGGCGGATTGTTAATATTCATGGCGGTAAGCCGGTCAAACTGATCTGCCACCTTTAAAATATCACAGAGCAGACGTGTCTCCGGGGAAGGATCCTTGATCTTTAAGGTCTGACTCTTCTGGAAGATGAACTGCTGGATAATCTCTAAGGAAATCTTCGGAAGATTGCACTCCTCATAGCGCGGGCGGATTGATTCATAACCGCGTTCCAGATTCATCTGGATAAAATTCCGGTCGCTGTCCGAGAGGTCGTCGCCCTTGTCGAGGATGGCCTGCGGAACATACAGATAACCGAAATCATACAGCAGGGAAGCCGTGATCAGCGCCCGGATATCTTCTGCCGGGAGCTGCATCTCATTGGAGATCATTGCGGATAGGATACCGACACTGATCGAGTGTTTGTATACAAAGTCCGCGGAACTGCGGAGTGTCTGCGTAAAATTCAGCTTGTGGTCAAGACTGCCGTAATGCCGCTGGATATCATCGACCAGCGAGAGCAGTGTGGACGGGACAAGATTGTCGACAAGCTTGTCCATGTTGTCCTTTAACTTGAACATGTAGATGGTCTGGAACTGTTCAAACTCCAGATCTTCCCGCGAAAGCGGCGGCAGCGGTTCAGCCGGCTCCAGAATAAAAATGCCGATCAGACCAAAATTCTCAATACTGTTAATACCCTGGATCGTGAGCCTTGTATCCCGTTCGTATAACAGAACCCCCATCCTGTTGTAGATTGGCTTTGCAAGGCGCATACCGGGCTTTAGATCAGCAGTTTTGACAAATTGCATGATTATCTCCCCCTCTTCCGGTATTGTCATACCAAAATCCTCTTTATCTTCCCTCTATGATAGCATATTGAAAGCTGAAATACAATCTGATATGATACTCTTAGAACCGGGGTTTTTGCAAGAAAATCCTACTTTTCCGGAGAAAGAGGTACTTATGATACAGATTCCGTGGAGACGCGTGGCGGGAGCGGCGCTGGTGATGTGCCTGCTTCTGGCAAATACATCTTATGCCGAGACGACACAGGACAACATAAATGATGCGAAGAATCAGATTGAGGATCTGAAAGATCAGAAAAAGGATGCCGAGGATACTGTCAATGACATCTCCGGCAAAAAGGACGCACTGGAGTCGGATCTTAGCGGGTTAAACGGTCAGCTTTCCGATATTGTCGCACAGATCAATGACCTGGAGGGGCAGATTTCGGACAAACAGGGGGAGATTGACCAGGCGAAGGAGGATCTGGCTGCGGCGGAGGCACAGTCTGCGAAACAGTATGAGGATATGAAGCTGCGGATTCAGTTCATGTATGAGAACGGAAGCACGCCGGTATGGCAGATGCTTGCGGAGGCGGAATCTTTTTCCGACTTCCTGAACCGCACGGAATATATTACCGACATCAACGCCTACGACAGAAAAAAGCTTGTGGAATACCAGGATCTGCAGGAGCAGATAGCCGCCCAGAAGGAAGATCTGGAGAGTGATATGACCGAGCTGGTGGCGATGCAGGATGACATGAAGAAAAAGCAGGCGAACGTCAGCAGTCTCATCAACACCACCAAGGCGAATCTGGCGCAGACACAGGAAGATCTGGCGGATGCGCAGTCCAACGTCGCGGACCTGGAGGATAAGATCAACCAGATGGTCGAGTACGAGAAGCAGCTGGAGATCCAGAAGGCGAAGGAGGACGCTGCGCGTCTGGCGGCGATTAAGGAGCAGGAGAAGGAGGATACCTCCACCGTGGTCTATGTGCCGACGGACAGTGACCAGTACCTGCTTGGAGCAATCATCCAGTGCGAGGCGGGCGGAGAATCCTACGACGGGAAGCTCGCGGTCGGAAGCGTCGTGATAAACCGTGTGAAGAGTTCGTATTTTCCGAACTCTGTCTCGGGTGTGATTTACCAAAGCGGTCAGTTCTCGCCGGTGGCGAGCGGCAGACTGGCGTATCGTCTGGAAGCGGGTGTGGACGGAAGCTGCCTTCAGGCGGCGCAGGATGTGCTAAACGGCAATATTACGGTGGGCTGCCTGTATTTCAGACAGAATAACGGCATCATACAGGGAACCGTAATTGGAAACCATGTATTCTATTAGAAGTGAAAAAAAGTGCGGAAAACCGCAGAATGGCAGCAGGGCGATTTTTGTGAAAAGTACACAAGAATCGCTTTGCTTTTGTTTGGAAAATAAAATTTGCATGATAAATTTTTAACAAAAAAAGACTGTAAAACAGACGTATAGAGGGGGAAAAAGGAGCGTAAAGAAAACATTAGAAAGATGAAAAAAGAAGAAAGTTATTGCATTTAAGAGTGAAATATGGTAGCATGAAAAAGTATTAAAAAGCTAGTAAAAACGCCGATTATTTAAAATGCACCTTTGTGAAAAAAAAGAGGGAGAAACATAAATTTTAACTGCAAAGTTGAATTTATTTTTTAGCAAAAAGATTGTTAAAAATTAACAGCGTTTTTGGCAAAATTATTTTTAAAGAGGAACAAATTCCCCTACATACGGGGGTTTTGTGTAAACTGAAAGGAGAATTCAAAATGGCAAAGAAAGTAGTTTTAGCAGGCGCATGCCGTACCGCTATCGGCAAGATGGGTGGAGCACTGAGCAATACTCCGGCAGCAGAGCTGGGATCAATCGTAATCAAAGAGGCATTGAACAGAGCTGGCGTGAAGCCGGAGCAGGTAGATGAAGTATTGATGGGATGTGTTATCCAGGCAGCACAGGGACAGAACGTTGCACGTCAGGCTTCCATCAAGGCAGGACTTCCGATCGAAGTACCGGCAGTTACTCTGAACGTTGTATGTGGTTCCGGACTGAAATGTGTCAATGAAGCAGCTACTATGATTCTGGCTGGTCAGGCAGATATCGTTGTTGCAGGTGGTATGGAGAACATGTCCATGGCTCCTTATGCCATGACGAAGGCTCGTTTTGGATATCGTATGAACAATGCGACCATCATTGATACCATGGTAAACGATGCACTTACTGATGCATTCAACCACTATCACATGATGATCACAGCTGAGAACGTATGTGAGAAGTATGGTCTTACAAGAGAAGAACTCGATGAGTTCTCCGCAAACAGCCAGCAGAAGTGCGAGAAGGCAATTGCTGAGGGCAAGTTCGATGACGAGATCGTTCCGGTTCCGGTTAAGGTTAAGAAAGAGACCGTTATGTTCGCAAAAGATGAGGGACCGCGTCCTGGCACAACAGCTGAGTCACTGTCCAAGTTAAAATGCTGCTCCGGCAAAGAGGGCGGACTGGTAACCGCAGGTAACGCTTCCGGTATTAACGATGGTGCAGCTGCAATCGTTGTTATGAGCGAGGAGAAGGCAAAAGAGCTTGGCGTTAAGCCGATGGCAACATGGGTAGCCGGAGCACTCGGCGGAGTAGAGCCTGAGATCATGGGTGTCGGACCTGTTGCATCTACCAGAAAGGTACTCGAGAGAACAGGACTTACCATCGATGATATGGATCTGATCGAGGCAAACGAGGCATTCGCAGCACAGTCTGTAGCAGTTGCAAGAGATCTGAAGTTTGATATGTCCAAGGTAAACGTAAACGGCGGTGCAATCGCACTTGGTCACCCGGTAGGAGCTTCCGGATGCCGTATCCTTGTTACCTTATTACATGAGATGCAGAAGAGAGACGCAAAGAGAGGTCTTGCTACTCTGTGCATCGGTGGTGGTATGGGATGCTCTACCATCGTTGAGAGAGACTAATGCAGTTATGAGAACTTCTGAACCGGCGCCAGCCTGTGGGCGGCACCGGAGAAGTTCTTGCTTTTGCGTAATAGGAATCTTTGTTCCTATTTTATTAAAAGGCATAGAATCAGTTATTAGAATATATATATGATATTTCAGGAGGTACAGACATGAAAGTTGGAGTTATTGGTGCAGGAACAATGGGACAGGGTATTGCAAAAGCATTTGCCCAGGTAGACGGATATGAAGTAGCACTCTGCGACATCAAGCAGGAGTGGGCTGACGGCGGAAAAGAGAAGATCAAGAAAGGCTATGCAAGACTTGTCGAGAAAGGAAAAATGACACAGGAAGCAGTAGACGGCATTCTCGCAAAGATTACCCCAGGCTTAAAGGAAGACCTTTGCAAGGATTGTGACCTCATCGTAGAGGCGGCTTTCGAGGATATGGGCGTTAAGAAGACTACATTCCAGGAGCTGGATAAGATTGCAAAGCCAGAGTGCATTTTTGCATCCAACACATCCAGCCTTTCCATCACAGAGATCGGCAACGGACTGACCCGTCCAATGGTAGGTATGCATTTCTTCAACCCGGCAGACCGTATGAAGTTAATCGAGGTTATCGCAGGTGTGAATACACCGGAAGAGACCGTTGAGGCGATCAAGAAGATCTCTGTAGAGATCGGCAAGACTCCGGTACAGGTAAATGAGGCAGCAGGCTTCGTTGTAAACCGTATCTTAATCCCGATGATCAATGAGGCAGCTTTCATTAAGATGGAAGGTGTATCTGATATCGCAGGTATCGATGCAGCAATGAAACTCGGCGCAAATCATCCGATGGGACCGCTTGAGTTAGGTGATTTCATTGGTCTGGATATCTGCCTTGCAATCATGGATGTTCTCTACAAAGAGACAGGCGACAGCAAGTACCGCGCATGCCCGTTAATCCGCAAGATGGTTCGCGGCGGCAATCTTGGCGCAAAGAGCGGCAAGGGATTCTATGTATACAATGCTGACCGTACAAAGACCCCGGTTGATGCTCAGTAAAATATAAGGTAATAATGGAGGAAATGATATCATGGATTTCACTTTAGACAAGAAACATGAAATGGCGCGCTCCCTGTTCAGAGAGTTCGCTGAGAACGAGGTAAAGCCTCTCGCTCAGGAAGTAGATGAGACAGAGGAATTCCCGGTTGAGAACGTGAAGAAGATGCAGAAGCTCGGCTTCATGGGCATCCCGGTACCGAAGGAGTACGGCGGACAGGGCTGTGACCCGCTCACCTATGTAATGTGCGTAGAGGAGCTGTCCAAGGTATGCGCTACAACAGGTGTTATTGTTTCTGCACATACTTCTCTCTGCATCGATCCGATTATGACCTACGGTACAGAGGATCAGAAGCAGAAATACGTTAAGCCGCTTGCAACAGGCGAGAAGCTCGGTGCATTCGCACTGACTGAGCCGGGTGCAGGAACCGATGCGCAGGGCGCACAGACCAAGGCTGTATTAGACGGAGACGAGTGGGTATTAAACGGCTCTAAGTGCTTCATCACAAATGGTAAGGTTGCAGATGTTTACATCGTAATCGCAATCACAAGCGTAACAGAGGATAAGAGAGGCAGAAAGAAGAAGAACTTCTCTGCATTTATCGTAGATAAGGGAGCTCCGGGCTTCTCCTTCGGAACCAAGGAGAAGAAGATGGGTATCCGCGGATCATCTACATACGAGCTGATCTTCGAGGATTGCAGAATCCCGAAGGAGAACCTGCTTGGCGTAGAGGGCAAGGGATTCCCGATCGCTATGCACACACTGGATGGCGGACGTATCGGTATTGCTGCTCAGGCACTTGGTATCGCAGAGGGCGCATTAGACCGCGCAATCGCATACACCAAGGAGAGAAAGCAGTTCGGTCGTACGATTGCCCAGCAGCAGAATACACAGTTCAAGCTGGCTGACATGGCTGCAAGAATTGAGGCTGCACAGCTTCTTGTATACAAAGCTGCTATGGCAAAGGCAACACAGAAGGTATATTCCGTAGAGGCCGCAAAGGCAAAACTGTTCGCAGCAGAGACTGCTATGGCTGTTACCACAGAGGTTGTCCAGCTGTTTGGTGGATACGGTTACATCAGAGAGTACGATGTAGAGCGTATGATGCGTGACGCAAAGATCACAGAGATCTACGAGGGAACCAGTGAGGTTCAGAGAATGGTTATCTCTGGTGCATTACTGAAATAGTCGTAATCCGTGGCATAATATAAAAATATAAGGAGTGAAAAATACATGAATATCGTAGTATGTATTAAACAGGTACCAGATACCAAGGGCGGCGTTAAGTTCAACCCGGACGGTACATTAGACAGAGCTGCAATGCTTACCATCATGAACCCGGATGACAAAGCAGGTCTTGAGGCAGCACTTAGATTAAAAGAGCAGTACGGCGCAGAAGTAACCGTTCTTACCATGGGTCTTCCGAAGGCAGACGAGGTGCTTCGTGAGGCAATGGCAATGGGCGCAGACAAAGGAATCCTTGTAACAGATCGTGTGTTAGGCGGAGCTGATACATGGGCTACCTCCACCACAATCGCAGGCGCACTCCGCAATCTGGATTACGATCTGATCATCACCGGACGTCAGGCGATCGATGGTGATACCGCTCAGGTAGGACCGCAGATCGCAGAGCATCTGGGACTTCCGGTTATTTCCTACGCACAGGACATCAAGATCGATGGAGAATATGTCGTTGTTCAGCGTCAGTACGAGGACAGATACCATGAGTTAAAGGCAAAGATGCCGTGCCTGATCACAGCACTTTCCGAACTGAATCAGCCGCGTTACATGACTCCGGGCGGAATCTTCGACGCATACGATAAGGAAGTTACCGTATGGGGAAGAGCAGATCTTAAGGATGTAGATGATTCTGATCTTGGATTAAAGGGATCACCGACAAAGATCGCAAAGGCATCTGACAAGGTACGTAAGGGCGCAGGCGAGAAGGTTGTCCTTGATCCGGATGAGTCCGTAGCATACCTGATCGGCAAGTTCAAAGAGAAGCACATTATCTAACAAATATAAGGAAAAGTGGTGAATAAAATGGGTTTAGAAGAATATAAAGGAGTATTTGTCTTTGCACAGCAGGTTGACAACGTATTAGACGGCGTTGCTTTCGAGTTACTTGGAAAAGGAAAAGAGCTGGCAAAGGATTTAAACACAGAAGTAACTGCAGTATTGATTGGCTCCGGCGTTAAGGAGCTGGCAGATCAGCTCGCTGAGTACGGCGCTGACAGAGTCATCGTGGTAGACGATCCGCAGTTAAAAGACTACAGAACAGAGCCGTACGCACATGCACTGGCATCTGTGATCAATGAGTACAAGCCGGAGATCATGCTGGTTGGCGCAACTGCAATCGGCCGTGACCTCGGACCTACTGTTTCCGCTCGTGTGAAGACAGGTCTTACTGCTGACTGTACGATGCTTGAGATCGGCGATTTCCCGCTGAATGCAGCAGCTGGACAGGAGCAGCAGCACAATCAGCTTCTTATGACACGTCCTGCATTTGGTGGTAACACGATCGCAACGATCGCGTGCCCGTACAACCGTCCGCAGATGGCTACTGTACGCCCGGGTGTTATGCAGAAGATCGCTCCGATTGCAGGCGCTAAGGCAAATGTGGTAGAGTACAATCCGGGATTCACCCCGAATGACAGATATGTAGAGATCTTAAACATTGTAAAGGCTGTTAAGAATACAGCGAACATCATGGATGCAAAGATCCTGGTATCCGGTGGACGTGGTGTTGGCTCCAAGGAGAACTTCAAGCTTCTCGAGGATCTGGCAGAGGTACTTGGCGGTACCGTAAGCTGCTCCCGTGCCGTAGTGGAGAACGGCTGGCTGCCGGTAGATTTACAGGTAGGACAGACAGGTAAGACAGTACGTCCGCAGATCTACTTCGCAATCGGTATTTCAGGAGCTATCCAGCACGTTGCAGGTATGGAGGATTCTGATCTCATCGTTGCTATCAATAAGGATGAGGATGCACCGATCTTCGACGTTGCAGATTATGGTCTGGTAGGAGATCTCAACAAGATCGTTCCGGCACTGACCACTGCGTTAAAGGCAGAACTTGGCAAATAAGCAAAGAAAAGTACATAGGTGAAAAGAACTCCCGCGTGGCAGATGTGGCGTCTGTCATGCGGGAGTTTTTATGTTTTTATTTCACGAGCTTGACAGTTGCCGTTTTGCGTATTATTGTCATTCCGAAGGAGTGAAAGAACGTGAGACAGACAGTAACAGAAAATCGATTATTCAGTAAAAAAGATTTGCGGAAACTGATTATTCCGCTGATCTTAGAACAGACGCTTGCCATCACCGTGGGAATGGCAGATACGATGATGATTTCTTCTGCGGGAGAAGCGGCAGTTTCCGGCGTGTCGCTGGTAGACATGTTTAACAACTTAATCATCAGTGTGCTGGCGGCGCTTGCGACCGGCGGTGCGGTGGTAACGTCACAGTGTATCGGTGCGGGAAGGAGAGAGGAAGCCTGTCGGTCTGCCAGACAGCTTGTGTTTACAGAGGCGGCGATCACGATCGGTATCAGTGTACTGGTACTTCTTTTTCACAGGCAGATCCTCGGATTATTCTTCGGACAGATTGAGGCGGATGTTATGCAGAATGCGATCATCTATCTCATTATCTCCGTGTTCTCATTTCCGCTTCTCGCAGTGTATGACTCGTGTGCGGCGCTGTACCGTTCGATGGGGAATGCGCAGATCACATTGAAAATATCGCTGCTGATGAATGTCATCAACGTTGTGGGAAATGCAATCGGCGTGTATGTGCTGAAACTGGGAGTAGCGGGAGTCGCCATTCCGTCGTTGGTTTCCCGCGGTGTGGCAGGAGTGGTGCTTTTTACGCTTTTGCATAATCCGGACAATCTGGTCTTTCTCACCAGAGGAAAATTTAAAGTGGACGCAACGATTGTGAAGCGGATTCTTTTTATCGGCATCCCGAGCGGAATTGAAAACGGTATCTTCCAGCTGGGACGTGTGCTTGTGGTCAGCATCATAGCTGCGTTCGGCACCAGCCAGATCGCGGCGAACGGGGTGGCGAACAGTCTGGATTCCATGGGATGTATTGTGGGACAGGCGATGAGCCTTGCGATGATTACTGTGATCGGACGCTGTGTGGGAGCCGGAGAAGAAGGACAGGTGCGCTATTACACCAAAAAGCTGCTGGGAGAGACCTATTTTTATACGGCGGTCATCAACAGCATCATTTTACTTCTGCTGCCGTGGATTTTACAGATCTATGGACTGGGAGAGGAGACGACGCGCCTGTCCTACATTCTGGTCATGATTCATGATGGAATGGCGATCTTCCTGTGGCCGGCGTCGTTTGTGCTGCCGAATATGCTCCGCGCCTGCAACGATGTAAAATACACGATGGTCGTGTCGATTTTTTCCATGATTACCTTCCGCATCGGCTTCAGTTATGTGTTTGGTGTTCACATGGGATGGATGGCAGTCGGGGTGTGGGCTGCCATGGTAATTGACTGGGTGTTCCGCGTACTCTGTTTTGTGGGAAGATATCTGGCGGGAACCTGGCGGAAAAAATGTGGTCTTGTGGCGCCAACCGCTTGATAAATATTTCACATAGTGATATACTGCAAAAGATGCAAAAAGTTCCTGGCAGACAGGAACCATAAACAAAGTATACAGAAAAGAGGAAAAGACTATGACGAAGTCGAAATTTTCTACGAAGTATCTCGTGGAGATGGCGCTTTTGGTTGCCATCATCTTACTCATGGCTTTTACCCCGATTGGTTACATAAAGACAGCAGGTCTTGAGATTACCCTGATTGTCATACCAGTTGCGGTAGGAGCTGTAACATTGGGACCGGCGGCAGGAGCAATCTTAGGCGGTGTGTTCGGTATCACGAGTTTTATCCAGTGTTTTGGAATGAGCGCGTTTGGTACGCTCCTTCTGGGTGTAAACCCGGTATTCACATTTCTGGTATGTGTGCCGACACGTATTCTGGACGGATGGCTGACCGGACTGATCTACAAGGGACTGAAGAAGACAAAAATACCTTCCGCAGGTTCGGTAACGCTTGCCAGCCTTTGCTGTCCGTTGCTGAACACCACATTTTTCATGGGAACACTGGTAACTCTGTTCGCAGGAACAATGCGTGAGCAGTTCGGCATGACGAAAGTGATCCCGTTTATCGCAGCATTTGTCGGCGTGAACGGCGTTGTCGAGGCGATCGTATGTTTCGTTATCGGAACAGCGGTTTCCATGGCACTGAAAAAAGCACTCCGCTACTAGGAATAATAAGTAATATTACGAGAAGAGACACACTTGTGGATTTCATGTGGAAATGCAGCTGGAAATTCGGTTCAAAAAATGTGGATCTCTAACCAGCCGAATGTTTGCATCTTTGATGATCCGTGTCTTTCCAAGTTTGGAGTACTCCGCGGGTCATGTCCGCATCCCGGAAGACAATTTGTAGGACTTTTGTGTGTGTCCCTTATTGGCACCAGACAACAGGTGGCATAAATGCCACCTTTATGTCGAACAAAACATAACCGCGCGAAGCCGATGTTTGAGACGGCATCTGCCTTATTTTCAATAGCAGATGCCGGCGAGTTTCGGTTCGCGCGGTTTTATACTGTCTGTGAAGAGGTGCCATTAGGGACACCAGAAAGTCCGCCCATTGTCTCCGGTGTGTCGGACATGCACCCGTCGGATTTTCCAAACGTGGAAGAGACACGGAATCCGATGCAAACATTCAGCAGGAAGAAATGCACACATTTTTCTCCAACGAATTTCCATTTGTATTTCCATCTGAAATCCCACGGTGTGGTCTTCTCATATTATTACTTATCACCCAAACGATCTATGCTTATTGCGGCAATTCCTTTTTTGTCTGCAAAAAAGAACACGAGAAAGCGGGCGTCTTCTTGGAAACATCGACAAAAGAGAGTATAATATTCTGTGATGAATAAGAATAGAAGGGGTGAAAGTGTGGGAGAACAGCAGAGCAGGAATATTATGGATTATGACACCGTGCGGCTGGATGATGAGAACAATGCAGTGGTGATCATCGACCAGACGAAGCTGCCGGGAAAAATAGAGATCATTTCGCTTCACACGGCGCAGGAAATCTGGAACGCGATCTATCTGCTTCAGGTGCGCGGAGCACCGGCGATCGGAGTGGCGGCGGCATATGGGATCTATGTGCTGGCAAAACGGATGGATACGGAGGATTACGATACATTTTACCGTGAGTTTGTACGGCAGAAGGAGTATCTGGATTCTTCGCGCCCGACAGCCGTGAACTTAAGCTGGGCGTTAAACCGGATGCAGCGTGTTGTGGAGGCACACAGTGGGGAGACTGTAGCGCAGATCAAGGAGGCACTGCACCGGGAGTCTGTGGCGATCCAGGAGGAAGATATCTGGGTGTGCCGGATGATCGGAGAGCATGGTCTGACTCTGGTAAAGCCGGGGGATGGCATTCTGACGCACTGCAATGCGGGACAGCTCGCCACGAGCAAATACGGTACGGCGACGGCGCCGATCTATCTGGGAGAGGAACGAGGCTATCATTTTCATGTATTTGCAGATGAGACCAGACCCCTGTTGCAGGGCGCCAGACTGACAGCATTTGAACTGCAGTCTTCCGGGGTGGATGTCACATTGATCTGTGACAATATGTCGGCGACAGTCATGAAGAACGGCTGGGTCAATGCGGTATTTGTCGGGTGTGACCGTGTGGCTGCGAACGGAGATGCGGCGAATAAGATCGGTACGTCCGTAGTGGCGGCTGTGGCAAAGTATTACGGTGTGCCGGTGTATATCTGCGCGCCGACGTCGACGATCGACTTAATACGCCGACCGGAGCTGAGATCAAGATCGAGCAGCGTCCGGCGGAGGAAGTCACGGAAATGTGGTACAAGGAGCGCATGGCACCGGAGGGCATCAAGGTCTTCAATCCGGCATTTGATGTGACGGATCATGAGCTGATTGCAGGCATCGTTACCGAATACGGTGTGGCGAGAGCGCCTTACACGGAGTCGCTGGCGGCGATTTTTGCAGAAAAGGAAAAGCGTGCCAGAGAGAAAAAAGAAGCCTGATAGAGAAGATGTAAGCGATTTAAGGAGGAAAGAATATGCCAGAGAACAGTAATTGCAGCGGAGCATCCAGCTGCTCAAAGGAGAGCTGCGAGGGATGTCCGAGCAACGCGAAGAATAAAGCAGGCGGCGGAATTGCCAAGGAGCCGATGAATGCGGCATCCAACGTTAAGAAAGTGATCGGTGTTGTCAGCGGAAAAGGCGGCGTCGGCAAATCATTTGTCACAGCATCACTCGCTGCAGCGATGAACCGCGCCGGATACAAGGTAGGCATCATGGACGCGGATATTACCGGTCCGTCGATTCCTAAGATGTTCGGAATTCATGGACAGGTATACGGAACGGACGACGGAATGGTTCCGATGGAGACGGAGAACGGCATCAAGATCATGTCGATCAACCTGCTGTTGGATGACGAGGAGGCACCTGTCATCTGGAGAGGTCCGGTGATTGCCGGCGTGGTAAAACAGTTCTGGAACGAGACAGTCTGGGGAGACGTGGACTATCTGTTCGTGGATATGCCGCCTGGAACCGGCGATGTACCGCTTACGGTGTTCCAGTCGCTTCCGGTAGACGGAATCGTGATTGTGACGTCCCCGCAGGAACTCGTGCAGATGATTGTGAAAAAGGCGTACAACATGGCGGAGATGATGCATGTGCCGGTGCTCGGTCTGGTGGAGAATTTCAGCTACCTGAAATGTCCGGACTGCGGAAAAGAGATCAAGCTGTTTGGCGAGAGTCATATCGACGATGTCGCAAAAGAGCTCGGGATCCCGGTATTTGGAAAGCTTCCGCTTGATCCGGCGTTTGCGGAGCAGGCAGACAAGGGAGCGTTTGCAACGATGGAGAACGCTTATCTGGATGCGGGCGTAGAGAAGTTAAAGACACTTTAATGTGACAGGAACGGGAAAGTGTTACCACTTACCCGGAGAAAATGACCTCTTGGTGTAAAACTGTTTACACCGGGAGGTTCTTTTTTTATACTGGAACCATCAAAGGAGTTACAGAGATGAAAATAAAAATTGAGATTGACGAGAGCGCCGCGGAGGATGAAGTGATTATCCGCTGCCGCGGTCTGACGAAACAGGTCGCTGCCGTGCAGCGCCCGTGCGGGATGTCACCAACGCTTCCGAGAAGATCCTGCTTTATAAAGGGAACACGGAATACTATGTGACATTGTCCAAGATTTTGTTTTTCGAGACAGACGAGAACGGGATCAGCGCACACACCCGGGATGAGATGTATCAGACCCGGTACAAACTATACGAGCTGGAAGATATGCTTCCGGGCGTTTTTATGAGAGTATCCAAATCCACGATCTTAAACACGGATCAGATTTACTCTATTGACCGCAATCTGACGGCGTCGAGTGTGGTGGCGTTTTTGAACACACACAAGAGGGTCTATGTATCGCGGTATTACTATAAACCGTTGACTCAAAAATTAGAAGAAAAGAGGTTGCATCATGAAAAGTAGCAAAGTATTCTGGGGAATCTTTTTTATCCTCGCAGCAGTGTATGTCGTTATAAGCAAGTTTGGAATTCTGCCGGATATCGGCGTGTTCAGCATTATTCTGACCGTATTTTTCCTCTGGCTTTTTGTCGAGGGAATCCGCAATGTGAATTTCTGGGAAATCCTGTTCTCAATTGCGTTTATCTGTATCATATACGATGAGCCGCTTGGAATTACGGCACTCACGCCGTGGACGGTGCTTGGCGCGGCATTTCTTGGAAGTATCGGTCTGTCACTTATTTTCGGCGGGAAAAAGCGGAAATGGAAGACGGTGACCGGCAATGTCGGGACATCCAGCAGTGAACAGTATACCGGCGAAGAGATCCGGTGTGAGAACAGCTTCGGTTCCGCAATCCGCTACATCAACTCCGACAACTTCAGACGCGCCGCCATCGAAAATAATTTCGGATCGCTTTCGGTGTACTTCGACAATGCGATCGTGCAGGAAGGTTCTGCAAATGTGAGTGTGGAGAATAATTTCGGGGAGACCAACCTTTACATCCCGAAAGAATGGAAGATTCAGAATAATCTGGACCGTTCGTTCGGCGCCATCCGTGAGACCGGCAGCAGCATCGGAACGAGCAGCACGGTGCTGTATCTGAATGGCTCCGCGAACTTCGGAGAGATTCATCTGCACTACATTTAAGAAATACCGCGGAAAGTGGAAGCAGCAGGGATCGCGGGCATCATGTAAAAAGGTTTACAGCGTTTCAGAGTGCAACCGGAGACGGTCATTCTTTTGAGCAAAATCCCTGTATTTCTTCCACACTGCGTTTGACATCGGATTCTGTGTCTTGGCCACGTTTTGACAATCCGCGGGATGTGTCCGTCACGCCGCAGACAATGAGCGGACTTCCTGGTGCCCCTAGCGGCACCGCTTCACAGACAATATAAAACCGCGCGAACCGAAACTCGCTGGCATCTGCTATTGAAAATAAGGCAGATGCCAACTCAGACATCGGCTTCGCGCGGTTATGTTTTGTTTAGCGGTGTCGACAAGGGGCACACACGAAAGCCCTTAAATTGTCTGCGGAGTGCGGCCACATTTCGCGGAGTGCTCAAAACTTGGAAAGACACGGATCATCGAGGATGTCAAACGCGGTGCGGATTAGAAATACCGGATTTTGCGATCAGAATGACCGTCTCCGGTTGCATCCTGAAACGTCAGAAAACTTTTACATCATCCGGGCACTGTTCCCTGCCGCCTCCGCTTTTGGCGGTATGTTTATTCCTCTGTATCTGCGTAGCTGGTATCTTCGTGAAGATTCGGCTTCATGTCAATACCGCGGTTCGCGTCACCTGTGATGTCTTTTCCGAAGTGATAGTCGTTGCCTGGCAGGATGGCATTTAAGAAAATACCTGCGATCGCTGCGACTGCCAGCGCGGTGAGTGTGACGGAGGTTCCGGCGATCGTAAAGGTAAGACCGTCGGAGAAACCAAGACCGCACACGAAGATCACGCCTGCGATGATCAGATTGCGTGACTGCGTAAAATCCACATGATTTTCCACAACATTGCGGACGCCGATGGCGGAGATCATACCGTAGAGCATGAAGCTGACACCGCCGATGATAGCGGACGGCATGGAACCGATCACAGCAGCCATCTTCGGAATAAAGCTTAAGATGATGGCGTAGCAGGCTGCGATGCGGATGACTTTTGGATCGTACACTTTGCTCAGTTCGAGTACGCCGGTATTTTCACCGTAGGTGGTGTTTGCGGGACCGCCGACGAGGGCGGACAGGGAAGTGGCGAGTCCGTCGCCGATCAGGGTGCGGTGGAGTCCCGGATCCTCGATAAAATTCTGATCAACCGTCGCGGAGATGGCGGAAATATCGCCAATGTGTTCCATCATGGTTGCGAGTGCGATCGGAGCCATGACCAAAATGGCGGACAGATTGAATTTGCAGAGGGAAAATGCCGGTACACCGACCCAGGAAGCGTTTGCGATGTCGGTAAAAGAAAGAAGGGCAGAGCCGTCTGCGTTTGTCATGCCCATGGCGTTAAAGATCAATGCGGCAATATAAGAAATAATGACGCCCATCAGAATCGGGATGATCTTAAACATTCCTCTGCCCCAGATATTGAAAACGATGATCGTAACCAGGGCAATGAGGGCGAGAAGCCAGTTGGTGGAAGCATTATTGATGGCGGAACCGGCAAGACTCAACCCGATGCAAATGATGATCGGACCGGTTACGACCGGCGGAAGAAAACGCATGACCTTCTTGACGCCGACGAGCTTGATGATCAGCGCGAGAATCAGATATAAAAGCCCAGCGACAACAATTCCGCCGCAGGCATAGGAAAGCTTGTCCGCGTTGGACATATCGGCGAATACACCGGAATCCATGTTTGCAATCGTGGCAAAACCGCCGAGGAAGGCAAAGGAAGAACCGAGAAACGCCGGAACCTTGAATTTGGAACATAGATGGAAAAATAAAGTTCCGATACCGGCACAGATCAATGTAACCTGTACATGTAGAACATCTTCGCCGAAGTAGCTGTTGACAAGAATTGGTACAAGAATGGTTGCGCCGAACATGGCAAACATATGCTGCAGGCCAAGAATCAGCATTTTTGGTACGCCAAGTACGCTGGCGTCGCGGATTGCTCCGTCTTTTTCGTTCATAGTAAACTCCTCCTGATGTGAAATGATTGGTAGTTGCGTATATACAAATGGCAAATCAGAACTTCTGATTTGCCATAAGATATCAAAAAATAGATCCGGTGAAACGTCTTGCCTCCTGATCGTAATCACGGACGGGAATCTGGTCCAGTTCGCCGGTACCGTCGAGATAGAAAGTGAGCAGCGTCTGCGTCATATAGGGACTGATCCAGAGAGCCGCAATGCCAAAAGAGCAGATGGCAAGCGCGCCCCAGCCGAGAAAGCTGAATAAAATGTAAAGCAGCTTCCTGCGTCGTCCGCGCATAAATTTACGGCAGGTGCGAAAAGCATCCCGCACGCTTAAATGCGGATGGTCTAAAAGAAAGAAGAAAACCATGCGGTAGGTAAGCAACACACAGAAAGTAAAAATCAGACCGAGGATGCTTCCGGCAGCAAGCAGGGCACCGGAGAGATCGGAGACACCGGTTTTATAAAAATAAAGAACACCGGCAATGGCAGGAATACCTGCGATCACCAGAAATACATCGAAGAGAACGGCAGCGAGAAAGAAGCGCTCTGCGCCATTGCGAAACGGTGTAAAAACATCACGGATGCGGTATGTCTGACCGCGCGTCATATTCATATGAACCAGCATAACGCCGGTGTCTAGCATCTGGGTGATCAGAAGAATTAAAATATCTGCAATCGTGCTGATGATAAGCTGCGGAGTGCCGGGATAATCGCCGAGCGTCATGGAGAACGGAATCTCGATGAGCGTCGGAATTAAGGAGGCAGTCAGAAATGCTGCCATCGGTACGGAATAACGGTTATTTAAAATGTCGCGTGAAATACGTTTTAATTCGCTGGATGATCTTGACATGTGTAGACTCCTGTGGATGTGATATTTGTGTATGTTCTGGTGAAAGTTTTGCTTTCGCGAACATTATATTCCTATAGTTACGCAGTGCCTGTGGGTTTGAAAATGCAAGGCATTTTCAAACTCACGGGCATTCGCCCTATCATCCATGAATGTTACAAAATATTGTCTGCAAGCAGCCACATTTTGCAAAATTTCGTGAATGGCACTGCTCATTGCCTTCGCGAACATTATTTCCCTGTATCTGCGCAGATTTTTGCGCATCCGAAGTTCCGCAGGAACTTCTAATATGAACTCGCCAGAGTTCATTATAGCATGGAAGACCGTGATATGCTACTGGCAGTTAAAGAGATTTGGAATCCGGAAACGTGCGTGTGCTTTACAACCGAAAATGCGGCGGTTATAATAGCAGGGAGTAAGATAGGAATGGAGATCGGAATGTTTCAGACGGATAGACGGGTAGACCGGGATTTTTATATTATGGGCTGGTGCGCGGCGGGAATTTTCGCGGCGCTGTTTTTGTTTGTCAGAGTAACAGGAATTCCGGTCTGGAAATTTTTGCTGCCCTGCCCGTTTCATGCGCTGACCGGAGCGTACTGCCCCGGGTGCGGCGGGACAAGAGCCGTCAGGGCGCTGCTTGCCGGCAAATGGCTGCGCTCCTTTGTGCTGCACCCGTTTGTGCCGTATGCGGCGCTGCTTAGCGGCTGGTTTATGATCAGCCAGACCATTGAACGCGTGAGCGGAAGCCGGATACGGATTGCCCTGCGCTTTCGTGATGTCTATATATGGATCGCCCTGCTTTTGATCGTGGTCAACTGCCTGGTCAAAAATCTTGCCCTGTTTGTGTGGCATGTGGATTTACTGGCCTAGGGAATTCATCAGTGTATCAAAATCGATGCCGAGCGTGCCGTATACCTGACGCGCCATATTTTCCACGCCGCCATAATATAATTCGGCAATCGCAAATGTGTAAATAATCATGGCGAGGACAATGCCTAGGGCAATGGCGCCAAGGATCAGAGCAATTTTCGCGCGGGAGGTCAGCGTGCGCTCGCCGCCCCGGGATAAAAGTGCAAAAACGATGGCAAGAGATCCGCAGATCAGTGCCGGATAGACCAGACAAAAAGTAGCTGCCCCGATCACGCCGAGAAGCAGAGCGGCATTTTCCATTCGCTGGGAACGTCGTTTGTTGTTCATGATAATCAGACCTTTCCCGATATGCCGGTATTGCCAGTATATCGCAGGATAACTTTGTCTATTGTAACATGGGAAAGCCAAAAAGACAATGAGGAAGGCACTTGAGATTACAGCGGATTTTCGGTATACTGGGAGCAGACTCGGTAAAATTTGGAGGACAGATATGGATATTATTGCAAAAATTTCTGAGGAACTGGGGATTAAGCGCCATCAGACAGAGGCAGCAGTCAAGCTGATCGATGAAGGCAATACCATTCCTTTTATTGCGCGTTACCGGAAGGAGGCGACCGGCGCATTAAACGATGAGGTGCTTCGTAACCTGTCGGAGCGCCTTACCTATTTAAGAGGACTGGAGGAGCGCAAGGAGACGGTGCTCGCCAGCATTGAGGAGCAGGGGAAGCTGACGGACGAACTGAAAGCGCAGATCCTTTCGGCGGAGACGATGGTTCTGCTGGAGGATTTATACCGCCCGTACAAGCCGAAGCGCAGAACGCGCGCCACGATCGCCAAGGAAAAGGGACTGGAACCGCTTGCCGGTGTGATTACACTGCAGATGATAAAAACGCCGCTCATAGAAGAGGCGGCAAAATACGTGGATGCCGAAAAGGGAGTTACAACCGCCGAGGAGGCGATTGCGGGAGCGTCGGATATTATTGCGGAGTCCATCTCTGACGAGGCGGATTACCGTACGCACATCCGTGACCTCACGGTGAAAAAAGGCCGGATGACCTCTACTGCCAAAGACCCGGAGACGGAATCCGTCTATGAGATGTATTACGATTTTGACGAGCCGGTGGCAAAGCTTGCCGGACACCGGATTCTGGCGGTGAACCGCGGAGAAAAAGAAAAATTCCTCACCGTGAAGATCGAAGCGCCGCAGGAGGACATTCTGCGCTATCTGGAGAAAAAGGTGATTGTCCGGGACAACCCGCAGACGAATGAGGTGCTGCGCGATGTGGTGAGAGACGCCTATGACCGTCTGATTGCACCGGCGATCGAGCGTGAGATCCGGAGTAACCTGACCGAGCGTGCGGAGGACGGCGCCATCCGTGTATTCGGAAAGAACTTAGAGCAGCTGCTGATGCAGCCGCCGATTGCCGGACAGGTGGTGCTCGGATGGGACCCGGCGTTTCGGACAGGCTGTAAGCTTGCTGTGGTAGATCCGACCGGAAAAGTGCTTGATACGACGGTGATTTATCCGACGGCTCCGCAGAATAAAGTGGCGGAGGCAAAAGCGGTATTAAAGAAATTGATTGCCAAATATCACATTACCCTGATTTCCCTTGGAAACGGAACGGCATCGCGGGAATCCGAACAGATCATTGTGGATCTGTTAAAGGAACTTCCGGTAAAAGTACAGTACATTATTGTCAATGAGGCGGGCGCGTCGGTCTATTCTGCCAGCAAGCTTGCCACGGAAGAATTCCCGAATTTTGACGTGGGACAGCGAAGCGCAGCGTCCATGGCGCGCCGTCTGCAGGATCCGCTGGCGGAGCTTGTTAAAATCGATCCGAAGTCCATCGGCGTGGGACAGTATCAGCATGACATGAACCAGAAAAAGCTCGGGGAGGCGCTCGGTGGCGTAGTCGAGGACTGTGTGAACAAAGTCGGCGTGGATTTGAATACTGCATCGGCATCGCTTCTGGAATACGTCTCCGGCATCAGCAAGACGCTGGCAAAAAATATTGTAACCTACCGCGAGGAAAACGGCAGATTTGTATCCCGTGCCGGACTTTTGAAGGTGCCGAAGCTGGGACCGAAGGCATATGAACAGTGCGCAGGATTCCTCAGGATCGGTGACGGAAAGAATCCGCTCGATGCGACCGGTGTGCACCCGGAGAGCTATGATGCCACGAAGAAGCTTCTGGAGCGGCTGGATTATACGTTATCTGACGTAAAAGAGCGGAAGGTAGAGGGCATTTCCAAAAAGATCCATGACTACAAAAAACTCTCGGAAGAACTGGGTGTGGGAGAGATGACGCTACAGGACATTGTCAAGGAGCTGGAGAAGCCGGCGAGAGACCCGAGAGAGGACATGCCAAAGCCGATTCTGCGCAGCGATGTGCTTGAGATCAAAGACCTGACGCCGGGGATGATTCTGAAAGGAACCGTGCGCAACGTCATTGATTTTGGCGCGTTTGTCGATATTGGCGTTCATCAGGACGGACTGGTGCATATTTCACAGATGAGCGACAAGTTTATCAAGCACCCGCTCGAAGTTGTCAGCGTCGGGGATATTGTGGAAGTGAAAGTATTAAGCGTTGATCCGAAAAAGCAGCGCATCCAACTGACGATGAAGCTGAACGGATAGAGAAAAAGGGTTGACAGTATGCCCATATGGGCATACAATATAGAAGCAAAATAAATATAGGAATTCTTCGGGGCAGGGTGATATGAGTTCACAGAGATGGAAGCATAGATTCCCGACCGACGGTGATTCTGGCAGATGCCAGATCAGTCCGTGAGCTGCAGTTGCAGTTGAGCCGGTGTGAATCCGGGACCGACAGTATAGTCTGGATGAGAGAAGAGAAGCATGTTAGGAGGACCTGCGGCAGCAGGGTCTTAAGAATGCAATTTAACGCCCCGGATGTAGAGATCATCCGGGGCTTTTTGTGTGGCGGGAATAAGCGCTGTTCCGCTGCCGGAATGCAATCCGTTGAAAGACGGCTGACACGCGAGAATACCTCGAATTCCTGCAGAGAAAAGGAGACGAGTCATTATGGACACAAACAGTACAATCACAGGTAGGACAACAACAAACAGTATTTCGAGCGTTCGCTACATGAGCGTCACGGCAATGCTTTCCGCAGTAGCATTTATTTTAATGTTCCTGGATTTTTCCGTTCCGTTTATGCCGGCTTTCATCAAGATGGATCTCTCAGAGCTCCCGGCACTGATCGGTGCATTTTCCATGGGACCGGTATGCGGCATTCTGATCTGTCTGATCAAGAATGTGCTTCATCTGTTTATTACAACAACCGGCGGCGTCGGTGAGCTTTCCAACTTCCTTCTGGGCGTAGCATTCGTACTTCCGGCAGGATTGATTTACCGCCACAAAAAGAGCCGCAGAAGCGCATTGATTGGATCCCTGCTCGGTGCGGTGATCATGGGTGTATTTTCCGTGGTATCCAACTACTTCCTGGTATATCCGGTATACTACAACTTTATGCCGGAAGAAGCTGTGCTCGGCGCTTATCAGGTGATCGTACCATCCGTGAAGAGCATTCTGCAGTGCCTGGTGTGCTTCAATATGCCGTTTACCATCGTGAAGGGACTGTTTTCCGTGGTAATCACATTCTTGGTATACAAACACATTTCGCCGATTCTGAAAGGAGCGAACCGCTAGAAAAGGGGCTGTCTTAGACGACAGCCCCTTTTCTTTTGGAATGAAAAATGCTATACTAGCTTAGATATAGACAGGAGGGACTGTTATGCCGCTAAAGTTTGATATTACATTGACAGCAGAAGATATGTACCGGTTTAATATGTACCAGACCTACTCCGGATTTCACGGGTGGTTTTCCATTGCGTTTTCCATCCTGATTTTTGTGGTGGCAGGAGTGACCCGCGGGAAGATCGAGGCGGCATACACCGCATTATATATTGTATTTGGCATCGTATTTCTGGTCTATCCTCCGGTGAGTCTGTACCTAAGGTCGAAGCGCACACTGGCAATGTCTGAGGTGCTGCGGGGAACGCTGCACTATGAGGTGGACGAGGAGGGGCTGCACGTATCGCAGAAGGAAGAGAGTGCGCTGCTTCCGTGGGAGCAGATCTATAAAATGGTCGCGACGAAGCACAACGTTCTGGTGTACAGCAGCCGGATCAATGCCTATGTCATTCCGAGAGCACAGCTGGGGGAAAGCTACGCGGCACTGCAGACACAGGCTGCGGCACATCTGCCGGCGTACCGTTTGAAGATGAAGTAGAGAATGGGGATTTTAAAATATGACAGAAAAGATCTATGAAACATATTCGCCGGAGGAGACGCACGCGCTTGGAAAACGTCTGGGCGCGGAGGCAAAGCCCGGCGACGTCTATACGCTGGTGGGAGATCTGGGCGTCGGAAAGACAGTCTTCACACAGGGAATTGCGGAAGGACTTGGCATCACGGAGCCGGTCTCCAGCCCGACCTTTACAATCGTGCAGGTATATGAGGAAGGCAGGATGCCGTTTTATCATTTCGACGTTTACCGTATCGGGGACATCGAGGAGATGGATGAGATCGGCTACGAGGATTATTTCTACGGGGATGGTCTGTGCATGATCGAGTGGGCGAATCTGATCGAAGAGATTCTGCCGGAGCGGCGCAGCGAAGTTACTATAGAAAAAGATCTGGAAATGGGATTTGATTATCGCAGAATTACCATAAGAGAGCATCAGGAGGACAGAAAATGAAAATATTAGGATTGGACAGTTCCGGTCTGGTGGCGAGCGTTGCAATCGCGGAGGATGACAACCTTCTGGGAGAATATACCGTAAACTATAAAAAGACACATTCACAGACCCTTCTTCCCATGCTGGATGAGGTGGCGCGCATGATCGAACTGGATCTTTCGAGTATCGATGCAATCGCGGTTGCAGGCGGACCGGGCTCATTTACGGGACTTCGGATTGGTTCGGCGACGGCAAAAGGTCTGGGGCTCGCGTTGGAGAAGCCGATCCTCAATGTGCCGACGGTGGACGCACTTGCATACAATCTGGTGGGACACCGGGATATGGTATGCCCGCTTATGGACGCAAGAAGAAATCAGACCTATACCGGTTTGTACCGTTTTGATGGAAACGACATGCAGGTGCTGCGCGGAGAGTGTGCCGTGGGAATCGATGAGATTGCGGCGGACATCAACAGCAGAGGTGAGGCGGTCGTATTTTTGGGAGACGGTGTACCGGTTTTTAAGGCATATCTGGAGGAGCAGCTTACGGTGCCGCATTCCTATGCGCCCGCACATCTGAACAAGCAGCGGGCCGGCGCGGTTGCTGTGCTTGGCATGCAGTATTACAGAGAGGGAAAAACGGAGAGCGCGGCGGAACACCGCCCGGAATATCTCCGGCTGTCCCAGGCGGAAAGAGAGCGCAAGGAGCAGGAAGCCGCAAAAGGAAAGGAAAACGTATGAGTATTATCCGGAGCATGACAGCGGAAGATGCGGCGAAGGTGGCGTCTCTGGAGGCGGAGATTTTTTCGCAGCCGTGGAGTGAGAATGCTTTTTTGGATTCGCTTTGTCTGCCCGACACGATCTTTCTGGTGGCAGAGGAATCGGGTGTCATACAGGGGTACATCGGAATGTATCTTGCGGCCGATGAGGGTGAGATCACAAATGTGGCTGTGAATCCTGCGTGCCGCAGGCGTGGAATCGGGGAAGGGCTGCTCACAGAGATGAAAAAACGTGCCGCAGACCACAAGATTGCCCGCATTGTCCTTGAAGTGCGCGTGTCGAATGAGGGGGCGATCCGTTTGTACGAGAAGCAGGGATTTTCCTCGGTGGGTATCCGCCGGGGGTTTTATGAATTCCCGAGAGAAGATGCCAGAATTATGGTCTGTGCCCTGTAATTCCCTGTGGGATTGCACGGCGGCTCAATGATATAATGAATCCTGACGGATTCATATTAGAAGTTCCTAAGGAATTTCGGATGCGCAGAAAACAGCGTGAAACAGACGATAGAATGGAGAATATATCAATGAGCAGACGAAACGGAGTGATTTATTGCAACCGATGTGGCAGCCCGATCTGTACGGAAGGGGAAGCAGGAAAAAGTTCCTTTCTTACTATTTGTAAAGAGTGGGGCTATTTTTCCAGACACAAAGACGGAACGGTGCACAGGATGGATCTGTGCGAACCGTGTTATGACGCCTGGGTGCGGACATTTGCTATCGCGCCGGAGGTGGAACAAAAGACAGAACTGATATAGCGATAAAGGAGTTTATTCATGTTAGATGTATGCCTATTGGGAACAGGAGGAATGATGCCGCTGCCCCGCCGTTTTCTGACGGCGGCTATGCTGCGTTACAACGGCAGCAGTCTGCTGATTGATTGCGGCGAGGGAACACAGGTGGCGATCAAGGAAAAGGGACTGACGTTTAAGCCCATTGATGTCATCTGTTTTACCCATTACCACGGAGATCACATCGGCGGACTGCCGGGACTGCTTCTCACCATGGGAAATGCGGACAGAACCGAGCCGCTGACCATGATCGGTCCGCGGGGGCTGGAGCGGGTGGTGAACGCGCTCCGGGTGATTGCTCCGGAACTTCCGTTTGAAATACGTTTTATTGAGATTACGGAACCGGAAATGCGGCTGGAACTCAATGGATACTGTATACATGCATTTCGTGTCAATCATAATGTTACCTGTTACGGTTATTCGGTCGAAATAAAACGTGCAGGGAAGTTTGACGTGGAGAGAGCGCGTGCGGCGGCAATTCCGCAGAAATACTGGAGCCGTCTGCAGAAGGGAGAGATCCTGTCCGGGGAAGACGGAACGGTCTATACGCCGGAGATGGTGCTCGGACCAGCCAGACGCGGCATCAAGATGACGTACTGCACGGACACCAGACCGACAGAATCGATCGTGGCAGCGGCGGAGGGATCGGATCTTTTTATCTGCGAGGGAATGTATGCGGAGCCGGAGAAGCTCGTCAAGGCGAAGCAGTACAAACACATGACATTCTATGAGGCAGCAGACATGGCGAAGAGAGCCGGCGTCAGGGAAATGTGGCTGACCCATTACTCCCCGTCTCTGGTGCACGCGGAGAACTATCTGCCCCAGGTGCGTGAGATTTTCCCGGATGCGTTTTTGGGAAAAGACGGGAAAAACGTGGAATTGATGTTTGAGGATGAGGACTAAAGAAAAAGGGAGGTTGTCATAATGAAGAAGAGTGGCGTGATTAAGGCAGTGATAACAATACTGATCATTTTACTGATCGTGGGCGTGTATTACTTTTTTACGACACAGAGACGGACATCGGTGGAAGATACGGTGGAGCTGACAGAGATACAAAAGCTCATCACGAAGAATCTGGATACCAACTATCCGGCAACTCCGCGTGAGGTTGTGAAGTATTACAACCGTATTCTGGAGTGCTTCTATGATGATACCTATACGGACGATGAACTGGAGTCGCTGGCGGATCAGGCGAGAAAGCTGCTGGACGACGAACTGTTGGAGAACAATCCGCGGGATCAGTATCTTTCCGACCTGAAAGCGGATATTGAAGATTACCACAACAAATCAAAAACGATTCGCAGCAGCAATGTCTGCGACAGCAATGATGTGGTGTATCAGACGGTGGACGGGAGAGAGTGCGCTTATGTGACGGCGTCTTATTTTATGAATGAGAACAACAGCTTCGACCGTACCAACGAAATGTATGTTTTGAGAAAAGATGACGATGGAGACTGGAAGATTCTGGTATTCTATCAGGTGGAGGGAGATTCTTCCGATGAACAGTAATGAGATAAAAATATTGGCGATTGAAAGCTCGTGCGATGAGACGGCAGCAGCGGTTGTCGTGAATGGAAGGGATGTCAGATCAAATGTGATATCCTCCCAGATTGCATTGCATACCTTGTATGGTGGCGTTGTTCCGGAGATTGCCTCGCGCAAACACATTGAAAAAATCAATCAGGTGATTGGACAGGCACTTTCGGATGCGGGGATGACGCTGGATGATATGGATGCGATCGGTGTCACCTACGGCCCGGGGCTTGTTGGAGCACTGCTTGTCGGAGTGGCGGAGGCAAAAGCCATCAGCTATGCTAAAAAGCTGCCACTGGTGGGCGTGCATCATATCGAGGGGCACATCAGCGCCAATTACATAGAGAACAAAGATCTGGAGCCGCCTTTTCTATGCCTGGTGGTGTCCGGCGGACATACACATCTTGTCAAGG
>VOFG01000200.1_pt1:0-175000 | contig 212001 bp, 230 predicted proteins | sample 5384171 | NCBI WGS metagenome assembly VOFG01 (sample SAMN12384726, study PRJNA508395) | human gut metagenome | isolation source: healthy gut F | host: Homo sapiens | reverse complement strand
CAATCGAACCCGGAGATAGCTGGTTCTCCTCGAAATAGCTTTAGGGCTAGCCTCATTTTAGTCTTATGGAGGTAGAGCACTGAATTTCCGCGGGGGCGTCAAAGCTTACCAAAGAATATCAAACTCCGAATGCCATGTAGATGATGAATGGGAGTCAGACTGCACGAGATAAGTTGGGCAGTCAAAAGGAAAGAGCCCAGACCACCAGCTAAGGTCCCAAAGTGTGTGTTAAGGAAAAGGATGTGGGATTTCAAAGACAACCAGGATGTTGGCTCAGAAGCAGCCACACATTCAAAGAGTGCGTAACAGCTCACTAGTCGAGAGGTCCTGCGCCGAAAATGTCCGGGGCTAAAACACAACACCGAAGCTGTGGAATCACGTAAGTGATTGGTAGAGGAGCATTCTTAAGACCGACGAAGCTGTACCGGAAGGAGCAGTGGAGGGATAAGAAGAGAGAATGCCGGAATGAGTAGCGAGAGAGAGGTGAGAATCCTCTCTACCGAATATCCAAGGTTTCCAGAGTAAAGCTGATCTGCTCTGGGTAAGTCGGGGCCTAAGGAGAGGTCGAAAGACGTATCCGATGGACAACAGGTTTAGATTCCTGTACCACATATGAACAGAACTGTGGGGACGCATGTGGAGAGCACGAGCCGGGAATGGAAATACCGGTACAAGCGGAGAAGGAGTCTGGTTGGCAAATCCGCCAGACAATCCGAAGACGTGATGTGGAGCGAATTAGAGTAGCGAAGCGTGTGAGCCATGTGCCGAGAAAAGCCGCTATTGTTTCATGTGTGCCCGTACCGTAAACCGACACAGGTGGATGAGGAGAGAATCCTAAGGCCGGCGGAAGAAGCATTGTTAAGGAACTCGGCAAAATGACCCCGTAACTTCGGGAGAAGGGGTGCCTGCTAACGCAGGCCGCAGAGAATAGGCTCAAGCAACTGTTTAGCAAAAACACAGGTCTATGCGAAACCGAAAGGTGAAGTATATGGGCTGACGCCTGCCCGGTGCTGGAAGGTTAAGAGGAGAGGTTAGCGCAAGCGAAGCTTTGAATTTAAGCCCCAGTAAACGGCGGCCGTAACTATAACGGTCCTAAGGTAGCGAAATTCCTTGTCGGGTAAGTTCCGACCCGCACGAAAGGCGTAATGATTTGAGCACTGTCTCGACAATGCATCCGGTGAAATTGAAGTACCAGTGAAGATGCTGGTTACCCGCGCCAGGACGGAAAGACCCCATGGAGCTTTACTCCAGTTTGGTACTGGGATTCGGTACTGCACGTACAGGATAGGTGGGAGACTGAGAAATTGGAACGCCAGTTTCAATGGAGTCACTGTTGGGATACCACCCCTGCAGTATTGGGTTTCTAACCAGCCGCTGTGATCCGGCGGTGGGACAATGCCAGGCGGGGAGTTTGACTGGGGCGGTCGCCTCCGAAAGGGTATCGGAGGCGCTCAAAGGTTCCCCAGAATGGTTGGAAACCATTTGAAGAGTGCAAAGGCAGAAGGGAGCTTGACTGCGACACCGACGGGTGGAGCAGGTAGGAAACTAGGACTTAGTGATCCGGTGGCATAAAGTGGGATTGCCATCGCTCAACGGATAAAAGCTACCCTGGGGATAACAGGCTTATCACTCCCAAGAGTTCACATCGACGGAGTGGTTTGGCACCTCGATGTCGGCTCATCGCATCCTGGGGCTGTAGCAGGTCCCAAGGGTTGGGCTGTTCGCCCATTAAAGCGGTACGCGAGCTGGGTTCAGAACGTCGTGAGACAGTTCGGTCCCTATCCGGCGCGGGCGGAGGATATTTGAGAGGAGCTGTCCTTAGTACGAGAGGACCGGGATGGACGGACCACTGGTGTATCTGCTGTCGACCAACGGCATGGCAGAGTAGCCAAGTCCGGAAGGGATAAACGCTGAAGGCATCTAAGCGTGAAGCCCCACCTCAAGATGAGATATCCCTCACATAAGTGAGTAAGATCCCTTGAAGACTACAAGGTAGATAGGGCAGAGGTGGAAGTGTGGCAACGCATGGAGCTGACTGTTACTAATCGATCGAGGGCTTGACCAAATAGGTTTATCGGAATCTGTATGAAGTTTTGAAGGTACAACTTATTTATGATAGGTTTTACCGGAAGCTGTGTATCAGCTAATATTCCTCGATAGCTCAGTCGGTAGAGCACGCGGCTGTTAACCGCGCTGTCGTAGGTTCGAGTCCTACTCGGGGAGTTTTTTTTGACTGTAGAAGTGTATTTGTAAAACTACCTGGCTCCATGGTCAAGCGGTTAAGACATCGCCCTTTCACGGCGGTAACACGGGTTCGATTCCCGTTGGAGTCACTAGCTTTTGGCTGGCTGTAATCAGCTGAGGTAAATATGCCGATGTGGCTCAATTGGCAGAGCAGCTGATTTGTAATCAGCAGGTTATCGGTTCGAGTCCGATCATCGGCTTATAGAAGTAATCTACTTGGACCATTAGCTCAGTTGGTTAGAGCAACCGGCTCATAACCGGTCGGTCCTGGGTTCGAGTCCCCGATGGTCCATTTTTTTTCTTGCATTTTTGTGCAACTGTGATATTATATATGCATTAAGCATTTGGCCTAATGGCTCAGTTGGTTAGAGCGCCGCCCTGTCACGGCGGAGGTCACGGGTTCGAGTCCCGCTTGGGTCGCTCATGAGAGCAAAATTGTTCTTATGGTAATTTCATATGGGATCTTAGCTCAGCTGGGAGAGCATCTGCCTTACAAGCAGAGGGTCACAGGTTCGAGCCCTATAGGTCCCATTTAGTAATGCCGGCGTGGCGGAACTGGCAGACGCGCAGGACTTAAAATCCTGTTGTGGTGACACAGTACCGGTTCGATTCCGGTCGCCGGCATTCATATCCAGGTACTTGACAAGAGTGCTATAATAGATATGTAAAAAAGAATATGTGTGCGTAGCTCAGCTGGATAGAGCACTTGGCTACTGGTGTCAAAAAGAGGACATCAGGATTGTGTATAAAAAGAGGAATGAGGATTAGAAATGCAAGAGGGAAAGAAACAGAGAATCGAATTTCTGGATTATCTCAAGGCAGTCTGTGTCATTATGGTAATCATTACGCACTATGGATGGGAGGATAAGACATCTCCTTTTTTTACGATGCTGATCAACATGGCAGTGCCGGTATTTATGATTGTGAGCGGTTATAATTTTGCAATGTCAAACCGCAAAAAAGCAGACGGAAATCTGGAGAAAATGTATGGCTGGAATATGATGAAACCAAAGCTGATCCGCTTTTTGCTGCCGTTTTTTGCCATTTGTCTGCTTGAGATTCTGCTGCTGGCAGCGCAGGATAAAAATATACCGTTGTTCCGTATTTTTGTGCTTGGCGCATACGGACCTGGAAGCTATTATGTACCGATCATGCTGCAGTTGCTTGTTATTTTTCCGTTGATTTATGTGATGATCGCATACAATGCTAAGCTTGGACTTGCTGTGGCAGCGCTCGCCAATCTCGCGTTTGAGGTGTGCGTCATCGTGTTTGATATGGATAAATATTATTACCGCCTGAGCATCGGAAGATACCTGCTCTTAATCGCGTTTGGCTGTTATCTGTATCTGCATCCGGAGCAGAGGGTAAAGCCGTATCAGATGTGGATGATGTTTCTGGCAGGACTGGCATATCTGATTGCAGTTTTCGGATTCGACAAGGATTTCGAGTTGTTTGGCTACTGGAAGACGACAGCGATGCCGGTTGCGTTCTATATTTTCCCGATCGTTATTTTATTGTTCCGGAAATTTTATCACTGTACGATTCCGGGATTTGCGGGGAGACTGCTCACCCAGATTGGAAAAGCTTCCTATCATATCTTCCTGATTCAGATGGTATACTATCACTTTGAACTGGGCGGCGCGATCATGCAGACGGCATGGTATATTGCTGTCCCGTTTAACATTTTGGTTACGGTTCCGCTTGGCCTTGGATTTTATGAGCTGGACAACCAGTTTGTGAAAAAGCTGCGCGAGGTAAAGCATTACATCCGGGCGGTTGTATAGGGAACATATTTATTTGCGCACAGGTTGTGTCACGTGACACGGTCTGTGCGTTTTTTATGTAATAGGATTCTTTTTTCAGGAAATGCCGCGTTACATTTAGCGGTGAAAGTTGGGCGCGCAGGCAGAAAGGCATTGCACAGAGAGGGAAAAGAGTATAGAATAAAAATGGAATTTTAGCATCGTATCATGGGATAAGTGAACGAGAGCAGGAGGAAAAAATGAATAAGCAGAGCGAAAAGCCAAGGGGACTTTTGAACGGGAAAACCGTACTCCTTTGTGTGACGGGAGGAATTGCCGCTTATAAGATGCCGAATGTAGCGCGCATGTTGAAGAAGCTTGGGTGCAACGTACATGTTCTGATGACGCAGAATGCCACGAATTTTATCACAGCGACGACGTTTGAGACGCTGACGGCGAACAAGTGTCTGATTGACACGTTCGACCGGAATTTTGAGTTCTCGGTGGAGCATGTGGCGCTTGCGAAACAGGCGGATCTGGTGCTGATTGCACCGGCTACAGCAAACGTGATCGGCAAGATTGCGAACGGAATTGCAGACGACATGCTCATAACGACGGTGATGGCGTGTACCTGCAAGTGCCTGATCGCCCCGGCAATGAACCATAATATGTACCACAATCCGATTGTGCAGGACAATATCCGCAAGCTGGAGCATTACGGCTATGAGATGATTGAACCGGTGCGGGGGATGCTGGCGAACGGCGATACGGGAGACGGCAGGCTGCCGGCCGAGGAAGAGCTGGCCGAGTATGTCTTAAGAGAACTTGCTGCGCCAAAGGACATGGCAGGATTGAAGATTCTTGTCACCGCGGGTCCGACACAGGAAGCGATTGACCCGGTGCGCTATATTACCAATCACTCCACAGGGAAGATGGGATATGCGATTGCGAGACGCGCCATGTACCGAGGGGCGGATGTGACACTTGTGACCGGACCGACAGCGTGCGAGCCGCCGCGGTTTGTGAATGTTGTTCCGGTTGTGACGGCGGCACAGATGTATGACGCGGTCATGAGCCGTGCAAAGGAGCAGGATATTATTGTCAAGGCGGCAGCGGTGGCGGATTACAGACCGGCATCTGTGGCGGAGGAGAAGATCAAGAAGTCCGATCGGGAAGCTTCGATCGAACTGGAACGCACACAGGATATACTGGCAGCTCTGGGGGCGGACAAAGGAAAGACGATACTGTGCGGGTTTTCCATGGAGACGGAGCACATGCTTGAGAATTCAAGAAAAAAGCTTCGCAAAAAGAATGTGGATCTGATCGCAGCCAATAATCTGAAGGTGGAAGGCGCCGGTTTCGGAACCGATACGAACGTGCTGACACTGATCACAGAGGACGGCGAGCGGGAACTGGCACGGATGAGTAAAGAGGAGGCAGCGGACGAGCTGCTTACGGAATTGTTAATAATAAGTAAAGGACGCGCGAAGGGGCAGTAGATACACGGTCATGTGCGCAGGCAGGGGACAGAGAGACGATGACGACAGTAAAGGTACAGAAGAACCAGATAATTGCCAAGCAGAAGGAAAAAGTAAAAAAATGGTATATCGTGCAGGAGGGTACTGTCATTCAGTGCAATTCCTACGCCAAGATTGTTCTTGGAAAATGCGGTGATTGGAATTTCTGAGGGCGACAGATATCTGTGTGATTATGTTGCGACCGAGGATTCCGTGCTGGCGGTGTTCAACTATGAATCGGCGGAGGATTTAAAGGAGGCGATTCACGGGCAGGAGAGCATGCGCAGTATTCTGCTTCGGGCAGCACTCGGACAGCGGCAGATGCTTCTTAGAACCTATGCCGGTTTTACCAATCTGGTAAGGCAGTTTCACTCCTTTGCCGAGAATGAGTACAGTCAGTATGAGAATCTCTGCGCACAGTACCATCTGGACGAGCAGAGTTTTACGCGCATGGACAATTTCAAGCCGTTGGAGATGGTGCACCGGGCGGAGAACTGGGAGATAGGCAACAGTGCCAGCCTGACCGGAAGTTATTTAGAGGAGTATGTGCATCTGATGCAGCGGGACGATAATCTCTGCATCGGGGCGATCATGGAAGCCAGTTATCAGACCAGGCGTGTGACGCAGGGAATCATTGAGATGGTGGAATATCTCCGCTACAATCAGGATATTCTTCTGGCGGAATCGAAAAACGATCTTTTTAACCTGTTCTTTGCTCTGGCGATTCAGGCGCATAAGAAAAATTATGATGTAAAGCCGCTTTTAAATGAGATGGACCGGATTGCCGAGGTGATCAAAAAGCTTGGCATCTACAGCGGAAAGCTGGTCGACATGCGGATGGAAGAATACCGCGGATACCACTTCGAGACAGAAGGTGCAGCGTACGAGACGCCGCAGGCACAGGATGGCGAGGAGGAAGAACCGCAGGAAGAGCGCAGTGAAGACTGCCTGGTTCATATCCTGACCTATGCGGATACCGAGCAGAGCGTCATCGAGGAGATGCAGGAGCTTGTGCAGAAGTACCGGGATCTGCCGGATATGTTTTCCACGGACGCGCAGACGTTTGCAATCCGCAAGCGGATCACACAGATTTTCTACGATACCTACTTAAAAGCGTTTATGCATACCGTAAAGGGGGAAAAAGAGCTTACCCCGATTGTGGAAATGTTTTTGAATTTCGGATTTATGGATGTGCAGATGGCCGGCGAGGAGAATGCCAATATTCTGTTTGATCTCACGGAGCATCTGGATGTCTGCAAATCTGACCATGTATACACGATTTTTGAATGGCTGCGCAGTGTTTATGACGGAAGAAACGAGCCGTCGAAAAATGAGTTCGATATGGATTATCCGGCATATCTTGCAGAGATGCGCAAGACCGGCAAGATTACGACAGAGCAGCAGAAGCATTTTATGTCCAACCGGGAGCTCAAAGTCAAGTTTGAGATTCAGAACATGTTCACGTCCGGAAACCGTGCGACCTATGGCAAGCTGTCCACGTTCTGCCCGATTTTAGGGGAGTATGATCTGATCAACTCCATTGAAAAGATGCTCGTGACGGCGCAGAAGCTGGACGAGTCACTGCACAAGATCCGCGACATCGATTTCTCCGCGTTCTATCGTGAAGTGCAGTTCTCGGATCCGGACAAGGGCATCAACCGCGAAATGATTATGAAGGAGATCATGCCGGACATCATTCTGATGCCGAATGCAGGAACACGCTCGATGATGTGGCAGGAGACAGCAGGCGTGCGAAGAGATACCTCGGCGCGTTTCCTGTTCCCGATTTTCACAGCGGTCGATATTGACGATATGATGGTCGATACGGTCGGAAGATACCGCTGGGAGATCTGCAGGAAGATTCAGGGTGTACACTGGAACGATATCCGTGAGAAGTCCCTGACGGCGGAGTATTGCGATTATCTGCAGTTCTACCGGAAGAACCGCGAGCTTTCCACCGAGGCGAAGGAGAAGATCAAGAGTGCGCTCTTGCGTGGAAGAAATAATTACCGTGAGGTCTTCGTCAAGGATTACCAGAACTGGATGAAGTATGAGTCGAAGGGAAGCTACCGCCTCAACAAGATCGCAAGAGAGATCCTGATTACCTATTGCCCGTTCGCAAAGCCGATCCGGGAGGAGTTAAAGGGGAATCCGATGTATGAGAGCGCTCTGCACCGCCTCGATCTTTTGAACGCGAAGACCGTGCAGCGTATCCAGGGAGTCTATGACAAGTATCAGAAAGCCGGAGGCAGGATCACGCAGGAGCTTACCGACAATCTCGAATATTATGAACTGTGATAAGATAGAAACTGTGATAAGATAGAAACAGTGATAAGATAGAAAAAGCCAAGTGCGATGCACTTGGCTTTTTCTGAGGGGAGTATAAATAATTAATAAGGGGTATAAAATGATATGTTTTACATATCACAGCATTAGTATAGAACATTCTTTTTGAAAAAGCAATGCAAAACCACAAAAGCCATGTATATTTTCCGGGGAACATCAGATACTAACCATGCAGTAAGCAAATAAAAAGATTCGGCACGAGCACGTGCCGGGATGGAGGGCAACATGGCAAAAAACGAAAGTACACAGAATTCGACTTCTAATTGCAGAGACGGTTATGAGAACAGCTACGAGAACAACGCGGGAAGCGGTTCCAACAGCGCAAAGAATAAGTCGACTAACAAGTCAACCAACAAGACATCCAACGTGTCCGGTTCCAACAAGACCTCTGACAAGTATCAGCAGTAGACTGGCACAGGCAGAGAAAAAGCGCATAGGATAGAATAAGATTGACAGAAACAGATTGCAGAGAACCTCTTTGTAATCTGTTTTTGCGATTACAGGAGCATATGGCGGAAAAGGAGGATACGCGGGCATGACGTTTTATACGATACATCCAAGGGAATTGGAAGATATTATGAGAAGAAAGCACGGAATTCTGATTGATGTGCGGGAGGCGGATTCTTATCGGGAATACCATTATCCGAACGCCAGAAATCTTCCGTATGAAAAGATCGATCAGTGGATGCACCGTCTGCCGAAGAACAGACCGCTGGTGCTCTACTGCGATTATGGAAGCACCAGCCTTCTGGCGGCGAGAAAGCTCGGCAGGGAGGGGTATGAGGTATATACCGTGGTTGGCGGCATTGAGGCAATGCGAACAAGTGATTGACAGGGAAAATTAGAATGGATAATATATTATTAGGAAATTAGACATATGATACAGAGGAGAATACATGAAGACATATGAACTGGTGGTTCCATGTCATTTTGGACTGGAAGCGGTACTTAAGAGAGAAATCTATGACCTGGGATATGAGATCAGCCGGGTGGAGGATGGCAGAGTCTCATTTCAGGGGGATGCGGAAGCTGTCTGCCGTGCCAATATCTTTCTGCGCACGGCAGAACGCGTGCTGATCGAAGTGGGCAGATTCCGCGCAACGACCTTTGAGGAATTATTTCAGGGAATCAAGGCGCTTCCGTGGGAGGACTATATCCCTGTGAACGGAAAGTTCTGGGTAAAAAGGCATCTTCCATCAAGAGCAAGCTGTTTTCTCCGTCTGATATTCAGTCGATCGCGAAGAAGGCGATGGTGGAGCGCATGAAGCAGCACTATGATGTGGAATGGTTCGCGGAGGACGGGGCGCCGTATCCGGTGCGCATCTTTCTACTGAAGGATGAGGTTATGGTGACGCTGGATACGTCCGGGGACTCTCTGCACAAGCGCGGATACCGCACACTGACGAGCAAGGCGCCTCTGACCGAGACGCTGGCAGCTTCCCTGCTGCTGTTGACGCCGTGGAGACCGGACCGGATTCTGGTGGATCCGTTCTGCGGCAGCGGTACGTTCCCGATAGAGGCGGCGATGATTGCTGCCGGTATTGCGCCCGGAATGAACCGTGAGTTCACGGCGGAGCAATGGACGAACCTGATTGACCGCAAGCTGTGGTACGAGTGCGTAAAGGAAGCCGAGGAGATGATCCACACGGATGTGAAGGTCGACATACAGGGCTATGATATTGACGGGGACGTCATAAAGGCAGCCAGGGAGAATGCAAAACGCGCCGGCGTGGATCACCTGATTCATTTTCAGCAGCGCCCGGTAGCGGAACTCCACCACCCGAAGAAATACGGCTTTATCGTGACAAATCCGCCGTATGGCGAGCGCCTCGAGGACAAGGCGGATCTGCCGAAGCTGTACGGGGAGATCGGGGCGGCATTCCGGGGACTCGATTCCTGGTCGATGTATCTGATTACGAGTTATGATGAAGCGGAGCGCTATATCGGCAGAAAAGCGGACAAGAACCGCAAGATCTACAATGGAATGCTTCGCACCTATTTTTACCAGTTTATGGGGCCGAAGCCACCAAGGCGGAGCGTAAGGGATACCGCCGGAGGGGATGAATGAAATATTCAAAGAGATATATCGTGTTTGGCGTGCTGGTAGCCGCCATGCTGATTTTTAAATTAGAACCGGGGACCTCGGGGAGCGGAACAGTAGAAAATTTCCGCGGAGCCAATCTGCAGGCGGCAACCTGGAACCCGTTGATCGCATCCAGCGTAAATGATAATCTATTGTCGCTGGTGATCGATAACAAGGAATACACCAACGAGAACCATACGTTTTATATGGATGACCAGCTGAATATCATGGTTCCGGTGAACATTCTGCGCGACGCACTCAGCTGCAGCGCGCATGTGTATGATGGGAAGCGGCTTCTTGTGGAAAAGCATGCGAATGAGGTGGAGTTTTCACTGGGCGCCTCGGAGGCGAAGGTCAACGGAACCCGTGAGGCGATCGTGTCGCCCTTTATCTGTAAAGACGATACCTACTATGTAAGCCTGAATGATCTGGCGAATTATCTGGATTATTCCTATTCCTGGGATATACAGGAGAATCAGGCGTCGGCGATGGATACGTCGGACAGTGCGACAATCATACCGACCCGCTATGATCTGAGGGAGAAGGGACGGGCGGCAGCAGTGCGCAATCAGGGAACTTTCGGCACCTGCTGGGCGTTTGCCGCGCTGGGGGCATTGGAGTCGTCGCTGCTGCCGGAAGAGAAACTGCAGTTTTCGGTCGACCATATGACGATGAACAACGGATTTACACTGACGCAGGATGACGGTGGGGAATATACCATGGGAATGGCTTATCTGGCGGCATGGGAAGGACCTGTATACGAAGCGGATGACCCTTACGGGGACAATAAAACGAATCCGGATCTTACAGCGGTCAGGCATGTGCAGGAAATGCAGATCATCGACGGAAAAGATTATGAGAAGATCAAGGAGTCGGTCTTTTTATACGGCGGAGTGCAGACATCGATCTATAACGGGCTGCGCAGCTCGCAGTCAAAGTCTCCGTATTACAATCAGAAGACAAATTCCTACTGCTATATCGGTACGGAGAAGCCGAATCACGACGTTGTGATTATCGGCTGGGACGACAGTTATTCCAAGGAGAATTTTAATGTGGATCTCGAGGGAGACGGCGCATTTATCTGTCAGAACAGCTGGGGAGATACGTTCGGCGAGGACGGGGTGTTTTACATATCGTATTATGATACGAATATAGGCACCCACAACGTTGTGTATACAAAGATCGAAGAGCCGGGCAACTATGACCACATCTATCAGAGCGATCTGTGCGGCTGGGTCGGACAGCTTGGCTATAACAAGGACAGCGCCTACGGCGCCAATGTCTACACGACGTCGCAGGAAGAAGAACTGGTGGCGGCAGGTTTTTATGCGACAGGAAAAAAAGATTCCCAGTACGAGCTGTATGTTGTAAGGAACTTTGAAAATGCAGATTCGCTGACACAGCGGATTCCGGTGGCGTCCGGCAAGCTCTCCAACGCGGGCTATTATACGATTGATTTTAATCAGGCAATTTCACTGGATGCGGGGGAGCGTTATGCGATTGTGCTTCACATGATTACGCCGGGGTCGGTGCATCCGATGGCAATCGAATACGCTGCCGACGAGGCGACCGCGAATGTGATTCTGGACGATGGTGAGAGTTATATCAGTACCAATGGTGCCAGATGGGACAGCGTGGATACGGTGGAGGAATGTAATCTCTGTATTAAGGCATTCAGTAAGAATCGATAAAGGAATATACGGTTATGGAAGAAAAAGCATTGAGACTGTCGGCTGTCTTTCTCATGATTTTGACAGCGGTATCTTTTGTGCTTCTGCCGAAGCTTCCGGCGCTTCACACGTGGGAGGTGGAGGCGAGAGAGGAACGCATTGCCGAGGAGGAGTTCGCCCAGAGTCAGGTCACGATGCAGAACTTAAAGATCAAAGAGCAGAATGAAGCGGCGGGGGCGAAGGGAGAACTGAGTATCCGCCTGCCGGAGGGCGTGACCGGGGATCAGATTGCTGTCAGCAACGATTATGTGACCCAGACCATCCGGGTGGAAATCCCGCAGGCGGACCGCACTTATTTTGACAGCTACCCGGTTCTGGGGAACAGCGACTATATTGACGGTCTCTCCTACACCAGGCAGGGGGAGATGGGCGTGATAGAGGTCACGACCAACAAGGTATATGAACTGCAGACGGAATATGATGCGCAGAATTTTTATTTTAATTTTTTGACACCTCATGAAGTCTATGATAAAGTAGTCGTAATCGATGCGGGGCACGGAGGAAGAGCCGTCGGTGCGAACAAGCAGGGAATCAATGAGAAGGACATTGACCTGGCGATCGTGCTGAAGCTGAAAGAGATTTTTGACAACAGCGATCAGAACATCGGCGTGTATTACACCAGAACGGATGACAGCAATCCGACGTTCGACCAGAGAGTGCAGCTTGCCAACAAGTCGGACGCGGATCTTTTCATCAGTATACATAATAACTCGACGAGAAGCGGACGCATGTCGGGTACCAGCGGTACGCAGGTCATGTACGACGAGACGTCGGAGGCGAGCCGCCAGTTCGCGCAGATCTGTCTGGAGGAAGTCACAGGCAGGATCGGAAGCCGTGACAAGGGACTGGTGGAAGGCGACAGTATTTATATCATTAGAACCAGTGAGGTGCCGGTTGCGCTGATTGAAGTCGGATTTATGACGAACAAAGACGAACTGGAAAAACTGAATTCCGATGCATATCAGAGGGAGACGGCGGAGGGTGTCTATCAGGCAGTGCTTCGCGCATTTGAAGAAGGATACTAAAAAGAGGACAAAGCCATGAGAATAATTTTTGCCACCGGCAATGCCGGAAAAAATGAGAGAAATCCGCGAGATTATGGCGGATATGGATATGGAGATCTGCTCCATGAAGGAAGCAGGTATTTCCCTGGATATTGAGGAGAACGGCACGACGTTCGAGGAGAATGCGCAGATCAAGGCGAAGGCGGTAGCTGCCTGTACGAAGGATATTGTGCTGGCCGATGATTCCGGTCTGGAGGTGGATTATTTAAACAAGGAGCCGGGCGTATATTCGGCGCGGTATCTGGGCGAGGATACTTCCTATGATATTAAGAATCAGGCGATTCTCGACCGTTTGAAGGGCGTGCCGAAGGAGCAGCGCACGGCGCGGTTTGTCTGTGCGATTGCAGCAGTGCTTCCGGACGGGAAGACACTTGTGACACGGGAGACGATCGAGGGATATATCGGGGAATGTCCGGCAGGGGAGAATGGATTTGGATATGATCCGATCTTCTATGTGGATGAGTATCACTGCTCGACGGCGGAGCTGACAGAAGAGCAGAAGAATGAGATCAGCCACAGAGGAAAAGCGCTTCGTTCCATGAAGAAGCTGCTGCACGAGTACGAGTTTTAGCCTATGAAAATACTGGTTGTAAGTGATACGCACAGGAAACTTGAAAATTTAAAAGTTATCTTAGAGCGTGAGCAGCCGATGGATCTTCTGATCCATCTGGGTGACGCGGAGGGAGATGAGGACAGTATTGCGGAGATGGCGGGCTGCCGGCTGGAGATCGTTGCGGGCAACAATGACTTTTTTTCCAATCTTCCACGGGAAAAAGAACTTCGCATCGGCAGCTACCGTGTATTGATCACGCATGGACATTATTACTATGTCAGTGCGGGGATCGCCGATATTGAGCGGGAAGCGGCGGCACAGGGCTATGATATTGTGATGTTCGGACACACGCACAGGCCTGTGATCGATTACACGAGGGATGTGATTGCGCTCAATCCGGGCAGTCTCTCCTATCCGAGGCAGGAGGGGAGAAGACCGTCCTACATTGTGATGGATCTGGACAAAAACGGAAAGGCAAATTTTGAAATAAAATATTTATAAAAAAGTGTTGACTTTTCAGAGGCTGTCCTATATAATAATCCTTGCGTCACGAAAAGGACAGCTCAGTGGCCGGAAGAGTGCGCAAGCGATAAAATCCTTCGGGGTGTGGCTCAGCTTGGCTAGAGCGCCTGGTTTGGGACCAGGAGGTCGCAGGTTCGAATCCTGTCACCCCGATTTCGTGCGGGTGTAGTTCAATGGTAGAACACCAGCCTTCCAAGCTGGATACGTGGGTTCGATTCCCATCACCCGCTTTAAATCTGCACTGACAGGTTTATACAAGATCATATGTGTTCGTAGCTCAGCTGGATAGAGCAACGGCCTTCTAAGCCGTGGGTCGGGGGTTCGAATCCCTTCGAGCACATTTTATGGTGGGTATAGCGCAGTTGGTTAGCGCGCCAGATTGTGGCTCTGGAGGCCCAGGGTTCGAATCCCTGTATCCACCTTAGTTGCGATAGGTGCAACGATTATTTGTTGGGCTATCGCCAAGCGGTAAGGCACTGGATTTTGATTCCAGCATTCGCAGGTTCGAATCCTGCTAGCCCAGCTTGCTTTTGTTGTAATCTGATATAGGGGATACTAGCTCAGTTGGTAGAGCACCTGACTTTTAATCAGGTTGTCGGGAGCCGGTAAAGGTTTTCCGCTTTTTGTGACTTTGGAACAAAACTTAGTGAGAATTGCCTATTGTATTACCGCTAAGGTATGTTATACTGTTACCGTTGCAAGTAAATATTGTTCGCAGAGTAGACACATGCGCGTTAAGTGCCGGCTGAACAGGGAGTTGTCAGCCAGACGAAAAGAGTTTCTTGCGGTGCATGAGTCGCATCCCGCTGCATCCGAAGATAGGAATATTATCTCCAGTTGTAGTATGATGAGGTCTGCAAAGGAGGTAATTTTTTTATGAAAAAATTCGTCGCTTTGTTCACCGATTCCTACCGTGAATTAAAATCGGTAAGAACCATCACTACCATGGCTATGCTGGCAGCCATCGCCATTATTCTTGGCATGTTCTCCATCGAATACGGCAATTTTATCCGCATCGGTTTTTCGAGTATCCCGAACGGAATCATTGCCTACCTGTTTGGACCGACGGTTGGCGGCATTTTTTCCGGAACGCTTGATATTATTAAATACATCTTAAAGCCGACCGGTCCGTTCTGTCCGCAGCTGACACTGGTTACGATGCTGGCAGGCGTTATGTACGGCTGTATGTATTATAAGAAGAAACTCACACTGCCGAGGGTGCTTGCCACCAAGTTTATCGTGATGCTGGTGTGCAATGTGTTCCTGAATACATTGTGCCTCACCGTGTTATATGGACAGGCATTCATGGTGATCCTTCCGGCGCGTGCATTAAAGAATCTGATTATGTGGCCGATTGATTCCGTCATCTTCTTTGCAACGGCGAAGGCGCTTGAGAGCATTGGCGCATTCCGGTTTGTGCGAAGGGCGCAGGCGGAGCGGATCGCCAGATCATAAAGAGATAAGAAATAAGAAATGCTGCCGGAATACGGCAGGCATATAGAGCGAAAATCCCCACGATGTCATATTCCGGCATCACGGGGATTTTTGTTGTTTCATGGGAATAGTGCGAAAGTACGAAAAAAGGCATGTAAATTTTCGGACAGTATGGTATAATGTAGGCGAAGGCAGAAGTGAATATGGTGCCAGGACGGACGCCCGCGTTTTCATGCGGCGGACGAAAGTGTTCAGAATATAAGGAAGGTAAGCAGGGAGCATCACCGGAAAAGGAGGAGACCTATGAAGAGTCGAAGAATTCCGTTAGAGTCCGAAGTAGACAAATACGAAGTGGGAAAAGGGATGGAAGATGGTTTTGAACTGTTTTCCGATGTTGTGACCAAGGGATGGATCGTGACGGATTCGCTCGTAAAGATTGAGCGGCCCGACGGTACGATCGTGTGCCCGTACATCAAGCACCGCAGAGGACGTACCTTTATCGGTGAGGGCGATTATATTATCGTTCAGCAGGACGGCACGAAGAATGTATGCGGCGCGGACAAAGTGTGGACACGCTATGAGAAGCCGGAGGCTTAAATCCAAAAAGAAGTTGCAATCTGTCTGCCAGCACGCTATAATATACCGGTAGCTTTCCAAGGGAAGCAGTTATTTCTCTGATAAGCGGGTATGGCGGAATTGGCAGACGCGCCAGATTTAGGTTCTGGTGGGAGACCGTGCAGGTTCAAGTCCTGTTACCCGCAGTAGAGCAGGAGAAAAGTGGAAGACAGGGCTTGAACCTTTTCAAGCTCCTGTTACCCGCAGTAGAGCAGGAGACAGAGCGCAGAATACGGCGTGAAGTTTTCGGGTTTTACGGGCGTTTCCGTGAATAGGAATAGAATAAGAAAAGCCATGTACGAAGATGTATACTTCGTATGTGGCTTTTTTGATGCTGTGTTACGGTGCAGTGATAATGAATCAGCGAGATACTCATATAAAGGAAGAGACTGATTCAACGGCCGGGCCATTCGGTGCGGCGCGCACTCCACTGTTCGTTCAGCCAGCCGACCACCTGCTCTTTGCCCTCCGGCGTAAACGGAAAGACAGCAGAACTTTTCAGATCGTCCGCGGTGCTGGCAAAATTATAAGGACCGGGCCAGATGGTGACGCGAAAAATATCATGTTTTACATTTTCGTCCTCGGCATCCTCCTCCTGATCTTTTTGGATGAGGTAACGCATTCCCTGATAACTGCCGGTAAATTTTTCCTTTTTATAAAAGTTCATATTCAGAATATCATCATTTTGAATCATGATGGATCTGCCTTCTTTCTGTAAGAGATAATGTGATTGAAGAAAGTATAACAAATTTCTAAAAAAAAGGACAGAGTATTTATGTGGGAAAAACACTTGTATTTACTGGGCGTACAGAAAAAGGAGGTAATATCCATGTATTTTTGTATACAATTAGCAGTTGACAAATGATAGTGAGCGAGTATAATACATTTATATTATTTTATCGGGTTAAAGCGACATTGCATTAGAGAAACAGACAGATAAAAGAATGCAATGCTAGAGCGATAAAACAAGAAAGAATTTTCAAGAAGCAGGAGAGAAAAAAAGTGGGAAAGTATATCGTAAAACGAGTTTTGCTGGCGGTTGTATCCATCCTGATCGTCAGTGCCATTACATTCTTTGTGATGAACATTATCCCGGGCGGTCCTTTCAATAAGGAAAAGGCAACGAGTGCGGAGGCACAGAAAGTCCTGGAAGAGAGATATAATCTGGACAAACCAATCCCGGAGCAGTATGTGATTTATATGAACAATCTTCTTCATGGTGACTGGGGCGTATCTTTACATAGCGGCCGTGATATCTGGGGCGAGATTTCTTCCCGTTTTAAGGTATCGGCAAAGCTTGGCGGCATGGCGGCATTGGTGGCAATCGTGGCTGGGCTTGTACTTGGAAGCATTGCGGCGCTGACGCGTAATCGCTGGCCGGACCGGCTGATCGTATTTTTTACAACGCTTGGTACGGCGATGCCGTCCTTCGTGCTTGCAACACTGCTTCTTCTAGTGTTCTGCTTAAAGCTCGGCTGGTTCCCGGTATGGTCGTCCACGAGTCCGAATTATGTACTGCCGATCATCGCGCTGAGTGTTTATCCGATGGCGTATATCACACGTCTGACAAAGACCAGTATGCTGGATTCCCTGAACCAGGATTACATCCGTACCGCGAGAGCGAAGGGTGTTCCGGGCTGGAAAGTCATTTTCAAACATGCACTGCGCAATGCGCTGATTCCGGTAATCACTTACGTGGGACCGATGGTTGCATACATTTTGACAGGTTCCATGGTTGTTGAGAATATTTTTACTATCGGAGGACTGGGATCGTCTTTCGTAACAAGTATTACCAACCGTGACTATACGATGATTATGGCAACGACAATTTTCCTCGCAATTCTGATGGTTGTGGCAAACCTGCTGACCGATATTGCATATAAGTTCGTCGATCCAAGAATCACATTTGAGTAAAGTACGAAAGGACGGATAGAAGTAATGGAGTTGAAACATAGACAGATTCTGTCGGCACAGGTAGATCTGAGCAAATTCAATAAGGCAAATTTCGAGAAGGCGACAGATGAGGAAAAGAAGCAGCAGGATGTCATGGGTGAGTCTACCACATTTTTCAAGGATGGTATGAGACGCCTGCGCAAGAATCCGCTTGCCATGGGAAGTATCATCGTACTGGTATTGATTCTTCTGACCATCATCATCGCACCGCATATATGTCCTTACAAGTATTCCGAGATTATCTCGGTCAACGGTGTGCGTGACAAATCCGCAGCGAACCTAGGACCGTTTGAATATTCTAAGCTTGAGGCAAAGTATATGAATGAGACCGGCGAGAAGCTGTTCCCGCATATCTTCGGAACAGACAGCTTAAGCCGTGACTACTTTATCCGTGTGATCTACGGAACGAGAGTCAGCCTGTCGGTCGGTGTTGTGGCATCGATCATGGTATTGATCATCGGTCTGCTTTACGGTTCCATTGCAGGATATTTTGGTGGAAAAGTCGATCTCATCATGATGCGTATTGTGGATATCATTTATTCCCTGCCGGACATGCTGATCATCATTCTGCTGTCGGTAGTGTTTAATGAGACGTTAAAACCGCTCATTACCGGAACGGTGCTGGAAAAGCTGGGAACGAACATGATCTCCATGTTCATCGTATTCGGACTTCTGTACTGGGTAAGTATGGCGCGTCTGATCCGAGGCCAGATCCTTTCCATTAAGAACAACGAGTACGTTCTGGCAGCAAGATGCATCGGTACAAAGAATGCCAGAATCCTGCGCAGACATATTCTGCCGAACTGTCTGTCCGTTATCATTATTACGACAGCACTTCAGGTGCCGAGTGCAATTTTTACCGAAAGTTATCTGAGTTTCCTTGGTCTTGGTGTATCTGCACCGCTTACTTCCCTGGGAAGTCTGGCAAACGACGCCAGAGCCGGCATGCAGTCCTACCCACTTAGATTGGTCATTCCTGCAATCGCCATCTGCCTGATCGTGCTGGCATTGAACTTACTGGGTGATGGTCTTCGTGATGCTTTCGACTCGAAATTGAATTAAGGAGATAAGGATATGAGCGAAGAAAATAAATATATATTAGAAGTAAAAGACCTTCATACCAGTTTCTTTACAGATGCAGGTGAGGTAAAGGCTGTCAATGGTATTTCCTTTAACTTAGAGCCGGGAAAGACCCTTGGAATCGTAGGCGAGTCCGGGTCCGGTAAATCCGTTACCGCATATTCCATCATGCAGATTCTGGCGGAGACCGGTAAGATCACCGGCGGCGAAGTAAGATTTCACGGTGAGGATATTACCAAATGGAACAGCAAGCAGATGCAGAAGTTCCGCGGAGAAAAATGTTCCATCATTTTCCAGGATCCGATGACCAGCTTAAATCCGGTATTTACCGTTGGAAGCCAGCTGATTGAGGCAATATTATTACACACGGATAAGAATAAAAAAGAGGCGTGGGCGCGCGCGGTGGAGATGCTTGACACTGGTCGGCGTCAATGAGCCGGAAAGCCGTATGAAGCAGTATCCGCATGAGCTGTCCGGTGGTATGCGTCAGCGTGTCATGATCGCCATGGCACTTGTCTGTGAACCGGATATCCTGATTGCAGATGAGCCGACAACGGCACTTGATGTGACAATTCAGGCACAGATTCTGGAACTGATGCAGGATCTGCAGAAGAAGCTTGGAATGGCGATTATCATGGTAACCCATGATCTCGGTGTCATTGCAAGTATGTGTGATGAGATTCTTGTCATGTACGGTGGACGTGTCTGCGAGCGCGGTACAGCGGATGATATTTTCTATCGTCCGGCACATGAGTATACTAAGGGACTGCTTCGTTCCATCCCAAAGGCAGACAATATGAACGAAAAGCTGGTGCCGATCGGCGGTACACCGATCAACCTGCTGCAGATGCCGGCTGGCTGTGCATTCTGTCCACGGTGTGATGCGGCGATGAAGATCTGTCTTTCCGAGAAACCGGAAGAACTTCGCATCAGCGATACCCATCTGGCAAGCTGCTGGATGAACATCAAAGAGTTATATGAGGCACAGGAGGAGGCAGAGTAATGAGTGAGGAAAAGAACCTTCTTGAGGTAAGTCATTTAAAACAGTATTTTCCTGTGCATCAGGGATTTAAGACGATTCCGCTAAAAGCGGTGGATGATATTTCATTTGCAATCAAGCCGGGCGAGACACTTGGTCTGGTAGGAGAGTCGGGATGCGGCAAGACGACTGTCGGCAGAACGCTGCTTCGACTGTATCAGCCGACTGCCGGACGCATCGTGTTCGATGGTAAGGTGCTATTTGACAGCGGCGAGCAGTATGATGAGAATGGCAGGCTGATCGTCGATGCAAACGGCAAGCCGGTGCTGGGCAAGAAAGTGGATGTGGACATGCTTCCTTACCGCAGACAGATGCAGATGGTATTCCAGGATCCGTATTCATCCTTGAACCCGCGTATGACGGTAGAGGACATTATCGGAGAGCCGCTGGATGTTCATAAATTATATGCGAATAAAAAAGAGCGCCGTGAGAAAATCTTAAACCTCATGGAGTTGGTTGGACTGAATGCCGAGCATGCCATGCGTTATGCACATGAGTTTTCCGGCGGACAGAGACAGCGTATCGGTATTGCAAGAGCACTCGCGGTAAACCCGAAGTTTATCGTCTGTGACGAGCCGGTATCCGCACTGGATGTGTCCATTCAGGCGCAGGTGGTAAATATGTTCGAGGAACTGCAGGACAAGCTGGGCGTGGCGTATCTGTTTATCGCGCATGATCTGCTGGTCGTTCACCACATTTCCGACCGTATTGCGGTTATGTACCTTGGAAAAATGATGGAGATCGCCGATGCCGATGAGCTAAACGGCAACCCGATGCATCCGTATACATTGAGCTTACTGTCAGCGGTTCCGATTCCGGATCCGGAGACAGCCAGACACAGCAAGCGTATCGTGCTGGAGGGAGATGTACCGAGCCCTCTGAAGATGCCGACCGGATGTCCGTTCCGCACCAGATGCAAATACGCGACAGAGCAGTGCGCAAAAGAGATGCCGCCGCTTTCCGACAGAGGCAGCGGACACTTCGTTGCATGCTGGAATAAGTAAGGTTTCAACGTTACCGAAGAGGTGCGTGGAACATAGATCATTTTATTGGAGGAAAATCCTCTGCTCCTGTTGTGACAGTCGCATTTTCCTTCGGAAAACAAGGAGGATTCATTATGAAGAAATTAGTAGCATCATTACTGGTTGCTTCTATGGCACTTGGTCTTACGGCTTGTGGCGGATCATCTGATTCCACAGCAAGTACAGGCGAGTCCACAGGAACCGCTGCTGGCACAGAGGCTGCAGCAACTGCAGAAGCAACAACCACAAACGCTGAGACAAATGTGCTCAACATCAACCTGGCAAGTGAGCCGGATTACCTTGATCCTGCATTAAACAGCTCCGTAGACGGCGGCTGCCTTGCAGTAAACTCTTTCGCAGGTCTTTATACCTATGATAAGGATGGTAATCTTATCCCGGCACTCGCAACCGATATGCCGGAAGTATCTGAGGACGGAACTGAGTACACCGTTCACATGATTGAGTCCAAGTGGAGCAACGGAGATGACTTAAAGGCATCTGACTTCGTATACAGCTGGAATCGTGTCATCGATGAGAAGACAGCAGCAGACTATGCTTATCTGTTCGATGTAATCGCCCGCAACGATGACGGTACACTGGCAGTTGAGACACCGGATGATTACACACTCGTGATCAAGCTTGTCAGCCCGTGCCCGTACTTTAACGACTTACTGGCATTCCCGACATTCTATCCGGTACATCAGGCATCCGTAGAGGCTGCTGATACGGACGGCACTGTTCCTGGCAAGTGGGCACAGGAAGCTGGTTTTGTATGCAACGGTGCTTACACACTGGAGTCCTGGAACCACAACGAGAGCATGGTTTATGTAAAGAACCCGAACTTCTATGATGCGGCAAACGTAACCATGGACGAGCTTCACTTCATGTTAAGCGCTGATGATACAGCAATCTATGCTGCATACAACAGCGGTGACCTTGACTACATCGATACCGTACCGAACGATGAGATCCCTTCCTTAAACGGCGTCAATCCGGAGTTTGGTATCCTTGACAACCTGGGAACCTATTACATCGGCTTCAACGTAAACGACCCGGTCTTCGATGGCAAGACAGAGGAAGAGGCTGCTAAGATGCGTGAGGCAATCAGCTTACTGGTTGACCGTCAGTTCATCGTTGAGAACGTAGGCCAGACAGGTCAGATCCCGGCGGATTCTTTCGTACCGGAAGGTATGGCAGACGGTAACGGCGGCGTATTTAAGACAGCAGATACTTCTTACTATGATGCAACAGCTACCGGCGCTGGCGAGCTTGAGACAGCAAAGGGCTTACTGGAAGAGGCTGGATACACATTTACAGACAACGGTGACGGTACATACGCAGTAGATCCTGCAATCTCCATGACATACTTAACAAACGACGGTACAGCACACATTGCGGTTGCTGAGTCCGTACAGCAGGATGTGGCATTACTTGGTATCAACCTTGAGATCAAGTCTGAGGACTGGAATGTATTCCTTGAGGATCGTAAGAGCGGTAACTTCACCATCGCGCGTGAGGGATGGCTTGCAGATTACAACGACCCGGTTAACATGTTAGAGATCTTTACCTCTGATTCCGGTAACAACGATATGCAGTTAGGAAAGGGTACTCCGGTATCTTCTTCTCCGGACTGGACAGCATATGATGAGCTGATCAGTCAGATCCGCACCACAACAGATTTTGCAGCGCGTGTTGACTTAATGCATCAGGCAGAGGATATGCTGATGGATACATGGGCAGTAGTTCCGATCTACTACTACAATGATATTTACATGCAGAAGTCTAACGTAACCGGTATCTACGCAACGATATTCGGTATGAAGTACTTCATGTACGCAACAAAGACAGCATAACATCATAAGAACTGACTGGTATGTATGACCGCAGGTGATGCATACTTATACAGGAAAGAGAAATCCCGGAACGGAGAGAAATATCCGTTCCGGGATTTTTTGCGTGGAAAAACAGGAGAAGAAAAAACTGCATATTTAGTCATAAAGAAATTAGGATCAGAAAATGAAAAATGACAGAAAAACAGCACAGAATAGAAGAAAAAGTAGAAAAAAACAAACAAAACATAGTGTAAAAATATGCATAGAACCAAATGAGATTGTAAAAACATGCGAAACGAGGCAGAATGTGCCAGCGGGAAAAGTATTGACAAAACCAGTTTCCTATGTATAATAAAAAAAGTGTTGTGCGTGTGCAACATACAAGTGTATTTTGCAAAGTGTTCAGTGGACAAAGAGGTTCATTGTCACTTTTTTTTGTTACACAAAAATATTTTAGCACAATAACGCGGTAATTTTGCACTATGCTGCATGACAGACAGAGAGCAATGAGGCGGAAGCGGCGATGATCAAGAACCCTTATCAAAAGGATTATCAAAATGAATTAAAGCAGAACCGGCATGGTCTTCTGGTGACAAGAACGTCCTATCAGGGAGATTTTTATGTGCTTCCGTTTGATGAGCAGCAGAAGCGGCGGACAGGCATTTTAAATGTCATCTGGACAATCGCGCTGTGGGTGATTGAGCTTGGAATGGGGCTTATAAACCCGGATTCGTCCCGCACGGCATGGATTGTTTTTCCGTATCTGTTTGTGATACTTCCGCTTGGATACATGCTTTATGGTGCGGTCAGCTATATCGGAGCACCGCTCCGGATGCACCGGGCACATTATGAGACGGGGCTGCTTCGCATGAAGCGTTCCTGCATCGGGGCAATGGTGCTGACGGGAATCGGAGCGGTTCTGGATCTTGTATACATGGTGCTGCACCGTGGCGAGATCCGGATGGGAATGGAATGTATCTATCTGATATGTCATTTTCTGTTTCTGGCGGTTGCATTTTTCTTCGGAAAGTATTATGACCGCAATTACAGTGGCGTTCTGATTGAGAATGCTACAATGGAGTAGGTTTTTTCCTTTTATAAGGTTAAAACATAGATAATATTTTTATAAGGAGGAAATATTATGAAAAAAATGAGACAGACTCTTGCTTTGTTACTGGCAGGAGCACTGACTGTCGGTTCATTTGCAGGCTGCGGCGGAAGCAAGGCTGGCGGCGAGACAGCTGGAACCGAGACAGCAGGCACAGAGGCAGCAGGCACGGCTGCATCCGGCAGCGACACACCGCTCGTTATCGCAAATGACGGTATGAGCGAGAAGTTCAGCCCATTCTTCGCTGAGAGTGTGCCGGATCAGAACATCGTTGATGTGACACAGATTTCTCTGGTTTACAACGATCGTTCCGGTGAGTTTATCTACAATGGTATCGAGGGTGAGACCACTTCGTACAACGGTACCGATTATACTTACTACGGACCGACCGATCTGACCATCACAGAGAACGAAGACGGAACCGTATACTATGATTTCAAGCTTCGTGATGATCTGACCTTCTCCGATGGAGAGCCGGTAACCGCAGATGATATCATCTTCTCTTTCTATGTATTCTGTGATCCGACTTATGACGGAGGCGCATCTGTATACTCTCTCCCGATCGAGGGTATGGAAGAGTACAGAAGCGGTATGTCCACACTGGCATCTTTACTTGCGGCAGCGGGCGAGGATAACACAGACTTCACATACTGGACAGAAGATCAGCAGAACGCATTCTGGGATGCTGTAAACGATGGTGGTGCAGCATTTGCACAGGAAATCGTTGATTACTGCGTAGAGAACGGCGTCAGCGAAGAGGGCGACGTAGCAGGCGCAGCAGCACAGTGGGGCTTCGACGGTCTTGCGGCAGATGCGACCGCTAAGGATTTCTTTATGGCAATCGGTGATAAGTACGGATGGAGCTTCACCGCTATGGAGGCTGAGTCTGCAGGAAGCGCTCTCTCCGATCTGATTCCGGAAGACGTATATGCATACGCTACCGAAGGTGTTGAGACCGGTGATGCAGCAGCAAACATTTCCGGTATTCAGAAGCTGGATGACAAGACCGTACGGGTTGTTTTAACAGAGGTCAGCGCACCGGCACTTCAGACCATGGATATCCAGATCACACCGCTTCATTATTATGGTGATGAGAGCCAGTACGATTACGATAACAACCAGTTCGGTTTCACAAAGGGTGATCTTTCCGCAATCCGCGAGAAGACGACCGCTCCGCTTGGCGCTGGTCCGTATGTCTTCAAGAGCTACGAGAACAAGACAGTATATCTCGAGGCGAATGAGTCATACTACAAGGGAGCACCGGCTACCAAGGAACTCCAGTTCAAGGAGACCGCTGAGGCAGATAAGCTTCCTGGTGTTGTTCAGGGTACAGTAGATATTTCTGATCCGTCCATCTCCAAAGAGGTTATGGCTCAGATCTGCTCCGAGAACAGCAACGGTGAGGCATCCGGTGATGTATTAACCACAGCTCTGTATGACAACAATGGTTATGGCTACATCGGAATCAACTCTCAGAATGTCAAGGTTGGCGATGATCCTTCTTCTGAGCAGTCCAAAGATTTAAGAAAAGCAATCGCAACAGTAATTTCTGTATATCGTGATATGGTTATCGACTCCTATTATGGAGAGGCAGCAGCAGTAATTAACTACCCGATCTCCAATACTTCCTGGGCAGCACCGCAGAAGTCTGACGCAGACTACGAGGTTGCATTCTCCAAGGATGTAGACGGCAACCCGATCTACACAGACGGTATGTCGGATGACGAGAAGTATGCTGCAGCACTTGACGCAGCACTTGGATTCTTCGAGGCAGCAGGTTACACAGTAACAGATGGCAAGCTGACAGCAGCTCCGGCCGGCGCGAAGTTAAGCTATGAGGTAATGATCGGCGGAGGCGGAAAGGGAGATCATCCTTCCTTCGGTATCCTGACCGCAGCATCCGAGGCACTCAAGAGCATCGGATTTGATCTGACAATCAACGACCTGGCTGACGGAACCATCATGTGGGATGCTTTAAACAGCGAGACCGCAGAGATGTGGTGTGCAGCATGGCAGGCAACCTTAGACCCGGATATGTTCCAGATCTATCACAGCGAAGGCGGCAGCGCAAACTACTATGCAATCTACTCTGACGAGCTGGATGAGCTGGTAATGGAGGGAAGAACCAACACTGACCAGGCATTCCGTAAGGCAGTTTATAAGGAAAGCACTTGACTTCATCGTAGATTACGCTGTAGAGATTCCGGTATATCAGAGACAGAACGCTTCTATATTCAGTACACAGCGTGTCAATGCGGATTCCATTCCGCAGGATCTGACAACCTTCTATAGCTATCTCAACGAGATTGAGAAGATCCAGATGAACTAAGGATCAGAGTAACTGGCTGATGGTGGAAGAAGAGGGGAGCAGGCTCCCCTCTTCTACAACCTGTGCCATGGTGCATAGGGATTTAAAGGTATTTTGCAAGAGGATGCGTGACGCCTTTTTGCAAAATACCTTTAGCATCAGAAGCAGCGAGGAAAGGAAAAAGAATCATGAAGAAATTTGTTGTTAAGAGAGTATTGCTCTCGATTGTCATACTGTTCTTCGTCTCCATGATCATCTACGCGATCATGCGTTGCATGCCGTCGTCATTCGTGGAGCAGCAGGCACTGACATTGTCACAGAGACCGGGAGCAAAGAGTTATGACGAATGGGTGGCACAGTTAAATGCATCGTACGGTCTGGATACCGGTGTGATCCAGGGATATTTCCGCTGGGCAGCAAAAGCAATCCGCGGACAGTTCGGTGATTCCTGGTATTTTAACCAGCCGGTACTGACCAAATTCGCAAGTGTTATCTGGTATTCGTTTGCACTGTCACTGGCATCTTTTGTTCTGGAGATCATCATCGCAATTCCGGCAGGTATTGCCGCTGCGAGAAAGCAGTATTCTGCAACCGATTATACGATCACCGTTATTGCACTGGTCGGTATTTCTCTTCCGAGCTTTTTCGTTGCAACACTTTTAAAATGGGTCTTTTCCGTAAAGCTTGGCTGGTTCGACCTCTACGGTATTGTCGGACGTAACTATCAGAGCCTCTCTTCCGGACAGCAGATTCTGGATATGGCATGGCATCTGGTGCTTCCGGTAATCACACTGACGATCGTGAGCATCGGTTCCCTGATGCGTTACACCAGAACCAACATGCTCGAGGTGCTGAATGCGGATTATATCCGTACAGCGCGTGCGAAGGGACTGCCGGAGAAGCGCGTCATTCATTACCACGCATTCCGCAATATCTTAATCCCGATCATCACACTGCTCGGCGGTACATTGCCGGGACTCTTCAGTGGAGCCATGGTAACAGAGACTCTGTTCCAGATCCCGGGTATCGGATATACCTCTTACCAGGCGGTATTACAGGGTGACATTCCGTTTGTTATGTTCTACATGCTGTTTTCCGCGGTACTGATCTTACTTGGCAACCTGATTGCCGATATTCTATATGCAGTTGTGGACCCGCGTGTCCGCGTGAACTAGAAAGGAGGAGAGAACATGGAGAACGAGAAGAATAATATGAAGCTTGATGACGCGCAGCGTGTCCGCGTACTTTCCCCCGGAATGATGGTTGCAAAGCGGTTTTTCCGCAACAGACTGGCAATCGTAGGACTGGTTATCATTGTCTGTATGTTCCTGTTTGCATTTGTCGGAGGTGCGGTCAATCCGTATTCCCAGAGTGAGGTGTTCTACCGCACGGAAGAGATGAAGAAGGACTACGCCGGTGCGGCAAAAATTGACGAGTTCCAGGTGTTCGTGGCGGACGGCGTGGAGCTTCCGAGCGATGTGTATTCCAAGATGATCCTTGCCGTGACGAAAAATGCGCTGGTGTTCGAGACCAGAGACGGACAGACACTGGCACTTGGCAGGATTGATGACGACACATACCACATTTACGCGGCAGAGCAGCAGATGAATCCATTGGCATTAAAGTCTGAGGAGCACGACGCTGCGGAGGCTGCCGGACAGAACCAGTTTACTTACAACGGCGTGGAGTATGTGTTTGATGCATCCGGTGTGAAAGAGACACTGTACACGACGACAGAGCTTGGTATTGCCTGCCGGAAGTCTGTGACAGCTTTTGATGAAGGCACAACATTTTCTTATGATTTTTACAGCAAGGTGCTGACTGCGATTGCAAACGGCGATAAGAACATCGAGGCGGACGGCGTGAACTACACGGTTGAAAACGAGGGAAGCGCTGCCATGATTCATACGGCAGACGGTGCGGATTATGCTTATGTATCTGATATGAGCATGAATCCGGTAGCCAGCGGTATCGTGCTGACACCGGCGTTCAAGGAGGCGGCTGAGGCTGCAATGACTGCCGGGGAGGATTCCTTTGAGTATACAGACGAGCAGGGTGAGACCGATACCTACCTGATCAAGGATAAGAACGGTCAGTACACGATCCAGCGCTATCAGGAGACGCGTGTCATCGACAGTTATGCGGCACCGTCTGTAAAGCACTGGTGTGGAACGGACGGCAACGGAATGGATCTTCTGGCGCGTCTGATGTACGGCGGACGAATTTCCCTTATGATCGGATTTGTCGTAGTTATCATTGAGCTTATCATTGGTATCATTGTAGGTGGTATCGCAGGATTTTTCGGCGGATGGGTGGACACACTCCTGATGCGTGTGGTTGATGTTGTTTACTGTATCCCGGCGATTCCGCTGTATCTGATCCTTGGTTCGATCATGGATTACTACAAGGCTTCGGCAAAGACACGTATCTACATGCTGTGTATTGTCATGAGTATCATCGGCTGGGTCAGCATTGCCCGTATTATCCGCGGACAGATCTTGTCCCTGCGAGAGCAGGAGTTCATGACGGCGGCAGAGGCAACCGGTATCCGCGTAAGCCGTAGGATTTTCAGACATCTGATCCCGAATGTTATCCCGCAGCTTGTCGTATTCGCAAGTATGGGAATCGGTGATGTCATTCTTGCCGAGTCCACATTGAGTTTCCTGGGTCTTGGTATCAAGTATCCGGCGGCTTCCTGGGGAAGTATCATCAATGCGGTCAACGACTCTTACGTTATGACGAACTATTTATTCGTGTGGGTTCCGGCAGGCGTCCTGATCCTGCTCACGGTACTTGCATATAACTTTATCGGTGATGGTCTGCGTGATGCATTCGATCCGAAGATGAAACGGTAGGTGACAGGAATGGCATTTAATAATAAGAAGAAAAACGCAAATTATATCTCCGCAAAAGAATCCCGCGCGATTGCGCGGGAGAACCGCAAGATTACGCAGGAGATCGAGAAAAAAAGAAACAGAAAGCATATTCCGGAGGAGGAATATGTGACAAAGATGAAGAATCCGGAGAACTGCGTTGAGTTCGACAACGTTCAGACTTATTTCTTCACGGACATCGGAACGGTCAAGTCTGTCGACGGTGTATCGTTTGATGTGCCGCAGGGCAAGACGGTCGGTATCGTAGGTGAGTCCGGTTGTGGAAAATCCGTGACAAGCCTTTCCCTGATGCAGCTGGTACAGCGCCCATCCGGTCAGACCGTGGGAGGGGAGATCCGCTTTAATACCGGCGATCATGTATACAATGTGGTCAACACCCCGACTTCTGTGATGCAGAAGCTGCGCGGCAACTACATGTCCATGATTTTCCAGGAGCCGATGACTTCCTTGAATCCGGTACTTCGTATCGGCGAGCAGGTGGATGAGGTCATTGCACTTCACAATCCTGACATGACAAAGGATGACGTCAAGACACGTACGATCCAGATGCTTGAGATGGTCGGCATTGCCAATAAGGAAGGTGTATACCGGATGTATCCGCACGAGCTTTCCGGCGGTATGCGCCAGCGAATCATGATCGCAATGGCGCTCGCATGTAATCCGCGTCTGATTATCGCCGATGAGCCTACAACAGCGCTCGATGTGACGATTCAGGCACAGATCCTCGATCTGCTCCGCGGACTCAAGGATAAGATCAACAGTTCCATCATGCTGATCACACACGATCTCGGTGTGGTTGCAGAGATGGCAGATTACGTGGTCGTTATGTACGCGGGACGTGTCGTGGAAAAAGGAACGGCACGCGAGATTTTCAAAGATCCGAGACACCCGTACACCATCGGACTGATGAAGTCTAAGCCGGTGGTCGGAAAATATACGGAGAAGCTTTACAGCATTCCAGGAAGCGTTCCGAATCCGATTGATATGCCGGACTACTGCTATTTTAAGGATCGCTGTGAGATGTGCGTAGACGGCTGTGAGGGAGCATATCCGGGAATGTACCAGATCTCCCCGACTCATTTTGTAAGCTGCTACCGCTGTGCGGCGGAGGCAGTCGGCAAGGAAGGAGACACGAAGAATGAGCAATAACGAATCGACAAAGACAATCAATCAGAGCGACAATATTCTTGAAGTGTCTCATCTGAAAAAATATTTCCCGATTAAGGGAGGGTTCTTCGGCGGTGCGACAGGCAGTGTGAAGGCAGTCGACGATGTGTCTTTCAACATTAAGCGCGGCACTACCATGGGACTTGTCGGAGAGTCCGGATGTGGAAAGTCCACGACTGGAAGAACGATCTTACGTCTGATCGAGAAGACAGACGGCGAGATTCTCTTCAATGGCGAGGACATCAGCAAGTACGATAAGAAGCAGCTCCGCGATCTGCGTACAAAGATGCAGATCATTTTCCAGGATCCGTATTCATCCCTGTCTCCGCGTCTCCCGATCGGGGAGATCATCGGTGAGGCGGTGCGCGAGCACGGACTTGTGCCGAAGGAGCAGTTTGATGATTATGTCACCAAGGTAATGAAGGACTGCGGATTACAGGAGTATCACAAGGATCGTTATCCGCATGAGTTCTCCGGCGGACAGAGACAGAGAATCTGTATCGCACGTGCACTTGCGCTGAATCCGGAATTCATCGTGTGTGATGAGCCGGTATCTGCACTGGACGTGTCGATTCAGGCACAGATCATCAACCTGCTTCGCGATCTGCAGAAGGAGAGAGGACTGACCTATCTGTTTATCTCTCACGATCTGTCTGTCGTAGAGCATATTTCCGATACCGTGGGTGTTATGTACCTTGGCGGTATGGTGGAGTCCGGCGAGACTGCCGATATTTTCGGCAACCCTCTGCATCCGTACACGAAAGCGCTGTTTTCCGCGATTCCGATGCCGGATCCGGATGTCAGAAAGGAACGTATCCTCTTGAAGGGCGATATTCCTTCCCCGGCTAATCCGCCTGCAGGATGTAAGTTCCACACCCGCTGCAGCGAGTGCATGGAGATCTGTAAACACGAAGAGCCGCAGGTCAAGGATGTCGGCAACGGACATAAGGTAAAATGTCATCTCTATGATGAAAAATAGACGGGAGGCTGCCGCTTCAGGCGGACAGCTGGCGTCGAAAGAGATGTACTAGGATAAAAGATCACATTTTTCGATTTCGCTGGAAGTGTAGATGGAACATTCGTTGAAAAAAATGCGTGCATTTCTTCCGGCTGAATGTTTGCATCAGATTCCGTGTCTCTTCCACGTTTGGACAATCCGACGGGTGCATGTCCGACACACCGGAGACAATGGGCGGACTTTCTGGTGTCCCTAATGGCACCTCTTCACAGACAATATAAAACCGCGCGAACCGAAACTCTTTGCCATCTGCTATTAAAAACATGGCAGATGGCAATTCAAACATCGGCTTCGCGCGGTTATGTTTGTTCAGATGTGCCATAAAGGGACACACACAAAAAAGTCCTACAAATTGTCTTCCGGGATGCGGACATGACCCGCGGAGTGCTCCAAACTTGGAAAGACACGGATCATCGAAGATGCAGACATTCGGCTGGCTAGAAATGCCGCTTTTTTTGATCCGGATTTCCAGCTACATTCCATCGAAATCGAGTGGTGTGATCTTTTTATCCTATTTACTTATCTATCCGGGGAGGCTGCCGCTTCAAGCGGCAGCCTCTTCGTTTGAAATTGGCTTGAAGATGACGGATGGGTTTTATATAATAAAGGGTAGAAATGTCAGATCGGGAGAAGGAGCGAGGGAAATGTTGTTTGACAGAGCTGCGAAAGGAAAGAAGTCAAAAGAGCTAAAAGGGGGAGTTGAAGGATTTAAAAAAGAGTCTTCTGAATGCGGGGGGCGAGAAGGCGTATGTGAATGAGGCGCTGAGGGATTATCAGGCGGCGCTGGAACAGGGGGATACTCTGCGGGAACAGTATGAGGAGGCGAGAAGGCACCTCGCGCAGTCGAGGGCGGCGATTGAGCGTCTGTTGGAGTGCATGAAGGAAAGTCCGGTAAGTGAAGTCAAAAAAAGAGCCTGGACGAGCTGATGGGAGATCTGGACCAGGTCTATCATGATTGTTCCATCCGGGATGACGATCTCGATTTTCAGTCCACGATTCAGAGCTTAAAACAGATGGCAGCGGAGTATGAGGAGCACGCGGCGAAGGCGCAGACCGAGGCGGGGAGCAAGCTGGCAGCGATCATGCTTCGGAGTGAGCTTGAGAATGTGGCGGCGGTATTGAAGGATGCGACAGGCTGGGAGGAGCCGGATTTCTTCGCGCTTGCATATTATCTCGGACATGAGAACCGGGGATCCTTGCGGGAGATGGAGAATGCGCAGCGCAACAGCTATCTGGTGGATTACTGCGGCGAGCGTTTCTGGAACCGGTTTCTGGAACTGTGCCGCCGGGCAGAGGCGGAGCAGATGGTGCGTTTTATGACGCGCAAGTATATTTACAACACGGAAGAAAGCCCGTCAAACAGTTAAAAAATGCAGAAGAACGGACAATATAGCCGCCTGGAATACGCAATATAACCTATGGTTATTGAAAAAGACAAATTGCATAATCATACGATAAAATAAATCAAGAATTTGGTGTAATTTTAACATTGTGAATCATCTCTAATTTTGCTATTATTTCAGAAAAGATAAAGGCACTTGAGGGAGGACAATATTATGAAGAAAGCATTGAGTGTATTGTTGACAGCAGCGATGGCTGCAAGTATGATGGCAGGCTGTGGAAGCTCTTCCGACGGAGCAGCATCCGGTACGACCACAGATAACGGCGCAGCGGCAGGTACAGAGAGCGCAGGAGCCGCAGCGGCAGATGGCGCGGCATTTAAGATTGGCGGTATCGGACCGACTACCGGAGCAGCAGCGATCTACGGTACAGCAGTTATGAACGGAGCACAGATTGCTGTTGATGAGATTAACGCAGCGGGCGGTATCAACGGATATCAGATCGCATATAAGTTTGAGGATGACCAGCATGATGCCGAGAAATCCGTCAATGCTTACAACTCCTTAAAGGATTGGGGTATGCAGATGCTGATGGGTACCGTTACAACGACTCCCTGCGTGGCAGTTGTTGAGAAGACCGCAGAGGACGGCATGTATGAACTGACACCGTCCGCATCTTCCACGGATGTAATCGATAATGATAATGTATTTCAGGTATGCTTTACCGACCCGAACCAGGGTACTGCATCCGCACAGTATATCGGTGAGAACAAGCTGGCAGCCAAGGTTGCAGTGATCTACGACAGTTCCGATGTATATTCTTCCGGTATCGAGGCGAACTTCGTAAAAGAAGCCCAGAATCAGGGACTTGAAGTTGTTGCAGAAGAAGCGTTTACCGCAGATTCCAAGACAGACTTCTCCACACAGCTTCAGAAGGCACAGAGCGCAGGTGCAGAGCTTGTATTCCTTCCGATCTACTACACAGAGGCATCCATCATCCTGACACAGGCAGACAGCATGGGATATGCTCCGACATTCTTTGGATGCGACGGTCTGGACGGACTGCTTGGTGTTGAGAATTTTAACACAGAGCTGGCAGAGGGCGTAATGCTCTTGACACCGTTTGCAGCAGATGCAGATGATGAGAAGACACAGTCCTTTGTTACAAAGTACAAAGAAGCATATGGGGATACACCGAACCAGTTCGCAGCAGATGCTTACGATGCAATCTACATTATCAAAGCAGCGGCAGAGCAGGCAGGCGTGACACCGGATATGAGCGTGGCAGATATTGGCAGTGCACTTGAGGCGGCTATGGCAGAGATCAGCGTTGACGGTTTGACTGGTGATTCCATGACATGGCAGGCAACCGGCGAGGTCAGCAAGGCGCCGAAGGCAGTCGTAATCAAAGACGGTGCTTATTCAGCAATGTAATAGAGCAGGCAGGAAAGGCCAATAAAGAGGTTGGCGCGTTGGCGGGGGCGACTACCCGCCGGCGCGGAACCTCTTCTTTTTTCGGTTTTAAGTTGTATACAGGTATGTAACATGTTATAATAAGTGAAACTGCTGACGTTTTAACGTATTAAACAAGGAAAGACAGAGGTGTTGTTATGAATTTCTTATCCTATCTGATCAATGGAATCAGTCTGGGAAGCGTATATGCGATCATTGCACTCGGCTATACCATGGTATATGGTATTGCGAAAATGCTGAATTTTGCACATGGCGATGTCATTATGATCGGGTGCTATGTGGTGTTCCTTGCAATGAGCGGCCAGGGGATCAGCCCGCTTCCGGCGGTGGTTCTCTCCATCATCGTATGTACCGTTCTCCGGAATTGTTGTTGAAAAAATTGCCTACAAGCCGCTGCGAAGAGCAACGCCGCTTGCCGTGCTCATCACAGCGATCGGTGTCAGCTATTTCCTGCAGAATGCGGCATTGCTGCTGTTTGGAGCGGATACGAAATCATTCAGTTCCGTTGTGTCCTTGCCTTCCTTAAAGCTGGCAGACGGCGCGTTGACCATTTCCGGCACAACCATTGTCACCGTGCTGGCATGCGTGGTGATTATGATCGCACTGATGATGTTCATTAAGAAGACGAAAGCCGGACAGGCAATGCTTGCGGTATCCGAGGATAAAGATGCGGCACAGCTCATGGGAGTCAATGTCAATGCGACGATTTCCCTGACCTTTGCCATCGGTTCCGGACTTGCGGCGATCGCAGGTGTGCTGTTCTGTTCCGCGTATCCGACGCTGACACCGTACACCGGTTCCATGCCGGGTATCAAAGCATTTACGGCTGCTGTTTTCGGCGGAATCGGATCGATCCCGGGAGCACTGATCGGCGGAATTCTCCTTGGAATTATTGAGATTCTGGGACGTGCCTACATATCCTCCCAGCTTTCGGATGCGATTGTATTTGCGGTTTTGATTGTTGTGCTTCTTGTAAAACCGACCGGAATTCTTGGAAAACAGATTCATGAGAAAGTATAATGCAAAAGGGAGAACAGCTATGGCAAAGTTAAATTTAAAAACGGTGAATAAAAAAACAAAAGACCAGCTGATCACCTTTGTGTTGGTGATTGCGGTATATATTGTGGTTCAGATCATGGTAGCTGCCGGAGCAATTTCTTCGCTGATGCAGGGACTGCTCGTTCCCATGTGCACCTACTCTATCGTGGCGATCGGTCTGAATCTGTGCGTGGGATACCTCGGAGAGCTGAGTATCGGTCATGCGGGCTTCATGTGTGTGGGAGCTTTTTCCAGTGCCTTCTGCACTAAGCTGCTGGAAGGTGTGATCGGCAGCCAGATTGTGCTCTTTATCATTGCGCTGCTCGTGGGCACTGCGATGGCGGCATTCTTCGGATTTCTGATCGGCATTCCGGTCTTACGTCTGCGCGGCGATTATCTTGCGATTGTGACGCTGGCGTTTGGTGAGATCATCAAAAATATCATCAACGTTCTTTATATCGCAAAAGACGGAAGCGGATTCCACTTTGCAATCTCGAACGGAAACGCGATTGATCTCGCAGATGACGGTGTCTGGCTGATTAACGGTGCGAAGGGAATCGCAAAGATTCCGCATCTCTCCAGCTTTACAGCGGGCGTGATCTTAATTCTGATTTCTTTATTTGTTGTATACAATCTGGTCAATTCCAGAAGCGGCCGTGCGATCATGGCAATCCGTGATAACCGTATTGCGGCAGAGTCTGTCGGCATCAACATCACCAAGTTCAAGCTGATGGCATTCACGATCTCTGCGGCGATTGCGGGAGCGGGCGGCGTGCTCTATGCGCACAACCTTTCCACGGTTACGGCGACGCCGGCGAACTTCGGTTACAATATGTCCATCATGATTCTGGTATTCGTCGTACTTGGTGGTATGGGTAATTTCCGTGGTTCCATCATTGCAGCCGTTCTTTTGACCCTTCTTCCGGAGGTGTTAAGAGGACTGTCCGATTACCGTATGTTAATCTACTCGATCGTGCTGATCGTCATGATGCTTTTCAACTGGGCTCCGAAGTGCATTGAATGGAGACAGAAAATGGCACAGAAGTTCCGCAAAAACACAAAGAAGGAGGCAGTATAGTTATGGCAATGTTAGAGGTAAAGAATCTTGGCATCTCCTTCGGAGGACTTCGTGCGGTAGATGATTTTCATATTTCCATCGAGAAAGGACAGTTGTACGGTCTGATCGGACCGAACGGTGCCGGCAAGACGACGGTATTTAATATGCTTACCGGTGTGTATACGCCGGATGAGGGAAATCAGCCTGGATGGTGCGGATATCACAGGAAAGAAAACGATCGACATCAACAAGGCGGGCATTGCGCGTACATTTCAGAACATCCGTCTGTTCAAGGATCAGAGCGTGCTTGACAATGTAAAGATCGGACTGCACAACCAGATGTCCTACTCGACGCTGACCGGAATCTTACGTCTGCCGAAATACCGCAAGGTTGAGGCGGAGATGGATGAGAAGGCAATGGAATTATTAAAAGTGTTTGATCTGGAGCGCGAGGCGGGTTTCCTGTCCTCCAATCTTCCATACGGAAAGCAGAGAAAGCTTGAGATTGCGCGTGCACTTGCAACGAATCCAAAGCTGCTGCTGCTCGACGAGCCGGCGGCAGGCATGAACCCGAACGAGACGAAAGAGCTGATGGAAACGATCCATTTTGTGCGGGATGAGTTCGATATGACAATCCTTCTGATCGAGCATGATATGAAACTGGTGTCCGGTATCTGTGAGAAGCTGACGGTGCTTAACTTTGGTCAGGTACTTGCGGAGGGCGCGACGGGTGATGTACTTCATGACCCGCAGGTAATCAAGGCATATCTTGGAGAATGACATGAGATAGATGGAGGAACGACTATGGCAATGTTGGAAGTAAAAAATCTGAAAGTACATTATGGTGTCATTCAGGCAATTAAGGGGATCTCGTTTGAAGTAAACGAAGGGGAAGTCATTGCGCTGATCGGAGCGAACGGTGCGGGGAAGACGACGACACTTCAGACGATAACGGGAATGTTAAAGCCATCCGAGGGCGAGATCCTTTTTGAGGGACAGGATATCGTGAAGGTGCCGGGACATAAGATCGTATCGATGGGAATGGCGCATGTGCCGGAGGGACGGCGTGTGTTCGCGGAACTTTCCGTCTACGAGAATCTGAAGCTGGGCGCTTATACCAGAAAAGACAAAAACGAGATTGCGGAATCACTGGCAAAGGTTTACAAGAGTTTCCCACGTCTGGAAGAACGAAAAACCAGCTTGCAGGAACGTTAAGCGGCGGCGAGCAGCAGATGCTTGCAATGGGGCGCGCCCTGATGTCCAAGCCGAAGATCATTCTGATGGATGAGCCGTCCATGGGACTCTCTCCGATTCTTGTGGAGGAGATTTTCCACATCATCCGGGAGATCTCAGCGAGCGGTACGACGGTTCTTCTGGTGGAGCAGAATGCGAAGAAAGCGCTTGCGATCGCAAACCGCGCGTATGTGCTTGAGACCGGAAATATTGTTCTCTCCGGTGACGCGAAGGAAATGATGAACAATGATTCTATTAAGAAGGCATATCTGGGAGAATAGACGGAAAATGCAGGGAGGTAGAATGGAATGAAAAAAACAGTCATTACCATTGCGAGAAGCTATGGAAGTGGTGGAAGAACACTGGGAAAGCTTTTGGCTGAGCAGCTTGGAATCAACTGCTATGACAGGGAAATCTTAAGAATGGCATCGGATGCCAGCGGCATCAACGAGGCACTGTTCGGACAGGCAGACGAGCGGTTGAAGCGGTCTCCGTTGTTTGGAATTTTGAAGAAAAATCCGTACAAGGGTGGTGTGATTCCGCCGGAGAATTCGGATTTTGTGTCCGATGATAACCTGTTCAATTATCAGGCGAAGGTCATCAAAGAGCTGGCAGCGCAGGAATCCTGCGTGATTATCGGCCGGTGTGCGGATTATGTGCTCCGGGATGATCCGGATGTCATCAAGCTGTACTTCTGTGCGCCGAAGAAGGACTGCGTCGCACGAGTGATGAACCAGAACGGGCTCTCGGAGAAGGAAGCGGAGAGACGGATTGAGAAAATCGACAAGTACCGCGCGGAATATTACCGCTATTATACCGGAAGAGACTGGAATGACGCCAGAAATTATAATTTCTGTCTGGACACGACGTCCATGAGCTACGAAAAGCTTGTGGAAGTGGTCACAAATTTTATTCAGATTTACCAGAAATAGAATCCATGCTATAATAAAAGTGTTCTGCCGCATGCAAGCGGTGGGACACTTTTTTCGCTTCACAGGAAAGGTGTCCTGGGAAGCAAAAACATTACAGGAGGGGAATAATGACAACAGAATGGTCGTTAGACGAACTTTATAAAGGATTTGATGATCCGGCATATGGAAAGGATGTGGCAGAGCTTACGGCGCAGATCGATGCGCTTACCACACTGCTTGCAGATGCCGGAGGGATGCAGGAAAAGGAAAGGACAGAGAAGGTGCTTGCGGCGCAGAGCGGGATCGCACAGCTTTTCTATCAGTTATCGCTCTATGTGGAATTGAGACAGTCCGTCAATACAGAGGACGGCACAGTGATGGCAGAAAATGCGAAGCTGATGAAGCTTCAGGCAAAAATAGCACCGTTAGAGGCCGCGGCAGGAAAGCTTTTAGCGGGAATCCGGGACGTGGATGCGCTGGCAAAAGAGAGCGGGCTTGTGCGTGAGCATACATTCTACCTGAAAGAGAAGCAGAAAGAGGCAAAGCATCTGCTCAGCGATGAAGTGGAGGAGATGGCTGCCTCCATGAACATGAGCGGCGGCGCGGCGTGGTCGAAGCTGCAGTCCTATCTGACCTCCACGGTAAAAGTGGATTATCAGGGAAAGCAGATTACACTGTCGGAAGTAAGAAACTTAGCGTACAGCCCGGAGGCTTCCGTGCGCAAGAGCGCTTATGAGGCGGAGATTGCCGCTTATGAGAAGGTGGAGGATGCCATCGCGTTTTCCCTGAATTACATTAAGAACCAGGTGACGATGCTCAGCGAAAAGAGAGGCTATGCTTCACCACTTGCCATGACGTTAGAGCAGTCGCGCATGAAACGAGAGACTTTAGACGCTATGATGGCGGCGATCGACGAATACCTGCCGGTATTCCGCAAGTATCTGCGGAAAAAGGGCGGGATGCTCGGACATGTCAACGGCCTGCCGTGGTATGATCTGTTTGCACCGCTCGGCAAGGCAGATAAGACCTACAGCATTGAGGAGGCCAAGCAGTATCTTATTGATACATTCACAAAGCTGACACCGGAGATGGCAGATCTGATGCGGGAAGCGTTTGAGAATGAGTGGATCGATTTCTACCCGAGAAAAGGAAAAGAGGGCGGTGCTTTCTGCGCGGGAGCCATGTGGTTAAAACAGAGCCGGATTCTGACCAATTACGACGGTTATTTCGGATCGGTTGACACGCTTGCACATGAACTCGGACATGCATTCCACAACCGCCAGATCGAGAATCACGCACCGCTTAATCAGGACTACCCGATGCCGGTAGCCGAGACAGCATCAACCTTTAACGAGGTGCATCTCGGAAAGGCAGCCCGGGCAGAGGCATCCGGAGAGGAGCTTTTGAATCTGCTGGAGAACGACATCAAGGAGCAGACGCAGTGTATCGTGGACATTTACTCCCGCTATCTGTTTGAGACGGCAGTATTTGAACAGAGCCAGAATAAGTTCCTCATGGCGGACGATTTAAAGCAGATCATGCTGGACGCGCAGAAGAAGACGTACGGCGACGGGCTGGACCCGGAATGCATGCATCCGTATATGTGGGTGTGCAAGGGACATTATTACAGCGAGGGACTGAGCTTTTACAATTTCCCGTATGCTTTTGGCAATCTGTTTGCGCTTGGACTTTACAGCCAGTTTGAAAAAGAGGGGGAGGCTTTTATTGGGAAATATAAGGCAATGCTTTCGGCAACCCCGTGCTGCACGATCGAGGAGGCTGGCGCAATGATGGGAATCGACCTCACAAAGAAGGATTTCTGGAGAACGGGACTTTCTGAGATTGCGGAAGAGATTGAGCAGTTCTGCACGATGTAGAAGGAGATGTGTTATGGAAGATTTAAAACAGATCATGCCGAAGAAGCTTGGGTTTGGCTGTATGCGGCTGCCCGTTGCAAACGGCAATAGCGAAGAGATTGACGACGCGGTATTCTGCAGGATGATTGACCGCTATATGGAGCAGGGATTTGTCTATTTTGACACGGCATACCCTTACCACAATCAGAAGTCGGAGGAGGCAGTGCGTCGCTGTCTGGTGGAGCGTTATGACAGAGAGCGCTTCCTTCTCGCAGACAAGATGCCGGTGTGGCTGGTACAGAACATGGAGGACTACAGCGAGATCTTTGAGAGGCAGCTGGCGCGCTGCGGCGTGACTTATTTTGACTTTTATCTGTTTCACGCCATGAACAAGACACGGGTGGAAGAGACAGAGAAAACGGGCGGCTTTGCGTTTGTGCAGAGAATGAAGACGGAAGGGCGCATCCGCCATATCGGATTTTCGTTCCATGATACGGCAGAAGCGCTCGAGGAGATCCTGAAAAATCATCCGGAGATGGAATTTGTGCAGCTTCAGATCAATTATTATGACTGGGAGTCGGAGAATGTGCAGTCCCGCAAATGCTATGAGGTTGCCCAAAAGTATGGTGTACCGGTGATCGTGATGGAGCCGGTAAAGGGCGGAACACTCGCCAACATGACCGGCAGACCGGCAGAGATCTTAAAGGAGCTTTCACCAGAGGCAAGCTTTGCATCTTACGCGATCCGCTATGCGGCATCACTGGAAAATGTGATGCTGGTGTTGAGCGGCATGTCGGACGAGCAGCAGCTCATCGACAACACGGCTTATATGAGGGAGTTCAGACCACTTGATGAGCGGGAGCGCGCAGCGATCGCCCGGGTGGTGGAGGAGCTTGCCGCCATGCCGACGATCGCCTGCACCAAGTGCCGCTACTGCGTGGAGGGATGTCCGAAAGATTCCGATCCCGGATGTCTTTGAGGATTACAACATGACCGTGCAGTTCGGGATCAATGAGACAAACCGCGGCAGTTACCGGCGGCATACCGCTGACGGCGGCAGTGCGGATGTCTGTATCCGCTGCGGCAAGTGTGAGGGACAATGTCCGCAGCATCTGCCGATCCGCGACCTGCTTGTGAAAGTGGCGGAGACATTTGCGGAGTAAATGGAGTTCTGTTCGTTTGGCTATGCAGGTTTGATGGAATAAAAAAGTTGAAAAAGGACAGGTGAAGGATGCCAGAGCAGCAGTGCGGGAATTATCAAAATAAACTGTAAGATATTTCCAAGATATTAGAGTCAGTCTTTCGACTGACTCTTTTTTTTGTGCATTTCATCTGCATATTGTTAGAATTTCAGAAAGAAATAGAATATTTTGACCATATAAATATAAAAAAACTATTAAAATTGTTAAAAATGTGCTAAAGTTAATAAAAATGTACGGTTTCCATTGTGAGGATAGAACTTTATAATTAAGACATAAACAAAGCCGCCGGATGAAGCGCGGCGGGAGGAGAAGAAGGAGGATTTTTACATGAAGAAAAAAGTTTTATCCGCACTGTTATGTGCAGCAATGGTGGTTTCCATGACCGCCTGTGGACTGAAAGCGCCAGAGGCTGCCGACACGACGACAAGCCAGAACACAGATGCAGCGGCAGATGCAACGGCAGATGCAACGGATAGCGCAGCGGCAACCGAGGCCGGTGATTCCACAGGAACAGAGCCGGTCGGACCGGCAGTGACTCTGGTATACGCAGAGGTAAACCCGCTGGAGGGAACCATTGTAGGACAGACAGCAACCGCATTCAAAGAGAAGGTAGAAGAGCTTTCCGGCGGAAGTATTACGATTGATATTCAGGCAAACGGTGTTCTCGGTGCAGAGTCCGATGTACTCGACACCATGCTCGGCGGCGGCGGTACCATCGATATGGCACGTATTTCCGCATTCGCACTCACAAGCTACGGCGGAGAGAAATCCAGTCTCTTATCCGTACCGTTCACATTCGTAAGCCGCGATCATTTCTGGAACTTTGCAACCTCTGATCTGGCACAGGAGTTCCTGCTTGAGCCGCATGAGAACGGAACCGGTATCCGCGGACTGTTCTACGGCGAGGAAGGTTTCCGCCATTTCTTCACCGTCAATCCGATCGAGGGAATGGATGATCTGGCAGGCATGAAGATCCGTGTATCCAACGACCCGATCATGACAGGTATGGTGGAAGGACTTGGAGCAAACCCGACCGTTGTTGCCATGGGTGAGTTATATTCCGCATTACAGACCGGTGTGGTAGATGCAGCAGAACAGCCGATCGCAAACTATCAGGCAAATGCATTCCCGGAAGTAGCACCGAACATCATTCTTGATGGACATACCTTAGGAGCAATCCAGGTAGTTATCACAGACGAAGCATGGGATTCCCTGACACCGGAGCAGCAGGATGTGCTGACCGAGGCCGGCGAGTATGCTTCCCAGTACAACCGTCAGATCTCCCAGGAGACAGAGGATAAGATCCTTGAGGAGTTAAAGGCAGACGGCGTTAATGTTATTGAAGTAGACGATATCACACCGTGGCAGGATGCCTGCAAGGATGTCATCGAAGAGGCAACCAAGAATAACAAAGAGTTATATCAGCAGATCGTTGATATGCAGTAATCGACAGAAAGATTGACACTTATAGGTTTGATAGAAGGAAAACCCGCAATAATGTAAGTGCGTTTTCAAGGGGCACAGGGAGAATGGCTGCTCCCCCGTGCCCCGACTTTTTTAAGGAGGAAAAAATGCCTAAGATTTTTCAGACTTTAGATAAAATAAAGCCGGCATATGATGTGGCATATAAGTTTGTACTGTTTGTATGCAAATTGCTGCTCACGGCAGATATCGTAATCACGAGTGTCTGCGTTGTCGGAAGATATGTTTCCTTCGTACCCGATCCGGCATGGAGCGAGGAAGTGGTACTGACCCTGATGTCCTACATGGCAGTGCTCTCGGCGGCACTTGCAATCCGCAGAAATGCACATATCCGTATGACGGCGTTTGACGCATACCTGCCGAAAAATGTTATTAAGGCATTGGATATTCTGGCAGATGTCGCCGTCTTTATTCTGGCGATCGTGATGATTACCGTTGGATTCAGCTATGCGACAGGCATTGGAGCCAAGGGTAATTACGTCAGCATGCCGTGGCTGTCCAAGTTCTGGATGTACTTCCCGATTCCGCTTGCCGGCGTAGCGATGGTCGTTTTTGAACTGGAAGCAATTTATAATCATATTAAGAGTATTTTTTGTAAAGGAGGGGACGAAATAATGAGTGTACAGAGTATGGCAATCGCAGTGTTGCTCGTAAGCTTTCTTGTCATGATTCTGCTGCGTTTCCCGATTGCATATGCAGTAGCGTTATCTTCCCTTCTGTGCCTGTTATCGCAGGGACTTCCGCTGACAACGATCTGTCAGCAGATGGTAAAGGGAATCAGTTCCTTCAGCCTGATGGCGGTACCGTTCTTCATCACGATGGGCGTGCTGATGGGCACCGGAGGTATATCAGATAAGCTGATCGCACTCGCCGATGCCTGCGTAGGCTGGATGACCGGTGGAATGGCAATGGTAAATATCGTTGCATCCTATTTCTTCGGCGGTATTTCCGGATCTGCATCTGCAGATACGGCTTCCATCGGAAGTATCATGATCCCGATGATGGTAGATCAGGGATACGATGATGATTTTTCGACGGCGGTTACGATCACTTCCTCCTGTGAGGGACTGCTGGTTCCACCAAGCCATAACATGGTAATCTATGCAATGTCCGCCGGCGGTGTATCGGTAGGAAGCCTTTTCCTTGCAGGATATGTGCCGGGCGCACTGCTTGCGATCTCCTTAATGATCGGATCTTATATTATCTCGAAAAAGAGACATTATCCGAAGGGGGATAAGTTCAGTGTCAAGAGACTGTTAAAACAGCTTGGAACTTCTTTCTGGGCATTGGCAGCAGTTGTAATCGTAGTTGTCGGCGTTGTAGCCGGATGGTTTACCGCGACAGAGTCCGCTGCGATCGCAGTATTCTACAGCTTGATTGTCAGTGTATATATTTACAAGGGTCTTACCTGGAAGGGTGTCTGGAAGAGCCTGGAGCAGTGCATTGATACATTGTCTATCGTCCTGATCTTAATTTCGACATCCAGTATTTTCGGTTACTGCCTGACGACACTTCATGTGCCGGATCTGGCTGCAAAGGCAATCATCGGATTCTCGAGCAACCCGATCGTGATTGCACTGTTAGTGGATTTGATTCTGCTCATTTTAGGATGTATCATGGATATGGCACCGATCATCCTGATCGCGACACCGATCTTACTTCCGATCGCAACCTCCATCGGTATCGATCCGGTACAGTTCGGTATCATCATGGTATTAAACTGTGGTATCGGCCTTCTGACACCGCCGGTTGGATCAGTTCTTTTCATCGGTTCTGCAGTCAGCGGTGTAAAGATGGAGCGCGTGGTAAAAGCAACCCTCCCGTTCTATCTGTGTATGATCGTTGTATTATTACTTCTGACCTTTATACCGGAATTAAGTATCGGACTTCCGATGTTACTTGGAACGTAAAGGGAGCCAGTTTGTGAATACAGAGGAGATGGCATATGGAATATCAATATAAGTGCAGAATTACGGCATGGGATTTTTTCCGGCTTACGATGCGTCAGACCTACCGCTCCATGGCGGGGATGTGTAATCTAGTCTTTACGGTGGCGATGATCCTTCTTACGGCAAAGTTCTGGAGTCAGTCGGGGGAAGTCCTGCAGGTTCTGATGCTGATCGGATGCCTGCTGTTCCCGGTCATCCAGCCGGCGGCAATCTATGCGAAAGCCAGGCGTCAGGCGGCGGCTGTACCGCAGGATGTCAGGCTTACCTTTGATGAAAAGGGGCTGCTCGTTACAACCGGAGGAGAGAGACAGCATCTGCCGTGGAACCGGCTGCGGGTTACAAAACAGCCGGGGATGGTGCTGGTGCTTTCGGGAGCCGGAAGCGGCTATATGCTGACCAACCGTGTGCTGGGAGCCGACCGGGAGGCGTTTTGGTCCTTTGTACAGAGCAAAGTGGAACAGAATAGATAAAGCAAATATGCAAAGCTGTATTTACGGAGTGTGTATCTACGGCTTTGCTTTTGCCGCATTATAGAGAGAACAGAGAGGCATGGGAAAAACAAGCGTGAGAAAGAGGATAAAACAGTTCTGGCAGGCACTTACGATCAAAAAGAAAATAGCGACGTTTACCGGGACAGTATTTCTCATCATTGCAGTCTCTGTTCTTTTTAATGTATGGGTTGTCAAGTTTTCCCTGATCGACTTTAACCGGATTTTACAGGATAACGCAGCGGTGAGCGAACTGGCACAGGCGCTCGAGGAAGAGAGTATCCAGTTTGAGACATACATAAAGGGCAATCGCGAGGAGAGAGAAAGTCTGGATATTGCGATAGAACGAACCGGAAGAGCGGTGGAAAAGCTTCCGTTCCGCTATTCTGAGATTGGAGAGCAGCGCTACGCAAAGACCTGGTCGATCAAGAGCTGTTATGAAGTCTATTGCCAGAAGCGGGACGCCATGCTTGCGATGGGGGAAAATGCGCCGGACTATATCAAGCGCCTGTATGAGGTCTACGAGATGCAGGACTATCTCGAGGAATACGCGGCGACGCTGATGAATGAGACGATCGAGGACGGCGACGGCCTCTATCATAGAAGGTGCCCATGCTCATATGCATGCCGATTGTGGTTGTGGTATCTGGGATTATTCTCGTAACCGGCATGATGGAGCTGGCGGCATTGATGAACCAGACCATTATCTCGCCGGTGGTGGCGCTCGTGAAAGCGGCACAGCGCATTGCCGCCAACGACTTTTTCGTGGAAGATGTGCAGGTGCAGAATGAGGACGAGCTGGGGGAACTGGTGCATGCGTTCAACAAGATGAAATACGCGACAGGCGAGTACATTATGGCGCTGGAAGAAAAGAGGAAGACGCTGGATCTTCTGCACGAGGAGGAGCTGGGAAAGCTGGAGACGGAGAAACGCCTGGAGATGATAAAGCTGGAATTGTTAAAAAGCCAGATCAATCCGCATTTTTTTGTTCAACACGCTAAATGTCATCAGCGGAATGGCAAAGCTTGAGGAGGCAGAGACGACCGAAAAGATGATTCTGGCGCTCAGTTCCCTGTTCCGCTACAACTTAAAGACACCGGAACAGTTTGTGCTGCTGACAAAGGAACTGAAAGTGGTTGCAGATTATATGTACCTGCAGCAGATGCGCTTCGGGGAGCGGATCCGTTATGAATTAAACTGTAAGGTGGAACAGGAACTGGTCATGGTTCCGGCATTTACCTTTCAGCCGCTTGTGGAAAATGCAATTATCCACGGAGTTGCCCCGAAGGAGGAAGGCGGAAGCATCCGCATTGTGGTCAGACAGAAGGAAATGCGGCTGCACATAGTGATCGGGGATGACGGGATCGGGATGACGGAAGAGGAACTGCAGCAGTTAAAGAGACCGCCTTAAGACGGACGATGCCAGACACAGCGGAATCGGTCTCGGCAATGTGTACCGGCGGATCACTGCCATGTATGCGGACGGAAATTTTGAGATATACAGTAAAAAGAATGCGGGAACAGTAATTTTTATAGATATTCCATGCAGAGAGGAAACGGGGGATATGACATGAAACGAGTGCTGATAGCGGATGATGAACCGATTGAGAGAATGATTGTAACCAGAACCATCCAGAAATATTTCCCGGAGGAGCTTGCGGTTGTGAGTGCGGTCAATGGAAGAGAGGCGGTGGAACAGTTTTTTGCCGAGAACTGCCAGATTGCGCTGCTGGATATTGAAATGCCCGGAATGAACGGGCTGGAGGCAGCGGAGCAGATTCGAGAGAGAGATAAAAACTGCAGTATTATTTTTCTTACGGCATTTGATGAATTTAACTATGCCAAGCGTGCGATTGCCGTCCGCGCTATGGAATATCTGCTAAAGCCGGTCGAGGATCAGGAACTGGAGGCAGTGCTTGCGGAGGCTATACGGATTGCCGATGAGCATACGGATGACCGGGAGGCAGGAGAGAAGAAGGAAGATGAGCCGGTTTTTGCCGAACGGGACTGTCATGAGGACGCGGCGGATACGGAGCGCTCAAGAATCCGGCTGCAGGCGGTTGCCGGGAATATCCAGGCGTTCATTGAACACAATTATATGGACGATATTTCGCTACAGACAGTGGCAGAGGCCATGAACTACTCCGACGCCTATTTCTGCAAGATTTTCAAACAGTGTTTTGACAAGAACTTTATTGTCTATCTCTCGGAGTATCGTGTGGCAAGGGCAAAAGAGCTGCTGGGTGACGTCCTTATCAATGTAAAGGATGTGAGCCAGAAGGTAGGCTACCGTGACTCCAACTATTTTGCGAAAGTATTCAAACGGATTGCCGGCGTCACGCCGACGGAATACCGGACGCAGGTATTAAAGGAGGCGGGGGAGCGATGAGACGGATATGCGCGGCGGCAGCTGTGGCTGGAATGTTGATACTGCTCACACTGTCTGCCTGGAGAAATCACACGTATCCCTCCAAGACAGAGGTGGAACCGGAATATGTGTTTTCCTATGCGGAAAATCAGCCGGAGGACTATCCGACGACACTCGGTGCCAAGTATTTTGCAGAACTCGTGGAGGAGCGGACAAACGGCAGAATCCGGATTCTGGTGCAGCCGGTCGGGGTGCTCGGGTCAGAGAATAAAGTCATCAAACAGATGCAGTACGGCGGGATTGATTTTACGCGGGTGTCACTGGCGCAGCTTGCGGAATATATTCCGAGCCTGAATGTGCTGCAGATGCCCTATCTTTATACGGATTCCGACCATATGTGGAGAGTGCTCGACGGGGAGATCGGGGATGCGTTTCTGGAGAGTGTCAGCGCGGATGATGTCATCGGTCTGTCCTGGTATGATGCGGAGCCAGAAATTTTTATAATTCTGTAAAACCGGTTACCTGTCTGGAGGATCTGAAAGGCATGCGGATCCGTGTGCAGGAGTCGGATCTTGCCGCTGATATGGTGGAGGCACTTGGAGCTACAGCGATTCCGATTGCCTATGGGGATGTTTACGCCAGCTTAGAACAGCAGGTGGTGGACGGAGCGAGAATAACTGGCCGTCCTACGAGGCGATGCGGCACTATGAGGTCGCGAAATATTATACGGTGGACGAGCATACCAGGGTGCCGGAAATGCAGATCTGCTCCGCGTATACATGGCAGAAGCTGTCGCCGGAGGATCGGGAAATTATCGCGGAATGTGCCAGAGAATCGGCGTTCTACGAGCGTGAGGTGTGGACACAGCGCGAGGAGCAGTCGCGCAGCATTGCCATGGAAAACGGCACGAAAGTGGTGGAGCTTTCCGCTGAGGAAAAAAAGCGGTTCCAGAATGCCGTGTACGGGGTATATGAAAAATACTGCGGGGATGACATGGGACTCATCGAAGAAATCTTAAAAGAGGGATCGTAATGCGGCGGGCAGAATGCGCAGACAGCCGGAAGAATGCTGCATACAGATAAAACAAAAAGAGAAAGGGAGATGGAGCAATGGAGAAAACAGTAAAAAATCAGGTGTGGAACTTTAATGACAGGATCGATGCCGAGGTGTGTGCTGAGGGTGTGGAACGCAAGATTTTAGCGTACACGGATGAACTGATGTGTGTGGAAAACCACTTCAAAAAAGGAGCGGTCGGCGCACTGCATCATCATCCGCATACGCAGATCACATATGTGGTGTCGGGCAGCTTTGAATTCGAAATTGACGGCGTCAGAAGAGTCATCAAACCGGGCGACGCACTGTTAAAGCGCAACGACATTGAGCACGGCTGCGTCTGCCTGGAAGACGGCATCCTCTTAGACATCTTTACCCCGATGCGGCAGGAGTTTGTATAAAACTAATCCCGCCGGAACAAATCTCTCGTGTAGACTTTGTCTTTTACATCGTCGAGACAGGAATCATAGCGGTTGGCAATGATGCTGTCGCTGATCTTCTTAAACTCGTCAAGCCGGTTGACCACCTTGCTTCCGAAGAAGGTGGTTCCGTCTTCGAGTGTCGGTTCGTAGATAATCACGGAGGCTCCCTTTGCTTTGATGCGCTTCATGACGCCCTGGATACTGCTCTGCCGGAAGTTGTCAGAGTTGGATTTCATCGTCAGGCGGTAGACGCCGATGGTGACCGGATGCTCCATGCCCGAATTGTAGGTGTTGGCGGAGGCGTAGTTGTAGTATCCTGCCATCTGCAGAACGCGGTCGGCGATAAAATCTTTGCGGGTGCGGTTGCTCTCCACGATCGCGCTCATCATGTTCTGCGGAACGTCATTGTAATTAGCCAGAAGTTGTTTGGTGTCTTTGGCAGACAGTAACCGCCGTATCCGAAGGACGGGTTGTTGTAATGCGTGCCGATTCTCGGGTCGAGACATACGCCGTCGATGATGTCGCGTGTGCTTAGGTTTTTCGTCTCCGCATAGGTGTCAAGCTCATTGAAATAGGACACGCGCAGCGCCAGATAGGTGTTTGCGAAAAGCTTGACGGCCTCCGCCTCGGTAAATCCCATGAAAAGCGTCGGGATATTCTCCTTGAGGGCACCCTCCTGCAGCAGTGCTGCAAAATTCCTTGAAGCGGCCACAAGGCGCTCGTCGTCGGAGTCGGTTGAGACGATGATCCGGCTCGGGTAGAGATTGTCATATAACGCCTTCGACTCGCGGAGAAATTCCGGACTGAAGATGATGTTTGTGGTGTGGTATTTTTTGGCGTACCGATTCCGTGTAGCCGACCGGGATCGTCGATTTGATGACCATGACCGCGTCCGGATTGACGGAGAGAACCAGTTCGATCACGGCCTCCACAGCGGAGGTGTCAAAATAATTCCTGGCGCTGTCGTAGTTGGTCGGTGCGGCGATGATGACGTAATCGGCGTCCCTGTATGCTGCGGCGCCGTCTAAGGTGGCGGTGAGATCGAGATCTTTTTCGGCGAGATATTTTTCAATGTAATCATCCTGAATCGGGGATTTGCGCCGGTTGATGAGGTCGACTTTTTCCGGAAGAATGTCGACTGCCGTCACATGGTTGTGCTGCGCGAGCAGGGTGGCGATGGAGAGACCGACGTAGCCGGTGCCGGCAACCGCAATGCGTAACGGTGACGGGGAGGGAAGCCTGTCGTGCGCGGTGTCGGCGAAGACGCTGTCCGGCTCAAAGCCGAGCACTTCTCCCAGCTGTTCTAACTGCGGGATGGACGGGATAAAATCCTGTTTTTCAATTCTTGAGATCAGGGCGCGGTTGATCCCGGTCGCCTCAGCGAGAGCCTGCTGCGTCATGGACTTCTCTTTTCTCTTGCTGGCGACGAGGTCCGCCAGAATCACAGGTGATAATTTCTTCATGAAATCTCCTCCTTGCGTGTTATTTAAATAACCATATCTGGAAAAATAATCTGATAAAATCATACCACAAGGCGAAAATAAAAGCAATATTGGATAATGATGATATTTAAAATAACAAAATGAAGCAAAAAGGGAGAGTGGATGTAGAAGAACTGTACCGCGGGGAAAGTTCTGGTTGAGAAACAAAAAAGAAAACACTATAATAAGAATAAGTGGGGCGAAGGGCTCTGTATGAATGACAGGAACAAAAGAGGATTGGAATAAGGGGAAGCTATGGGCGGACTGATATGGATCATTGTGATGTAGTGGTGATAAGTGAGATAAAGAAATTCCAGAGAAAGAACGGACAGCGTGTGAAACCGAATGTGCCGAGGCAGCAGCAGTACATGCGTCCGGATCAGACGAAGGTAGGACAGCAGAATGTGCGCTCGAATCAGATGCCGCGGCAGCAGCAGAATGTGCGCCCGAATCAGATACCTTGGCAGCAGCACGCGCGTCCGAATCAGATGCCGGGGCAGCAGAATGTGCGCCCGAACCAGATGGCGGGGCAGCAGAATGTGCGCCCGAACCAGATGGCAGGACGGCAGAACGTGCGTCCGATCAGATGGCGGGACGGCGGGCGCAGAGCGCAGGCGGGGCTGCCATGGCGGGCTATCGCAGACCGCAGCCTAATCAGGCGGAGAAGGACATATTAAAACGCGCCGCAGAGAATGTGAACGAGAACGATGTGGATGAACTGGAGCAGCAGATGATGGCGGGAGCACACGAGCTCGTCAATGCGATCGATATTGACAGCACCAGTGAACTGATGCATGAGGTGGAGGATCTGATGATTATGGGTTATCAGGCAAATCTGCCGTTTGAGCGTGATTTTATCGCGGAGGGAGTGGCAATGCTGAACGGTTACGAGCTGGATATGGGTGCATAAAGATACGGCAGGACAGCAAAGAGGGACAGAAGGAAGGTTACAGGAATGGAAAGAGTGAGAATTCCGCAGAGCGGGGAGATCTATCGTCACTTTTAAAAACAGACTTTATCAGGTCATCGCAGTGGCAACACATTCGGAGACCGGAGAAAAACTGGTCATTTATCAGGCTCTCTACGGAGATTATCAGGTATATGCGAGACCGCTCGCCATGTTTGTGAGCGAGGTCGATCGTGAAAAATATCCGGATGCGGCGCAGACCTACCGTTTTGAACGCGTGGACCGGAGCGAACTTGCGGGCGCGGGCAGTATATGCATGGAGCGGGCTGAGGCGCGGAAGCAGGCACAGGCGACGGCATCGTTTGCGGACGAGGTGCAGGAGACGGAGGCGGAAGAGCTGACGGATCAGATCCGGGTAAGCCAGATGGAGCAGTCGCTTTCCGATGAGGTGAATCCGAAGCTGATGCAGTTTTTTGATGCTGATACGCTGGAAGAAAAATATAATATTCTGGTGTCGATGCGGGACGAGGTGGACGACCATCTCATCAACAGCATGGCGGTCGTGCTGGATGTTGTGATTCCGGAGGGACCGGTGGCGGACCGCTATGAGCAGTTAAAGGCCTGCATCCGCACAAAGCAGCGCTACGAGACGCAGCGGATGCGCTAGACAGATACGAGAGCAGGAGAGTACATGGAAGAACAGAAGGAAAAATTATCTGCGATCGCGCAGGCCAAACCATATAAAATCATTATCAGCAAACCGGCGGGTGGGGAGATCCCTTACCGCCGGATTGTCATTGAGCGCAAGGAATCCTATTACCAGGCGGCAGCCTACACGGAAAAGCAGGTGTTTCACGAGAACATACCGCCCGAGAAGCTGGCGGAGTATCTGGGGAAAACGGCCGTGGGCAGTATCTGCAGGTCAATGCCTGGGATGATGCCGCAGAGCATATATATCTGTGTTCTAAAAAGGGAAAAGTAACCTACAAGACGAAAAAGAATGCACAGACGACGGCAAAGGCAAGCGGGAGCCACAACCGCAAAAAGCAGTACATTCTGGAGGAAGGAACGCCGATTGCACCGCTTGTGGATATGGGAGTGTTTACACCCGAAGGAAAGGTCGTGCGCACGATGTATGACAAGTTCCGGCAGATCAACCGTTTTTTGGAGATGGTTGAGGATGCGGTCGGGGACGATACGGCAGAAACACTCCACATCATTGATTTCGGCTGTGGAAAATCCTACCTGACCTTCGTGCTGTATTATTATTTTACAGAGATTCAGAAAAGAAAAGTGCAGATTGCAGGGCTTGACCTGAAAGCGGACGTGATTAAGAACTGCAATGCCGCTGCGAAAAAGTACGGCTATGAGAATCTGCATTTTGAGGTGGGAGACATTAACGGATACCGCACGGATGCGCCGGTGGATATGGTGGTGACGCTTCACGCCTGCGACACTGCGACGGATTATGCACTGTACAACGCAATCATGTGGAATGCGCGCATGATTCTTTCCGTGCCGTGCTGCCAGCATGAATTAAACGGACAGATCCAGTCGGAGGATCTGGGACTGATGACGCGCTACGGAATTATTAAGGAGCGCTTTGCGGCACTTGCCACGGACGCAATCCGCGCCAATCTGCTTGAGTGCTGCGGCTATAAGACGCAGGTGCTGGAATTTGTAGACTTTGCCCATACGCCGAAGAACCTTCTGATCCGCGCAGTGAAAAAAGGCGGATCCGATGCGGCGAGAGTGATCGTGCCTGTCTCCGTCCGCAAGCGGTACCTCGGCGAGGTGGAGCGCATGATGGAGGAGTTCCATCTGGATCCGACTTTGTACCGCCTGTTGAAGGAGACGGGGCGCCTGGACTGATGCTCCGGTTCAGGAAGAAAAGGTGCGCTGGCTTAAGGTACTGTTGTGATATTTTGTGGAGAACGTGACGTCCTCGCCGAACCACTCGGGCGGGACAAACGTATTCGCTTCCTCCTCGGTCTCAAACTCGACTTCCGCGAGCACGAGCGGGGCAAGCGCTCCCTCAAATACATCCAGCTCAATGGTATATTTTTCCGCGAGCGGAATCAGATAGCGGCGCTTCTGAAGCAGAAGGCCGTCAATTTTTTCTTTTAAATGGGTGAAGGACTCTTCGTTCAGGGGAAGATTATATTCCTCACGGACCATGAGTCCTTTTCCCTTGTAAGTCAGAATATAGCGGTCATTGCTGCGCCGGATGCGCACGACCGGGTTCGTGCTCAGATAGCCCTGCTCAATCTGCCTGCAGGGGTACTGCTCCAAGTGGTCCGGCAGGATCTTGACGAGATACTTGCGTTCGATTTCCATGTGAATTCCTTTCCGGCTGCCGCAGGGAGTGTTCCGGCTGGCGGCAGACATGCGGATGCATTGCTTGTGTATTGATTCTATCATAGCACGTTTTTACAAAGTGTGGTACTCTTTTGATAGGGCGAAAGCCCGACAGCAAGGAATGAGCAGCATTTCGAGCGTGCACTGCGTAATATAGTGAATGCAAAAGTGAAAGCGAAGAAAAAGAAAAGAGGAGAATTATGATGAGTAAAATTGGAATTTTTATGGCAGACGGATGTGAGGAGATCGAGGGACTGACCGTGGTGGATATTGTGCGCCGCGCGAAGATGGACATTACGATGATCTCTGTGAACGGAAAAAGAGAAGTGACCAGTTCCCACGGCGTGACCTTTTTGGCGGACGCCGTAGCGGAGGAAGTGGATTATGGCGCACTTGACGGAATCGTGCTGCCGGGCGGAATGCCGGGAACACTGCATCTGCTCGACTACGCGGCGGTAAACGAAGTGATTAAGAAGTTTGCGGGCGAGGGAAAACTGGTGGCAGCCATCTGCGCGGCGCCGAGCGTCCTTGGAGCTGCCGGTATTCTGGAGGGCAGACGCGCAACCTGCCATCCGGGGTTTGAGGAAAAACTGACGGGTGCGGCAACGAGTGAGGACGCCGTGGTTGTGGACGGAAACATCATCACAAGCCGCGGAATGGGAACTGCAATCCCGTTTGCACTCGAGATTGTCCGCTATTTTGCGGATGATGCGGCAGTGGAGCACATCAAGGACGGACTGGTATATCACGTGGTGCAATAACAGGCGTCTGACAGCGTTCTCCATGCGGCGTGTTTTATGGGGCTGCCGCTTTCCGTGTATTGCTCCTTTTAGCGATAAGTAATATATAAATAATATTATGAGAAGCACACCGATACAGATTTCGGCTGGAATGCCTATGGAACATTCTGTTCAAAAAATGTGGCATTTCTAACCAGCCGGTGGCTGCATCTGCGATGATCCGTGTCTTTCCAAGTTTGGATCACTCCAGTGGGGCATGTCCGCACCCCGCGAGACAATTCGTAGGACTTTTGTGCAGCACTTACCTGTGCTCCCGCAATAGAACATAACCGCGCGAAGCCGATGTCTGAATTGGCATCTGCCCTATTTTTAATAGCAGATGCCAACGAGTTTCGGTTCGCGCGGTTTAATATTGTCTATGAGGGAGCACAGTTAGTGCTGCCAGAAAGTCCGCCCATTGTCTCCGGTGTGTCGGACATGCACCCACCAGGTGTCCAAACGTGGAAGAGACGCGGAATCAGATGCAGTCATCCGGCTGGAAGAAATACACACATTTTTCTCCAACGAATGTTCCAGATGCAGTTCCATCCGAAATCTGTATCAGGTACTTTTTATAATATTACTTATCGCTAAAGGGGCAGGACACGGAAAGCGGCAGCTCCATAAAATACAACTTGTGTACATGACCATACAAGTCGTACGATGGAAGCGTTACAGGTAAATGGTAATCTGCAGGTGAAAACGGGGCTCGGTGCAGAGAACGTCTGAGATCGGTAAAAGGAGAAGGAAATGTTTACAGACAGGACGACGAAAAGATGGCGGGGGAGCCGGAAGTGGCAGAGTGCACGGAAAAACCCGGGGATGTATGGTTATGGAATAGTGGCGGCATCGCTGGTTATGGCGGCAGGTCTGACTGGCTGCGGCGAGGCAAAAGAGGTGGCGCTTGCCAGGACGGAGAGCAGCAATCCGATTGTAAAAACGGATGACGGCGGAGAGCGGATTTATGGCGGAGATCCATCGGTGCTGGTGGACGGAGATACCGTGTATCTGTACACGGGACACGACGCGTCGACGGACGAACAGGTGGCGAATTCCGTTTATGAGATACCGGAATATCTGTGCTATTCCTCCACGGATCTGGTGAACTGGAAGTCTGAGGGAACGGTCATGACGATGGATACCGTGGACTGGGCGAAGGATGATGTATCGGCTTGGGCAAGCCAGGTCATGAAATACAACGACAAGTATTATCTGTACTATTGCAGCTGGGATAAATCCGGCAAGCAGTCGATCGGCGTGGCGGTGGCGGACAGCCCGACCGGCACGTTTGTCGATATTGGGGAACCGCTTGTGCGCGGTTCTGTGACGAAGCCGCAGCTTTCCACCTTCAATGACATTGATCCGACAGCGTGGGTGGAGACGGATGAAAATGGTGAGGAGCACCGGTATCTGGCGTGGGGCAACGGCATGTTTTTCATGTGCGAGCTCAATGAGGATATGATTTCAGTCAAGGATATGAACGGAGACGAGGAGATTACCAGCGGTACTTCGTTTGACGATGCGGACATCATGTATCAGAAGGGCGGCATTGAGAATTACACCGAGGCGCCGTGGCTGTACCGCAGATCGGATGAACAGGGCAACTACTACGGAGATTATTATTTGTTTTACGCGTACGGGTGGAGAGAATGCATGGCATATGCGACAGCGCCGGATTTAACCAGCGGTGACTGGACATTCGGCAATGTCATAATGTACCCGACTTCGACCTCGAACACGAACCACATGGCGGTCTTTGATTTTAAAGGCAAGACGTATTTTGTCTATCACAACGGCTCGCTGCCGGGAGGCAACGGTTACCGCAGAAGCGCATGCATCACGGAGCTGCATTTCAATGACGACGGCAGCATCGACTACTTCGAGGAGACGACGGCGGGACTTGCCGGCACCACGGTGACGTTACAGTCCGCGGCGGACGACGGGGCGCTGCTCTCGCACGAGGGATTCGTCAATTCACCAACGGATGCGGACTACCCGATGAAAAAGGTCAAGGTCGGCACCGGACTCGGAGATCTGCCGACGGATGAGAAATGGGTGCTCTGTGACGGAAAGGCGGATGCATCCAACGAATATTGCGTGTCCATCCAGTCCGAGAACAAGTCGGGTCTGTACCTGACGGCACAGGCAGACGGCACCGTTGTGCTGGCACAGGATGTGGATGCCGCGGAGGAGACGGCGCAGGCGCAGACATTCCACTCGATGGAGGGATTGTCCGACAAGAAGGGAGTTTCCTTTGAGAGCGTGCTCATGCCGGGACAATATCTGACGCTGCAGGACGGCAAACTGGTGCTCACCGACGGAAGCGATAAGAAGGCGTCAACCTTTTATTTGAATTAAATTTTGATAAAATGTAAAATACTTTAATAAAACTAAAAATAAATATTGTATTACCTCCTGTTATCTGATATATTGTAGCTAAAGCTGGGCAATGAAGATCATGGGAGGTTTTTTTATGCGAAATGGAAGGAGAACCATTTCTGTTCTGCTTGTGGCGGCAATGACCGCCGGACTTGCTGCCTGTGGAACGACAGAGGCGGCAGAGAATGTGACGGAGTCTGAGACGCCGGAGAATACCGATTACAATTTTACGGTGAGCTACGACGGGATTCAGACCGGGGACGTTTCCTCCGGGGTGGCGGTACATGATCCGTCAATCTATGAGGAAGACGGAACTTATTATATCTTCGGTTCCCATATGTCTGCAGCAAAAGTGATGATCTGCTGCACTGGGAGTCCATTGCGGACGGATACAACAAGACGAATCCGGTCTACGGTCAGATCTATGGTGTGGCAGACGAGGCGTTTGCCTACGCTGGCAGCAAGAACAGCCTGATTCAGACAGATGATAAGAAAACACATGTCTGGGCACCGGATGTAATCTATAACAAGACGACCGGACTGTATTACATGTACTATTGCACGACATCCACCTGGAATGCATCGAACCTGTGCTACGGGACATCCGAGACGATCGAGGGACCTTACGAGTGGCAGGGAGCGCTCATCTATTCCGGTTTTGACAAGGATACAATTACAGGAACGGATGTGCTTGATTATGTGGATGAGGAATATGCGTTAAAGAATTATGTGAGAAACAACGGTTATAACTTTGAGGAATATCCGAATGCGATCGATCCGTCGGTATTTTATGACGCGGATGACCGTATGTGGATGGTGTATGGTTCCTGGAGCGGTGGCATCTATCTGCTGGAGCTGGATCCAGCGACCGGTCAGGTGATCCACCCGGAGGCAGATGAAGAACATAATGTGGATGCGTATTACGGGAAAAAGCTGCTCGGCGGTGGACATAAATCCATCGAAGCGCCGTACATTCTCTATGACGAGACGACCGGATACTATTATCTGTATGTTTCCTATGGTACGCTCACGAGCAGCGGCGGTTATCAGGTACGCGTGTTCCGTTCCAAGACCGCGGACGGCGATTATGTGGACATGAACGGGGAATACCCGATCGCGGATGTGGATCATCAGCTTTACGGTCTGAAGCTGACCGGCAATTATAAGCTTCCGTCCTTTAGAGCGCGCGTACATGGCGACCGGACATAACTCTGCATTCATCGATGAGGACGGCAGACAGTATCTGGTCTACCATACCCGTTTTAACAACGGCACGGAAAATCATTCGCCGCGCGTACATCAGATGCTGATGAACGAGGACGGATGGCCGTGCGAACTGCCGTATCAGACACAGGGAGAGACGGTGAGCGGTACCGGTTATGAGACGGATGCAGTGGTCGGAAGATATTTTGTGATCAATCAGGGAACCAATATCAGCAATGACATTGCCAACCCGGTGATCCTGTACCTGAATGCTGAAGGTACAGTCGTCGGAAGAGAGGCAGCGGGAACCTGGGAAGCTGTTGACGGAACGTACTATATGCACATTACGATTGACGGAGAGGACTACAGCGGCGTGTTCTGCCAGATGAAAGACGAGGCAGGCACCGATGTGATGACATTTTCTGCCGTGGGCGGAAACCAGAGTGTCTGGGGTGTGAAATATATCGCGGAATAAAGTGGAAGAAAGAAAAAAGAGAAACGTCCGGCAAGGGCTCAGCCGGATCTGTTATAAGGAGAAAAAGATGGAGAAACAGTTGAAATATAATGAGCCGTGGATTCTGCAGAGAGCAGATCCTTATGTGTACTGTCACACGGACGGAACCTACTATTTTACCGCATCCGTGCCGGAATATGACAGGATTGTTCTGCGCCGTGCCGCACATCTTGCGGATCTGGCGGATGCCGAAGAGCATGAGGTGTGGCACAAGCACGAGAGCGGACCGCAGAGCATCCATATCTGGGCGCCGGAACTACATTATCTCTTTGGAAAATGGTATCTCTACTATGCCGGCGGCGATAAGGACGACATCTGGGCGATCCGCCCGTATGTGCTGGAATGCCAGGGTGATGACCCGGTACATGATCCGTGGGTGGAAAAAGGCAAGATGACCCGTGCGGATGGAGATGAATTCTCCTTCGAGGCGTTTTCCCTGGATGCGACTGTCTTCGAGGTAAACGGAAGCTGGTATTATATCTGGGCGGAAAAAGTGGGAGTCGGCAGGCAGATATCCAATCTTTACATCGCCAGAATGAAGAACGGCTACACGCTGGATTCCGTGCAGGTTCTTCTGACAACGCCGGATTACGACTGGGAGCGCCACGGCTTCTGGGTAAATGAGGGACCGGCGGTCATTCAGAAGGACGGCAAAGTATTTATGACGTATTCCGCCAGCGATACCGGCGTGCATTACTGCATGGGTATGATGACGGCGGATGCAGACGCAGATCTGTTAGATCCGCTCTCCTGGAAAAAAGAGCGCTATCCGGTACTTACATCCAGTGAAAAAGCGGGAATCTACGGCCCGGGTCATAATTCCTTCACGAAGGATGAGGCGGGAGATGACATTATGGTCTACCATGCGAGAACGGAGACGGAGATTGTGGGCAACCCGCTGTACAATCCGAACCGTCACGCGATGCTTATGAAGATCAGATGGCAGGACGACCGACCGGTGTTCGGGTTCGACGAGTAGGATAGCAGGTAAAAATTCAGAAATGTGGGCATGAGATATGGAGACGAGAGTGTGTACGCGCTGTCTGCTTCGGGATATGATCGAGGCGGGGGACAGTATGGAAATGATTGAAAAATACCGCGCTGCGATCAAAGAGGCGGACCGGGTCACAGAGGAAATCTACGAGAGCAGACTTGCGGTCTGTCAGGATTGTGAGAAGCTGAATGCCGGAACCTGCATGGCGTGCGGCTGCTACGTGGAACTGCGCGCAGCCGCAGCCGTGTCACGGTGCCCGAAGAAGAAGTGGTAGTGCCGCAGTTGTATCCGCAGCCCGAAGAAGCGGTAGTCGACGCACAGCCGTAGTGGGAGAGACATGATCCCGGACAGTTGTATGGAGAACAAAAGAACGAAAGAGGTTGCGGATGCAGCTGCGTGAGGTATTCTTTAAAGCAAAATGCGAGTATTTCTTCCGTGCCGCGTCCGGTATCCAATTCGGTGTCTTTGCCACGCTTTGACAATCCACAGGGTGTGTCCGACAACCCGCAGACAATGAGCGGACTTTCTAGTGGCGCTAATGCCACTTCTTCACAGACAATATAAAACCGCGCGAACCGAAACTCGTTGGCATCTGCTATTGAAAATAAGGCAGATGCCAATTCAAACATCGGCTTCGCGCGGTTATGTTTTGTTCATCAGTGGCAATAAGCGCCACACAAAAGTCCTAAAATTGTCTGCCGGCTTGCGGACACATCCTGCGGAGTGTTCAAAGCTTGGAAAGACACGGATCATCAAAGATGCCGGACGCGGTGTGGTTAGAAATACCGGATTTTGCGGTCAGAATACCTCCCGCAGCTGCATCCACAACCGTTTCAGAGCTAATGTCTATCTATACAACTGCCCGGAAGAAATCCTCCGCTACGGCTGCGCAGCGACAAGCGGCGCATAGTTGATGGCAACACGGATGTCCTGATCGTAGTTTCCGAAAGATTTCCCATAGAGCGTGATGCCGCCGACATGCTCGGAGTCATTTTCGACCGCGAGACGCAGGCGGATGTCGCTGCTGTAGTCCAGGTGAAGCGAGAGTGTGCTGACATCGGAGATCTTAAGACCGTCGATGTAGGTGCCGTAATCATTGATGACTAACAGCTTTAACAGACCGTACTGATTCCAGTTCTGCGGCCACCACTGCGGGGTGAACATACCGTGCACATCGCCGAAATCGCCCGGGGACGTCCACATGCCGATCTTTGTGTCATTGATGTAAAAACTGATATCCGACGGCCAGTTGTTGTCGATGCCGGGAGCCTCCGAACTCAGCTCTGCCGAGATGGAAAGCTGCGTGATCCGCTGGTTGGAGGGGATCAGGTTCGGTATGGTATACTCGACATACCCCTTGGTGAACCAGAGAATGTTGGCGGTAAAACGATCCGGATGATTAAAGTACCGGATATCATCGAACTCGCCGATCAAGGATTCGCTGGTGGCGATGCCGCAGGTCGGCCACACCTGATGTCTGGAAAACTGTCCGACCTTGATTTCAGTCTCAAATACATTCTTATAATCAATCGGTTTCTTGATGTCCACAATGATGCGGTCCTGCGTCACGGAACACATTTTCTGATTGCCGTGTCCGGCAGATTCATTGGAGATGTTGATCAGACCGCACTCTTCGAGCTTCTTGATGTGACCTGTGAGAGCTCCGTTGCTGATGTTTAGCTCTGTCGCAAGCTGGTTCATGCTCATCTGCTCGTTTTCAAGTAAAATATTAAGAATCTGGATACGTGTGTCAGACCCGAGAGCCTTAAATGTCTCCAGACCATCGTCTAAGGAAGTAATATGAATCATTTCCTGAGTATCCTCCTGTAAAAACTCAAATAGTTAAGGTGTTCTTTATTAGTTTCCTATTATAGAATTGTTATAGAAAAGTGTCAACTATTAAGGATGAAATTAAAAATATTTAAATAAAAACAAAACAATATGTCAAGTTGCACAAAACGAGAACGTTATCATGCGACATGTCGGTCATAATTTTGTATAATTTAGCGAAAAGAAAAATACTTTGGAAAAACATAAAATAAATATTGACACCACAGACAATGCATTGTATATTATCTACATAAGATAAATGAAATCAAACAAAGAAATTGTCGAAATAGCTAATGAGCCCAGCTTATGACGAGATCTTATGTGAATTTCAGATCATCTTAGCAACTTATTTTATTATCCTATAATTCAAGGAGGAGGGCAAGAATTATATGAGAAGGAAAGTATTCAGTGCACTGATGTGCGCAGCAATGGTCACATCCCTGTTTGCAGGATGTGGAAGCTCTGATTCAGGAACCACTGCTTCAAATTCAGGAAGCACAACAGGGGATGGCACAGAGGCAGCAGCCGAGGACGCTGTAGAGGATGCAACAGAATCCGCAGAGTCAGAGGTTGTTACCAACACATTCGGTGATCCGAACGGAACACATCTTGAGATGTGGACATTCGTAGAGCTTCACGGACAGCATTACGGCAAGATGGCTGAGGTTTGGAACGAGGAGCATCCGGATCAGACGATCGAGATCACATGTACGACATATCCGTACAGCGATATGCACACAAAGCTTCTTACCGCACTTCAGGCAGGAACCGGTGCACCGGACATCTGTGATGTAGAGGTTGGACAGTTCCCGAACGTGGTTGCAGGTCTTGACCAGTGGCTGGTTCCGTTGGATGACTACGCAGCTCCGTACATGGAGACCATGGTTAAAGCACGTATGGATACCTACGTAGGAGAGGACGGACATTATTATGGCGCTCCGTACCATGTAGGTGCAACCGTAATGTACTACAACGTGGCAGCTATGGCAGAGGCTATGGGAATTTCCGAGGATGAGGTAACCGCTAAGATTGATTCCGTTGTTACATGGGATGACTATCAGGCACTCGGTGATGAGTATGTGGCAGCAATCGGTGAGGAAGGCAAATACTTCACATCCGTAGATACAGGCGGTACAGACTGGTTATGGCTGGCAATGGCTGAGTACGGTGATGACTGGACCGGTGGATTCGATGATCCGGCAAACGTTCAGCTTGACTCCGTTCAGAAAATGTTAGAGATGCAGCAGTCCTGGTTAGACAGCGGCTTCGCAGAGGTTTCTCCGGATGGACATGTAGACCTTGAGGCTGGTTTCCAGAACATTCTGGATCACAACATCGTATCTTTCCCGAAGGCATTATGGTACATGAGCCGTTTCACAAACTATATGCCTGAGGAGAGCGGTAACTGGTACATTGCTAAGTGCCCGGTATTTGAGGCAGGTCAGAAGTGCTCCGTTGGTATCGGTGGTACAGGTACCGTTGTGACACAGCAGTCTGCGAGCGCAGATCTTGCAGCTGAGTTCCTTTGCTGGGCAAAGATGTCTGACGAGGGTGAGAAGAACATCTGGGATACATTAGGATTCGACGTATGCAACACTGCATGCTGGACAGATGATGCTTTTGCACATGACGACAGCAACCAGTACAATGCATACTTCAGAAACTATCCGTACGATGTATTGAATTCCATCGGTATGGACAACATCGGTAAGATCTCTGTTGTAGCGATCAGCCCGACAATCAACGAGTATGTATGCAACACAACATTAAATGAGGTACTTGAGGACGGCATGGATGTATCTGATGCTCTCCAGGAGTTACAGGATGCAGTCGATCTTGAGCAGTAGGACATAAGTTTTGGGAATGGGGATGTCTGGAGGGTTCTCCTCTGGCATCCCTGTTTTCATAAGAAGGAGAGGGTGTTGAGTTGAAGTTAAAAAAGTTTTTGTATTCGGAAAAAGTAGCGCCATATATTTTTGTCATACCTTTTATTTTAAGCTTTGCGTTTTTCTGGATCTATCCGTTGATCACATCCGTGACAATGAGTTTTCAGGACATCGGAGCAATCAAATCAGAGTGGGTGGGTCTTGCCAATTACCAGAAGCTGTTGAAGGATAATGTATTCCACACGGCAATCTGGAACAGTACAAAATACATGCTGTTTACGTTGGTGCTTTTGATTCCGTTCCCGATGCTTTTTGCAGTGCTGATGGACAGCCGTCTGGTAAAAGCAAAAGGTGTGTGGAAGGCAATTCTCTATATGCCGGCATTGACCTCCGTGGTTATTTCCGGTACATTATTCCGACTGATGTTCACGGAGTATTCGACAGGACAGATGAATATTATTACCGCAGCACTGGGTCTTGGCACCTATAAATGGCTGAAAATGGGATGGTCAGGTATGACGGCCCTTCTGGTAGTTGCATGCTGGAGATGGACGGGTGTCAATATGCTCTACTTCCTTTCGGGACTGAAGGCGATCGACTCCTCCCTCTATGAGGCATCTGAGATTGACGGTGCATCTGCATGGCAGAAGTTCCGCTATGTGACGCTTCCCCTTTTGAAGCCGACGACGGTCTACGTGCTCACGATTTCCATCTATGCCGGACTGGCAATGTTCCTGGAATCCTACATGTTATGGGCAGGCAACAACTCGCCGAACAACATCGGACTCACAATCGTTGGATACTTGTATAAGCGCGGAATCGAGAAAAATGATATGGGCTATGCGTGCGCGGTCGGCGTGGTGCTGTTAGTGATCGCACTTGCTATCAATATCGTTCAGTTGATTGCAAATGGAACATTTAAGAATGAGGAGAAATAACATGGCAGATGAGAAGAACAGAAAGGGCGATAAGGGCCCGAAGAGCGGCAAGACAAAACGGACAGTGGGGACAGTTCTCGGTACAGGATTTTTCGCAGTCTTAAGCCTGATTATTATCTTCCCGGTATTCGCAGGTCTGCTTGCCTCTTTCAGACCAGGAACAGAGCTGATCCGCCGTGGATTGTCGATCGATCTCGATATCCGTACGATGAATCTGGATAACTATAAGTACCTGTTTTCCGGAAATGCGGACAGTCAGAAATATTTTATGTGGTATAAGAACTCTCTGGTTATTACGATCGTGTCGGTCGTTCTGACATTGTTCATCTGCTACTTTGTGGCATATGGACTGACAATGTACAATTTCAAGCTGAAGAATTTCCTCTTCTTCCTTGTAATTGCGACAATGATGGTACCGTTTGAGATTCTGATGCTTCCTTTATATAAGGAAATTATTGCACTGCATCTGATCGATACCTACACCGGAGTAATTATCATCGGACTATGTAACGCATCGACGATTTTCTTCTTCCGGCAGTATCTGTCGGGACTTCCGAGAGAACTTCTGGATGCGGCGCGTATTGACGGTGCGACAGAGTACGGTATTGCGACAAAAATCATTCTTCCGCTGACGAAGCCGGCATTCGCCTCCATGGGAATTCTGCAGGCAATGGGAAGCTGGAATGCGATCCTGTGGCCGCTTCTGGTACTGAAGGGAGCAGAAAAGTTCACCCTTCCGATCGGATTGAATACATTGCTGACGCCGTACGGAAACAACTATGATGTGCTGATCGCCGGTTCCATGTTCGGAATCCTGCCGATCCTGGTGATTTTCCTGATCTTCCAGAAGTACATCATCGAAGGAATGACAGCCGGAGCTGTAAAGGGCTGATGTGAATCAATGACAGCAAAAACCTGAAAGGGACTGATACATAACGGGAGGTTACTATGGCAAAATTAGTCATCAATAACGACAAGAAAATGAGCACGATTGCTCCGGAAATCTATGGACATTTCTCGGAGCATCTGGGAAGATGTATTTATGAGGGACTTTATGTCGGAGAGGATTCCGATATCCCGAATGTCAACGGAATGCGCACCGATGTGGTGGAAGCATTAAAAGAAATGAAGATTCCGGTGCTGCGCTGGCCGGGCGGATGCTTTGCAGACGAATATCACTGGATGGACGGTATCGGACCGAAAGCATCCAGAAAGAAAATGATCAATACACACTGGGGCGGCGTTGTCGAGGACAACAGCTTCGGAACACACGAGTTCTTTGAACTGTGCCGTCAGCTTGGTTGCAAGACCTATGTCAACGGCAACCTCGGAAGCGGTACGGTTCGTGAGATGAGCGAGTGGGTAGAGTACATTACGTTCAACGGCGTATCCCCGATGGCAGACCTGCGCAAGCAGAACGGTCATGAGGAGCCGTGGAAGATCGATTACTTCGGTGTCGGCAATGAGAACTGGGGATGCGGCGGAAATATGCGCCCGCAGCATTATGCAGATGAGTACCGCAGATACCAGACATATGTGAGAAACTATGCTGGAAATGACCCGATCGCAAAGATCTGCTGCGGACCGAACGTGGATGATTACGAGTGGACGAAAAAGGTGATGGAGACTTGCTTTGATCACTGCGAGCCGCGTTTCCATGGAATGATGGATGGTCTTTCTCTTCATTATTATACACTTCCTGAGGTGGAGGATGACTGGAATAAGAAGGGAAGCGCAACAGACTTCACGGAGGAGATTTTCTACCAGACCTTAAAGAGAGGTTATTTCATGGACGAACTCATCAACCGCCACGGTGCGATTATGGATGAGTACGATCCGGACAAGAAGATCGGTCTGATCGTTGACGAGTGGGGAATCTGGACGGACGTAGAGCCGGGAACCAACCCGGGATTTTTGTATCAGCAGAACACCATGCGTGATGCACTTGTGGCAGGTATGACACTCAACATCTTCAACAAACATTCCGACCGTGTGAAGATGGCATGCATCGCACAGCTCATCAATGTACTCCAGTCTGTCATGCTGACCGACGGCGAGAAGATGATCAAGACACCGACCTATCATGTATTCCATATGTATCGTCATCATCAGGGAGCAACTCTTCTCAGAAGCGATCTGATCGGTGCTGGAACCGTAGGAGCAGGCAAGAACGAACTGCCGAAGGTGATTGAGTCTGTATCGGAGAACGCGGACGGCGTGATCACAGTGACACTGACCAACAATTCACTGGAAGCTGCGGAGAATGTGACCATCCAGCTGACGGACGACGGCGCTGCATACGGCGTATGCGAGGCGAGTGTTGTGGCAGGAACGATGAATGCACACAACACGTTTGAGGCACCGGAAGTGGTGACGGAGCAGGCATTTGCAGATTACGAGAAGACGGCGGACGGCATACGGGTACAGATTCCGGCATGCAGCGTGGTAAGCATCCGTCTGAAAAAATAACCGAATGGCTTAGACCGGAATGGAGGGCATATGAATCAGTTTTTTGATTACAACAACAACGTTTTCCGCGTACTGGGAGGACTGGCGGACTGCCTGATTCTCGGCGCGCTGTGGATTGTATGCAGCATTCCGGTCGTTACCATGGGAGCCGCCACAGCGGCGGTGTACCATGCGGTCAATAAAAGCATTGTACATGGACAGGGCTATGCATTCCGGGAATATTGCACGGCTCTGAAAACGGATTTGAAACAGACCACAGGAGCATGGCTGCTGTGGGGAATACTGGCAGCGTTTCTTGCGGCGGACCTTGTGGTGACCAGACAGTTTCTGGCACAGGGCTCGGCGCTTGGTGCGTTGTATTATTTTTTTATTGTACTTTCTGCCATGGCGCTGGCGTGGGAGTTTTACCTGACGGCGTATATGGCGAGGTTTGAGGGAACCATACGGGAGTCCATGAAGAAGACGCTTGTGATGGTGGTGGCAAATCTGGGATGGTCGGCGCTTTTAGTAGCTGTGTTTGTGCTGTTTGTTCTGATGTGCAACGATACACAGTGCTTGATTGTACTGTTTCCGGGAGTGTTTGCACTGGTGAAAAACTATGTGCTCGAGAAGGTATTCCGCAAGTACAGGACGCCGGAGGATCTCGCCAGAGAATTGGAAATGACCCGTGAATATCGGAACTGATGGGGGAAAAGAGATGAGCAAAGAGATTGCATTACAGCAAATTCGGATCAAAGACCCGTTCTGGAGCGGTATGCAGGAAAAGATCACAGATACTGTGATACCGTTTCAAGAGAGGGTATTAAACGATAAAGAAGAAGGCGTGGAGAAGAGCCATGCGCTGGATAATTTCCGCATTGCGGCAGGACTGATGGAAGGTGAGTTCTACGGGATGGTATTCCAGGACAGCGATGTGGCAAAATGGCTGGAAGGTGTGGCGTACTCGCTCGTGATCAAGCCGGATGCGGCGTTGGAACAGCGCGCGGACGACATCATTGACATTATCGCAAAGGCACAGCAGCCGGACGGTTATCTGAATACATTTTTCACGATCAAGGAGCCGGAGCACCGCTGGCAGAATCTGTTAGAGTGCCATGAACTCTACTGCGCAGGCCATATGATGGAGGCGGCAGTGGCGTATTACGAGGCGACCGGAAAAGACAAGCTGCTCGGCGTGATGGAGCGGATGGCGCAGCATATCATGAACCGGTTCGGAGAGGATAAGATTCCGGGCATTCCGGGACACCAGGAGGTGGAGATCGGTCTGATGCGCATGTACCATGCGACCGGAAAGGAAGCCTACAAGGACATGGCGCGCTATTTCCTCGAGGAGCGTGGAAAGAATCCGAACTTCTTTAAGGAGGAGACCGAGCGCAGGGGCTGGACGCATTTTGGCAATATGATCCCGGACGACACAAAGTACAACCAGAGCCATGCGACAATCTACGAGCAGGATGAGGCTGTGGGACACAGTGTGCGCGCCGTATATATGTACACGGCGATGGCAGATCTTGCGGCGGAGGATCACGATGAGAAGTTGTTTGCAGCGTGCAGACGGCTCTGGGAGAATATGACGCAGAAAAAGATGTTCATCACCGGAGGCATCGGCTCGACCGTGGAGGGCGAGGCATTCACAAAAGAGTATGAACTGCCGAACGATATGAACTATGCGGAGACCTGTGCGTCGATCGGTCTGGTCTTTTTTGCGAGAAATATGTTAAAGACGGAGAAGAACGGAAGATATGCCGATGTGATGGAGCGGGCGCTCTACAATGGCATCATCAGCGGTATGCAGCTCGACGGAAAGCGGTTTTTCTACGTCAATCCGCTGGAGGTCAATCCGGGTGTGTCCGGCGAGATTTTCGGTTACAAACATGTGATTCCGGAGCGTCCGGGCTGGTATGCGTGCGCATGCTGCCCGCCGAACCTGGTCCGCATGGTGACCTCCCTTGGAAAATATGCGTGGGATGAGGACGAGACGGCGGTGTACTCCCATCTGTTTCTGGGACAGGAGGCGGCGCTCGGCAAGGCGGACATCCGCGTGGAGAGCGCATACCCGTGGGAGGGAAGCGTGACTTACCATGTGTCCGCGAAGATCGACGAACTCTTTACACTTGCCATTCATATCCCGGCTTATGTGAAAGACCTGCGCGTGACGGTCAACGGGGAGGCGTTTGATACTGCCGGAGAAATCCGTGATGGCTATTTGTACATCAGCAGAAAATGGGGAAGCGACGATCAGGTGGAACTTCATTTTCCACTGCCGGTGCGCAAAATTTATGCGAGTACGCATGTACGCGAGGACGTCGGATGCGTGGCGCTGATGCGCGGACCTGTGGTCTACTGCTTTGAGGGCGCTGACAACGGAGCCAATCTGCAGGCGCTTGCGGTAAAAAAAGAACTGGATGCAAAGGCTCTCGTATGCACGGAAGGCAGCTTTCCGGTCTCACACTGCTCGATGTGGCGGGGATCCGGCTTGTGCCGTCGGAGGAACTCTACACCGAGGAACCGCCGAAGGAAGAAACGGTTACGCTTCGCGCAATCCCTTATTTTGCATGGGGCAACCGCGGTTTAAACCAGATGCGCGTCTGGATGCACGAAAAATAAAAGAAGCACAAAAAATGGGGCTGCCGCGTGAAACGGGCAGTCCCCTTTTGGCGTGACACGTAATGGAATGATAAGTAATAGGACAAGAAGATCATGCCTCACGATTTCAGATGGAAATGCAGATGGAAATTCTGTTCAAAAATGCGGCATTTCTAACCAGCCGGATATTTGCATCCGCGATGATTTGGAACCGTGTCTTTTGGGGACTTTGTGTTTGGAACAAACAACGGATGGCATAAATCAGCCATCCTTATGTCGCAATAAAAACATAACCGCGCGAAGCCGATGTCGAATTGTCATCTGCCTTGTTTTTAATAGCAGATGGCAACGAGTTTCGGTTCGCGCGGTTTTATATTGTCTATGAGGGAGTACAGTTAGGGCGGCTAGAAAGTCCGCTCATTGTCTTTGGTGTGCCGGACATGTCCCCGTCGGATTGTCCAAACGTGGAAGAGACACGGAATCCGATGCAAATATCCGGCAGAAAGAAATGCTCTCATTTTTTCACAAAAAATATTCCATCTGCATTCCATCTGAAATCGAAGGGCATGATTCCCTCGTCCTATTTCTTCTCACGCCAAACGGGACTGCCTGCTGAAAGCGACAGCCCCGTTTTTGTGCAATCGGCAGAAGCAGCCGGTTTATTTGCCGGACATCTGCTCTTCCTGCTTCATGATCATTTTCTTGACCATCTCGCCGCCGATGCTTCCGGCCTGTGCGGAAGTCAAGTCGCCGTTGTAGCCGTCCTTTAACGGTACACCGATCTCACTTGCAACTTCCTGCTTAAAACGGTTCATTGCCTCTTTTGCCTGCGGCACTGCCATCTGGTTTGTGCCGGAATTAGAATTGCTAGATCCACTCATGGTTTTTCCCTCCATATTGTCGTCTGTTTTCCCGGAACATCTTCCGGTGTGATTTAGGAGTACAATAATGAATTACTGTAATTCCTAATCCTATTATTTGCACGAAATCAAATATTATAATGGTAAATTATGAGAATTTTCTTGACATTTAAAAAGAGGTATGCGTATACTGGTTTTTGTAAGACAACATGTAATCTAAATTTTAAGGAAAGAGAGGTAAGCATTATGAGTAGAATTACAAGTAACGTCGTGGAAGTGAAAAAGCAGAATCATATGATTGCCTCGGTGGGGAGTAACGGTCAGAAGTAATGCACATGCCGTATGAGAAGATGCGGATGGCGTGAAAATGTGACAATACCATTCCTGATGATAGACCGTGGTGATCGAAAGATGCCACGGATTTTTTTACGCAAAAAGCGAGGAGAATCCGTAACGGGATGTCCCCTCGCTTTTTTGTTTTACAGGAAGGTGACACCGGGGAACTGACAAGAAGGAGGAGATTAGGGAATGAAAAAGTTATACACCTATATCGGACGCTATTGGTATGGGTATCTGTTTGCGGTATTTTCGATGGTGACGGCGATCGTTCTGGATATGCTGTATCCGAAGATCACACAGCAGATTGTGGATGATGTCATCATAGGCGGAAAACTGGAGCTTTTGACGAAACTTCTGGTTGGAATCGTGATCGTGGGAATCGGCAGGAGCATTTTCGGCTACTGCAAGGAGTTCACGTTCGACGTGCTGGCATCCAAGATCGGATCGGCAATGCGCAAGGATCTGTTCGACCATATCCAGTCGCTGTCCATGGGATATTTTGAGGACACGAACACGGGAGAACTGATGGCGCGTGTCAAGGATGACGTGGATAAAATCTGGAATGCGATGGGCTATGTGGGCATGCTTGTCATCGAGGTTATCATTCATGTGTCCATGGTACTGTACTGCATGTTTTCGCTCAACTGGAAGCTGGCGTTCGTGCCGCTTGCCACAATGATCCTGTGCGGTACGGTCGCGATCATCATGGAGCGCAAGCTCGACAAGATTTACGAGGACATCAGTGAGGAAAATGCCGTGCTGACAACCGTGGCGGAGGAGAATCTTGCAGGTGTGCGCACAGTCAAGGCGTTTGCAAGGGAAAAGCATGAGATTGAAAAATTTTTATCCCACAACAACCGGTATTACGAACTGAATGTTTCACAGGCAAAGGTACTGACAAAGTATTACCCGCTGTTTTCGTTTGTGGGAAAGGTGCTTCCGGTTTGTTCCACAATCCTGGGCGGTATTTTTGTCATGAACGGTGAGATGACGCTGGGTGCGCTGGTGGCGTTTGTGGAGTACAGCAGGAACTGTACCTGGCCGATGGAGATGCTGGGCTGGCTGACGAACGATGTGTCGTCCGCGGTGGCATCTTATAAGAAGATCCGCAAGATTTATGCGGAGCAGCCGAAGATCAAAAACGACGAGCATCCAAAGGTGCTTGACGAAATCCGGGGAGAGATCTGTTTTGACCACGCGGGCTTTGTCATGGACGGGCAGAAGATTCTGCAGGACATCAATGTTACCGTTCCGGCAGGAAAGACGCTTGGTATCATGGGGGCGACCGGTTCCGGCAAATCCTCCATCGTCAATCTGCTCCAGCGGTTTTACGATGTGACGGACGGCGCGGTGAAGATTGACGGTGTGGATGTGCGAAAGATGGATGTGCATCAGCTCCGCAGCAACATCGCGGTTGTTTTGCAGGATGTGTTCCTTTTCTCGGATACGATCGAGGAGAACATCAAGATGGGACAGCGCAAGGAACTTCAGATGGAGGCGGTGCGCCTCGCGGCAGAGGATGCCAAAGCGCGCGGGTTCATTGAGAAGATGGATGAACAGTACGAGACTGTCATCGGGGAGCGCGGTGTCGGACTTTCGGGCGGACAGAAGCAGCGGATCAGCATTGCGCGCGCGCTGGCAAAGCACAGCCCGATTCTGGTGCTTGATGACTCGACCTCGGCGCTTGATATGGAGACGGAGCATGAGATCCAGCAGACGTTAAACGCTCTGCGCGATACGACAAAGATTATCATTGCACACCGCATCTCGGCGGTGCGTCATGCGGATGAGATTATTTATCTTGCAGACGGAAAGATTGCGGAGCGCGGGACACACGAGGAGCTTCTCGCAAAGAAAGGTTTGTACTATGACACCTACATGGCACAGTATGGTGCGTTAGCAATGAGCAGCGCCTCTGCAGGAGAGCCGGCACCAGCAGCGTGCTGCTGAGAGAGGGCGGACTGCAGGGATGCGGCGAATGCCGCACAGCGAGGGAGGCGAAGCCGCCCGAGCGGGCGCAGCGAATGAGAACTTCTGTAAGCGCCTCTGCAGGAGAGCCGGCACCAGCAGCGTGCTGCTGAGGGCAGGCGAACGGCAGGGATGGAAAGGTTTATATAGAGGAAAAGGGGATGAGAGTTCATGGCAGTTAATTCCTATCGTGAAGATGAATTTATGGAGAACACTGACAAAAAGAAGATTTTCCGAAGGTTGTTCTCCTACTTACTGGATTATAAAGCAATCTTGATCGGCGTGCTGCTCTGCATGGCTGTGACGGTTGCCATTTCACTGGTCAATCCGCTTCTGATTGAGGAGGCGATCGACCATTATATTGCAAATAAAGATATGAGGGGGCTGATGGGACTCGGTCTGTTTGCGCTGGGACTGAATATTATTTTTATCATTATGGTGAAGATCCGTATGTACGTGATGGCGGTGGTATCGAACAAGATTCTGCTGCGCATCCGTCAGGATCTGTACGAACACATTCAGACGCTGTCGTTTTCCTTTTTTGACAGCAGACCGACCGGAAAGATTCTGGCGAGAATCATCGGCGATGTGAATTCGCTGCGGGATGTGCTGGTAAATGTGGTGACAACATTGATTCCGGAACTGATCACGGTCATCGGCGTCGTGGTGATCATGCTCATAAAGGACTGGCGTCTGGCACTTGCATCACTCAGCACGATTCCGCTGATGATCGGCGGCATCTGGTTTGTGCAGACTGCCTCGCATAAGCGCTGGCAGATTTTCCGCAAAAAATCATCCAACCTCAATGCCTATGTGCATGAGGACATTGCGGGAATGAATGTGGTGCAGAGTTTTGGCGCCGAGGAGGAGACAAGAGAGATTTTCGGAAATCTGACAGATGAGCATCAGCAGTCGTTCGTGGACGCGGTGCGCTATGCGGATATGTTCGGACCGGTGATTGATTTCTGTTGGGGAATCGGCGCGATGATGCTCTATCTGGTCGGCGTCCGCTTTCTCGGTTTTGAAAAGGTTTCAGTCGGACTTCTGGTTGCATTCGGCACGTACATCAATATGTTCTGGAACCCGATTATGAATCTGAGTAATTTTTACAATAATCTGGTGACAAACTTGACGGCGGCGGAGCGAATTTTTGATATTCTGGATACAAAGGCAGATATCGTGGATGCGGCAGACGTTACGGAATTGCCAGAAGTACAGGGAAGAGTGGAATTTTCCCATGTCAGCTTTACATACGATAAGGGAACGCCGGCGGAGACAAAGGTGCTTTCCGACGTGAGTTTTGTAGTGGAGCCGGGAGAGACGATTGCGCTTGTCGGACCGACAGGCGCGGGCAAGACGACGATCGTGAATCTGATCAGCCGATTCTATGACATTGAGGACGGTGTTATTTCGGTGGATGGCTACGATCTCACGAAGATTTCCATCGAAAGCCTGCGGCGGCAGATGGGTGTCATGACACAGGACAATTTTATTTTCCACGGCACTGTGCGTGAAAATATTTTATATGGAAAGCTTGACGCTACGGATGAGGAGATGATCGCTGCGGCGAAGGCCGTCAATGCGCACGAGTTCATTATGAAGATGGAAAAAGGGTATGACACGGAGTTAAAGGAGCACGGAGCGGGACTTTCGATCGGACAGCGCCAGCTGATTGCATTTGCGCGGACGATGATCTCGATGCCGAAGATTCTGATTCTGGATGAGGCAACGTCCAGTATTGATACACACACCGAGATTCTTGTGCAAAAGGGAATTGAGGCACTGCTGTCCGGCAGAACCAGTTTCGTGATTGCACACCGCCTTTCGACCATCCAGAATGCAGACCGCATTTTTGTCATCGACCAGGGCGGCATTTTAGAGCAGGGAAGTCCGGCAGAGCTGATGAAGAAAAAGGTGCTTATTACGATCTTTACATGGCGCAGTTCGCGGGGCTGGAATAAAAAATGAAAGATGAGGCGTTGCGGCTGCGGGTGCGGTTGGGCTGGAAAGGTAGACTTGGTCAGTAGCTGCGATAAAGAGGTGAACCTGGTAGGCAGTTGAACTGGGAAGAGCGTCTTGGCAGGTAGTTGAGCTGGAAGGGGATTATGCTGGTGACGGGACTCTTAGAGTTGGACGAGTAGACCTGGTCTGCAGCCGAGTTAGAAAGGTTTCCCCTGCGGGTCTAGGAAAGAAAAAAGAGCTCGTGAGACCCGCGGAGAGCGAAAAAACAGAAGAAATTCGTGAAAAAGAGGTGCCCTGCGGGTCTGAGAGAGGAAAAAGAGGCCGTGAGACCCGCGAAGTTTCAGAAGGAGGAGAAAAGATGCAGAAAATATTGATTGTGGTGGACATGCAGAATGATTTTATCGATGGAGCGCTTGGAACACCGGAGGCGGTCGCCATTGTCCCACGGGTGGAGCAGAAAATCCGCGAGTTTCCGGGAAAAGTGATTTTCACGCGGGATACACATGGAGAGCGGTATTTAGAGACACAGGAGGGAAAACATCTTCCGGTGCCGCACTGCATCAAGGGCACGAAAGGCTGGGAGATCTGTCCGCAGCTAGAGGCGCTCCGGGAGGCGGAGGCGATTGATAAGGTGACATTCGGTTCGGAGAAGCTTGGCGAGTTGCTGCAGGAGGAGAACAGAAAAGAGCAGATCGAGGACATTACGCTGGTTGGACTCTGCACGGACATTTGTGTGATCTCAAATGCATTGTTATTGAAAGCATTTTTTGCCGGAGACACCGATTATCGTGGATGCATCCTGCTGTGCAGGGGTAACGCCGAAAAGCCACGAGACAGCGCTCGATGCAATGCGCATGTGCCAGATCAATATAGAAAGATAAGAGTGCGCGCATGCGCCGGATCGACATAGAAAGATAAGAGTACGCGCATGCGCCGGAACAATGTGACGCAGCAGGTCAACGGAATATGGAGAGAAAATGAAAAATATCGTATTTGATATGGGAAATGTTCTGACAAAATATAAGCTGAGCGATTACATCGGGACATATACAGAGGATGAAGCGCAGGCAGCATTGTTGAAAAATCAGGTTTGTGCATCGGTGGAGTGGATTTGCATGGACAGAGGAACAATGACCGATGAGGAAGCGGTACGTTCCATTTGCAAGAGAATTCCGCAGAGTGAGTGGGAGCTTGTGGAGCGTTTCGTGAGGGAGTTTCGGATGAAGCAGGAGCCGAATCCGCCGATGGAGGCGCTTCTGGGAGAGTTGAAGGAACAGGGGTGCCATTTGTTTTTGATGTCAAATACATCACACCGTTTCCGGGCATTTTCAAAAAATATTCCGTCTGTAGGGTATATGGACGGCATCTGGATTTCGTGTGAGTGTGGATATCTGAAGCCGGAACGCGAAGCGTATGTGGATTTCTTCCGGAAAATGAAGATTGAGCCGCAGGAAAGCTATTTTGTGGATGACTCGCCGGCAAACATTGAAGCGGGGATACGCCTGGGAATGCGGGGATGCGTTTATCATCAGGATATGCCGGAACTGCGAAGAAATCTGCGGGAAGTAGGAATCGATCTAAAGGATACGTAATACATGCAAACGCAGCCAGGTAAGGTCTGACACCGGAAAAGCATGTTCCGGTGGATGCATAAAAAGATTCGGTGGAAAAAAAGTGAAAAAAGCATGTTCCGGTGGATGCATAAAAGAGGAAAAACCGATTCCGGTGGATGCACAAAAAGCGGAAAAGCCGGGACTATCATGACGCATCGTGTCAGAGAAACCTGTTTTTGCCGGGATTTGCGGCGGCAGCGATACCGTGCAGATCGACTTTTTGCCGATCACGGAAGAAAATGTGGAAAAAATAAAGTGCCGGAGTGATACAGATCACAGGGAGGAGACCCAATTATGATTTATGAACCAAGAGAAATTACCTGTCGGGACGGGCGAAGCTGTATTCTGCGCAGTGCAGCAGTGACGGATGCAAATGATCTGATCCGGTATCTGAAAGTGACTGCCGGGGAGACGCCATTTCTGATACGTGAGCCGGATGAGATCAGTCTTACACCGGAGCAGGAGGAACATTTTATAGAAGGAATCGTAAAAGAACCGCGGGAACTGATGTTGATCGGAACCGTTGCTGGAGAACATGTCGGCAACTGTTCCCTGGTGTCTCTGGGAAATTATGAGCGCTATGCGCATCGCTGCAGTGTTGCGATTGCCCTCTATCAGAAATACTGCGGGCTCGGAATCGGCAGGGAAATGCTAAAGACGGTGCTTACGGTGGCGAAGCAGTGCGGATATGAGCAGGCAGAACTTGAAGTGGTGAGCACAAACACACTTGCCATCCGACTGTACGAGAGCCTCGGGTTTGAGATCTGGGGAACGCAGCCGCACAGTGTCCGGTATCGGGACGGCAGCTATGCGGACGATCACTTTATGGTGAAGCGCCTGGTATAAATCTGCGATTATGCTGGAAAACCCGGAGACTGGAAGCCGGCAATGCTTGTTGAAAAATGGATGTTGCAATCCGGCAATGCTTGTTGAAAAATAGGTGTTGCAGGCCGTCGATTGCTTTTTACAATCTGGAAACGGCAATCCGGCACAAAAATAGAATGAAGGCAGAAGCATTGCGGTGCAGGAATGTGGCAGGAATGCTTTTTAATTTCATAGGAAATACCGTGATACATTCATGTGTGAAAGTGGAACTTTCCTATGAAATAAAAAACGCTCCGCGAGGATGCGCAGCTTGCGGTAAGGAAAATATCGCTTTGCGAACCGCTCGCGCGCGGAGAATCTCGCAAGCGAGATTCTTTTTAATAAAGGAGGAATGTAAAAATGGAGAAAAACAGAATGGAGATTGTAGGAATGGAAAGAAACAGTGAATGGAAAATTGAGAGGAAAGAGGAAAACGGATGGAACATACAGGAAATAAAACAGAAAATACGAAAGCGACGGCACTGATCACAGCGGTACACAGAGAACGTTATGAGATTCTTGTGGAACAGAAAACGTCAGATACAAAGCTTAATGCCAGGTTAAAGACCGGTGTGTATTATCAGGACAAGGGCGGGGAGGCATTTCCGACAGTGGGTGACCGGGTGCGTATTCAGACAAACCGGTGCGGGGATGCACTGATCCTTGAGACGCTTCCCAGAACGAGCGTGTTTTACCGGGAAAATCCGACGCCCGGCATGGAGTGCCAGGCGGTGGCGGCAAACTTTGACTATGTGTTTCTGGTCATGTCGATGAATCATGATTTTAACCAGAACCGGCTGGACCGTTATCTGACAGCCGCGTGGGAGAGCGGGGCGACGCCGGTTGTCATACTGACGAAAAAAGATCTCTGCGAGGAACCGGAATATTATGTAAATCTTGTGGAGAGGCAGGCGCCGGGAGTTGCAGTGTGTGCGGTAAGTGCGGTAACGGGCGAAGGGATGGAACACGTGCAACGCTATCTGGGTGCGGGAAAAACGGTAGTGCTGCTGGGATCATCCGGTGTCGGCAAATCCACGTTTGTGAATGCGCTGTGTGGGGAGACGGTTATGGATACCGGCGCGATCCGGGAGGATGATTCCAAAGGACGCCATACGACGACTTACCGGCAGATGATCCTTCTGCCGGATGGCTCCCGTGTCATAGATACACCGGGAATGCGCGTACTTGGCGTAGGGGATGCAAAATGCGGGATGGATACGACATTTTCGGATATTGAGGAATTGGCGCAGCATTGCAGATTCAGAGACTGCAGACATGAAAAAGAGACGGGCTGTGCGGTGCAGGAGGCAGTGCGGGACGGAAGACTGCCGGAACGCCGGCTGCTTAACTATAAGAAGCTTCTGGCGGAGGCGGCGCATGCGAAGCGACGGGAAGAGACCGCGAGGAAGAAGCAGCTGCGGAGCGTGGAGCGGAAAAAGAACCCCGTGAGAAAAAAAGCAGTACAAAGCCGAATGAGAGAGGCGGAAGGGTGTACCGTGAAAAAAACCCGTGAGAAAAAAGCAGTACGATGTTGAATGAGAGAGACGGAAGGGTGTACCGTGAAAAAAACCGTGAGGAAAAAGCAGTACGAAGCCGGGTGAGAGAGTAAGAAAGCCGCGCAGCGAAAAAGCGGATGCGGCTTAGGCCATCATTCGCTATATAAAAAAGTGCAAAAACGTGATTGAGTGTAACTGTGTGACCGGCGACTATTCCATGCTGCTGGAGGTTTTGTTTGAAAATACGATGGAACTCGACCGTTTTATCGGGGAATTGCAGTATTTTGGACGGACAAAGACGCTGATTGTGTTCTCTGCATCTGTAGAACATCGCGGTGTGGAGCTCTAGGGCGTGTTTTTGGCGGGAAAAACCGCAAAGAAATCAAAAAAAAGCTAGTATTTTCCGGTCTTGTATGTTATAATCCTTAAATGACTGTGATAGTCGTAGTACGCCCTTTTTTCCGAAAGACAGGCAGAAACCCTTGAAAAAGGGCTGCAGGCGACTGGCGTGACGAATGTCATGCGATGGACGGAAGATGTACATGATATTTCATATATATTAAGGAGGAAGATAGTTACAATGAGTGTACAGGTAGAAAACTTAGAAAAGAATATGGCAAAGCTTACCATTGAAGTGGCTGCCGAAGAAGTAGAGAAAGCAATCCAGGCTGCTTACCTGAAAGAAAAAGGCAAGATCAGCATGCCTGGTTTCCGTAAAGGTAAAGTTCCGAGAAAGATGATCGAGAAGATGTACGGCGAGGCAGTGTTCTATGAGGACGCAGCAAACACCCTGATCCAGGAGAACTATCCTGCAGCAGTAGAGGAGAGCGGTATTGACATCGTATCCAGACCGACCATCGACGTGGTACAGATCGAGTCCGGCAAGCCTTTCATCTTCACAGCAGAGGTTGCTGTAAGACCGGAAGTAAAGCTTGGCAAGTATCTTGGTGTTCAGGTAACCAAGATTTATACCTCCGTATCTGACGAAGAGGTAGAGGCAGCAGTAGAGAAAGAGAGAAATAACAACGCAAGAACTGTTACCGTTACAGACAGACCGATCGCAAACGGCGATACCGCAGTGATCGACTTCGAGGGATTTGTTGATGGCGTTGCATTTGAGGGCGGCAAGGGTGAGAATCATCCGCTTGAGATCGGTTCCCATTCCTTTATCGATACGTTCGAGGATCAGCTCGTAGGCAAGAATGCCGGCGACGAAGTAGAAGTAAACGTAACCTTCCCGGAGAAGTATCAGGCAGCAGATCTTGCCGGAAAGCCTGCAATGTTCAAGGTTAAGATCCACGAAGTAAAGTGCAAGGAGCTTCCGGAACTGAACGATGAGTTCGCACAGGATGTATCCGAGTTCGATACCTTAGAGGAGTACAAGGCTGACGTTAAGAAGCACCTTGAGGTAGAGAAGGAGAACGAGGCTAAGAAGACCAAGGAGGACGAGGCAATCCAGAAGATCATTGACAAGTCCACCATGGAGATTCCGGAGGCAATGATCGAGACACAGTGTGAGAACATGGTCAATGAATTTGCTCAGAGACTGGCACAGAGCGGTCTTTCCATGGAGCAGTACATGCAGTTCTCCGGTCTGACACTCGACAAGTTAAAAGAGCAGGTTCGCCCGGAAGCTGAGACACGCATCAAGAGCAGCCTTGTATTAGAGCAGATTGCAAAGGATGAGAAGATTGAGATTACCGATGAAGAGCTTGATGCTGAGATTGAGAAGATGGCAGCACAGTACGGTATGGAAGCTGACAAGCTCAAAGAGTACATCGGCGACAACGAGAAGGAATCCATGAAGAGAGACCTTGCAGTGACTAAGGCAGTAGACCTGATCATGGAGAACGTGAAGGAGAGAGCGAAAGCAAAATCCAAGAAAGAAAAAGAAGCAGAAGAGAAAGAGGGAACAGAGGAGTAATTCCCCTGTCAGTTCTTATTGCAAAACAGACAGACTGGCTCTATTGGGCCGGTCTGTTTAAGCTTATAAGTAATTATTAAAAAAGTATAAAATGGAGGATCGAATATGAGTTTAGTACCTTACGTCGTAGAGCAGACCAGCCGCGGAGAACGCAATTATGATATTTATTCCCGCCTGTTAAAAGATCGTATTATTTTCCTTGGAGAGGAAGTCAATGAGACAACGGCAAGCCTTGTTGTGGCACAGCTTCTGTTTTTGGAGTCCGAAGATCCGAACAAGGACATCCAGCTTTACATCAACTCACCCGGGCGGTATGGTGACAGCGGGTATGGCGATTTACGATACAATGCAGTACATCAAGTGTGATGTGTCCACCATCTGTATCGGACTTGCAGCAAGCATGGGTGCATTCCTGCTCGCGGGAGGAACAAAGGGCAAGCGCTATGCGCTTCCGAATGCGGAGGTCATGATCCATCAGCCGTCCGGCGGAGCCAAAGGACAGGCGACAGAGATCCAGATCGCAGCGGAGAACATTTTAAAGACCAAGAAAAAGTTAAATGAGATTCTCGCTGCCAACACCGGCAAGCCGTACGATGTGGTTGCTGCCGATACCGAGCGCGATTACTACATGTCTGCCGAGGAGGCAAAGGCGTACGGACTGATCGACGATGTCATCATCCGCAAGGACACCAAGAAGGAAGAAAGCAAATAAGACCTGATTTTGGCAGGAAGTAAGATAGAACATGGAGAATAGTTAAAAATGGCAGGAAGAAGTGACGATGAGATCCGCTGCTCCTTTTGCGGAAAATCTCAGGGACAGGTGCGCAAGCTGATCGCAGGACCGAAAGGGGCATATATCTGTGATGAGTGTGTGGACATCTGTGCAGAGATTATTGAGGAAGAGTTTGAGAACGAGGAAGAGGCCGGCGCCGCAGAAGAGACGGAGCAGATCAACCTTTTAAAACCGGAAGAATTAAAAGCGTTTCTGGACGATTATGTGATCGGACAGGATCAGGCGAAAAAGGTTCTTTCCGTTGCAGTATATAACCATTACAAGAGAATTATGGCAGGGGACGATCTGGGCGTGGAACTGCAGAAGAGCAACATCCTGATGCTTGGCCCGACCGGTTCCGGTAAGACGCTGCTGGCGCAGACGCTGGCGCGTGTCTTAAATGTGCCGTTTGCGATTGCAGATGCCACGACGTTGACAGAGGCAGGCTATGTCGGTGAGGATGTAGAGAATATCCTCTTGAAGATTATTCAGGCGGCAGATTACAACATTGAGCGTGCACAGCACGGTATCATCTATATCGATGAGATCGATAAGATCTCCAAGAAGTCCGAGAACGTGTCTATCACGAGAGATGTATCCGGCGAGGGTGTACAGCAGGCGCTGCTTAAGATCCTTGAGGGAACGATTGCATCGGTACCGCCGCAGGGAGGCAGGAAGCATCCGCAGCAAGAACTGATCCAGATCGATACGACGAACATTCTGTTCATCTGCGGAGGAGCATTTGACGGACTTGAGAAGATCATTGAGACGCGTATGGATCAGAAGGCGATCGGTTTCAACGCGGACATCAAGTCAAAGAATGAGTACAATATCGGCGACGTGTTAAAGCATGCACTGCCGCAGGATTTTGTGAAGTTCGGTCTGATCCCGGAGTTCATCGGCCGTGTGCCGGTGACGGTATCTTTGGATATGTTAGACCGCGACGCCCTTGATCCGCATCTTAAAAGAGCCGAAGAATGCGCTGACCAGACAGTACGAGAAGCTGTTTGAGCTGGATGGCGTGAAGCTTGCGTTTGACGCGGACGCACTGGAGGCGATCGCTGACAAGGCGCTGGAGCGCAAGACGGGAGCGAGAGGACTGCGCGCGATTATGGAGGCTGTGACGCTGGATCTGATGTACCATATTCCGTCGGATGAGAGCATCACCGAGTGTGAGATCACCAAGGATCTGGTGGAGGAGAAGCTTTCCATTGAGGAGCAGAAATTAAAGACCATAGAAGAAAAATAGAGGATATGTTGGATACAGAAATCTTAAAAATACCTGCGGTTGCGCTTCGCGGGATGGTCATTCTTCCGGGAATGATCGCGCATTTTGACATCAGCCGTGACCGGTCCATCCGTGCGATCGAACAGTGCATGATGGATTCCCAGAAGATTTTCCTGTCGGCGCAGAAGGATGTCGAACAGGAAGAACCGGGAGCGGACGATGTATACCATATCGGTGTGATCGCGGAAGTAAAGCAGGTAATCAAATTACAAAACAATATCGTAAGAATTCTGGTTGAGGGTATCGAGCGAGCCGAACTTTCGGTTTTGCACAGACGGATCCGTATCTTCTGGCAGAGGTGGCACCGTGCGTGTTGCCGGAGGAGGGGCTTTCGGAAGAGGCCAAAGCTGCGATGGTGCGCAGTGTGCAGGAGACATACAGCCGGTATCAGACGGTAAATCCGCGTGCCGGAAAAGAATTGCTGCGCCAGATCGGTACCATACAGGATCTGCCGAAGCTGATGGATCAGGTTGCGAATAATCTGCCGGTTTCTTACGAAGAAAAGCAGAAGATTCTGGAGGCAATGACACTTACGGAGCGCTATGAGGTATTGATGGCGCTCCTTTTAAAAGAGATTGAAATCACTGCCATCCAGAATGAATTCCAGAGCAAAGTCAAAGAGCGCGTGGATAAGAACCAGAAGGAATACATACTGCGCGAGCAGATGAAGCTCATCCGGGAGGAACTCGGCGAGGACAATACGGAATCGGATGCGGACGAGTACCAGAAAGCACTGGATGCGCTGGATGCCGACCAGGAAGTGAAAAACCGCATCAAGAAGGAGATTGACCGCTTCAAGAGCATCAGCGCGAATTCATCGGAGAGCGCGGTGACCCGCGGTTATATCGAGACGCTGCTGGAGCTTCCGTGGAATAAAGCGTCCGAGGACAACAAAGACCTTGCAAACGCAGAGCGGATTCTGGAGGAAGATCACTACGGTCTGGAGAAAGTCAAGGAGCGTATGTTGGAGTTCCTCGCGGTGCGCAATCTGACGAGCAAGGGAGAAAGCCCGATCATCTGTCTGGTGGGACCGCCGGGAACCGGCAAGACAAGCATTGCGCGTTCTGTGGCGCGTGCGCTGGATAAGAAATACGTGCGGATCTGCCTCGGCGGTGTGCGCGATGAGGCGGAGATCCGGGGACATCGGAAGACTTACGTCGGAGCCATGCCGGGACGCCTTGTGAACGGTCTGCGCAGCGCCGGTGTGAAGAATCCGCTGATGCTTCTGGACGAGATCGACAAGATGAGCAGTGACTATAAGGGAGACACTGCCTCGGCGCTGCTTGAGGTGCTGGATTCGGAACAGAATCATAAGTTCCGGGATCACTATGTGGAGCTCCCGATCGACCTCTCGGAGGTGCTTTTTATTGCGACGGCGAACTCCATGCAGGGGATTCCAAGACCGCTTCTGGATCGTATGGAACTCATTGAGGTGACAAGCTACACGGAGAACGAGAAGCTTCACATTGCGAGAGAACATCTGCTGGCAAAGCAGACGGAGCGCAACGGCTTGAAGGAAGATCAGTTCAAAGTCAGCGACGGAGCCTTCGCGAAGATCATAAGCGGTTATACCAGAGAGGCGGGAGTCCGCGGGTTAGAGCGCAGGATCGGGGAGATTGCGCGCAAGGCGGCGCGCGAGATCTACGAAGGAAAAAGCAGCACGGTCGATGTGACGGTGCGCAATCTTGAGAAGTATCTCGGCAAGGAAAAATACAGCCAGGATATGCGCGGTGAGACCGATGAGATCGGGATCGTGCGCGGACTTGCATGGACGAGCGTGGGAGGAGATACGCTGGAGATCGAGGTCAACGTGATGCCGGGCAAGGGGGAATTCCAGCTGACCGGTCAGCTGGGCGATGTCATGAAAGAGTCGGCACAGACGGGAATCAGCTATATCCGGTCGGTCGGCGGACAGTATGACATTCCGGCGGAATTTTTCCAGAAAAATGATATTCACATCCACATCCCGGAAGGTGCGGTTCCGAAGGATGGACCGTCTGCCGGCATTACGATGGCGACGGCGATGCTCTCGGCGATTACCGGGACACCGGTGCGGGCGGATGTCGCAATGACGGGAGAGATCACGCTCCGCGGCAGGGTGCTGCCGATCGGCGGCTTGAAGGAGAAGCTGCTTGCGGCCAAAAACGCCGGCGTCCGTACGGTCTGTGTGCCGAAGAAGAACGAGAAGGATGTCGAGGAAATATCAGGTGAGATCAAAAAGGGACTGGAGATCGTCTATGTAGAGACGATGGAGCAGGTGCTTCGCGTCGCTTTTTGCGAAAAGAAGGAGTAGAACATGGTCATCAAAAATGTAAATCTTGAAATTGTCTGCGGAATTACGAGCAAGATACCGGATACGGCTTACAACGAAGTGGCATTTGCGGGAAAGTCGAACGTCGGAAAATCATCGCTGATCAATGCGCTGATGAACCGGAAAGCGCTGGCGCGTACCTCCGCACAGCCGGGCAAGACACAGACGATCAATTTCTACAATATCAACGATGCCATGTATCTGGTGGATCTTCCAGGTTACGGTTACGCCAAGGCATCCGAGGAAGTGAAGGCAAAGTGGGGGAAAATGATCGAGAACTATCTTCACACCTCCAAACGTCTGAAGGCTGTTTTTCTCCTGATTGATATCCGGCATGATCCGTCTGCCAACGACAGGATGATGTATGAGTGGATGGTGTATCAGGGATTTGCCCCGATCATCATTGCGACGAAGCTGGACAAGATCAAGCGAAGCCAGATTCAGAAAAATGTCAAGGCAATCCGTGAGGGACTCGGCGTGCAGCCCGGAACGACGATCATACCGTTTTCGGCGGAGACCAAGCAGGGAAGAGAGGAGATCTGGGAACTGATCGATTCGCTTGTCCTGCCGCAGGACGAGTAGGAGCCGGGCAGAAGTTTGGGCAAGAAAAATCCGGTAAATTCCAGACGGAAAAACGGGAGACTAGAAAACACAGGGCGGGGATCGCACATACAAAAGAACGTGTGTGCGGTTCCCGCTTTTTGCGTTCTGGCACGGCAAACTTTAGCACTTCCGTGACAAGTTGACCATTGCGCATGACAGAGGGTTCGTGATAAAATAAAATTGGTAAAATTTTTTGGTGTATACAGGGAAAAGGGATTACAAATGCGCACATAAAAGCGTTGGAGGATGATAAAAATGAAGAAAAAGAAGATCGTTATCGCACTGGGACATGACGCACTGGGAACGACACTGCCGGAGCAGAAGGAAGCTACGAAGCGCACGGCAAAAGCGGTCGCTGATTTTATCCGTGAGGACTATCAGGTGGTCATCACGCACAGCAACGGCCCGCAGGTCGGCATGATTCACACGGCGATGAATGAGTTCTGCCGTCTGTATCCGGAATATACGGCGACGCCGATGTCTGTCTGCTCGGCGATGAGCCAGGGATACATCGGATATGATCTGCAGAATGCGATTCGTGCAGAGCTTCTGAACAGAGGTATCTACAAGACGGTATCCACGATCCTGACACAGGTGGTGGTTGACCCGTACGATGAGGCATTTTATAAGCCGAGCAAGATCATCGGCCGTGTGATGACGGAGGAAGAGGCAGAGGCAGAGGAGAAAAAAGGCAACCATGTGACGAAGGTGGCAGACGGCTACCGCCGTATCGTGGCAGCGCCGAAGCCGGTCGATATTGTGGAGGTGGATGCGATCCGCGCGCTGACAGATGCGGATCAGATCGTTGTTGCCTGTGGAGGAGGCGGTATCCCGGTTCTTTCTCAGGACAATCATTTAAAGGGAGCAAGTGCGGTGATCGAGAAAGATCTGGCAGCCGGAAAGCTCGCAGAACTTCTGGAGGCAGATATGCTCGTGATACTGACAAGCGTAGACAATGTGTGCCTGGACTACGGCACAGAGAATGAGCGCCCGCTGAGTTCCATGACAGTGGCGGAAGCAAAGAAATATATGGAGCAGGGACAGTTCGGCGAGGGGGATATGCAGCCGAAGATTCAGGCTGCGATCGACTTTATCGGCGATTCGGCGATCCGCTCCGTATTGATTACAAAGCTTCACGTGGATGGAAGCCAGGTAACTCCGGGCATGGGCACCATGATTACAAAATAAAGTGACAGAATAATAAAGAGAGGAATATTATGTTAAGAAAGACAAAAATTGTATGTACGTTAGGACCGTCGACGGATGATGAGAATGTGATGCGCAGCCTGATCGAGGAAGGCATGAATGTGGCGCGCTTTAACTTTTCACATGGAGGACACGAGGAGCAGTTTGGAAGACTTACGATGCTTCGCAAGCTGCGCGGGGAGATGAAGCGTCCTGTCGCGGCTCTGCTGGATACAAAGGGGCCGGAGATCCGTCTGAAAGAGTTTGCAAGCGGCAAGGTGGAGCTGAAGAACGGACAGACATTTACTCTGACGACGGAGGACATCGTGGGTGATGAGAGCCGTGTGGCGATCACATACAAGGAACTGCCGGACGATGTGAAGCCAGGAGATACCATTCTGATCGATGACGGACTGATCGGTCTGGAAGTCAAGAAGATCCAGAAAGTATCCTGTGCAAAGGCAGACGCAGAGGGAAAAATGCCGATGGATATTGTCTGTACCGTTATGAACGGCGGTATGGTTTCCAATAAAAAGGTGTGAACGTTCCGAATGTGGAGCTTTCCATGCCGTACATCAGCGAGAAAGACTATGGTGACATCGTATTTGCAGTGGAGAACGACTATGATTTTATTGCAGCATCCTTCGTGCGCTGCGCGGATGACGTGCTTGCAATCCGCAAGATTCTTGAGGAAAAAGGCGGCGAGGACATCCATATCATCGCGAAGATCGAGAACATGCAGGGTGTGCAGAACATCGATGAGATCATCCGCGTCTCCGACGGTATCATGGTTGCCCGTGGCGACATGGGTGTAGAGATTCCGCTTGAGGACGTTCCTGTCATTCAGAAGATGATTATCAAGAAAGTCAGCGGTGCCGGAAAAGTGGTTATCACGGCGACCCAGATGTTGGATTCCATGATGAAACATCCGCGTCCGACCCGCGCGGAGGCGACAGACGTTGCCAACGCAATCTATGACGGAACGAGTGCGATCATGCTTTCCGGTGAGACGGCTGCCGGCCAGTATCCGATCGAGGCATTGAAGACGATGGTCCGCATTGCAGTTCGCACCGAGTGCGATATCAACTATCTGCAGCGTTTCAAGGACCGTAAGAATATGAGCAGCCCGGATGTGACGAACGCGATTTCCCATGCAACCTGTACGATGGCGGGAGACCTCAACGCGGCGGCGATTCTGGCAGTATCCAAGTCCGGACGCACGGCGCGCATGATCTCCAAGTACCGCCCGTACTCTCCGATCATCGGCGCGTGCCTGACGGAGAAAGTATACCGTCAGCTCGGACTTTCCTGGGGCGTTGCACCGCTGCTTCTTGAGCAGAAGAATAAGGCGGAAGAACTGTTTGACTATGCGGTTGACACTGCAGAGACGGCAGGTCTGATCAGCAAGGGCGACGTGGTTGTTCTGACTGCCGGCGTACCGCTCGGCGTATCCGGAACGACCAACCTCATCAAGGTACAGGTAGCCGGACATATTCTGGTAAAGGGAAAAGGAATTGCAGGTAAGAAGATTGCAGCAAACCTGTGCGTCTGCCACAGCGAGGAAGATCTTGCGAACTTCAAAGAGGGAGACATCATCGTTGCAGCCGATACCAACAACCGCATGATGGAGCAGATGCGTCAGGCATCCGGTCTCATCGTGGAGGCGGACAGCGACAGCTGCCATGCGGCGATTGCAGGACTCAGCCTGGATATTCCGGTACTGATCGGCGCGAAGAACGCACTGGAGGTATTAAAGTCCAGCGCTTATGTAGAGCTTGACAGCGAAAACGGAGTTGTGACAGCGATCTAAGTGATAGCGAATATGTGAAAAAGCCTCACGCGGTTCTTCCATGGGAAGACCGCATGAGGCTTTTTTTAAAGAAACTGTCACAATAAGCATAGCCCCCTTTTGGTGACAAGTAATATTACAGGGATACTAGAGAATAAAAAGTTCCAGAATAAACAGACGGCGGCAAATTCTTTGAAGCAAAATTCACGTATTCTTCCATGCCGCAGCTGGCATCCCGTTCCGTGTCTTGGCCACGTTTGGACACTCACGGGTGTGTCCGACAAGCCGCAGACAATGAGCGGACTTTCTGGTGTCCCTAATGGCACCTCTTCACAGACAATATAAAACCGCGCGAACCGAAACTCGTTGCCATCTGCTATTAAAAATATGGCAGATGGCAATTCAAACATCGGCTTCGCGCGATTATGTTTTGTTCAGAGGTGCCATAAAGGGACACACACAAAAGTCCTAAAATTGTCTGCCGGCTTGCGGACACAGTCCATAGAGTGTTCCAAACTTGGAAAGACACGGATCATCACAGATGCCAGCGGCGACATGGTTAGAAATACCGGATTTTGCGGTCAGAATTTGCCGTCGCATGTTTATCTGGAACTTTTAAGTATCTATTTCTTATAATATTACTTATCACCCCAAAGCGGTCTATGCTTATTGCGACAATTCTTTGTGACAAAAGCCTCAGCGGGTTATCCCATTACAACCTCGACATTCACGTCCTTCTTTCCGTCCGCGAGTGCGATCGGAATCATGCCGCCGGAGATGCTGGATACATCGACATCCTTGCCGTCGACGATCATGGAAATGACGCCCTTCTCCACATGGTTCGGGTTCTTGACAGTCACATGGTAAGTCGTACCGCGGAAATCTCTTCTGGCGGTAAAGCCATCCAGAGAGGACGGAATACACGGATCGATCACCAGTCCGTCATAATCCGGGCGGATACCCAGAATATACTGGGAGACGTCAAGGAACGTCCATGCAGCCGTTCCGGTCAGCCAGCTGTTCTTGGCCTCCCCGAAATTCCTGGCATCCTTGCCCGCGATCATCTGTGAGTAGACATACGGCTCGGTGCGGTGGATTTCGCTGATGTCCTCGATGTAGGCAGGACAGGTTCTAGTGTATACCTGCCATGCACGGCTGCCGCGTCCGACGACGACTGTCTCAGCGATCGAGATCCACGGATTGTTGTGGCAGAAGATACCTGCATTTTCCTTGTATCCCGGCGGATAGGAAGAAATCTCGCCAAGTTCTACGTGATATCTGTGGTAAGCCGGCTGCAGCAGGACGATGCCATACTTGGTGTCGAGATACTTCTCGACAGACTGCATTGCCTTTAAGCAGTTGCCTTCTTTGAGACCGATCTCCGCCATGACGCAGAAGCCCTGTGGCTCGATGAAAATCTTGCCCTCCTCACACTCCTTGGAACCGACTTTGTTCTTGTAATGGTCATAGGCGCGCAGGAACCATTCGCCGTCCCATCCGGCGTCAAGAACTGTTTTCTCCATATCGGCGATCGCTTTCTCAGCAACCGCTGCCTCGTCATCCATGCCTCTGTGGCGGCAGATTGCCGCATAGTCTTTTCCGTAGCGCACGAACATGCCGGCGATAAAGACGGACTCGGCATTCGGACCTTCGGAAGGACCGAACGTCTGGAACGATTCTCCGGGTTCGGTGGAGAAGCAGTTCAGATTCAGGCAGTCATTCCAGTCGGCGCGACCGATTAACGGCAGACCGTGCGGACCGAGGTGCTCCATCGTGTAGTGGAAGGAGCGGCGCAGGTGCTCCATGAAGTCTGTTGCCTTGGAAGGATCACTGTCGTATGGCGTCATCTCATCTAAGATCGTGTAGTCGCCGGTCTCCTTGATGTAGGCGGCAGCACCCGCGATCAGCCACAGCGGATCATCGTTGAAACCGCTTCCGATGTCGGAGTTGCCCTTCTTGGTGAGCGGCTGGTACTGATGGTATGCGCTTCCGTCCTCAAACTGTGTTGCGGCGATGTCGAGGATGCGCTCCCTGGCACGATCCGGGATCAGATGAACGAAACCGAGCAGATCCTGACAGGAATCACGAAATCCCATGCCGCGTCCGATGCCGGACTCAAAATAGGAAGCGGAACGGCTCATGTTGAAGGTAACCATACACTGATACTGGTGCCATACATTCACCATGCGGTCGAGCTTCTTCTCGGAGGAAGAGATGGTGAAGTGGGAGAGCAGTTTGTCCCAGTATTCCTTTAATGCGGCAAGTGCGGCATCCGCCTTCTCGGTGGTGTCGTAGCGCGCCATCAGGGCTTCTGCCGGTGCGCGGTTGATCACGCCGTCCTCCGGGCGTCCGACCCATTTTTGGTCGATGGGGTTCTCAATGTAGGCGAGAACGAACACGAAAGTTTTAGATTCGCCCGGTGCCAGCGACACGGAAAGGTGATGCGAGCCGACCGGAGCCCAGCCGCTTGCCATGGAATCCTTGGAAGCACCGGTGACAACCACCTCGGGAGCGGAATTCTCTCCGTATGCGCCGAGGAAGGAATCACGGTCGGTGTCAAAACCTGCGATCGGAGCGTTGACCGCATAGAGCGCATAGTGATTGCGGCGCTCGCGGTATTCCGTCTTGTGGTAGATCGCGGAACCGTGGACCTCTACCTCACCGGTGGAAAAATTGCGCTGGAAATTCGTCATGTCATCCATGGCGTTCCAGAGACAGAATTCCACGTAGGAGAAAACGGAGAACGTCTTTGGCGCGCTGCCGTTGTTGGTGAGCGTGAGCTTGTTGATCTCGCAGCTGTCGTCGACCGGAACAAAAGCAGTCAGCTCTGCGGAGAGATCATTCTTGGAACTGCGGAAGGTGGAATATCCCATGCCGTGATGGCACTCATAGGAATCCAGCTCGGTCTTTGTGGGCATCCATCCAGGATTCCAGATCGTATCGCCTTCCTTAATATAGTAGTAATGGCCGTTGCTGTCGAACGGGACATTGTTATAGCGGTATCTGGTCAGGCGCAGAAGCTTTGCGTCTTTATAAAAACTGTAGCCGCCGCAGGTGTTGGAGATCAGGGAAAAGAAATCCTTTGATCCCAGATAATTGATCCACGGAAGCGGTGTCCGCGGAGACGTGATGACGTATTCTTTCTTCGCATCATCGAAATAGCCAAATTTCATGGGCTTACCTCCATTCATATCATGTAAGCATACGCATTTCCGAAACATTTGCAACGAAAATAGGTAAGTGAATTGTTCAAACTGAAATAATTGCGAAAACGATTAAGTAAACAATTTCTAACTAAAAGTATAACCTGTGAAAATAAAAAAATCAATCAAAATACGCTTAAATACAGGGGAAATGGCAAATTGAACAAAAAAGCGGGCAAAATATGGAAGAAAGATACAAAGCCGTTAAAACTGGATATAGAGACATAAAAAGCGAAAACGTGTAAGAACAACAGGGAAAATACAACTTATAATAGAAGCAAAAGAAATAGAACACGCAAATATGCACAAAAAATCAGCGAAAAAAGTGTTAAACTCGCCGAAATGACAAATATGTATTGCATTTTTGCAAAAGATAGCATATAGTAAAAGTACGAAAACGATTAAGTGATGTTTCGAAAGTGTGGAGGACGCAATGGTATCATTAAAAACGATAGCTGAGAAATGCGGTGTCTCCACTGCAACGGTAAGCAAGGCACTCAACGACCAGAAGGATGTCAGCGAAGAGACGAAGCATCGGATCAAGAAGACAGCAGAAGCACTCGGGTATTTTCCCAACGCGGCAGCGAGAGCACTTAAGACCAACCGTTCCTATAATATAGGAGTCCTTTTTGAGGAAGAAGCGGGCAGCGGTCTTACCCATGAATATTTCTCGGGTGTGCTCAACGGTCTTAAAGTTCAGGCAGAGAAGCAGGGGTTACGATATCACATTTATCAATACCTGTTTTGAGAACCGCAAGATGTCCTACTATGAACACTGCAGATACCGGAACTTTGAAGGAGTCGCAATCGTCTGTGCCGATTACAATGATCCGGACGTCCTGGAACTGATGAACAGTGATCTGCCGGTAGTAACGATCGACTATGTACATCATAACTGTACGGCGGTAAGCTCCAACAACATTCAGGGCATAGAAGACCTTGTGAAGTATATTTACCAGCAGGGGCACCGGAAAATTGCATATATCCACGGTCAGGAGAATTCCTATGTTACCAAGGACCGGCTGGCAAGCTTTTACCGGACGATGGATGAACTGGGACTGGAGGTGCCGGATGAATATATCCGGACTGCCGATTATCTTGAGACGAAGGAAGCAGCAAGGCTGACCAGAGAGCTTTTAAATCTCGCTGATGTGCCGACCTGCATCATCTACCCGGATGACACCGCCCTGATCGGCGGAAGGAATGTCATCATTGAGATGGGACTTCGGATTCCGAGAGATATCTCCGTGGCAGGTTACGATGGAACGCGCATCTCACAGCTGCTACATCCCAAACTTACCACAATCCGTCAGAACACAGAGCTGATTGGAAGCGAAGCAGCCAAGCGATTGATTGGCACAATTGAAAAACCGCGAACAACTCTCGTTGAGAGAGTCGTTATAGAAGGAAGCTTAGTACCAGGGCAATCCGTAGGAAAATTTTTGCAGAAATAACAGCGGGGCGCAGGAAAAGGTTTCCCAAACCAATGGCGAAAGCCAGACATCTTAAGGAGGAGGGTTTTCTATGAAGAAGAAAATCATTAGCGCACTCTTATGTGCATCCATGGTAGCATCCATGGCAGCAGGATGTGGATCATCCGACACAGCAGACACGACGACAACAGACAACACAGCATCAACTCCTGCAACAGAGGCAGCACCTGCAGCAGATGCAGACACAGAGGCAGCTACAGATGCAACAGCATCCGATGAAGGCAAAGTCCTCAACATCTACTGCTGGAATGAGGAGTTTAAGTCCAGACTGGAAGATCATTATCCGGGCTACACCATCGTAGACGGAACCACAGGAACCATCGGTGATGTAACCGTAAAATGGAACATCACACCGAACGATGACAACGCATACCAGAATAACCTGGATGCTACCTTATTAAAGCAGGCAGATGCAGCAGCTGATGACAAGATCGATCTGTTCCTTGTAGAGGCTGATTACGCATTGAAATATGTAGATACCGATTACACGATGGCTGTGAAGGATCTCGGCATCACAGATGCAGATCTGGCAGATCAGTATCAGTACACCAAGGATATCGTTACCGATTCCAACGGCGTATTAAAGGGTGTATCATGGCAGGGCTGCCCGGGCGTATTATTCTACAACCGCGAAGCAGCAAAGGAAGTTCTCGGATCTGATGATCCTGCAGATGTACAGGAATATGTAAAAGACTGGGATACTTTCAATGACACAGCAGCAAAATTAAAAGATGCCGGTTACAAGATCACATCTTCCGCAAACGATTCTTACCGTGTATACTCTAACAACGTATCTTCCAAGTGGGTTACAGACGGCAAGATCACGATCGATGACAACATCATGAAATGGGTTGACGATTCCAAGGAGCTTGTAGATGCAGGCGAGACCAGCACAGCAGAGCTTTGGAGCGATGACTGGAAGAAAGGCTTCTATCCAGACGGTAAGGTATTCTGCTACTTTGGACCGGCCTGGTTAGTAAACTTCTCCATGGCAGCTGAGGACGAAGGCAGTATCGCAAACCTCGGCGGATGGGGCGCAACACAGGGACCGCAGGGATTCTTCTGGGGTGGTACATGGATCTGTGCAGCAAACGGAACAGATAACCCAAGCCTTGTAAAAGATATCATGCTTCAGATGACAACCAACGCTGATATCATGAAGGATATCGTTGTTGCAGATGATGACTTTGTAAACAACAAGACCACAATGGAAGCTATGGCAGAAGACACCAGCTACTCCAGCAAGGTATTAGGCGGACAGAATCCGTTAGCTATGTACTGCGCAGGTGTTGACGGTCTTGACTTAAGCAACCTTTCCGCATATGACCAGGGCTGCAACGAGGAGTTCCAGAACGCAATGAAGAACTACTTCGAGGGCAACGCAACGAAGGATGAGGCACTGGATCTGTTCTACAAGGCAGTAGAGGAGAAATATCCGGAACTGACACACTAATCGTGGAACTGTAATCTCAGCAACTGAGAGAATGAGCATCAATAGCTGACGCATCGATGGATGCCAGAAAAAGATGCGAAGGATAGAATGACAGGAGCCACGCCTGCCGGCCATCAGGAAGGCGGGTGTGGCTCATTCTATGCCAAAATACAGGTAATCTGTGTAGAAATGCAGAGCTGACAGCAGGTCTGCAAAAAAAGGAAGGGCTGCTGTGAGCTCTGTATACAAAGGATAGGGGTTCCGATGGATCTCCGGGAGCGGAAGACCAGCCGGAACGCGTATCCGGCAATTATAAAAGAAGGGGGCAAATGCTATGAAAAAGAAGTCAAAAGCCGTTCGGTATAATAAATGGGGCTATATCTTTTTACTTCCATTTATTATCGTGTATGTGATTTTTCAGTTGATTCCGATGGTAACAACCATTTACAACAGTTTCTTTTGAGAATTATCTGTCGGGCCTGACGCAGATCGGACCGAATTTTGTCGGACTTGCAAACTATAAAAAGCTGTTTTCAGACGGAGACATCTGGGTTTATGCCAAGAATACAATGGTGATGTGGATTATGTGTTTCATTCCGCAGATCTTCCTGTCACTGCTTTTGGGCGCATGGTTCTCGGATGTGAGCCTGAAATTAAAAGGACAGCGGTTCTTTAAGACGGTGATGTATCTGCCGAACCTGATTATGGCATCTGCATTTGCCATGTTGTTCTTCACCTTGTTTTCCGACAGCGGTCCTATCAACTCACTGCTTATGCAGATTGGCTTTATCGATACACCTTACAAATTCCTTTCCAATGTTGGAAGCACAAGAGGACTGGTTGCATTCATGAATTGCCTGATGTGGTTCGGCAATACGACAATCCTTCTCATGGCAGGAATGATGGGAATCGATACCTCACTCTTTGAGGCTGCCGAGGTAGACGGGGCGACTTCCATGCAGGTATTCTTCAAGATTACGTTGCCGCTGCTGCGCCCGATTTTGGTATATGTGCTGATTACTTCTCTCATCGGCGGTTTACAGCTGTTCGATGTGCCGCAGATTTTGACAAATGGAACCGGAGATCCGATGCGTTCCTCCATGACGCTGATTATGTTCTTGAATAAGCATCTGTACAGTAAGAACTATGGTATGGCGGGTGCGTTGTCAGTTGTATTGTTCTTCATCACCGGTGTATTAAGTCTTGTAGTATTTAAGATTACCGGCAATGACAAGAGAAAGGGGTGAGCTGTATGGAAACAAGAGAAGTACATAAAGGAATGAATATTCATACAAGAAGAGCCATTGCATATGTGGTATTGACGATTATTTCGTTTTTCTGTCTGTTCTGGTTCTACATCCTGTTTGTGAATGCAACGAGATCAAACGGACAGCTGCAGTCCGGATTCACACTGGCACCGAGCTCGCATCTTCTGGAGAACTGGAAGAATCTGCTCGCGGGAACACTTCCGGTATGGAACGGTATGTTAAACAGTATTATCGTAGCAGGCTTAAGCGCACTGGTTTCCGTTTACTTCTCGACCATGACGGCTTACGCAATCCACGCATATGATTTTGGGCTGAAAAAGTTCATCTATCCGTTCATCCTGATGATCATGATGATCCCGACACAGGTAACGGCACTCGGATTTGTACAGCTGGTCGGAAAGATGCACCTGGAGGATTCTTTTATTCCTCTGATTGTGCCGACGATCGCTGCACCGGTTACATTTTTCTACATGAAACAGTACATGGAAAGCGCCCTGCCGCTGTCCCTCATCGAGGCGGCGCGTATCGACGGCTCCGGCGAGTTCCATACCTTTAATCAGATCGTACTTCCACTGATGAAACCGGCGATTGCGGTTCAGGCCATCTTCACATTCGTAAGCAGCTGGAACAATTACTTTACACCGGCATTGATCTTACACGATGACAAGAAGAAAACCCTCCCAATCCTGATCGCGCAGCTTCGTGCGGCAGACTGGCTGAAGTTCGATATGGGGCAGGTGTACGTCATGATCGCGTTCTCCATATTCCCGGTTATCGTCGTATACCTGATCCTCTCCAAACACATCGTGCAGGGCGTTGCCCTCGGAAGTGTGAAGGGTTAAAAAATGTGGCAGTCACACGGAACGATGGCATTGTGATAAGCTGCAACTGTTAAAAGACGGGAAGGCTCAAGTTCCGGATGAACCCGGGCGTGAACATTCGTTGGAGCAAAATACGTGAAATTCTTTTCTGCCGTGTTTTTCATCTCATTCTGTGTCTTTGCCACGTTTTGACAATCCACAGGAGGTGTCCGACAAACTGCAGACAATGAGCGAACTTCCTAGCGTGCCACAAGGCACACACGAAAGTTCTAAAATTGTCTGCGGCTTGCGAACATCTCCTCGTGGAGTGTTCAAAACTTGGAAAGACACGGATCATCGCAGATGGCAAACACGGCAGAATTAGAAATTCCGTATTTTGCGCTCCGAATGTCCACGCTCCGGGTTTGATCTGGAACGTTGTCCTTTCCGATTTTTTCAGTGTAATATATGACATAGCCGTCCGTTCGCGTGACAGCCTTATTTTGTGGAGACATCGTCAACATCCCGGTATCTGTTGTGCAGATATTCTGCCCTGTGATTGACTTTTTTCAGAAAATTATGTAGTATGGAGTAAGACTAAAGTACGATAGATGCGGGAGTGGGGGTGCTAAGATGAAGGCGGAAGTGGCGCATTTTACGACGGAACAAATGGTTGATATGGTAGGGCTTTTAAGCCCTTGTATGGATGATTACTTGTATGTGTGTGATTTTAAGGAAGATTATTACCAGATTTCACCGAATGCGGTGAAGCGTTTTTGTCTGCCGGCAGATCATTTTCACAATGTAGTGGAAATGCACAGACAGGTTGTATATCCGGATGATCTTGATTTGCTGCTGGTAGAGCTGGAGCTTCTCTCCACGGGCAGGAAAGTATTCCACAATCTGCACTATCGCTGGATGGGGAAGAATCATGAAACGATCTGGATCAACTGCAGGGGCAGAGTATTGAGCGATCCGGAGGATGGATCACCCAGATACCTTGTGGGCTGCATCAATGAGATCGGGGCAAAACAGAAGGCGGACAATGTCAGCGGCCTGTTGGGAGAATATAGTCTGAAGATTTTTTATGAGAGCCGCAGTCCAAAGCTGCCACAGGGATTTTTGCTCAGAATCGGCATCGATGATTTCAAGAACATCAACGAGAGCCACGGCAACGAATACGGAGATTATATTTTAAGAAGAACGGCACAGTGTATTGAGGAAAATATAGGCCCGGAACAGAGCCTGTTCCATATTGTGGCGGATGAGTTCGCAGTTGTGGATTTTTCCGGCGGCAGTGTGCAGCAGGCCGAAGATCTTTTCCATGAGATCAAGAAATCCATCTACGCATTTATTGAGCAGAACCAGTACAAAGCGGTGTATACGGTGTCCGGAGGTATCGTGAAGAACGGCGATGTGGACAATTCCTTTGAAAATGCCATGAAGCTTTCGGAGTTTGCACTCAGCGAGGCGAAGGAGCGCGGAAAAAACAGCTGCTATGTATTTGAGGAGGAGGAATACGAAGATTATCTGAAAAGCCGCACACTGCTGCGGCAGCTGCATCATGCGGTAAATAATGGATTTGAGGGATTTGAGGCATATTTCCAGCCGTTGGTAAATGCTGCAAACGGTGAACTGACCGGGGCGGAGACGCTGCTCCGCTTCCATTCACCGGAGGGTGGGATGGTATCGCCCGGCGAATTTATCCCGATTCTCGAAGAATCCGGTCTGATTATTCCGGTCGGCAGGTGGGTGCTGCGCCAGGCGCTGGATGCATGCAGGGAATGGCAGAAGATTCTTCCGGAGTTCAAGGTGAATGTTAACCTGTCCTATGTGCAGGTGTTAAAGAGCCGTGTTCTCACGGATGTGCGCAGGATTGTTGATGAGTTCGGAGTCAAGCCGTCGAGTGTCTGCATCGAGCTGACAGAGAGCGGTTATCTGGAGGAGAATGAGCGCTTTGACAAAGTCTGGAACGGACTCAAAGAATACGGTGTATTGCTGGCACTGGATGATTTTGGCACAGGATATTCCAACCTGCGTTGTTTAAGCGATTTAAAGCCTGCATATATTAAGATTGACCGGTCGTTCACATTAAAAGCGCTGAACCGTGAATATGAGTACCGGCTTTTAAATCATATCGTGGAGATGTCCCACAGCCTGGGGCTTCACGTATGCGTTGAGGGAATCGAGACAGAGGGCGAACTTACAAAGGCAAAACAGACAGAGCCGGATTATATACAGGGGTTTCTGTTCGGAAAACCTTGCAGCAGGGCGGAATTCACACAGAAGTTCTTCACAAAACAGGCCGGATAAAGGACTTTTCATGCGGGTGTAAATATGCTATACTTGCATCAGGAGTGAGATTATGCCGGAAGAGGTGCGGCGGGATGTGCGGCATCTGCTGACAGAAAGACGAGGAGAAGGAGAATGACAGAGACGGGTTTTTTGATCTTTATGGGGATCTTATTGCTGCTGGTTGTAATTGTGGTCGTGGTTGTGGTGGCTTCTTCGGTAGCCGGAACAGCGGCGGCAATTGCGGATGACGACGATGAGGAAGAATAAGTATCGTAAGACAGCAGAATAGACAAACGCAGATATGCTGCGGAGAATCGAAAGATTCTCGCGCAGCATAAAAAATGTCAAAAATCCGACCGACTGGTCGGACGGAATACAAAGTCAAAGAGAGGATACAGATGTGATTTCAAAATTTAGTGTAAAAAGACCGTACACTGTCATTGTGGGTGTAATCCTGGTGATCGTTCTGGGAGTGGTGTCATTTACCAGAATGACGACTGATCTGCTGCCGGATATGAACCTGCCCTATGCGCTGGTAATTACAACGGATGTGGGCGCGAGCCCGGAGGAGGTTGAGACGGATGTGACGGCACCGGTTGAAGCCTCCATGGCGACGACATCCAGCATCAAAAACGTGAGCTCCGTATCGTACGACAACTATTCCATGGTTATTCTGGAATACGAGCAGAGCGCCAACATGGATTCCATTCTGATTGAGATCCAGCAGAAGCTGGACCAGCTGGAGGGAAGTTTTTCAGACAGCGTCGGAAAGCCGATGATTATGCAGATCGACCCGGATATGATGCCGGTCATGGTGGCATCGGCGGATGTGGAAGGCATGGATGAGTCAGAGGTGTCTTCCTATGTGGAAAATGAATTTTCACCGGCACTCGAGAGCGTGGAGGGTGTGGCTTCGGTAAGTGCTACCGGCGTGCTTGAGGAATCCGTGCAGGTGACCATGGATCAGGACAAAATCGATGCTCTGAATGATAAGATTCAGGAAAAGATCGAGGAACAGTTTGCAGATGCGCAGAAGGAACTGGATGATGCATCCGCAGAGCTGGAAAATGGCGAGAAAAAGCTGGAGAGTGGCAAGAGCGAACTGGCAAACCAGGTCAGTGCCGCAGCCAATCAGATTGAAAATGGAAAGATTCAGGCGTATGTCGGCGCATCAGAATTAAAGACGAATATGACCATGATGACTGAGGCAAAAAGATCATGGAGAAGGCAATTCCGGCACTGCAGCAGCTTTATAATGATGGAATTGCAGCCAGACAGCAGCTGGAAGCGCTGAAGAATATGCTGACACCGGAACAGCAGGAGGCGATTGCGGCAGGCAGCGCACAGATCGAGCAGCAGGCAAATGCACAGCTTGCAACAATCAATGAATCGATCGCCGCATGGGGACAGCAGCTGGAGAGCCTTGGCATCAAAGTACAGACACTCGATGATCTGCCCTATGCAATCGCAGATATGACGCAGAAGCTTGCCGAGATCAATACGGGAATTGCGACCATGCAGGAGGCGCAAAAACAGGTGGACGCAGGTAAAATTGCGCTGGATGAAGCCTCCGCGCAGCTGACGAAGAACCAGATTGAGGGAATCCTGCAGTTGAGCGAGGCGACAGCGCAGCTTGCCGATGCAAAGAATCAGCTGGCGCAGGGACAGAGCCAGCTGGATGCGGCAAAGGATAGCGCAAAGGAATCTGCGGATCTGAATCAGATTCTCACGGTCGACATGCTCGGTAACCTGCTCGCGGCACAGAATTTTTCCATGCCGGCAGGCTATGTCGGGGAAGGCGAGAACCGCTACATGGTGCGTGTGGGCGATAAGCTGGATTCCGTGGACGAATTAAAGCAGGTGGTTTTGATTGATCTTGGTCTGGACGGAATCGGGCCGGTCTGCCTTAGCGATGTGGCGGCAGTGGAACTGGTGAACAACGCCGGTGAGTCTTATTCCAAGGTAAACGGAAACCCCGCAATCATGCTTTCCATTGAAAAGCAGACCGGGTACTCGACCGGGGATGTGACAAAGCGGATCCAGCAGAAATTAAAGGCGATGGAGGCAGATAATCCCGCACTTCACACGGCGATCTTGATGAATCAGGGAATTTATATCGATATCATTGTGCAGTCGGTATTGGAAAATATGATCGTGGGCGCGCTGCTGTCCGTCATCGTGCTGATTCTGTTTTTAAAAGACATCCGGCCGACGCTCGTGATTGCATGCTCCATCCCGCTCAGTGTTATTTTTGCGGTGGTGTTGATGTATTTTTCAAATATTTCCTTAAACATTATCTCGTTGTCGGGACTGGCGCTTGGCATCGGTATGCTTGTGGATAACTCTATCGTGGTCATTGAGAACATCTATCGCCTGCGGAGCGAGGGATATTCCATCAAAAAGGCGGCGGTTGAGGGAGCCGGCGGCGTGACCGGAGCCATTATTGCATCGACCTTAACGACGGTGTGTGTGTTCGTTCCGATTGTGTTCACAGAGGGAATCACGAGGCAGCTGTTTGTGGACATCGCACTCACAATTACGTTTACATTGACAGCCAGCCTCATCGTGGCGCTGACGTTCGTGCCGATGATGGCGGCGGGACTACTTAAAAAATCCCAAAGAGGTGCGGCACGCCTTCTTTGAAAAAAAGTGCAGCAGGGATATGCGAAGCTTTTGGAACTGGCACTCAGGTTCAAACCGGTCGTGTTCATCGGTGTGACTGTCCTGCTTGTGACGAGTGCGCTTGCCGCGTATTCCAGAGGATTTTCCTTTATGGATATGAATATGGAAACCGATCAGTTGACCGTGACTGTGGCGGCGAAAGACGACGAAAAACTGACGTTTGAGGAGCTCTGTGAGCGCGCAGATGAGGTGACAGAGAAAATTGCAGGCATTGATGGCGTGGAGACGATCGGAGCGATCGCCGGAGGAGACAGCGCCCTGATGTCCATGGGCGGCAGCAGTGACAGTGTGACGATGTATCTGCTTCTGGAGGAGAATTCCTCCGTCACGGCGGGAGAGATCACGGCGCAGATTGCGGAGCTGACCAAAGATATGGACTGTCAGGTTGACACGGACAATTCGGCGTCGGATATGAGTTCCTTCCTCGGAAGCGGTATTACGGTGCAGATCAAGGGAAGTGACCTTGGCACCCTCCAGGAACTGGCAGGGAAAGTGGCCGGTGTGGTGGAAGCACAGGAAGGAACGGTGGATGTGGATGACGGGCTGGATAATACGACGCAGTCCTACACGATTCATGTCGACAAGGAAAAGGCAGCGGAATACGGCATGACAACAGCGCAGGTATTCCAGCTGGTCTATGCAAAATTGGCGTCCCAGACCGCGGTGACGGCGATCTCTGCCGGCGTGCAGGATTACGAGGTGTATGTAAGGAGCGAGGAGCAGGCGAATGTGACGCTCGACGATATTAAGAACCTCACGTTTTCCTACGAGGATAAGATGGCGCAGCTAAGCGGCACAGGTAGCGATGAGGAGAAAGAGACGGACGAAAAACTGTCGGAGGATACCAAGGATACAGGGGATGCCAAGGATATCGAAGACACAGAAGATACCGGGGATACCGGGGATACGGTAAAGGAGATTCCACTTACCGAGATTGCGACGTTTGAGGCTGGCAGCAGCTTAAACGCAGTGTCCAGGGATTCCCAGACGCGCTATATCAGCGTCACAGCAGGTGTGGATGACACACACAACGTCACGCTTGTCGCAAACGCACTGATGAAAGAACTGAATAAAATAGATCTGCCGGAAGGATACTCAATTGAGATGACGGGTGAGGATGAGATGATAGCAGATGCCATGCAGCAGTTGTACCTGATGCTGATTCTGGCGGTCGTATTTATCTATCTGATCATGGTGGCACAGTTCCAGTCATTCCTGTCTCCGTTCATCATCATGTTCACGATTCCGCTGGCGTTTACCGGAGGTCTGTTTGCCCTGTTTTTCACCGGAAATGAGATCAGTGTTGTCGCAATGATCGGATTCGTCATGCTTGCAGGAATTATCGTCAACAACGGTATCGTTATGGTGGATTACATCAACCAGCTCCGCAGGGGCGGCATGACGAAAAAAGAGGCGCTCTTAAATTCAGCAAAGACGCGTCTGCGCCCGATCTTAATGACAGCGCTCACGACGATCCTGTCGATGTCCACGATGGCGCTCGGACTCGGTGACGGTTCGGAAATGATGCAGCCGATGGCGATTGTGACCGAGGGAGGCCTGATTTACGGTACGCTTCTGACCCTGTTTGTGGTTCCGTGTATCTATGACGCGTTCAACAGGGAGAAAAATATGGTGGAGGAAGAATTATAATGAATGGGAGATATGAAAACGGGGCACTGCCGGAGAAAGTGCGGCTGCTGTACGAGGCGGTGCTTGCCATGGTAACCGACGGCTGGGATATCAACCGCATGAAGGTGTCGGACATCACGGCACAGGCGGGGATTGGCAAAGGAACAGCGTACGAGTATTTTTCCTCCAAGGAGGAGATCATTGCGAATGCGGTCCTCTACGATGTGGAGATGCGGCTTGCGCACGTACTGGAAATCACCAAAGGCGAGGGAGATTTTGCAGGAAAATTTGTACAGATTCTTACTTATATGGAAGAGGTGTTCGCGAAGCGACAGGCGTTCTGTCTTCTGGTACGGATCGGAACTGGTTCGTATGAGGTCTCTGAGTCCATGCGCAGGGAATGTGAAAAGAGACAGCAGGCTCTGGGCTGCCATCTGGCGGATAGGATTGTGGAGTCCCTGATGTGCCAGGGCGTGTCGGAAGGCACGATCGGGGAGACGAATCCGTACTTGCAGAAGCTGGCGTTCGTGGCGCAGATGACAGCGTTTGCAGGATACCTGGTCGATCTGGAAAAAGGAGAGAAGATGGCGGTAAGCAGGGAAGAGGCGAAGCGCTTTGTCTATGAGGCGCTGGTGAAGAGTCTGAACTAAAAATTTCTTGACAAAACGGGACGCTGCACGTATCATTAACAGTATGTAAAAGGTAGAGAGAAAGAGGAGTACATGCAGACTCGCCGCAGAGAGAGAGACCCATCGGCTGCAAGGTTTCTTGGAAGGAGATGCGTGGAAGGTAGCTTTTGAACCGGAACACCCAGAAAGCGGTACAGAAGATGTACGGCAGCAAGTGTTCACGCCCGGTTCCCGTTAACGAACCGCTGGTTAGAGAGCATCTGACCGGAGCGAAGACCGGCTGTATACAGCTGGTGAACAAAGGTGGTACCGCGATAAGTCGCCCTTTGTATCCTTACGGATACAAAGGGCGTTTTTATGTAATTAGGAAAGAAAAGGAGAGAGGACAATGTGCCAGAATTGCAGCAAAGAACTTGCCAAGACATATGATCCGAAGGGGATCGAGGGAAGACTTTACAAAAAATGGGAGGACAACGGCTATTTCCATGCGGAAGTGGACCGCAGTAAGAAACCGTTTACCATCGTGATGCCTCCGCCAAATATTACCGGACAGCTTCATATGGGACATGCGCTCGACAACACCATGCAGGATATTTTGATCCGTTATAAGAGAATGCAGGGTTATAATGCACTGTGGCAGCCGGGAACCGACCACGCCTCCATTGCGACCGAGGTAAAGGTCATTGAGAACCTGAAAAAGCAGGGAATTGACAAGCACGATCTGGGACGCGAAGGGTTTCTCGAGAAATGCTATGAGTGGAAGGACGAGTACGGCAGCCGCATCATCAACCAGTTAAAGAAGATGGGTTCCTCCGCAGACTGGCAGAGAGAGCGTTTTACCATGGACAAGGGCTGCTCTGACGCAGTGCTTGAGGTATTTGTGAAGTTATATGAAAAAGGACTGATCTACAAGGGCTCCCGCATTGTCAACTGGTGCCCGGTCTGCAAGACCTCCATTTCCGATGCCGAGGTAGAGCATGAGGAGCAGGACGGATTTTTCTGGCACATCAACTATCCGGTAGTCGGCGAGGAAGGCAGATTCGTTGAGATCGCAACAACCAGACCGGAGACGCTGTTCGGTGATACCGCAGTCGCTGTCAATCCGGACGATGAGCGCTACAAGGACATCGTTGGAAAAATGTTAAAGCTTCCGATGACAGACCGTGAGATTCCGGTCATCGCAGACCCATATGTCGACAAGGAGTTCGGAACCGGCTGCGTGAAGATCACACCGGCACATGACCCGAACGACTTTGAGGTTGGAAAGCGCCACAACTTAGAGGAGATCACCGTCATTAACGACGATGCGACGATGAACCATTTCGCAGGAAAATACGAGGGGATGGACCGCTACGAATGCAGAAAGGCACTGGTGGACGACTTGAAGGAGCAGGGACTTCTGGTAAAGGTGGAGCCGCACTCTCATAATGTAGGAACACACGACCGCTGCGGTACGACGGTAGAGCCGATGGTGAAGCAGCAGTGGTTTGTAAAGATGGATGAGCTGATCAAACCGGCAGTGGAGGCAGTGAAGAATGGAGATATCCAGCTGCTGCCGAAGCGCATGGAGAAGACCTATTTTAACTGGACGGACAACATCCGCGACTGGTGCATCTCCAGACAGCTCTGGTGGGGACACCGCATCCCGGCTTACTACTGTCCGGACTGTGGTGAGATGGTTGTGGCAAAGAGTGCGCCCCAGAAGTGCCCGAAGTGCGGATGCGGCCACATGGAGCAGGATCCGGATACGCTCGATACCTGGTTCTCCTCCGCACTGTGGCCGTTCTCGACACTGGGCTGGCCCAAGAAGACCGAGGATCTGGACTACTTCTTTCCGACCGATGTGCTGGTAACGGGTTACGACATCATTTTCTTCTGGGTCATCCGCATGATCTTCTCGGGTTACGAGCAGATGGGAAAAGCGCCGTTCCACACGGTACTGTTCCACGGACTGGTGCGCGATTCCCAGGGACGCAAGATGAGCAAATCGCTCGGCAATGGTATCGATCCGCTTGAGGTCATCGACAAGTACGGTGCAGATGCGCTCCGTCTGACGTTAATTACCGGAAATGCGCCGGGCAACGACATGCGTTTCTACTGGGAGAGAGTCGAGTCATCCAGAAACTTTGCAAACAAAGTCTGGAATGCATCCCGTTTTATCATGATGAATCTGGAGGGGGCTGCGATTACCGAGCCGTCCGCGGATGAGTTACAGCCGGCGGACAAGTGGATTCTCTCAAAGGTGAATACACTTGCCAAGGACGTGACCGAGAACATGGACAAGTACGAGATGGGAATCGCAGTGCAGAAGGTTTACGACTTCATCTGGGATGAGTTCTGTGACTGGTACATTGAGATTACCAAGACGCGCACCTACAACAAAGAGCAGGATCCGGTTTCAGCAAATGCGGCGTTCTGGACATTAAAGACGGTGCTCACAGAGGCGTTAAAGCTGCTGCATCCGTTTATGCCGTTTATCACGGAGGAGATTTTCTGCACACTGCATCCCAAAGAGGAGACGATCATGCTGGCAAAATGGCCGGAGTACCGCGCAGACTGGAATTTCCCGGCAGAGGAAGAGATGTTAGAGCACTGCAAGGATCTGGTAAAAGGTGTCCGCAACGTGCGTACGGAGATGGATGTGCCGCCTTCAAGAAAAGCAAAGATTTTCATTGTGGCAGACGATGCCGCACTGCGTGAGACATTTGAGAAGACAAGAGAGGCATATCAGAATCTGGCAGGCGCAAGCGATGTGAGTGTACAGGCAGACAAGAACGGAATCGAGGACGATGCGGTATCTGTCGTAATTCCGGGAGCAACACTGTATCTGCCGCTTGAGGATCTGGTCGATTTTGAGAAGGAGAAGGAACGCCTCTTAAAAGAAAAAGAGCGTCTGGTCAAAGAACTCGCCCGTTCCAGAGGAATGCTTTCCAATGAAAAATTCTTAAGCAAGGCTCCGGAGGCAAAGGTTCAGGAGGAAAAAGAGAAGCTCGCGGGCTACGAGCAGATGATGGCACAGGTCGAGGAACGGCTCGCACAGATGAACCGCTAGAAAAGAGTTCGTAAATCCCTGCGTGTTGTACCGGAAAGGAAAAAAGATGTACTTGAAAAAGTACCATCGGACTAGTATGATAGAATGTAGATGGATTGACAGTAGCAGGTGGGATTTACACAGAATGGGGAGCGGCGGACTATGGCGGAACTTACACAACAGAAACCTATTATACGCATAACATTTGATGAGATGGAGGCCTATATGCTGCTCCCGGAGCCGGAACAGGGAACAGGGTATACGGACTCCCAGATCCGGCAGGAGATGGCAGCGAGAGGAATCACCACAGGCATAGATGAGCAGCGGATTTCCGATATGCTGGAGGGGCATACATACAATGCAGAGCTTCTGGTCGCGCAGGGGAAGAAGCCGGTGGATGGAACGGACGGTTACTACGAATACAAGTTCGACACGAACTTTGACGGCAAGCCGAAGCTTCTGCCGGACGGTTCTGTGGATTACTGGTCGGTACATTCGATCGAGTCTGTGACTGCCGGTCAGGTGATTGCCGTGTATCACCCTGCTGTGTCTGGCGAGGATGGAATGTCGGTCAAGGGCAGGCTGGTGCCTGCCAAGCACGGAAGAGAACAGATGCCGTTAAAGGGCAAAGGTTTCGATCGTATGGACGATGAGGTGACTTATACGGCTTCCATGGACGGTAAGATCGAGATGCAGAATGACCGGATTGTGGTTCTTCCGGTACATGAAGTCTCGGGGAATGCAGAGCTGGCAGAGGGTAATATCGACTTCCGCGGAGATATTGTCATTCACGGGAATGTGGAGAGCGGCGTCAACATCCGGGCAACCGGATCAATCACGATCGACGGTGTCGCCGAAGCGTGCATGCTGGAAGCCGGCAAGGACATCATCCTAAGAGGCGGTATGCTCGGCGGCAACAAGGCGTCTGTGAAGACGAAGGGCGCGATTACTGCGAAGTTTTTTGAGTTCACGAACATTCTGTGTGAGGGTGATCTGCAGGCGGATGTGCTGATGGATTGTTCGGTGATCTGCCATGGGCAGATACGTCTGACCGGAAGAAAGGGCAGTATTATCGGCGGTAAGGTACAGGCGATCCGCGGACTGATTGCAACCTCGCTTGGCAATGATGCCGAGAAGCGCACCGAGATCTTTGTCGGTGCCGGAATTGATGTGTACAGCCGCCTGCGTGTCATGGAGAAGAAGATCGAGACGACGAGGGAGGAACTGGCGAAGATCGAGGAAGGATTGGAGAAGTTCGAGATTCTCTCCAAGGAGCGTGGCGTCAGCTACACGAACGATCCGCGCCGGACGTCGCTGCTTCGGATTAAGATCAAGGATTCTGCAATGCTTGCCAGCGACGAGGAGGAAGTGCGGAAGCTCCGTATTCTCGCAGAGAGTTCAAAAGGGGCTTGTGTCTCGGTGATCCAGGAGATTTATCCCGGCGTGATCATCAATATGGACGAGTTGAAGCTTGCCTTGAAAAATATGGCAACCGGAGTGGAATTTTACAAATTACCGGACAAGATCGGAACAAGACCGTGCAGCGCCGGTGTCGAATAGCAGAAGTTTCTGCGTCAAAAATAGCTTGATTATTAGCACCACTATATTATAATGAGAAAGTGAATAATATAGTGGTGTTTTTATATTGATGACAGAGGTGATAACAGTGATCAATTTTGAAGAAGAATTAAAGAATTTTAAGCCGAGCCTGGAAGTGGAAGAGGCGGAGCAGGCTATCTATAATCATGAACTCACGGATATGACGGACGTATTGCAGGAGATCCTGCAGGATATGAAGCGCGGCATGTAGAAGCAGGCAGGGTCAGGATTGATAAAGTGAGGTTTTCCATGGAATGTTATAATTGCGGGGCGAAGCTGGGCAAGGGCGATATCTGCCAGAACTGCGGAGCCAATGTTAAAATATACAAAAAGATCATTATGGCGTCCAATGCCTACTATAATGATGCGTTAGAGAAGGCGGCAGTGCGGGACCTGTCCGGCGCGATAGAGAGTCTTAGGACCAGCCTTCGTTTTTATAAGATGAATATCGATGCGCGCAACCTGCTCGGACTGGTCTACTTCGAGACGGGCGAGGTGGTCGAAGCGTTGACGGAGTGGGTCATCAGCAAGAATTACCAGCCGAGGGACAACGCCGCAAGCCGGTATTTAAATGAGATCCAGAACAATCCGTCAAGGCTGGATACGATCAACCAGACGATCAAAAAATACAACCAGGCGCTGCTGTACTGCAGACAGGACAGCCGGGATCTGGCGATCATCCAGCTCAAGAAAGTGCTGTCCTTAAATCCGAAGCTGGTAAGCGGTCATCAGCTGCTCGCGCTCCTCTACATTCAGGAGAAGAAGTACGACCTTGCCAAGAAGTCGCTTCGGAATGCGGGAAAAATTGACGCCAACAACACCACGACGCTACGCTATTTAAAAGAAGTCAACGCCGGATTGCGTGAGAATAACCCGAAAAAGCAGAAGAACGAGGATCTGATCTCCTATCAGAGCGGCAATGAGACCATCATCCAGCCGCGCTATCTCAAGGACAATTCCGCAATCGGAACGATCATCAATATGGTGATCGGAATTGCAATCGGTGCGGCGATCACCTGCTTTCTGATTGTGCCGGGAGTGCGCAGGGAGATCCAGAATCAGGCGAAAGCGGAGGTTCTTGACGCCAACAATGCCGTGGCATCCAAGAATCAGAGCATCAGTTCTTTAGAAGCGCAGATCGAAGATCTTACATCACAGATCACGGATGCGAAGAACGAGGAGGAGAGCAGCGCCGGAAAGGTCAACACTTACGAGCAGCTTCTGCAGGCGTATGTGGCGTACACCGACGGTGACATCGAGAAGGCTGGGACGGCACTCGGCAACGTCAATACCGATTATCTTTCGGATGACTCCATGACTGTGTACGATACGATCAATGCACAGGTAAACGCGGAGTATATCAGCGCCGTATATAAGGAAGCAACAGATGCTTACAATGCGCAGGAGTTTACACAGGCAATCGAGGATTACCTCAAGGTGATCGAACTCGATGAAACCTACGACAACGGCAATGCGCTGTACTACCTTGCGCAGTCTTACCGCAGGAATGACGACATGGACAATGCCAAGACCTATTATCAGAAGTTTGCGGATCTGTATCCGGGAACCGAGCGCGCTGCCAATGCACAGAGGTATCTGAACACCGAAGAATAAGCGGGGACAGGAAGAAGCAGGGTACTGCGCAAACAGACACAACAGTGATAAGACAAAAGAATTATGATACAAAAGACGTCGAACGGAGCAGTCCGTACCGGCGTCTTTTTTGTTTCATAGGAAACTTTGTTCCTATTATACAAAAATGCCATAAAGAAGAAAGGGAGGAAAAAGGATGGAAAGATATTGCGAACAGGAAAAAAACTGCCTGCGGGTGTATGTCCCGAGGGAACTCGATCATCATGAGGCAGACCGCCTGAAACAGGAGGCGGATTTCTTTATTGAGACCGGTCAGGTGAAGACGCTCGTGTTTGATTTTGCGGGAACGGAGTTCATGGACAGCTCCGGAATCGGGGTGATTATCGGGCGGAGCCGGAAGATGGGATATTTTGGCGGTGAGGTGTATGCGGAACATTTAAGCGGCAGAATCCTTAAGATTTTTAAGGTGTCCGGACTTCACACGCTGATACGGACAAGCGTACCTAAGCAGCAGAAAGAGCGGGAAGGGGAGAAGCACAATGCATAGTAAGAATGAAGTGGAATTAAGTTTTGATGCGCGTTCCGTCAATGAGGGATTTGCCAGAATGGCGGTGGCTGCATTTATCACAGAACTGAATCCGACGATGGATGAACTCTCGGATGTCAAGACGGCCGTGTCGGAGGCGGTGACCAATGCAATCATTCACGGGTATGACAATCCGGAGGAAAAGGTACATATGACATGCAGGATCATGGGACGGGAAGTGGAGATCATCGTCTGTGATACGGGCAGGGGGATTGAGGATGTGGCGCGGGCAATGGAACCGTTCTACACCACAAAGCCGGAACTGGAGCGCTCCGGGATGGGATTTGCGTTCATGGAAGCGTTTATGGATGAAGTTCAGGTTCAGTCTGCGCCCGGAAAAGGAACCAGCGTGCGCATGAAAAAATACATTGGCGTGCAGGAAGGCTGAACGTTATGGAGCTTTGGACGGAACAGATCAGACAGGCTCACGCGGGGGACAAGGACGCAAGGAACCGGCTGGTGGCAGAAAACTTGGGACTGGTGCACGCGGTGACGAGACGTTTTGAACACAGAGGACATGACAGGGAGGAACTGTTCCAGATCGGCTGCATCGGGCTGATGAAGGCTATCGACAAATTTGACGTATCGCTGCAGCTTGCCTTTTCCACCTACGCGGTACCGATGATTACCGGGGAGATCAGGCGTTTTCTGCGGGATGACGGTATGGTAAAAGTCAGCAGAACCTTAAAGGAGAACGGCTATAAAATCCGCAGGGCGGGAGAAATGCTTACCAGGGAACTGGGGAGAGAGCCGACGATGGAGGAACTGGCGGAAGCCGCCGGGCTGGAGCGCGAGGAGATCGTGCTGGCGCTTGAGGCAAACCGGGAGGTGGCGTCCATCTACCAGCCGGTCTATGAGCGCGACGGAGAGGAGCTGCTGCTGATCGATCAGATGGAGGGAAGCGGAGGACAGAGCGCGGAGCGGGAGGAGCCGGAGAAGGAGGCGGTCCTAAACCACATTCTGGTGGAACAGCTGTTGGAGACCGTCGGCGAGCGTGAGCGCCGTCTGCTGCAACTCAGATACTACGAGGGAAAGACACAGTGCGAGGTGGCAGAACTGCTGTCGATGAGTCAGGTGCAGGTAAGCCGCCTGGAAAAAAAGCTGCTGCTGCAGCTGCGTGAGCGCGTCCGCATGTGACAGAAAAGAGTTGGATTCGTCCAATTTTCAAAAATGTTAAAAATTGGACGAGTTTTTATTACAAATATTGCGACAGGGCGAAAAAATGATACTTTAGAGTAAAAGAATGGTGTCAAGGTGTACGGAGGAATGACAAATGGACAAAAGAACGTTATCTGATATGGCGCGCTGCAACCGGACGGCTATGATCTGCCATCTGGTGGAGGCGTCGATGATTACAATTACGTTTATCGCACAGCTTCTGGTGGGCAGCAGGGGACTGCTGTACTCTCTGCTGGTTGTTGTGCTGGCGATGGGACCGCCTCTGATGGAGCTTTTTTCTGGAGCAGGGACAAGGAAAGCCCGGCGATCAAGCACCTGGTGGCGCAGGGATTCGCTGTGATGTACACGGTCATTTTGTTTACGACGACAAACAACATGCTGTTTTTGTATGTATTTCCGATGATTGTTGTGATTTCCGTATACAATGACAAGGCGTATGCCCTCAAGGTCAATATCGGGGTTGTGATAGAGAACCTTCTGGTTGTGATTCTTGGAGCGACAACCGGCAGATTCGGTTTCCGTGATATGAGTTCCGGCGTGATCCAGATTCTGGCGGTACTTTTGTTCTGCGCGTATTCCTATATCGCAGCGGCGACTTCCGAGACGAACAGCAGGGGAGAAGCTGCAGCAGGTAAAGGATGCGCAGGGCGAGACCGAAAAGGTTCTCGGGGATGTCTCCCGGAATGCGGATGTGATGAGACGCGGAATCAATGAGATCCATGCAAAAGTGGAGCAGCTGCAGTCGGCATCGGAGACGACCAAGGACGCGATGGGACAGGTAACCATCGGCGCGACGGACACGGCGGAGGCAGTGCAGAGACAGCTGGCACAGACGGAGACGATTGGAGAGAAAGTAGGCTTGTCAGCACGGTTGCATCGGATATTACCGAGCGCATGGAAAAGACGCTTTCTGTGCTGGAAAAGGGAAAAGCGGATATGGATACCCTGGTGGGAGAGGTTGAAGTATCTGTGCGAAACAGCGCCAATGCCGCGGATAAGCTCGAGACGCTGAATCAGTATATCAGTGAGATGAATACAATTGTAGAGCTTATCAACGGTGTGACGTCCCAGACCAGTCTGCTGGCGTTAAATGCAAGTATTGAGGCGGCACGCGCAGGAGAGGCAGGAAAAGGGTTTTGCGGTCGTGGCATCCGAGATCTCGGAGCTTGCAACTCAGACCAAGAGTGCAACGACCAACATCACACAGCTGATCGGCAACGTGTCCGGTTCCATCACGGAGGTTGTGACAGTCATCCGTGAGATGATCGACGGAATCAATGAGGAAAAGGAAATGTCTGGGAATGCGTCGGCAAGCTTTGGTACGATTGAGGAACATACCTATGCGATCCGCGATAATGTGGCGAGATTGACGGAGAGCGTTTCACAGCTTGAGGCGGCAAATCAGGAGATTGCTGATTCCGTGCAGACGATCTCGGCAGTGTCGGAGGAGGTATCGGCACATGCGAACGAGACGCTTGCGGCGGAGCAAGAAAATATGCAGCATCTTTTAACGATCGCCGGACGCTCACAGGAGCTGATCGCGCTGACACAGACGGAAGAGCAGCAGTAACACACGGAGACGACTTCTGGTTTGATACGGGGGGAGGAAATGAGTATGAAACTGACAGTTAATGCGGCAGGTTTTAACAACAGCGTCCAGATAGGGACAAAGGATGGACAGAGTGTACGGACAGTAAAAAACGCAGCGTTCGGCGGCGCGACAAAGCTCGGGGAAGATTCAGTGGCAAAGCGCCGGGAGGAAGCGAGGAAGCAGGCGTGGAAGGTCGTGGAAAATGCGTGGAAAAACGACCGGTCGGTGGATGACACCATACAGAGCCACCGGGACAGCTACGCAGAGCTGGAGAACCGCAAAAAGGAAGCGCTGGCTGCGATCGTTGAGACGAATCAGCAAAAGGAAGCATTGCGGGAGCAGTGCGGCGTGGATGCGGATTCCCAGGAGCAGCAGGATCTGCTCCTTCTGGAAAAAGAACAGGATTATAAGAACGGCGTTCTGGATGAAGGGCTGACGGACGAAGAATATGACAGACTGGCAGAGATTCACAAAAAGCCGCTGACCGGGTATCAGAAGCAGGCGATGGAACTGAACAATTATGCGGCGGGTCACAAGAGGGAGATCCGGGGAGCCGACTACGGCATGACTGCGGAGAAACAGAACGTCTCCCGTATCAAGCTGGAGCGCTTGAAGACGCATGCGATGGTTGACGCACAGGGAGCTGCGGATGACATCATGGATGCGGCAAACGACGAGATTATCGGAATGCTTGTGCAGGAGGTAAAAGACCAGCAGGATGAGAAGATGGACGAGGCGAAGGAAAAAGCCGACGAAGCCATGAAGGAGAAGGAAAAGCGCGAGGAAAAGCTGGATGAGATGAAGCTGGAGCGCGCGATTGAGCGCGCGATGATCGAGGAAACCGATGAAGCAGTGGAAGAGGCGGAGCGCATCAAGCGCCAGAATGATAGCCCGGACATTCAGATGACGGACATGGTGGATCTGGCGGACAGCGCAGATCTGAAGAAGAGTGTGGATCAGAACCTGGGCGACATCAAGAGCAGCATGAAAGTGCTTGAAGCGGATCTGAAGGGAATCAAGGTGGATGAGAAGGCGTAAGATAGCATGAACCGGCAGAAAATGCGTGCCGGCAGGGGATAACAGGCAATTCTGAATATTGGTCATACCAGATTTTGTTAATAATTGTAAAAATACTTGTAATTTTCTAAAAAAAGTATTAAAATTCATTTGTGGACTGGTCATACCAGATACCTGGCATGACGGTTCGAGGGAGTATCATATTTTTAATAAGACAAAGGAGGAAAAAGTTATGTTATTCCAGATTAACAGCATGTGGCAGCTCCTGGGATGGGTTCTCGTATTTGCAGGACTTGTAATCTTAAATGAGATTGAGCGCCGCACAAAACTTGGCGGTTATGGTATTTTCGTAGGAGTTCTTGCAATTCTTACTGTATACTTTATCGCTATTCAGATCAGCGCCGCAAACGGTGGCTGGGGTGCAACCAATGATACCTATGTATATATGGGTGGCTGGTTCCATTATGCAAAGTTATATGCAGCAGCATTTGGATGCATCGGTTTCATGTTCTTAAAGTACAAGCAGTGGATCGGTAAGACCGATTGGTTCAAGGTTTGGCCGTTTGTAATCGTTGCAATCAACATCATGATCGCAGTTGCTTCTGATTTTGAGTCCGCAATCAAAGGCGCACAGGCAGTCAATGGCTGGTGGTATTCCATCGAGGATGTATGGCTGAACGGTGGCTGGTGGAACTGGGTCAATGGTATCGCAGGTATCCTCAACATCTTCTGTATGACAGGCTGGTGGGGAATTTATGCATCCAAGGACAAGAATCATCAGGATATGTTATGGCCGGATATGACGGTATGGTTTATCGTGGCATATGATCTTTGGAACTTTACCTATACATACAATAACCTGCCGACGCATTCCTGGTATTGCGGTCTGGCTCTGCTTCTTGCGCCGACATTCGCAAATGCACTTTGGAACAAGGGCGGCTGGATTCAGAACCGTGCCAATACGCTGGCAACCTGGTGTATGTTCGCACAGGTGGTTCCGATGTTCCAGATCAAGGGACGTTTCTCTGTACTTCCGGTACTCTACTCTAACGTAGAGGGCTTTGAGTCTCTGGATGCGTTTTTCCTTAACGACAATGGATCTGACCAGCGTAGCACCGAACACCAAGGTACAGGGATTCATGGCAATCATTGCATTGGTTGCAAATGTCATCTGCTTAAGCGTAATCATCAAGCGCGCAATCGAGCAGAAGAAGAATCCGTACAAGAACGAGATCTTTGCAGATACCAAGGATTTCAAGGTTGCAATCGCACGTGCTGAGAAATAAAACAGAGATCTGAAATGAAAAACTCCGTCCCGGAAGGGCGGAGTTTGCTAAGAACATAAAATAAAGTGTGTAAGTTGTTGGTATTAACAAAACTTACACACTTTATTTTTTTGACTGAGAAATATATGTTTGGCAGTCTGTTTATTTCCAGATTAGAGGACAGATAAAAATTAGGATCAGGAGGTCAGTATGTCAATAAAATTGTGAAAATCTGATGCGTGGATAAGCTTTTCTACGGTAGTGCTGTTCTCAAAATGCTCCAGTAAATTAGAATAGACATATTTAAAATCCATACGCTGCTGATGGTTGACGCCGATCATCATAATAATTTGAACATCAAAGGTTCCCCAGCGAAGAGGTTTTTCGTTAACGATTACAAATCCAATATTTTTTTGGGTAGAGCAGACGATGGAATGTGGGATTGCCACTTTGTTGTCAAAACTGGTGGGGGTAACAGCCTCCCGTTCCAGAACAGAGTCAGTAAAAGCTTCCGGAGCAATACCCAGAGCAACCAGTTTTTCTGCCATATAGCGTATCATATCTTCCACAGAATTTTCGTAATGATTTTTTTCAAATAATTGCGGATCCATAAAACTAATTAGTTTATCGTGGAATATTCTGCGTTTTTTTCAGCCAGAAGTTCGTTACAGACAGATTGTATTTTTTAAAATCATGCTCTGTAATAATTGTATTTGTTTGTATGACTCTGAGATTGGCCTGTGGCAGAACCTGATTCGTGGCATCGATAATCAAATCGTAGTAAGCAGGATTAACGTCATCCAGAGTGTTAGTAACCTCCGCAATTTTGCATTTTCCGGATAATTTTTGAGTAATGGATTCCAGAGAATGCTTATTGTAATAGTTATAATAATTATTTACTACCAGAACTGCCTTTATTTCGGGATGTTCATCCATTTTTTTCCCAAGAACAGCACCTACATGAAGAGATATAAAAGTTATCTCATCTTTATTTAACTCATAACCAAAAGTAGTTTTAATTTCTTGTGCAATAAAAACGGCGATTTCGTAAATTAACGGATTCTGAATAAAAATCTCATCTGACAAGGGAGTCCGGATGGAAACATTGTGCCTGCATCGAAATAGTGCATTGGAGAGATGGACAGTGAAAAAATTAATAAAATCCGTGTCATATAAATCAATATAGTAAATGGTTTTTACCTGTTTTATAATTTCATTGACAAACTGAATAAGTGCGCTGTCCACAATCCGGGGCAGGTCAATGACATTATTGATGTTGATTGCACTTGTTTTTGTCATGATAATGAATGCCAGCTGCTGCAGTTCATTTTCGTTAAACTGTATGGGGCATAAGCGCGAGATCTGGTCAAAGATCCGGCTGGCGGCACGATATTCGGCAGTGTGAATTGTCGCGCTGTCGTAAAGTGGCTTTTCCAATAGACATTCCCTGATTTTGATACGGGTCATATTGATAATGACATGAATAATAATGCTTTTGAAAGCGTAATCGGAGGCATAAAGGTTTTCGGCCTGCAAGGCCTCATGGACAATTGCCCGCAAAGAATCTGGAGAAATATTCAAAATCTTACAGAATGACTCTAAAGTCAGATCTATGGTAGAATCCAGATTCGAGGTAAGATAATGGGAAAAGAGAGCTCGTTTATGATGTTCTTCACCGACAATATCGATTGTTCCGTTTTGGCGGTGAATATTCAGATTGAAAAGGGCGAGTTTCTTTTTTACCCGGATCATATCTTTTTCAATGGTGGAATAGCTGATGTAAATAGAGTCAGCCAGATCGTATAAATCAAGGCCGGATTTGGCCAGTATTAGCTTTTCAATAATGTAATTAATACGCTCCTCCGGAGTGGCGAATGCAAATAAAGCCTGCGATTTGTTGCCAGGGCTGTCAGGCTCATCGTTCTTTATTCCGATCCAGAGATAGCCGTTTTCATTTGCGGTAATTTGTTCACCGGCGTTTCTGAGTTCCTTGATATAGTTACGGACGGAACGGTCGGAAACAGAAAGCAAAGAGCTCAATTGCCGTGACGAAAGCGGTGTATCTGATTGTTTTAAAACTGTAAGCAGCTTTTGAAGGTTATTCATTATTATAATCTGCCTTTCTGTGAAAGGTGCCAATATATTATAAAACCAGCAGTTTTTTGTATTTTATAAATTTAATCTTATTTATTATAATATAAGAGATTATCTATATCAATCCATTCCTTTCCTAGTGGGTAGGAAGCTCGGAGGATAGATATAAGTTTGAAAATAATGGATAATGAATTCATCAAAAATATAACAGAGGAAGGGGATAATGTAATGAGGATTTTATTTATTTGTGGAAACGGCGTATCCAGCGGAATGATTGCATCGCGGACAGAAAAAGCAGGAAAAGCCCAGGGGTATGATGTAGACACGGAAGCCTACAGTTATACAGAACTGTCGGAGGTCATTGATGACTTTGATGTGGTACTGGCAGCGCCTCAGATGAAATGTAATGAGGAGATGATTCGTGAAACCTGTGAGGAACATGGGAAAAAATATGCGATCATTGACAATTATGCATTTGCCACACTGGATGGAACAAAATGTTTCGAGCTTGCGAAAAATCTGATTTGAGAAGGAGGAGTACAGATGAAATTTTATACGAAATTACAGGATTGGCTGGCAGGTCCATTTTCACAGAAAATGCAGAAGTTTATGCAGAACCCGTATATGCATGCGCTTCAGGTGTGTTTTACGATAATTCTGCCTATGATTATGGTTGGTTCATTGGCAAGTCTGGTTAATACGTTTCGGAACTTTGCTCCATGGCTTCCGGATCTGAGCCTGATCAATTCTTTTTCCTTTGGGCTGATTTCCATTTTTATGGCGTTTTTGATTCCTTACACGATTATGGAAAGCAAGAAGCTCCAGAAGCAAAAAATGATAACGGGATTTGCGTCTGTATCTGCATTGATTGCACTGGCAAATCCTCAGTATGTGGATGGAAATCTCGTAATAAACTCCGGCTATGTTGGGACGGGAGGCATGACAGTAGCAATGGTCATGGGGCTGGTGATTGGCTGGCTGTTTTCTGCTTACTTTAAACATGGTCTGTTTAAGAAGGACAGTTCTCTTCCGTCGGTAGTGGTTGTATGGTTTGAGTCTATCCTGATCATTTTTGTTTTGATTTTAGTATGTATCATCATTGGACAGAACGTGGATTTATTTTCACTGTTGGAAAAAGTGTTCAGTCCGCTTGCGGCAATCGGAAATACTTATCTGGGATTCCTGCTTTTCTATATGATTATGGCATTGTGTTATTGCTGTGGACTCTCGGCGTGGACGGTTTGGCCCATCGTATGTGCGTTGTATCTGACTAATATTGCAGCAAATGCGGCTGCTGTGGCAGCAGGCCAGGCTCCGATCTATATTGCTACCGATGAATTGGTTTTCATGGGCTGGTGTTGTCTGGGAGGATTGGGATGTACACTTCCACTGAACATTTTGATGATCCGTTCCAGGTCAAAGAAAATTAGTACCATTGGAAAAGCGGCGATTGCTTCTTCTATTTTTAATATCAACGAGCCGGTTATGTATGGTCTGCCGGTTGTTTTAAATCCGGTTATGATGCTTGGATATATGACAGTATCCTTTGTTGTTCCTACGATTACCTATATTGTATTTAAACTGGGACTGGTGTCTATTCCGGCAGTTGCCATGATGATGAACTTCCTGCCACAGCCTATTTCCACCTTTATGGTAAACAGCGATTTTCGTGGTATTATTCTTTGGGCGGTTTTATTTGTACTGACTTATTTGATATATCTTCCGTTTTTCAAAGTTTATGAAAAACAGGAACTGGAGAGTGAACAGGAAGTAAATGCTTTAAGAAAAGAGGAGAAAAATGGATAACGAAAAATTAGTTCAGGTAGCGATGAATGTCATTATGCATGCGGGAGATGCCCGGGATTATATTCGGAAAGCAGGAACCAAATTATCGGCTCTGGATTTGGACGGAGTGGAGGAGCTTCTAAAGAAAGCTTCTGCGGAATTGGTAGAGGCGCATAAGGCGCAGACCTCTGTCCTCCAGAATGAAGCGGAGGGAGACAGCGTTCCTATGACGGTGTTATTTTCCCATGCACAGGATACACTGATGACGGTTGAAAGCGAACAGTATATGATTTCTATTCTGTATCAGTGCCTGAAAAATATGAAAAAGGGGGAAAAGTAACATGGGAGAGAAAAGTTTCAAAAAGGGTTTCCTTTGGGGAGGAGCGACGGCAGCCAATCAGATCGAGGGCGCCTATAATGAAGGCGGCAGAGGGCTTGCAAATACCGATTTCCTGAAATATGTAGCACCAAATGAGCGGCGGGCGGATGAGGCTACCTTCGAGCAGACATACGCATCCCTGCAAGAGGCAAAAGCGCATGAAGATACCTATATATTTCCGAAAAGATGGGGAAATGATTTTTACCATCATTATAAAGAAGATATTGCATTGATGGCGGAGATGGGATTTTCAGTGTTTCGTATGTCCATATCGTGGTCACGGATTTTCCCGACGGGATTTGAAGAAAAACCTAACGAAGAGGGACTGGCATTCTATGACAAGGTTTTTGATGAGTGTCACAAATATGGTATTGAGCCGTTGGTCACTATGTTACATTACGATTTCCCACTGCCAGTCTGCGAAAAGCTGAATGGCTTTGAGTCAAGAGAAACGATTACATTGTTTGAAAAATATGTCCGGACTATCGTAGAAAGATATCATAAAAAAGTAAAATACTGGTTGACGTTTAATGAAATCAATATGAGTCTTCAGAGTCTTTCTACCTGCTCGGGAGCTATGCGTGATCATTCGTTAAAGGGATTAGACGAAGAGCAGCTTACGTTTGAGGTTGTACATAATATGCTTCTGGCCAGTGCGAAAGCAGTGATTCTTGTACATGAGATTGCGCCTGAAGCTCTTGCGGGAAATATGGTATGGAAGCATGTGTACTATCCGAAAACTGTGAGACCGGAAGATACTCTGCAGCAGATATTTGATATGAACCTCAACTATTATTTCTATGATATTCAATGCAAGGGTGTGGTTCCATATTATCTGGACCGGTATTTCGAGCAGAAAAACATAAAAAGAAACTACTCGCCGGAAGATATTGAAACATTGAAGAAAGGAAAAGCGGATTTCCTGTCATTCAGTTATTATATGTCCAATATTTCTGAGTATCAGGGCGAACCTATGAAGTTTACGGGGCTGCTTCCTGATCAGAGCCGGAATAATCCTTATCTGAAGATGACAGACTGGGGCTGGTCTATTGATCCGGTTGGATTGAGAATAGCATTAAATCAGCTTTATACCCGCTATGGACTTCCGATATTTATAGCTGAGTTTGGGATCGGCATGTATGAAAGTATGGACAGCAATCATCAGATTCATGATCAGGGACGTATCGAATTTGTAGAGGCGCATTTAAAGCAGATAAAAGAAGCCATAAAGGATGGTGTGGATGTATTTGGTGTTACTTATTGGGGATGGATTGATCTCGTAAGTTCCACAACTTCTGAGATGACAAAACGATATGGATTTGTATATGTAGATGCGGACGACTATGGAAAAGGTACTTATAATCGTTACAAGAAGGATAGCTTCTATTGGTATAAGCATGTGATTGAAACAAATGGAAGTGAGATTTAAAATAATTTACGAATACGAAAAAAATGCTTAGGATTCACAGCCTAAGCGTTTTTTTCGTATTCGTAATAAAGATAAATATAGTAAAATGATATACAGTCCCGCTTTCAAAAGAATAAAAAAATGTAAGATCTAAAAAAGATTTCCAATACCATAATTATTGATAAAATTTTTCAACAATGTTATTGACAACTAACTAACGTTAGATTATACTAACCAATGCAATAGAAGTGAAAATGATTATCAACAACAAGAACGAAGGAAGAGGATGAAATGATGCCGTTATCTATGGTAAAAGAGGGAGAGCCGAATATCATCAAAAAAGTCGGCGGTAAGGAAGAAACCAGAAAGTTTTTGGAGAATCTCGGGTTCGTGACCGGTGGTACGGTGACAGTCATTTCCCAGACAGGCGGCAACATGATCGTCAATGTCAAGGATTCCAGAGTTGCCATTGGAAAAGATATGGCGAACAAGATCATGGTATAGACATAGGCAATGCTATGATGAACTATACAGAGAAGGAGCAGAGTATGAAGACATTAAAGGAAGTTGCCTGCGGGCAGACTGTCAAGGTGAAGAAGCTGACAGGAGAGGGTCCGGTCAAGAGACGTATCATGGATATGGGTATCACCAAGGGTGTGGATATCTATGTAAGAAAGGTTGCACCGCTTGGAGATCCGGTAGAGGTCACGGTCAGAGGATATGAGTTGTCCCTGCGTAAGGCTGATGCGGAAATGATCGAAGTCGAGTAATTTTTTTTGATAATAGGTTAGCACGGACTAATCAAAATCGGAGAAAATGATAAAAGAAAGATAACGCAGACAAATCGCTGCGGGAAAAAGAGGAGCAGAAAATGGCAGTTAAAATTGCATTAGCAGGTAACCCGAACTGCGGTAAGACAACACTGTTTAACGCGCTTACGGGTTCCAACCAGTTCGTAGGTAACTGGCCGGGTGTTACAGTCGAGAAGAAGGAAGGTAAACTGAAGGGACATAAGGATGTCACCATCATGGACCTGCCGGGTATCTATTCCTTATCTCCGTATACACTGGAGGAAGTGGTAGCAAGAAATTACCTGATCGGTGAGCGCCCGGATGCGATCATCAATATCGTGGATGGCACGAACATCGAGCGTAACCTTTACCTCTCCACACAGATCATGGAGCTTGGTATTCCGGTTATCATGGCTGTCAACATGGTTGATATCTTAGAGAAGACCGGTGAGAAGGTACATATCGACAAGCTCAGCCAGAAGCTTGGATGTGAGGTTGTTGAGATCTCCGCATTGAAGGGAACTGGCATCACGAAGGCCGCAGAAAAGGCAGTGGCACTTGCACAGCAGAAGGGGGCGGTGACTCCGGTACATGAATTCTCGAAAGAGGTTGAAGATGTTATCCGTGAAGTGGAAGCAAAGCTTGGATCAAGTGTAGATGAGGCGCAGAAGAGATTCTTCGCGATCAAGCTCTTAGAGCGTGATGATAAGATCGGCGGGCAGATGAAGAGCATTCCGGATGTGTCTGCTGAGATCAAAAAGCTGGAGGAGGCATTTGATGATGATACCGAGAGTATCATTACCAATGAGCGTTATGTATATATTTCTTCCATCATCGGCGAGTGCGTGACAAAGCCGAAGAACAGCCAGAAGCTGTCCACATCGGATAAGATCGACCGTGTAGTAACCAACCGCTGGGCTGCAATCCCGATCTTCGCCGTAGTCATGTTCTTAGTTTACTATGTATCTGTTACTACAGTCGGAGCCATCCTGACCGACTGGACCAACGATACCCTGTTCGGCGAGTGGATCATTCCGGGCGCACAGTCACTGCTTGAGAATGCAGGTTGTGCAGCATGGCTGACAGGTCTTATCGTAGACGGTATTATCTCCGGTGTCGGCGCCGTACTTGGTTTCGTACCGCAGATGCTTGTGCTTTTCTTATTCCTGGCATTCTTAGAGTCCTGCGGATATATGGCACGTGTTGCATTTATCATGGACCGTATCTTCCGTAAGTTCGGTCTCTCCGGTAAATCTTTCATCCCGATGTTAATCGGTAGCGGATGTGGCGTACCGGGTGTCATGGCTTCCAGAACGATTGAGAATGACCGTGACCGTAAGATGACAGTTATGACAACCACCTTTATTCCGTGTGGTGCAAAGCTTCCGATTATTGCATTGATTGCAGGTGCATTCTTCGACAATGCAGGATGGGTTGCATGGAGCGCATATTTTGTAGGAGTTGCAGCAATCGTATGCTCCGGTATCATTTTAAAGAAGACAAAGATGTTCGCTGGTGATCCGGCACCGTTCGTTATGGAGCTTCCGGCATACCACTGGCCGACCGTCGGCAACGTTCTCCGCAGCATGTGGGAGCGTGGATGGTCCTTTATCAAGAAGGCAGGTACCATCATCACATTATCTACCATCATCCTGTGGTTCTTAATGAACTTCGGATGGGCAGACGGATCTTTCGGAATGCTTGATTTCGGTGATCTGGAAGGTGCGGCACTTGAGGCAGCACAGGCTGAGTGTATTCTTGCAAAGATCGGTTCCGCAATCGCATGGATCTTCACACCGCTTGGATGGACACAGGGCGGCAACGGCTGGAAGATGGCAGTTGCAGCAGTCAGCGGTCTGATCGCAAAAGAGAACGTCGTTGCAACATTCGGTATGCTGTTCGGTTTCGCGGAAGTGGCAGAAGATGGTGCAGAGTTCTGGGGTAACTTGGCAAGCGTTATGACACCAATCGCAGCATATGGCTATCTGGTATTTAACCTCTTATGCGCACCGTGCTTCGCAGCTATGGGAGCAATCAAGAGAGAGATGAACAATACAAAGTGGTTCTGGTTTGCAATCGGATATCAGTGTGGTCTGGCTTACATTGTTTCCATGTGCATCTATCAGATCGGTACACTGATCACAACCGGACATTTTGGATTCGGTACAGTCGTAGCATTCCTTTGTGTGATCGGATTCATTTATCTGCTGTTCCGTCCGTACAAGGAGAGCGAGACTTTGAACGTAAACGTAAAGAGTGCTGTAAAGGCAAAGTAATTCGGCAGAAAGCGGGGGATCGATATGGGAACATTTGTTGTAGGAGCAATTTTGGTAATCGTTGTGTGCCTGATCGTGCGCAGCATGATTCATGACAAAAAGAACGGAAAATCCCTGCAGTGCGGCGGCGATTGTAAAAACTGCGGAGGACATTGTTCTTAAGTGGAACAGGACAGAAGATATCTGAGAACCCAGATGCAGAAGGAAAATATCATACAGAAGTTAAAAAAGAGCGCGGCTGCCGCATCACCAAACAGCGCCTGATGCTTCTGGATATTATACTGGAGGAGGATTGCTCCTGCTGTAAGGAAATCTACTACAAGGCATCCAGATTGGATGACAGGATCGGTACGGCGACCGTCTACCGCATGGTGAATACGCTAGAGGAGATCGGAGCCATCAGCAGAAAGAATATGTACCGCATTACCTGCGATCAGGACTGCGAGATGGAAAATGCATGTACGATCGAATTTGACGACAACACGATTGTGGAGCTCTCCAGCAGCAAGTGGAATCAGATCATCCAGTCAGGACTTCTGGCATGTGGCTATCTGAATGGACATCATGTGAGAAGTATCATGGCGAAATCATATGAATAATGCGGAGTCATCCGCCAAGATAGATCCCGGGGCATACAACAGTGTGTTCCGGGATCTTTTCTTTTAAAGAAAACGTTTATGGGAAAGCCTGGAGGAGGCAGGCGCGGGTCTACAGAGGAGAAATAGATGCGTGAGACCCGAAAACCGATTGATAAGAGGGAAAAAAGGGATAAATCTATGATTTTTGGGCACTGGAAGAAAAAAAATGCGTCGTGAGACCCGGAAATTGTAAAATTTCGGGTCTCACGACGTATTTTATCGGCTGTAGACCCGGGAATGTTCTTGCAGGTAGAGAAAATGATCAAAATATTTCGGAAAACGGGTCTCACGGCGTATTTTACCGGCTGTAGACCCGAAAACTCAGAGTTATAGATCATCTGTAAATAAATGCAGCGGGATACATAAAGCTGTATGGATCTGCAGGAAGATGATGGGATGCAGAAAGACATTATTAGAAAGACATTATAATAAGAAAATAAGTCACATAGTTTACGATGGGGGGAAACATGCTACAATGAAAAAAGAATAAATATGTACGAACATGCAAAGGAGAAAAGGTTATGAAGAGAATATGGCGTATGGCAGGAGTAGTCACGGTATGCATGGCGCTTGGTTTTGCAACGCTGGGCGCTGACATTCAGACCGCATACGCACAGGAGGAAGTGCGTGGCGCAGGGGCACAGACGGCAGATGGATGGTCCTATGAGACAAAAAGTGATGGAACACTTACCATTACCGGCTACTCCGGAACGGAAAAGAAGGTAACGGTACCGGCGACGATTGATGGGAAGAGCGTTTCCGGTATTGGATACGGCGCATTTTTGAATAACAGAGCGCTGGAGGAGATGACGGTAAGTGAGGGAATCCAGTCAATTAACGGGGATGCGCTTACCGGATCAACTCTGAAGAAAATCTATCTGCCGGCATCGCTTAATACATTCGGGTCAAGTAGACTCATGCGCAAGCTGGAAGGAATTTATGCCGACAGTGCCAGCCAGTACTATAAGGATGTGGATGGCGTACTGTATAATAAGAATATGACGACACTTGTAAAATATCCGTCCCAGAAGACGGCAACGACGTTTACGGTTCCAGATGGAGTGACTACAGTGGGTGACGGTTCGATGGATTGCAATACGTCGCTTCAGAAGGTTGTGCTTCCTGATTCGGTAAAGGAGGTTCGTATGGATGCATTTTCGGGCTGTTCCAAGCTAAGCGAGGTAACACTTCCGGAACAGTGCGAGTCTGTCGGACAATTTGCTTTTTTCGGGTACGGCGCTGAACTCCTTTTTATATTCCGGCGGCTTTGGATACCCTGGGGGCAGGGGCATTTATGGATACGAAGATCAGCAGCATGACGGTTTCCCCTCAGAATACCAAGTTTTATCTTGATGGAAAGGGCGGACTCTATGAGCATAGCAATTCCATGTACCTCTCAGCTGATTGGACGCAATGGCATCGGTATTGTGAGATGCTGTTCTATTATTATGGAAGTGATGAAGAATACACTATACTAGACGGAACCATAACGCTAGAAATGTATTCGTTTTTTAAACCGAATAATTTGAAAAAGCTTGTGATGCCGGACAGTGTCCAGATATTGGAATCAGACTGGATCGGTTGCGACACTCTGGAAGAGGTATATTTATCCCCGTCACTATCCATTGTGGCTGACAATGCATTATCAAATAATTGCCAGAAGGTGTATGGGTATGAGACAACGGAGAACCATGCGGTAGCGGATAATCTGCTCTCCAATGGCACGGGCGGAACATTTGTGAGCCTCGGTACGCCATATACGGTTACGTATTATGGACCCGGTGCAAATTCCAGTTTTAAGACCTATACGATGGGAACTCTGCGGAGACCGGTCTGGAAAGAGCCGGGAGATAATTGCGGCTACCGGTATTATTACACGGATGGCACCGGCAGCCGGAAGGAGATTACAAGCTGGCCAGATTACCATCTCACAGAACATGGAGATTACTGTAGAAAACGGTTCAAAGAACCCGGATAGCGGCAACAACGGCGGAACGGATAGTGGCAACAACGGCGGAACGGATAGTGGCAATACCGGCGGCAATACAGGAAACGACAGCAACAATGGCGGAAACAGCGGCGACACGGGAACAGCGTTGACAGGAAAGCAGCATTTTGCATCGCTTTTATATGAGAATGCGCTTGGCAGAACGGCGTCACAGAGCGAGCTGGACTACTGGGCACAGGAATTGACCAACGGCAGAACAGGAGCGGAAGTGGCATACGGATTTTTGTTCAGCGAGGAATTCCAGAACAAGAATTACAGCGATGCGGATTATGTGGAACATCTGTACTTGAGCCTGATGGGACGTGCGTCGGATGAGGGCGGAAAAGCGGACTGGGTGACACGCCTTGGCAACGGTGTATCCAGACTGTATGTGTTCCAGCAGTTCACGGATTCTGTAGAGTTTGGAAATCTCTGCAATACCTATGAGATTCAGAGAGGAACCGTCACCTTGACCGAGAGCCGGGATCAGAATTACAATGTGACACGCTTTGTGGCAAGAAATTACACCGAGTTTCTGGGACGTACCTATGATGTGGACGGCTTAAATGACTGGAGCGGACGCATCAACAGCGGATACGGAATGGAAAATGTGGCATACGGTTTTGTATTTTCACAGGAGTGCATCAACATGAACCTCTCGAACAGCGATTATGTCAAGATGCTCTACCGCGGTATTTTCGGACGTTCGTATGACGACGCCGGTCTGAATGACTGGGTGAACCAGCTGAACAACGGTAGCTCCAGAGAGACCGTATTCTGGGGCTTTGCAAACTCACAGGAATTTGCAAATATGGTTGCCAGCTACGGATTATAAATGGACAAACAGCATATAAAATGCTATAGTAGCAGTAAGAGAAGGAATCCGGCAGGATTCCTTCTGTAGTATACGGAGAAAGCGAGGATTGACAAACAATGCAGATTGGAATTACAGGAAAACAGACAATTACAGTGACAGAGGAAAAGACAGCACAGGCGATGGGAAGCGGTACGCTTCCGGTATTTGCAACACCGGCAATGATTGCCCTGATGGAGAATACGGCGTCAAAGAGTGCTGAGGCCAAGCTGGACGAGGGCGCCGGTACGGTCGGAACGTTAATCAATGTGAAGCATGTGGCAGCCACACCGGTCGGCATGGAGGTGACCTGCGAGACAAAGCTGGTTGAGGTGGACAGAAAGCGGCTTGTATTTGAGGTAAAAGCATACGATGCAGCCGGCGTGATCGGCGAGGGAACACATGAGAGATTTATCATCGACAATGAGCGTTTTCTGGCGAAGGCAGAAGCTAAGAAGAATTAGCAAATGAGAATAGTTTTCAATAAGCAGTATTGCTATAGAAGACGGATTGTGCTATAGTAAATGCAGTTAGATAAAACTAACTAGCCAACCACATACAAAGCATACACATTGCTAAGGAGGCTGTCTGGCAGACGAATCGAGGTCGTTTGCCGACAGCCTTCTTTTATTTGATCGTTGTAAAAATGATGCTTGACAAAGTGTATGGCAGAGCATATTATAAACATATAAACAGTTGTTCATATGTTTGAAGGAAAGAGGGTGAGAAGTTGTCTGAAGCAGAACTGGAATGTTGCGAGAGTGTGGAGATTCATCAGGATCGTCTGAAGATTGTGAGCGATCAGATGCCGGAGGAAGAGGAATTATATGATCTGGCGGAACTGTTCAAGGTTTTTGGGGATTCTACAAGAATAAGAATTCTATTCGTGCTGTTTGAAGCGGAGGTGTGTGTGTGCGATTTGGCAGAAGCACTGCACATGACGCAGCCGGCCATCTCACATCAGCTTAAGATTTTAAAGCAGGCGAAGCTGGTGCGCAGCAGAAGAGAAGGAAAGTCCGTGTTTTATTCACTGGCGGACGGGCATGTGAGGACGATCATCGCCCAGGGCAGAGAGCATATCGAGGAGTAGCGGGCGGTATGTGATGCAAAGAACAGGATATGTACAACAGGAAAACATATTAGGAATAAGAAAGAAAAAGAAAGGAAGGATAAGACGATGAAGAAAAAATTCAAATTAGAGGATCTGGATTGTGCAAACTGCGCAGCAAAAATGGAAGAGGCAATCAAAAAGATTCCGGGCGTCAATGATGCAAATGTCAGCTTCATGACACAGAAGATGACGGTAGATGCAGAGGATGACAAGTTCGACGACATCATGAAAGAAGTCGTTTCCGTCTGCGCAAAAGTAGAGCCGGACTGCAAGATCTTAATGTAATAACACGGGCGTGTGCCTGACAGAGAACGAAAGACAATTATATGAAAGCCTGTGTGCCGGAAGGCGCGCAGGCTTAGAAAGGAATACATATAAACAAATGTTTATATGTTTATGAAAATCAAAAGCGAGGTGTGTGATATGACGAAGAAACAGAAACGGATGCTGGTTCGGATCATCATATCCTTTGTCCTGTTCGCAGCCCTGATGGTGGCGGAGCATACGGGGGCATTGGAAGGAATCAATACATGGATATTATTTGTCATCTATCTGGTGCCTTACCTGGTCATCGGATATGACATTGTATATAAAGCGGTAAGAAATATCAGCCACGGACAGGTGTTTGATGAAAACTTCCTGATGATGGTGGCGACGTTTGGCGCGTTTGGCGTGAAGGAATACTCGGAAGCAGTTGCGGTTATGCTGTTTTACCAGGTGGGTGAGCTGTTCCAGGGCTATGCGGTCGGCAAGTCCAGACAGTCGATCTCAGCGATGATGGACATCTGTCCGGAGTATGCCAACATTGAGGTGGACGGAAAACTGACGCAGGTCGACCCGGATGATGTGGAGGTCGGCAGCATGATCGTGGTAAAACCGGGCGAGCGTATTCCGCTGGACGGCATTGTGCTGGAAGGGGAGTCCTTCATTGATACAGCGGCGCTGACCGGAGAATCGGTTCCGCGCAAGGCTGCAGCCGGAGATGAGATCATCAGCGGCTGTGTCAACGGAAGCGGTACGCTGAAAGTACAGACGACCAAGGAGTTCGATGACTCCACCGTTGCAAAGATTCTGGAACTTGTGGAAAACGCGAGCAGCAAAAAAGCGCGCGTGGAAAACTTTATCACGCGTTTTGCAAAATACTATACGCCGGTTGTCACAATCGGTGCGGTGATTCTGGCAATTCTGCCGCCGCTCATTCTCGGCGGAGGATGGAGCGACTGGATTCAGAGAGCCTGCATTTTCCTTGTTATCTCCTGCCCGTGCGCACTTGTGATCTCTGTGCCGCTGGGATTCTTTGGCGGAATCGGCGCGGCGTCGAAGGTGGGCGTACTTGTAAAAGGAAGCAATTATCTTGAAGCTGTAGCTGAGATGACAACGATTGTCTTTGACAAGACGGGTACGCTGACGAAGGGCGAATTCAAGGTTTCCGAGATTCTGCCGACCGAGGGAAGCAAAGAGGAACTTTTAGAGATTGCGGCGCTCGGCGAGGGGTACTCGAATCACCCGATTGCGGCATCCATCCGGGAAGCCTATGGAAAAGAACTTGACATGAACCGTATCACAGACGCCGAGGAAGTGGCTGGACACGGAATCAGTGTCAGCATCGACGGAAGAAATGTGCTCATCGGTAATGAGAAGCTGATGAAGGAAAAAGCAATTTTCTATGAGCCGTGCAAGAGCATCGGAACCGTTGTCTATGTGGCAAGAGAAGGAAAATTCCTCGGAAGCATTGTGATTGCCGATACGGTAAAGGACGGAGCAAAAGAGGCGATCGCCTCCATGAAGAAGGTGGGCGTGAAGAAGTGCGTCATGCTGACCGGCGACAGAAAAGAAGCGGCAGAGGGAATCGCGGCAGAGCTCGGCATCGACGAGGTGCATGCAGAACTGCTCCCGCAGGATAAAGTGTCGCAGGTGGAGAGCCTGTTAAAAGAAGAGAACGGGAAAGAGAAGCTGGCATTTGTCGGCGACGGTATCAACGATGCGCCGGTGCTCACCAGAGCGGACATCGGTATTGCGATGGGAAGCATGGGATCTGATGCTGCGATTGAGGCGGCAGATGTGGTCCTGATGGACGACGACATCAGAAAGATTGCGTCGATCGTGCGGATTTCCAGAAAGACACTCGGCATTGTAAAGCAGAACATCGTCTTTGCACTGGCGGTCAAAGCGATCGTGCTGGTTCTCGGTGCATTTGGTGTGGCGAACATGTGGGAAGCAGTGTTTGCAGATGTCGGAGTATCTGTCATTGCGATCTTAAATTCCATGCGCGCATTAAAGACGGAGTAGAAATAAAAATTATAGAACCTATGAACGAAAAAGAGGGACTGTCGCTTGAAGCGGATGGGCCCTTTTGTCGTGAGAAGTAATATATAAGAAAGACATCCTCTTCGATTTCTGATGGAATGCATCTGGAAATTCGGTTCAAAAAATGTGGAATTTCTAACCAGCCGAATGTTTGCATCTTCGATGATCCGTGTCTTTCCAAGTTTGGAGCACTCCGCGGGTCATGTCCGCATCCCGGAGACAATTTGTAGGACTTTTGTGCGTGTCCCTTATGGCACACCTCTGAACAAAACATAACCGCGCGAAGCCGCTGTCTGAGGCGGTATCTGCCCTATTTTCAATAGCAGATGCCGGCGAGTTCGGTTCGCGCGGTTTTATATTGTCTGTGAAGAGGTGCCATTAGGGACACCAGAAAGTCCGCCCATTGTCTCCGGTGTGTCGGACATGCACCCGCCGGATTGTCCAAGCGTGGAAGAGACACGGAATCCGATGCAAACATTCAGCCGGAAGAAATGCTCACATTTTTCTCAAACGAATATTCCATCTGCATTTCCATCAGAAATCGGTAGGATGTGCTTCTTTTCCTATTACTTCTCACGGCAAAAGGGGCTGCCCGTTTCAAGCGACTGCCCCTCTTTTTCGGCTCATAGGAAAATGCTTCCTATACAGCAAAAAACTGATATAATAGACAAAGAGCAATACAGGGTGTTACTTGAAGAGGAGTTCTGTGAGACACCGGAGGGAGAAAGGATGATTGTATGTAATAACTGCGGTGCGTCATATGCAGACGATGCACCGCGCTGCCCGTACTGTGGTGGCGACAACTTTGAAAAATCTGTGCAGGTGCACGAGGATACGATCAATGACTTAAAAAGAGAGAAGCAGCAGTGGGAGGAGAAGCCCCAGCGGGTGGCGAGAGCAGGGATGTCTATGGCGGCGAAGGTTCTGATTACTGTGATTGTGGCGGGACTTTTGATCAGTGCCGGTATATATGTGGCCATGCGTATTCATACGGTTGCTTCGGATAACAGAGAGCAGGCAGTACTCGAAAAGCTGGAGAAGATGTATCAGCAGCAGGATTACAGCGGAATCTGTACTTATATGAAAAAGCACAATACATTGTATGGTGAAGCATTTCGCAAGTACCGGCTGGTAGAGACACTGGAAAACGATACAAAGGATTATCTGATAACACCTGAGGGAGAGTATCTGGAGAGAATTATCCGTGAGAAAAAACCAACTGGACTGAGTGATGTGAGCTATATCATAGATGCACTTATTGTCTGCCAGAAAAGTGAAGCAGCTGATTATAAATATGAAGAACAGGAGGCAGTCGCTTATTACCGGGAGTATTGCTCTGCGTATTTAAATGAGCATTATGAATTGACAGAGGAAGAGATAAAGGAAGTGATGGACGGGTATGATCCATCAGACAAAGATAATCAGAGCAATCTGGAGCGGATGATGCAGGAGCGGGCATTTTCCCATCTTACGGAATAAAAGCGAGGGCGTGTGCGAAGATGATATGTAAAAAATGCGGATATGATTATCCGGCGAAAGAACTGAAATGCCCATATTGTGGAGAGGTAAATCCGCTTGGCGAAAAATGGAAAAATGAGGAAAATCTGGCGCGAAAGGAGACGCTGCTTACGAAAGCCAGGGTGATTCACTCCATGCCGCTGTATGTGGCGGATAAGTGATGAATGTGATTCTGCTGGTGATTACGGCAGTGACAGCGCTTACATTTCTGGTGCTGGCGATTGGAGTTTGGGCTGGAGGGGATTCACATTACCTGCCAGCGGAACCAGGCATCTGTGCAGGAGGCAGAGGAACTGCTTGTGGCAGAGGATTATACTGGTCTTTACGATTATCTGATTCCTATGAGGTGTATGGACAGGAGGGGTTTGAAAAAATATACGGAGCGCGTCCGGCTGTATGACGACGATCAGGCATTTATGAGAGATCTGTTCCACATCCAGCAGGTGTTAGACTGGCCCACCGGACAGCAGATCGTCCGACGATGTAAAGTATGTACTCTGGGCGGGAAAGAATATCCTGGGAAGGAGACAGGGTGATTCCTACCGCGGGCTGGAGTATGAAGAAAACAAGGAATACTATGATGACATGAAACAGGACGTGGCAGCGGCACTGCTTGGCACTCTGGAAATGACAGAGGAGGAACTGTCGGAGCTGATGGGCATGGAGCGTGACTCGGAGGAGATGGACGAATTGATACGCCGGATCTTTGAGAGAGAGGGCTGGGAATATGAGGAAGATTAAGAAATCTGAAAATACTCTGGAAATTTTCGGATGAGACTGGAAACTACGAGGTAAATATGTCGACGCTGGCAGTCAAGGCAGCCGGATGTGTGATTGCGCTGTTTTTCGTGTTCCTCGATATTGTGGGCGCTGATTGTTACCGCTGTGGATGAGGGAAAATATTCCGGCGATGCCTATCATCTGGACTGGTGTGAGCGGGAGTACATAGATCGTAATTATCATGAATTATATAATACATTGGATTTGTACCGGCTAACCAGTGACAAGTACGCTCTCTACTGGGAGATGGTGAACGGATACAGGGATCACACGCTGTATGACGCATATCGGGCACTTGGTGAGACGGGATTGACGAAGTCTCCTACGAGACGGAGAACGGCACGGCGACACTGTCGATCCCTGTGGAGGAAAAGCGCGTTTTCTACGGGCGCAAGGTGCTTGACAATGCGAGTACCTGCGAATTTGAGGAGAATCAGCGCTACCTGACGAAGTTCGCGGATGAAGTGGAATAGCAGTTTTCTAATGAGAAAAATATTTCATTTACTGCACTTGACGAAACCCTTCTTATTTAGTATAGTATAGCTAAAGTTAGTTAAGACTAACTTACATAGCAGAATACAGAGATATAGCAGGAGGGAAAAGTGTTGGATAAGATTTATGTAGTATACTGGTCACAGTCAGGAAATACACAGGCGATGGCAGAGGCAGTCGGCGCCGGAATCACAGCAGCAGGTAAGGAAGCCGCAGTGGTAGACGTAAGCAGCGTCTCTACAGCGAGTTAAAGAATGCAAAGGCATTTGCACTCGGATGCCCGGCAATGGGGGCTGAGGTTCTTGAGGAGGGCGAGATGGAGCCTTTCGTAACCGAGGTGGAAGGATTTGCGGCAGGCAAGACCATCGGTCTGTTCGGTTCCTATGGCTGGGGAGACGGGCAGTGGATGCGTGACTGGGTAGACCGCATGTCATCCGCAGGTGCGAATGTATTGAACGGCGAAGGCGTGATCTGTAAGGAGGCACCGGACGATGAGGCTGTGGCTGCCTGCACTGATCTCGGTAGGCAGCTTGCGGCGGTGTAGTCATGAGTGTTGTGATTGTAGGCGGACATGACCGCATGGTCTGCCAGTATAAAAAGATCTGTAAGGAACATAACTGTAAAGCGAAGGTATTTACACAGATGCCGGCAAAGCTCGGGAACCAGATCGGATCACCGGATCTGATCATTCTCTTCACCAACACCGTATCACATAAGATGGTACGGTGTGCGGTGGCAGAGGCGGAGCGCTGCAATGCGGATGTGGTGAGAAGCCATACCAGCAGTGGAAGTGCACTTACAGAGATTCTGGAGAGGTTTGCGGATAAATAAAAGAGACTGACGCATGACGGCAGTTTCCAAAAAGATCCTGGCTGGTCCGGTTGGACAGGCCGGGATTTTTTGTGTGCAAAAACTTTGTTCTGTAAAATAAAAAATAACACAATAAAACACTTGCAATATACCCCTAGGGGGTATATAATGAGCCTGCAAATGAGGAATAGAAACAGACTTGCGGGTAAATAGTAAGAAAGAGGGCTAAGCGTATGGCAGAGGAAAAGGAATGCTGCTGTTCCCATAAGACAAAGGAACGGTCAGAGAAAGAATACAAGGATATGATTCACCGTTTAAACCGCATCGAGGGACAGATTCGCGGAATTAAGGGAATGGTGGAGCGGGATGCTTACTGTACGGATATTCTGGTGCAGGTGGCGGCTGTGAATGCGGCGCTCAACAGTTTTAACAAGGTGCTTCTCGCCAACCATATCAAGACCTGCGTGACGAATGATATCCGCGAGGGCAGGGAGGAGACTGTCGACGAACTGGTGACGGTGCTCCAGAAATTGATGAAATAGATGGGAGAGGGAGGAAGATGAAGCAATATACAGTGACGGGAATGAGCTGTGCGGCGTGCAGCGCGCGCGTGGAAAAAGCAGTGTCGGAGGTGCCGGGTGTGACATCCTGCGCGGTGAGTCTTCTGACGAATTCCATGGGTGTCGAGGGAACCGCGGCGCCGCAGGAGATCATCCGGGCGGTTGAGAACGCCGGATACGGCGCTGCCGAGAAGAAGCGGGGCGGCGCGGAAACCGCGGGAGCGGCGGAGGCGATGCCGCAGGAAGATATGTTAAAGGATCGGGAGACGCCTCTTTTAAAAAAGAGACTGGTGGCTTCGGTAGGCTTTCTGGCAGTGCTGATGTATTTTTCCATGGGACACATGATGTGGGGATGGCCGCTGCCGGCGTTCTTTGAAGGAAACCATGTGGCGATGGGGCTGGTACAGCTCTTGCTGACGGTGGTGATCATGGTCATCAACCAGAAGTTCTTTATCAGCGGATTCAAGAGTCTCTGGCACAGGGCACCGAATATGGATACACTCGTAGCGCTGGGGGCAACGGCAGCGTTCGGCTACAGTACCTACGCACTCTTTGCAATGACCGATGCACAGGTGCGCGGCGATATGGACGGGGTCATGCGCTATATGCACGAGTTCTACTTTGAATCGGCGGCGATGATTTTGACGCTGATCACGGTCGGAAAAATGCTCGAGTCGCGTTCAAAAGGCAAGACGACCGATGCGCTCAAGAGCCTGATGAGCCTGGCACCGAAGACAGCCACCATCGTGCGTGACGGTGTGGAACAGGAGGTTCCGGTCGCGCAGGTCAAAAAGGGAGACGTCTTCGTGGTGCGCCCGGGGGAGAACATACCCGTGGACGGTATCATCCTCGAGGGCAGCAGTGCCGTGAATGAGGCGGCGCTGACCGGCGAGAGCATACCGGTGGACAAGGCGCCAGGAGATGAAGTCTCCGCGGCGACCGTGAACCAGTCCGGCTTTTTAAAATGCGAGGCGATGCGAGTCGGCGAGGATACAACCTTATCCCAGATCATCCAGATGGTCAGCGATGCCGCGGCGACCAAGGCGCCGATTGCCAAGATTGCCGATAAGTATCGGGCGTATTTGTACCGACGGTCATTGGAATTGCGATCGTGACACTGATTGTGTGGCTAGCTTGCCGGAAAGCCGGTCGGCTTTGCGCTGGCGAGAGCGATCTCTGTTCTGGTCATCAGCTGCCCGTGTGCGCTCGGACTTGCCACTCCGGTAGCCATCATGGTCGGAAACGGCATGGGTGCTAAGAACGGTATTATGTTCAAGACGGCAGTCTCTCTGGAGGAGACCGGAAAAATGCAGATTGTAGCGCTCGATAAGACCGGAACCATCACGAGCGGAGAGCCGCGAGTTACGGATGTCCTTCCGGCGGAAGGCGTTCCGGCGGAGGAGCTGCTGCATGCGGCAGGGATTCTGGAGCAGAAGAGTGAGCATCCGCTTGCAAAGGCCGTTCTTGCCTATGTGAAGGAGCAGGCCGGGGCAAAGGAGCAGTCCGGCGGGAAGAGGGCGTCTGTGGCAGACGGAGCATCCGGCGGAGAGGACGGCCTAGATATGCTGACCGATTTCATGGCGCTGCCGGGCAATGGTCTGACCGGTGTGCGGGATGGAAGCCGGCTTTACGGCGGCAATCTCACTTTTATCGAGCAACACGTGAAGGTGTCCGATGCCGCGAAGCGGCAGGCAGAGCAGCTCGCCATGCAGGGCAAGACGCCGCTGTTTTTTGCAAAGGATGAGAAGCTGCTTGGCGTAATCGCCGTGGCGGATGTCATCAAGGAGGACAGCCCGCGTGCGGTGGCAGAACTGCAGAACATGGGAATCTATGTGGTGATGCTGACCGGCGACAATAAGCGGACGGCGCAGGCGATCGGAAAAGCGGCAGGCGTGGACGAGGTGATCGCCGGCGTGCTTCCGGACGGCAAGGAGCAGGTGGTAAGAGAACTGCAGAAAAAAGGGCAAAGTGGTCATGGTCGGCGATGGAATCAATGACGCGCCGGCGCTTACAAGGGCGGATATCGGAATGGCGATCGGCGCCGGAACGGATATTGCCATTGATGCCGCGGATGTCGTGCTGATGAAGAGCCGCCTGTCGGATGTGCCTGCGGCAATCGCTTGAGCCGCGCAACCCTGCGCAATATTCATGAAAATCTGTTCTGGGCATTTTTCTACAATATTATCGGCATTCCTCTTGCGGCAGGCGTGTGGATTCCGCTGTTCGGCTGGCAGTTAAACCCGATGTTCGGTGCGGCAGCCATGAGCTTATCCAGCTTCTGTGTTGTGACCAACGCGCTGCGCCTGAATCTGTTCCGGATGTATGACGTCGGAAAAGACCGCAGGATCAAAAATGCGGTGACAGGGCAGACCGCCGCAGCTGCGGCGAAGGAGCCGGATGACGCTTTGGAGAAGAAATCAGAAACAAATCAAAAAAAGGAGAATGAGACAATGAAAAAGACAATGAAGATTAACGGTATGATGTGTGGACACTGTGAGGCGAGAGTCAAGAAAGCACTCGAAGCGGTAGAAGGCGTGCAGGAGGCTGTAGTCAGCCACGAGGCAGGAAACGCGGTTGTGACGCTTAGCAGCGACGTGGCGGATGAGGTCTTAAAGAAGGCGGTTGAGGATCAGGATTACGAGGTGGTTTCTGTCGAATCCTAGAAAATAAGGTCAAAAGTTTCATTGACTTTATGAGGTCGGCTTGGTACAGTGAAAGGTAGGAGGAATGTTATGCGTTATGTACCACTCAGGGAGGCAGAACCGGGCATGGTTCTTGCAGCCGACCTTTATGATTCCGTCGGAAGAACGTTGATTGGCTGCCATTGCGAATTGACGGAGAGCTATCTGGAAAAACTGGAAGCTTACGGATTCGACGGTATATATATAGAAGATAAACTTTCAGAGGGCATCACGATTGAGAGTGTGATTACGCCGCAGTTAAGGCAGGAGGGACAGGAGCGCATCCGTGCCTGCGACATTGACGGATGTAAGCTGATTGCCAGACGCATGGTGGAGGAGATTTTATCCTGCGGAAATGTGTCTCTTGATCTTACGGACTTAAGAAGCTACGACGATTACACTTACGCACATTCTGTGAACGTGGCGGTATACTGCGGCGTCATTGGAATGGGTATGGGGATGAGTGAAGTGGAGCTGGGGCATCTTGTGACTGCGGCATTGCTTCATGACCTCGGAAAGCTGCAGATCCCGGATGAGATCTTAAACAAGCCGGGACGTCTGACACAGGAAGAATATCTGATTATGAAATCCCACGCAACACTGTCGTACCAGATTATCAGTGAGCGGTGGGATATTTCTGCGCATATCAAGGAGGCCGTGCTGCATCACCATGAAAATGTGGACGGAAGCGGATACCCGGACGGGCTGGAAGGCGCGCAGCAGACGATATTTACCAGGATTCTGCACGTGGCGGATGTCTATGATGCACTTACGTCCAGGCGCCCGTACAAGGAGCCATACGCACCGTACGAGGCGACAGAGTATCTGATGGGCGGCTGCGGCATCATGTTTGACCGCGAGGTAGTGGAGACACTTCTAAAGTATGTGCCGCTCTATCCGAAGGGAACGATGGTTACGCTTTCCGATGGAAGAGAAGCCATCATCTATGAGAATTTTGGCGTACATAATTTAAGACCCGTAGTGCGTCTGATGGACGGGGAACTGTTGGATCTGTCCAACGAAGCGAACTACCATATTACATTGCGTATGAAGACGGAATCCGGCTTCTCCACGGAAGAGGCAGAAAAGGAGCGCAACGAGATGATACGGCCGCCGGTACGCTGCCGGATCATGGTTGTGGACGATATGAAGACGAATCTGCAGATGCTGCGTGGCATTTTAGAGCCGTTATATGATGTCATCCTGATGAAATCCGGTCACCAGGCATTGCTGTATTTGAAAAAACATCCGGCGCCGGATCTGGTGCTGATGGATATCGATATGCCGGAGATGGACGGCATCGAGACGGCCAAACGCATTATGGAGATGACGGATCACACGGTGCCGATCCTGTTCGTCACGGCGCTCTGCGACAGACAGACGGTCACGCTGTGCCGGAATCTGGATGCGGCAGGTTACATTGTAAGACCGTACAAGCCGGTCTTTGTCAAGACAGAGATTAAGAGGATTCTGATGGGGCGGAGTGAGATTGAATGATATTATTGGTTCAGATAATATGTCTTTGTTATACGCTGTATGTACTGCAGGAATATGCCACTTCCGGTGCATATTCCAGACAGCACAGGCTGCTGCCGCTGCTGGTCGGACTGATCGGTGTATATAATTTCTATCAGGTTGTCCTTACGCTCACCGGACAGACAGAACTGTTCGGGCGTTTGAAGGACATGCTCTTAATTCAGGTGCTTTATCTGATTCTTATCTATATCATGGATTTTCTGAAAATCCATATCCCCTACGGGGTGCAGTGGATTATGTTTTGTGTGCTGCTCGCGCTGAATGTGATTGTTTTTATGCGCTACCGGCAGCCGGAAATCTATCACATTTATTTCAGAATTTACTTAATCGGATGTACGGCGGCGATCGTTGCAATGGGAACCTACGCCTATCTGCGCCGTTCCCTGACCATGCATGAGCATCAGATTGCTAATCTGCTCTATATTGTGCTGCTCGTGAATGCAGCAGCGATGTGCGCGGAAAAGTTTTTTACTATTCCGGGCAATCTTCTGATGCTGGCAGCTACAACCGGTGTCTGCGGTGCGGTTCATTATCTGATCCAGACGGATCAGCTGATGGATACGGGCGAGCTTCTGCGCGAGCGGCTGTACGATGACTCGGATACGGCAGTGGTACTGCTGGATACCAATTTTTACTGCGTTGATGCGAACCGCAGCGGCAGAAGTCTGTTTGCGGGTCCGATGCAGTTGTATGAGAGAAACAGCCGCAGGCACCGCGGATACATGCAGGAGGCGGAGGAGCTGGCGAAGTCCATACAGGAGGGAAAAAAGAGCCGGGAGATCGAGAAGAACGGACAGTATTATCAGTGTCAGTGTACGCCGGTGTACTATTCAGGGAGGCTTCGTGGATATATTCTCGGTGCCTGGGATATTACCAGCCCGAAAAAAGAGACGCAGCTGATGCAGGCATTAAAGGGAAAAGCAGAGATGCAGACGGCGCGGAAAAGTGATTTCCTCGCGCAGATGAGCCATGACCTGAAAAGCCCGCTGCACGCCATCATCGGAATCACGGATATTTTAAGCAGCCGCAAGGAACTCACGGCAAGTGACCGTGCACTCCTGCTTCACATCAAGGGAGCTGGGAACAGCCTTGTGGAACAGGTGAATGCGATTCTTGACTATTCCAGAATTGAGGCAGGAAAGTTCGAGCTGATGGCGGAGTGCTACCGGCTGGATCAGGTGCTCGAGGAGGTGGCACACATGTGTGTCATCAATCTGCAGTCGAAGAGGGTGTGGTTTGAGGCCTGTATACAGGGAGAATTCCCGGAGAAAATGTATGGGGATGCCATGCGCGTCCGGGAAATTTTGCAGAATCTGCTCGCAAATGCGGTCAAGTTCACAGAGGAGGGCGAGATCCGCTGTGTGATTACCTGTGAGGCAATCCGGGATTCCTCGGATGTGATGGTCCGCTGCAGGGTGTCGGACACCGGCACCGGAATGACAAGCGAACAGCTGCGGCAGGGATTTGATTCGTATGTGAGCTATGCGGCAGAGAGCGGACAGTCGGGAAACGGACTGGGACTTAGCATTGTAAAGGAACTTGCAAACCGTATGGGAGGCAGTGTCCGCGCCGAGAGCAACGGCACCAGGGGAACCACGATTACCGTGGAAATCCGGCAGAAGGTGTGCGGAAGCACCCTGCATGATGCGGTGTGCTATACGACGGACAGTCTGCTGCGCGAGTCAGTGGTCTATACGGAGCGGATCCAGCCGACATGGATCTATCCGGGGGCACATGTTCTGCTCGCGGATGATATGCGGATCAATCAGGAGATTTTCCGGGAACTGGCAGCGCCGTGGCAGTTTATGCTGGACGTTGTGCGCAACGGAAAGGAGGCTGTGGAGGCGGCAGCGCGGAAGGAGTATCAGCTGATTTTTCTGGATCAGAGGATGCCGGAAAAAAATGGCGATGAAGCGGCGAAGGAGATCCGCCAGTTTTGCGATATCCCAATGGTACTTATGACTGCTGATATTACCGCGGAGTTAAAGCATCGGAATCGCAGACCGGAATTTACGGCGTATCTGGACAAGCCGATCGATGTGTCAGAGCTAAAGAAAGTGATTGAGACTTATCTGCCTGTCGCAGAGCGCAGGGATTTCCTGCTTCACGCGCAGATGAACCATGGGGCATACCGCCGTCTCTTGCAGACGTTTTTGCAGGAGACGGGCTCGCTTGCAGCAGAACTGCCGGGCTATGTGCCGGAGCAGCTGGAGCTTTTCGGAACGAAAGTGCACGGAATCAAGGGTGCCAGCCAGCAGATCGGCAGACAGGCGTTAAGCGAGAGCGCAGAAATCATGGAAATGGCGGCAAAGACAGAAAATATCCGGTACATGGAAAAGCATATGACAGAGTTTTTGGAGACGATCCGGCACACGTTAGAGAGTGTCGAGGATGAATTAAAGAATCTGCCGCAGGAGATACAGGGGGAAGGCGCAGCCACGGCAGAGGACATACCGGAGGAAAAGCAGCAGATTCTGGCGCAGCTTAGGGAAGCTTTTGATGCGTGTGATTTAAACGGGATTGAGCAGGGACTTTCCCGGTTTGCGCGTGCCCATCTGACAGCGGAGGAACGGGAACTGTTGACAGAACTGCATGCGGCATATGAGAACCTGGATTACGAAGAGGGAAGCGAACTGCTTTCCGACCGGATGCTGTGATAGAAGTGAAAGAAAAAATGATTGTTTTGTACAGGTTACGCGATTGATAGTGTGAGAAAAATTCCCCTCGCAGAGATATACTGTGCGTAGAATAGAAATCCGGAGTTCCCGGAGCAGCTGACAGGAGATCTGCAGCAAATTTGTACAGGGGGGAAAACTATGAATCTGGCAGAAATTACACATCGGGCGTATTTTTTAGACTGCTATCCGCTTGATGAGAGACATTTAAAAATAAGTATTCAGACAGGAAAAGATGTGGACGAGGTGATCCTCTGGGCGGGCGACCCGTATTCCGCCGGGATTGCCGAGAACGAGCAGAACTGGCAGGGCGAGCGGGTGCCGATGGAACTGGAGCGGGAACTGGCGCACAGAAATGTATACAGTGCCGTCCTCACACCGGCGTACCGCAGGGTCAAGTACCATTTTGAGATCAACGGCGGCGGGGAGAGCGTCTGCCTGTATGAGGATGGATTTGTGAAAGCGGGAGAGAATTTTCCTGCGGACCGGATGATCCAGCGTTTTATCTATCCGTGGATGAACCGGGCAGACATTATGAAGGTGCCGGAATGGGCGGAGAATATCGTGTGGTATCAGATTTTCCCGGATCGTTTCTGCAGAAAAAATCCGGGAGAAAAGCGTCATTCCTGCCGGGAATGGGCTTGTCAGGAGGATGCAACCTGGAAGGAGTTTTACGGGGGTGATCTGGCGGGAATCCGCAGCCGCCTTGCCTATATTGCAGACCTCGGCGTCGGAGGTATTTACTTAAATCCGATTCTGTGGTCGGATTCCAACCACCGGTACGACACGATCGACTACCACAGCGTGGAGCCGGATATCGGCACGGAGGAAGAACTGAAGGTGTTGATTGCGGAGGCGCATGCGCTGGGACTTCGTGTGATGATCGATGCGGTATTTAATCATTGCGGGGCAAAGTGCGCGCTCTGGCAGGACGTGCTGGAAAAGGGACCGCAGTCCAGCTACTACCACTGGTTTTGCGTGAACCGCTGGCCGATCGATGCGCAGACCCATGCGACGAAGCGGGGGGATTATTTTTCCTTTGCGTTTGTTGACAATATGCCAAATTTGATACCAGCGAGCCGGATGTGATGGAGTATCTTACCGGCATTGCGAAGCACTGGGTATGTGACTGGAAGGTTGACGGAATCCGTTTCGATGTCGGCAACGAGATTTCACATGCATTTTTAAAACATCTGCGTCTGGAATTGAAAAAGTGCAATCCAAAGCTTTTCCTGCTCGGAGAGATCTGGCATGATGCTTTCCCATGGCTGCTCGGCGACGAGTATGATTCGACGATGAACTACCCGTTTCTGGCGTGCGTGAATAACTTCTGGGCAGATAAGACACAGAGCGGAACAGATTTTATGCATGGCATCAACCAGTGCTACAGCATGTACTACGAGCAGGTGAACCGCGTGCTGTTTAATCTGTTAGATTCCCATGATACGGATCGTCTGATGGAGAGATGTCACGGCAATGCGGATACGTTTCTGGCACAGCTTACGATTCTGTTCACCATGCAGGGCGCGCCGGGTATCTACTACGGCACCGAGATCGGTATGGACGGAGGCGGAACAAGGCGAACCGGAAGTGCATGCCGTGGGAGGAGATCGATGCGGGCAGCTTTGCGGAGCTGACCGGACAGGTAAAGCGGCTGATTGCGATGCGCAGGCAGTATCCGCAGACAAGGAGCGGAAAAGTGGTATGGGATGTCAGAGAGGATTCCAGATTGTTACATTATTATAAGAAAAAAGAAGGACAAAAAACGCTGGAGGTCTGCATTAACGCCGGGGAGGAACCGGTGCGGACAGGGGAGCGGGGACTGCCGGAGCCGGAGGACTGCCTGTTCGCGAACGGATTGGAGCACGGAAGCTTAAGACCGCAGGGCGTTTTCATAAGATTAGTGTGAACATGACACTGCCGTATCGGATCCCGTCTGATGCGGCGGTGTCAGCAGCTCCACTGCAATCCGGAGGCAGAGTGTCTGCATGGATTCCATATCAAACTGACTGCAGAGGGAAGTCGCCAGCTGGGTGTGCGCAAAGCTTTCCAGAAGCTGGATACCTAAATAGATGCGTTCCCTGAGTGCCGGAAGTCCTGCGTATGCGGGGGGACATTTCTGCACGAGGGTATCGACTGCATCGAGCAGAATCCGGTGATAGGCATCCCGGACAGCCAAAATCTTCTGTGTTTTTTGTTCGCAGGTGTGATAAAATGAATTTACAATGGTTTTTACAGGAAAATGTATTGAGGGGAATTTCATATGTTAAAGGTTTTTTTAGCGGAAGATGAGATCGTTATGCGGGAGGGCATAAAGAACAACATCGACTGGCAGGGGGAAGGCTTTGAATTTGTTGGTGACGCGGGCGACGGGGAGCTCGCCTATCCGATCATCCAGAAGACGAGACCGGATATTCTGATCACGGACATTAAGATGCCGTTCATGGATGGACTGGAGCTGAGCCGTCTCGTGAAGCACGAGCTGCCGGAGACCAAGATCATATTCCTGAGCGGGTATGACGAGTTCCAGTATGCAAAAGAGGCAATCGACATCGGAATCACGGATTATCTGGTGAAGCCGGTCACGGGTGCACAGCTGATCGGGACACTCAAGAAGATCGGTCAGAAGATCGAGGAGGAGCGCGGGAAGCAGAAGCAGCAGGCGCCGGAGGAGGCGAGATCTGCCGGCAGGCAGCGGCTGTTCCGGCACATGGTCTCCGGAAAGCATACCTATGCGTCGGTGTTCCAGGAGGCGAAGGAGCTGGGACTTGAGCTGATTGCGGAGCAGTACAATATCATGCTGCTCCAGCTGTTCTCCGAGGAGAAGGAGGATGTCCTGCCGGAGAAGATAAAAGCCTTCGAGCAGGAGCTGGAGAAGTACATGGAGCAGTCCGGCAATCTGATTGTCGCAAAGCAGAGCCGGGCGGAGTACGATTTTGTGCTGAAGGGCACAGGGCAGCAGTCTCTCGCGGAGACGACAGAGCAGGTAAAAAGCCTGCTGGCAGAGTATTTCCGGAGAGAGACGGCGGTGGAGTATGTCGCGGCGCTCGGGACACCGGTGGAGCGTTTCAGCGAGCTGCAGCAGTGCTACCGGCAGACCAACCTGTGCTTTTCCAGACGCTATTCGGTAGAGCGCAACCAGATCCTTGAGGAGGAGACGCCGGGGGAGACTGCGGCGGAGGTTCTGGAGGATGTAAAGCTCGGGGAGCTGAATATCTCCAGCCTGAGCCAGCGGCAGGCGGAGGCTTTTCTGTACACGGGCACTAGGGAGGAGGTGTCCGGCTTCGTGGAGGATTACTTTGCACAGCTCGGGGACGGCAATGTAAAGTCTATCTTCCTGCGCCAGTACGTGGTGATGGATCTGTATGTGACGGCGGTTTCCGTTCTGGAGAAGAGCGGTTACAAGAGCAGGGATCTCGTGGAGCGGTGCGGCGATGCGAAGGAGATGGTAGCCTACCTGACCACGGTTGAGCAGACCAGGGAATATATTAAGAAGCTTTTTCGGCGGTGCTGGATTTGCGCAGTGAGGCGGTGGACGGAAAATACGACGGCATCATGCAGAAGGCAAAGACCTACATCAACGATCATTTTGAGAAGGACGGGATTTCCCTGAATATGGTCGCAGCGGAGGTAAATCTGAGTCCGAGCCATTTCAGCACGGTATTCGGTCAGGAAATGGGAGAGACGTTTGTAGAATATCTTACAAGAATCCGCATGGAAAAAGCGAAGGAGCTGCTCAGGACGACGGGAAAGAAGGTAACGGAGATTGCCTTTGAGGTGGGCTACCGGGATGCGCATTATTTCAGCAACCTGTTCAAGAAGACGCAGGGCTGCACACCGGGTGAGTACCGCAGCAGAGGGTAAAAGGGGAGATGGATATTGAAGAGAGGGTTTTCACTAAAGAGCAGGCTCTATATGCTGCTGCTGATCTGTGTGGTGCCGCTGACCATACTTCTGGCGTATCTTCTGATTATGACGAACAAGATTTCCTCCGAGTATGACGGGATTGTCAGGAGAATCACAAAGGCAAACGCGTACAACATCAATTTCAAGGAGGACATGGACTACGTGATGTATATTATCGTAGTCAATTCGGAGCGTGCCGAGGAGCTGGTGGACACGGAGCAGCCGCACCGGATGATACAGGCCGCGCGGGAGGTGTTCGGCGAGCTCTATGAGGAGGCAGATTCCGAGTACGCCGCGAACCGGCTGTCAAGCATACTAAAGAGTCTTGACACGCTGGAGGATCGTGTGGAGGAGATCGAGAAGGATGCGCTTGTGACCGGGCTTTATGAGACGAACATGGAGCGTCTGGATCTGAATATCCGCGTCCTGACGGAGCTGATACAGGAGCAGATCCAGTATTATATCTACTATGAGACAACGAACATGGAGGAGCTGCGGATGGGAATCCGCGCGGATGTGGAGAGTGCTATCACGGCGATCACAGTGATTCTCGTCCTGATACTGCTCGGGGCATGGATGGTCAGCAGGAGGATTGTGCGGGGAATCACGGAGCCCATCCAGCGGCTGTGTGAGGCTGCGCAGGCAGCGGGAAGCGGGGATTTTGCGATCCGGGCGCAGGACGAGGAGCTGGATGAGCTCTCGGTTCTGAACAGCAGCTTTAACCAGATGGTGGAGGAGATCGGGCATCTCGTGGAGGATATACGCGTGGAGGAGCTGAATCTGCGCGCGGCGGAGCTGCGCGTGCTGCAGGAGCAGATCAACCCGCATTTTCTGTACAATACACTGGACAACATCATCTGGCTCGCGGAGTCGAAGGACACGGAGCAGGTCGTGAGGATGGTGTCGTCCCTGTCAAGCTTTTTTCGGACAACCTTAAGCAAGGGGCGGGAGTTCATCACGGTAAAGGAGGAGGAGCAGCACATCCGCAGCTACTTAGAGATCCAGCAGTTCCGCTACAGGGATATACTGGAATATGAGATTGCGATTCCGGAGGAACTCTATGAATATGAGATCATCAAGCTGACGCTCCAGCCGCTTGTGGAGAATGCTCTCTACCACGGCATCAAGAACAAGCGCGGCGGCGGACATATCCGGGTGTCCGGTGCACTCTGCCAGGATGTCATGATTTTCAAGGTGCAGGATGACGGAATCGGAATGGACGGTGCGCGGCTTGCGCAGGTGTGCGCCATGCTCCGCGACGGGGAGCAGGAGCCGGAGCAGGAGGAGACGGGCGGCTTCGGACTGTTCAATGTCAACCAGCGTATCCAGCTCAATTATGGCAGGGAGTACGGACTGAAGATACAGAGCACCTACGGGCAGGGCACCGAGATCTGGGTGCGGATTCCGTGCCGGGCAGAGAAAATCAAAAGAAAACGCAACATTTCCAAAAAAATTACACCTTTTGAGGAAAATACGGCAAAATTGTGAATGAGCTGTTCATAATTTAGTAAAAAATTATACTTATTTCAAAAGCCAGTCGGTATTTTTTAAACCGTCCGAAAGCTATAATAGGTACATGGTTAAGGACTTAACCAAATCTAATAAAAACTTTGGGAGGTTTTTAAAATGAAAAAAGTTAGTGAGTGTACTGATGTGCATGGCAATGGGCGCAACCTTACTGGCAGGCTGCGGAAGCGAGGAGGCTGCTGACAGCAGCAACACAACGGCAGCAGATGCAGCAGACGCAGATACGGCAGCGGACAGCGAAGCAGCGGATGCTTCTGACGCAGCAGATGCGGCAGACGCAGCTGACGGGGATGTAATCACAATCGGCTTTGCACAGGTTGGCCATGAGTCTGACTGGCGTACCGCATCCACGAATTCCGCACAGTCCATCTTCTCGGCAGAGAACGGATATGATCTCCAGTTCGTTGACTGCGACCAGGATTCGGCAGTCCAGCTGGAGGCAGTACGTGGCTTCATCGAGCAGGATGTGGATTACATCATCATCGACCCGATCGTATCGACAGGCTGGGACACGGTACTGACAGAGTGCGAGGAGGCAGGTATTCCGGTTATCGTCATTGACCGTACGATTGATGATTCGGACAAATATATTTCATGGGTAGGCTCCAACTTCAAGAATGAGGGTCTTGCAGCAGGTGAGTGGTTAAAGGCTTACACGGATGCAAAGGGCATCAGCGACGTGAACGTGCTCGTTATCGAGGGAACAACCGGTGCTTCCGCACAGATCGGACGTACGGACGGCTTCAAGGAGATCGCAGATGCAAACGGCTGGAACATTCTGGATTCCCAGACCGGTGATTTCACACAGGCTGGCGGACAGGAGGTTATGGAGTCTTACATCAAGAGCTACGAGGGACAGTTCAATGTAGTGGTATGCCAGAACGATAACGAGGCATTTGGTGCGATGGATGCCATGAAGGCAGCAGGTATCTCCTATGGTGTGGACGGAGACGTGATCCTGATTTCCTTCGATGCCTGCACCGCAGGTCTTGAGTATGTAATGTCCGGCGACATCAATGCAGACTTCGAGTGCAACCCGCTTGCAGCTCCGTTTGTAGAGGATGTTATCCAGCAGTTAGAGTCCGGCAGCACACCTGACAAGGAAGTATACATGGTTGAGCACTGGTATGTAAATGAGGACATCCTTTCATCCATCACGGTAAACGGCGAGGAGCAGGAGCTTACCGTGGTTACACAGGAGATCGTTGACGCACAGTATTAAGACGGTCTGACAACAGGACAAACATTATAGCAGGGACAGAGAAGAAGCTGCTTCACAGACAGGGAATTTGTAATGGGGGAGGCCCGTTGGTCTCTCCCAATTTTAAGGAAAGGGTGGAGTAAAATGGAGCATAATGTGGTACTGACCATGCGGGGGATTACCATGACATTTCCGGGCGTAAAGGCACTGGACAATGTGGATCTTACACTGCGGAAGGGCGAGATCATGGCACTGATGGGAGAAAATGGTGCCGGGAAATCTACACTGATCAAGTGTCTGACCGGAATCAACGCGTTCGATGCGGGAGAAATACGCGTTGACGGGATCGATGGACCGGTGGTCAATCATTCGACCCTGGATGCACAGAAAAAGGGCATATCCACGGTGTATCAGGAAGTCAATCTTTGCCCGAATTTGAGTGTGGCAGAAAATTTATTTATCGGCAGGGAGCCGAAGACAAAGCTTGGAACCATCGACTGGAAGACGATGACAGCAAAATCCAACAGGATTATTAAGAGCCTGGATCTTGATATTGACGTAACCAAAAATCTGGAGGAGTATTCACTGGCGCTCCAGCAGATGATTGCGATTGCAAGAGCGGTGGATATGGATTGTAAGGTACTGATTTTAGACGAGCCGACATCCTCCCTGGATGACCATGAGGTTGAAAAGCTGTTCGTTCTTATGCGGCAGCTGAAGGAAAAGGGTGTGGCGATTGTGTTTGTGACACACTTTCTGGAGCAGGTATACGCAGTCTGTGACCGGATCACAGTGCTCCGGAACGGCATACTGGTCGGAGAATATCCGATTGAGGAGCTGCCAAGGGTAAAGCTGGTCGCAGCGATGATGGGCAAGGATTTTGATGACCTTGCAGCCGTAAAATCAGAAGAGAAGAAGGATTTCACCAATGTGCCGGTGGTTATCGATGCGCAGGGCATGAGCCACAAGGGAAAGATCAAGCCGTTTGATTTACAGATACATAAGGGTGAGGTCGTGGGACTGACAGGTCTGCTTGGCTCGGGACGCAGTGAGCTGGCGCGTGTCATCTATGGAGCGGATAAAAACCAGACAGGTAAGCTGTTTGTCAACGGAAAAGAGGCAAAGATCAATGCGCCGATTGATGCGATGAATCTTGGAATGGGACTTCTTCCGGACGACAGAAAGGCAGAGGGCATTATCGCAGACTTATCTGTACGAGAAAATATAATTCTGGCAATGCAGGCAAAGCGCGGAATGTTTAAGCTGCTTCCAATGAGCAGACAGAACGAGATCGCAGACAAGTATATCGAGCTGCTGCAGATCAAGACGGCGAGCAGGGAGACCCTGATCGGGCAGCTCTCCGGCGGAAACCAGCAGAAGGTGATTCTGGCACGCTGGCTTGCCACAGATCCGGAATTCCTTATTCTGGATGAGCCGACCAGAGGTATCGATGTCGGGACAAAGACTGAGATCCAGAAGCTTGTGATCGAGCTTGCGGATCAGGGAAAGAGTCTGATCTTCATCTCTTCCGAGATTGAGGAGATGCTCAGAACATGCTCCAAGCTGGTGGTATTAAGGGATGGTCAGGAAGTGGGAGAGATCACTGAGGAACTGACCCAGGGGCATGTAATGCAGTCCATAGCAGGAGGTGGCAGGAATGAGTAAGTTTAAGAAGCTGGTCAGCCAGCCGTTGTTTTTACCGATTTTCTGTATGATACTGGTGATGGCGGTAAATATCATCTATGATGTGATGGCAGGAAATTTTGCATTTAACTTTTTTACCATCTCCATCCGCAACGGGGTATTGTACGGACGCATCATTGATATTTTAAACCGCGGCAGTGAGATTGCCATTCTTGCCATCGGCATGACGCTGGTTGTGTCCTGCTCGGCAGGAACGGATATTTCCGTCGGCTCGGTCATGTCACTGGCGGCATCGTTCTGCTGCATGCTTCTGGCAGGCTACGGCGTGTCCTCCACCAACAGCCTTGCAGCGCCGCTGATCGTCGGTGTGCTTGGCGGCATCCTGATGGGATGTGCCTGCGGTGCGTTTAACGGTTTTCTGGTATCGTATCTGAATGTGCAGCCGATGGTGGCAACGCTGATCCTGTTTTCGGCGGCGAGGGCAATCGGACTTCTGCTCTGCAACAACATGATCGTATACGTCCGGGATGATTCCTTCAAAATCTTCGGCGGCTATCTCGGATTTATGCCGACACCGATCGTGGTTGCCATCGTGTGCATCCTGATCACATCGCTGGTGCTCCGCAAGACCGCACTGGGCTTATATATCCAGAGCGTCGGCATCAATAAGAAGGCTTCCCGCATCGCGGGCATCAATTCCGAGCGCATCATTTTCCTGTGCTATGTTGTCTGCGGATTGTGTGCAGGAATTGCCGGCATTGTTGCTTCCTCCCGGATCAGCTCTGCGGATTCCAACAACATCGGACTGAACTTCGAGCTGGATGCGATTCTGGCAGTTGCACTCGGCGGCAACAGCCTCGGCGGCGGAAAGTTCCGGCTGGCAGGCTCTATTATCGGTGCGTACACCATCCAGGCGATCACCACCACCCTGTATGCGCTCGGCATCTCGACCGAGCAGGCACCGGTGTACAAGGCGGTCATTGTTATCATTATTGTGGCAATCCAGGCACCTCCGTTTAAGGCATTTATGAAAAAAATGTCTGTAAGGAGACAGCTTGCCAAAGGAGGTGCTGCATAATGAAAGCGAAAAAATTAAATGGAAATACGGTTCTTCTGATAATTACCATCGCGTTATTTTTTGTGATGTATGCCGTGGGCTGTGTGATTTATTCCAATAAGGGCTTCACACATCTGCAGACGTTTTTGAACATCCTTATCAATAATGCGGGCCTGCTCTGCATCACCTGTGGAATGACCTGCGTGATGCTGACCGGCGGCATCGATATTTCCGTTGGCTCGCTGGTTGCCATGGACTGCATGATTCTTGCCGTCGGTATGGAGCGCTGGAACATGAATGCGGTTCTGCTCTGCATACTTGTGCTTGCCATCGGGATTGTGTTCGGCGTGGTGCAGGGCTTCTGTGTCGGCTATCTGAATATCCAGCCGTTCATTGTGACAATGGCGGGAATGTTCTTCGCCAGAGGCATGACAGCCGTGATCAGCACGGAACAGATCTCCATCAGCAGCAATGCATTTTTTGTAAAGCTTGCCAATACGAAGATCAGCCTTCCGTTTGGCTCCTATACCAACAACAAGGGCGTGGTGCAGGTTCCGTTTATCCGTGTATCGGTAATCGTGGCGCTGCTCGTGCTGATAGCCGTATTTTTCATGCTCCGCTATACCAAGTTCGGCAGAAGCCTTTACGCAGTCGGAGGAAGTGAGCAGTCGGCGACCATGATGGGACTGGACGTGAAGAAGACGAAGCTGAAGGCGTATGTGCTTTCCTCATTCCTCTGCTCGATCGGCGGCATCTGCTACTGCCTGAACACGATGTCGGGAAATGTGCAGCAGGCACTCGGACTTGAGATGGATGCCATTGCTTCCTCCGTTATCGGCGGTACATTATTGACAGGCGGTGTGGGAAATGTCATCGGCTCCTTCTTTGGTGTACTTATCAACGGAACGATTTCCACACTGGTGAAGACGAACGGCAAGCTGCTCAGCTCGTGGTCCAACATTGCGGTGGCTGCGCTGCTCTGTTTCTTCATCGTATTACAGAGTATCTTTGCAAAGATCAAAGAGAAGAGCAAATAAAAACAAGGCTGTCCAGGGGCTGTCCGCTTCATGCGGCAGCCTTTTGGCTCTTCTATGGGAAAATACCGTGCTGCGTTAAAAAAGCACCCCGGGCAGGAGGTGCAGCCGGCAGGAGAAAAGGCGGGAGGAATATGAACATATTTCAGAAGAGGACTGTGGGAAAAAAAGGAATCGCGGCGGCGCTGCTTGCCAGCCAGCTGCTCTTTACAGCCGGCTGTGGGAGTGGGGAGCAGAGAGAGACTGCGGGACAGCTGGATACGGAGCAGACGATGCAGCAGGACGGCTATATTGTGGTCGGATATGTGCAGGTCGGCTCGGAATCCGACTGGAGAACCACCAACACACAGTCCTTTAAGGATGTGTTCACGCAGGAAAACGGCTACTATCTGATCTTCGAGGACGGACAGCAGAAGCAGGAGAACCAGGTGAAGGCAATCCGCAATCTGATCCTGCAGGAGGTGGATTATATCGTGCTCGACCCGATCGTGGAGACAGGCTGGGAATCCGTTCTGGAGGAGGCGAAGGAAGCCGGAATCCCGGTGATTCTGTCTGACCGCAGGGCGGAGATGGAGGACGACAGCCTGTATACATGCTGGGTGGGCAGTGACTTCGCGGAGGAGGGCAGGAACGCCGGGCACTGGCTGGAGAATTATCTGGAAAAGCAGGGGCGGAGCGGGGAGACAGTTCATATCGTATCTCTCCAGGGGACGCTGGGCTCCTCTGCACAGATCGGGCGGACAGACGGATTCGCAGAGGTTCTCCAGCAGAATGAAAACTGGGTGATGCTGGAGCGCCAGTCGGGGGATTTCACGCAGGCAAAGGGGCAGGAGGTTATGAAGGAATTTCTCGAAAAATACGAGGATATTGATGTTGTAATCAGCGAGAATGACAATATGACCTTTGGCGCTATCGAGGCGATCCGGGAGGCGGGCAGGACGATTGGCAGTGACGGGGACATTATTATCCTGTCCTTTGATGCGGTAAGGGATGCCCTCAAGGCAATCCAGACCGGGGACATCGCGGCTGATTTTGAATGCAATCCGCTGACAGCCCCGCTTGTGGAGGAGACGATCCGCCGCCTGGAGGCGGGGAAAGCGTGGAGAAGATCCAGTATGTGGAGGAGACATATTTTGACTGTGAGATGGATCTCTCGGAGCTGTTGGAGAGCAGACCATATTAGGCAGGAAGTCCCTGCTTCTGCTGGCGGTAAAATTATCTGAAAAAATTAGCACTCACCTCTTGATAATGGAAGTCGATTTTTGTCCTGTCTTGTGTATCCCGGAAGTGCCTGTTTTACAGGCTTTCCGGGGCATCAGTCATTTTGTCTGGTATTGTAAAGCAGTGTCAGATTTGTCGTAAATGTCGTAAATTTGTGGTCAAAAAACGATGAGAAATGGAGAGTGCTAATAAAATGAAATTAACGTATACAAATGTAAATGGATATCTGATTCCGAATCTCACCTATAAATCCGGAGAACAGATGGAGCAACTTGGCAAGTATGGTTTTCTTCGCAGAGATTATCTGAAGAATCATCGAAATTCAACCTATCAGGTGATGCTTTTACAGGATATAATTGGAGAACACCTTCTGGAAGTAGATAAGGCAGCAAGAGAACGGGAAGAAGTGATCCTGAAGCAGCTGGAAGAAAAAGAACCACTGCCGGATAAAAAAGCAGATTAAATGGCATGGGTAAGAGCTGCTAATCAACACAGAGCGATTGCGGAAGAGATTATTCTCAAGGAATTGATTTATGTATAAGGATTGCCAGTAACTAATCTGGCAGGTAACTGATAAAAATAGAATATTGTGAGCGAAGTAAGGCGTGAGTCATAAGATATGGCTTGCCTTTTTCTTTTTGAACTGGAAAGGAGGATGGGAGCATGGCACAGATTTTTCGTGTAGAGAGAACTAAGAATTTTACGGTAATGAGTAATCATCATTTCAAGAATAAGAATCTGACATTGAAAGCGAAAGGTCTATTATCGCTGATGTTAAGTTTGCCAGATGACTGGAATTACAATATGCAAGGACTGGCAACACTGAACAGAGATGGGATTGATTCTGTTCGTTCTGCAATTAAGGAATTAGAGCATCATGGATATGTGGAACGTCATAGATTGCGTAATGAGTATGGCTTTTATGGCGATACCGAATATATTATCCGGGAAGTTCCATTAGGAGAAGAAAATGATTAAGTGGAGAAGAGAAGTGCCTAAGGGTGGATAGTCCAATTTTGGACAATCAGGTCATAGGAAATTTCTATCTCCGGACATCAGAAAATAGGAAAACCAGATATGGTAAATCCCATACTGGACAAACCGTTGCTATTAATAATCCATGTTATTAAATATGAATTATTAAAGAACCAGTAAATAAAATATCCATCTTATCAATTCACGTAAGTATTAATAGTATTGGATAAGAAAAGAAAGAATGAGGTATGATTATGCGAATGATGAAAAACAACAGATAATGAAACAGTTATGGTGATCGGGATTGATCATGGGTATGGAAACATGAAAACTGCTACCAGATGTTTCCCATCCGGTGTAGCCAGATATGACAAGGAGCCAATCTTTCAGAACAATCTTCTTGTTTACAATGGCATGTATTACCAGATCGGAGAGGAACACAAGGAGTTCTGTGCGGAGAAAACGCAGGATGAGGATTATTATGTGCTGACACTGGCGGCTATTGCAAGAGAACTTGATGGGAAAGGAATGAATCGGGCAAAGGTACACATTGCAGCCGGACTTCCCCTTACCTGGGTGGCTACACAGAAAGAAGATTTCCAGAAATATCTTCTTCAGAATGAAAGCGTGGATTTTATATTCCGCAATAAAGAGTATCATGTAGAGTTTGCAGGCGCTGATATTTACCCACAGGGATTTGCAGCAGCCTTCTACCGCTTACAGGATTTCAAAGGAATCAATATGCTTGTGGATATTGGAAACGGAACTATGAATATTATGTATATCAACAATTCCCGTCCATTAGAGAAGAAATGCTTTACAGAGAAATATGGAACACATCAGTGTGTGCTTGCTGTAAGGGAATCCCTGCTGAAAGAACTGGGAACAGTGGTGGACGATCTGGTGATTGAGCAGGTGATCCGTACCGGAACAGCAGATATTGGTGAGAAATATCTGACAGTCATTCGTAAAGCTGCCGGAGATTATACGAAAGAAATCTTCCATAAACTGAGAGAACGGGAATATAATCCAGAACTGATGCGCCTGTATGTGGTCGGCGGTGGTGGTTGTATGATCCAGAATTTTGGAGAATATGACAAGAGCCGGGTGACAATTGTACGGGACATCTGTGCCACAGCGAAAGGCTATGAAGCAATGACCGTAAGAAAAATCCAGAGAAACGGAGGGATGCTTGTATGAGAAAAGAACGGAAAATCATCAACACAAATATCCGTTTGAATCTTTGTGATGAACAGGACAGGCAGGCATGGGAATATTTGCAGACGATGGACAGGGAAAAATATAAATCGTACACCAGAGCAGTTGTAGTTGCTTTAAACGATTATTTTTCCAGAGAGTACAGGAATGAAGCAGATCCGTATCTGGAAACCAGAGAAAAGGAAGATGCTTTTCTGGAAAGAGTGGAAACAGCTGTCCGAGATGGAGTGAAAGAATTTGCCCCGATGGCTATAGCGAAGAATTTAATGGAAATGCTTGTACCGTTTGTAAAAGAATCGGTAGGAGAAAGTAAGCTGTCGGACAGAATACTAACAATGGAAAAAAAGGATGGAGAGATTACAGAAGATAATCTGGACTGGGCGAAAGAAGCTGATATGGATGCAGCACTGGATTTTGCGGACGGTTTTTAGATGGTTATGAAATAGCAGTAACAGGAAAACAGACTGACAGTAAGGAACAGCTTTACAAAAACAGAATAGCAGAAAAAGACAATGGCAGTGGTGGTATTTCAGACATTATGAATTGGAGAAATGTTTATGACTGCTATTTTTATGTCTTTTAGCAGAGCTAGGAAGAGAACCAGTAAAAGAAAGACAGAAATAACAGGAAAATATAACAGAAAAGCGTTGGTAGATGAGGGGATGGAACAAGCAAGGCGAAGAAAAGAATAGAGTGCCGGTTACGGCACATGATTGTCCGATACTTCGCATCGGAGTGATGCACGAACAGCCTGTTTCAGAAAGAGAAAATCTATCGAAAGGGGAGCTTTTCTCTTTCTTCCACAGTCAGTTCCTGCACCACAAAACCACCGTCATCTCCATTTTGATTTGATAATGTAGGGTGGAAAATATTGCTTGGCTCGTGTCGCTTCAGTGGTGGGGAGATGACAGGCAAGTTTCGCAAAGTGGCAAGCCACTCTGCACCGGAGCCAGCCTTTGGGCTGTCCCTAAACTTGCCAGAGGGCTCCGCCCCTTGGAACCCCGGCACGTCAATGGCGTAAGTATTCCTGCGAAATGTCCACCGGACATTCCTACGGAACATTTACTGATTGACTAGGACTCTGTCCTGCACCTGTATAAGAGAGCGTTGCACTCTCTTATAAATCTCCTGCCAATATGCACCAGAACGCTGTGTCTGTTAATAAAGAATGAAAAATTAGGCAAAGAAAGGAGACAGAAGTCTATGAGAAAACGAAATTATACAGTAACCATACGGATGAATAAAGAGGAATACAATCTGCTTCAGAGTAAGGTTAAGGAATCCGGAAGAACACAGCAGGAAGTTGTGATAAAAGCAATCGCAGATTGAAGATAGCTTCTACAGAGGAAGTGGAAGAACTGAAAGGATTGAACCAGCTGTTTGCAGACATTCTCAGTCAGCTCCGGGGAGCGACTACAAATATCAATCAGATTGCAAGAAAGCTGCATACAGATGGAGAAGTCCCAAACGATAGTACGTTGTATTTCCTCAATAAAAATATTCTTAAGTACCGGAAGGAGAGTGAAAAGATATGGCTATTAATAAGACGATTAATAAGCGGACAAATTCACATGGAGCAATGAGAAACTGCATCGAATACGTTTTGCGTCAGGACAAAACCAGCGAGCTGCTGACTTATGTAACAGGCCCATATTGCCATGACGAAATCAATTATGATCTAGTGTACAGAACATTTTTAGAGGAAAAGAAAATGTGGGATAAGGATACCGGGAGAATGTATGCCCACAACATTATTTCTTGGCATAAGGACGAGCAGATTACTCCGGAGCAGGCATTAGAATTTGGAAAGGAATTTGCGGAAACATGGTTCAGTGGATTTCCAGACCTTAGTAGCGGTACATAAGGATAAAGAACATATCCACTGCCATCTGGTTACCAATTCAGTAAGTTATGAAGATGGAAGAAAGCTGCATAATACCAGAAAGATCTGGAACGTATGAAACAGCTTACCAATCGGATGTGCCGGGAACGTGGACTGACAGTTACCGAGAAAGGAAAGCACTTTGATGGGAGCCAGATTGAAAAAGGGGAAGTCATTGCATGGAGCAAGGATAAATATAACCTGTTCTGTCAGCAGGTGAAGGACAGCTTTGTAGCGGATTGTGCAATGGCAGTATTAAAAGCACTGGAAAATTGTATCAGTAAGGACAAGTTTATAGAAAAAACGAAGCAGTTCGGATGGAATGTAAACTGGTCAGAGAAACGGAAGCACATCACTTTTCAGAACCAGGATGGGAAGAAGGTGCGAGACAGCAATTTGTCAAAAACATTTCATCTGGATATCAGCAAGGAGGGATTAGAGAATGAATTTAATGGAAATAGGCAAAAATGCCAGAGATTCAGCCAACAGAGACAGCAGATCAGACGAAGAACTCAGAAACTATTACAGAGAGCTTGACGCAGCCATCACAGACACCAGAGGAATCATCGATCAAACTCAAAGTGGAGAGGGATATTCTCGTACAAAGTTTCGAAAAAGCGAAAGAGTTCATGCGAACACAGAAAAAGCAGATACAGATGCTGGAAGAAGAGAAACAGACGATCTTGTCCGACAGGCAGAGATTGCGAGAAGAAGTTCGGAAATCAACCGTAGGAATTCAGTGTCTGACAACCGAATTGTCCGAAACGCAGAAGCTGAATCAATCGCTTCAGCAGAGCAACGACGACAGTATCCAACGGAAAAATCTATCACACGCATGGCGAAAGCCTGCATCAAACGGCTTCATGCTCTGGAAGATGATTCTCTGGTTTCTGCGATTGCGTCACAACCAACTGATGTAGCAAAACAGATTTGTCTGTATGCGTTAATGAAGCAAAGTCGATTGGTCTGGGAATTTATGCTGACCGTCATTGGCGAGAAGTACAGATTAAGGGACACGTCTTTTGGTAAGATAGATTTGAATACATTTTTTATGCGCTTGCAGGAGCAGAATGATACCGTGGCTTCCTGGAGCGATACTACAATAACAAAGTTAAAACAGATTATTGCCAGAGTGCTTGTCGAAACAGAATATCTCGATAATCTCAAGGCAGATCATTTGAATCCAGTATGGCTGCATCCTGTTTTGGAAAATGCCATCAGAAGCAATGGCGATATGACAATACTGCCAGCGTTTAATTGCTTTGTGTAGGAGGTAACCCATGAGTGAAATAAAAGAGCGCCTGGACAAAGTTCGGGCATTGATTCAGGAACCGGAGTTCCTGGAAGGCAAAGGACTGAGCAATGAGGTGAATATCAGAATCTTTTGTTATGAACCGGAGAATGAAATGGTTGTCCGCCATTTTGTGAATCAGTTGGAAACTGATCAGTCCTTAGATTGCCATTTGATTGTTTGTAATTTATATAAAACATTTCTCTCTATCTGCGATGATATGGACATCACAGATGCGATTCCCGATATGGAAGAAGCTGACGGGAGTGCTTATCTTCTGGAGCAGCTTAACTCCGCAATCGGTAATGGAGAGTTCATTGATAAAATCCAGTATGAGCCACACGAACTAGGTGATGTGCTGATGCTGACAGGTGTGGGCGAGGTGTTCCCGTTTATGAGAATCCATACGTTATTGGAAGCCTTGCAACCGTATTTTTCGGATGTTCCGATTTTGGTTATGTATCCGGGTGAGTTCGATGGTCGTCATGTAAAACTGTTCAATCGTCTGACACCAAATGATTATTACCGGGCATTCAATGTCATAGATTAAGGGGGGATAAAGCCATGATGATTCGAGATATGTTTGCGGATGACATTAACCGCAAAATCAATGGTGTAATTAAAGTAGATCAGGCTGCTGATGATGTAATCGAGCAGGAGTTAAATGAATATGTCATTACCAGAGAATTGAAGAAACATTTCATTACGTTCTTCAATTATTACGGTGATGCCTTTCGACCAGCCGACCGCTGATATGGGTGTTTGGATTTCTGGTTTCTTTGGAAGTGGTAAATCTCACTTTCTGAAAATGCTTTCCTACCTTCTGGAAAATAAAGAGGTAAAAGGTATTCGGAGTGTAGAACGTTTTCGTAAAAAGTTTGAGGACGATCCGGCAACCTTTATGCTGATTGATCGTGCTACAAAGGGAACAACGGAGACAATTCTGTTCAATATTGATATTGAGGGATTCAGCAATAAAGATAAGACAGCTGTACTTCGTGTTTTTGCGAAGATGTTCTATAACCATCTGGGATTTTACGGAGAAAATCTGAAAGTTGCCATGATGGAGCGTTATATCGACCAGCAGGGAAAAACGGAGGAGTTCCGCAGAGTCTTTGAAGAAAAGAAAGGCAAGTCCTGGATGGAAATGCGCCGTGCCTTTGCATTCAATGGAAAGTTTATTATTCCGACTTTAATGGAAGTTCTGGATATGAGTGAGGACGATGCCAAGGCATGGTTCAATGATAAAACTGCAACAGAAATATCTATTGCTCAGCTTGTGGAAGATATGAAAGCCTATGTGGATACTAAACCAGCGAACTTCCGTCTGCTGTTTATGATCGACGAAGTTGGTCAGTATGTCGGCACAGACACCGATATGCTTTTGAACCTCCAGTCTTTGACAGAAAAAATCGGAAGTGAGTGTGAAGGAAAGATTTGGGTGATCTGCACCGGACAGGAAGCCATTGATGAAATCATCAAAGTTCGTGCCGATGAGTTCTCCCGTATTCAGGCGCGTTTCAAAACCAGACTGAGCTTATCATCTTCCTCCGTGGATGAAGTCATCCAGAAACGTATCCTGAAAAAGAAACCAGAAGCAGCTAAAAATCTGGAAGATGTTTATGAGCAGAATGATTCTGTTCTTCGTAACCTGTTCAGCTTTAACGGTTCCATTCTGGATATTAAAGGTTATTCCGGCCCAAGGGAATTTACCGAGAACTTCCCGTTCGTGCCGTATCAGTTTATCATCATGCAGAAGGTATTTGCTGAAATCCGGAAACATGGAAATTCTGGTAAGCATTTTTCCGGTGGTGAGCGTTCTATGCTGTCTGGCTTTCAAGAGGCTGCACAGAAGGTACAGGATAAGGATGAGTACGCACTTGTGCCATTCTTCCGTTTTTATGATACCGTACATACTTTCCTGGACGGTTCTATCCGCCGAGTAATTGAACGTTGTCCAGAAAGCAGCCGACAACGGCGATGGCATCGAACAGCAGGATGTGGATGTGCTGAAACTTCTGTACTTGATTCGATATATTGATGATATTCCTTCTAATCTGGATAATATCGTGATTCTTATGGCAGACGATATTCGTGTGGATAAGATTATCATGCGTGAAGCTGTCCGCGGATGCCTTGACCGTCTGATGAGCCAAAACTATATTGGCAGAACTGGCGATACTTATAACTTCCTGACTGACGAGGAACAGGACATTCAGCGTGAAATTAGAGATACTAATGTGGATACCGCTTCTATCGTAGAGCGTATTGCTCAGATGATTTACGGTGATATTTTCACAACTAAGAAGTTCCGTTATGGAAAATATGACTTTGCTTTCGATCAGATGGTAGATGGCATTACTGTTGGTGTGGCAACAGGCGGTATGCGTTTACGGTTCCTGACCGTTGCTACTGATGCCATTGAAAAAACAGATTACCGTCTGATGGCAGAGTCCAAAGGTAATGAAGCAATTGTGGTTCTGGCTGATACGCCTTATTATGAATCTCTGGAATCTGCCATGAAGATTCGTAAGTATGTAAAACAGAGAAATGTAAGCCAGCTTCCTAAGAGTGTGCAGAAAATCATCAGCGATCAGCAGGACGAAGCCGGAAAATATGAGCTGAGCGCTATGACCGAATTGCAAAATGCTATTGAAGGGGCGCAGTTCTATGTAGATGGTGAGCATTTGGAAATCAAAGCCGGAAATGCCAAGAGCAAGATTGACCAGTCTCTTGAATATCTGGTTGCTCATGTATATAGCAAGCTCGACCTGATTACAGATAATGCAGGCAGTGACGCAGATATTATTGCGATTCTGACAGGTGCGGTAACAGCACTTCCGGGCATGGAGCCAAACCGTGATGCTGCTTCTGCTATGGAAGAATATCTGGAAATGCAGGATGCGAAAAAGCTGCCGACTTCTATGGCAGATGTGCAAAGCAAATACAGTGCGATTCCGTATGGCTGGAAAGAAATCGACATTGCTGCGGTTGCGGCACAGCTGATTTATTCCCAGAAAGTAACCATCAAGTACGCAGGCAATACCATTCAGCCGGATGACCCGAAACTACCGGATATGCTTCGCAAAAAGAGTGAGATCGGTAAGACTTCCATTAGCAAGCGTAAAACCATTTCCGCTAACGATGATGCGTGATGTAAAATCGATGCTCCGTGATTATTTCGATGTTATGGATGTACCGGATGATGAAGATGGTCTAATTCGCTTTGTGACTGAGAAATTCGGTGAACAGCGTGATTACTATACTTCTCTGGATGCCCGTTATGATGGACATAAATACCCGGATCGTGCATTGGTGCAGGAAGCCATTCATTTGATGGATGATGTACTTTCTCAGAAGAAAGACAATATTGCCCTGATTGAGTGTGTGCTGAATAAAGAGGATGCTCTTTTCGATAATAAAGAAGCCATGAGCAACGGCATTGAAAACTTCTTCAAGACCCAGGTAACAGTATTCGACCAGGCAGTGCAGTTTGAAAAATCTCTGCATGATGATCTTGACTGTATCGCAGAAAATGAGGAAGCACACAAGGCACTGAATACCATTCGTTTGATTATCATGGTTCAGACCGGAAGTAAGTTTAACTATAACCGGATTCGTGAACTGAATTCGCTGATGGATACGGTTCGTACCGCTCATGACAAGATGTTGGGAAGAAAAACGTGTCGAGATTCTGGAAACGGTTCGTCAGTGTATGGAAGCTACCCACACTGCCGCAAACGGCGATTCTAAGGTATCCCATCTAATTGAAAAATCAGATCGGTATTTCAGCCAGTGTAAGGAGAAAATCGCAGAATTAAAGAGCCTTGCCCTTCTGGATGCCATGTTTCTGCCAATGTGTCAGTATAAGGATGATACAGTCAGCAATATTGAATCTGTTTTGGAACCGCTTGCACCGAAGGCACAGGTACAGCTGACACAGTCAGGAAAAGAAACTGCTCCTGTAAAGAAGAAAGTGGTTCGTGCTTATAACCGTCAGGTTGTATTCCACAAAGACCTTACAAACGGATGAAGACATTGATGATTATGTAGAGAAGATTCGTTCACAGCTGAAGCAACTCTTGAAAAATTGCGACGAAATCAAGCTGAACTAACGAGGAGAGACGAGTATGGATAAGAATGCGATTAAAAATTTGCTGTCTGGGCAAGAACAGAGCTGATCGCCCGTGTTTCACTAAAAAGTGTGGAATACGGTATCACAGAGGACAACATTGAGGATGCCAATGCGGACAGTGTTGGCGGAAAAGTCCTCACTGCCGATGAAAAGAAACAGCGTCAGGCTCTGATTGCCGAGATTAACGATAAAGGATATAAGCAGGTCATGGAAGAGGTTGCCTATACTTGGTTCAATCGCTTCTCTGCTCTGCGATTCATGGAAGTCAACGGCTATCTTCCTTCTCATGTGCGTGTATTTACGGACGAGGAAAACAACTTTAAGCCGCAGATTATAACCGAAGCCATTCATCTGGATTTGGATGGACTCGATATGGAAAAGGTCTATGAACTGAAAGATGCAGAAAAGAGCGAAGAACTGTATAAATACCTACTGACTGTGCAGTGCAACGCTCTGAATAAGATTTTGCCGGGAATGTTCCAGAAGATAGCGGACTACACAGAGCTTCTTCTGCCGGACAATCTGCTTCGTAAAGGCAGTGTGATTCAGCAAATGATTGAGCTGATACCGGAGGATGACTGGAAGGATGCTGTCCAGATTATTGGATGGCTGTATCAGTATTATAACAGCGAGAAAAAAAAGGATGATGTTTTCGCAGCACTGAAAAAGAATGTAAAAATTACAAAAGAAAACATCCCTGCAGCAACCCAGCTTTTCACACCGGACTGGATTGTTCGCTATATGGTAGAAAACAGCCTTGGGCGTCTGTGGTTGGAAGGACACTCAGAAGTCAAAGATCAGCTTTTGCCGACCGAGGAAGAACAGTCTGCCTATGCTGCCGGAAACCGTGATCCAGGAGACACCAAATGGCACTACTATCTGGAAGAAGCCGAGCAGGAGCCGGAAGTGCAGATACAGCTTGCCGAGATTCGCAAGGAATATGCCGCACTGACACCGGATCAGCTGAAAGTGATTGACCCATGCTCAGGTTCCGGTCATATCCTTGCGTATATGTTTGATGTGCTGATGAAGATTTATGAATCCTATGGCTATACCACCCGTGAAGCAGTGGCAAGTATTGTGGAGAACAATCTGTACGGCCTCGACATCGATGACCGTGCAGCACAGCTCGCGTACTTTGCGGTAATGATGAAAGCCCGCCAGTATGACCGTCGCTTCTTTAGCCGTGGCATTCAGCCTCATGTGTATGCTATCACGGAGAGCAATCATGTAGATAAATTTGCCGTGGACTATTTCTGTAATGGCGATGCAAAACTCACAGCCGCTATGGATACCATTATCAGTGAACTGCATGATGCAAAGGAATATGGTTCTATTTTGACCGTAACACCGCAGGATTGGTCTGCTCTGTATGACCGCTTTGCAGAGATTACAGAAAATATAAATATGTACCGTGAGGCGGCACTGAGAGAATTACTGCCGTTGGTACAGGTGGCGGAAGCACTGGCACAGAAGTACGATACTGTTGTGACTAATCCGCCATATATGGCAGACAGTGGAATGTCTCCTCATTTATTGAATTATGTAAAAGATAATTTCAAGAATTATAAAACGATCTGTAATAGCTGTTTTATGAAAAAAACAATCGCTATGCTGAAAGCAAATCGTTTTACTGGACTGATGACATCATACACATGGATGTTTTTGACAGCATTTTCTAAAAATTGAGAATAGAGATGCTATCTGAAAATAGTTTGGTAACATTAGTTCAGCCAGAATATCATGCTTTTTTTAAGGAAGCATTCGTGCCGATTTGCACATTTGTATTAACTAATTGTTGCATGAATTATGCGGGAAAATATATTCAACTTGCAAAATTTACTGGAGCTGAAGAACAGGAGAAAGGCACATTAGAGCTATTATTTTCATCCTGTGATTATAAATTTACGGTCAAACAATCTTTGTTTTATCAGATTCCAGATATGCCAATAGCATATTGGTTAAAACCATCTACTGCGGAATTATTTATAAATGGTTCATTACTTTCAAAATACGCAGATTTACGCCAGGGATTGATTACGGGTGATAATGATAGATTTTTGCGATTTTGGTCGGAGTGTGATGCCAGAAAAATTAGCACCTTAAATGATAGAAATAAAAAATGGTTTTTTCTATCATAAGGGCGGAGAATATCGTAAATGGTACGGGAATATGACATTGTTGTTAATTGGGAAAATGACGGGTTTGAAATAGTTAATTTTAGAGATGACAAAGGAAAACAGCGCTCCAGACCACAAAATATTCGCTATTATCTGCAAGAAGGGTTTACTTGGACAGCATTAACAGTAGCTGATTTTAATGTTCGCTATATGCCGGAGGGTGGCATTTTTGATGCAAAAGGATCGTCTGGTTTCTGCAATGAAAAGGATAATTTGAAATATATCATTGGATTGTGTAATTCAAAAGTTAGCATGGAATTTCTTTCATTTCTTGCACCTACAATGGATTATAGTGCAGGTGCTGTTGGAAAGGTTCCGACAATTATTTGTGAAGAAAAGAAAGCTGAAATATCAAATGTTGTAACAACAAATATCGAAATTTCAAAAGCAGATTGGGATTCCTTTGAAACTTCATGGGATTTTCAGCACCATCCGCTGATCCGCAAAGTCCCTACCATTGCCGAAGCCTTTACCCAGTGGCAGGCTGAATGTGATGACCGTTTTAATCAGCTGAAAGCCAATGAGGAAGAACTGAACCGTATTTTCATTGACATTTACGGCTTGCAGGATGAGCTGAGCCCGGAGGTTGAGGATAAGGATGTCACGGTTCGCAAGGCTGACCTTGGCAGAGATATTCGCTCGTTTATTTCCTATGCGGTTGGCTGTATGTTTGGTCGTTACTCTATTTATAAAGAGGGACTTGTTTATGCAGGTGGAAAATGGAATTATAATACTTATGAGGATGCAGCGAGGTTATGTGATGGTAAACCAGATGTGATTGAATTTTATAAGCAAACGCATTTTATGCCGGATGAAGATAATATTATCCCTATCTGTGACGATGAATATTTTACGGATGATATTGTTGGACGATTTGTAGAATTTGTGGAAGCAGTTTATGGTACAGATACCTTAGACGAAAACCTGAAATTCATTGCGGATGCCCTCGGCGGCAAGGGTCAGCCGAAGGATGTGATTCGGAATTACTTCCTGAGCGACTTCTACTCCGACCATTGCAAGATTTATCAGAAACGCCCGATTTACTGGCTGTTTGACAGCGGCAAGAAGAACGGCTTCAAGGCTCTGATCTATATGCACCGCTACCAGCCGGACACCATTGCCCGTATCCGTACCGACTATGTGCATGAACAGCAGGCTCGTTATCGCACCGCCATTGCCGATCTGGAACAGCGGATTGCCAATGCTTCCACTGGTGAGCGTGTGAAGCTGAACAAAAAGCTGACCACCTTGCAGGCACAGGATACCGAAATCAAAGCCTACGAGGAAAAGATTCATCACCTGGCAGACCAGATGATTTCGATTGATTTGGATGATGGCGTGAAGAAGAATTATGCAATTTTCCAGGATGTTTTGGCTAAAATAAAGTAAGGAGGGCTTGCGTATGATGGCAGATGAGAAGATTAAAAATTCCAATGAACTTGAGTTTGCTGTATTTTGTATTGAAAATGTTGCGGCAAAGCTGGGTGTGGATGCAGAACGTGTCTATCAGGCGTTTACCGAAAAGAGTGATATTCTGAACGGCTATATTGTCCCAGAATATGAAGTGCTGCATACCCAGAGCCGGGAATATATCGTTGATGATCTTCTTGACGTGATGAAAGAAAGGGGCGTGGAAGTATGATTCTTTATCATGGCTCTTTTTAGAGATTGCACAGCCGAATTTGGTTCATTCCCGCCCCAACGTAGACTTTGGGCGTGGCTTTTATGTCACGCCGCTGTATGAGCAGGCTGCGAAGTGGTGCGGAAAATTCAAACGCCGAGGAAAAGACGGTATTATTTCAAAATATGAATATGATGAGAGCCGGGAAACGGAATTGAAAGTTTTGAAATTTGACGCTTATTCCGAAGAATGGCTTGATTTTATTCTGAATTGCCGCAGTGGAAAAGATATGACGGATTACGATCTTGTACTTGGTGGTGTTGCAAACGACAAGGTGTTTAATACAGTGGAGCTGTTCTTTGACGGACTAATTGACAAGGTGGAAGCAATCAATCGGCTGGGTTATGAAAAGCCGAATTTGCAAATTTGTTTTCGGACAGAAAAAGCACTGTCTTTGTTGCATTTTGAAGGGAGTGAAAGACTATGACGGCAAATCCGATTTTACTTCAGATGAAATACAGCCTTGTTATCGCATGTTTTGCAAAAGAGCAGGGACTTTCACTGGATGCGGCGTTGGACTTTTTCTATCATTCCGAAGTTTATCAGTTGATACGGGACGGGATATCAGATATGCACTGCATGAGTGATGCATATTTGGCGGATGAACTGGAACAGGAATATCAGATGAAGCAATAGTATGAGCAAAAGCTAAAAACAGGAAACATTTTGAAAAAATATTTGAATTAATGACACTAAAGATATGATAAGGATCAATGAGAAAGGAAGACTTTTTAATGGCATATCGAGTAGTTATATCTTTGGTGGAAATGAAACAGATTTTAGAAGTGTTTGGTAAACAGAAAATTTTAGAAAGTTTTGACCTGTTAGAACAAGAAGATTATTTATTTGTCCGGAAATGTGATGAAATTAAATTAATAGTAGCATTGAATAAGATGACTTCGCTTTACATGAGCAATAGGAATAAGCCATGTAAAACAAAAAAAGGGTCATTTTATTGCATTGTGATTGATTTATCTGAAAGCAGAATATGTTTGGAACTTGAAGAGTTAGTATTGCGATATTGCAAAGGAGAAAAGACTATGGCAGCTAAACAAATTAAATTAGAGGAAACAGCGGAAGAGTTAATGGAATATTCAGATGATGATTTGTACAATATCAATTCATGGGGGGCGGATTTGTCATTTCGTGAAATTATTACAATGTATGAAGAGGGCGAATTGTTAAAACCGGAATTACAGAGAAAGTATGTTTGGACAAGGACAGAAGCCAGTAGATTTATTGATTCCATATTACTAGGATTACCTGTACCAAGTGTGTTTTTTTGCTAAAGAACAAGATGAAACAATGCTAATAATAGATGGATTCCAGCGAATTATGACAGTACATGATTATGTAAAAGGAGTTTTTTCTGGAGATGGGAAAATATTTAAATTATCTAATACTGAAAATATAAATGCCAGATGGAGAGGAAAAGCTTTTGCTGAACTTGATACTGAAGAAAAGAGACGAATACGTAGTAGCACTATCCATGCGATTATTTTTGAAAAAACATCCTAGAAATGATACGGGTATGTTTCAAATTTTTGAAAGAATTAATACAGGCGGACGAACATTAAAAGCACAAGAAATACGAAATTGTGTATATCAGGGAAAATGTAATGACTTGCTTTTTGAATTAAATAAACATGATTCATGGCGAAAGATATTAGGATTAAATGTAGAAGATTCCAGAATGGCGGACTTGGAATTGATTTTAAGATATTTTGCTATGAGAGATTTATTAGAAATGAGGGACAATTAAAGCAAATAAATTTAGCTAAGTATCTTAATCAGTATATGGGTGATAAGACGAATTCAACAGAAGAAGATATTCTTAATATGAAACAAGATTTTATCACAATGATAGATAAAGTGTATGAATTATTAGGAAAAACGCATTTAAAAATTTAAAAAAGAATCCGAAAACTTTGCAAGCAAAATAAATCCTGCGATTTTTGATGCTATATCTGTTGCCACATCATATGCAATTAAAACAGAATATAAAATAGAAGAAATTCTTGCAGGAGAATCGAAGAATGTGGAGTTCAAAGAGAACCTGCCGGAGAAAAGCCTCAAATATATGAAGTCTGTGGTTGCCTTTGCCAATGGAACCGGCGGAAAAATCATTTTCGGAATTGCCGATAAAACCAGAGAGGTTATTGGCTTTGACAAGGAAGATGTGTTCAAGAAAATGGATGCCATTGCCAATGCTGTATCAGACAGCTGTGAACCAGCAATTATCCCGGATATCACTTTACAGACGGTTGATGGTAAGACTGTCATTGTGGTAGAGGTTTCTGAGGGCAGACAGCGCCCGTATTATATCAAAGCCCTTGGCAGAGATGGCGGTGTATATGTCCGTGTTGCCGGAACTACCCGCCTTGCCGACGAGTATATGATAAAAGAATTGTTGTTTGAGGGCAGTAATCGTTACTACGATCAGGCTTTATGTACTGGGTTAAATGTTACAGATGAAGATATTGATGCCCTTTGCAAAGCTATGAAAGAGCAGGCTGTCAAAAATGCTCGTACAGAGGAACAGAAAGCAACGATTAAAGATGTAGGCAGACAGCAGTTGCGTTCCTGGGGATTTTGATTGAGCGTGATGGAAAAGATTATCCGTCCAATGCTTTTGCTATTTTAACAGGCAACGGTGGACTTCATGTTGCAACGCAATGTGGCGTGTTCAAAGGGACAACGAAAGCGGTATTTGTTGATCGTAGAGAATATACCGGTCCGCTTTGGGAACAGATAGACGAAGCGTTTCAGTTTGTTTTGAGAAATATTCATCTGGGTGCTACAATTGTGGGAATTTATCGCCAGGATGTTTATGAGATTCCACCGGATGCCATTCGTGAGTTGATTATAAATGCTATGGTACATCGTAGTTATCTGGATCATGGTACGATACAGGTAGCGGTATATGACAACCGATTGGAAATTACTTCTCCAGGAAAGCTGCCAATGGGACAAACGATGGAGCGTATGAAAGAAGGCTATTCCAAAATCAGAAATGAAGCCCTTGCCCATGCGTTTGCCTATATGAACCTGATTGAACATTGGGGAAGCGGGATTCCGAGAATTATAGATAAAGTAAAAGCTGCCGGACTGCAGGAGCCGGAGTTTATTGGTGGCGAAGTTGATTTGCGTATCAATATTTATCGAGGTCAGGTTGATACCAATAACGCCATAATTAACGCCAATGACACTAAAAATGGCGCTAATGGCGTTAAATGTGGCGCTGATGATGGCACTAATGGCGCTGAAGTGCCGCTTAATAAGGAACAGACGCAGATAGAAAAATTGTTGCAGATTATAGAGAAGAATCCGTCTGCAACACAGGCATACTATGCGGAAAAAATGGGTATATCGAAAAGAACGGTTTCTCGAATGTTCGCTTCTTTACAGGAAAAAGGTAGATTGGTACAGGGCGGAACAAAACGAAAAGCAAATTGGAAAATTATAAGGTAGGAGGACAGCATGGATACAGATAAAATAATACAAGATTTAAATCGCAGGTTTGCTGCACCTCTGCCTGAGTTTTATCAGCGTCGTATCATTTTCTGGTATGATGAAGATAAGGAATTTGAGGATAAACTGGACGAAGTGGTTTTGGAAAATGCAAAGGTAATTGCTCTGACTGGAAATAATGCGTTTTCTGTAAAAAAACTGCTTTCAGTAGATGATTTGACCACAAACTATCTGGTTTACAGTACTTGTAGTTATAATCGCCCGGATGATAATTGGCTTTTAGATATAGAACTTTACAGCGAGGAGTTCCGAGCAGACCTGATTTCTATCTGGATGGATGAGATGGGACTTATATCAAATCCGGCAATGAGGAAACAGGTTAAAAATTATCGTGCTTACTTCAATGCGAAAGACCGTCGTTTAAAAGTTAGTACACAGAATAAAGTTCCGGAAACACCGGCACAGTTACACATGGCTGTCATGGCGGCAATCTGTGGCTTGAAAGATGCACAGCCTAATATGATTCTCCGGAGTGTGTTCCAGGCGGGACTTGACTTGAATAATAACGGTTTATCAGGATTTGTAAAATATCATGCAGACGCAGCATTTTGGGCGATGGTTCGTCAGGGATGCGGATTTGTGGAGGAGGAACCAGACCTTGGGCGATTGGCAATTCATCTGCTTTTAACTGCGGCGACCCGTACCATGCGGCAGGAATATCTTGCCGGACTGGACAGCTTTATTTCCATGCCACATCAGGCATATTGCTATGATTTTATTTCTGAATGGCTTCATAGTGACAACATTCCGCAATTATATGATGTGGCACGTTATGTTGAGGATGAAGCTCGTCTGTATCAGCGCTTTGAAAAGCTGACAGTAGATGATTTGGTAGGAACAGAATGCTTCCCGTGTATTAATGAAGTGATTCTGACAAAGCTAATGACAGAGATAAGCGACCATATCATTGATGTGGATACCATTACGAATACCGTTGAAAAACGGAGAACTTGTGTATGGTATGAGCCATTTGAAAATTTTTATGATGGTATCTTACAAGTGGCGAATATGCAAAGTTTCTTTAAGGAACATTCTGCCGGATTCCATACCGCAGAAGCGAAAAGTATCTGGAAAGAATATACTGAGAGCTACTATCAGATGGACACTTATTATCGTTTGTTCCATCTTAGTTTTCAAAAGAGTTTGGAGACTTCCAATATTCTGCTAGATGATCTATTCAAGCACGTTGTCGATAAAGTGGAAGGACTCTATAATCATTGGTTCTTAGGTGAGTTGGGCAACAACTGGTCAGATGTATGTGCGGATGAACTGGCAACTTACGGTAAAGTTCTGGAAGTACCGCAACAGGAGGATTTTTACCGTTCCCGTATTCAAACCTCAGATACGAAAGTATTTGTAATTATCTCAGATGCCATGCGTTATGAAGTGGCGGCTACGATGGCAGATCAGCTTCAGCGAGAAACGCAAAGTAAGGTTTCTATCAGTAGTATGCAAAGTATCTTCCCTTCTACTACAAAGTTTGGTATGGCAGCTTTGTTGCCGCACAAAGAACTGACAGTAGAGGTTCGGAACGATATTTTGACAGTTTTGGCAGATGGACAGTCTACGGCAAGTACTTATAGGGACAAGGTTCTGAAAACAGAAGAGTCGGCAAGTGTGGCCTTAAAGTACAATGACATCATTGCTATGAAGCGAGCGGAAAGAAGTGCTTTGGTAAAAGGTATGGATGTGGTCTATATTTACCACGATACCATAGATGAAGCCAGCCACACTTCGGATACTGCTGTTTTTGCAGCGTGTGACAAGGCGATTTCAGAATTGAAGAATCTTGTGCGTATTATCGTAAATGAATTTGGTGGAACGAATATTCTAATTACGGCAGACCATGGATTTCTTTATACATACAGTCCTTTGAAGGAAGAGGACAAAGTAGATAAAAGAGGCTTTTTTGATGTGGATGTAACAAACTCTGACATTACAAAAAAAGAAAGTATCAAGCGATGTGTGGAGTATGGCAGAAGATATGCAATTATGCAGAGGGGTGTGCAACCAGATTACTTGATGCCTGTAAAATTTCTGGGAGGAAATACAGAATTTGATGGATTTGCGCCGAGAGAAAGTATTCGTATCAAAATGAATGGTGGCGGTATGAATTTTGTGCATGGTGGTATTAGTTTGCAGGAAATGGTTGTTCCGGTGATTGAGTATCATTATCTCCGCAATGATTCTATGGAATATAAGGCGAAATAAGCAGAAATATGATACCAAGCCGGTAACAGTCAATTTACTGTCCGCAAACCGTAAAATCAGCAATATGATTTTTTCATTGAACTTCTATCAAAAAGATGCGGTCAGTACAAACCGTGAAGCGGCTACCTATCAGGTTTACTTTACAGATGAGGACGGCAAGCAGATTAGTGATATTCAGAAGATTATTGCAGATAAGACCAGCGATAACGGTGCAGAAAGAACTTTCCGTTGCCAGTTTAATCTAAAATCTTTAAAATACAGCAATACCGCTACTTATTATCTGGTAATTGCAGATGAACAGGGATTGCAGATGCCACAGAGGGAGCCATTCCAGATTGACATCGCCTTTGCGGTGGACGAGTTTGATTTTTTAGTTAATGCCGCAAGAGGAGAGAAAGATGGAGCAATTTGCAGAGGGTGAAAGTACCCGTGAAGAAATAAAGAACAAGCTCCGTCAGAATTTTGACGGTAAGATTGTTCGGAAAGATCTGACAAAGAAGATCAAGGAAGGTGCAAATGTTCCAGTGTATGTCCTGGAGTTCCTGTTGGGGCAGTATTGCAGTTCAGATGATGAGACTGTTATAGAGAAAGGTGTACAGAACGTGAAGCGTATTCTTGCTGACAACTTTGTACGCCCGGATGAATCACAGAAGATTCTGTCTCAGTTACGTAAAAAAGGCAGCCACACGATCATTGATATGGTGACTGTTCGACTGGATATGAAAAAGGACTGCTTTTTTGCAGAGTTTTCCAATCTGGGAGTTGGCAATGTACCAATTGCCGACGAATACCCGGAAAAATTTGACCGACTGCTCTGCGGTGGTATCTGGTGTATTGTTCAGCTGGATTATGAGGTTGAAGGCGACAATAATTTTGGTATTGAGGACATTGATGGAAATCCGCTTCGTTCCAAACAGAAAAAGCAGAAAGATATTTCACCAATCAGTATCCGTAAGCTGACACCGATCCAGATGCCGCACATTGATATTGATGAACTAAAGCAGGGACGAAAGGCTTTTTACGAAAGATGAATGGCTAGATATTCTTCTTCGTTCTATCGGCATGGAGCCAGATGAATTTACATACCGTGAGAAATGGCTGCTCCTGACCCGTATGATTCCATTAGTTGAAAATAACTTTAATCTTTGTGAGTTGGGACCGAGAAGTACCGGTAAATCTCATCTTTACAAAGAGATTTCACCGAACAGTATTTTAATTTCCGGTGGACAGACGACGGTTGCAAACTTATTTTACAATATGGGACGCAAAACGGTTGGACTGGTCGGCTTATGGGATTGTGTAGCTTTTGATGAAGTGGCAGGTATCAAGTTTAAAGATAAAGATGGCATTCAGATTATGAAGGATTACATGGCATCCGGCTCTTTTGCCCGTGGCAAAGAAGAAAAAGCTGCTACTGCGTCCATGGTATTTGTGGGAAATATCAATCAGAGTGTGGACGTGCTGTTGAAAACATCCAGTTTGTTTGCACCTTTCCCGCAGGAAATGGGAACAGATACAGCATTTCTTGATCGTATGCACTGTTATCTTCCAGGATGGGAGATACCGAAGTTCAGACCGGAGCATTTTACCGATGATTATGGTTTTATCAGTGACTATTTGGCAGAGTTCATCCGAGAGCTCCGTAAGGAGCAGTATGGAGATGCACTTGATCACTACTTTCGCTTGGGGAGAAATCTGAATCAGCGTGATACAATTGCGGTTCGTCGTATGATAGACGGTTATCTGAAGTTGATGTATCCAAATGGTGAGTTTACAAAGGAAGAACTGGAAGAAATTATTCAGATTGCATTGGAAATGCGTCGCCGTGTAAAAGAACAGCTGAAAAAGCTGGGCGGTATGGAGTTTTATGATGTGAATTTTTCCTATATAGA